>Ga0272443_10000162_pt1 | contig 126884 bp, 113 predicted proteins | sample SSMAcet12_FD_193581 | JGI IMG/M metagenome (GOLD analysis project Ga0272443, IMG submission 193581) | Marine sediment archaeal communities from Little Sippewissett salt marsh, Falmouth, MA, United States - SSM-Acet-12 | ecosystem: Environmental > Aquatic > Marine > Wetlands > Sediment ... | reverse complement strand
GCGTGAAATCTCCGACATCAAATCAATCTGAATCTGCTGAATCTCGACCAATCGCTCCCATTGGTGCGATAAAAGGTGGATACTTATTTTCACCGAGAATTTCTGTCATCCACCCGCACGGATACCATGCTCTTCTCGATACGCTGCACGCGCAGGGCTATTTCGCATACATCATGATAAAATCCGCTATCGACTTGCGGTCTGCATCGGAGAGTTGCTTGGTTTTTTCTATGTGTCGCTTCATCATTCCCGCCTTATCGGGTTTGACGATCGCCTCGGCCTCCCCGTTCAGGTAACGCGTCAACTGGTCCTCCTTACCCTGATACATTTGTGCAATCTCCGTCAGCGACGGGTTCACCTTGGAGGAGCCTTCAGGTCGGTGGCAGGCCGTACACCCCTGAGATTTGAAAAGAGCTTCCCCTTGCTCGGCTGCAAGGGCCGGTGCGGTAAAACAAAAGACGGCAATAAAAATCACGATGACCTTTTTCATCTTACACTCTCCTTATTTACGTTCTTCGTAAACATCCCGGATCCGATCCTGCAAAAAAATGTGGTCGAATTCTCTCCTCTCGGCCGACGCGTACCATTGGGAAGCCGTTTCGCGGCAAGCGGCACAGGCCTTGCGGGGGATGTGAACCGCCAAAATACGAATCCCGCGGCTGGAAGATGAATCGATGCGCAGCGCCCCGGCACAATCGCTGCAGACGCGCACGGTTTCTTTCTGGGACTCGTGAATCATGTCGGTGTCATAAAAGATGTTTCGGTTGCGATGGTCAAGCGTTTTCTCATTCAGGGCCTGCAAGCGTTTGGTTTCTCGCTGGTCCCAGAGCCCCCGCACCGCTTCGCAGACCGCTTCGATGTGACGCGTCACTTCGGATCGCTGGCGGAGCCGCTGTGGATCGTAATCCGGTTCCCTCACTTTGCTGTAATCGATGCCGGCCATGGCCAGGATGATGCCGACATTGACATACGGCAGCGCTCCTTCGATGGCATACCCGCCTTCGAGCACCGCGATGTCGGGCTGCAGAAGGCTTGTCAGAGCGGCGTATCCCTGGGCGCAAAAGTTCATGTTGGTGATGGGGTCCGAATAGTGGTTGTCCTGGCCGGCTGAGTTGACAATGATCTGGGGTTTGAAGTCGGCCAGGATCGGCAGGACTGCGTTTTTCAATGTGTATAGAATCCCTTCTGCCGATGTATGCGGCGGCAGGGGAATGTTGACGGTCGTGCCGAGTGCGTTCGGGCCGCCCTGCTCGTTGGGGAATCCCGAGCCGGGATAGAGCGTGCGGCCGTCCTGGTGGATGGAAATAAAGAGTGTGTCGGGATCGTGCCAGTATATGTCCTGGGTGCCGTCACCATGATGGCAGTCGGTGTCCACGATGGCAACCCGGTCGACCCGGTAGGCCCGACGCAGATATTCGATCATGACGGCTTCGATGTTGATGTTGCAGAATCCCCTGGCGCCGTGAACCACCCGCATGGCATGGTGTCCGGGCGGGCGGACCAGGGCGAAGCCCTTGTCGACCGTTTTTTCCAGTACCGCTATGCCGATGGTCTTGGCGCCGCCGGCACTGATAAAGTGGGATTCGGTGGTGACGCGCCACACATCCGGCACACAAAAGTGCACCCGCTGAATGTCTTTTACGGTCGCCAAGTCCGGCTTGAACTCCAGGATGCCGTCGATATCGAACAGCCCCTCTTCCAGCACCTGGTCCTGTGTGTAGAGCAACCGTTCTTCCCGTTCGGGATGGGTCGGGCTGATGGCCCAGTCGAAAGCCGGAAAAAATACCAGACCGATCTTATGCTTGGCTTTTAACATTAGTCCCTTTTAGGCTCTCACGGCCCTTTTATAGGCCTTAAGCCTAACTCTACTACGGTTCATGAAAATTTAGCGGTCCATCGTTCGTAATCGCGTATCAACCCCGGCTTGACCTGTACTTTAACCCTCAAATTTTTCCCGGTGGTCAAGAACCCGCGCACCATGTTGAACTGCAAGTCTTCCAGGACTTCCATTTCCAGGTCTTCATCGAGCGCCCCCATCTGCAAAGCTTTCATTTTGAGCAGTCGGTAAGCCTGGTCGATGGCGTCATGGCCGGAGAAATCCTGATCGACCATCTCGCTGTAATTTTCTTCCGGTGCCCTGATGATGCCGAGTTGGGTATCGGCAAAAACCATTACTTCACAGGTTGTACGCGCCAGGGCCGCGCCGACGGCGTTGGCCACCTGCCAGCGGGGTACCAACTGCACACGGCTGCCGGAAAGCGCTTCGATACGTCGGGCAAAATAGGGCGCAGGCCCGCCGAGAATCAAGAAAACCTTTGGATTGACCTTGTCCCCCTGCTGAAGGTCTTGGACCGTATACACCGGCCGATTGTTGATGCGATCGATCAACTCCCGTGCTTCCGACAGAATTCTATGACAGGCATGGTCGAAAACGCGCCGGGCGGCATCTTCGACCGAAAGACCAAGATCTTGGGCCACAGCGGTCATCCCGCGAAAGGCCGCTTCTCGATCGCCCCCAGTCATCTCTCCCAGAACGAACAGGGCATCGGTGGGGGTAGGATTCGAGCCGCCGAAGGCCATGGCCGGCCCTTCTCTTTCGGGCCCGATTATCAACTCGTCGTCGCTGACTTTCACCGAACTGTCGCCCCCTATCCCGATCGAACGCGTTTCCAGAGAACGAATCAGGGTCCGAAAACCGCCCAACCGCACACCGATCGGGTGCAAGAGCGGAATTCGGTTGCGAATAATCGCCATGTCCGTGGTGGTCCCACCGATATCCATCACCATTGCATCCGTGTCGATCGGAGCGAAGCCCACTGCCCCCATGACACTGGCGGCCGGACCGGAAAGGATGGTTTGGCCGGGAAATTCCATCGAAGCTTCCAGGTTCATCGTGCCGCCGTCAGCCTTCAATATGTATAATGGAACGTTAAGACCCTTTTGAAACAGAGATTTTTTGACGGCATCGAAAAAAGACCTGTGGATCGGATAGACGGCGGCGTTTAGATAGGTCGTCGCCACCCGGCGCGAGAAGTTCAGATTTCCTGAGACCTGATGCCCCATGAACAATCGCTCGAAATGGTCTTTCAGGATTCTGTAAATCCGGATTTCATGCTGGGGATTGCGTACAGAAAATTTACCGACGATCCCGACGTTCCGAATCCCTTCGGCTTTGAAGCCACCGGCCACTTTCTGGATTTCGTTTTCCGAAATAGGGGCGACTTCACGACCACGATGATCGATGGAACCGCCTACCGCAAAATAATGCAAATTGGTGCGATAAAATTCTGGATCGACTCCGGGGCCACTTGAAACGATCATGCCGACGGGGTGAAGCTTCTTCTGGGCAATGGCGTTTGTCGTGAGCGTCGTGCTGAGAACGATGCGACGGATTTGATGCGGATCAATGCCGGCTATGATGGTTTCAAGGCCCGCGAGAACGGTCTTGAAAAGGTTCTCCGGATCGGTGGGAACCTTGATTTCCCTCACCAGACCCGAATCCCCCAGAAGCACGACGTCGGTGTGCGTGCCGCCGACATCCAGTCCGATAATCATGTGTCAATCCAGGTGTTGGGAGAACGGTTGGGCAACGCTACCGCTTCGGTTTGTCCACTCGCCATTTGTAAAGACATTTTTCCGACATTCCGGTTCCGAACGGCGCTATCGACCGCGAAATCCGTATACCTATTCGTTTTTTCTTCGCTGCAAACTTTTATAGGCTTCGGTCAATTTGATGAACTGTGGTGCCTGACCGCCCTGATCCGGATGTAGGTCCCGGGCTCGGCGCCGGTAGAGCCGAGCCAGCTCTCTTCGACTCATTTTCATCAGAGTTTCTTCACTCTTGCCGAATATGCGGCAAGCCGTTTCCATCGATATCGCCGGGTGTGGAACCGGCGGTCGATAGTTGCGTCGGTTGTTCATAAAACTGCGGATATATTCATCCATAAAGTTCCGGGGTTCGTAGTCGAAATCGAAAAACATAATTGCGTAGCGGATCAGATATTCGTTCAATCCGCCGAACGGATCGACACCAGCCCAGAATTCCGCGTCTTCGTTGAGTTTGCAGATTTCGCTGATAAAGTGGGCATCAACCTGAGATTGATCCAGAAAGTCCGGGACGGATTTCGCGTAAGATTCGGTAAAAAAATCCTGTAAGTTGAAGACGGCGTAAACGTAGGTTTTGACCTCTCTGGCTCGCAGGCTCCGCTCCATATCGATAAACTGCTGCTCGAGTTCATCACGCGACTTGTTGCTCAGTATCTTGAACATTTTGGCAGGGACGGCATCGATGCGGCTCAGGTTTTTTTGACCGGTTTTTAGAAAAATAAGCCGACGCCTGTCGAAGATATGACGGTTGTCGTCGTAAGCATCGACCGGCGGACGCTTCGCTTGTCTGGAGCGAAATTCTCTGCGACGAAAAGGTTCCAGCTTGATTCGGATATCAGGATCGAGAAACGCCCAGAAGATGTCGTCCAACTGATCTCCGGTGGGGGTCGAGCCGAAGGCCGCCAGGCTCTCCTCTACGATCTCGTCGATATAGTAGGCATTTCCGCCTGGATATCTGATAAAACGCGTGGGGTCGGTTCCCAAGTCAAACAAGTTTCGGCTGTGAAGGTAACCGTTGTGAAGATATGATTCCCTTATAAAGTAGTGGAGTCTACCCTTGATATGTTTTCTGGCCAAGTACAAATAAAGATCCTTTAAGGCACCACATTGAATGCCACGCGATCCAGCATGTTGCCACCGGCATCAAGAACGTCAACATGCCAGGGTCCGACGTCGTTTGGTCGCAAACGCTTCGAGCTGTAAGTGCGCCACGGACTAGCGCCCACCGACAAGGTGACGCGGTCTCTTTCGGTACCGTCGAAATACCAGACATGGGTGATTTCAGTCGGATGACGGGCCCCGACGATTTTGGTAAAGCAAAAAATTTTGCCGACGGACGTCGCAAAACTGTTCCCGGCATCGACCGGAACACGATTTACGACGTTCTTGCAAATGACGGTCTGTTCCACCGTCAATCCCTGGGCATCGGCCTGTTTCACGCTGCCGGACAATAATATAACCATTACTGCCACAACCGCAGCCGAAAAATGAAATCGGACCAATCGAACGTTCATTTTATCAATCTCCCTCCGCTGAGGGTTCACGAAAAAATAAGTTCGCAATTTTGGGCGTAGCGGCGCCAGGCCGGCAAGACACGAATACGCAGGAATATCTGGATATTCCAAGTTTTCGCAACCCAGCCTGACGGGATGCATCGGCGTCCAAAATGTGACGTTATTTTTGAGTGAACCCTGATAGGGTAAGTGGACAGAATCCTGATCCAAAAGTCAAGCAAAGAAAACAAAAAAAATAGAGCCCGATGCGGCCGCCAACACCACGGCCGATGCCTGGATCGGAAGCCAACTGGTGTCCTACGGTAATCCGTTATTGGACTGTCTGAAGTCTGAAGAATATCGATTGAGAGGGGACAGCAGGCTGGATATGGCAACGATTACGGCCGGTCATGCCGGTTACCGCTGCTGGAGGATTTGATCGATTTGAGCCGTTAGTTCTTTAATATTGAACGGTTTTTGAATAAACCCGTTACAGCCGCTTTTCATGATCTCCGAGGCTTCGCCGGAAAGGCTGTAACCACTTGACAAAAGGACCTTAACTTCCGAGTTGCATTGCTTGAGCCGGTCGTATACGTCCCGCCCTCCCATATCCGGCATCACCATGTCAAGAATGACAAGATCGATCTTTTCTTTGTTCTCAGTATAAATCTGCAAGGCCTCTTGGCCGTTTGCGGCCGGCAAAACCGCGTAGCCGAAATGTTGCAGCATCTGGACACCGACATCCAGAACCACCTCTTCGTCGTCGACCAGCAAAACGGTCCGGCTGGACGTCATAACGGGTTGCTCGCCAATGGGTTGCGGATCGGCCGTCAGGATCCGACTCGACGCCGGCAGATAGATTCGAAAGGTGGTGCCGCGCTCAATTTCGGAGTCAACCTCGATGAATCCTCCCAGGCTCTTGACGATGCCGAAGACCGAGGCCAGACCCAGACCGGTCCCCCGACCCATTTCCTTGGTCGTAAAAAACGGTTCGAAAATACGTTCGCGGGTGGCTTCGTCCATCCCGATACCGGTATCCTGGACATCGAGCTGCACGTATTCACCGTGTTTCGGTATATATGCGTGGTCTTGCATCACCTCACGGGTGGCATTGATAGACTTAAAGGAGAGGCGGCCGCCGTTTGACATGGCGTCCGCTGCATTGACACATAAATTGAGCAGCACCTGTTCGATCTGACCCGGGTTGGCGTCCACGGGTCGCAGGGCATCGTCCAGATCGAGGCTGATGGCGATCTGTTTGCGGGTGCGGCCGAAGGCCTCGGCGGTTTCACGCACAACCTGATTAAGGTCGATCAACGCCGATACCGAGCGCTCTCTGCGGGCATAACCCAGCAGCTGGGCAGTCAGTTTGGCCCCGTTCTTGACCTGTTTCTCGATTTTTGTGAGGGTGGCGTAGTGGGGATGATCGGCCCCGGTGTCCTGCAAGATCAATGATGCCAGGCCTTCGATCGCCATGAGCAGATTATTGAAATCATGTGCAATGCCGCCGGCCAGAGTTCCGATGGCCTCCATTTTCTGAGCATTGAAAAACTGCGATTCGAGCCGTTTGCGCTCACTGATGTCCGTCAAACTCACGAGAACAGTTTCGAATTTTTCCTTAGCCTCTGGAATTTGGAAACTCATCAGGACATTGATGTTTTCCCCCGCCAGGGTTTGGCTGACCGTTTCAGTTTCAAAGTCGGGTCTGGCCTCGTAAATGGCAATCAGCGCTTCCCTGAAAACATCCAGCGATTGAGATGCGAAGATCTTTTCAGCCGATCCGAACAGCTGGGCTTCGGTTTCGGCCTGGAAGAGCCGGAGAGTGGCCATGTTGAACTTCTTGACGGTGACCCGTTTCAACGACTCTTGAAGAAGCTCCGGATGAGCCGGCAGATAAGACCTGAGGTCGTCAAGGCCTTTCTTTTTAAGGTCATCAGCCGTCTGTTTGACCACCGACAAGTCGACTTCCAGGAAAGACACGGCTGAGGTTTCGAAGAGGCTTTGGTATTTATCCTCGCTGGCCTGCAGCGCATCCTCAGCGCTCTTTCGCCCGGCAATCTCTTCCTTAAGCTTGGAATCCATCGCCGCCAATTGATTTTCAAGGCGGCAGGAAAGGCTTGGGTTGGCAATTTTGTTGTTTAACGGTATAAGCATATTTAGAAGGCACCGGTTTCCGAAAATCGCCAACGCGTCAGCCCCCCCACAAGCGTCATCCTCTAAGCGCCATTGGGCTTGCTGACGATCGGCCGCAATCTAATTATCGGATAATTTTCCGAGAACTTGAATGAATGGGGCAATGGACAGATGAAACGGATTAAAAAGACCCGTTCAATGGGGATCTTCGCATGGGCCGCTTTTCTGGTGATGACGTGGACCGGTTGTGCCGGGCTCGGGCAATCACTCCAGGCACCGGACATCCTGTTGTCCGGGTTGCTCGTTGAAGAGGTGGATCTTTTCGAAACCGTACTGCAGCTGAAGCTGCGGGTGATCAACGGCAACGATATCCCCTTGGTGCTCAAAGGAATTCAGTGTGAATTGGAACTCAACGGCAAATCGGTGGCTACGGGTGTCTCCAAGACACCGGTCAATATTCCGGCGCTGGGCAGCGACACAGTTTCCGTCAAGGTTTATTCTTCGATGTTCAATATTGCCTCTTCCTTTTTTCGGATGGTACAAAATGAAGCGGCTAATACCGGAAACCCCGATTTCACATACAAGTTAAGTGGTCGGATACACTTGGAAACCAGCGGGTTGACGCCATCCACCATTCCATTTAAAACCACCGGAAAAATATCGCTCGAGGATACCTTCGGAAAAATCGTAGAGTAAAGGAGTTTACGGCGCATGAAATCAGGTATAATCGGGGGGCCGGGATCGGGAAAAACCACTATTTATGAAGCCTTAACCGGTAATTTTCAGGAGGCTGGACGACGAGGGGACAACCGCATTGCTGCCATACGGGTCCCGGATCCACGGGTCGATATGTTGGCCGGGATGTATACCCCCCAAAAGACGAGTTACGCACAGGTTGAGTATCTGCTGCCCGGAAAGGGCACAGAGAAGGACGGGGCAAAAGCGGGGTCTTCATGGACCGCGGTAAGAGACTGTGACGCCTTGATTCACGTGGTCCGCAACTTCAGCAGTTACGGCCTGGCGGAGCCGACAGCGCTTGAAGACGTCAACCACGTCGACCAGGAACTGATTTTGAACGATTTTATGGTGGCCGAAAAACGCCTCGAGCGGCTGAACCTGGACCAAAAAAGGGGCCGGAAAAGCGATTTGGAGGAACGGGCCCTTCTTGAGGGCTGTATCTCTACCTTGGAAAACAACATCCCATTGAGGCAGCAGCCCGAACTGGCCTCTGCACCCCTGCTGCGGGGCTTTGCTTTCCTGTCGAGCAAGCCGCTGCTCGTCCTCTTCAACAATGCCGATGAAGACGATTGCCTGCCGGTTATAACCGGTGGGGGGTCAAACGAATTACGTCTGACCATCCGCGGCAAACTCGAACACGAACTGGCCCAAATGTCACCTGAAGAGGCTGCAGAGTTCCTTAAGGAATTCGACATTGCGACGTCCGCCAAAGACAGGATCATCGCCAAATCCTACGAATTGTTGGGACTGATTTCCTTTTTTACGGTCGGAGAAGACGAGGTCAAGGCATGGACGATCCGGAAACATACCGCAGCAATCGATGCGGCCGAGGCCATTCATACGGACCTCAAAAAGGGCTTCATTCGGGCCGAAGTGCTGGCTTACGATGACCTGATGACGGCCGGCAGCTACGCCGCTGCCCGTAAGTTGGGAACCGTCCGACTCGAAGGAAAAGACTACGAGGTCCAGGACGGTGATATCCTTCACGTGCGCTTCAACGTGTAGCCGGCGATTTCTTCTTTCAGCAGGCAGCAGGCAATCCGGTATTTCGGCGTTCCATCGGGGCGGTAGCTGAGGTTGTCGGGCTGAATGAGCTTGTTCATCACGCAACCCTCCGGAATATCGAGTTGGAAAAGGTCATTTTCGTTGATCGGTTCCCGCTCTGCCAGGCGATTGACGTCGACCATCAGGCTGTGCATTGCAAAATCCTCGCACAACGGGCAACGGTAGACGCGGCCGTTCGGAAAGACGAAATAATTATCCGCCACGCGTCCGGCGCATTCGAATCGGTCACCGGCTTTCAGGAAAACTTTAGGAAAGGTAACCGTTATGCCCTGCCGCGCGATCTCCTCGGCCGCCGTGGGCACGGTACCCAACCAATCGTTTCGGGCCACCTGCAGGTTTTCCGTTCGGTTGGCGGCCGAGCGGCCTCGAATGCCGATGACTTGAATGAAAAACCGCTTCACGCCCAGTGAGGTGAGCAGCGGCCCCATCGAGCCGATTTCATGAATGTTGGTTTGACTCACCGTAAAGATCACGCTGACCGAAAACCCGCGGGTCACGGCCTGCCGGATACCGTTTGTGCAGGCGACATAAGACCCCGCGCCACGAATCATATCGTTGGTGGCGGCAGTGGCGCCGTCCAGGCTGAAACTAAAGTAGTCGACTTCCTGCGGCGTGACCTTGGACAGAATGTCGTTGAACAGGAACCCATTGGTATCCACGGTGATTGAATCGTATCCAAGCTTCCGGGCCTTTTTGATCATATGGGCGAGTTCAGGATGCACTGTCGGTTCGCCGCCCAGAAAGACGATGTTGGCCTTGACGGACCTGCGGGCAAACAGTTCAAGCCAGGTTTCGACAGTTGCCAGCGGCAGGGTTTCATCGCCGTGCTGGTAGCGGTTGATGTAGCAGTGGCGGCAGGTTAGGTTGCAGCGGGTGGTGATGTGAAAAAAGACGTTGGCGGAATCTCTTGAAAAAGAGACGGTTTTTTTCATTTCTGTGATTTCTTGAACTGCTCGACCTGTTTCTTGGCCTTGATCAGCTCGTCGTTGGTCAATCGCAGCCGGATCGACATGTATTCGGCAAATATTCTGTACAGCAACAACAAAAAATCCAGTTTTTCATCACGGGTTCCCTCGCTGCTCATCCGTTCTTTAGCGGAGGTGTCCACCGCCATGCACACGGTTTGACCGACGGCCGATACCGTCGCAGACCGGCTCAGGCTATCGATGATGCGCATCTCACCGAAGATTTCGCCTTTTCGATCGATGGTTCCAATTTCATGACCGGCCTTGGAGATCTTGATTTTGCCGGAAAGAAGGAAGTAGAGCCAGGGGTCCAAGTCGCCCTCCCTGATAATCACCTCGCCGTGTTCATACTGACGGATTTTGCTCAAGCGCAACAGTTTACCGAGGCTTTTCGTCTCGAAGTTCTTCAAAGCGGGGATCGCCATAAGCTTTTGAATATTCTCAATATTTTCTTTAAGATACTTCGATTCGATCATTTTGTCCTCGCCTCGTTTGTCGTATTTTGCCCGGCTTTACGGCCCGATTCGGCCGCGCTCCACATCTAAAAGATGGCCATGGCATCCTTATCGCGCAGAATCAATTGTTAATTTTATCAAACTGCAGGATTTCTTTCAAGACAGTCTTTGGACAATTGAATGTCGAATTCGACTGGATAGCACCCGTCGAAACAAGCTTTACAGAAATGCTTTTCCGGCTTGGCTATTCCTGTGGACCCGAGAAGACCGTCGATGCTGAGATAGTGGAGGGAATCGAGACCGAGAAAATCCTTGAGTTCAGCGATCGACATACTGGCAGCGATCAACTCGCCCTTCGTGGAGAAATCGATACCGTAGTGGCAGGGAAAGCGGTGGGGCGGACCGGCCACCCGCATGTGCACCTTTTTGACGCCCAGCTCGCGCAGGGCCTTGACGCGGGTTCGCGCAGTTGTCCCCCTGATGATTGAATCTTCAATAATAACAATGTCTTTTCCCTTAAGAAGATTCTTTACCGGGTTCAACTTGACCCTGACGCCGAAGTCCCGCATGCTCTGCGTCGGCTGGATAAAGGTCCGGCCGACGTAATGATTGCGGATCATGCCCATCTCGAACGGAATGCCTGAGGCCTCCGAATACCCCAGAGCTGCATAGGTACCGGAATCCGGAAAAGGCATGACCAGGTCGGCCGCGACAGGGGCTTCTATGGCCAGGCGGCGCCCATGTGCCTTGCGGGTCAGGTAGACGTTATGACCGTTGATGTTGCTGTCGGGCCGAGCGAAGTAGATGAACTCGAAAATACACAGTGTGTGCCGGGTTGCGGTGTGTGGATTGATGCTCCTGACGCCTTCCTCGTTGATGATGACAATTTCGCCCGGATCAAGCTCGCGGATGAGCTCGGCCTCGATGAGGTCCAGAGCACAGGATTCGGAAGCCAACACGTAGTGGCCGTTCAGTTTGCCGAGGCATAGCGGACGGAAACCGTTGGGGTCTTTGATGCCGATCAGCTCGCCCTTGCAGGTCAGTACCACTATTGAATAGGCGCCTTTGATTTTTTTGACAGTCTCGATAAGGGCTTCTTCAAACCCCAGCTTCAAATTTTTAACAAACAGGTGCAGGAAAATCTCGGTATCCATGGTCGTCTGGAAAATCGACCCGGACTCTTCGAGTTCTTTTTTGAGGGTGAACGCGTTGACCAGATTTCCGTTGTGAGCGAGCGCGTAAGATTTGTTGCGGTGATGCACGACGAAGGGTTGTGCGTTGGCGAGAATTGAACTGCCGGTGGTGGAATAGCGCACGTGGCCAATGGCGATGGGGCCTTTCAACTTTTCGAGATGACTGCTTTCGAACACCTCGGGAACAAGCCCCATGCCTTTGTGGGCCGTGACCCGGCTGCCGTGCAAAACAGCAATACCGGCACTCTCCTGTCCGCGATGCTGGAGGGCGTAAAGCCCGAAATAGGTGAGCCGTGCGGCTTCTGGATGGCTGTGAATCCCAAATATTCCGCAGGCTTCCCGCGGTTTGTCCTCTACTCCCAACTCGTGTTGGTTATGGTTCATGTCCTCTTTCCGCTTGTTATGTCGGCCCAGGGTAGTGTCTTAACACGTATTCTTGCCTACAACGCAGCCTTGGGCGCAACCGTGCAATCGTAACGCTCACCTGTGGTAGTCCTGTAAGGCCTGCACCTGGTATCGGCACTCCTTTAGTGCTGCAATTCCCCGACAAATGGCACTGGCCCCTGCCAGGGTGGTGGCATACGGTATGCCGAACTTGATGGCCGCCCGCCGGATCATGTATCCGTCCTGCCGAGGCGTCTCTCCGCTGCCGGTGTTGATAACCAGTTGGACCTCGCCGTTCTTGATGGCGTCGACGACGTGGGGTCGGCCCATGGAGACTTTCTTGACAATTTCGTTCGGTATGTTTTTGGCGGTCAGCAGGCGGGCGGTGCCTTGGGTGGCCATAATCTTGAAACCGATAGCGTTAAACTGGGCCGCAACCGGTAGAACGCCGGACTTGTCATTGTCTTTGACGCTGATGAACACGGTCCCGGAGGTCGGCAGTCTTTGGCCGGCCCCGAGTTGGGCCTTGGCATAAGCCGGTCCGAACTGCAGGTCGATACCCATTACTTCTCCGGTAGACTTCATCTCCGGCCCCAGAAGTGTGTCCACATCCGGGAAGCGGTCGAAAGGCAGCACCGCTTCTTTCACTGACACATGCACCGGGGTGCGTTCCCGGTCGAAACCGAGTGATGTCAAACTGCGACCCAGCATCACCTTGGTTGCCAGTTTGGCCAGCGGAACCCCGGTTGCCTTGCTCACGAAAGGGACGGTTCGGGACGCCCTGGGATTGACCTCCAGTACGAAGAGTTGGCTGCCCTTTATGGCATACTGGACATTCATCAACCCGACAACCTTCAGTTCGGTGGCCATGGCCTTGGTAGCGCGCGCTATTTCGGCCAACATCGTGGGGTCGAGACTGTAGGGCGGCAACACGCAGGCCGAATCTCCGGAGTGCACACCCGCGGCCTCGATGTGCTCCATAATGCCACCGATAACAGTCGTCTCGCCGTCGCAAATAGCGTCGACATCGACCTCGATCGCATCTTCGAGGAATTTGTCGATCAGGATCGGGTACTCAGGTGAGGCCAGAATGGCCAACCGGCTGAAACTCTCCAAACCGGCCCGGTCGTAGACAATCTTCATGGCTCGCCCGCCCAGCACGTAGGACGGTCGCACGATGACCGGGTAGCCGATGGCCTCCGCGATCTCCAGAGCTTCTTCAACCGTGAGGGCCGTCCCGTTTTCCGGCTGGACAAGTGCAAGCTTTTTCAGCATGGCCTGAAAAAGCTCCCGGTCTTCGGCCCGATCGATGCTTTCCGGTTGAGTCCCCAAGATCGGCACCCCCGCCCTGTGCAGCCCCACTGCAAGGTTGAGCGGCGTCTGACCGCCGAACTGTACGACCACGCCGTCGGGCTTCTCGGTCGCGACGATCTGGAGCACGTCTTCTTTTGTGAGCGGCTCGAAGTAGAGCTTGTCGGAGGTGTCGTAGTCGGTACTCACCGTTTCGGGGTTGCTGTTGACCATGATGCTCTCCACCCCCTCTTCCCGCAGGGCAAAAGAGGCATGGACACAGCAGTAGTCAAATTCAATGCCCTGGCCGATGCGGTTGGGCCCGCCGCCGAGAATCATCACCTTACGGTTGGTCGACACTCGGGCTTCGTTCTCGGTCTCATAAGTGGAATAGTAATAAGGCGTGGCAGCCTTGAACTCGGCGGCACAGGTGTCAACCAGTTTATAGACCGGTTGAACCCCTAGTTCGAGGCGCCGGCTGCGGATCTCGTCTTCGGTGACGCCGATCAGATGAGCCAGTTGAATGTCTGAAAACCCGTTGGCCTTTGCCTGCCGCAGAAGCGGTTCCGAAAGGGCGTTTCTGTGCTCGTTTATCTGTCGTTCAAGGGTGAGAATGTCCTGCAGTTGAAACAGAAACCAGGGGTCGATATGAGTGAGGTCGTGAATCTCCTTGGTCGACATACCGGAGAGCAGAGCGTAGCGCAGGAAAAACAGACGCCGGGAGTTGGGAACGGCCAAATTTTTCTCGATTTCGGACTTCGAGGGGAGTTTCTTCGGCGGTTCGTCGATATCATAAGGATCTTTGCCGTCGGCACCGAAACCATAGCGGCCGATTTCGAGAGAACGAATCCCTTTTTGTAAGGCTTCTTTGAACGTGCGACCGATGGACATGGTTTCGCCCACCGATTTCATTGCGGTTGTCAGCACGTCGGTGGTCTCGGGAAATTTTTCAAAGGTCCAGCGCGGAATCTTGACCACGCAGTAATCGAGGGTGGGTTCGAAAGAGGCGAAGGTCTCACCGGTGATGTCGTTGGGAATTTCATCCAGCGTGTAGCCGACCGCCAGCTTGGCCGCGATTTTTGCAATCGGGAACCCGGTCGCCTTGGAAGCCAATGCCGAACTCCGCGACACCCGGGGATTCATCTCCACCACGATCATCTCCCCGTTCACGGGGTTGATGGCAAACTGCACATTGGAGCCGCCGGTGTCGACCCCGATTTCCCTCATGATGGCGATCGAGGCATTGCGCATGACCTGGTATTCCCTGTCGCTGAGGGTCTGGGCGGGTGCAACAGTGATGCTGTCGCCGGTGTGAATTCCCATGGGGTCCATGTTTTCAATCGAACAGACGACGACCACGTTGTCGTTCTTGTCCCGCATCACCTCCAACTCGAATTCCTTCCAACCGAGTACGGATTGTTCGAGCATAACCTGATGAATCAAGCTGGCGTCCAGCCCGGACCGCGTCAGGGTTTCGAGTTCCTCGGGGTTGTAGGCCACCCCGCCGCCGGTACCGCCAAGGGTGTAGCTCGGACGCACGATGATGGGAAAACCGATCACATTGCTGATCGGCTGGACTTCGTCCATGCGCATCACGATACCGCTGCGCGGGATCTTGAGTCCGATGCGGCTCATAGCCGTGCGGAACATGTCGCGGTCTTCGGCTTTTTTAATGGAAGTGAGAGTTGCGCCGATCATTTCGACGCCGTACCGCTCCAATGCGCCCATTCGCGCCACTTCCACGGCAGTGTTGAGTCCGGTCTGGCCGCCCAGAGTCGGCAGGAGGGCGTCCGGGCGCTCCTTCTCGATAATCATGGCCACCGTTTCGGGTGTAATCGGTTCGATGTAGGTCCGATCGGCTGTTTCGGGATCGGTCATGATGGTAGCCGGATTGCTGTTCACCAGGACGACCTCGAATCCCTCTTCTTTCAGGGCCTTGCAGGCCTGAGTACCGGAATAGTCGAACTCGCAGGCCTGACTGATGATGATAGGGCCGGCACCGATGATCAGGATTTTTTTAATGTCCGTGCGCTTGGGCATGGTGCGATGGCTTCGTATTCCGCATGTGGTTCGCTTACTGTTTGTCCATCAAATCCTTGAAACGGTCAAAGAGGTAGCGCGCATCGTGGGGACCCGGCGAGGCTTCGGGGTGGTATTGCACTGCAAAGACCGGGTAGGTCAAATGCCGAAACCCCTCCAGGGTGTTGTCGTTTAAATTGATGTGGGTTATTTCGACATCGTGATCTCTGATGGAGTCCAGGTCGACTGCAAACCCATGGTTTTGTGATGTAATTTCAATTCTGCCGGTCAAGAGGTTTTTCACCGGCTGATTGGCACCGCGGTGGCCGAACTTCAGCTTGAAGGTCTTTGCGCCCAAGGCCAGGCCGAGAAGCTGGTGGCCGAGACAGATGCCGAACATCGGACGGAATCCAAGCAATTGTCGGATGGTCGCGATGGCATCGGAAACCGGTTCGGGATCCCCGGGACCGTTGGACAGAAAAATACCATCCGGCGACATGGCGTTCACCGTCCCGGCCCCGGTAGCTGAAGGAACCACGAGGACTTCAAATCCTTGGCTCTCCAGACACCGCAGGATGTTGTACTTGATGCCGAAATCAAAGACCAGGACGGAGCGTTTACGACCGCGCTGACGCCAGACTGAACGGTCCAGAAGGATCTCTTTCTTCAAGAACTCGGGACGACCGTTCGACCAGTAGTAAGCCGTATCGGTGGTCACGTTGGGGGTTAGATCCTGGCCGGCCATGGTCGGTATGCGGTTGGCCCGCTCGACCAGCGATGCCGGATCCATATCCACGGTGGACACAATCGCCCGCATGGCCCCCGAATTGCGGATGTGCCGTGTCAAGGCGCGGGTGTCGAGTTGCTCGATCCCCAGAATCCCCTGGGATTTCAGGTAATCGGCCAGGGTGGCCGTGGCCCTGAAATTGCTGGGACGCGACTGGTATTCTTTGATGAGAAAAGCGGCCACCTGAATGCGGTTCGATTCGATATCTTCAAGGTTGACGCCGTAGTTGCCCACCAGCGGATAGGTCATTGTGACCATCTGCCCTCGGTAAGAAGGATCGGTAAGGATTTCCTGATAGCCGGTCATGCTGGTGTTGAACACCACCTCTCCGGTGGCCTCCCCTTGACCGGTAAATGAACGGCATTCAAAATAGCGGCCATCTTCTAAGGCCAGTAGTGCTTTCATGGCAGTCAAATATCTCGATGAGATTAGGATATGAGACCATTACCGAAAAGTTTGAGTTAATATCAGTTTAATCTTAAAGATGCAAGGATGATGCGAATTTTAAAATGAGAAACGGCGCATCAGGGGCGATTGAGTTCGTCAAGCAGACGGTCCATGGCCTTGTTGGCCGCGGTAAATCGAGTGGGATCCGCCAGCATGACCGCCGGGTCCTGAACATAAGGACTGCCGTCGATTTCGCTGCGGCAGTGAAGAATGAGCCGTTCAAGACTTTGCGGAGTGGCTTCGAGATGAAACTGCAGACCGACGACACGCTGGTTGAAAACAAAACCCTGATGGTCACAGGCATCGCTTTTTGCCAGGTTCACCGCACCATCCGGCAGATCGAATGTGTCGCCGTGCCAGTGGAGTACCGGCAGTCCGTCGGGCAAGGCCGCAGCCACTCTGATCTTTTCCGCCGCCGTGGTTTTGTAAATCGGAAACCATCCGATCTCGCGATACCTGTTGGCTTTAACGGCTGCCCCTAAAACGTCTGCGACGAGTTGGGCCCCGAGACAAATGCCGAGAACGGTCTTGCCCCGCACAATCGCCTGGTGAATGACTTTTTTCTCATCGCGCAGCCATGGATGGGCCCCCTCTTCGTATATGTTCATCGGGCCACCCATGATGACCAGCCATTCGAGATTGTCGACATCCGGCAACGGGTCGTCTCGATAAAACCGCGTTCCGCTGATCTGAAACCCGGCGGCATCGGCCCAGGTTGCAATCGAACCGAGGCCCTCAAATGGCACGTGTTGACAGTAATGAAGTCGTTTCATTGTGTTTCTATTTCCCTATCGAATTTACGTACCGAATCACTAAGCTCCTGTTGCTTAGCAACAGATGTGCCATTTTTTGAAAAACGATCCAGACAGCACACCGGGCGGAATGGCACCGATAGACACCAAACCGCCACCCATCGGATCTGACAAATTTGTCATGCTCGGATTCGAGCATGCAAACGCTGCTCCGGATTCCGCACATTCACGAATTATCAGACGCGGTTGCGGACAAGCCGTGAATGCCGTATCTCAAGTGCCCCGGCTTGAGCGCAGCATTTGTGACGTTTGGTTGATTTTATGGCAGTGTTACGATAAATTATGTACAATGTATATACCCGCTGATTATAACAACAGACGGAGAATCGACTCCTCTGGTCTAACCGGATGTCATTAGGGGAAAATGAAAATGGGACTGAAACTGACAATTACGATCGATGGCGCGAAACACCTTGACATTGGCGTCTGGATGGCCAAGCTCGAGCCGGATGAGGTGGCCACGCTTGGCAAGTGTGAAAACCGATCCGGGCCCTTCAGCGTGCTGCTGCTGGATTCCGAAGTGGATTACGACGAAAAGACCCAGACCCTTACCTTCAACCCCAACGTTACATGCCTGCTGAACATCGGCAGTACTGCACAAATACTGGTATTGAGCAGCAAGGATAAAAATCCGGTTTCTAAACCGATAGAAGCGCCGTCCACCCCTGTCAAACCACCGACCTCTGCGTCTTCAGAGCCCTCTGGTGGAAAAGCGTCTACCGAAGAAGAGCCCGAGGAAATGACAGCCGATACCGAGCTTTCCAGGCAGCTGGCCACCGGGGACAAGCTGTTTTTGAGCGAACTTCCGGCTGATATGCGTGGTTTGGGAGAAACACTTCTGACTGAGATTCGTGGGATTATGCCCGGTGAACTTAACTTCGAACCCCGTTCGGCCAAATTTGATGAAACACCTGAAATTTTTTGGACAATCAAGATCCTGCCTACGAAAAAAACCCTCCGGCTCACTGTGCGGGGTACACCGGAAGCCTTCGAACAGACCTCGGGTATCGACCTGAAACTGGACAAATTCGGTTACTCGGCTTTTCACATCACACGCGTCGCACAAGTTCCGGGCGCCATCACCCTCCTCAAGCAAGCCCGGAAAAACATGGAATAGTTCGTGTCCGCCATGACAATCTCCGGAACTCTGGCCGAGAAAGCCGAAAACAAATGGCAAGCTTTCGTCAAGGCCGGTGACGCCTCCGGCATCCCCATCCCGGGGGGGGCTGAATTCCGGCACACGGCTCAGCGCATATTCGCCTTCAGTGATTTCGTTTCCGAAACCTCCATACGGCATCCCGACCTGTTGGTGGATTTGGTTCAAAGCGGCGACTTGGAACGGCGCTACCTTGCCGATGAATACAGCAAAACGCTGAAGGCGCTTCTCGCCGGTATCGCAGAGGAAGCCGCACTTGAAAAGCAACTGCGCCATTTCAGGCGACGGGAGATGGTACGCATCGCCTGGCGTGATCTTTGCGGATTGTCCGATCTTTTCGTCACCATGGCCGACCTGACGGCTCTAGCCGAGGCAGTTGTCGATCAGACCCAGGCTCTACTCTACCGCTGGCAGTGCAGTACGCACGGTGTACCGACCGGCACCGAAGGTTTACCTCAGGAACTGGTCGTCGTCGGTATGGGAAAACTGGGGGGAGAGGAGTTGAACTTTTCCTCCGACATCGATCTGATTTTTGCCTACCCCCAAAACGGGAAAACTGTCGGCGCCTCGATGTCCGTAAGCAATGAAGAATTTTTTATGCGTCTCTGCCGCCGTTTATTGCAAGCCATCGGAAAGGTTACGGCAGACGGCTTCGTGTTTCGAGTCGATGTGCGCCTGCGGCCTTTTGGCGACAACGGCCCTCTGGCGATGAGTTTCGACGCCATGGAACATTACTATCAGCAACAGGGCCGTGAGTGGGAACGATATGCCTGGATCAAGGCGCGTATAGTGGCCGGTGACAAGCGCGCCGGTGAAATGCTTTTGCAGCGCTTGAATCCTTTTGTTTTCCGTCGCTACCTCGACTTCGGTGCATTTGAATCCCTAAGGGATATGAAACAACGAATCAGTCTGGAAGTCAGTCGCCAAGAGATGACGGATAACATCAAACTGGGCCGCGGCGGCATCCGCGAAATCGAGTTTTTCGGTCAGGTTTTTCAGCTCATCCGCGGCGGTATCAATCCGTCCTTGCAAGAGCGCGGCATTTTAAAAATTCTGTCGATCCTCGGTGAAGGAAACACCGTGCCCCGGACCGTGAGTACAGAACTTCAAAACGCTTATATATTTCTGCGAAACCTGGAGCACCGACTGCAGGAATTTTCAGACAAACAAACCCACCGGCTTCCGCAGGAGTCGAGCGAAAAGCAGCGTCTGGCTTTGTCCATGGGATTCAAAGACCCACGCGAATGGAACCGGCAGCTTGAAGCTCAGCGTGAAATTGTGCACAAGCACTTTTCTCTGTTGCTGGAATTTAAAAGCGCTCGAGAAACAGATGAAGATCATGAGTTGAGTGCTCTCTGGCTCGGGCTGCTGGAAGAAAACCGGCGCGAAAGCCTGTTGGCCGATCTCGGATATGAACCGCCGACTTCAGCCTGGCATATCCTTGAGCACCTGCAAGCCGAATTGGCCCAGCAGCCGCTCGGAAAAGAAGGCCGCCAGCGTCTGGACAAACTGATGCCGTTGCTTCTCAAAGCGGCCGCCACCAGCAGCGCTCCTCTGACCACCCTCGAGCGCATCAGCAGCTTGATAAAGGCCATTGAGGGTCGGGCGTCCTATCTGGCCCTGCTGCTCGAAAACCCCAGTATACTCGATCATCTGGTCAAGCTGTCGAGCGCCAGCTCTCTGATCGCCGCCTTTCTGGCCCACCATCCGGTACTTCTGGACGAGTTGTTGGATCCACGCACCCTCTATTCCCCTCCCGAAAAGAAAGAGCTCGAGCAAGAATTGCGGCTCCGGTTCGAACAGACTCCCGAGGACCTCGAATACCAAATGGAGGCGCTGCGGATCTTCAAACAGGTCAACGTACTGCGGGTCGCGGCCGCCGATGTGACCGAAGTGCTGCCTTTGATGCGTGTCAGTGACCACCTTTCGGACATCGCCACGATCGTCATCGAAAAAGTGCTGGAGCTGACCTGGCAACACCTGGTGGTAAAACACGGCCGCCCTCCCGGTGCGGTGAACGATGAATCCAACGGCCGGGGGTTCGCGGTTGTCGCCTACGGTAAGCTGGGCGGTCTGGAACTCGGTTACGGCAGTGATCTGGATCTCGTGTTTCTTCACTCGGGGACCGAAGGCCTGACCATCGGCGGCCCGCATCCGATCGACAACCGCCAGTTTTATGCGCGCCTCGGGCAGCGTGTCATCCACATCCTGACCTCTCACACCCGGGCCGGTATTCTGTACGAAACGGACATGCGCCTGCGCCCCAGCGGCAGTTCCGGCGTTCTGGTCAGCCACATCGAGGGGTTCGGGGAATACCAGATGAAGGAGGCTTGGACCTGGGAACATCAGGCGCTGATCAGGGCTCGCGCCGTGGGCGGGGATCATCGGCTGTGCCATCATTTCGAAAGGATCCGCGGGGAGGTGCTGACCTGCCCCCGCGATCCGGGCAAGTTGCGCGTCGAGGTGCTGGATATGAGACGGCGCATGCGTCGCGAACTGCTCAAGCCGCAAAGCGGCGTTTTCGACATCAAACAGGACACCGGCGGCATGGTGGATATCGAGTTCCTGGTTCAGTACCTGGTGCTGCTTTATGCCAGCGACCACCCGGAACTTCTGGAGTGGACCGACAACGTGCGCCTGATTCACACACTGATCGACAGCGACGTCATCAAAGAGTACGACGCACACCTTCTCAAACACGCCTACCTCATATATCGAGCCGTCGCCCACAAGCTCAGCCTGCAGGAGAAGCCCGCCCGGGTTCCGGTGGACAGGTTCAGTCGGCTGCGCCAAAAAGTCGAAGAATTGTGGAACTTTTTCATTGAACAGGCGCCGCGGCCCGGCTAAGGGTCACGGTAAGAAATAGTTCCACACGATTGCGCCGGATTATGTTTGTCTACAAGGCACATCCACCTGCGCATATCGGGATACGTGTGAGTGGATGTAACGCAGTAGACGGGCCGTAAGACAAGCAAGAGTTGGAATTATTTTTTGCCGGGGCCCTTAAATCCGGTCATATCATAGGAAACCCCTCCAACGTGCTTTACAATTTTGTCGAATATTCATTTTGTCCTGCCGCCATTCCTGTATTGTTGAGACCGACCCCCATAACTGGGTTTTAAAAAAGGTACCAAGAAATAAAATGGTACATTTTTGTAGTATTTTTGTTATGTGTTGAACAAATTTGTAAAAAGCAGTGACTGCCTGCGATCGATCCGCCATTAAATTTGTTTCTCAAATGGCGCCCTTTTTCGTCATATCGATATCAATCACGACAACGGCGAGACCGACGGAGCGGCGGGTCTGCGGAATCCTTTGAGCATTTTCTCCGAAAGCACTTCCACGCAATATCCTGATATTCTTGACCTTGTGAAAAACGGCGCATCAACGGATCGGAAACCGACCTGGGGGTGCCAATAATTCGCGGATAGACACTCACGTGGAGAATGTCGGAATATTTTTTAGTACGACCGGCGCGTGGCATGCCCGTTGCACAAACAAGGAATCCGAATTTCAATCCGCGAGGAACCGAGGTGCAGATTTCCAAAGCAATCAACAGCCAGGAGAGCGCGGCGAGCATGCTGCGCCAGAGTAGGGACGCGTTGCTGGCGCGTCTGCCCGTGCTGGACGCGCCGGCTTTCATGGAGCAGCACACCCGGATATTGGACGAATTCTTCAGGGAAAGGTTCGAAGCCAGCCTGATCGGACCTCAGTTGGGAATTGCCAAGAATCCCTATGTTTTTATAGCGTTGGGAGGATACGGCCGCGGTGAACAGTGCGTTCATTCGGATGTTGACCTGTTGTTCCTGTTCAAGAAGTATGTTCCGAAAGACGCCGAAAGTCTGATTCAGGAAATCGTTTATCCTCTCTGGGACATCGGCTTGGATGTCGGTTATGCCACCCGCTCCCTCAAAGAGTGTGTGGCGCTGGCACGCGAGGATTACGAAGTCTTGACCCCCGTCTTGGATGCCCGGTTCATTTGCGGCGTTTCATTGCTCTACTCGGAGCTCATGGAACAGGTTCACCGTAAAATCCTGGCCCGGCGGTCGCGCAAAGTCATCGATTGGCTGATCGAAACCAACCGGCGGCGGCATGTCACCTTCGGGGACTCCACCTACCGCCTGGAGCCGAATCTCAAGGAAGGCCAGGGCGGGTTGAGGGACTACCACACGATGCTGTGGTTGGCGCGCATCAAGCATCAACTCAAACAACCCCGCGACTTGGAATACCTCGGCCAACTGTCCCATGCCGAATATCAGAACCTGTTCCGGGCCCTCACATTTATCTGGAACGTACGCAACCGCCTGCATCTGCTGTGCGGTCGCAAGTGCGACCAGCTGCACTTTGAAAATCAGATCACGCTGTCCAGATCTTTGGATTTTACGAAAACCAACGGGCAGCAATCTGTTGAAGTTTTTCTCGGGGTTCTGCATGGACAGATGGAATTCATAAAGCAGCAACACCTGATGTTTCTCCACGACCTCGGCTACACGGCCAAGGGTCGATCCAGAAAACAACCGGTCAAGCAGACCGAGGTTAAAGGCCTGGCGGTGGATCGGGATTCTCTCAGGTTCACTTCCCCCGAGGACGTGCTGCGCTCCCCCACCCTGCTGATCAACATCTTCGAGGAAAGCCTGCGCCTGAAACTGCCGCTGAGCGCGGAAGCCTCTCGCATCGTCAAAGAGTTCGCCTATCTGGCCGACGACGGCTTTATCAATGCACCTGAAACGGTTTCGGCTTTCGAACGCATCCTGATGTCGCCGTCTAGGGTGTTCAACGTTCTCAACCAAATGCTCAGCACCGGTTTTCTGGTGAAGCTGATTCCCGAGTTTAAAAGCGTGGTCAACCGAATTCAGTATGATGAATACCACGTCTACCCGGTCGACAAACACCTGTTGCGGACCGTTCAGACCCTAAAAAACTTCGGCAACAGCGATGATCCCAACGCCAATCCCTTCTGCAGCGATCTTTACAGGAATTTGAAACGCCGCAAACTGCTGCTCTGGGCGGCCCTTCTGCATGACATCGGCAAGGGGATCGACAGCGACGATCACTCGATCAGCGGTGCCGAAATGGTCCGCCGGGTTTTAACGGCCAAGGGTTTTTCCTCGGAAGACATCGAAACGGTTGTCTTTCTGGTTCAAAAGCATCTGTATTTGATCAAGACCGCGACCCGCAGAGATATTCACGATGAGGAAACCGCCATCACCTGTGCCCGTGAAATCGAAAACGTCGAGCGCCTGAAAATGCTCTACCTGTTGACGGTCGCCGATTGCATGTCCACCGGACCCAATGCCTGGAATGAATGGACCGCCATCCTGCTGCGAGATCTTTTTTTAAAGGTGCTCAACATTCTGGAGAAAGGGGAGTTGGCATCGCGTGAGGTCGTTCGGGAGATCGAGATCAAAAAAGAACGGGTGCTGGCGGCCGTTAAAACAGAAGACGAAAGCCGGAACCTGGAAGGGCTCTTCGGCTTTCTCTCACCGCGCTACCTGCTGTTTGCGACCCCGGACCAGATCCTGCAGGATATTAGCTGCTACCAGCAGCTCGGTGATCGCGAATTTATGTGGAACGTCACCCGCACGGCGGATTCGGAAACCCGCACGGTAAAAATTTGCGCCAAAGACCGGCCGGGCCTTTTTTCCAAGATTGCCGGCGTATTCACTCTGAACAATATCGACATCATCGACGCCCAGGTTTTTACCTGGCGCAACAAGGTCGCCGTCGACATTTTCGAAGTCAAGCCGCCGCCGGACCAATTGTTCGAAGAAGAGCGCTGGCTTCGGGCGGAAGACAATCTTGAAGATGCGCTGGCCGGAAAGCTTGACCTGGCGGGGGCACTGAACCAAAAAATTGCCGGTTACCGGCGCAAGAAATCCCCGCTCATCAATCGACCCAACCGGATTGAAATCGACAACCACAGCTCCAGCTTTTTCACGATCATCGAAGTGTTTACCTATGATTATCCCGGCCTGTTGTTCAACATCACCGATGCCCTCTTCGCCTGTCGCCTGGACATCTGGGTGGCAAAAATCGCCACGAAAGTCGACCAGGTGGTCGACGTCTTTTATGTCCGCGATTTCGACGGCCAAAAAGTGGACCTGCCGGAGCAGGTGGAAGCGATCAAATCTACTGTTTCAGAACGACTGATACTGAAAACGGTCACGGGATGAACCGGTTCTGCAGCGCCGCTTTTGCTTTATAACAATGGTGAATCGTCAACGCGCAAACAACCGTCACAAAGCACCTTCCCCGCCGTTGACCCCAAGTCAAAAAGGAGGAAATTGAACATCATGAGAGTGAAGCCCTGGATGATTGCTGCCCCACTGTTGTTTACTCCCTTTTCCCTTGCCCGTGCCGCTGACGCGCTCGACACGGGTGACACGGCCTGGATGATCGTATCGACCGCCCTGGTGATGATGATGACGCCGGCCGGCCTGGCGCTTTTTTACGGCGGAATGTCCCGTTACAAGAACCTTCTCAACACCATCGCCATGACCATTGTCGCCTACTGCCTGGGCAGCGTGATTTGGGTCCTTTGGGGGTATAGCATCGCTTTCGGCCCGGACCATGGCGGCATTGTCGGGGGATTGACGCACCTGTTCATGAATGGTATCGGCGTCGACAGCCTGCAGGGATCGATACCGACTTATGTGTTTGCACTTTTTCAGATGACCTTCGCCTGTATCACGGTGGCATTGGTTCTCGGCTCGATCGTCGACCGGATGAAATTTTCTTCCTGGATCGTCTTTGCCGTGCTTTGGATTACGCTGATTTACTGCCCCATTGCCCACTGGGTCTGGGGCGGCGGTTGGATGGGCAGCATGGGCGCTCTTGACTTTGCCGGCGGAACGGTGGTCCACATCAACGCGGGAGTCGCCGGGTTGGTTCTGGCGCTGGTGCTCGGCAAACGTATCGGGTACGGAAAAGAGTCCATGTTCCCTTCCAGCATCACCCTCACCGCACTGGGGGCTGCGCTGCTGTGGTTCGGCTGGTTCGGTTTCAATGCCGGCAGTCAACTGGCGGCGGACGGTATCGCCGCCTCGGCCTTCATGGTGACCAACACCTCGGCGGCCATAGGGGCCCTCGCGTGGATGTTTGCCGAGTGGACGGTCAGTAAAAAGCCGACCGTGCTGGGCATGGCCTCCGGCATCGTCGCCGGACTGGTGGCCATTACACCGGCGGCTGGCTTCGTCAACATGCCGGCCTCACTGGTGATCGGCGCCGGGGCGGGTCTGCTGGGATACGTCGGTGTCACCGTTTTGAAACGCAAGCTCGGCTACGACGACTCGCTCGATGCCTTCGGCGTCCACGGCGTGTGCGGTATCTGGGGCGCGCTGGCCACCGGACTCTTTGCCAATCCCGCCGTCAACGAAGCCGGGCGCGGCCTGTTCTATGGAAATCCAAAACAATTGTGGATACAGATTATCTCAATCGTTGCCACGGCGGTCTTTACGGCTGTCGGAACAATTATACTCATTTACATTACCCGGTTGATAACCGGCGGGTTGAGAGTGGCAACGGAAAGCGAAATCGAAGGACTCGACAGCGCTCTGCACGGAGAAAGAGGATTTGAAATTATTTAAGTCGATCACATCGAACAGGAGGTCAGGAGATGAAGAAAATAGAGGCTATTATCAAACCTTTCAAATTGGATGACGTGAAGGAAGCATTGAATGAAATCGGCATCCAGGGCATGACCATCAGCGAGGTGAAGGGCTACGGCCGGCAGAAAGGCCACAAGGAAATCTACCGCGGCGCCGAATACATCGTCGATTTCATTCCCAAGGTCAAGATCGAGATTGTCGTTGAAGCCGAACGGGCGGAAAAGGTCGTGGAAAAAATACGCGAGGCTGCCAGTACCGGTAAAATCGGCGACGGTAAGATTTTTGTTTCCCCGATCGAAGAAGCACTCCGCGTTAGAACCGGTGAAACCGGCAAAGACGCCATTTAGTTTTTTTCAATCATTCACAAACCTAAAAAGGAGGACTCCGTATGACACCCAAAGACGTAGTAGAATTAGCAAAAGAAAAAGGCGCGAAGATGCTGGATCTGCGCTTTATGGACTTTCCGGGATTGTGGCAGCATTTTTCGGTCCCCATCAGCGAACTGTCTGAATCGTGTTTCGAAGACGGATTCGGTTTCGACGGATCCAGTATCCGCGGATGGCAGCCGATCAACGCCAGCGACATGCTGGTTATTCCGGACCCGCTGACCGCCCAGATAGATCCCTTTTTCTCAGAGACGACCATGGTCCTGATCTGCAACATCGCCGATCCGGTGACCCGGGAACCCTATACCCGCGATCCGCGCCACATCGCGCAGAAAGCGGAGGCCTATTTAAAGAGCACCGGTATCGGTGATACGGCGTTTATCGGACCCGAAGCCGAGTTCTTCATTTTCGACAACATCCGTTTCGAATCCGCCACCAACCGCGCCTTTTATGAAATCGACTCCATCGAAGGCATCTGGAACTCGGGCCGTGACGAGTGCCCGAATCTCGGCTACAAGCCCCGTCACAAGGAAGGCTATTTTCCGGTACCGCCCATGGATAAATTTCAGGACCTGCGCACCGAAATGGTCCTTACCCTCCAGAACCTGGGAATCGATATCGAAGCTCAGCATCATGAGGTGGCTACCGCCGGGCAGGCGGAAATTGACATGCGATTCAAACCGCTGGTGCAGATGGCCGACCAGCTGAAATGGTTTAAATACGTTCTGAAAAACGTTGCCTATCGTCACGGTCACACGGTCACTTTCATGCCGAAACCGCTCTACGGAGACAACGGTACCGGTATGCACACCCACCTGAGCATCTGGAAGGAAGGCCAGACCACCTTCGCAGGTGACAAATACGCCGGCGTGTCCCAGGAAGCGCTCTATGCCATCGGCGGCATTCTGAAGCACTGCAATGCGCTGTGTGCCTTTACCAACCCGACCACCAACTCATACAAGCGCCTGGTTCCTGGTTTCGAGGCGCCGGTCAACCTGGCTTACTCCAGCCGCAACCGCAGCGCTGCGGTTCGCATCCCGATGTACTCCGCATCTCCCAAGGCCAAGCGGATCGAATTCAGAACCCCCGATCCCTCCTGCAACGGCTACTTGGCGTTTCCGGCCATCCTGATGGCGGCCATCGACGGCATTCAAAACCGAATCGATCCTGGCGATCCGCTCGACAAGAACATCTATAACCTGCCGCCCGAAGAGCTGGCCAAGGTCCCATCGGCACCGGGCTCGCTCGAAGAGGCACTCGAAGCGCTGAAGGCCGACTCGGAATTTCTGCTAAAGGGCGAAGTGTTTACGCAGGACGCGATCGACATGTGGATCGACTATAAAATTGAGAACGAAATCAACCCGGTAAAACTGCGGCCGCATCCTCACGAATTCTTCCTCTACTTCGACATCTAAATCTCCCCCTCCTGGAGAAAGGCATGCGCCTGAATTTCCGCGGGCGCATGCCGCTTATTCTTTGCTATCGAGTTTCCGTCCATAAAGGAACCGAAAAATGGCATTTGTGGTGGAACACTATCGGTAATGACGGAAGTCGACGGCATACCTGTTCGCCTTGTAGGCAAACTTGCGGACCGTTGTCTGGAGAATTTCGGCCGCCCGAGTGATGTTGCCGCGGGTGTTCTTTAGGGCATCGATGATCATTTCCCGTTCGAGATTAGCAACGGCCTCTTCCATCGAAAGAGTCGGCAAGGTGTCGGATTCGACACCGGTTTGAAGGGTCGGCGGCAGGTGATAGCTGTGGATCACCCCTTCTTCGCAGAGCAACACGGCCCGCTCGATGCAGTTTTCCAATTCACGGACGTTTCCGGGCCAGTGATAATTCATGAGCATGTCGATGGCGGGAGTGGAAAAACGGCGGATATCCTTACCGTTCTCTTGGGCGTATTTTTCGAGGAAATGATCCGCCAGCAGCAGCATATCGGTCTTACGCTCTCTTAAGGGGGGCATGTAGATCGGAAACACGTTGAGCCGATAATACAGATCGCCGCGAAAAGACCCGTCCTCTACGGCCTCTTCCAGATTCTTGTTGGTGGCCGCGATGATCCGTACGTCGGTCTTGATGGTCTTGTGTCCACCGACCCGTTCGAATTCTTTCTCCTGCAGCACCCGCAACAGGCTGGCCTGGACATCCAGACCGATGGCACCGATTTCATCCAGAAAAATGGTTCCCTTGTTGGCCAGTTCGAACTTGCCCTGTTTTTGTTTGATGGCGCCGGTAAAAGCCCCCATTTCATGGCCGAACAGTTCGCTCTCGATCAGGTTTGACGGCATGGCCGCGCAGTTGACCTTGACAAAGGCGGTTTTGGCGCGGTGGCTGTTGTAATGAATCGAGTTGGCGACCAACTCCTTTCCGGTGCCGCTTTCGCCGCGAATGAGTGCCGTGGCATTGCTTTTCGACACCTGAAAGATCATCTGGAAGACCTCGCGCATCTTATTGCTGTTGCCGATAATGTTGGTAATGCGGTACTTGTTTTCCAGCTCCTTCCTGAGCCTGCGGTTCTCATCCCGTAGCTGATCCTTTTCGCGCTGAATGGTTTCCAGGTTGATCACGTGCTGAGCCACCATGGTGGCGACTACGGAAAGCAGTTTTTTACCTTCGGCCAGGTTGTAACTTTCATCATAGAGACGGTCGACGCTCAGAGCCCCCACCACTTGGTTGCCTTTCTTAATGGGTGTGCAGAAAAATGACAGCTCACGGAAATCTCTGGACCTGCGTGAGGCCGTCCGATCGAGAAAGTGGGGCTCCTCACTGATTTTGGGAATGACGATCATTTTTCCCGACTGAATGACGCGGCCGGTGATCCCTTCACCGAGCTGATATTTGACCCGCGAAACCGCACTCTTGGATATACCGTGAGCGACCTCGATGTGGATCTCGTTGCGCAGAGGATCGAGAATCGTGATCGTGCCGCGCTCCATTTTCAACGACGAAGACAGAATGTCCAAAACTTTATATAAGGATTTTTTAAGATCCAGATGCTCGTTGAGGGCCTTGCTGATTTCATACAGCAGCGTTGTCTCTTCGAACCGTTTGATGTCGTCCATGACAGGGGTCTGCTTTCAAAAAAAAATGATGGTTAAATTCGAGTGCTTTGCGTCAATTTAATACATATTTGTAATTTTTAAACCCTTCCTCAGAAAATAAAATCAGAGAAGATAATGGAACCGGCTCTGAAGAATGTCCAGGATCCGCTGCACTACTTTATTGGGACTCAGGTTGCTGCAGTCGATGCTGACGTCGGCATATTTGAGGTACAGCTGACGGCGCTCGGTATAAAGCACCGCGAGGCTCTGGCCCGGTGCCATGGCAATCCCCCGGCTGTCCATGTTGTCGATTCGGGCTTGCAGGCATTTGGGATCGGCATCCAAATGACAGACCACAGCACCGGATTTGAGATGCTGCATGGCTTTCTCGCTGTAAACCACACTGCCCCCCGTGGCGATCACATGCGCCTGGACTGACACCGCCAGAATTGCGCGTTCTTCAATACGGCCGAAAGTCGCCAAGCCGTCGGTATCGATGATTTCCTGGAGGCGGCGGCCTTCACGCGTCTGAATCGTGACGTCGGTGTCCAGGAAAGCATGGCCGAGACGCTCCGCCAAGAGCATGCCAACGGTCGTCTTGCCGACACCCGGCATCCCGATCAATATGACGTTTCCGCTGTTCGGCATTCTTCCTGTCTTCGACAAGATAAAGTATTGAATGATTATTGTGGTATACGGCCAATCGGAGGGCCGCCGACAATGGGTTCAATCGATTCCCTTAAAGAGAGAAAAAAAGGAAATCACGATACGAAAAAAGGTTTAAATTCTCGGATCGACCGCCACGAGCACATCGGTGAAGGGTTTATCGGTATCGAAGCCTTCAGATTTATCATGAACGATCAACGGCTCCGCCGCGTACCGAAAGTCATCGAAACGCCCAAGCTAAAAGATGCAGACAGGTGGGACAAGAAAAACCTGGAAGTGCTGCGCGCCCTGGTTATCTGACCCTGGCGCCCCGAGTGGCATTTTTTCCTCATCGGACTGGAATTGTTCCCAATGGTCTCCAGAACCGACAGACGGTTGGGGGTCGTCTTCAATCCGGCGGCTTCCAGCAATCGGGTATAATCACAGCGATGGCACATATTTTTGGGGCCCGCCGGGAGTCGACCGTCATCCGGCCGAGGCGGCAGAGTGTCGCCCGGCCGTGAGCCGCTCGATCAGGAGCGAAATGAGAAATCCTGCACCGGCTACCAGGATAATGGCAGCACCGGAGGTCAAATTGAACCGGTATGCCAGATAGAGACCGGTGACGGTGAAGAGGATGCTCAACGTGCTCGAATAGACCATCATAGCGGTCAGCGATCGGGCATATTTTTCACTGATGAAAGGCGGAATCGTCAGCAGGGCAATGACCAGGATCAACCCCACGACCTGTATGATCATCACAATCGAAACTGCCACCAGCCCGATCAGCAGAAAATAGAGCCTGCTCACCGCCACTCCCCTGATCTGGGCAAATTCTTCGTCGTAGGACATGGACAGATAGTCGTTGTAGAAATAAGTCACCACGCCGATGTTCACCATCGCCACGGCCAGCATGACCCAAAGATCCGACGCCGGAACGGTAAGAATGCTTCCGAAAAGATAGCTCATCAAATCGACATTGTATCCCGGTGTCAGGTCCAGAAGGATTACCCCCAGCGCCATTCCCACCGCCCATAAGACGCCGATAATGGTGTCCGATCGATGCTTGGCTTTCACTGTTACGGCCGCCATGGTCATGGCGACCGCAAGCGAAAATCCGGTCGTACCCGCCATATACGGCAGCCCGAAGAAAAAAGCGATCCCGATTCCCCCGTAGGCGGCGTGGGCAATCCCGCCTGCAAGAAAGACAATCCGGTTAACGACCACCAGCGTACCGATAACGCCGCAGATCACGCTCGTCAGCAACCCGGCCGCCAAAGCGGTACGCATAAACTCATAATGGAGCGCTTCAATCATGCTTACCATCCACCACTTAGGGTTACGGTAAGAAATAATTCCACAAGATTGCGCGGGATTTGGGTTCGTCTACAAGGCACATCCAGCGGCGCATATCGAGATACGTGTCGGTGGATGTAACGCAGTAGACGATCCAAAAGACAAGCAAGATGTGGAATTATTTCTTGCCGGGGCCCTTAGTGCTCTTTGAGCACCCGATGGGGTATTCCGTGCGCAATCAGTTCCACCGGACAGTTTTCATCCAACGAGCACCGATACATCGATGCGATCATCTCCTCGGTTATTTCACCCTGGTCGTGGTAATGCAGGGTTCGGTTGATGCAGGCCACGGATTTAACGTAACGTGAGAGCGCCATCAGATCATGGCTGGCCATAACGATCGTCATCTCCCGGCTGAGCTCGTTCAGCATTTCATAAAAAGCGTGCTGGCCCGTGGCATCGATGCTGGCCGTGGGCTCATCCAGCAAAAGAATTTCCGGGTTGGTCACGAGCGCCCGCGCAATGAAAACCCGCTGCCGCTGCCCGCCCGAGAGTTCACCGATGCGACGATCGCCGTAAGCCCGCATCTGCATTGCTTCCAGCGCCCGATAAGCGGCCAGCCGTTCCTGGCGTGAACGCCGCGCCCACCTCTTGCCAGGATTGAGCAACCCCATGAGAACAACATCCAGGGCCGAAATCGGAAACCGTTGGTTGATGTGAATGTTCTGAGGAACGTAACCGATACGATGCGACACCCTGCGCGGGGGTCGACCGAGAACATGAATTTTGCCCCTGTCCGGCGTATACAATCCCAACAAAATCTTCAGCAGCGTGGTTTTGCCGCCCCCGTTGGGTCCGATCATGGCCATGAAATCTCCGGCTTTTATCTCGAGGTTGATGTCCCTGAGAACCGGTTGACCGTTATAGGAAAAATCGAGATCGTGGATTTCGACGATGGGTTTGCTCATGGGTATCTTCACCGTTGGGCTTTCTCGAGTGGTAGGGCCACTTTCTGCAGGTCCGCCTCCCGGTCGCAGGCCAACGGGACCACGACCGGGAGGCGGATGCAATTAATTTGCACAATAAAGCGGATGTCAATTGAATGTCCACATTTTTCTTAGAAATGCCCATCGGATAAGGCGAATCCTGTTTATACACAATGTCGAATGAGACATTTTTGATTTTACCGGCAAGCTGTGGTACGAATCAGCCATATTTGCGGTTGCGGGTTACTCCGAATCGCGCGAAGCTAATGGTTATGAAAATCGGTTAAGAAGGACCACAAAAGCATGGAGTCGATCTTGATCGTCAACGCCCGGATCGTTAACGAGGGAGAGGTTCGACCCGGCGATGTACTCATCGCCGACGGCCGAATCGCCCAAGTGGGGCCGAATCTGTCATCGCAGCCGGCGACCAGGATCATCGATGCCGCCGGGCGAATACTGCTGCCCGGCATGATAGACGACCAGGTCCATTTCCGTGAACCGGGCCTGACCCACAAGGGCGATATCTACAGCGAGTCAAGGGCCGCCGTCGCCGGCGGCATCACCAGCTATATGGACATGCCGAACACGCAGCCGCCGACCACCACGCAGTTGCTTCTGGAAAAAAAATTCTTGCTGGCCGTCGGGCGATCCTTCGCCAACTATTCGTTTTATCTGGGCGGCACCAACGACAACATCGATGAAATCGTGGCCCTCGACCCCCGCACTGCTTGCGGCGTAAAAGTTTTCATGGGCGCCTCAACCGGCAATCTGCTGGTGGACGACCCGAAAGCGCTTGAAAAAATATTCTCCCAAACGCCCACCCTGGTGGCCACTCACTGTGAAGATACCCCGACCATCAAAGCCAATGAAGATAAGATGCGCGCCAGGTACGGTCGCGACATCCCCATGACGGCTCACCCGTACATCCGCAGTGAAGAGGCGTGCTTCCGTTCCTCGGCCCTGGCGGTCGATCTGGCCCGCCGTTTCACCACACAGCTGCATCTGCTGCACTTGACCACGGCTCGGGAAATGACCCTGCTGTCGGAGGGCTCTCTGGATAACAAACAGATCAGCGCCGAGGTATGCGTGCACCACCTCTTTTTCGACGACGGTGATTATGCGAGCCGGGGCACCCGCATCAAGTGCAATCCCGCCATTAAAACCGCCAGCGACCGACAAGCACTGGTCGACGCGGTAAGGAACAACCGGATCGACGTGATCGCCACCGATCACGCCCCGCACACACTCTCCGAAAAGCAGAATCTGTATTTCAAGGCCCCGGCCGGTCTGCCTTTGGTGCAGCACGCCCTGGTCTGCGTGTTGGAACTTCATCACGACGGGCTTTTTTCACTGCCGCTGATCGCCGAAAAAACCGCGCATGCCCCGGCACGGCTGTTTCGCTTGAAGGACCGCGGATTCATTCGTGAAGGCTACTGGGCCGATCTAACCCTTATCGACCTGAACCGCCCGCAACCTGTCGACGAGCAGTCGATCCTGTACCGCTGCGGCTGGTCCCCCTTCGACGGACTGACGTTTCGCTCATCGGTGGCCGCCACCATCGTTTCCGGGCACCTGGCATTCTATCAGGGGCATATTGACCCCCAACCCGCCGGCAAACGTCTGCTGATCGACCGCTGACCGCCTTTGTGGAGCTGAAGCCGCATGCCGAACGTGATCGAAGTTCAAGACCTGCTGAAACGCTTTGACAGGGTTGCGGCTGTCAACGGCATCTCGTTCTCCGTGGCAAAAGGCGAATTTTTCGGTCTGCTGGGCCCCAACGGCGCCGGTAAGACCACGACGATCCGGATGCTCTATGGCTTTTCACCGCCCACCGGCGGCAGTCTGAAAGTATTCGGCCTCGACATAAAAACCCATTGGCGCCCCATCAAATCCCGCATCGGCGTCTGCCATCAGGAGAACACCCTCGACCCGGACCTGACGGTCGAACAGAACCTGCATGTCTATGCCCGCTATTTCTCGATCCCGAAAAAGGAAGCCGCCGAACACGCACGTGAACTGCTCGACTTCTTCGCCCTGACCCATAAGAAAGAGGCCAAGGTCATGGAGCTCTCGGGCGGAATGGCACGACGGCTGATTTTAGCCCGCGCATTGATCAACCGGCCCGACCTGTTAATTTTAGATGAGCCGACCACCGGGCTCGACCCTCAGTCCCGCCACCAGGTGTGGGACAAGTTGGCGACACTGAAAGCCACCGGCCTGACGATTCTGATGACCACCCATTACATGGAGGAGGCCTCGCGGCTCTGCGATCGTCTGGTGATCATCGATCATGGCCGCATTCTGGTCGACGGCAGTCCGGCGGAGTTGATTGCCCGCCACGCCGGCAGCAGTGCGATCGAAATCGAGGGTCCCGATCAAGCGTTGAGGGATTACGTGAAGGAAAACCGCATCGAACATGACGATCTAGGAGGTCGCCTGATCCTGTACGTACCGGAGGAGGTTGAACTTCACAACACGATTCGCGATCGTTTTTGTACCGAAAAGTGCATTTTCAGAAACAGCACCCTGGAGGATGTGTTTCTGCGCATGACGGGAAGGGAACTCAGGGAATGATCGACTGGTCGGTTTATTCATGGCGTTTTTTACGGGTATGGGAGCGAAATCTGGTCGTCTATCAGAAAATTTGGAAGGTCAATTTCATCACCCCGCTGCTCGAACCGCTGTTTTACATTATGGCCTTTGGTCTGGGGTTCAGCGGCCTGATCGGCACCGTTCGCTATGCCGGCCTTGCGCTGTCTTACACGGCATTCATCGCACCCGCATTGGTCGCAACAGCCGTGATGTGGAACGCGTTTTTCGAAACCACCTATGGGTCTTTCGTCCGCATGTACTACCAGAAAACCTTCGACGGCATGCTGTCCACGCCGCTGTCGTTGGAGGAGATCATCATCGCCGAAATTGTGTGGAGCGCCACCAAGGCGGTGGGCGCGGCCGCTGTCATGCTGCTGGTATTAGGGGTGCTGGGATATGTCCGTTTTCCTCTCGGCCTGCTGCTGATTCCCACGGCTCTGCTGGGAGGCCTGGCTTTCGGTGCCGTGGGCATGTTTTTCACCGGCATCGTGCCCACGATCGACATGTTCAATCTGCCGATCTTTTTGTTCATCACCCCTATGTTTCTCTTCAGCGGAACTTTTTTCCCGGTATCCAACCTGCCTTCGTGGGCCCAGCCGGTGGCGCTGGTTTTTCCACTTTACCACCTCACGGAACTGGTGCGCTGCTTCAGTCTCGGGGCCCGCGAGACACCGCCTGTGCTCAGTATTCTTTACCTGCTGCTCTTTTTTGTGATTTTCGCCATTCTGGCTTTGAGGGCCATGCGTCGGCGGTTGATCAAGTAGGATATGTTGAATTTTTATTTTTTGAAGACCTTCATTTTGTCCTTGGCGTCCTGAACCGTATAGCCGAGAGCTTGAATCTCGTCCCGCAACCGGTCGGAGGCTTTCCAGTCCTTCTCGGTCCGGGCCTTTCGGCGCTCTTCGATCAGCTTGAATACCTCCTTCGGCAGACGCTCTTCTTTGCCCACCAGGTCGAGGTCCAGTGCCAGCACACGGTCGAAATCCAACACGGTTGCCAACCTGTCCGCTTCGTCGAGATCCGCTTTCAGCGTTTCCTGCACGATGGCCATGGCCCGCGGCATGTTCAAATCGTCATTTATGGCCTCCATAAACCGGAGTCTGAAATCCGGCAGGATTTTTCCCTCGCCCTTCTGCGGGTCCATGAGGCTGCGGACCTGGTTCTGCAGGTGGGCCAGGCCGTTACGCGCCGCCTCCAGAGATTCATCGCTGAACTCCATCGGCTTGCGGTAGTGGGTGAGACATGCGGCAAAGCGATAGACCAGCGGGTTGATTCCGTTTTGGGTGAACGTGGCATCGAGGGTCAGAAAATTATCGACGCTCTTGGCCATCTTCTTGCCGCCGGCGATGTTCAGGAACGCCCCGTGCATCCAGAAATTGAAAAATTTTTTACCGGTGGCCGCCTCCGACTGGGCAATTTCGTTGGTATGATGCACGTCGATGTGATCGGTCCCGCCACAGTGAATGTCGAGATGGTCATCCAAAAACATCATGCTCATGGCCGAACACTCGATATGCCAGCCTGGAAAACCCTTGCCCCAAGGAGAGTCCCATTCCATTTGGCGTTTGGCGTCTTCGGGTGAAAATTTCCACAGCGCAAAATCGGTCGGGTTCCGCTTCGCGGGATTCTTTTCCACCCGGGCCCCCTCCTGGAGCGCATCGAGATTCTGGTTGGACAATTTGGCGTAATTCTCGACGCGGGAAGTATCGAAATAGATCCCGTCCCCGGTCTGGTAAGTGTATCCTTTTTCTTCCAGGGTCCGAATCAGTGCGACCTGATCGGGTATCGTATCGGTAGCCTTGCACCAGACGTCCGGCGGCAGGATGTTTAATTGATCGATGTCTTTTTGGAACGCCCGGGTGTAAAACTCGGCGATATCCCAGGCGGTTTTACCCTCGCGGGCGGCGCCTTTTTCCATTTTGTCTTCGCCCATATCCCGGTCGCCGGTCAGGTGGCCGACATCGGTGATGTTCATTACATGCTTCAACCGAAAATTGTTGAAGAGCAGCACGCGCTTGAGAGTATCTTCAAAGATATAGGTTCGCAGGTTGCCGATATGGGCATAGTTATAAACCGTGGGCCCGCAGGTGTACAGACCGACGTAATCTTCGTGCAGCGGCCGAAAAAGCTCTTTGCTGCGGGAAAGTGTGTTGTAGAGAATCAATGTCGACATGATGATAAAAATCAGCTTCCTACCGTTATTGAAAAAATGCCCGCGTCAGCGTCAGCGTCAGCGTCAGCGGGTGTTTATGATAATCCTCTGCCGATGGTACAGATAGACCAGTAGATAGGCTCCGCAACCGATCATCAACAGGCACAGTATCTGCCCCATTGAAAATGAAAAAAAAACAAATCCCAGGTGGGCGTCAGGCTGCCGGAAGTATTCGATGAAAAACCGCACCGTGCCGTATCCGATCAGGTAAAGCGCCAGCATAGCCCCCGGTATGCGGACCCTTTGTCTCAGGCTCCACAAAACCACGAAAAGAAAAACACCCTCGAACAGGGCTTCGTAGAGCTGCGACGGGTGCCTCAGTTGGCTGCCGGGCGCCAGAGGAAACAACATGCCGATAGGAGCCGATGTGACCCGGCCGTAAAGCTCGCCGTTGATGAAATTGCCGATTCGGCCGAAGGTGTATCCCAGCGGAATGGCGGGAATAAAAAGGTCGGCTACCTCGAGCAGATTGAGACCGTTCTTACGGCAGTAGAGCCAGGTGAAAAGGATGACGCAGATCAGACCGCCGTGAAAAGACATGCCGGTAATACCGGTAAACTTGAATCCGTTCGAAAGGTCGAAGGGCAGAATAATTTCCAGCGGATGCTTGAGGTAATAGGGCAGGTTGTAAAAGAGCACGTATCCGAGACGACCGCCGACAATAACCCCCAACATCATGGAGGTGATAAGCGCTTGGACCCGGTCGGGGGTTAACTGGAAGCGCTCCTCGTGTTTAAGCCGGCAGGTGACCAGCAAATACGTCACGACAAAAGCGACGACATACATCAGCCCGTAGTATTGCAGCTTGAATCCGCCAATATCGAAAATAACCGGGTCAAGGTGTTGGGGAATGTGCTGCCACCAGTGCCAGAAGTCGTTCATCACATGACGGTCCGACCGAATCGGCCAACGGGAACTGATTTGCAGAAGAGAGCCATGTCCGCGGGCAAATGCTTAAAATAGATTGACATCACAAATGTAAAGGAATCTTTGGTCAGTCTTGTGTCCGTCATGCCGCCGATCACCGATCCGTCACTCCGGCTTCCCGCTCGTATCAAGTTTACATCAGGCTTGTATCAAGCGGCCTTTTCTTCCATCACCTTGTCGTATTTGCCATAACGCGCCGCGCCGTTGCAACTGGCCCGATGGTGGAACACTCTCTGGGCCGCGGCAACAGCATCGGCCCGCCCCTGCCAGGCTTTGAGGGCATGCTCCTGTAAGGCCCGACCGTAAGAAAAGCTGAGTTCCCAGGGATGCTTTCCGAGTGCGTTCATCGCATTCAGATGCTCGGTCGCCAACTCGGAACTCTGGCCACCCGAAAGAAAAACGATCCCGGGCACGGCCGCCGGCACGACCTGCCGGAACGTGCGCACTGTCCTTTCGGCCACTTCCGCGACACCGGCCTGTTTCGGACACTCTGTTCCGGATAGAACCATGTTCGGTTTGAGTAGCATACCTTCCAACAGGACGCAATGTTCAAACAGCGCGCTGAAAACACCTTTAAGGGTGGCGGCCGTCACGTCCTGACATCGCTGTATGTCATGTGGCCCATCCATGAGCACCTCGGGTTCGACGATCGGTACCAGGCCTTCTTCCTGGCACAGCGCAGCGTAGCGGGCCAGTGCGTGAGCATTGGCATCGATACAAAACTGACTCGGGATGTCTTTGCCGATGATGATCACGGCACGCCATTTGGCAAACGTCGCACCGATATCCCTGCAGGCGGCCAAACGTTCGCGCAGACCGTCCAGACCCTCGGTGATTTTTTCACCACTGAATCCGGCCAGAGACTTAGCACCTTTATCAACCTTGATTCCGGGCAGAATCCCCTTGCCGCTCAACAGCTGCGGAAACGCGACACCGTCTAAAGATTTTTGTCGCAGGGTTTCCTCGAATAAAATCACCCCGCTGATGTACTTTTCGGCATTCGGTGTCGTAAAAAGCAAATTCCGGTAAGCCCGACGGTTTTCTTCTGTCGATTCGACCGCGATGGTGTCGAAACGTTTCTTGATTGTGGGCGCGCTCTCGTCGGCCGCCAGGATACCCTTTCCGTCTGCAACAAGCTGACGTGCTACAGATTCAAGTCTTGCGCCATCCATACATCACCCTCCTTACGGTTTTACGGTTAAACACTCATGGCCCTTCGGGCCGCCACAGTGCATGAAAATTCTATTTTCGTGCTAAAGCAGCAGGACGCTTTCCGCCACCAGATAGTAATCCTGATTGACCGGATTTCAAGACCGCTTCCCGATTTACAAAAAACACCCGTCGTGCTAAATAGGGCCGGAATTGCGAACTTATATTTTCGTGAATCCCAGGATGAAGGAGCCGAATAATGAGTGTCGAACGGGAATCCATTGATTTCGACGTATTGTTCGTCGGCGGTGGCCCCGCCAGTCTGGCAGGCGCCGTCCGGTTGATGCAGCTGGCACGGGAAAAAAACATGACCATCGAGGTGGCCTTGATCGAAAAAGGTTCCGACATCGGCGCGCACTCGGTCAGCGGGGCCATTCTCAATCCAAGGGCCTTGCATGAACTCATGCCGGATCACATTGAAAAAGGATGTCCGGTTGAAGCCGTGGTTCAAGGCGATGCCTTCTATTATCTGACCCGAAACCGCGCCTTCCAGGCCCCCCTGGTGCCTCACTATCTCCATAACAAGGGGTTTTACATCATCAGTCTGTCAAAATTCTGCCGCTGGCTGGGTGGAATAGCCGAGGAAATGGGGATCAATATCTTCCCGGGATTTGCCGGCAACGAGGTTCTGTACGACGAAACAGGGCAAACGGTAACCGGGATTCGCACCGGCGATAAGGGGCTCGGTAAAGACGGCGAACACAAAGCCAACTTCGAACCCGGAATCGACCTAAAAGCCAAGGTAACGGTTTTCGGTGAGGGGGCCCGGGGCAGTCTTTTCAAACAAATCGAAGAAAAACTGAACATCGCCGCCGCCAAGATGCCCCAGATATACGAAACCGGGGTCAAGGAGGTCATTCAGCTGCCGGACAACCATTACTTTGCGACCGGCAAGAGCAACGATATCCACTTTCTCGGCTACCCGCTCGGCATGAATACGCCCGGAGGCGGCTTTATTTATGAGATGAAGGACAACAAGATTGCCATCGGGTACCTTACCGGTCTTGGGTATGAGGATGCGTTGATCGACCCCTACGATATGTTCACCCGGTTCAAACGCCACCCGTTCGTGTCCGGTATCATCAAGGGCGGCAAGGTCATCGAACAGGGTGCCCGGACGGTTTCCACGGGTGGTTATTTCAGCATCCCCAAACTGTCGGCCAACGGTGCCGTTTTCGTGGGTGGCAGTGCGGCCATGCACAACTCGCCGGCCCTGAAGGGAATCCATGTCTCCATGAAATCCGGCATGCTGGCCGCCGAGGCCATCATCGCGGCCATCGCTCGAAACAGTTTCACCGAAGAGTCTTTGGGCGCCTTCCAGACCCTCTTTGACGCCGGCTGGCTGAAAAAAGAACTCTACGAAGGCAGAAATTTCGCCCAGGCGCTTGCCAAAAAGGGAGCGGTCAAATTCATTCATCTGGGGGCCCAGTACGTCACCAAAGGCCGCGGATTGATCGAACGAATGCCCCTTCAGGAAGATTACACGACCCTCGCACCCGTTAAAGCCGACCCAACCGCCGGCAGCAAGGATCTGGACAAATCTACCTTCGACGGTGAACTGTATGTCGACAAACTGACCGGCGTGTACCTTTCAAAAACCAAACACCGCGAGGACCAACCGTCGCATCTGATTGTTCACGACACCCATTTGTGCGTCACCCGGTGCTTCGACACCTATCGCAGCCCCTGCACACGCTTTTGTCCCGGCAATGTTTACGAAATCGAAACCGATTCAGCAACAGGTGAAAGACGGCTTAAACTCAACCCTTCCAATTGTTTTCACTGCAAGACTTGCGATATCAAGGACCCCTATCGCAACATCACCTGGACCTGCCCTGAAGGCGGCGAAGGCCCAGGGTACACCGTTGTTTAACACGAAAATAGAATTTGGGTCACATCCCTAGCCTGACATAACCGGCTTAATCCCGCGGCGGGACTCGACTGACACAACCGAACAAGGTGGGCACCTCCACCCGGATGAACGGTTTTGAAAATCATTAAAGCCTTCCCTTGCGCAGAATAGCCACCAGCAGCCAAATACCCATCAAAGCGGCGGCAGTGAAGCCGATGATGCCGATCAACGATATTCCGTAAAACAAAGGCGGGATCTCGGATATTACAATCAGCGCCGAACCGATGATCAGGGCGGCGATGATGATCGAAAAAGAGAGGCGGTTGCTGATTTGGTCATGGGTGGAAAGGGTGCGCTCGAGTCCCCGGTCTTCTATTTTGAGGCAGAGTTGCTGGCGGCGAACCAGGCGGGCGATGTCGAGCAGATCTTGAGGGAACCGCCGGGTGAACTTTATCAGATCGGCGGTCATCTGAAAGGCATCGGTCGACAGGCGTTGCGGTGAATACCGTTCCAGGATAACGCTCCTGATATAAGGAGCGGCCCTGCCGAAAAGGTCGAATTCCGGGTCGAGCATGCGCGCCACACCTTCAACGGTGGTCATGGATTTCATCATCAGAAAGATGTTCGGGGGAATCCGGAGCCGGTGACGCGATGCCAGCTCCAGCAGATGATGGAGTAGTTTGCCGATCCGAACGTCTTTCAAGGGCCTGAAGAGATGATAGGCCATGAAATCGGTGACGTCGACTTCGAAGGCGCGGCTGTCCGGTTCTTCTTCCCAGTCCGTGAGTTGCAACAGGACAACGGCGACTTTCGACGCGTCCTTTTTGACGATTCCGTCCAGTAAATCGACAAAGGTCTCACGGGTTTGTCGGTCCACAGAGCCCACCATCCCAAAATCGATCAGACAAATGACGTTGTCAGGCAAGACGAAGATATTGCCGGGGTGGGGATCGGCCTGAAAAAAACCGTGCTCAAAGATCATGCGCAGCAAAATGTCGGCCCCGCGCGAGGTGATCAACTTGCGGTCGAGTCCTGCAACATCGAGCCGCTCGATATCCGAAACCTTGATACCCTTGATACACTCAGTGGTGAGGACCCGCGCGGTGGACAGCTCTCGGAAAACGGCCGGAATACAAGTTGCGGGGTCGTCACTGAAGTTGAGCGCCGCTCGTTCCATATTAGCGGCCTCGAGCAGGTAATCGAGCTCTTTTTCCAGTGTCCGGGCAAATTCTTCGACAATTTTTATCGGGCGGTGGAAGGCCAGTTCCTCGATGTGGTGTTCCATCAGGGTCGCCAGGTGCAGCATGATCTCGAGGTCGACCTCGATGACCTTCTGGATGCCGGGCCGCTGGACCTTGAGCGCGACCTCCCGACCGTCCTGCAACTGGGCCCGGTGCACCTGGCCGATGGAGGCCGATGCCAGCGGCGTGTCGTCGAATTGGACAAACAGATTTTCAGGCGTCATCCCCAGCTCGGTCTCGATGATCTTACGGGCGGCGGCAGCGGGAAACGAGGGTACTTTGTCCTGGAGCTTGGAGAGTTCCTGCAGAAAGTCGACCGGGATCAGGTCCGGACGGGTTGACAGAATCTGTCCGAGCTTGATGTATGTCGGACCGAGCTCTTCGAGGGCCATCCGCAATCCCTGCGGCCGGGTGAGCTTTTCGACCTTGATCGACTGTTTTTTGGATATCAGCTGTAATCCGGCGGCAACGTACTGATCGAGCTTCAGCAGTTCCAGTAAATCGCCGAAGCCGTACTTGAGCAACACGGCCAGAATCTGCCGATAACGGTTCAAATTGCGATACGTCCGGCCGATGACGCCGATTTTTCGGATGCTCAGCATGTAAGGTCTTGCCTGCAGTTTTCGCGCCCGCAAATGCGCGGGTTAACGAAAAGATAAGTTCGCAATTTCGGGCCTTGCAGCGCCCGGCCGTAAAAGTACGAAACCGAATTAATATCGTAATATTCTGAGCCTTCGCAACGGTGCCGGACGGGATGCATCAGCGTCCAATATGTGACGTTATTTTTGAGTGGGCCCTGATGGGGTGATGACCTGTAAACGGATGATCAAGCAGTCTCTGCGTCTTTGTTGATCGCCTTCTTCAACTCCCTGATCTCCTTTTTGATGGCTTTCAGCTCCTCGCCGGTGACGACATCCATTTTTTTCAGGATGTCTTTGACCGATCTCTCCACCCGCTCTTCCAGCTTGCCCTGCACATCTTCATATCTTTTTTGCAGCTCGTTCAGAAAATTTTTGCCGTCCTGCTCGGTCATCTTTCCTTTTTCGACGACCTCGCGCGCCAGCTCTTCCATTTCATCTTTGGCCAGCAGGGCCATCCCGATCCCGGTCAACATGGTTTTCTTGACGATATCCAGCATGGCTTTCCTCCTTTCGCTGAAAGGCGAACCGCAGTGCCCTTTCAAAGGTAAATAGTTTACTTCAGTTTGCCCAGCAATGCGCTGGCAATCGTGTTTTTCTGGATCTCCTTTGTGCCTTCGTATATCTCGGTAATCTTGGCATCCCGATAGAACCGTTCGACTTCATACTCGGTTATGTAACCGTAACCGCCCAGCAGTTGGATGGCCTCGTCGGCCACCTCGACCGCCGTTCGGGCCGCATACATCTTCGCCATGGAAGTCAGCTTGGGATCGATGCGGCCCTGGTCGAAATTCCAAGCCGCCTTGTAGGTCATCAGCCGCGCCAGTTCGATTTTTGTGGCCATATCCGCCAGTTTGTGCTGGGTCACCTGATATTGGGCTATTTTTTTTCCGAACTGCTCTCTCTTCTTCACATAATCGATGGCCCGGTCGAAGGCGCCTTGGGCGATACCCAGCGCTTGCGCCGCAACCTGTATCCGGCTTTCGTCGAAAAAATGCAGCACATGGTAAAAGCCCTTGTTTTCCTCGCCAATCAGGTTGGCCGCCGGTACCCGCACGTCTTTGAAGTTCACTTCGGTCGTCGCCATCATGTGGATGCCCATTTTCTGTCCGACGTCCGCGGTCGACACGCCTTTGCGATCGGCCTCTACCAGTATCAAACTGATACCGCGATAGGTGGGTCGAGCCTCTGGGTCGCTCTGGCACATGACCGAATAAAACCCGGCCAACCCGCCGTTGGTGATGAAGGTCTTGGTACCGTTGATGACCCACTCGTTACCTTCTTTAACGGCGGTGGTGTCCATGCTGGTGATGTCGGACCCGTGGTCCGGTTCGGTGAAAGCCCCGGCCGAGAGCATGCGGCCTTCGGCCACGGCGGGCAGATATTTCTGCTTCATTTCGGCGTTGCCCCAGTGCAGAACGATTTCCGAAGCAAAACTCGAGAGGGCAACGGCGCTGCCCATGGTCGAATCGCCGCGGCACAACTCCTCTACCACCAGAATGTCCTCGAGACATCCGAGCCCCTGCCCGGAATACTCTTCGGGGAAATGAACGCCGACCAGTCCGAGATCACAGGCCTTGCGCCAGATTTTTTCGGGGAATTCGTGTTTTCTCTCCAGCTCCAGCACCAGATCTCTGTCGAATTCTCCCCGGGTGAATTCCCTGACCGCTTTCTGGATATCCTTCTGCGTCTTGTTCAGCTCGAAGTCCATTGTGCCTCTCCTCTATCGTTTAAATGGTGGTGTACCGGTCAGCCTGCAGCACCTCGCAACCGGTCGTCATCACGATCAGCCCGGAACAACCGGCTTGAGTTTTCACCGCCAGTGTATTTTTTTTAAGAATCCGTAATTATTGAATTTAAAATTTATACAATTAGCATATGATCTGCGTCTTTTGCAAGGAAATTGAGAACCCATCTCCGGCGTGCTTTTTATGAATCATGGCGCTTTTGGACACACCGTCGGCGCGGTTTAAATCACCTTCTGCGCGGCCTCCTCGACGATGCCCCTTGACTGTTTGACCCAACTGGCCTAAACAATTTCAAAATGGACAAAATTTGTGTTAATATCAAAACCTGAAGGAGAAGAACCCAATGACGTATACGGTTGCTCTGGCCGGAAAGGGCGGTACAGGCAAAACGACCCTGGCCGGTCTGTTGATTAAATATATGGTAAAAAATGGCAAGACGCCCATTCTGGCCGTGGACGCCGATTGCAACGCCAACTTGAACGAAGTGCTGGGATTGAACATTGCGTGCACCGTCGGGGGCGCCCGCGAAGACATGAAAAAGGGAAGCGTCCCCAGCGGGATGACCAAGGATATCTTCATGGAAATGAGGCTCGAAGAGGCCATCGTCGAAAGTGACGGGTTCGACCTGATCGTCATGGGTCAACCGGAGGGTGCCGGATGCTACTGCGCGGCCAACAGTCTTCTGACCAATTTTCTCGATCGGATCCAAAACAACTACCCCTACGTCGTGATGGACAACGAGGCCGGCATGGAACACATCAGCCGCCTGACCACCAAGAACGTAGATGTGCTCCTGGTGGTTTCCGATACATCGCGTCGCAGCATCCAGGCCGCCGTTCGCATCAACAAATTGGCCAGCGAACTCAACATCGTCGTCGGCAAGAGCTGCGCCGTGATCAACCAGGCCAAGGAGCCGCCCTCCGCAACGGTGCTCGACATATTAAAAGAAGGCGGCCTCGAACTGGCGGGGACCGTTCCCGCCGACGATACGATTTATGAATTCGATCTCAACGGCCGTCCCACCATCGAGTTGCCGGAAGACAGCCGTTCGGTTCAGGCCGCATTCCAGATCTTTCAAAAGATCGTCAAATAGGTTCACCCATTGACCCCGGATGGTTATATGAGAAAAACAGGCTTCCTGTATGATGCAAGATTTCTGCTTCACGAAACCGGCCCGTACCACCCTGAAATACCCGAACGGCTCACCGCCATCTACCAAGGTATCGAAGATGGCGGGCTTCTGCCCAAACTGGTCCGCATCAAAGCCAACCCCGCCCAACGACAATGGATCGAGACCGTGCACGACAGTGCCTACATCGACCGCTTCGGCGACACCTGTTTCTCTGGGAAAAGAGTCTTCGAACATCCTGACAACCAAATGTGCGCCGACACCTATGATGCCGCATTTCTGGCCGTAGGCGGCATCCTGCAGACCATCGACATGGTGATGGAGGGCGAAATCGACAACGCGTTTTGTGCCGTGCGTCCGCCCGGCCATCATGCCGAGCGAGACCACGCCTTGGGCTTCTGCTACTTCAACAACGTGGCCGTTGCCGCGCGCTATTTGCAGCAAAAGTGGCAAATCGAAAAAATCGGTATCATCGACTTCGACGTCCACCACGGCAACGGCACCCAGCACATCTTCGAGCAGGATTCGAGCGTGTTTTACTACTCCATCCATGAGCACCCCACCTTCTCCTTTCCCGGCACCGGAAGAGAGTTCGAAATCGGCTCCGGCCCGGGTTACGGATACACCAAAAACGATCCGGTCCTGCCGGGCCAGGGTGACGCAGAGTACACGACCTTGGTGGAGGAAAACCTGGTCAAAGACTTCGAGCGGTTTCAGCCCGGTTTCGTTCTTGTTTCAGCCGGCTTTGACGGGCACAAGGACGACGATATGTCGAACATGAACCTGACCACGGAGTGGTATTCTTGGGTCATGAAGCGGCTTATGGAAATCGCCGACCGCCACTGCAATGGACGGATCGTCTCGGTACTCGAGGGCGGTTACTGCCTGCGGCGTCTGCCGGAACTCGCCCGCAACCACGTCGCCACCCTGTTGGAAGAATAAATGGCAGCGCTGAAACCTTTTGATCTTTTGTTGTCATTTCCGTTCTTTTAAAGACGCACACACTGGAGGTAGACAATGTTTGTCAGCCGATCGATGACCCAAAAGGTAATCACCACCGATCCAGAGGCGAGTGTTTTTGACGCCTACGAGAAAATGTCGCAAAACCGGATCCGCCATCTGCCGGTAATCGGTGCCGACGGCCGGCTGATCGGTATCGTAACCGATCGTGATATCCGCAGCGCCCTGCCGTTCAGTATGATAAAGGACCCGGCCCACACAGCGGAAACGGAAAAAGTTAAAGATCTCAGGGTCATGGATATCATGACGACCGACCCGAAAACGATCGGCCCGCACCACACCATTCAGGATGCGCTGGTGCTGATCCAGGAGCTGAGGGTCGGTGCCCTGCCGGTCGTCGACAAGGAGGGCAAACTAAAGGGGATCCTCTCCGTGCGTGACCTTCTGCGCGCCTTTATCAATGTGCTGGGCTTCGGCCAGCCGGGTACCCTTTTGTGCATCCTGGTGGAAGAAAAGGTCGGCCAGATGAAAAAGATTGTCGATGCCATCACCGAGGAAGGCATTTCTTTCGGCAGCGTTCTGGTGGCGCGTTACTTTGAGAAAGACAAACGCGCGGTCTTTCCTTATCTGCTGACCCAGAATGTGGCCCGTATCAAGCGCAAGCTCAAGGACATGGGGTATACGCTGGTTGACCCGATGGAGTGGTACCTGGACGAATTGCCGAAATATGAAAAGGAGTGACCGACCGGAGGCGATTGTCGCCGGCCCCGATGAAGTGCTTTATATCTACTATCTGAAGGGCCGTGTGGCACCGGACATGGATCTTTCGGCCCCCGGCTTCATCGGCAACTGGGAGGAGGAAGGGTTTTCCTTTCTCTTCTACACCCGGGCGTGTCGGAAGATAATCGCCGCGCTCCTTGCAGCCCAACCTCAGCTGGAAATGATCGACGCCTATCAGATACCGTATGCCGAGTGGCTCGGAGAACGCCCGGTCCCCTATTGTGTAGGCCGGTTCGATATCGTGCCGGTCTGGGAAACCGAACGAAAAGAACACGACGCCAGAGGGGACCTTCACCGACTCATTTTGGACCCCGGAGTGGTTTTCGGAAGCGGTACGCATGCGACAACGCGTGACTGCTTGCGCGCCCTGGAAATTGTTTATGCCGAAGAGCGGCCGCAAACCGTCATCGACCTTGGTACAGGAACAGGGGTTCTATCCCTTGCCGCCATAGCTCTGGGCAGCCGGTCGACTCTGGCTGTGGATAACAACCTGCTGGCCGTCCGCACCGCCGCAAGAAACTTCCGGATGAATGGCATGGCCGATCGCATCCTGGCGGTGCAAGGCCGGGCAGAAGCATTTATCGAACATCCGGCGGACCTTCTGCTGGCCAACATCCACTACGATGTCATGCGCCGGCTGGTGAAGTCCGCCGGGTTTATGCAAAAAAAATGGTTTATTCTGTCAGGGCTGCTGCGCAGTCAAGCCGGCGTAATTGCAGAGCAGTTGGTCCGGGTTGGGTCCATCTTACGGCAGCAATGGATCGGCGAAGACCTCTGGCATACCTTTTTGGGAATGAATCCGCAGTGAGGGTACCCATTTGGAAAGTGACATTTATGAAGTCTGTTGAGGCGGAGCGATGATCATCAAATGCTGGGGTTCCCGCGGATCGATACCCGTTTCCGGGAAAACCTACCTCAAGTACGGCGGAGACACCACCTGCATCGAAATTCGAACCCAGAGCGGTGACATCATCATCATCGATGCCGGAACGGGCATCCGCCGTCTCGGCAATCAGCTCCTCAAAGAAAAACGCCGACAGTTCCACTTCATCTTCACCCATGCCCACTGGGATCACGTCATGGGGTTTCCCTACTTCAAGCCGCTCTATTCAAAAGACTCCGAATTTCGGATGCACCGCTGCCCCTTTCACAGTAAGTTTGTGGAAACAATACTGTCCAAGGTCATGGCACCGCCTAATTTTCCCGTGAAATACTCGGATATCAAGGCTCGAATGCAATACGAAGAGGCATGCCCGACCGATTTTGATATCGGATCGGTGAAAGTGATCCCGATTCCGCTCAGCCATCCCAACGGTGGCAGCGGATACAAGTTTATCGAAAAAGACAAGACCTTTGTCTTTTTGACCGACAATGAACTGGGATACATTCACCGTGGTGGTCGAGCCTATCGAGACTACCTCGACTTTTCAAAGGAGGCCGACCTCTTGTTCCACGACGCCGAATACACCCCGCGGGAGTATGCAACCTTCGTCGAGTGGGGCCACTCGGTGTACACCGACGTTCTTCGGCTGGCCGGTGAAGCCGGCGTCAAGCAGCTCGGTCTGTTCCACCTCAACCAGGACCGCACCGATCGTGCCATGGACAAAATTGTCGCCGACTGCCGCAAAAGGATTGCGGCGGCCGGCCACCATCTGAAGTGTTTCGGGGTGCGGTCTAACGCGAAATTCGAGCTCTAATCCAAGCGCAAGCAAACTAAGGGCTCATTCAAAACAAAATCACATTGGATGATTTGATCAGAAAAGCGGCCGGCGACCTGACGACGGCAAAATATGTGATCGCCTTGACCGGGGCGGGCATTTCGGTGGAAAGCGGAATCCCCCCCTTCAGAGGCAAAGACGGCATATGGGAAAAAATCGACCCGATGGAATATGCCCACATCGATGCCTTCATGAGCGACCCGGGCAAGGTCTGGGACGTACTCATCCGAGGAATGAAAGACGTGGTCGATCAGGCGCTGCCAAACGATGCCCACAAGGGTCTCGCGCGCCTCGAAGAACTGGGGATCATCAAGACGATCATCACCCAGAATGTCGACGGTCTGCACCAGGCAGCGGGTAGCACCGACGTCATCGAGTTCCACGGCAATTTCGCCTGGCAATCTTGCCTCGACTGCGGCCGGCGCTGCCCGACCCGCACGGTCGAGATGGACCGACTCCCCCCGCGGTGTGCCTGCGGCGGCATCCTGCGGCCCGAATGTGTCTTTTTCGGCGAACAGATCCCGCCCCGGCATCTCAGCCGCTCCCAGCTCCTTGCAATGCAATGCGACATCATGTTGGTCATCGGCACCTCGGCAACGGTGCAGCCGGCGGCAACTATACCGATCATCTCCAAGCAGTCCGGTGCCCGCGTGATCGAAATCAACACCGAACCGACACCGTTGACGCACAGCGTCAGCGATTATTTGATCGCAGGCAGAGCCGGAGAAATGATGCACCGTATCGTAACGGAAGTGGAGCGGAAAAAAAGACAGGGCTGATGGCCGCCGGCAGGGACGCGCACGGCGGTCCTCCCGACGGCACCCCCATAGGGGTCCTGCCCTCCTGATTGAACCGAAGCGCCTTGTCATTATAAAAGAAAAAACAGATGCACCATCGCGAAGAAGGCTGGGTCAAGATTCTGTCAATCCCCTCCCCGAGCCTGCAAAACAACACGGCCGACGCCGATCGTCTGATCGAGGCGTTGAAAAACCGGTTGGCGACCCCGCGACTCGAAGTGGCGATCGACCTGGAACTGCTGCAACGGCTCCCTTTTATTCTGCGCCAGGAAGACAGCGAGCTCTGCTGCACACTCTTCAAGGACCACGGCCATTGGGTCCTGGTCGATTTGCAGCCCCTTCACAGCGCAAAGCCGCCGGCAGGTCTGGCCGTCGATCTGGGCACCACCCGGGTAGTACTGCGGATAGTGGACCTTTCCAGCGACGCGCTGTTGGGAGAATCGGCTTTCGACAACCCTCAAATCGACATCGGTCCCGACATTCTCACACGCATCCATTATGCCGATCGGCCGGGCGGTCTGCAACATCTGCAGCAACTGATCTGTGAGGCGGTCAACCGGCAGATCATCGCGCTCTGCCATTCCTGCTCACGCCTGCCGGAAGAAATCCTGCTGATCGCCGTGGCCGGCAACACGGCCATGACACACCTGCTCCTGGGGCTGTGCCCGCACTGGATGATCCGGGAGCCCTATATTCCGGTCACCAATCGCCCCGGCCTGATCCCGGCCGCCTCTCTCGGTCTCCAGGTCAATCCGCAGGCCAGGGTGTTCGTCTTTCCCAATATCGGCAGCTACTTCGGCGGTGATTTGATCGCCGGAATCCTCTACTCGGGTCTCCACCGGGCCGCTGAACCGGCCTTGCTGGTCGATGTCGGCACCAATGCCGAGGTTGTGCTCGGCAACAGCCAGTGGTTGATTGCCTGTGCCGGCGCCGCCGGCCCGGCTTTGGAAAGCGGGGTGACCCGCATGGGCACGCTGGCTGCACCCGGTGTTATCGATCGCGTGCGCTTGGATCGTACGGCAAAGCGTTTCAAAATTCACACCATCGCGGATCAACCGCCACACGGCATTTGCGGATCGGGACTGATCGATCTTGCCGCTCAGCTCTTTCTCAGCGGTCTGATCGACTTTCGCGGCCGATTTCAAGCGCGGGCGTGCGGCGATCGGCTGATTGAAATCGACGGCACCGAGCATCTGATCGTGGTACCGTCCACAGACTCCGCCACCGGCAAAGCCCTGACCATCAGCCAAACGGATCTCGACAGCCTCATCCGCTCCAAAGCCGCCATGTATACGATTCTTGAGACCATCACGGGCACGGTCGGCATCCAGTTGGAGGACATCGCGACATTCTACGTCGCCGGCACCTTCGGCACCTTCATCCAACCGACCTCGGCCATCGGCATCGGTATGCTACCGGACCTGCCGCTGAAGGCTTTCAAGCCGTTGGGAAACAGTTCCCTCGGCGGCGCCACTTCGCTGCTGAGATCGGATTGTAGCATAGAAGAAATCGACCGGATTCGGGACCGCATCACCTATCTCGAGCTCAATGTCAACCAGGATTTCATGAACCGTTTTTCGGCGGCCAAGTTCCTGCCCCATACCGACCGAAGTCGTTTTCCATCCGTTCGCCCTCCTGTTGATCTTTGAAAAATAGACACCTCAAAATGTGACTTATTTTTGAGTGAGCCCTTTAGCGTTCTATGAGGAAGAGGTGAATAAATCTGGGGTCGAGATCTGCTGTATCAACCTGGCCGTACTCCTCTTCGATTTCCAGAAACAAGCTCTCAAGCACCGGCCCAAGCTTATCGGTGATATCGTGGGAACGCATTCCGGTCAGCCCGCAGAGCCACGAAAGGAAGGACTGCTTCATGACCAGAGCGACACGGCGCGGCCGGTCATTGCTCTGCCAGAGCATTTCGAAAAACAGCCTGAATTCGGCCCTGGTCAGAAACCGATTTTTCTCGGTGCAGCCGACCCGGTCGAGCGCCCAAAGAGTCAGAATGAGATTTTTATAGATTAAAAAACGACGTGCAGACAGCAATTCCGGCGATATGGTCAGCAGCGAGAAGAGGTGGTCGCAGGCAATGACGACATCCAGCGCGGCGGCTGTCTGCCGCAGCTCGTCAACGGTGCTGAATTCCCGGTACATGCGACCGGATACATAATTGTCGAAGAACATTGGTTTCTTGACCAGCAAACCGCCCAGAACGCCAAGCCAATCCTCGCCCCAAAATGTCAGAGAAAGCCCCTGGCCGGCAAACCATGATCGATCCAGCCATCGCTGAGCGCGCCATTTCAATTCAAGCGCCCGCCCATAACCGACCCTGAAAATATCGGACAACGGATGACGTTGGATCATAGCCGCCAACAGATGGCTGACTGAATGGCCGTTCGCCTCTGTTTCGGCCGCTAATGTCTCTAGGCCAATCGACAGGAAGCCGTTGGCCTTTTTCACCACCGCCTGCAGGTCGTCTTTGCTGTGAGCCGGGGCAAAATCGGCCGCGATGATCCGATTGCAAAGGCCGGCGAATTCGGTCTGCAGCTGCTCCAAAACAGCTTCGGTCTCGATTTTGGCCAGCGCACCGGTAAAGATACTGCCGTTTTCAAGCACTCCCGACGGGTAGAGAGGAACCGGCACACTGATCTCAGCCGCTGTTCGAGGCAGAATCTTATGGTTTCGCTCAGCAAGTTGTCGTGCAGTGAGCGGTTGATAGACACCCACGGCCTCTTCGAAAGGAAGGAAACCTTTCTCGGCCAATCGCACGTTTCGAAGACGGTAACCCTCTTCTTCGCTTTCAGTCGGTATGATGTGTGCCGCCTCAAGCAGTAGCGCCTGGTAGGCAACGTGGTCAAAGGCCGCCAAGCTTTGAATCAATTTCTTTAGGAAATCACGATAGTTCTTTTTCTCGATGTCGCCCAGTTCCGATTCGGGGGCAAAGAGCGGACCGGTGATCCGCACATAGAAGACACTGTCGAGCGTAAAGAAGTCCTCCCCGAACTCTGATGGGTCCTGATCGTGTTCGCAGACTCTCACCTCGATGTTCTTGAAGAGATACAACGTGAGCAGTTCGGTTTTTTGTTCGATCAGCCATTTGACCGTTCGCCGGGCGTCGGCCCGGTAGAGCAGATCGAACCACCGGGTCAGCGCCACCGGTTCGAGACGATCCCGGTGCCAGGTCTCGATATCCAGCACGTATTCCCACTGCCGGTCGGAGGCCAGTGCCAGCAGCGGCAAGGCATCTTCGGCTCCGATGTCGTGAATCAGAAAATAGAGATCCTGCTCCGGGAAAGAGTGAACCAGGGCCGCCGGTTGGGCCGACTCGAGAATTCGCTGCATCGTTTTTTCCGGCGGCAGTGTCAGCAGTTCTTTTCTCTGACGGTTAAGATCTGCAATGCGGGCCGGGATTTTTTTGTCTGGGGAGTCTTTCATTGTACTCGTCAAATCTCGTCGTGTTCGACGCCGCCGGGGGTGAATTTCAACAGCAGGAGCATACCGGGAACAGCAATCAGCGCACAAAAAATAAAAAAAGACTCCCAGCCGAGAATTTTGGCCATAAAACCGGTGGGCGCGGCGGCCATGACGCGGGGAACACCCATCAAGCTTGACAGCAGGGCGTACTGGGTTGCCGTAAACTTCTTGTTGGTAATGCTGGCCATGAAGGCAACAAAGGCGGCCGTGCCCATACCGCTGCTTAGGTTTTCAAACGTTACCACCCCGGCCAGCCAGGGCAGACTGTGCCCGATGCGGGCCAGCACTGCAAAACAGCCGGTGGAGGCCGCTTGCAGGAAGCCGAAAATCCACAGACTGCGATGAATGCCGATGCGGATCATCAAGACGCCGCCGATGACACTCCCGGCAATGGTTGCCCAGAAGCCGAAGAGCTTGACGACCGCGCCGATCTCCGATTTTGAGAATCCGAGGTCCAGGTAAAAGGGAGTTGTCATGGTTGTGGCCATCGCGTCGCCGATCTTGTAAAGCAGAATAAACCCGACCATCCACAAGGCACTGCTGCGGTTGAAGTACTCGATCAAGGGCTCGAGCGCGGCTTCCTTAAGGCTTGCAGGCGTTCCGGACGGTGTCTCGGGTTCCGGTGTCAGAAGGGTGGTCGCCACGCCGGGCAAAAGGCAGGCGGCCATGACGAGATAGACAGCGGGAAACGGCATGTGGTCGGCCATGATCAGACCGCCACCCGAAGCCAGGAGCATGCCCAGCCGATAGCCGTTGATGTAAAGCGACGAGCCCAGGCCGAGTTCTTCATCAGCCAGATCTTCCCGTCGGTAGGCGTCCACCACGATATCCTGGGAGGCACTGAAAAAAGTGACCAAAAGGGCAGTACCCGCCACCATCCAGGGGTTCCGGGCCGGATCGGTCAACGCCAGTGTAACGATGGCGCTCATAAGCGCCAACTGGATAACCACCATCCAGCCTCTCCTGCGGCCGAGAAAAGGCAGGGTGAAACGGTCCACGAAGGGGGCCCAGAGAAACTTGAGCGTGTAAGGAAGCCCGACCAGTGCCATCAGGCCGATGACGGTCAGGTCTACGCCTGCTTCCTTCATCCAGGCCTGCAGGAGACTCACGGTGAGCAGCAACGGCAGCCCGCAGGCAAAGCCCATCAAAAGCGCCACGAGCATGCGTCGGCTGAAGACGACCCTCGCCAGTGAGGGACGTCCGTCATTTAATCTCCGCGCGGTCGTCATGGCGGACTCCCATGACCTGCAGCAGCCGGGTGCCTCAAACGCCCGGGTTCGCTTTCAGCAGGTCGGTGGGCGCGACCTTGGAACCATACTTTTCTTTCAGTGCCAACAACCCGTCACGCTGCTCTTTCAAAACCTCGAACAACCGCCGGGGCAGGCCGTCCTCTTTCCCGTAAGCGGTTATCTGCAGTTCGATACGGGCCAGAATGTTGTCGATGTAAAGTGAAAACTGCTTGATGTAGAGATCTTGCGGGTAGTGCTTGTCGATAATCTCTTTGAACAGCTTTTTCAAATCCTCGTATTTGGGGAGATGTCCGATGGGGGTGTCGATGGCTGAGACCTCACGGTGAGCCCTTCGGTCAAGCCATGCCAGCCAGACCTTGACGTCCCGTTTTTCGCCGAGCAACTTCTTGGATGTGCCGCCCCGGGCCTCATCGGTCAGGAAGTAGTTCAATCCGGCCATGATCGGTTTCTTGTCGTCGGATAAGGCCTTGTGGTCGAAAAACCTGAACTGGGCATCCATGTAATCCCCCAGGGACCCGGGTATAAAAGGTGCATTGGCCCACGGGGAACGTCGAACACCGGTGGCACCGACTTCCGTGGCGGTGGCAGCTGAAACGATGCAGGCACCGATCACCACCCCTTGGTCCGCATTTTTGGCCACCCAGACAGGCGGCATGGTGTCGCTGTCGCGACCGCTGTAAGTGACCACGCGCGTTTCGACACCCGCAGGGTCTTCAGCGGCCGGTGAATAATTTTCCAAGGCCGATGAGGCCAGTGTGCAGCGGGAGTTGGGATGAGACAGCGGGATCGGTTTGCCGTTTTTGTCGACCATACCCCGCTCCCAGGGACCTTGGAAGTTAATCCCCCTGGTGGGATTCTCACCATTGCCTGTCCACTGGGGTTCACCGTTTTCATCGATCAACACGTTGGACCAGATCACCTCTGTACCGGGATTTCGAAGGCATTTCATCAACATGGGGTCGCCGTCCCAGTTGACGTCCTCGACGATCCCGAAGATGCCGCACTCCGGGTTGGCGGAACGGACGCTGCCGTCACTGGCGATCCACATTTGAGCCAAGTCATCTCCCACAAAGTGATTGCCGGCCATGGCCGTGGTGGTTTTACCGCATCCACTGGGAGCGGCACCGGTGACCCAGGTGATGCGGCCGCCCGGACCGTCGATTCCGGTTATAAACATGTGTTCGCTGAGCTCATTGCCACGGTTTTCGTAAATCGCCTTGTCAACCGAAAAACGATGGTTGCCCTTTTTGAGCAGCAGGGTGTTGCCGGCATAAGTGCAGTTGATACTGTATGTGGCCTGATAACTGCGATCCATGTAAACCCGCGCGCTCGGCAGGTCTTCCGGACGGTTCAACCCTTGGCTGTGGATGTTGGTGTAAAAGTGCCCGAGGTGTTTTACCTGTTCATCGAAATGGTCAAAGGCATTGCGGTAGAGAATTTCCGCGCTGTGCGAGACATAGGCCGAACTGGTGATCTCGAGCGCCGGATTCGAGACCGGCGCACCGATCGGACCGCGCAGATAGAAGCCGACAATCATTGTCATGCCGGTCATGATGCCGGACATCTTGCCGCGGATGTCTTTAAGGGCCTCGTTCCGGTCGATTTTATTTCCCAGCGTACTGACCAGGTCCCCCGGATTGGTGAAGTAGAAGGTCCGATCGATGATCCGCCCTTGCTCCTCTTGGAGGTCGTAGTGGATGGTGTGCCCCGGCATGGGTAGCTTGGACTCTTCGCCTCTTTCAAGAGCCAGGTCCCGGATGAACTGCCGGTCGGATTCGGTTCCCGTGTTGATGAACACGCGCTCCGGCCGGCACATGGCGATGGCATTGGCTATTTTCAGCTTAACTTCGGGATGCGTGACCCGTTGCAGCCTCGAAAATTGTTCGGTGTCCAGTTTTTCTTCGAACAGCCGCACAGCGGCATCCGGGGTTTTGATCCCGCCGATCTCAACGACAATGTCGACTCCTTCTCTCTTCTTCATCATAGAGCAACTCCCTCTGCAAATACGGTATTGAGGATCGCGAACTCGATAAATCGAACGAAATGATGCGTCCTGGAGCCCGTCTTCCGCGTTGCGTTATCGCCCACATACGTAAAGTTGCGACCTTAATCGCGCCGTGAACATAGATCATGACCCCTTGAGATTTTAATCACTTTATTTCGTCTCCGATCCTTAATGGAATTTTTCGAAAACCGGCATGTGCTGTCGAATCCAGATCAGAACTTTCTTCATTTCGCGTTTTATCTCCGCCAGAGCTTTTCCCCGGTGACTGATGTGGTTTTTTTCAGCGCGGGTCAATTCGGCAAACGTTTTATACAAAGGGGGGTAATAGAATATCGGATCGTAACCGAAACCGTTGCGACCGACCGGCTTCTCGGCAATCAACCCCTCGCAGCGTGCTTCGTATGTCAAGGCCTGTCCGGTCGGTACCGCAATCGATATAACGCATTCAAAGGCCGCCCGGCGGTCTGTTTTGCCGGCCAATTCGGCCAGCAGCCGGGCACAGCGTTCGGCGTCGGTGGCGTGATCTCCGGCAAAGCGCGCGGAATATACGCCTGGTGCGCCGCCGAGAGCTTCGACGACCAAGCCGGAATCGTCGGCCAGCGCCGGTAATCCCAGGACCCTGGCCGTGAAGCTTGCTTTTTTGTATGCATTTTCCTCGAAAGTCTGTCCGTCTTCTTCCACTTCGGGAATCGGGCCAAAGTCTTCAATATTTCCGATCTGCACGGGAAATCCCTTTAATAGTTCCCGGATCTCGGCTGTTTTACCCGGATTACGGGTGGCAATAACCAAGGGAGTGGTATCCGCCATGAACGCCCTCATCGGTCGAATGGTGCACTTCGGAGATTCGTGTCCGATATGAGTCTCTTTCAGTACACCGCATACACGTTGAAATAGAAAAAAACCAGCGCTAAAATTCCGACTGTGTGGTTTTAGTCGATTGGCACCTTATCACCGAGAATCAATGCTAAAAACAATCCGAATGGATTTATAGCAGCCCATAAGTTTCACGAATTAACCTGAAAATATAATTCATAGCGGTGTTTTTGTAAATGTTTTTCAAAATGCGAGCACGGCTCGCTGTCCGCGACTTTGACATTCATAAGAACAATTGGTCCATTTCGGGCGAAACGTCAGTCTCCCGTAATCGGCATGAATTCTGGCGTTTGGGCGGTGCTTGTAATTCGGCTTGTCATATCAATCTTTGGTCTTTTCGGAAATACAGGCTTATCTGTGACCTGGGCCAGATGGTCAGTTCTTTACAAAACCAGACCCTTGTGTGATAAAATAAAGTCGAAAAAAATAAGTTTGCCATTTCGGTCGTTGAGACAACCGGCCGGCAAGGCGCGAAAACGCTCAATATCATAATATTCCGAACTAGGTTGAGCGGTTTCCCGCCCTAGGCGGGATTCTACTAGGCGGGATTCTACGTTCTGGGTTGAAAAGCCCTTAATCAGCCGCGCAGCTCATGTTCCGGCACAGAACGCACACTTTCCTGATGATTTGCCTATGCTCCAGGAACTGTCCATCCGCAACTTTGCCATCATAGATGATTTAAGAATTCAATTCGCGCCGGGCCTCACCATCCTGAGCGGCGAAACCGGTGCCGGCAAGTCGATTCTAATCAATGCCATCAACCTTGTGCTCGGCAGTCGGGCATCGGCCGCCTTGATCCGCACCGGCTGTGAGGCCGCCGAGCTGGAGGCCCTGTTTCACGTTTCACCGCGAAGTGCTGCGGCCCGAACCATGGACGCGAACGGATACACCTCTCATGAAGGCTTGCTGATTCGGCGCATCGTCTCCCGTAAAGACAGCAACCGGATTTACATCAACGGCCGCCTGGCCACGATGCAGCTTCTCTGCGCTATTACCGAAAATTTAGCCAGCATTTCCGGACAGCATGTTCATCAGAACCTCCTGAAAGAGGAACATCACCTATTGATTCTCGATCAATTCGGTGGATTGTTGTCCCAGCGCCAGGCGGTTTTCGACGCCTACCGCGAAATGCTGCCGCTGATGGATAAACTGGAGCGCCTGAGAACTCTTAAAAACCGGCGGGCACAGCAGGTCGAACTCCTCCAGTACCAGCGTGACGAGATCGAATCCGCCGCACTGACCGAAGCCGAAGACGCTCGCCTCGAACAGGAACGCAACCGGTTGAAAAACAGTGAATTGCTGTTTCAAACGGTTTACCAGGCAGTTGAAGAAATTTACAGCGGGCAGGGCTCGGTGGCCGAAAAGCTGACGGCCGTGCGAAAAAACCTCGAGAAAGCCGGCCGGGTCGATAGGGCCCTCTCCCCGGGGGTCGACCATCTGATCCAAATTAATTTTCTGTTGGAGGAGCTGGTCGACCACCTTCGAAACTATCTTAAAACGGTTGAGATGGATGAAAGCCGCTTGGAGGCGGTGGAAGAAAGATTGGATCTGATCAACAAGCTCAAACGAAAATACGGCGGCTCCCTGGACGGGGTTTTCGCCCACAGCGAGGCCGTTTCGCTGGAACTGGCAGAAGTCGAAAATGTCGATGAACAGATTACCGTTACTGAAAAGCAGCTTACCGGCTGTCACAACCGACTGGCGGAGTCGGCGCTAAATCTGTCTCAACAACGCCGAAAGACCGCGAAAGCGCTGGCGCATGCGGTGGAAGCCGAGCTGAAGAACCTGAAAATGGGCCAGACCCGATTTGAGGTGGCACTGCATCATGTGCCGACCGGCGACAGGGCTTCCGCCTTTCTGCAAGTGAACGGAATGCAGGTTTTTGAGTCGGGTCTCGATAGAGCTGTCTTCAGAATCGCTCCCAACGTCGGCGAGGAGCTCAAACCATTAACCGCCATCGCTTCGGGGGGAGAACTCTCACGAATCGTTTTAGCGTTGAAATCAATCCTGGCAGCGACCGATGCCGTCGAAACCGTCGTCTTCGATGAAGTGGATGCCGGAATCGGCGGCGGCACGGCTGAGGTTGTTGGGCACAAGCTCCTCGAACTTTCCGCGCACCATCAGGTCATCTGCATTACTCACCTGCCTCAAATCGCCAAGTTCGGATCCCATCACTTCAGCATTTCAAAAAGAGTCGTCAAAGGTCGAACTCTGACGGCCATCACGGTGCTGGACGAAAAAAGTCGTGTCGAAGAGCTCGCCCGCATGCTCGGCGGAGTCGACATCACCCCGACCACACTGAACCATGCTCGAGAGCTGTTGAAACAAGTATAGAACCGTCGGGATCTGCACATATCGATAAAACGGATAAGTTGTTAATTCCTTGACATTTAAGGCCATATTAAATATATTTATACATTTAAACAATTATTTGAGGCGAGGGACCAAACGATGCCGATCTATGAATTCAAATGTTTGAAGTGTAATGAATGTTTTGAAATTTTAGTCATAAGCAGCGAGGATTCGGTCGAAATGCGGTGTCCGGCGTGCGGCGCAGAAGACTTCGAACGCATTCTCAGTTGTGCCAGCTATTCCATGAACGGTGGCGCAGGTTCCGGTCCGGGCGTGAAGTCCCAAACGCGAAACTGTTCGGGGGGATCCTGCAGCACCCTCGAAATTCCCGGACCGTCTCGATAGGACCTTGACCGTCGCCCCATGTTATCCTTCCGTGTATAGACACAAAAACAGCCGACTGCAAATCGATAACCGGCAAAGCCCTGCCGCTGTCGTCAGGCCTCTTAGGTTTTTAGTGCACGGTAGGACGGCGTTATCTGCTATAGGCTTTAAGATAAAGTTTGGGGAATGGCCAGAGGGAGAAGGCTGTATTGTAATACGCCGACGACCGACAACGCAGTCCGAAACCTTTATCTTAAAGCCTATAGCACAAACAAATAAAACGGGCCGAACGACGCGTCATCTTGTTCACGTAATCCAGTTCGCGATCCTAATAAACGGGGTCCAAAATGTTTCAGCAGATTCATAAACAGGAAAAAGAACAATTCAAAAAGCTTTTTAAGCAGGAGCGTATCGACCACTTTGAAGACCGTTTTAAAGTTCTGGATACCTTTCTCAAAACCGAACAGCATGTGACCGAAGTCGAGATGACGCGGCTTCTGAAAGAGAACGGCAACGAGCTCTCGGGCGATTTTGTCAAGGACACCCTTAATTTGATGTGCCGTTTCGGCTTTGCCCGCGAAAACCGGTTCGACAACGGCAAGGTCCGCTATGAACACCTCCATCTCGGTGACCATCACGATCACATGATTTGCACAAAGTGCAAAAAAATTTTTGAGTTCCGCAACGACCAGATGGAAGCCTTGCAAGTCAATATCGCAGCCGCTATCGGTTTCCACATGTTGCAGCATAAAATGGAGATCTACGGCATTTGCGCTGAGTGTTTGAAGGACCGTGCATTAGTGATCCCGCTTGAGTTGGCCCGTCCGGGAGAGAGGCTCGTCATTAAGCAGATCAACGGCGGGGCCGGCGCCAGGATGCGGTTGCTGACAATGGGACTTCGAATCGGCGATCCTATCGAAGTCATTACCAATCAAAAAAAAGGCCAGGTCGTCATTGCCGCCGACTTCAAGCGCTATGCTCTCGGACGCGGGCTTGCCGAAAAAATCATGGTCGAACCGGTGCAGCGATGACCATGGAAAAATCTGACGAAAAACCGCAGGTCGGTACCGGAAACCTCAATGACCAGAGTTGACGCCTCTTACATTAGTCTGATCGAGCAAGGTAAATTAGCGGAAAAAATTCGTTCGGCACGGTCGATGCTGCATGCCTGCACCCTGTGTCCCCGCGAATGCCGTGTCGATCGCCTAGCGGGCCAAACCGGTATCTGCAAAACCGGCATGAATGCGTGGGTGTCCAGTTATTCACCCCACTACGGCGAAGAAGCCCCGTTGGTGGGAACCAACGGCTCCGGAACGATATTTTTCACCCATTGCAACCTGTTGTGCATCTTTTGCCAGAACTTTGACATTAGCCATGAGGGTATCGGTCAGGAAGTCAATGCCGAACAACTGGCTGGGATAATGGTCGATTTGCAGCGCATGGGCTGCCATAACATCAATTTTGTGACACCCTCACACGTCGTCTGGCAGATTTTGGAAGCTCTGGCCATAGCCGCCGAAAAGGGGCTTCGGGTGCCACTGGTTTACAACAGCGGTGGCTACGACCGGCTCGAGACACTCAAATTGCTCGAGGGCGTCTTCGACATATACATGCCGGATTTTAAATTCTGGGACCCCCGGGTGGCTGAAGATACCTGTAACGCCCCCGACTATCCCAAGGTTGCCCGCAACGCTTTACGGGAAATGCACCGCCAGGTGGGTGACCTTGTGATCGATGACAACGGAATCGCCAGACGCGGTCTGCTGGTTCGACACCTTGTTTTGCCCGAAGGCCTGGCCGGCACACGAGAGATCATGCGGTTTATCGCCGATGACATATCGACCGATACCTATGTTAACATCATGACCCAGTACAGGCCCTGTGGCCGCGCCGCCGAGGTCCGAGAATTGGCGGCTTGTCCCACTGAAAACGACTTTAAAAAAGCCCGCCGGGCCGCTATGGAAGGGGGAATCCGGCGTCTCGACCGCCCCAGGCGCGTTTTTGCGTTGCGGTAGGCTGAAATCGACTTCGGAATAAAGCGAGCGATCAGAATAATGGAACGAATATATGCGGTCGGCGATATCCACGGGTGCTATGATAAACTTCTGGCATTGATGGAAAAAATGGACATCGATTTTGAGTCCGACACTTTGGTCTTCCTGGGAGACTATATCGATCGAGGACCACAGTCCTTCGAGGTCGTCGCCTACCTGGCCGACCTGAATCAAAGATACGCCAACACCATTTTTCTGAAGGGCAATCACGAGCAGATGCTCGAGAAATACCTCTCCGGCGAGGACCGGATCACTTATTTGGTCAACGGCGGCCAGCAAACACTGGAGAGTTACATGAACCGTCCCCGCCCGGAGGGTGAACCGGCGATACCGAGCACGCATCTCGAGTTTTTCAAATCCCTGCAAATCTATCACGAAACCCAAAAGTACATTTTCGTTCACGCCGGACTAAAAAACAAAGTGCCGCTCGAAAAGCAGAAAACAGAGGACCTTTTATGGATTCGAAGGCGCTTTATCGAATCGAAGTACGATTATGGTAAGATGGTCGTCTTCGGCCATACACCGTTGCACGAACCGCTCCTTTTACCGAATAAAATCGGCATCGATACCGGTGCCGTCTACGGCAATCGACTCACTTGTGTAAGGTTGCCGGAACTGGTTTTTTATACAGTCTGATGGCCTTGACTGCATCCCATATTGATCACCGACAATGGATGTCACCAATGAGATATGGCACTCTGACACTGCTGGCTTTTTTGGTCGTCTTCACTCAATCCGCCTTGGCCGAGCGGCTTGCAATTACCGCCACAATCGCCAATATTCGCTCCGGTCCGGGATCCAACTACGATATTCTCTGGAATGTACAGCAAAACTATCCTTTCGAGGTCATTAAAAAGGATGGCGCCTGGTACCAGTTCCGTGATTTCGAGGGTGATACCGGATGGGTTCACGATTCTCTAACCGATAAGATCCAGGCCGTTATAACCACCAAACCGCAATGCAATGTCCGCAAGGGACCGGGGACCGAGAATGAAATTCTCTTTTCGGTCGGCAGCGGAGTGCCCTTCAAGGTCCTCGAGCAGAAGGGCAACTGGATCCACATCCTGCACGCAGATGGTGACCAAGGCTGGATTCACGACTCGCTGGTCTGGTAAATGAGCACGGCGGCTTCGACGAAAAAGACCGAACTGGATACCATAGTTTGTCCCAGCCGCAATAAGGGCACATGAGCCGAGTACGGTCTGTTTTTCGATAAAGGGATCGACACATGGATGCGCAGTTAAAGGTTAAGCCGGATAGCACGCTGATCGTAGGGGTTGGGTCAGCCCTGGTGGACATACTCACGCACGAAAATGAAGCGTTTCTGGAGCAAACAGGTGCCGTCAAGGGCGGCATGACCCTGGTGGAAAAAGACTTTATCGAAGCTGCCTTGGCCGGCTCCTCCGGCGAGCGCAAGATCGTACCGGGAGGATCAGCCTGCAATACGGCGGTAGGTGTGGGCCGGTTGGGCGGCCGGGCCCGTTTTGTCGGCAAGTGCGGCAACGGAGAGTGGGGTCGCTTCTTTCGTGAAGATTTGCTCCGCCAAAACGTGGAACCAGCTCTTTTCGGCTCCGATTCGCCCACAGGCCGGGTGCTGTCGATTATTACGCCCGACGCACAGCGATCTATGTTTACCTATCTGGGCGCATCCTCGGAAACCCAGCCCGCGGAGTTGACCAACGGCTGTTTTGAAAACGCGGCTGTTGTTCATATTGAAGGCTACCTGCTGTTCAATCCGGAACTGATGTTGACGGCCTTGCGTGCCGCACGTGCGGCCGGTGCTCTGATCTCGCTCGACTTGGCCAGCTTTACGGTCATCGAGGAATCCCGAGACCTGCTGGATCGAATCGTCAACGAATACGTCGACGTCGTTATCGCCAACGAAGATGAAGCCCGCGCATTCACCGGTCTCAGCGACGAGCAACAGTCCTTGGCGGTTCTGGCGCAAACGGCCGACATTGCCGTGGTCAAACTCGGCGAACGAGGCAGCACCATCGCCCATCAGGGCCGGATGATGCGCATCGATCCGCTGGGGTCTGGGAAGGCGGTGGATACCACGGGCGCCGGTGATCTCTGGGCTTCCGGCTTTTTATACGGGCTGGTAAACGGATACCCGCTGGAGCGGTGCGGCCGGATCGGCTCGGCCTGCGGTTACGAAGTGTGCCAGGTTATCGGCGCTGCCATTCCGGAAGAAGGCTGGCGACGCATAAGGAAAATGATAGAGGAGAGCCAAAATGGCGATTAAAAAAAAGGTCTCGCGTAAGAAACTACTCAAGGAACCCGATGAGTTCCTAACACTTTCGGCCCGGATGTTCCAATTTGTTGTCAAACATAAATATCAGATGCTCGCCGCTTTAGGCGGCATGATTCTTATCGTTTTAGCCGTTTCGGGATGGCGCTATCATTCCCTTCAGCGCGCCAACGAATCCCTGGCACAGCTGCAGAAAAACTGGAATCGGTACGAAACGCTGCGCAACGGGAAGGATAAAGATCCAGTGCTGGCATACCAGGAGGTCAGGACCGAATTCGAACAACTGATTGCCGATTCCGGTGACAAACCGGGCGGAAAAATGGCGCGCGTAATCTTTGCCGATATCTGCTATGATGCCGGCGAAGCAGACAAGGCCATCGCCCTTTATAAAATCGCGCTGGAAGATTTTACGCAGCCGTTTTACAGAGACCAGATTTTAAACGGTTTGGGCTATGCCTATGAGGCAAAGAAAGAATACAATACCGCGTTGGAATATTTTGAAAAAATTTCCGCTGGGAGCGACCCGGTGCTTAAAGCCGAAGCCCTTTTCAACATGGGGCGTCTTTACGCGGCACTGGGCAACGCAGAAAAAAGTCAGCAGGCCTACCAGAAAATCGTCGCTGATTCACCGCAGTCGTTTTACGCCGAGCTGGCAAAAGAGCGGAGCGGAAACATTGCGGTCGAGCCGGCCGCAACTGCAAACTGAATACGAAGGCTATTTAGTGCCCATCCGAGGTTTCATGAAGGGCACTGATAAGTTTCCGATCCAGAAATGTGCAATTTTTCGCAAGTTCAAGGAAATCAAGGAATTGCGCGGAGGCATACTCCTGTATGCCGCACAAGCAATTCCGCCGATTGACGCCGAAATTGCGGAAAAGGGCCATTTATGGACGGAAAATAGATAAGCAGGCAGTCTGAAGGTTTCGTTTCTCGAATCCCATACTGTCTTTTCAAAGAGGGACACTGACCGGGACGGCCCGAGCTGAATTTGTGGACACCGACAGAGTCAACCGGCAAATTTCCATCAGGCCAGCTGGCCGACGGCTGCTTCGACCGCATCCAGCAGTTCGCCGCTCTTCATCAGGGTGCGCATGCGGACGATATCTTCGGCCAGGATGCGATCGGTCTCCAGGTGATCGATTGTTCGGCGAATCACATCGTAGGCGGCCCGGTTACCCCGGCCGGGTTTCAGGTTGGTGAAAAGATCGAGCGCCTGAGCGGCGCACAGCAGCTCGATGGCCACCACATCACGGGCATTATCGACAATGGTGCGGCCTTTCCTGGCCGCGATGGTGCCCATCGAGACATGATCCTCCTTGTTGGCGGAGGTGGGGATGGAGTCGACACTGGCCGGGTGGGAAAGAACCTTGTTTTCCGAGACCAGGGCGGCGGCGGTGTACTGGGCGATCATGAAGCCCGAGTTCAGGCCCCCGTCCTTGACCAGAAACGCGGGCAGCCCGCTCAGCTGAGGATTAACCAACCGTTCGATGCGGCGCTCGGAAATATTCGCCAACTCCGCGACGGCTATGCCGAGAAAATCAAGGGCGAGCCCCACCGGTTGGCCGTGGAAATTGCCGCCCAGAAGAAAATCCTGCTGATCGGCAAATATCAACGGGTTGTTGGTGGATGAATTCATTTCAGTTTCGATGATCTTGCGGGCATAGGCTAGCGCATCCTTGGTAGCGCCGTGGACCTGCGGTGAGCACCGCAGGGTATAGGCGTCCTGAACGCGGAAGCAGTCTTTGTGCGAGGTGATGATCTCGCTGTCCTGAACGATGCGTTCCATGTTGTCGGCGGCCGCGGTCTGGCCGGGGTGAGGGCGAACCCGGTGAATGCGCTGATTGAACTCGTTGCGGCTGCCCATCAGCACCTCGAGGCTCATTGCGGCGGCGATGTCGATCAGCCGGGACAATTGCAGGGCGTCGTAAACCGCCAGTGCGCCGATGGCGGTCATCACCTGGGTACCGTTGACCAATGCAAGGCCCTCGGCCGCTTCGAGCCGGATCGGCGCCAGGCCGCATCTTTTGAGAGCTTCGGCACCCGACAGCCGTTCACCCTCGAAAAAGGCCTCGCCTTTGCCGAGCAGAATCAGGGACAGGTGGGCCAAGGGTGCCAGGTCTCCGCTGGCCCCCACCGACCCTTTTTCCGGTACCACCGGACAAACGCCCCTGTTGAGAAGGTCGAGCAAAAAAAGGACCGTCTCCAAGCGGATGCCCGAGTGTCCCCGCGCCATGTCCTTTATGCGAAGGAGCATGACGGCCCGGACCGTCTCTTGGTCAAGGGGCGCTCCCACACCGGTGGCATGGCTCATGAGGATGTTTTTCTGAAGGCGGCGGGTATCTTTCCCGGAAATGGCCACATCGCTCAGCGCCCCGAAACCGGTGGTAACGCCGTAAATGGTCCGGCCCTCGGCAACCCAGCGGTCGATCAACCGGCGGGCTTCACGGATGCGGATTTGCGAATTGGCGCTCAATTCGACCCGGCCGCCATTGCGGGCCGCCGCCGCCAGGTCGGTCAGTGTCAAGCCATCGATTCCTATTTGTATCGTCTTCATCGCACTACCGTTTCTATTATTACGTCTATCGACAGTTTCGATTTTTCAGACATCATTTGTACTTGATAGAACAGTTGCCGTGAAAACACAATCCCGCCGCGAGTCTTGATTTTTTCAGGCGGGTTAGCATATTGTTCTATAATCCCATGCACTGAGCCTCACCGGCAAAGGAATGCACCCATGATCGACAACCATCAAATCGCCGCCGCCATGAGCGTCCGGTTGGATCAGGTCTTCGGCGACCTGCCGACCATGCCGACATTTGTCGACGGCATCCGCCGGGCTCCCAAAAGACAGTTTTCGCTCTCCCGCCGCGATACCGAACTCGCCTTGAAAAATGCGCTGCGCTACGTGCCTGAAGAGTGGCATCCCCTCCTGGCCCCGGAGTTCCTGAACGAGCTGTTGACGCGCGGACGGGTCTACGGCTATCGGTTCCGGCCGGAAGGCCGCATCCGGGGGCGGCCGATCGACAGCTATCAGGGCAATTGCCTCGAAGGCCGTGCTTTTCAGGTCATGATCGACAACAATCTGGACTTCGAGATCGCCCTCTATCCTTACGAACTCGTGACCTACGGGGAGACCGGTCAGGTCTGTCAGAACTGGATGCAGTACCACCTGATCAGACGCTATCTTGAAATCATGACCCGTGACCAGACGCTGGTTGTGGCCTCCGGTCATCCTCTCGGTCTGTTTGCGTCATCGGGAACCGCTCCGCGCGTTATCATCACCAACGCCCTGATGGTAGGGGCTTTTGACAACACGGAGAACTGGCGCCGCGCCGCGGCCCTCGGCGTGGCCAATTACGGCCAGATGACGGCCGGCGGCTGGATGTATATCGGCCCCCAGGGAATCGTACACGGAACCTACAGCACCGTCTTAAACGCCGGTCGGCTGAAACTCGGACTGGCGCGTGAAGAAAACCTGGCCGGCCGTCTGTTCGTCTCCTCCGGACTGGGCGGGATGAGCGGGGCCCAGGGCAAGGCGGTTGATATCGCCGGCGGCGTGAGCATCATCGCCGAGGTCGACCGTTCCAGGATCCAAACGCGCCGCGACCAGGGTTGGGTGAGCGCCGTCAGCGACGATCCCCATGAGGCCTTCGCCATGGCCAAATTGTGCCAGCAGAAACGCCAGACGATGGCGATCGCCTTTCACGGCAACATCGTCGACCTGCTCGAATACGCGGTCCGTCATGACGCCACCATCGATCTGCTTTCCGATCAGACCTCCTGTCATGCCGCCTATGAGGGAGGGTACTGCCCTCAGGGGTTGACGTTCGACGAGCGCACGGAAATGCTCAGGGCAGAACCGCTGAAGTTCAGGCAATTCGTCGATCGTTCCCTCAAACGCCACTACGAGTTGGTCCAAACCTTGGTCGAGCGGGGGACCTACTTCTTCGACTACGGCAACAGTTTCATGAAAGCGGTTTACGATGCCGGTGTCAAGAGCATCTGCAGAAATGGTAAAGATCCGCTGGACGGGTTCGTTTTTCCGTCCTACGTCGAGGACATCATGGGACCCCTGCTGTTCGACTACGGGTACGGTCCCTTTCGCTGGGTGTGCCTCAATGGTGAACGGGAAGACCTGTTCAAGACCGATCGGGCCGCCATGGCGTGCATCGATCCCGAACGGCGGTTCCAGGACCGCGACAACTACGTTTGGATCCGGGATGCCGACCGGCACCAGTTAGTGGTCGGCACCCAGGCCCGGATTCTTTACCTGGATGCGCTCGGCCGAATGACGGTCGCCCTCAAGTTCAACGAGATGGTGCGCAGGGGGGAAATCGGACCGGTGATGCTCGGCCGGGATCATCACGACACCGGCGGCACGGATTCACCATTCCGGGAAACAGCCAATATCAAGGACGGCAGCAACATCATGGCCGACATGGCCACGCATTGCTTTGCCGGCAACGCCGCACGGGGCATGAGCCTGGTGGCGTTGCACAACGGCGGCGGGGTCGGAATCGGCAAGGCCATCAACGGAGGCTTCGGCCTGGTGCTGGACGGCAGTGAACGGGTGGACGGGATCATCTGTCTCGCGATTCCCTGGGATGTGATGGGCGGGGTGGCGCGGCGGGCATGGGCGCGCAACGAGAACGCCATTGCCACCGGCATTCATTTCAATGCCGGGCACCAGGGGACGGATCACATTACCTTGCCGTTCTTGGCTGATGATGAGGCGGTTGCGAAACTTGTCGAAGAGGCCCTGGACGACGCCCACCCATAACCGGCATCCTTCGGTCGCGGCGAGGCGTGTTATTTTTAACCGATGCAGGCCTTCGGCCGCAACCAATTCAGTGTTCAGGTTTCGGGTTTCAAGATTTGGGGTTTTCTGACACCTGACACCTGAAGCCTATAACCCTATTCCCGATGATTCAAGTGGTTTCACTTTAACGACCCATCTTCGCATCTTGCGGAGAAGTTACGATTTAAGACTCTAAACTGATCGGTTCCGGGTTCAAAGTTTACTACCGATTGATACGATATACCCTGTTGATCAAGATCCGAAATACCCGTCATACCCCTTTGGATGAAACGGTTTTATGAACACCATAAAGCCAGAATTATTTAGATATTAGCTTTTTAAGGGCTTTTCAGCTCAGAACGCTTAATTCCGCCTGGGCGGGAAACTGCTCAACCTATGAATTAACAAACAAATCACAATGACCGAAATGACATAATAGGAGCCGGCACCGCCATGAATAAGATACTCGAGTGCGTTCCGAATTTCAGCGAGGGTCGCAACCGCGAGAATATCGCAAAGATCATTGCGCCTTTTAAAGACAAGGCCGGCATCCGGTTGCTCGACACGCAGCGCGACGAAGATCACAATCGCCTGGTGGTGACGGTCATCGGTACGCCCGAGGCTCTGAAAACCGCCATGATCGAGGCCATGGGTGAAGCGATCGCGGTCATCGACCTTCGCCGTCACCAGGGTCAGCACCCGCGCATGGGAGCAGTTGACGTGGTGCCGTTCATACCGGTCAAAGACATTACGATGGCGGAAGCCGTCGACATTTCAAAGGCGGTTGCGGCGGAAGCGTCCCGACAGTACAATCTGCCGGTTTTTCTCTACGAGGCCTCGGCCAGCCGCCCGGAGCGGCGAAATCTGGCTGCGATCCGCAAAGGACAGTTCGAAGGGATGGCCGAAAAAATGAAGGCTCCTGAATGGATGCCCGACTACGGTCCGCCGGAAATCCATCCGAGCGCCGGTGTCACGGCGGTCGGCGCACGCATGCCCCTTGTGGCTTTCAACGTCAACCTCGACACCGACCGGCTGGACATCGCCGACGGCATCGCACGGCGGGCGAGACACATCAACGGCGGCCTGCGCTACTGCAAGGCCATGGGGGTGCGTCTCCAGGACCGCGGCATTGTGCAGGTGTCGATCAACATGACCGATTACACCCAAACCGCTCTCTACCAGGCCTTTGAACTGATCCGGATCGAGGCCCGTCGCTACGGGGTGAACGTCGTCGGCAGCGAGATCGTCGGCCTGGTGCCGATGGCGGCACTGGTCGACACGGCCGCCTACTACCTCGGGCTGGAGGACTTTTCGGCGGAGCAGGTGCTGGAGACGAGGCTTGAAATTTGAGACTTGAAACTGGGGACTTGAGAGTCGGGGGAATGGAGAGGAAGGCTGAGGGGTGCAAAGTGAACGGTGCAGGGTTCAGGGCAAAGCGGGCGAAGGGATCGGTCAAAGAATTAAGATTACGGGTAGAGGTCAAGGGTGGCAACAAGGATGGTTGAAGGGAAACAGGATTTCATCCAGGGAGGGGGAAATGGTTAAACTGTTGGCAATCGGTCTCACACTGTGTGTCATCCTGACAGACGGTATGACGTTTGCAGGCCAGGGCGGGAAGGAAGAGCCGGCCGTTGTTGCCGCTGAAGACTGGCTCAAGCTGGTTGACGATGGAAAGTTTGCCGAGAGTTGGAAGGAGGCGGCCGAGTATTTCAAAGGTATGGTCAACCAGAGTCAATGGGAACAATCGATTCAGAGCGTCAGAGTGCCGTTGGGAGCGGTCATCTCCAGAAGACTGAACGCCAAGAACTTCGCCACTTCTCTTCCCGGCGCGCCCGATGGTGAGTATGTCGTTATCCAGTTTGCGACATCCTTCGAAAACAAGACTTCAGCTGTCGAAACGATCACACCCATGCTGGACAAAGACGGTCAGTGGCGCGTTTCAGGCTACTACATCAAATAGAAATATGCTCAAAGGGAACCTCATCATCAAGAACGCCGCGCAGTTGGTGACCTGCAGTGGATTCAAGGCCAAAAGCGGCAGCGAGATGGCCGATCTGCACCTGATTGAAGACGGGGCGCTCATTGCCGAGAATGGCCGCATCCGGGCTGTCGGGCGCACGGCCGATATTTTGCAGGGTGTGGATGCAACCGGGTTTACGGTCATCGATGCCGCCGCCAAGGCCGTGCTGCCGGGGTTTGTCGATTCCCACACCCATTTTATATTCGGCGGTTACCGGGCGGAGGAGTATGCCTGGCGGCTGCGCGGTGACAGTTACATGGAGATCATGCAACGCGGCGGTGGCATCATCAGTACGGTCGCTGCCACGCGCGGCGCCGGCTTGGACGAGCTGGTCGCCTCCGGCCGCAGGCGGCTCGACGCCATGCTTTCCTTCGGTGTGACGACGGTTGAAGGCAAAAGCGGCTACGGGCTCGACCGGGACACCGAGATCCGTCAACTCGAGGCCATGCGGGTCCTGTCCGGTTGTCACCCGCTCGATATCGTACCGACATTTCTGGGGGCCCATGCGCTGCCGCCCGATTACAAGGACCGGGAAGAGGCTTTTATCGATTTCATGATGGCGACCGTCCTGCCGGTGGTTGCGGAAAGCGGACTGGCCGAATTTTGCGACGTTTTTTGCGAGAAGAACGTTTTTTCGATCGCACAATCCCGGCGCCTGCTGCTCAAGGCACGCAAGCTTGGATTGAAGTTGAAGCTCCACGCCGACGAGATCGTGCCGCTGGGCGGCGCGGAACTCGCGGCCGAACTGGGGGCCGTGTCAGCCGATCATCTGCTGCAGGCATCCGACCGCGGCATCGACGATATCGCCCGGGCCGGCGTCGTCGCAACCTTGCTGCCCGGAACGGCTTTCAGTCTGAAGGCACCCTACGCCCGGGCGCGGGTCATGATCGACCGTGGCTGTGCCGTGGCGCTGGCCTCGGATTTCAATCCCGGCAGCTGTTTCAGCGAGTCGATTCCCCTGATCTTCGCATTGTCCGTTCTCAACATGGAGATCGGCATCGAAGAGGCGGTGACGGCGATGACCATCAACGGCGCCGCCGCCCTCGATCGGGCCGACACCATCGGCAGCATCGACCCCGGCAAGCAGGCCGATCTCATCGTTCTGGAATTTCCGTCTTACGCCTTCATCCCTTACCACATAGGCGTCAGCACGGTCGAAAAAGTGATCAAAAGAGGCACGATCGTTTTTGACAAAACCCGCCACGAGGAGCGCGATGATGTATGCTGATCTGTCGATAAAAGAATACCTGAAGCAAACGGCTTCAGCCGCGCCGGTACCCGGTGGCGGCAGCGTGGCCGCTTTAGGCGCGTCGCTGGCCGCTGCACTTGCGGGAATGGTTGCCGGACTGACGGTCGGCCGTAAAGGCTTCGAAGCCGTCGAGCAGAGGATGAAGGAGACCGCTGCCGCCGCGGCTGATCTCCTTAACCGGTGCGTCGAGGACATCGACCGGGATCCCGACGCTTATCGGCAGGTGCTTGCGGCCTACAGGCTCCCAAAGGACAGCGCTGCAGAAAAAGCAGCCCGCAGCCGGGCCATCCAGGCGGCGATGAAACAGGCGGCGCTGGTGCCGCTGGCGCTGGCCGAACGGGTGCAACAGATCCTGGATCTGGCCGGCGACGTGGTCAAGAAGGGCAATCCCAACGCTGTATCCGATGGCGCGGTAGCGGCCATGATGGCCCGTTCGGCCGGGCTGGCCGCCATCTGCAACGTCCGGATCAACCTGACCTCGGTCCAAGACGCCGATTTCGTCGAAAAGATCACCCGCAAAATCGAGAGGCTGGAGAAAGAACTGGTCAACCGCGAAAAAGAGATTCTCGGGGGGCTCCCGTAGTGACGCGGATTATCTCCAATGATGGTGATGCGCGCTCATTGGTCGTACCTGAACGTTTGTTCCCGGGGTCCGCATGCGGGGATGCAGCCGTTCTTTGCAACAACACCCGCTGCATTCATCAAAAGGAGTGAGGGAGATTGAAAAAATCCACGGCAGTTCTTGGCTCGGTCGCAAGCCTGATTGCCCTCTTTTACACTCTGGGCTGCGCATATCTGTGGTCGCAGCAGACCCGCTTTATTTTTAGGCCCCAGCGTCAAATCACCAGCACACCCGCCGATACCGGTCTGTCATACGAGGACGTGTTCATACCGGTCGCGGGAAACAGCGGCGGTGTCGAGCGGGTGCACGCCTGGTGGATTCCATCTGCCACTGCCGGCAAGTCGACCTTGCTCTACCTGCACGGAAGCGCTCTGAATATCAGTGCCAATGTTGAACACGCCAAGCGGTTTCACGGTCTCGGATTTGCCGTTCTGCTTCTCAGTTACAGGGGATACGGCCGCAGTGACGGGGATTTCCCGTCTGAAACCAAGGTCTATCAGGACGCCGAAGCGGCGTGGCAGTATCTGGTGACTAAACGGGAGATTGCGCCGGATGACATCGTGATTTACGGCCATTCTCTGGGCGGTGCGGTGGCGATCGATCTGGCGGTTCGCCATCCGACAGCAAGAGGCCTGATCGTCGAGGCGACCTTCACCTCTATCTTTGATATGGCGGCGCGTGGCGGCGCCTACCGTGTTTTTCCTCTCGACCTGATTCTGACGCAACGCTTCGATTCACTTTCTAAAGTCGATCGTCTGCGCGTGCCGGTTCTCTATCTCCACGGTACAAAGGATAGCGTGGCACCGTTTGACATGAGCCGGCGCCTGTACGAGCGTACGCGGGCTCCGAAGCGCCTGCAACTCATTTTAGGCGGCGGACACAACAACAGCGCCCGGGTAGGCGGGTCGGTCTACCTTCAGGCGGTCAAGGAATTCCGGGACATGGTCGCATCGGACGGCAACACGCCGCGGCTGCGGGAAAAGCCCTCCTGAACCACTTGCCGATGCTGCCGTGCATCAACGTGAGGTCCAAGGCTTCTCAGGTAGATCGTCCGGGCGGAGGTGCCCACCTTTGTCAGGTTTAGCCGGCTTGGCCCGTTGAGCCCGTTTGCCAGTTGAAGGATGTCGCCGATTTCTTCTATTTTCGTGTTAATCCAACATGACCTCTTTGACCGCCACCATGCATAAAAACAACGCGCCGAAACCCGGATGGGCGAAGACGCCACCACTGGTTGCGAGTTCCTGGTTTTTGAGTTTCGAGTTTCAATTTTCAAGTTTCAAATTTCTATTTGCTGGTCTGTTCTATTTTCGTACCAAATCGATCGAACGCCTTGAAACTGAAACGCTCAATTCGGGAATGTGCCTGCTCGACGCGGCAAATATAAACAGAAAATCAAGCACAGCAGAGATGCTGCGGTGGATGCCCAGAAGACCATCGACACGCCCCGTCCGACGGTTTCCTGGAGAGCCATAAGGGCGTTCGCCGGTATCAACGACTGGATATCGGGTCGGAAAATCTGCTCGATGTTCTGGCGGATCTGCTCGCCGATTGCCGGCGGCAGACTGCCGTCGAGACCGGATTCAGACAACTTTCCCATGAACCGGGCATTGAGCAGGCTGCCGGAAATCCCCACTCCGATGGTCCCACCGAGCGTTCTGGCAAACTGCTGAGAAGCGGTGGCAGCACCGAGGTTCTCGGTCTTCAGACTGTCCTGTACGATGAGCAGGGAGGCAATCGACACGAACCCCATACCGGCCCCGGCCAGGGCCAAGGCCGTCGTAAAGAGCCCGATCGATGGGGAAGCGGTCAACGCCAGGCCGCTGCCGGCCAGCATAAAAAAGGCGCCCGCCACTGCATAGTGGCGTTTCCTCACGCGGTGGGCCGTCTGACCGCAGAGCAGGGCACCTCCCGACCAGGCCAGGCTGAGAGGGATCATCGCCACCCCCATCTCGGCCGGTGATTTTCCCAGGGCACCCTGAATGAACAGCGGACTGAACGCCGCCAGAGAGAAGATCGCGAAACTGCTTAAAAACGCGGCTGCGTTACCTGAACTAAATCCAGACCGACTCAGGAAATCGATTGACAGGATCGGATCGGCGGCGTGCTTCTCGGCATAGTAGAACGTCACTCCTCCGGCCAGTGAAACTGATAGAAGCCCGATTATCGGCAGCGACAGCCAGCGGTAGTGATTGCCTGTCATCAGGAAAACCGTCAGCAAGGATAGGACCGTCAGGGTCAGAGTGGCCGCGCCGAACAGGTCCAGGGCGGCACGGCGTTTCTTTACGCGGGTTTCCTTGAAATAGAGATAGATGCCCAGAAAGGATAGAAACCCTAGCGGCAGGTTGATGAAAAAAATCCAGCGCCAGGACCAGTAATTGACGATGAAACCGCCCATCGGCGGCCCGAGAACGCTGGCCAGGCCCCACACGAAACTGGCGATCGACATCATCTTGCCGCGCTTTCCAGGCGCGGCGATATCGGCCAGCAGGATGTACACCAAGGCGAAGGCGGCCCCCGCGCCCACACCCTGGAGTGCCCGGGCGAGAATCAGTTGGACCATCGAGGTCGAAAAACCGGCCACGAGCGAGCCGGCCAGGAAAATAGCGATGGCGAAGCCGAACAGGTGCTTGCCGCTGTAAAGATCGGCCAACTTGCCGAATATCGGAAGGGTAACGGCACGGCTGAGGAGGTAAACCGAAAACACCCAGCTGTAGAGTTCCAGCCCGCCCATGTCGGCCACGATGGTCGGCATGGCGGCTCCCATCACCAGGGTGTCGAGGGCTCCCAAGAAAAGGGCCATGAGCGCCGCCGCAATGACCAAGATACGATCCTTGCGGTTCAATCCATTTGCGGTGTCAGCGCCCGCCGCCGCTGCCCGTTCGCCTTGCAATGCGGCCATCTTTTACACAGATGATCGATTCACTGTAAATGAAAAATTCGCTGTTTCCTCCCCGTCCTGATCGGTTACAAACGCCACCTTCAAGGCTTCATCGATCCGATCGACCGTCACGAAGATCAGGGTGTTGCGCACCTCATCCGGCAGATCCTCCAGATCTTTCTCGTTTCGTTTGGGCAGAATAACCGTGGTGAGCCCGGCGCGATGCGCAGCCAGGATTTTTTGCTTGATGCCGCCCACCGGCAACACGCGTCCCCTCAAGGTGACCTCTCCGGTCATTCCGACATCGCCCCGAACCGGACGGCCGCTGTACAGACTGGCCATGGCCATGGCCATGGCCACACCGGCCGAGGGGCCGTCTTTCGGGACAGCTCCGGCCGGCACGTGCAGATGTACGTCCGTTTTTTCGAACCGGTTCGGATCCACACCCAGTTCGGCGGCTTTGGAGCGCACGTAGCTGTGGGCGATCTGGGCACTTTCGCGCATCACGTCCCCCAGTTGACCGGTAAGGGTCAGTTTGCTCCTGCCGTTCATGCGGGTGGCTTCGATGAACAGAATGTCGCCGCCGACTGCAGTCACGGCCAGACCGGTTGCGATTCCGGGAATTTCGATGTTTTCGGACAGCTCGGATTCGAACTTTTCCTTTTTTAGATATTCGCGCACCAGCTCCGGGGTTATCATCACGTGCGTCCACTCCTGGGCGGCGATTTTGACGACACTCTTGCGGCAGACCGCGCCGATCTGACGCTCGAGGTTGCGAACCCCGGCTTCGCGGGTGTAGTCCTGGACGATCTTGCGCAGCGCTTCGGCGGTGAAGGTGACCTCCTCGTCTGCGAGGGCGTGCGCCTTCAACTGCCGCGGCACGAGGTGTCGCTGGGCAATCTGGAGTTTTTCGTATTCCGTATAGCCGTCCAGTTGGATGATTTCCATGCGATCCCGCAGAGGTGCCGGGATGGTTTCGAGTTGATTGGCGGTGGTGATGAAGATAACGTCGCTCAAATCGAAATCAACATCCAGGTAGTGATCCCTGAACGCTTTGTTCTGGGCCGGATCGAGGACCTCCAGCAGCGCACTGCTGGGGTCGCCGCGCCAGTCGACGCCGATCTTGTCGACTTCATCCAGCATGAAAACCGGATTGCGGGTTCCGGCACGCTTGAGCGCTTGAATGATGCGCCCGGGCATCGCACCGATATAAGTGCGGCGGTGCCCACGGATTTCGGCCTCATCCCGCATGCCGCCGAGACTCATGCGGGTGAATTTTCGACCCAAAGCCCGTGCAATGCTCTGGCCAAGGCTGGTCTTGCCGACTCCCGGAGGACCGGCAAAACTGAGGATAACGCCCATGGCCTCGGAGGGTTCCGCTGCTTTTTTCGTCGACTCCGGTTTTCCGCGTTCCTGAATCAGCTTGCGCACCGCCAGGTACTCGATCAACCGCTGCTTGACGTCTTCGAGCCCGTAATGGTCCTCATCCAGTACCGCTCGTGCGCGCCCGATGTCGCTCTGGTCCTCGCTGGCTTTATTCCAAGGCAGATCGATCAGCCAGTCCAGGTAGGTTTTGATGACCGAGTACTCGGCCGCCTGCGGCGACATTCCGCCCAACCGCTTCAACTCCCGTTCGGCCTCCTTGAGGGCCTCCTCCGGCAGGGCGGCGTCTTCGATTTTCAGGCGGTACTCGTCGATTTCTGACTGGCCCGGTTCCGATTCGCCCAGTTCTTTCTGAATGGCGCGCAATTGCTGCCGCAAGTAGTATTCCCGCTGGGCCTTGCTCATTTCTTCACGGGCCTCGGACTCGATTTTTTTCCCTATCGTGAGGACCTCTTTCTCACGGGTCAAATGGCCGATCAGCAGTCGATATTTTTCTTTGAGGGAATCGATCTCAAGAATCTGCTGGGCTTTCAACACTTCCAGTTCGGTACCGCTGGCCACGAGATAGACCAGGTAGCGCGGGTCTTTGACCTGGGACAAATAATCACCGACCTCCTTCGGGAATTTCGGCGACAGCGCCACAACCTGCTGGGCGAGTTCACGCAGACTGCGCTGCAGGGCATCCAGCTCGAGGTCCTTTTCGATTTTGTCTGGCGCCATGGCGATATGGGCTTTCAGATAAGGCTTATCGGCCATCCAATAATCGATCCGAAACCGTTCGATCCCCTGAACGATGACCTGCAGGCTGTTGTCGGCCGACCGCGTCACGTGTTCAACCTTGGCGATCGTACCGACTTCATAAGTCTGGCCCGGCAGCGGCTCCTCGATTTCCGGGTATTTCATGCCCACCAGGCCGATCAGTCGATCTCCCTTCAAGGCGTCGTTGACGAGGTTCACCGACCGCGGAATGCCTACCGAAAGCGGCATCATAGAGAATGGAAAAGCCACGGTATTGCGCAGGGGCAGGATCGGCAACTCGCTGGGAATATCATTTTTCGGCTGCGGACGGCTTTCCGGATCCGAGTGCTCGTTGACCGTATCACCGGTTTTTTTGGTCGTGTTGTCTATTTCGCTCATTGTGTCACCTTTATGTCGTCAAGCCTTGAGGCTTGTTTGGTTTCAGTGTTGCGGAATCCAATGATTCGCTCGAGTTTCCGCTGCATTACTCATCCATTTGGAATCAAAAAATAATGCAAAAAGACAGTTTGTAAAGAATTTCCAAGTCCATTGTGGATTCGGCCGTGCGGTGCAGCGTCAATCGGGGACTGGCAGCGGGCTGAAATCCGCAAAAAGGTTGGTCAGCACATGCGCCATCCTGTCGTGCGGCAGGGGCTGAGATGGAAAGACACCGGGGGAATAGTGACGCCGGCGGAACGGTTCGAGAAATGCGTGGTTGCGACTGATGACATGCACGGGCACGGACCACGGACGTCCGGGCCCGGTAATTTGGACGTTCGGTTGATGATCGCCCATGAGGATGACCAGTGCATCGTCTTTTACAAATTGTTCGACAAATCGCTGGATGACCTTGAAATCATAAGTCAGGGCGGCGATGTAAGCTTCGGCGGCATGGGTCATGTCGGACCAGGTAACCGGAAAGAAAAGCGGATCGAGGTCTTGATAAACTGTACCGTCGCCGATCCGGGACCAGTCAGCGAGGAAGGGGGGCAGGACATGAAAGGGCGCATGACTGTTGCCCAGGACGATTTCGATAAAAAGCGGCCGGCGCCGATTCTCTATTTCCCGGCGCCGGACGAAATCGAGGACGAACTGGTCCGGCATGGCAGACCAGCCGAAACCGGGCCCGCGGTAACCGAAGGCCGGTTGGGTGTAGATCTGGCTGTAACCGAAGAAGGTACCTTCCGGCCATGGCCGGATCGTGCCGGGCATGACGCAAACGGTACGGTAACCGGCGGTATTGAATCTTTCGATGGCGGTCCGGATCGTTGATGTCAGCAGGAATTGGTACCGTACCTGGTTGTCGATATGAAGTCCACTGACAGCAGTCGCATGCGCTAACCATGACGTGCCGCCGTAAGACGGTGAGTCGACGAAATTCGAAACGACCTCAAACCCGGCAGCTGACAGGTCGTGCTCGAAGCGGCGCAGCATCGGTTTGAAAAGATTAAGATGCTCCGGATTCCCGAAGACGGTGTGTCCATAGGACTCGATGAAAAACAGGTAGACATCATTGCCTTTCAAGCCTTTTATTGCGCTGGATGGGTCGACACCATCCATCCCGGTTTGCTGCACTTCGTTGAGGATCCGGCGACGGTAGGTTCCGATATCCAGAATGAAACGGATTTCTTCAGCCACGCGTTGCATGCCTGCGAACATACCGGCGGTGACGGTTTTTCCGTTCACGAGATGGTGATATCCGGCGCTGACGAAAAACAACAGTCCGGCCGTGCCCCAAAAAATCCTCCTTCCATGGGGATGTCGAAAGAAGCCGTGGATGACGGCGAGGGACTTGTGAAGCCCCAGGCACAGAAGGATGACGAGCGCTGCCAGCAGGATAAGGGCGGAATAAAAGGTACTTGGCGGCGTGCTTTTGTAGAGCAGGAGCACGAGATCCGGCAGGTAGAGCGAATCGATATAAAGATTGAACTTGCGATTTAAATAAAACGGGACCAGAAAATCGGCGAAAATAAAGAGGCGTAAAAACAAGACGACAGCAATGGCCGGAATATAATAGGCGGCATGATAAGGCATGCCCCAGCGCACCGCCACTGCCGTCACCGCCATCAGCACGAAAATTTCGCAGGAGGGTAAGAGAAGAGCGGCGGAAAACGGCTGCAAACCCGTAACGGTTAAGTTCATCACGAGATTAAGAAACCACCAGGCGGCAAAAAACGTAACCAAGGGCCATGGTTTAAAACGAAAATAAGGTGGGCGCCTCCGCCCGGATAACCGGTTTCGAGCAGCGGCTGAAACTCGCCGCCAACGAGCTCTACTCCCGGACCAGTCCGATAAAAAAATTAAAGGGGTGGATGATTCCCCGAGGTTGTGCTTTCCATGCGGTATCGGCATTGGGTCCGGTCCAAGACCCCGTAAGCGACTCGGACAGTCAGCCGCTTTTCGCAACCGCTCATCCGAGCTCCGGTGCGTCATTTTCATTCACCGTGGCGGCCCGCAGGGCCATGAGCGCTTGTCAAGAAAACAGGATATCGGCCATCTTGTCGTCATGAACGATTTCCTCGAATGAAGAGCATATTTGAGGAACTTTTCTGCGGGCGCATCCGAAGCCATTGCCTGTACCTTCAAACAATCAGTATCAATCGGCCGATCCGTTCGGCCGGGATCTCTACAGATAGACGATCGCCTCGAGGCCCTTGTGTCGGCGCAGGGCTTCCAGCAGGCCGACCGTTCCGGTCATCATGTTGTCCCCCCAAGGCGCTCCAAATGTGATCGGCAGTCGTGAGGTTTCAACAAGGCGGCGCTTGGGTCCGGTGGCCAGAATGATGTCAACGGCATCGAAACCGATACTGCGGCGCACATAGGCACCGTGGCCACCCTCCTTCAATATGTCGGCATGTGACAATTTGCCGTCGGCCAGCTCACACAGCAGGGATTCCAGACGGTTCAGCGTAATGTCACGGGTGTGGTACTCGAAAAAACCGGCCAACTCGCCGCCCGAAAGAGCAGCTCCGACCGTGTGAGAGGTGGCGATGTCGAGAACCAGGACGTTTTCCCTGGAATCGGCCAGCACATCGACGGACGCACCGAGAATGGCCGCCATGCCGCTGTCCATGACATAAACCTCATCGGTCGGCAGTTTTGCGGCGCTGGCCGCAATCGAACGTAGCCGATTGAGGCTAACGGGTACCTCGGATCCGCGATAGAACAGGGCGTGGGGCAATGGTTCGCGTTCCAGGACCGTGCAGTTGATCTCGTGTCGGTAGACCAGATGGGAGGTTCCCGGCGGCGGTACCCCATGGTCCTGAGCACAGACCGCGACGGCCTCGAACTCAAACGGTACGCCGAAAGATGTGACGACCTGCCGCAACCTTTCGGTTTCCAGGTCTTCGAGGATCAAGTGAGTGTACCGAGAGTCCTGCGCCAATTCTTCGGCAGCGGCATCGTCGACCACCTGGATTCCCCAATCGCGGATGCGCTCCGACCTGTGACTCAGGGTGGCGGCGGCCGCATCCGACATGACGACTTGCGCTTGCCCGGCCCGTTCCCGCAGTACTTCGGTAATCGGACCGCCGCCCATTTCACTGCCGGTCACCACCAGGTTTCCAGGCAGACCGGCCGCCCTTTCGGCCACCGTCTGCACCGGCGACTTGACGACCGCCTTGTAGTGTTGGGGCGACTCATTGTCGATGTAAAGGATGTCCATGGTTCCAGCGCCGATGTCAACCATCAAAAACCGACTCATCTTTTTGGCCCCCCTGAGCGTGTCTCCTGATGATTACAGCCGAATGGTTTCGCCTCTTTTCGGGACCAGGACCGGATAGCCGGCCTGACGCAGATGGCCGGCAAATGCCAGGGCCTGGTCTTCCTCCCCGTGTACCACGGCTATGCGCTTGATGTTTAAATTCGACTCCTTGATGAACCGCAAGAGTTCCTGTTTGTCTCCATGAGCGCTGAATCCACCGAGACTCTTCACGTGTGCCTTCAAGGGGTAGGCTTTGTTGAGAAACTTCAGAATCGGCGGCGGTCCGCTTCTGCCTGACTGTTCATAAGCCGTGCCTTGATCGATGATGCGCCGCCCGAGGGTGTTCTGCGCCATGAAACCGACGATCAGAATTGTGTTTTTTTCATCGTGGATTTTATGGCGCAGGTGATGCAGAATCCGGCCGGCTTCGCACATGCCGCTAGCGGCCAGAACGATGTGCGATTTTTTTTCGCGGTTGAGCCGCATCGATTCTTCCACCGACGTGACAAAATGGACCTGATCGAAAAAAAAAGGATTCTTGCCGTTTTTAAGAAATACTTCCTGTGCATCACGATCGTACACTTCGGGATGCTCGCCGAATACCCGGGTGATGTTGACGGCCAGAGGACTGTCCACATATATCGGGACGCGCGGTACTGCCTTCTCATCGTAGAGCTCGTGGAGAACGTACAGGAGTTCCTGGGTACGGCCGAAGGCAAACGCCGGAATCAGCACGGTCCCCCGGCGGTTGTGGGTCTCGACCAGGATCTTTTCGAGCTTCGGCTTGAGCGCCTCGACCGGCTCATGCGAGCGGTCACCGTAAGTGCTCTCCACTATCAGCAGGTCCACGTCGCGGTGCTGTTCTTCAAAGTTCAAGGTTGGATTGCGCACGATCGGCTTGTCGAAGCGGCCGAGGTCTCCGGAATAGCAGACGGTGATCGGACGACCGTTATCCTCAATCCGGATCATGCTGATGGCCGAGCCGAGGATGTGCCCGGCATCGTAGAACGAGCAGGTCATGTTGCTTCCGATCGCAACCGGGTAGCGGTAGGGGTATCCGTCAAAGCTGGCCAATGCATTTTGGGCGTCTGCGCTCGTGTAAAGCGGTTGAATTTTTTCCAGATGCAGCTGGTCCATAAAGTCGTTGATGATACTGGCATCCAGTTCGTGGCGGTTTTTCTTGAGCACTTTCTTGACGTCCGAGAGCCGGCTGCCGACGTTCATTTTTTTGCGGTTTGAGGGCTTCATCTGGTTAAGGGACCCCCGAACGGATTTGTAGTTCAGGTAATCGGCGTCCGACTCCTGAATGTGGGCCGAGTCCATCAGCAGGTAGGTGCAGGCCGAGGTCGTTGCCCGCGTGCAGACCACGCGACCGTTGAACCCGTCTTTTACCAGCAGCGGAATTCGTCCCGAGTGGTCGATGTGCGCGTGCGAGAGCACTACATTGGTGACGATCTGCGGATCGAAGGGCAGAACTCTGTTCTTGGCCTCGCTTTCTTTTCTGCGGCCTTGAAACATTCCGCAGTCGAGTATCACCCGATCAGCTGAGGTGGTCAACACGTGCATGGAACCGGTGACCTCTCGCACGGCTCCGTGAAAGGTAACTTCCATTTTCGATTCCTTCCTGCCTTATCGGACATTCAGCAACGGCGGTTTTCGCGACTGGTTTCAGTCCGGCTGACCGGTCGACCATTCACCATAGCCCACAATAACGGATTTGAAAAGGTATGCTTGATTCGGTGTGAAAATTCGTGTAAAATATAGACCTTAAAGGTATTTCCACCGTTCCCGAATAGTTTGGGTATGCGGCGTATCACAGGAGAAATTGGTATCATGACCGAACAGACAACCACTACAGGAACCGGCAACACCAGCAGGGAGCTGTCGGATCTCTTGATCAGTCTCAGTGTCACCCGGGATTTTCTGACACTCGTGGAATTGTTGGATGCCCTGCCCGATATGCAGAAAACCCCTTACAACGTCACCCGTAGCCTCTATCAGGCGGTTTCCCAAGGTCGCGACATCGAAACCCTCGGCAAACAATTGGAAGGTTTCTTCGGAGCCGCCAAAAAACCGGCCGGTAAACCGATGCCGGTGAAACTGCGGTTCAGCGCGACACTCAAGTACCTAAACGGTATTCGGGAAGAGCAGGCCCTCTATCTGCGCAAGGCCGGAAGGGGGTATTATTATGGAGCGCTGTGGCCCTGGCACAAAGAACCGGGCAAAATCACCGTGCATCTCGGCTACTGCACTAACAAGATGAGCGGCGCGGATGTCGAAAACTATCAACGACTCATAAAAACCAAAATCTTGAACAACAAGGTTTTCGATGCCCTCTCCGACCGGGACGGCGGAATGGTGCAGGGCATCAGTCTGCCCTCTTTTTTATACATGGCCCAGTTCGAAAGGCTCACCTGCACCGTTGAAATCAGAACGGCCGGCGCAGTGGGTTATCTCCATCTGCTGGACGGAGATCTGATCGCCGCCGAGTCGGGCAGCATGAAAAACAAGGCGGCAGCTTATGAGATCATCAGCTGGGACGATTCTGAAATTGTCCTGCTGGATGCGGCCGGCCGCAACAAAAACGAGATCAATCAGCCGCTGGTGGAGATTTTCACGGAAGCTCTCAGGCTGAGAAACGACAAAAAAGGTAAAAATATGGTGGCACCGGCCGCGGCGGCATCGGTGCTCAACATCAAGTCCAACGACCGCTATAAAGCCCTGCGGGAGGCGCAGCAGACATCGAAAAGATGGTCACTGAAAATGGCGGCCGCCGCGCTGCTGGCCCTGCTGTTGCTTGCGACGGTCGGCACCTACGGTGTCCGTTACCTTAAAACGCGGCAGATATCAAAAGAATACCAGGCCATTCTCGAGCGGGTCAACGCCATTGAGGACCCCGAAGACCAGAAAGTCTTGCTCCAGTATTTCATCGATTCCCATGCCGAAAGCACATACCTCACGGCGGCGCGGTCAAAGATTCGCGAAATCAATCAAACGGTCGAGCTGCAGAGCTATGATTCTGTAACCGCAGCGGTGGAGAAGCTTGCCATAGACGCCAACTATGAAGCCGTGGCCTCAGCCTTGTATAACCAGTATATCGAAAAATATCCCAACAGTCCGCACGCCACTTCAATTCAGCTGAAACTTTCCGAGATACCGACCCTGATCGATAATGTCGATTACGCCCGCCTCAAGGATGCCGCCCGGCTCGATTCCAAAAATCGGATCGAGGCTTACCTCGGGTATCTGCTGAAACATCCAAACGGTCGGCACCGCACCCAGGTCGAGGCCTTGGTGGCTGATATGAGTGAAGAGTACTACGGACACCTGATGAAAACCATGCCGCAGTGCGACCAGGCCGGCAATTGGGATAATTGTATTCTGCTTTGCGACAATTTTCTCAACTACTTCCCCAAGAATTACCGCACCACCGAAATCGACAACTTAAAAGCCGTAATGGAAGACAAACGCGATGTCGCGGAATTGATGGATACCGTGAAGCGGCTCGGCAACAAGTTTGAATCGGCCAAAAATGTTCTGGCAGCCTACCTTGACGGAAATCCCGATTCAACCCAAGCAGCCCGGATCAGAGACAATATTGCCCGACTCGACCGCAACCTCAGAGAAAGCCGTGAATGGCAGACAGCGGCCGCCTACAGTCAGAACAGCCAGTACAGCCTGCCTGACAGAATCAATTACATCGGACACTATATTCGTTTGAATCCATCCGGGAGGTTCGACAAAAGTGCCCGGTTGCTGCTGTCCCAGCTCCAGAATGAAAACCGAACACTCTACCAAAAACGCATTGAAGAGCAACGCAGACGCCAGCAGGTGGAACTGGCGCAGGAAAGAAACCGGATTCAGGCCGAGAAAAGGAAAATCGCTGCGCAGATCCGTCAGTCCGGTACCCGATACGTCGTCAACGAAAACGACACCTTTACCGACACCAAGACCGGGCTGACCTGGAGCCTGCTCGACTCAAACGCCGACCTCGGTGAATGCCAGGATTTTAACGCCGCCCGCACCTATATCAGCTCACTGGCCGCCGGTGGGTATCGCGACTGGCGCCTACCCTTCGGCAGCGAACTGGCCGAACTCTACAAGACGCCCCCCTATTTTCCGGGCCAGAGCGCTCCCTGGTACTGGACTGCGGAGGTATTTGCAAAGGGCTACAAAAAGGAAGCTCTTATCGTGACCTCGATCCGGGAAAAGGGTTTCAAGCGACTTCACCACGATATTTACGCCTGCGGCGCGGTTCGTGCCGTGCGGCCCTGAGTCTGCGGCTTTCGTTATCGCGAAATTTACCCATCACGAGCGAGGCGGCGTTTGTCACCTCCCTCGTGCCCATTCCCGGTCTCATTGGTGTGATTGATAAGTTTCCGATCCAGAAATTGCTCATTTATGGACGGAAACTAACGCAGGCCGCGCAGCCGTTCCAAGCGGCCTGTTATTTCAGTAATGCGGATGCCGTATTTATCATCCTTGACCAAAACCACCCCCCGGGCAATCAGCTTGTTGTTGGCCAGTATATCCACCGGTTCGCCTTCCAGACGAGACAGCGGAACCGCCGATCCGGGCCCCAATTGGAGCAGATCACGAATCGGCATTTTCGTCCGTCCGAGCTCGACCGTGACTTCCAGTGGAATGTCGAGGATGATGTCGAGGTTCGACCCGTCGCCCAGACGTGGGACATCCCGTTTTTCCGAATCGCTGGACCGGCCGACACCGGCGGCTTCGCTCGGCGTCTTTTCTTCGGCTGCGGCGGCTGGTTTTTGGGGTGGCGGATCAGCAGTTGTCGGCACCGCACTTTTTGTGCTTGCCTTTTTCCCGCCGCCGGAAGCGGCTTCAATGCTGCCGTCGGGTAAGGGCGCAGCCGTCTCAGGTGGACGATCCTCAGAAATGATCTTCTCGGCGATTGCATTGTTTTCAGACTTATTTTCCATACCCGGTCTCTTCTTCTCAACGGGCAAGATCAATCACCACTCTGCCGCTCAGCTGCCCCTTGAGTATCGTATCGATCAGTGGGTCGGCCTCTTCGAGGGAGACGGTCTTGCACAGGTCATCGAGGTGTTCCGGTTTCCAGTCGGCAGCGAGTTTTTGCCAGATTCTCAAACGAAGATCCATTGGACAGGCCACCGAATCGATGCCCAGCAGGTTGACCTTGCGCAAGATAAACGGAAAGACCGTTGTATTCAATTCGGGAGAGGCCACCAGTCCGCAACAGGCAATGGACCCACCGTACTGGGTCGCTTTGATGGCCGTCGCCAAAATGTCGCCCCCCACCGTGTCGACAACTCCCGCCCAGCGGCCTTTCAGCAGGGGGCGACCAGATGTGTCGGCAGCTTCTTCGCGGCTGATGACCTCAGTGGCCCCCAGATCTTCGAGAAACGCCTTTCGGTCCGCCTTACCGCTGACGGCCGTGACGCGAAAGCCGATTTTCGAAAGGATCGAAACGGCCAGGCTGCCGACACCGCCGGTGGCGCCGGTGACCAGAACAGCGCCCTGTTGCGTCTCGAGACCGTGATCGATCAGTTCGTAAATCGACAGAGCCGCCGTAAAGCCGGCGGTCCCGTAAATCATGCTTTCCTTCAGACTGAGGGACGACGGACGCGGAACGATCCAGCCGGACGGCACGCGGATGAACTCGGCAAAACCGCCGGAGGTGTTCATCCCAAGATCGTAACCGGTGACGATCACCTCATCACCGGATTTAAATTGCGGGCTTCGGCTCTCCGCCACGCTTCCGGCTGCATCGATGCCTGGGGTATGCGGAAAATTTTTGGTGACGCCCCGGTTGCCTGTGGCCGAAAGCGCATCTTTGTAGTTGAGTGATGAGTATCGGACCTTGACCAGGACATCCCCTTCGGGCAGATCATCAAAGGACTTGCGTGTAATAGGGCGATTAAATGTCTTGTCCCCTTTCTCATTGACGACCATTGCCTTGAAATCTGCAGTTGTCACGATGATCTCCTCCTTTAGTTGTTTCTTTTTTCTCCGGTCCCAGCCTTGTTTTTAAGGGTGTCGGCGATGAATTCCCGCAAACTGCGATCGCCGGCACCGGCGGGTTTTTCTCATATTTACATATGAATCGATAGGTTGCTTCCTGGGGGCGGAATATACAATGGTTTAAAGAACCACACCGGCTCTTTCAGGTCAAGAACAACTTAAATTTTGTCCACGTGCAACGATTTTATCCAGTATATATAAATTGTCGTTGACATTGTAATACAATATTTATACAATAATAACATGAAAAAAGACATCGTTTACAGCATTCGAATGAGTATCCTCGTCCGCGAAGCACTTAAGCGGGCTGCCAAGAAAGAAAGGCGTACAGTCGCGTCCCTGCTGGACAAGATCATTCTCGATTACCTCGAAGCGCAGCGCTATCTGTTGCCTCATGAAACCGGTTCCGACCGCCGGGGCCATCAGAGAAGCAAGATTACCCTCCCGGCGACCACGACCATGGACATCGACGGCCACAGCGATTCATTTCCCTGTGTAATCACCGATATTGCCATGGGAGGTGTTTTTGTCACCTATCCGAAGGGATCGAAAATCAAAGAGGCCTTTCTGCGGGAACTGGATCGCTTCAACCTGTCTTTCAAGCTTCCCCAAACCGGTGAACAGCTCGACTTTCAATGTGACGCCCGCCGCATGGTGGAAGTGGACGGCGAGATCCAGGTCGGCGCAATTTTGAATGAACCCGCAGACACGGACCTGAACAAGCTGAAGCACTACCTGATTTAGTCCATCGAAACCATGCGCCTGTCCTCGTGTTGGATCAAGACGTCCTGCCCTGACGATCAGTTGTGCATATCCAATCAGCCATTCTCGGTGAAAATAAAAAAACGATAGACTTCGCCGGGTAACCGGATTTTAAATTTTTCTCACACCGGAAAAGATTTCGCGAAGTCGACCAGGTCCGGGAAGAACACATGGAAATTGCGTTCGAGCTGTCCGTAATTTTTTCTGATTTCCCCGATCGAATCGTCAAGGGTGTTTTCGCGATGGATGCGCTTGGCGATCCGGCCCAGAGTAATGTCGACGCCGCTCAGGGTACGGTAGCAGCTCAGCCAGTTTTGCCGCACCATTCGCGGCAACACCAACTGCAGTCTGGCAGGCAGAATGTCATGGTAGCGCTTCAGGGTCTCATAGACCCGCGTGATGAATTCGGACAGGTCAGAGTCCGTGTAAACAGACCAGTTTTTGGACAGAAAGTGATCGTAACAGATATCCAGGATGACGCCGGCGTAACGGCGGCACCGAGGACTGAACAAGTTGCGGCTGGCCCGGCTCATGGCATGGTTGTCGGCAAAGGCGTCGACACGCCGGTGGAAAAGGACGCCATTGGCGATTTGGGGATTGAAAAGATCATCGACCGGGCCTTTGACAAAATCACCCATAATACTGCCGATCAAAAACTCATCCGAAGACTCGGCAAGATAGGCATGTGCGAGATAGTTCATCAGTTTATCCGAGCGGAGGCGCGGGCCTTTGTCAGGTTTAGCAGGTTTGGCCCGTTGAGCCCGTTTGCCAGTTGAAGGATGTCGCCGATTTCATCTATTTTCGTGTTAAAAATTACCGATCCCGGTTGGCGCTCGATGTGGAAGCTTACCCGCCGGTGAGCCGTATCGGTAGTGGCGATCATTCGATGAGAACTCAAGGCCTATGCGCCTTCGGCTACTTCAGAACTGTTGTTCCTCAGTGGAGCCGGAAAGTGCGCCCACCGATGTCTCTCCCTCGCTGACGGCATTCATTACGCGATCGAAATATCCGGTGCCAACGAACTTCTGATGAGTGGTCGCCATGTAGCCGTCCTCCGTTCCATGCTTGAACTCCTCCTGCTGGAAACGCGAGTAGGCGAGCATCCCTTCCTTACGGTAGCTCAAGGCCAGGTCGAACATTCCCATGTTGAGGGCGTGGAAGCCGGCCAAGGTGACGAACTGGAACTTATAGCCCATGGCTGCCAGTTCCCGCTGGAATTTGGCGATGGTGGCGTTGTCCAGCTTGGCTTTCCAGTTGAACGACGGCGAGCAGTTATACGCCAGCAGTTTGCCCGGATGTTCGGCATGGATTCCCTCGGCAAATTTGCGGGCCTGTTGGAGGTCGGGAGTCGAGGTCTCGCACCAGACCATGTCCGCGTACGGGGCGTAAGCCTGTCCGCGTGCAATGGCGGCTTCCACACCGTTTTTGACGTAGAAAAACCCCTCGGCGGAGCGTGGCTGATCGAGGAGGAACGACCTGTCCCGCTCGTCGATATCACTGGTTACCAGCCGGGCGGCATCGGCATCGGTGCGGGCAACCAGCACCGTCGGCACACCGCAGATATCCGCCGCCAGCCGCGCGGCGATCAATTTGGCGATGAATTCCTGGGTCGGGACCAGAACCTTGCCGCCGAGGTGGCCGCATTTTTTGGCCGAAGCCAGCTGATCTTCGAAATGGACCCCGGCCGCGCCGGCCGCGATCATCATTTTCATCAGTTCGAAGGCATTCAGGGGTCCGCCGAATCCGGCCTCCGCATCGGCCACGATCGGCGCATACCAGTAAGGTCCTTTTTTGCGGCAGTCGAGTACCTGTATCTGATCGGCCCGACGCAGCGCGTTGTTGATCCGCTGGACCACAGCCGGCACGCTGTTGGAGGGATAGAGGCTCTGATCGGGATACATTTCTCCGGCCAGATTGGCATCGGCCGCCACCTGCCAGCCGCTCAGATAGATCGCCTTCAAACCGGCCTCTACCTGCTGGACAGCCTGATTTCCGGTCAGCGCTCCGAGGGCGGGGACATACTCTTCGGTGTTCAGAAGGTACCAGAGTCTTTTGGCACCGACTTCGGCAAACGTGTGGCTGACGTGCAGTGTTCCGCGCAGCCTCAGCACCTCTTCCGGTTTGTACGGTCGGATGATTCCCTTCCAGCGGGGGTCTTTCTCCCAACTCTCTGCAAGATCGCTCACCTCGTCGGGAAATATTTCGTGGCAGGAAAGCCGATCACATATTTCGGCTGCGGTTTCTTCGACTGTTTTCATTTTTCCTCCTCAGACGCGGTTAAAATATCCATTTGTAAAAAAAACCATGGGCTATGGATGATCTTTTATGGGCTGAAAGCCGTCCCTCTCGCAGCGGCTACTCCCCTTCAACTATAGGCTTTAAGATAAAGATTTTGGACTGCGTTATCGGTCGTCGGCGTATTACAATACAACCTTCTCCCTCTGGCCTTGCCCAAAACTTTATCTTAAAGCCTAAATAACCCATTGCGATGACCCGTGCATTAAACCGCTCAATCGATATAGTCGTAGGCCCTCAGGGTCAGAAATTCTTCCAGCTCGTCGTTGGCGATGATCTCATCGAAGAGTCGGGCCGCCAAATCGTATCGGACCGTTTCGAACAGTTTGTCGCCGACTTCGGCCCTGATGTTCGCCATTTCTTCCTTTATGACCCTGCGGACCATTTCCAGATCGACCTTGCGTCCGTCGCTCAGAACTCCACGCGGGTGATGGGCCCACTGCCAGACCTGGGTGCGGGAAATTTCGGCCGTGGCGGCGTCCTCCATCAAATTGTAGAGTGGGACACACCCCAACCCACTGAGCCAATTGGCCATGTACTGGATGCCGACGCTCACGTTGGTGCGCAGACCCTCTTCGGTAATCGTTCCAGAGGGCAGCCGCAAAAGGTCGGCTGCAGTGACGTTCACGTCCTCGCGCAGTTTATCGATCTGATTCGGCGCCGGCATGGCCTTGTCGAACTCTTCGCGGGCAATCTGCACCAGGCCGGGATGGGCCACCCAGGTGCCGTCGTGGCCGTCGGTGGCCTCGCGGGTTTTGTCCTCGCGGACTCTTTGCAAGGCGGCCTGGTTTTGAGCCGGGTCATTTTTGATTGGAATCTGGGCGGCCATGCCGCCCATTGCATGAGCCCCACGGCGGTGGCAGGTCTTTATCGCCAGCAGCGAATAGGCGTGCATGCAGTGCCGCGTCATGGTGATCTGAGCCCGATCCGGAAAGATATATTCCGGGACATTCCGGAAGCGCTTGATAAAGCTGAAGATGTAATCCCAGCGGCCGCAGTTCAGACCGGCGGCGTGTTCCCGCAGTTCATACAGGATTTCGTCCATTTCGAAGGCCGCCAGGATGGTTTCGATCAGGACCGTGGCCTTGATGGTTCCTCTGGGGATATCGAGTTGTTGCTGGGCGTGGATGAAGACATCGTTCCACAGCCGCGCTTCCAGGTGACTCTCCATTTTGGGCAGGTAGAAATAGGGACCGCTGCCCTTCGACAATTGCGCGCGGGCGTTATGGAAGAAGAAGAGGCCGAAATCGAAGAGACTGCCGGAAACCGGCCGGCCGTCGACGAGGACGTGTTTTTCCACCAGATGCCAGCCCCGGGGACGCACGATGAGGGTGGCGATGCGATCGGCCAGGCGGTAGGATTTTCCTTCCGGACTCCGGAACTCGATGGAGCCGGCGACCGCGTCCCTGAGGTTGATCTGCCCCTGGATGGTGCCGTCCCAGGTTGGGGCGTGGGAATCCTCGAAATCGGCCATATAAGTCGAGGCCCCGGAGTTGAGGGCGTTGATGACCATTTTGCGGTCGACAGGGCCGGTGATTTCGGTCCGGCGATTTTTCAGATCGTCGGGGACCGGTTCGATTTTCCAGTCACCTTCGCGAATGGGCCGTGTTTCCGGCAAAAAGTCTGGACGTTTTCCGGCATTGATATCGGCCTGGACCTGTTGGCGACGGTCGAGCAGTTCTTTACGCCGGGTGTCGAACTTGCGGGCCAGGCCTCCGACAAAGGCCAGAGCCTCCGGAGTGAGAATTTGGGAAAACTCGGCGGACACGGGCCCCGTGACCTCGATTCCGGCGACGGCGTTTTGTGTGTTCATCTGAACCTCCCATTATTAAAATTTGACTTATCCTTAGGTATTTTTTCACCAATGTAAAGACAAACTTGAGTGCATGCCGTTCGTCAATTCGGCAATGCCCTGGGGCGGCAGATTGTGCGGTTGCCGATTGGTGGAATATACTCAACTCTAAGAAAACCATTTTGACGGGCGCCTTGACGCCGATCCGGTCGGAGAACACCCTCCGCTATCGCTTCCCTTTGGAGCAATTACGGCAGGCGATGTTGCGGCAGGTATGGCAGGACACGGATGATTTCTCCACCACGGATGGCCGCTTGGGCCTTTTGCCAGAATTCTACGCCGAAGAGATCGGAATGGTGTTCCGTAAAAACCTGCTGTAAATGAGGAGCCAGGCCCAGAAAGCGCGGGAACTCTTCGGGGAAGACGTCGTTTTCATCGACAAAAAACCACGGGTCGCTCTCCAGCTCATCTTCAGTGGTGCGCGGTGGGGGCATTTTTCTGAAATGACAGTCGATCAACGGACACAGTTCATCGTAGTCGTAGAAAACCACCCGCCGGTGGCGCGTCACCCCGAAATTCTTGAGCAGCATGTCACCCGGGAAAATGTTGCTGACGGCCAGATCTTTAATGGCATTGCCGTAGTCGATGACCGCAGAGGTCGCTGCCGAGGGCTCGGCTTCCGGCAGGTAAATGTCCAAAGGAGTGACCCGGCGTTCCACGTAGGCATGCCGGAGAATGACCTCGTCCTGAACGACCTCAACCGTTTCGGCAGCTTCCCGCAGCAGTTCATCGAGCAGTTCGTCAGAAAACCAGCAACGGTCGAACTTCAGGTATTCGAAAGCATGGGCTTCAACCAGTCGACCGGCGCGATCGTGTTTGAACACGAGATCGTATTTTTCCACCACAGCGCGCCGCGTGGTGCTTTTCGGATTGCGGAATCGGTCCCGGATCAATTTGATCACCAGATCATCCTGCGCCATATTGAAGACGATCATGACCATGCCGCGCTGGCCCGGAGAAAATTCGAACTGTTCATTGGTGCACTCAAGGGTGTAACTGACAATGTCGCGGTAAAGTTCGGTTTTGCCGTGCTTGTTGTAGCCGATCGCGGTGTAGAGCTCGGCTGTGCGCTTTTGCGGGATGATGCTTTTGAGAAAATGCACTAAATGGTAAGGCCGTTCGGTGCAGACGAGAAAATAGGAGCGCGTGAAGGAGAACAGAATGCTGAGACTGTCTTCGTCCAGAAGCACCGCATCGACAACGATGCCCGCCGGCGGGTGGTGCAGTGCGATCGCCAGCGGCAGGGTGTCGGATGCCGTGACGATGCGGCCGACAAGATAGGCTTCTTTGTTGCGGAAGAAGATGCTGCCGACCATGTCGATGCGTTCGACAAGGACATCCGTGCCCCGGGCCGCGAGCAGAGATCGCATGCGGCGTGCGACCGCAGCCGCTTGACCAGCGGGATCCTTGAGCTTCGATCCGAAACCGCTGTCTTCCAAGATGGCGCGTATCGACTCGACAGGGTCAGCGTCCGGTGAATAACGTCGGCCCAACTCGGGGATCGACGGCGCAGGCGGAGTGTCGAAATCGGAATCGACAAATTCGATCCGTGGGTCGACACCGACCGTGGAAAATATGCGTCGGGTAATGGAATTGAAGAAGGTTTCCGCCAGTTCGCGATCATCCTGATGAAAGATACGCCCTGAGTAGACCGCTTTCATGCCGGCCCAAGTCAGTTTGTCTTTGACGCGGTCTCCGAGCAGCCGCCGGATGATGTCCTCAATCGCGTCCGCCGTCTGACGGTAAAGATCCAACCGTTTTGTCGCATCGTCTTGGAGTCCATGCCAATCCCGGTTGAGGAACCGCTCCGCGGCGCGCCGGGTGATGTCCTTGAATGAGGAATGAAACGCGTTGAACCTTTCGAGGATCGCCTGTGCCCCTAAGTTGGCCAGACGACTGTCGGAGAGAACTTGATTCATGCCGATTCCCGTCAACAAACGCCGTGTTTACCGCCACACCCGCAATCACATCCACACTCGGCCGCCGCGGCCATTGCACTGATGATTTCGCGACCCTCGGCCGGTATGATTTTATCGACGCGCACCCTCAGATGGACTTCGGCCGTGTCATCCGGTTTGGTCGCGAAAGGCGGCTGAAGGTGCCCGAACGTCCGGGCCCGTTCACCGGGCCTAATGCTGACCAGGACCACGTCTCCCGTCGATTTATCGGCCAGGGCGTATTCAAAAGGACTCAGGCCGGTGGTTCCCAGGCCGTAGACGAATGTCATGGATTGCGGCCGGGCAGTGATGTCCATCTTGTTCGCAGAAGTTCCCGCCTCGATCGTGAGGGTAATTTTTTTCAGGTTGCCGACCGTCGGTAATGCCGCTGTTTTTTGCATGTGCATACCTCCTGGATGCGTTGAAATCGTGCCGAAATACGAATAAAAATAGGGCGGATACCCTTGTTTGGCAACCGTAAAGTTTTTCTTCGTGGAGCCGGTGGCCCGGGTTGCGGCGTCCACCGAACGGTTGGTGCGGTTACGAGCGGCAGGACCTTCGCTGAAGATCAGCAAACACTTCAAGTGCCCGTTTGCGGGTGACGGCCGGGGAGGCTCTGTTGTCGATGACAACCGTAGCGCGCATCTTTTTCTCTTCGATCGGCATCTGTGAACGGATGCGGGACAGGCCTTCTGCCGCTGTGAGCCGATCTCTGTGCATCAGACGCTTGAGCTGAACGGCCTCTGGAGTATACACCACAATTACTTCATCCAGGTCGCGTTCCATGCCCGCTTCGATCAGCAGCGGCACATCCAGAATCACGACGGCCTGCGGTTGGATTCTTTCGATTTCTTTGAGCTGCTGCCCGGTTTCCGCAATAACGTGCGGGTGGACGATTCGATCGAGATGCACCTTCTGACGCGGGTCGTTGAAAATGATCGCACCAAGCTTTTTGCGGTCGATGTCGCCGTCCGGCAACAGGACGTTCCTGCCGAAATGGGCCACGATCCGACACCAGGCGGGCCGGCCCTTCGCGACCACATCCCGGGCTATTTGGTCCGCATCGATGATCACGGCCCCGGCTTCGGCGAAAACGGCGGCAACCGTCGATTTCCCGGTCCCGATTCCGCCTGTCAGCCCCGCAACAATCATCGGCCCTCCGAAGTGTGTCGCTCGAAAACCCTTTTGTATCCGCAAGGCCGATATTAACGATTCGGACAAAAAAGGACAACCCCTAATTGATCCGTCCGATTATCCTTGACAGTGGGCGGGCATGTTTTTAGATAATCCGAGCTAAGACATAACGCTCACCGGTCGAAGGAGGATCAACGATGTCGGAATTTATCTATCAGGAGATGTTTCCACTAGCTGAAGACACCACCGAGTACCGGCGGTTGACAACCGATCACGTCGCCGCCGCGATTTTCGACGGCAAGGAAATGCTGAAAATAATACCGGCCGGGTTGACGTTGCTGGCCGAACAGGCCTTTGCCGATGTGGCCCACCGACTGCGACCATCTCACATGAGGCTGCTGGCAAAGATTCTGAATGACCCCGAAGCGTCGGACAACGACTGCTACGTGGCTTTGGAAATGATTAAAAATGCCGTGATATCCGCCGACGGCATCTTTCCCATGTGTCAGGATACCGGTACCGCGGTCATTATCGGAAAAAAAGGGCAACAGGTCTGGACCGGCGGCGATGATGAGCGGGCCCTTTCGGAGGGGGTTTTTAACGCGTATACCCGCAATAACCTGCGCTACTCCCAGAATGCGCCACTCAGCATGTACGAAGAGAAAAACACCGGCTGCAACCTGCCGGCCCAGATCGACCTGTACGCCGTTGCGGGAAAGGCTTACAAATTCCTGTTCATTGCCAAAGGCGGCGGTTCGGCCAACAAGACCTATCTCTACCAGGAGACCAAGGCGACGCTGACCCCGGAGAAACTGGTCGATTTTCTGCATACCAAGATGAAGTCGCTCGGCACGGCCGCCTGTCCGCCTTATCACTTGGCTTTCGTGGTCGGAGGAACCTCGGCCGAGGCCAATTTGAAGACCGTCAAGCTGGCCTCAGCCGGTTACCTGGACGGTCTGCCAACAGCCGGCAGCCCCACCGGAAATGCTTTTCGTGACGTGGCGCTCGAGGCGCAGCTGCTGCAATTGTCGCGTGAGCTGGGCATCGGGGCCCAGTTCGGCGGCAAATACTTCTGCCATGACGTGCGCGTCGTTCGCCTGCCGCGGCACGGTGCCTCCTGTCCCATCGGCCTGGGGGTCAGCTGCAGCGCCGACCGCAACGTCAAAGCCAAGATAACCGATGAGGGTATATATCTCGAGCGGTTGGAGACAGACCCGGCGCAATACCTTCCGGAACCCGCCGCAGCTGTCGCCGATGCGGTGCGGATCGATCTGGACCGCCCCATGGACGAGATCCGGGCCGATTTGAGCCGCTACCCCGTGGCGACACGGCTGCTTCTGACCGGCAGGATCGTGGTGGCCCGGGATATCGCGCATGCGCGGCTGAACGAACGGCTTCAAAAAGGGGAGGGGCTGCCGCAGTACGTGAAGGAGCGCATCATTTACTATGCCGGCCCGGCCAAGACGCCGCCGGGTTACGCATCGGGTTCCTTCGGACCGACCACCGCCGGTCGCATGGATTCTTACGTGCCGGTGTTCCAGGAACAGGGGGCTTCCTTGGTGATGCTTGCCAAGGGCAATCGGTCCAAATCCGTGACGGAGGCCTGCAAGAAGTACGGTGGCTTCTACCTGGGCTCGATCGGGGGCCCTGCGGCCCGGTTGGGCAAAGAGTGTATCACCGCCGTTGAAGTCCTCGCTTATCCCGAGCTGGGTATGGAGGCCATTTACCAGATAACGGTCAAGGATTTCCCGGCCTTTATCATCGTGGACGACAAGGGGAACGATTTTTTCGAAAACCTACTGTAATGAATTAAAATTATTTAATGACTTGTTTTCATAAACTATCACTTTACAAACCGTGAGCCATTGACCTAAACATAAAACTTTGACTCAAATCCTCCTATTGGCAGGCTCGGGCGCCATCATCGACCTGTAAGTTTTTCCATTATAAAATATACCCATCACAAAGGAGTACCTCTATGGCAAAGCAAATGAAGACGATCGACGGCAACACCGCCGCGGCGCATGTGGCGTATGCCATGAGCGATGTGGCAACGATCTATCCGATAACCCCCTCCTCGCCGATCGGTGAGATCGCCGATGAGTGGGCTGCCGCCGGCCGTAAGAACATTTTCGATCAGAGCATGACGGTAAGGCAGATGCAATCTGAAGCCGGTGCCGCAGCGGCCGTCCACGGCAGCCTGGCTGCCGGTGCGCTGACCAGTACCTTCACGGCCTCGCAGGGACTGCTGCTGATGATTCCCAACATGTACAAGATGTCCGGCGAGCTGCTGCCGGGTGTCATGCACGTGACCGCACGGGCCATTGCCGCCCACGCCCTGTCCATCTTCGGCGATCACCAGGACGTCATGGCGGTCCGCCAGACCGGCTTTGCCCTGCTGGCATCGGCATCGGTGCAGGAGGTCATGGACCTCGGGTTGGTGGCCCACCTGGCGGCCATCGAGGCCAGCGTTCCTTTTCTACACTTCTTTGACGGATTCCGCACGTCTCACGAAATCCAGAAAATCGAACTGATCGACTACGAGGACATGGCCCGCCTGGTCAATCGAGAGGCGGTGGCGCGGTTTCGGGCGCGTGGCACCAATCCGGAAAGACCGGAGCTGAGAGGGACCGCCCAGAATCCGGACATCTATTTCCAGGGCAGGGAAGCCGCCAATTCCTACTATCTCAAGCTTGCCGGCATCGTCGCGGACTACATGAAGAAAGTCGGTGAACTGACCGGCCGACAGTACAAACTCTTCGACTACATCGGCGATCCCGCCGCCGAGCAGGTCGTCGTGTCTATGGGATCCTCCTGCGAGACGATCGAGGAGGTCGTCAACTATCTCGTCAAGCAAGGACAAAAAATCGGGCTGGTGAAAGTGCGACTCTACCGGCCCTTCTCGGTCGAGAACCTGTTTGCCGTGATGCCCGCAGGCGTCAAGAAAATAACGGTGCTGGATCGCACCAAGGAACCGGGTGCGTTAGGCGATCCACTCTACACCGATATCTGTACGGCCTACATGGAACGCAGCGAAACTCCGAAGATCCTGGGCGGCCGCTACGGACTCGGTTCGAAAGAATTCAACCCGAGCATGGTCAAGGCGATCTTCGACAACATGGCGGCGGCCGAACCGAAAAATCATTTTACGGTCGGGATCGTCGACGATGTGACCCACACCTCGCTGGAGGTTAAGACCGGCTTCGATGTGGCGCCCTCCGGGACCGTGCAGTGCAAGTTCTGGGGACTGGGGGCCGACGGAACGGTCGGGGCCAACAAGAGCGCCATCAAGATCATCGGTGACAACACCGACATGTATGCCCAGGCCTATTTCGCCTACGACTCCAAGAAATCCGGCGGCATCACCATTTCGCACCTGCGCTTCGGCCAGACCCCGATTCAATCGACCTATCTGATCGATTCGGCCGATTACATCGCCTGCCACAAGGACAACTACGTCGACATCTACGATGTTCTGGAAGGCGTCAAAGAGGGCGGCACATTTGTACTCAACTCCGGCTGGTCATTGGCCGACATGGAAGAAAAGCTGCCGGCCCATGTGCGTCGAACCATCGCCACAAAAAAGCTCAAATTCTACAACATCGATGCCGTCAAAATCGCACAGGAAGTGGGGCTCGGTGGCCGGATCAACATGATCATGCAAACGGCCTTTTTCAAGCTGGCCAAGGTTCTCCCGGTCGACGAGGCCATCGAGTTGCTCAAGAAGGAAATCAAAAAATTGTTCGGCCGCAAAGGCGAAAAGATCGTTCAGATGAACCACGAAGCGGTCGATAAAACTCTGGATAATCTGATCGAAATCGACTACCCCGCCGTCTGGGCCGAAGCCGCCGAGCATCCCGGAGCGGCCAAGGATGAACCCGACTTCGTCAAATACGTCATGCGCCCGATTCTGCTCCAGCAGGGCGACAAGCTGCCGGTCAGTGCCTTCAGACCGGACGGCATTTTTCCGGTGGACACCTCCAAGTATGAAAAACGGGGGGTGGCCATCAACGTGCCGCAATGGATCACGGAGAACTGCATTCAGTGCAACCAGTGCGCCATGGTCTGTCCGCATGCCTCCATCCGGCCCTTCCTGGTCAGCGAGGAGGAGTTGGCCGATGCGCCGCAGGGATTCGAGGCCAAGAAGGCCCTGGGCAAGGAGTTGAAAGACGACTACTACTTCCGTATCCAGGTCGACACTCTCGACTGTTACGGTTGTGGCAACTGTGCCGACATCTGCCCGTCCAAGAAGAAGGCCCTGGTCATGAAGCCGCTCGACACGCAGGTTCCGCTGCAGGTCCCGCTATGGGAATATGCGATGGAGCTGCCGCTGCGCGACGATCTGCTGAACCGCAAGAGCATCAAGGGCAGCCAGTTTTGTCAACCTTTGCTGGAGTTCTCGGGTGCCTGTGCCGGATGCGGCGAGACGCCTTATGCCAAGCTGCTGACCCAGATGTTCGGTGAACGGATGGTCATCGGCAACGCCACCGGCTGTACCTCCATATGGGGCGGTTCGGCCCCCGCCATTCCGTATTGCGTCAACAAGGACGGCCACGGGCCGACCTGGGGCAACTCCCTGTTCGAAGACCCGGCCGAATTCACCTACGGCATGTTTCTGGGCGTTTTCCATCAACGCGGCAAGCTGGCCGATGTCGTGCGCCAGGCTATCGCAGGCGAGATTCCGCCTGAGGTCAAAGAGGCGCTACAGGGATGGCTGGATCAGATGAACGATCCGGAAGGCTCCCGCAAATATGGGGACCAACTCAAAGCACTGCTGCCGAAACACGCGGACAATGCACTGCTGAGTGAAATCAACGTAATGTCGAAGCTCTTCACCAAGAAATCCTTTTGGATTTTTTCCGGTGACGGTGCGGCCTACGATATCGCCTTCGGCGGCATCGACCACGTCATGGCCGCGGGTGAAAATATCAACATGATGGTCTACGACACGGAGGTTTACTCCAATACCGGCGGTCAATCTTCAAAGGCCACGCCCACCGGTTCGGTGGCCAAGTTTGCCGCCTCCGGCAAGAAAACCACCAAGAAGGACCTGGGGGCGATGATGATGAGCTACGGGTATGTGTATGTGGCCTCCGTGGCCATGGGCGCCAACAAGCAGCAACTGGTCAAAGCGGTGGCCGAAGCCGAAGCTTACAACGGGCCTTCGCTCATTTTGGCGTATTCGCCCTGCATCAACCATGGGATCATGCGCGGTATGGGACACAGCCAGGACGAGGAAAAGCTGGCCGTGCAATCCGGTTATTGGCCGCTGTACCGTTACAATCCGCAGCTCAAGGCCGAGGGCAAGAATCCCTTCACCCTCGACTCCAAGGAGCCCGACGGCAGCCTCGACACTTTCCTGGCGGGAGAAGTCCGGTACGCGTCCCTGAAACGGGTGTTCCCGGACGAGGCCGAAAGGCTCCAGGGCCTATTGACGAAAGAAGTGCAGGAACGGTATCAGGCGCTCAAGCAACTGGCCGACCCCACGGTTGTCTGCCAGGAAGAAGCGAGTGCTTAGGGCTCACTCAAAAATAACTTCACATTTTGGACGCCGATGCATCCCGTCCGACTGTGTTGCGAAAACTCTGAATATCCAGATATTCCTGCGTTTTCGCGCCTTGCCGGCCGGGCGCCTCAACACCCAAAATTGGGAACTTATTTTTTCGTGAACCCTTAGCGCAAGAACGCCGCTGAATCGCTGTATGAAATTCGAAAGAGCCGTTTGACGTCGTCAAACGGCTCTTTCGTCCGGGTTTCTGAAAAGTGTAATCGAATCGCCGCTGTTCTTGTTTAATGCATCCTGCTGCATCCAGACAGCGGGCGCTTTCACTGCTGATGAACCCTTCCGCGTCAAAATTCACCGAAACGACCCGGGTGGTCAGGAAAATGGATTTCCACAGCAACAGATTTGATTCGGCCGATACCCATTCCTGCCGGCGCTGCGGCACCTGCTGCCGCAAGGGCGGTCCTGCTTTTCATCTCGCCGACCGCCCTCTGATCGAAAAAGGGACGATCCCGCTGCGGAAGCTGTTTACCATCCGGAAAGGGGAGCGGGTCAAGGACCCCATTCGCGGAGTGGTGCGGCCGGTGAGCACCGAACTGATAAAGTTAAAGGGCAGCGCAAATACATGGACATGCACATTTTTTAACGAGCGGGATTTCAGCTGCCGGATATACGCCGGGCGCCCGTTGGAGTGCCGGCTGCTCAAGTGCTGGGACACGACTGACGTGGAGGAAATGACGGCAAGGGACTGCTTGACGCGACGCCACCTCCTGGAAGGCGTGGCCGGGCTCTGGGACTTGGTAGCGGAACACGAGGCGCGGTGCAGCTGCGAGAAACTCGGTGAGATGATGGCGCATTTAAAAAAGGAGCGGCCGAAGAAGACGGAGAAAGCCTTTGCCGAGATTCTCAACTACGATCGCCATCTGCGCCGACTGGTGGTTGAAAAGAGCCGGATCGACCCGGAAATCCTCGATTTCCTCTTCGGCCGTCCGTTGGAAAAGATCCTGGCGATGTTCTAATCCGTACCAGCCGACGAGCCAAGCAGCGTCCAGTGGACGGTTCCGGCGGTTTTGGCGACAGAGGCAATGTGGCCGTCGAAGTAAACGTGCTCAACGGTCATTCTGCGGCGCCTGATTTTAACGATCAGGCTGTTTGCATCTGGAATCGCCACCACGCGGCAGCGGGAAAGACCTTCCAAACCGGTTCCGTCCGCTTTCAGTACCGCTTCCTTCGCCGTCCAGTACCGATGAAATCCTTCCCACGAACGTGACCCGATCAGGGCCCATTCATCGCTGTCGGCCACCTTGTCGAAAAGAGCCTCTGTTTTTCGCTGAACGATGGTTTCGATATCGATTCCGACACGTCTGCGGGCTACAATGGCGCCGACATAGGCCGGTTTGTGGGTTAATGACCAGTAAATTCCCTTAACCGGCTGCGGACGGCCATCTCGGTCTTTGACCGCTGCGCCGATTGTCAAATTGCTTTCGGCAGCCGAGATCTGAAGGGCCTTCCTGGCGTGACGGCTCAAAAAGGCCACCCGCTCACGCGGCGGAAGGGTTCTGGCGGTTTCCGGGACGGCTAGGATCACGGCTCTGAGCTCAGGGCTCCTGCTCATTTTTCCTCCGCCGCTCTATCGGGGATTTTGAGAATCATATCAAACGGGGTCACCGGTTTTGTCCCCCTGGTTCAGGTTGTGTTTAATCTCAAGAGCTGCGCCGTAGACGATCTTTCGCGGCAGCCCGGTCTCTCGAACCACCTGCCTGACCAACTCCGACAGGATCACCTTTTTTTGTTTCAAGCGGTTTGTCAATTTTTCATAAAGAACGGTGGTCGCTTCCGCCGTGTCGGGCGGACTGCCGGACACCACGAGCGTGCACTCGCCCTTGATATCTCGGCGGTCTTCCAGAAGCGCGATCAACTCGGACAAACGGCCCCGCAGGAACTCCTCGTGGAGCTTGGTCATTTCGCGTCCCAGAACGGCCGACCGATCGCCCATCACGGCCAGGAGGTCATCGAGCAGGCGGGAAATCCGTTTCGGCGACTCGTAGAATATCATGGTGCGGGGCATGTCGCGCAGTGATTTCAGCTGTTCGGTGCGCCGGCCTTTCTTGCGGGGCAAAAAACCGATGAAAACAAAGGAGTCGGTCGGCAGGCCGGAAACGCTGAGTGCGGCAATCGCAGCCGAGACGCCTGGAACGGGAGAAACGGGGATGTTGCGCGCAACGGCGCTCTCGACCAACCGGAATCCCGGGTCGGAGATTGAAGGGGTTCCGGCATTGGAAACGACGGCCACCGAGAATCCGGCTTTCAGCTTCTCGAGCAGCAGCGGCGTGCGTTTCTCTTCGTTGTGCTCGTGGTAGGATATGAAACGTCCCTTGGGGTTGCGGCCTTTCAGCAGCCGACCGGTATGGCGGGTGTCTTCCGCGGCGATGAAGTCGACGGACAGCAGGACGTCCAGGGCTCTCAGGGTGATGTCCTGGAGATTGCCGATTGGCGTTGCCAAGACGTAAAGCATTCCTTTGGCTGCGGCGCTTCTATTCGTAAGCGAGTTCGAACGCATTCTTGATCAATTCGATTTGCGGTGCGGCGCTGGCGGAATGGATGGCGACCACATCGAAGCGGGCCTTGACCCGGCTCTGGGCGGTGGATTTGAGATAATGCAGGGCGACCATGGAGATCTTGCGCTGTTTTCGGGGCGTGACCGCGCTTTTGGGGTTTCCGTAACGCCCGGAGGTGCGGGCCTTGACCTCCACGAACACGAGGGTGTCACGGTCTCTGGCGATAATGTCGATCTCCCCGAGCACGGTTCGATAGTTCTGTTCGAGGATGCGGTAGCCCATTTTCCGCAGAAACCGGGCGGCAATAGATTCACCGGTCTTGCCGAACTGTTGTCTTCGATCAACCATTGTCGGCCGTCAGCGGCAATTGTCGCGCTTTGGGTGGCCCCGAGAATTCCTTGACACCTTTGAAACTGCGCCGGTGAATGGGGCAGCAACCGTGTCGGCAAATCGCCTCGCGATGGACGTGGGTGGCGTAGCCCTTGTGACCGGCGAAACCGTACTGCGGATAATCCTGATCGTAACGGCCCATCAGGCGGTCGCGGGTGACCTTGGCCACGATCGATGCCGCGGCTATCGACAGGCTCAACGCATCACCCTTGACAATTGTTTGCTGGGCCAAGGCAAGCGGAACCGGGAAGTTGCCGTCGACAAGCAGACAGTCCGGCACCGGGTCGAGGTTTGAAGCGGCCATGGCCATTGCCAGGAGGGAGGCCCGCAGAATGTTGATGCGATCGATTTCAAGGGCATCGACGATTCCGATACCGACGGCTACCGCTTGGGAGTAAATCAGTTCGTAGAGCCTGTCGCGCTGGACCGGCGACAGTTGTTTGGAGTCGTTGACTTCCGCGGACGGAAATCGATCCGGAAGGATCACGGCCGCGGCCACGACCGGTCCGGCCAGCGGACCGCGACCGGCTTCGTCGATACCCGCAATCGTCAAATGCCCGTTGGCCCGAGCCTTCTTTTCATAGACCCAGAGGTCGGTTTTCGCCAAGCGAGCCGGTGCAGCCCCATCGGCAGCAGCACCATCTATTCGGTCGAAACACGACAATTTGGCGACCGGCCGGCGATATGTGCGGTTGGCGCACTTTAAAATCGTGGGCCGGTTCCCCTCAATCGAAGGCATGTTTCCCTCTCGCGATTTCCTGCGGCGCCCATTTGGGGTTCAAGGAAAAATAAGTTTGCATGCGCTGTGCGGGGGGCACTAAAAACGGCGCTCCTTCAGCCGCGCCGCTTTGCCTCTGAGTTTGCGCAGGTAGTATATTTTGGCCCGTCGCACCCGGCCTTTGGTGATGATTTCGAGCCTTTCGATGACGGGCGAGTGCAGCGGAAAGATCCGTTCGACGCCTACACCGTAGGATACCTTTCGCACCGTGAAAGAGGCGCCGGCCATCCCCTTGCGCTTGCTGATGACAACTCCCTGGAATACCTGGATCCGCTCCTTTTCACCTTCCTTGATTTTAACATGTACCTTGACCGTATCACCGGGCGCAAAGTCCGGCAGGTCAAGCCGCATCATTTCCCTTTCCAACTGTTTGATCTTCTCCATTAGACCTCCAGAAATCCTGATATAGTAAACGTTTAGTTCGAAAATAGAATTTTCATGCACTGTGGCGGCCCGTAGGACCATGACCGTTCAGTACGAAAATAGAAATTCGAAACTTGAAACTCAAAACCCGGAACCCCGGAACCTGTAACCTTAAACCCGTGGTGGCATCTCTGCTCATCCGGGCTTCGGCGCGTCATCTTATGGCATTGTGGCGGCTTTGACGTAAAATCGATGGAATCCTATAACTGACACAACCGGTCCCTTGCCCTATCGGCCCAGGAGCCGATCCAGGACGACCGTTACCGCCGAACGCACCGACAAATGATTGTAGGTGGTGGGTCCCTTCACCGGTGCAAGGGCGAAATCCGCAGTTGAAATCAGTGTTTCAGTCAATCCCCAGGCCGTTCCGAATACCAGCAGGTAAGGGAGCCCCTCACCGATCATGCGGCGCAGCGTCTCAAAGCCGATCACCGGCGTCTGGTTTCTGGCGCTGGTTACAACCGTGCGCGGCAGCGCTGCACTCCCGATGTCGCCGCGGATGTCCGCCATCACATCGTCCAGATTTTCTTTTATTCGGACCAGTTCCAATGCATGGCGCCGTTGCGGGTTGTAGGTTGCGCCCTCCCCGGTTGTCCAATGCGAAATCAACCGGCGGATCAGAGTGATTTGATCCACCAGCGGGGTGACCACGTAAAACCCACGGACCCCGTACGTTGCAGCGGCACGGGCGATATCATGCACGTCCAGATTGGTGACAGCCGAGGCAATGACATCACCGTGCTTATTGATCACCGGGTAGTGGACCAGGGCCAGATAGAGATTGGGAGTTGACGATCCGTTCAATATCGGCACACCACTTTTTCAAAACCTCTATTTCCCGCCGGCTCAAGTTCCGTTTTTCGAGCAAATCCTTCCGTTTAAGAAAGGTACGGATTATGGCCGACTCAAAGCGCCAGTTTTCGATGGCCGCGTGATGACCCGACAGCAGAACGGCGGGCGGTTCCCGGCCTTCGAAAAGCGGCGGCCGGGTGTAGTGCGCGTGTTCCAGCAGATCGTCGGCAAATGAATCCTTTTCGGCCGCACCTTCACCGCCCAAGGCGCCGGGCAGCAGACGCGTCACGGCATCGATGACAGTCATCGCCGGCAGTTCACCGCCGGTGAGCACAAAATCTCCGATAGAGATTTCGAAATCGATGTAATTCTGATTGATTCTCTCGTCGATTCCCTCATAGCGGCCGCAGACGAATATCAACCCGTTCAAAGTCGCCAGTTCCCGGGCGGTCTTTTGATCAAACACCCTTCCCTGGGGCGTCAGCAAAACCGTAGCCGCCGTCGGAACGGCCTCTTTCGCGGCGCGGACGGCAGCCGCCAGAGGCTCGGGTTTCATTACCATACCGCTGCCGCCTCCGTAAGGCCGGTCATCGGTGACCTGATGTTTGTCGGTCGTAAACTCCCTGATGTTGACAGCGTTAAGGGATATGATCTCCTTTTCGATCGCCCGTCTGATGATTCCGTGAGCCTGAAAGGAGGTGAACAGATCGGGAAAGATTGTCAGAACAGTAAAATCCATGCGACGGTCTAAATAAGCCCTTCCGGAAGATCCACAAGCATCCGGTTCTCTGCAAGGTTGACTTCGACGACAACAGAGCCCAGGGCCGGTATCAGTGTCTCTTCTTTTTTACTGTCCTCCGGCTTTCTGACAACGTAAACATCGTTGCTTCCGGTCGGCATGACGGCTGCCAACCGTCCGAGAAAGCGGCCCTCGATCGTAAAAACCGAAAGCCCGATGAGATCGTGCCAGTAATAGGTGCCGGCAGGCAGTACCGGCAGATTCGACTTGTCGATCATGATTTCGCAGCCGATCAGCTTGTCGGTGTGGCTGCGGTCGGTGATGCCTTTTAGGGCCAGCAAGACGGTCCGGGCGTGTGGTTTGGCCCAGTCGATTTCGTAACTCAGCAGGACCCCGTCGGCGGATTTAACGAAAATGTCACGGCCGGTACCGAATATATCGCCGCACTCTCCGTAACAATAGACTTTGCAGGTCCCATGCAGTCCATGGGCGCCGACGATTTTTGCAATTGGGATGGCGCCGCCGATCTTCACGAAACTACTCGAGGATCTCCAATACCGTGCGTTTTTTAATTTTGGCGGATGCAGCGCTCAGGATAGTCCGCATGGCCCGCGCCGTTCGTCCTTGCTTTCCGATGACTTTCCCCAAATCCTCTTTCGCAACTTTGAGTTCCAGAACGGATGTCTGATTGCCTTGAATCTCTGAGACGTACACCTGTTCCGGATTGTCAACCAGAGCCCGCGCAATATAGCTGATCAGATCTTTCATAGCTCCATCTCCTTTGTCGGCGGTTGAGAATAAAGGGGGTTCACCTCACGGATTGACACCACTGCTAGGGTGACACGGTAAAAAAACCTTTTTTCTTCAATATGGTTTTAACAGTTGCGGTCGGAGTGGCGCCTTTTTCCATCCAGTGCTTGATTCGTTCGGTCTTGACCGTAACCTTTTCGGGGTCGAGCAACGGATTGTAAGTGCCTAGATTCTCAAGAAATTTCCCGTCCCGGGGTGCTTCGCTGTCTGCCGCCACAATACGATAAAAAGGTCTTTTCTTCGCGCCGTGCCGGGCCAATCTGATTTTAACTGCCATCGTGTTCTCCTTCAGAAGGGCAACATACCGCGGGAGAAACCGCGCATGCCGCTTTTATTGAGCTTTTTCATCATTTTCATAACCTGGGTGTAATTCTTTAAAAGACGGTTGACGTCCTGTATGCTCGTACCGCTGCCGCCGGCGATCCGTTTGCGGCGGCTGCCGTTGATGACGGCGTGTCGGCGACGCTCTTCGGGAGTCATGGAATTGATGATGGCTTCGATTCTCACCAATTCCCGGTCGTCGACCTTGAGATTCTTGAGCTGTTTGCTGCCGCCGACCCCGGGGATCATCTTCAACAGATCCGACAGAGAGCCCATCTTGCGGATTTGAACCATCTGATCCCGAAAGTCCTCCAAGGTGAACTGACTTTTTCGCAGTTTCCGCTCGAGTTCGACCGCCTTTTTTTCATCTACCGTGGCCTGCGCCTTTTCGATCAGCGTCAGAACGTCTCCCATCCCCAGAATGGTCGACGCCATCCGTTCCGGATGAAACGGTTCCAGCTGATCGAGTTTTTCGCCGACACCGATGAATTTGATCGGCTTGTCGGTTACGGCCTTGATCGAAAGCGCGGCGCCTCCCCGGGCGTCGCCGTCGGTTTTTGTCAGAATCACACCGCCGATGCCCAGCGCTTCGTCGAACGCATTGGCGATGTTCACCGCATCTTGGCCGGTCATCGCGTCGGCCACCAGTAGAATATCGGACGGTTCGACGGCCTCGCGGATCGACTTGAGTTCGTTCATCAGCGCCGTGTCTATGTGCAGCCGTCCGGCCGTATCGAGCAAAAGGGTGTCGCAGCCATCCTTGGCCGCTGCCGTGCGGGCATCCTGGCAGATCCGGACCGGATCCATGTCGCTTGTGGACGCATATACCGGCACCGACAGCTGGTCGCCCACTTTTTTCAACTGGTCGATGGCAGCCGGTCGATAGACGTCCGCCGGCACCAGATAAGGCTTTTTACCGATTTTGCGCAGGTGGATGGCCAGTTTGCCGGCCGTGGTGGTCTTGCCGGAGCCTTGCAGCCCCACCAGCATAATCGCTACCGGCTGGGTCCCCGCGAGATTCAAGGATTCGTTGCGGGCTCCCATCAGGGTCGTCAGTTCTTCGAAAACGATTTTGACGACCTGCTGGCCGGGGGTCAGGCTCAACAGAACTTCCCGGCCCAGGGCGCGCTCCTTGATGTCGGCGATAAACTTTTTGGCGACGCGGTAATGGACATCCGCTTCGAGGAGAGCCAGGCGGACTTCCCGCAACCCTTCCTCGATATTCTTTTCCGTCAGCTTGCCGTGTCCCTTGAGCTTTTTGAAAACGGCGTTCAGCTTATCGCTCAGGTTGTCAAACATGATCGTCGGCGCATTCTCTCGGTTAAATTAAAAACCTTGAAATTAATATGAAAAAAATGCTATGTCAAGTTAATTGTCACCCTTCGGAGAGCACGTTTGGGGCTTCCATTAAGTCTGTCTTCACCCTTAGCTTAACCTCGAGACAATTGCAAATAAAATGATCTGTAAACCGGATATCAACGACTTGAACCTCGGTCAACTGCAGGAGTGGCTTGCCCGGCAGGGAATCGCGGCCTATCGCGGCGGTCAGATCCTGCGCTGGATCAACGGGCGCCGGGTGGACAGTTTCGAACAGATGACGGATCTGAGTAAAGCCGATCGGGAAAAACTGGAGAGTCACTTTGAGATCGGTCGCCTGGCCATTCTGCAGGTAGAAGTTTCACGCGACGGTTCCCGAAAATACCTGTTCGGGCTCAGCGACGGTCTGCGGATCGAAAGTGTGCTCATCCCCGAGCGCGGCCACTATACGCTTTGCATTTCGACTCAGGTCGGTTGCGCTCTCGGATGCCGCTTCTGCTTGACCGGCAAGGGGGGATTCTTGCGCAACCTCGGCCAGGGTGAAATCATCGCGCAGGTACGTGACATTCAGAGGGTGCTCACCGATCCGGCGCTTCTAACCAACATCGTTCTGATGGGCATGGGCGAGCCTCTGGCCAATTACGCCAATGTGACCGCGGCCTTGAACACTCTTACCGACAACGGACTTGGATTCCGTTTTGCCGGTCGACGCGTGACCCTTTCAACCGCCGGGCTGGCGCCGCGACTCATGCAGTTCGGGCGGGACACGAACGCCAATATCGCTATTTCCTTGAATGCGACCGACAACCGCACCCGCGATTTCCTGATGCCGATCAACAAAACCCATCCCATCGAAAAACTGCTGGCAGCCTGCCGCAAGTATCCCCTGAGACCTCACCGGCGGATCACCTTCGAATACATTCTCATCAAAGGTGTCAACGACAGTGAAGCGGATGCGCGGCGTCTGGCCGTGCTTCTCAGTCAGGTGAAGGCCAAGATTAACCTGATCCCTTTCAATCCTCACCCGGACAGTGAATTCGAGCGGCCGGAGGAAACGGTCATCGAGCGTTTCCAGAAGATCCTGTTGGACAAACACTACACGGTGATGGTCCGGCGCAGCAAAGGAGGGGACATTTCGGCGGCGTGCGGGCAATTGATCGGAAACAGCAGATAGGTAAGCGTTCACAGGGCACCGCATCTGCTGTGTTGTCGGGCACTTGAAGTACAAAAGGTCGTCTGCGCACCCGACGCCTTGCATCTGCGGCACCCTGTAAACGCTTACAATTAGGTGGTTTGAAGCGCATCGGACTTTGCAACCCTGTGAACGGTTACGCAGATGGGGTTTACTCACTATTATATCAAAAACTTGCGGACATCTGAAGGCGGCAGGCCGAGGACACGGATGATTTCGTTGCTTCCGGCGGATGTGACAACGGCCTCAACCGGTGTGAAAGCCGGGGCCCGGCTGTAACCGGCGCAGATGGAAGCGGCCAACGTAATGACGTCTTTGCTGGCGCCGCCGGGGACAAGAGCGATGGGACCGGGAAACTTTTTGAGCCTGATCACCATGTCTGCTTTGGGGTCGTGATGCCGAAGCAGTTTGTCGTTGTCGGTCTGATCACGTCCCACAATCAATTTCGCGCGGCCCTTAAGTCGAAAATGGCGTCCATAGCGGAGCAGATTCAGCTCGTTTCCGCTGCAGCTCTCCTGGTGCGCAAACAGGTCCCTGAGCCGTTTGGAAAACCCCTCGTCGGTCAGCAGGCATCCTCCGGCCGGGGCCGGGTATTCGGTGAGGCCGAAGTCTTCAGCCAGCTTTATCTGGCGTTTGCGGGACCGGCCGGCGATGTCGAGCAGCTGCGCCCGGTCGACAAGACCGGTTTTTTCCGCCGCGGTTTCCGGCAGGAGTTTCGCACTGAGCGGTCGCAGGATGTCGCCGTCGCAGCCTGATTTCTTCTCGACATAGCGCAGAGACGGCTTGGTCTGCGACATGGGGCGCTGTCCGACGACCTCGCCGCTGAAAAGAAAATCGAACCCTCTTTCCCGCATGATTTCAGCCGCTTTTCTGAACATCAGGGCGTGGCAGTCGAGACACGGATTCATGTTCTGTCCGTATCCACAATGCGGATTGCGAAGCATGGCGACGTATTCGTCGGTGATGTTATTGACCGTCAGCGGGATCCCCGTGATGTTGGCGGCACGACGCGCATTGGCGGCCGAGAAAAATGGGGTTTCGAAGGTGACGCACTCCACCGAGATGCCCTGTTTGCGCAGCACGAGTGCGGCCAGCGTGCTGTCGAGGCCACCGGAGCAGAGCCCTAAAGCCCGTGCGGGTTTGGCTGGAGTCGTCATTTCGTGAACCTCGGAGTACCGTCTTTCTGCCGCGGCGTCATTGGGATGAAAACCGGAATTGTCGGATGAAAGACAAAAGCAAGATAAAAACCCGCGCCGATCGAATACGAAAAAGTTTAAGGTCCCTTTTTCCCGAAGTCAAGCCTCAGCTCCATTTTCGCAACCCGTTCGAACTGTTGATTGCTACCATCCTGTCCTCGCAGTGCACGGACCAGCAAGTCAACCGTGTCACCCCCAAGCTCTTTCATCAGTTGAAAAGCCCGCAGGATTTCGCGCGTGCCTCCCTCGAGGAAATCGAGGCGCTGATACGCTCCACCGGTTTCTATCGCAACAAGGCCAAAAACATCAAGGCCTGCTGTCGGGTTCTATTGGAAACCCACGGCGGCCGGGTGCCGGACCGCCTGGACGAGTTGGTCGACTTGCCCGGTGTCGGCCGCAAAACCGCCAACGTGGTCCTGGGGGCCGCCTTCGAAAGGCCCGGTATCGTCGTTGACACGCATGTGAAACGGGTTTCATGGCGCTTGGGATTCACCGAGAACAGCGATCCGGACAAAATCGAGTTTGACCTGATGGATATCATCCCCCGCAAGGAATGGAGCGATTTTTCCCTTCGGTTGATTTTCTTCGGCCGGCAAACCTGCACCGCGCGCAAACCGAAGTGTCCCGTCTGTCTCCTCGACCCTCTCTGCCCCTATCCGGACAAGACTACTTTTGGCCAATGAATGGCCCTTCATTGTCATTTAAGGTCATTTTGGGTTATCTGAAGAATTTTTTAGGAATACTATTGACAGTGGATAACGGAAATATATATATCCGACGTCAAAAGAGAGCATTTTAGAGACAGGAAATGATGAAAAACCTTCTTTCGACCAAAGAGGTGGCCCAGCTTCTCGATGTCAACGAGAAGATGGTCTACACGCTGGTGTCCGAAAAAGGACTGCCGGCGACCAAAGTCACCGGCAAGTGGCTTTTTCCGCGGCATCTGGTGGAACAGTGGATCGAAGCGCACACGATCAACTACCCCGAAAACGGAATCAAACTGCCGCCCTATCACGGCCTTCTGATCATCGCCGGCAGCAACGACATGCTGCTGGACAAGGCCATCAACCTGTTCAACACGTCGAGCACCGCGCACCTGGCGGTTTTTGGAAACCTGGGCAGCATGGGAGGGTTGAAGGCGCTGCGACAGAACCTGTGCCACATGGCATCCAGTCACCTGCTCCAGGAAAACGAGGACGAATACAATTTCGACTTTGCCGTCAAGGAACTGGACCGCATGCCGGCGGTGGTCAACTTCTGCCGCCGGGAACAAGGTCTGCTGGTCGGGAAAAAAAACCCCAAAAAGATCAAACAGGTCTCTGATCTCACCCGTTCCGAAGTCCGCATTGCCAATCGTCCACTGGGAACCGGAACGCGGTTGCTGCTGGACCATGAATTCAAAAAGGCCGGCATCACTGGTGAAAAGATTGCCGGTTATACCCGTGAGTTCAGCCGACATCTGGATGTCGGCCTCGAAATCCTGGCCGGCCGCGCGGACGCCGCGCCGGCGATCCGGGCAGTGGCCGGAATCCTCGACCTCGAATTCCTGCCCCTGCGCTGGGAACGCTACGATCTGATGGTCGCCAAGGACCGCTTTTTTGACGAAGGCATTCAGCGGTTCTTGAGCCTGCTGCACGAAAAGAAGTTTCATGAACTGGCCGGCAGCCTGTCAGGATACGATCTGAGTTTGAGCGGAAAGATGATCTTTCCGCAAGACCGGTAGCCCATAAAATTAGTATAAAAATTGAATACAGTACGAAAGTGAGGTGGCGCCTCCGCTCGGATAACCGGTTTCGAAAGACGGCTGAAACTCACCGCCAACGGGGTCTAAGCCCGGATCAGGCCCGTCTTTGAATAAAACGCTTGGTATATATTTTCGAGAATAGTGCCTTCCATGCGCTTTTGGTGTTGGATCCGGTCCAAGACCCCGGCGGCTAAGACAGTCAGCCGCTGTTCTCAACCGCTCATCCGAGCTCCAGCGCGTCATTTTTATTCATCGGGGTGGGTTACAGGCCATGAGTGTTTTGTCGATAAAATCGATAATATCCTCTAACTGACTAAAATGACCTAACCGAGTCAACTGATACAACTGCGTCAGAAGGAGGTGTATCCATGGTTCGTTATGCGCGTCTTATTTGTCTGGTTTTTTTCATCACGTGTAGCATAATTCCGTGGACATCGCCCGCGGCCGCCGAAGATGCCGTGCTCATGATGGCCACCACCACCAGTACTGACAACACAGGGCTGCTCGATTATCTGGCACCGCATTTCAAGAAGGCCACTGGGATCGACCTGCGCTGGACGGCCACCGGTACCGGCAAGGCCCTGAAACTGGGCGAGAACTGCGATGTCGACGTGCTGATGGTGCATGCGCCGGCGGCGGAAAAGAAGTTCGTCGCAGACGGTTTCGGCGACAACCGCCGTGAGATCATGCACAACGACTTCGTTTTCATCGGGCCGGCGGACGATCCGGCCGGCTTCAAGGGCCAGAGCGTCAAGGACGCCCTCAAGGCAATAGAGGCAAAACAGGCGGTTTTCGTCAGCCGGGGCGACAATTCGGGGACCCACAAAAAGGAACTTTCCCTGTGGGAGGCGGCCGGACTGCCGGTGCCGGAAAAGCAGAACTGGTACGTTCAGACCGGCCAGGGGATGCTGGCAACCATTACCATCGCAGCGGAGCGCGGCGGTTACACCATGACCGATCGCGGGACCTACATCAAGTACGAGGACAATCTGAAAGGCAATCCGCCCCTCAAGATTCTTGTCGAAGGCGATGCTGCCTTGCTGAACCAGTACAGTGTGATTGCGGTGGATTCCAGGCACTGTCCCAAAGTTCACCACGAACTGGCGATGAAATTTTCGGATTGGATTGCCGGCCCTGAAGCACAGCAGCTTATCAAGGATTTTAAGCTCCTGAACAAACAACTTTTTACACCCAATTCCAAGAAATAAAACCGGCGGGCCAGGTGATGTTTGCGCGCCGGTATCGGCTCCCTTTTTTTTACTTAATTTTTACCGCTTGGTTTGGGTTTTAGTCACCCGCCGCCGTCGAGGACGATACATCAGCGTGGATTTTATTCTGACCGGTTTCCGCATGGCCATTGAGCTGCTGCTGCACGGCGATGCGGAAACCTACTCCGCGATTTTTGCCACGGTGAGGGTCTCGAGCTATTCGATGACCGTCAGCCTGCTGACCGGGATTCCGCTCGGTTTCGTGTTGGGATACTTCAGGTTTCCGGGCCGAAAACAAGTCCGGGTTGTCGTCGACACACTTTTGTCGCTGCCCACTGTTTTCATCGGGCTGGTGGTCTATGCTTTTTTATCCCAGCGGGGGCCCCTGGGCGAATGGGGACTGCTGTTCACCCTGCCCGGCATCGCCATCGGCCAGACCATCCTGGCTCTGCCGGTCGTGATGGCCCTCAGCGCCAGTGCCGTGGAAAACATGGACCGGCAGCTGCGCGTCACCTTGATTTCCCTGGGAGTCAACCGCCGCCAGCTGCTTTTAAGCAGCCTCTGGGAGGTCCGGCACGGGGTCCTGGCGGCGGCGCTCACCGCTTACGGACGGGTCATGACGGAGGTGGGGATCTCGATGATGGTGGGGGGCAACATCAAATGGCACACCCGCACCATGACCACCGCCATCGCCCTTGAAACCAACAAGGGATTGTTTGCCATGGGTGTCGCCCTGGGCCTTGTGCTGCTGGCGATTGCCTTTGCCGTCAACCTGTCGGTTTCTTTTCTGCGCAAACGGGTGTGACGGTGAAAGACGCTGTATACCAGATCAATGACGTGCTGCACCGCTACGCGGTCGAGCCGGTGCTTCGGGTTAAATCCCTGGCGATCCCCCAAGCGGCCATCGTCGGTCTGATCGGCCCCAACGGCAGCGGTAAGAGCACCCTTTTAAGGCTGCTCGGGTTTGTCGAAAAACCGAGTCGGGGCGAGATTCTGTTCAAGGGCCGGCCGGCCGTGCCCTTTTCGAAGGCCGTGCGTTTCCAGGTCACGCTCCTGAGCCAGGAGCCTTACCTGATGCGGCGGTCGGTTTTAAAAAACATCGCTTACGGACTCGAGTTGCGCGGGAGCCGGGACAACTTGCGGTCTCGGGTCGCCGAAGCCCTTTCCTGGCTGGGACTGCCGGATGAGGTTTTTGCGGATCGGCAATGGAGCGAGCTGTCGGGTGGAGAAGCACAGCGCGTGGCGCTGGCGGCGCGCCTGGTCCTCAAGCCCGAAGTGCTCCTGCTCGATGAGCCAACCGCCAGCGTCGATGCCGTCAGCGCTGAGCGGATCAAGGCGGCGGCCCTGAAGGCCCGCAACGAATGGGGCACGACCCTGCTGATTGCCAGCCACGATTGGCAATGGCTTTATGAGGTGTGCGACGAGGTGCTGCAGCTGTTCAACGGCCAGCTGGTCGGTCCCGGTCGCATGAATATCGTCCTGGGACCCTGGCAGGCCCGGCCGGACGGGCACTGGCAAAAAGTGCTGTCGGGCGGGCAGAAGATCGTGACAACCGCGCCGCCGGCTGCCGATGCGGCAGCCGTGGTCGATTCCGGCAAGATAGCGGTCGTTGACGCATGCGACGCAGGAAGGAAGAGAAAAAACATCCTCAAGGGGACGATCTCAAAGCTGGTGCTCGAAAAAGGAAGCCGGAACACCGTTGCCACCCTCCTGGTGGATGGGATGTCGTTTGCCATCATGGTGCCGTCCCAGCGGATTGAATCGCTGAATCTGTATCCGGGCAGAGAGATCGAAATTTACTTTAACCCGAATTCGGTTAAATGGATCCATCAGGGTGATAAAAAACATTTTAAAAAACCGGGGTTATAAACATCATCCCGTCGGGGGTACAATCAATGCGGGTTTACATCGGGTTTGACGACACGGATACACGCGAATCGGCCATCGGTACCGGCAAACTGGCGCGATGTTTCGAAGCCGAAATGCCGGCAGGCGGCCTGCTCTGGGGGGTGGTTCGGCAGCAGCTGCTGGTCTGCGATGACATACCTTACACGTCGCACAACAGCGCGGCCTGCCTCGTGATCGATCTCGGCGACAACGGAGGCCTGGATGAGATGATCTCCGCTGCCGTCGACTACCTCGAGCAGAGGGCCTGCTTCGGCAGTGACCCCGGTATCTGCGTGGCCTGGGAAACCGCCGCGGGGCTCTCATCCCTGGTTGATTTCGGCTTGGCCTGCACATGCAGGAAAATGTCGCAAAAAGACGCCATGCAAGCGGCCGGTCGTTTTCATCTCTCGGGTCACGGTGGCACCAACGACGGCATTATCGGAGCGGCGGCGGCGGTCGGCCTGTCCGGTTCGGGCTGGTGCGGCCGGTTCATCGAGTTCGGTCGCCTGCGCGAATATACCGACTTCGTGACGGCCGGCACGCTGATGTCTCGAGGCATCCAGGTGGTTTCGATCGACCGGGATGCAAAGGTACCGGCACCCGATGAGATGGTGTTGACGAACCGGTGGGTGCGCCCCTGTCTGTTGAGCGGCCGACCGGTTCTCATGGTGCGTCCCAAGGAAGGAGGGCTTTGGGAAAACATCGGTGAGAAAAGGGTCAAACAGACGATTTCAGTTGGTGGTAGCGCCGGATAAAATTTTGCAGGTTCTCGGCTTGCCGTTCCATGTAAACAATCCAGATCTCCAGAACCTCCTCGCCTTCCGGGGTCAGGTGATACATTCGTTTGGCCGGTCCGGTCCCCTCGGTTTCCCATTCGGAGTGCACCAGCCCGTCTTCTTCCAGTTGCCGCAAATGACGATAAATCATGCCCGGCGGCGCCTGGCCTTCCACGAAACCGAACTCCTGAATGCTGTGAATGAGCTCATATCCGTAAGAAGGCTTCAAGTTAAGGCCGAGCAAAATTGACGGCTGAACATAGCGCTCGGCCTTCCCGCCTCCGGGGCGTTGGACCCTTTTCGACGCTTTATTCGTTTTTGTTGACATATGTCCTTTAAGGATATATTTCTTTTATTAAATACATGTAATTCCGTCGGGCTGTCACGTGGTTACGTGGTTACGTGGTTACGTGGTTACGTGGTTACGTGGTTACGTGGTTACGTGGTTACGTGGTTACGTGGTTACGTGGTTACGTGGTTACGGGTTTACGGGTTTACGGGTTCAGGGTTCTGAGTTTCGAGTTTCAAGGTTCTAATTACGTTACAGCCAAAAGGGAGGAAACCATGAAAATATTTGTTCGTGAAAGACGCAAGGTCGATAAGGGTGAAAAAAAGCCGCGCTTCCGGTTTGTCGGCGTCAGCGGCGGAGACATCAAGATTTACGTCAGACACGTGAGAAAAAAAGAACTGGATCAGCTAGCTGCCTCAACCGGTGCCGAGATCGTGTACCTTAAGGCGGTCAAAGATGGTAAAGGTAAAGGCAAAGGGAAAGGCAAAGGCAAAGGTGCCGCTTCAGTGTAACCGGAGCCGCCAGCCCTGATTTGGCTTAGGGTCACGGTAAGAAATAATTCCACAAGATTGCGCCGGATTTGGGTTCGTCTACAAGGCACATCCAGCGGCGCATATCGAGATACGTGTCGGTGCATGTAACGCAGTAGACGATCCAAAAGACAAGCAAGATGTGGAATTATTTCTTGCTGAGGCCCTTATGCCTCCTTGTAAATGATCGTGCCGACGTGCTGGCCCTCCAGGGCGGCCAGGATGCGCTCAGGGTGGTGAAGCGCATCGATGATCTGTAACTCTTTGAGGCACTTGGCCCTCTGAAGCATTGCGAGAATCGGCCGCTCGATGATCAGGTCGTCCAGGTCCAATTCCAGCAGTGCCTTGGCGGAAATGCGATCGATAAATTTCGGCGGCGCATCGGCGGAAGTCGCAGCCTTTTTGGGGTCTTGGTCGTAAAGGCCTTTTTCGTCCTTGAGAAAAATAAGCGACCGTGCGCCGATGTTTTCGGCCAGTAGAAATGCGCCGCAGTCGGTGCGATGGGGCGGAATGGAGCCGTGTTCGGCCGGGTGTTCGAAAAACCCATAGGGCGGGATGCCGTAGGTGATCGGTAGGTATCCGAGTTTGCAGAACATGGTTAACTGCTCCAGATTGTCGCCGTGGCCGATCTTGACCCCACCGTGTTTAGACAGCAGCACCGCCAGCATCTCCGCATTCTGCCACGACACTTTATCGCCGAGTTTGGAGAGCACGCCGGTCGGCATGCCCAGATCAACTCCTATATTGTAAACGTGCCGCGCCCGGGTTCCGCCCCCGGTCATCAGCAGGATTTTGTGTTTGTCTTTTGCCTCGATCAGCACGTCGAGGATCGGCAGCAGGGCTTTCGCGCCGCGATCCATAATGCTCTGCCCGCCGATCTTGAGCACATTGATGTCCGGGTGCATCCGGAAGTACTCTTTGGCCTCGGTCTGCTTCAAGAATTCCTTGCTGACCAGAGATTCTCCCATCATGGGCGTGTCGATATGCAGTCGGCCGGTCGCGCCATCTTCCTTAATCAGCTTCGCCATTCATCTTCTCCCGATTCAGTATTTAAGCGCACAGAAATTTGCTTGAAGAGATGCGCAAATGTAAACCGGCGAACAGAGGGTGTCAAGTGAAGGACGCATACTTGATGCCCGTCTCTAAACGGCCCCTATAGACACGATCGGGTGCTTTCGTGCACCCGAAGTCACCCCTATTTTATTCTGGCCGTGTCTCCGAAAAACGGGTGGCATCGGCCTGACCGAATCCAACCGTTTCAGGCGGGATGATTGACTAAGGCCGGATACTGACTGACGGTCTCAGACGCTCAAGCGCTCGGACTTCAACAGGTAGGCAATAACCAGGCCGACGAGGAAACCGGCCGCCAGGTTGGCGGCCAGGGTGATACCCAGCATCATCACCGCCACGAAGAGACCCTTGCGGTCCTTCAGGTCGATGACCGTCAGCGCCAACTGACCGCCGGCGAAGATAAGCAGGACCCCTAAGATCGACATCGGCAGCAGATAGAGGACCGTCAGGATGCGATTGCCGAAGAAAATCACAAGAAGGATGAAAAAGACCCCGATCAAAAGGTTGGAGCCGGCCGTTCGGGCACCGAACCGGTGATGGGCTGCGAGTCCGCCGGCTCCATGGCAAAGGGGCATACCGCCGAAGAGAAAACCGACGAAGTTGGCGATGGCGATGCTGACACAAGCGGACCGGTAGGTTACGCGTCGCGAGGCCTCACCGAAATATTGGTTCGAAAGGTCGGCGTAGGCGATCACGGCATTGCCCATGGTCATGGGAATCTGCGGTAGGACCAGTATCAGCAGGGCGCTGGCGAAGTCGGCCGCACTCGGGAAGGGCAAGGGCAGAAACGGCGGGAGATGCAGGCCCAGCCGCAATTGCTCGAATCCCTCGCGCGTGCCCATTATCAGTCCGATGAGGACGCCTCCGCAGACCACCAGCAGGCCGGCCGGTAGTTTGCGGTTTTCCAACAGAAGCAGCGTCAGCAGTCCGCCGAGGCCGCCGATGATGATCCCGACCGGCAGGGGACCGAGGCGTTGAACCGTCAGGAAAGGTTCGGCGGCCTTGGCCATGAGCTGGAATTTCGAAGTGCCGATCATGAACTTCACACCCTCGGCCATCAGCAGGACGCCGGTGGAGAGTTGAACGCCCCGCACCACCGGCTTGGGCGTGTATTTGCCGATCAGGTCCATGGCGCCGGTGGCGCCGACAACGATGAAGATCCCTGCCAGCCAGAGGCTCGAGGCCATGATTTGGGAAGCGCTCAAGCCCATGGCGATGGCGTACGCGCCGACGACCTTCATCGGCTGGACCGGTACGGTAACCCCGAAGTAAATGCCCGCAAGAATGTAGTAAAGACCGACGGAAAAGAAAAGTCCGGCGGGATCGAGCTTGTTGATCAGAATCATCCCGATGGCAAGCGGCAGCAGGGTACCGAGATCGCCGAGGGAACCGGCCAACTCCAAGCGGTTAAAGGTGTAGCGGTGCGTCATGTCAAACTTTCAAATTGTACGGCGAGATTTTTTTCCTTACGTGGATGTCGGCCAGCGTTGCCATGGGTAGCACGATGGGGCCGAGGGCGGCGCCTTCGCTAAAGAAGCTGGCCATCGTTCCGGTCAGCAGGCTGGCACCGATCACCGGTCCTGCTCCCTTTGACATGATTTCAGGCAAAAGATCAACAAAAGACTGCGCCAGCCAGAAGGCCCCACCGGTGTACACTTTCAAATAAGTGCTTATGTTGTCTCGAACAAAAGGCGAATCAGCCGCTATTGTATCCGCTGCGGTCATACACATGAACCAAAAATATCATAGGACCGGCCTAACACATAACAGAAAAGTAAACGCGGCCGTTCGGCATCAAGAGAGGAACAAAATGGGCAAGATCGTTCATCAATCTCACATCACGATCACGCGGGAGAACGGACCGACCCGCAAGGCCGTCATTAAAGGCTTCAACGAACCTGTCTACTACGGTGTTCACGGCGGTATCAAAGACTTTTACGGCGTATCACCGGAAGAGGAGCATGCCGCCACACTCGACCACGTGGTCGGCGCCGTGGGCGGCTGAATGATGGGTACTCTGGCCACGGTGTTGGCCAAAAAAAAGATCCGCACCTTTCAGGATCGATTCGAAGCAACCGTTGCCGGTGACATCGAAGATGTCGGCGGCGTACTGAAAATAACCCGAATCAGCGTCTCCTACCGCCTTAAGCTGCCAAAGGAACAGGCGACGGATGCCAGGGCGGCGTTGGACAACTATCTGCATCTCTGCCCGTCGGCGCAGAGCGTGATCGGCTGCATCCAAATTACTCATGAATTAAGGTTAGAAGAGATGGCTGCGTAGCCGCGGGGGACATACGGCATGGGACCGGCCAGAACCCTTCAAGCTCTGACTTCTTTTCGCGGCAATATTTTGATGTCAAGCAATGGTTTGAAGGCGACAGGTTGGCGGACCCTAACCGCGTGAAAGGGGAGGAGCTGCTCGATAGACTGGGTTTGAAACGTCGGGCGTCGTCTCCGGCACGGCGATGAGTCGGGGATCGGCGACACCGGCTGCGGTGAAGAAATGGTCGGTTTGGTACATGAGACGGTTGAGCGTATCGTCGAGAAGCTGCCGCATTGATTCCATCTCTTCCCGCGATGCTCCTCGGGGAATCCAAATAAGATTTTCGGCGTAAGCCAGAACGATTCGGGAAAAAGGCTTGGGAATGATCGTTCGGTCCCAGCTGTTGAGCCGCCAGCTTCGGTCGGCACTCCACATCAGCGTCAAAATCGGTAAGCCCGTCATTCGCGCTGCAGTGATGATACCGATCTTCGAAACATGGGCGGGTCCGCGTGGCGCATCGACCACCAGCCCTCCAATATGCCCCTTTTGGAAATAATGAACCAGTTCCTTTAGGGCCTCGAATCCCCGATAACTCGATGACCCCCTTACGACGATCCATCCGTGTCGCTCAGCCGCTTGGGCGGCCAGTTCGCCGTCTTTGCTGGAGCTGGCCATGGTGACACACTTCTGATTGCGGTAATGGTGGACCAGAAACATCACCCCCCTGTGCCAGGTGGCTACCAGTAGACCTTTACCGGGGTTCTCCTTCTGATAGGCTTCCCCGATTTCTTGGCCGAATTCCTGTACCCGGCAGGTGGAAAAGAGCAGCAGGAAAACGATACGGGTCATCCAGCCGAATAGGCAGTATAACGGGACCTGCCAGGGTTTTATTTTTTTTTTCAGTTTCATAATTCGGTAGTGCTATTTACGCTCAACAGATCGATGGCGTTCAAATGGGAACGGCCGGCTCGTTACCGGCAATGTTAAAGAGGGCCGCACCGTCCTGCCGTTCATCCCGCAACCTCCTTATACCATCAACCTGTTTCGATCAAGAAGCTCAACTTTTCTTATTCCATTTTGCCGGGGCCCTATATGTAGCGCTGGAGACCGAAGCCTTTGCGCTGCTTGATCCCCCGGTACCAAAGGCATGCCGGATACAAGACCAGCAGAACGGCAAGGGTGGCCGTCAGTGTTTCGATCAGGCCACCGCTTTGACGCATGTTCAGCAGCCAGGCGGCAACGGCCAGCAGATGGACGTGCAGGATGTAAAAAAACAGCGGGGTTTGACCAAATACCGTCAGTGGATTCCACTGATTGGCCGACCTATTCCGGTAGTATGCGAAGAGTATCGCCAGGCACAAGAACATGATTCCCAGCTCGAGGGCGGCAAATGAAAGACTCGGGGGGTATTTGCTGACGTGGAGCCACTGGAGCACGGAGGCATCGTCACGGTAAAGCAGCATGTTGCCGTAATGGTTGAGTCCGCGGACGAGAGCGAAGACCATCAGCGAAAAAATGCCGAGTCGGGTGAACAGAGTCACAGGCGCGGCCGCTCCGCCACCGGCCGGCAATCGGCCGATTCCCCAGCCCAGAACCATGTAACCCAGCCACGGCAGCAGGGGGTAGAGGACGTAGGCCACCGACCCGACGCGCCCACCGGTAACCAGAAGGGCGGCGACGATGCCCGGGTTTCGACCCTTGTCAAAACCGATCGCCAGCCCGGCCAACACTTCAGCGAATACCAGGAGGATCAGACCCACAGCGATCAATGCTCGGATACCCAGCCGGCGGAGAATAATAATGCAGCACAGGCTGCCGCCGATGGCATAGAGGATCTGAAAGACCAGCCCGTGTCCAAAGCCGACGCTCATCCAGAGCGGATCGAGCAGCATGATGAAGAGCCCGCGTTTGAGAATAAAGGTGTCGATGCGGCGATCCGCTACACCGGCCGCTTTTTGGCGCCCGACGCTCAACGACAGGGACCAGCCGGCCAGGAATATGAACGTGGGAGCACACAGGTGCGTCACCCAGCGCGCCAAAAACTGAGCGGCGGGAATGACGGAGCCCGGCTTGTAAAAACCAATCGCGTCGGTTACATACCGCCCGGCGTTGAACATACCCGAGGCGTGGTCGAAGGCCATCAGCACGATGACGATCCCCCGCATGACATCTATGGCTGCCAGCCGTTGGACCGCAATCGGTGATTTTGCTTCGGGTTTTAAAAGGGGGCTCATTTTTACAATTCCGTTAAATACTTCGTGAAGAATATAGACAAAGCGTCCGGCAAATCGTGTTTCGATCAGGATGGGACCCTGAGGCAGGCTTGTCAAGACCCCGAGGCGATAAGTGACGGCGGCTTCAAATTGTAAGGATAGCGGGGGCGGCGTAAACAGGCACGGGAGCCCTTCCCGGGTCGCTGAAAACCTTGACACGGGTATTATATTTTGAATCATCATCAACCGAAACGGCAGTAGAAAGGAGGCTTCCATGTCACAGTTGATCGCTGTCAGAAACGCCAATGGAATCGTGGTGGCTGCAGACAGCAAAGCCCTTGATTCCGATACTTCAGGCAACATAACGGAATACAGCATAAACCGGCTGATAAAACTGAGCGACCGTACCGCGATTCTGGCGGGAGGTGCCGTGGCGGGAGAGAACATGTGCCGGGCTCTGAAAGAATTCATCGCCGAAGAGCGCCTGCGCGACGTCGAAGCGGTTTACACCGCCGCACTGCCCTTCCTGGCTTCGGAATATCAGCAGTTCATGCGCAAATCATGCGAAGTTTTACCGTTCGATCCGATCCATCACATCCATTTTATCCTGGCAGGTTACTCGGGGAAAAATAAACGGAATCCTTTTCAGCTTTACCTTCTCTGGACCAAGAAAAAACTGCCTCAACTCGATGGTGACGAAATCAGTGCTGCTTTCAGCGTACCGCGGCTGATCCGCTTAGAGCACAGTCTGAACCAAATGGCCCATAGCGATGCATCCCTCGAAAAGGTCTATACCGAGGTTCGCTTAGGGATGGAGAGACAGGCTGAAATCCAGGAAGATGTGGCCGGGCCGATGGCTTATGCCGTGATTACCCGGGATGGCTTTCAGCGAAAAGAATGAGGCATACTCCTGTATGCCGCACAAGCGATTCCAGACCTGTCACGGCCAAGGCGTGATTGACGCCGCGATTGCTGAAAAGGACCATTTATGGACCGAAACTAAGGGCCACGGTAAGAAATAATTCCACAAGATGGCGCCGGATTTGGGTTCGTCTACAAGGCACATCCAGCGGCGCATATCGAGATACGTGTCGGTGGATGTAACGCAGTAGACGATCCAAAAGACAAGCAAGATGAGGAATTATTTCTTGCTGGGGCCCTAATTACGGGATCGGACAAGCATCACCGAGCACGGCGCCTTGTGGGCCACCCGTTTGGCCACGCTGCCGAAGATGACCAAGCCCATGCCCGACAGGCCGTAAGCTCCCATCACCACCACGTCGATGGGGTTCTCGTCGAGAAACTTGATGATTTCGCTCGAGACATGACCGTCCAGCACGACCAGGCGATAGTCCGCCCGACCGTTCATACGGCTGCCGTATTTCTGGGCCATCAAAGCCTCGATTTGCTGCACCATCGATTCCCGGGGTTCTTCCGGCATGATCCAGCCGGTGTCGGCCAGCGTTGGGTTGATGGGCGGCGGCAGGACGTGGATAACGGTCAGGTCGGCCGTATACTTTTCGGCCATTTCGAGTGCGGCGGTAAAAGCAGCCTCAGCGTTCTCGGAAAAATCGGAGCAGCAGACAATTCTTTTAATCGGCATAGGTCCTCTCCTTTGTTGCGGTTTGGTGGTCATCGTCATGATCGACAGGCCGATGAAGACGGTTGTGAGATCATAATCGATACCCCGCTCGGGTGATAAAATCAATACATAAGCAACGGATATGCCAAACGGAAAAATCTTGCGGGCGGGGGACGGTGTCCTGGAAACCGTAACGGTATATCGATCAGTCGCGACGATTCCGACACCGGCCGGTCGGTTCTCAACGGCCGCGGTGTTCGAAGTCGCCGGCTTGCTCAAAAGGGAACTTTATAGACTGAACACAGCAAACTTTTGGCATGGAGCTTGCTGCTTCTATGCCATCGGGATGGAGAAATTGACAGTTTGCGTGCTGGTCCATAGTTTTATTTAGGGATTCAGAACAAAGTGCGCGGAAGTGCCCATTCGATGTCGAAAAGGCAGGTGGTCACGAAGATATCGATACCCAAAGAAGCGGTCGAACGGATCATGGCCGATTACGGCTGCACGGAAGGTGATGCCGGTTTCGGAAACACTCAAAAAACTCTTTTTCGGCGCATCGGCCCTGAACTACATGGGGGTCAAAGAACCCTTCAGGATCAAACGTGAGATGGTGGAAGACGAGAAGTACTTCGATAAGCTTTTCGCCGGCGGGTACGAAGAGCAGGCCCGGAAGATCCGGGGCGGATGATCCGGCCGCAGAGGACAAAAGGACCTATTGGTGGGTGGGGCACCGACCCCCCTGCCGGACGATTTAGGAAACCAATGACCTTTCAGCAGAACGATATATTCAAGGCCATGGCGGATCCGGATTTCTATCCGCATCCGGTGAAAGAGGTGCGGCAGCGGGAAACCCATATTTCAAGGGTTTTTTTGACCGGGGAATTTGTCTACAAGGTCAAAAAAGAGGTCAACCTGGGGTTTGTCGATTACAGCAGCCTCGAGAAGCGCCGTTACTTCTGTCGACAGGAAACCAACCTGAACCGGCGTCTCTCCGGCGGGGTCTATCTGGGGGTCGTGCCGATCACACGCGATCAC
>Ga0272443_10000161_pt1 | contig 126910 bp, 117 predicted proteins | sample SSMAcet12_FD_193581 | JGI IMG/M metagenome (GOLD analysis project Ga0272443, IMG submission 193581) | Marine sediment archaeal communities from Little Sippewissett salt marsh, Falmouth, MA, United States - SSM-Acet-12 | ecosystem: Environmental > Aquatic > Marine > Wetlands > Sediment ... | reverse complement strand
CTTCCATTGGCAGGACTCGCGATGCTCACATCTGACAAGGCCGAGAGATTCACGGGATCGGGAATAGAGTCTCCGCCACTGGTAGTCATCTTCTGGCACCATCGCAGCTGGATATAGGGGGCATTGGTCCCGGCAACTGATCCGACATCGTCGACTGTGACTGTAACAGGGGATTCTCCCATTACTTCATCATATTGATCAGAGTATATATTTGTCCCCGAAGGAGCTTTTGTCATAAAAGCATTGGTTGGATCGTTTGTTGGTGTTCCACCTCTTCCAGTTTTCGCATTAGGAGTCACCGTTCCGCTCGCCGTATGGGTGTGCTGTCCGGTAGCTCTGTTTTCCTGATCGGTCAGCGCCGTACCAACGGTGGCGGCAAGCGTTCCCCCCGATGGCGTTCCGACAATATATCGTCCCTGGACTTCGGTCAGCTCACTCCATCCAGCTGGGCAAGCGCTGTTAAAGGCGGCAATCGTTCCAAATGGTGCTCCCGATGTATCGAGCCAGGAGGTTCCATTACAATACTCCAATATACTATCGGTATCGTTGTATCGGATGGATCCCTTGGTGGCGCTATCGCAGGTGGTCGCCGTCCCAACCTTGATTGCACCTACGACATCAAGTTTTGTCGCGGGCGTGCTCGTCCCGATGCCGACGGAATCCGTGAGCGTCGTGGTGTAGACGGAGGTTCCCCCGTCCGTCCATCCGGTCTGGCCTACGGTGGCGGAGTCTACATAGCTCTTGGTGGCGGCATGCGTATCCCCCGTGGGCGTGCCTACCACTACCGGCTGCGTAAACCGTCCGGTACCCGTGATATCCAGCTTGTATGCGGGGGAGGTCGTTCCGATGCCGACGTTGCCAGCGTAAGTCAGTACAAACTGATTATCATTGTAAGCTCCACCATTTATTGAAGAACCAAAACCTAGATAACCACTTGGATTGGCAGTACCTTCAACTGGAGTAACATAAGCTCGGAAATCAACTGCTTGACTTCCAGCTGTAGCGTCTGTTTTCCAACCATACCCACTCCATCTGATAGCAGGAGAAATTTGCTGATTTCCAGCAGTAGCAGCAGTTGTATTAACTAAAGCAAGACCAGAAGAGGTGGTTTGAGTTACCCCAAGACCTGCGGTGGTGATATCCAGTTTACTGCTTGGTGCGGTGAACATTCCGATACCGACGTTTCCATTGGGTTGTAATATTAGGTCGCTTATACCTCTTCCCCCTTCTTTATTTGCTTGTATAAAAGAAGCCGTATCTCCTGTCGCAAGTTGGTAAATAGACACATAAGAACCGGCTGTTCCATCGACAAAATCATCTGTTGTTATGTAAATATTTTTTGTATATAAAGAACCATTAACATCTAATTTCCCTAATGGCGCCGTCGTCCCGATGCCGACGGAATCCGTAAGGGTGGTGGTATACACACTGGTTCCCCCATCCGTCCATCCTGTTTGCCCTACCGTTGCTGAATCAACGTAACTCTTTGTCGCTGCATGGCCTGATGCGGTGGGAGTGCCTACGATGACAGGCTGGGAGAAGTATCCAGTTCCCGGAACCGTTAGTTTATAAGAAGGCGTTGATGTCGATAAACCTATATCCCCCGATATACCTATAAAAAGCAGGGGATACGCGAGAGAATATGCAGAACCAGCAGAAATAGCAATACTATCATTCGAAACTTTCCCAACTCCCCCTGCAACAATACGGTTGTACGTGCCATCGTGGTAAAGGACCAAACCCCCAGAAGTCGTTCCATTTGCCACCAACAATCCTCCAGTTAATGTGCCGTCGCCAGCTATATGCAACCTCACTTGTGGATCAGTCATCCCGATGCCGACATTTCCGTTTTTTAATACCAACGTATTATCATAAGAAGCACCACCTGCTCTGAATGACATTAAATCACTAGTATAGTCGTAACTTATCTTTCCACGCTGACTACTATCCGAGCTACGCTCAAACCTTATTGTTCCCCATCCATCAGCAGGTGCAGTTAACCACAAATTCGCTGCACCACCTGCTTGTGTATTATGAATGTAAGAGTTTATATCTATTCCAGCACCACTCACATCGAATTTCCCTGAAGGACTCGTCGTGCCGATGCCGACGTTGCCTGAAGAGTCAATTACAATATCATCATAATCAAAGTCCCTTGTAATCTTAAAAACATCATCTGAATCATCAAATCCTATAATCCCTTTTCTTACATTGCTTTGTCTTATATCTAAAGCAGAATCATAACCGTCCCCCCCGTTATTTATTCTTAAAAGAGTATTACTAGTCCCCCCATTAACCTCTAATTTCGCCCCTGGACTCGTCGTTCCGATGCCGACGGAATCCGTCAAGCTTGTGGTATACACAGAGGTTCCCCCGTCCGTCCAGCCGGTCTGGCCAACTGTGGCTGAATCAACGTAGCTCTTTGTGGCGGCATGGCCTGAGGCGGTGGGAGTGCCGACTAAGACGGGCTGCGTATACCGGCCGGTACCCGTGATATCGAGCTTGTATGCGGGGGTACTCGTCCCGATGCCGACGTTGCCGGAAGAAATCGTCGTCCCCGTTCCGTCCACGCCAGTTCCAAAAATAAGGTTGCCTATATTTAGTGTATTGCTCTGACTAGGAGACGAAACTTCGATATCATAACCAATAACAATATTATTTGAACCTGATGTAAGAGAATATCCTGCCTGATATCCTAGTAAAACATTGTTGCTTCCCTGTTGGATATTATACCCTGCATAATAACCAAGAAACACGTTATTTGAACCTGTTTCATCAGGGCCTCCAAAGACAACGCCTCTTCCAGAGGGTCCACCCCCTGCCCAATAACCGACCGCTACGTTTCCACCACCGAGTGAATTCGCTAATGAGTAAGATCCCAGAGCTGTATTTCCTTCTGTGGAAGTTGAATGAGAACCCGAGCTAGTACCCACATATGTATTTTGAATACCTGTCTGGTTATGACCCCCCGCATCAATTCCAATAAATGTATTGTTATAACCCGAGGTCGTATCTCTTCCGGCATAAGTTCCTATGAATACGCTATGCGCTGATTCAGTATAGCTAGACCCAACATTTTTCCCCAAAAATACACCCTTTGAAAAGTCAATGAGTCCCTTAACCTCAAAAAGCTCTTGGGGACTCGTCGTGCCGATGCCGACGTTGCCGCTTGCTAATAGTGACATTACTGCCTGACCATTAAAGTCAATTCCAAGCCTATTGCTTGTTGAACCTGCCCCAGCATAATCAAAAGTAAATTCAACGGAATTTAACGAGCTTGCGGCCTGCCCAAGAACAAACTGAACTTCATTGCCTGCTACCATATTAGGACTCAAGATTGCTAAATCTTTTTGATATGCCCCATTTGTTCCTTGAATTTGTAATTTATATCCCGGACTCGTCGTCCCGATGCCGACGGAATCCGTAAGGGTCGTGGTATAGACGGAGGTTCCTCCGTCCGTCCATCCGGTCTGGCCTACGGTGGCCGAGTCTACATAGCTCTTGGTGGCGGCATGCGTATCCCCCGTGGGCGTGCCTACCACTACCGGCTGAGAAAAATACGCCGATCCCACCGTCGTAAACTGGTAGGACGGCGTCGATGTCGCAACCCCTATATACCCCAGATTCCCGTCCACTTTGAAGTACGCGGCGGTCGTCGTGGCATTCCGGATCACAAAATCCCGGGCATGAATCTGCTCCGCGTTCCAAACCCCGAACGCAACAAAAGAAAATACGCAGAAGAGCACGACAACAAACAAAAGGGATTTCGGTATGTTTATTCTTTCAGGCATGGTATCCAAAACATTCCCAGAGCATCGGGAACCAACCCTGGGCATTACTTATCTTATATTGTACCACGAAACGTTTAGAGTCTTCCAAGACCTTTCCTTATTCCCAATCACCCGCCAAACTGGTTGATCGGGGAAAAATTGTCCGAGAATACCTCTCCTCCCGTTATCATCTCCGTAACGGGATCGCAGGCATTGTACCTGGTCACGCCCCCCAAATCCTGCTCCTCTTCGGAGGCTGCTAACACCTGTTGAAAGCAATCGAATGCATGCACGTTCTCAAACACGCTCCCCAGGGTCTTGTATTCGGATCGGAAAAAATCATCTTTTTCTATAAGCATCATAATGAACATCCCATCGTCTCTCAAATGATCCTTAACCTCCTGGAAAAACTCCTTGGTTGTTAAATGCGGGGGGGCGGTATACACACCCCTGTTGAAGGTAAATGCATCCATTTCAATCAGATCGTATTTCTTCTCCGTTCCCCTCAGGAATACCCGCGCATCCTCTTCAAACAGAGACAGGTTCTCTCCCGGGGAAAGCCCGAAGTACTCCTGGGCCAATTCCAACACCACACCGTTGATATCCACGGCATCCACACTCATTCCGTGATGCTCGGATAGGCGGGACGCCACAAGGCCCGGCCCCACACCTAGGCTCAGAACCTCCTTATCCTTCCCGCCCACCAAGGCAAGATCTTCGAATAAATCGACATATTCCCATCCTGGAACCGTACGGAATTTATTCTCAAGGAACATCTCGCCCATAACCCCGCCATTGATATACATTGCCCTGCTCTTCTTCACGGGATTATCCTCTACATCAACCCTTCCGTACAGCGACTGCCGTGACACAGAAACTTCTTCCTGGGGAATCGGATCAGCTCGCCGGGATGCGCCATCCCGTTCTGTTGTCTCGACGGGGTCCGTATCCGCAGCGACGCCCCATAACAAAACCCCGAGAACCGCTGCGATACCCAGAATTCCCAGTATTCTTGTTTTGGGAGAGAGAAAAACAGTCAACAAAAACAGGCAACCCGCCAATCCGGCAAAAATGCCGTCCAAGGGGAACCATAATATCAATCCGAATGTGGTGAGAAGCGTACCCAGCACGCTTCCCAGCGTCGCCATCGCATACAAATTTCCAGCCCGCGACCCCAACTCACCCAAATCCCGGGTTCTGAGCTTCACCGCAAAGGGAGAAACCGTGCCCAACAAAATACTGGGCAGAAAAAAGAGCGCCAATACAATCAACACGGGATTGGAAGCGCCGGAAACTTGAGGATATACCACGGGAATCAAACCCACCAGCAATGCCGCAACACCGATCATCCCTGCCAAAATATCCATCCGGGGTCTCCTATCTGCAAGATATCCTCCTGCGTAATACCCCAAACTCAAGCCCCCCAGCACAAAGGCGATAATCGATCCCCAGACGTACACCGTGCCTCCGAAATCCGCAGCCAACAACCTCCCTCCGGCTATCTCGACGGCCATCAATACGGCACCGCATACGAAAACAGAAATTTCTATGCTTCTGTTTTTTGCAAAAACATTATATTCTTTTTTCTCAAACACAAAATCAGAGTTCAACGATTACGTCTCCCTGAACCTCCAACGCCGCCTGGGGGTTTGTCGTCCCGATACCAACGTTGCCGCTGGGCTTTACAATCATCTGGACATCTCCCGAGTTTGCCGCCCGGAACGCTATATCCCCATTCGAACCCATATTCACTATGCTCAAGCTGTAATCTGCCGTTCCGAAGCCGCTGGCGCTCCCGGTATAGAAACCGAACTTTGCCGCGCGATACGTAGCGGTATTCTCAATAATAAACTGAGGATTCGCGCTGGTAGTTTCATATACATGAAGCGGTGCTCCCGGACTCGTCGTACCAATACCTATATTACCATTTGCCAAAATGCTTAGTTTTGTTTCAATTCCCAAAGCATCACTGGTTCTTGTCCCAAAATCTAATCTTCCATAATTATAATTAGAGGCATTCTGCTGACTTCCTGTGATAAGCGCCCAATTACTACCCGTACTTCCACTGCGACTAAACATAATACTAGAACCTGACTGGGAAGTAGGTCCGTCGTAATTGTTTTCAAGAGAGAGCAAGACAGGCGTCAAAGAAGAACTGTCACTAACTGTAAGTTTTCCATAGCTTGGCGTCGAATCTCCAATTCCAACATTATCCGCCGTCGTAGTGAGATACACACTAGATCCTCCGTCTGTCCATCCTGTTTGTCCTACCGTTGCTGAATCAACATAGGATTTGGTGGCAGCATGGCCTGATGCAGTGGGAGTGCCGACCACCACAGGCTGCGTATACCGTCCGGTACCCGTGATATCCAGCTTGTATGCAGGGGTGCTCGTTCCGATGCCGACGTTGCCGCCGTCTTGTATAGTAAGCCTAACATTATTATTTGTTCCGAATTTTATAGAGCTATCACTACTATCTCCCCAAATCCATCTATCAGCATTACCTTCTGAATCTCTCCAATAATACGACCTATCACTGTCAAGAATCACACTTCCTTTAACATCAAGTTTCTGTTCAGGACTCGTCGTCCCGATGCCGACGTTGCCGGAGCTTAAAATCACCATGGCCGGACTGCTTCCTGCATTTGCAATTCTCAACTTATTTTGATATGAAGCAATATTCCATTCCCCATTCGCATCAGCGACAGATATTGCACCTCCATTTGTTCCAGAATTAGATACTTGTAATATACGCCCCCATGATTGTGGATTTGTCGGACTCGTCGTCCCGATGCCGACAGAATCTGTAAGGGTCGTGGTATACACGGAGGTTCCCCCGTCCGTCCATCCCGTCTGGCCTACGGTTGCGGAGTCTACATAGGATTTTGTGGCGGCATGACCTGATGCGGTGGGGGTGCCTACGATAACAGGCTGGGTATATCGTCCGGTACCCGTGACATCCAGCTTGTATGCAGGGGTGCTCGTCCCGATGCCGACGTTGCCACTTTTTATTGTAAAAATGTCTGTATAATCAGAATAATTTTCTGTGCTTTGGATTTTAAAATATCCATCATTAAAAGCTCTTATTGAAAAAGCAGGATTTGCTGCCCCAATAGTAGTATCAGAATCAAATAATAATAATCTTGGTGCTCCTCCTTCAAGATGAAGTGTTCCTTGCGGACTCGTCGTCCCGATGCCGACGTTTCCACCGTCAACAGCTAATAATTCATTACCATAATAATCAGGAGAAGTTCCTGACGGTTCTGAAGTTCCTTCGTCAGTGGGGCTTTGGTTTATTGTCCAATAATTATTTGAATAATGATATTCCCAATTAGCGGTTGCGTACCCTGTTGGTGTATACAGCCATAATTTTATAGTTTTTGTGGTTGCACCCCCAGAACTTGTTCTTTTTACCAACAATCTTGCATTTGTATCCCCATCTTTCCAATATTTAAAACCGATTGTTGGCTCAGTTGTTGAAACCAAACCTTGCTGTTTAACAGTTAAAACAAAAGGCATGTAAGCAACTTTTGCATTACCACTTTCACGAACGACTACGGTTCCCCATATTTCATATTCGTCATATGTTCCTGAATGATTCCCCACTAAAAGGTTGTAGTAGTGTCCCGAACTTCCAGATCCAAAATTGGAGGTACCTTGTGTATATCCCATACCGTTCTGTAGTAATGAACCCGAAGAAAAAATATTACCCTGAACATCTAATTTCGCCCCTGGACTCGTCGTCCCGATGCCGACGTTATTCCCCCCCTGAAACGCTATATTTCCTGCCGAGTTCCAAATTTCCAGCACATTGGTACCCCCCACCATTCTCATCATGGTCCTCTGGGTTCCTGTATTGTCCAAAGTTCTTATTTCACCCTCGTTATCAATTAAAATATTTCCCCCACTCACATGAAGACTTGTCGCCGGAGTTGATGTTCCAATCCCCACTTTATCCGTAAGCGTCGTCGTATACACGCTCGACCCTCCATCCGTCCAGCCGGTCTGGCCTACGGTGGCGGAGTCTACATAGCTTTTGGTAGCCGCGTGCGTGTTTCCTGTGGGCGTTCCCACGACAACCGGCTGGGTATACCGGCCGGTACCCGTGATATCCAGCTTGTATGCAGGGGTGCTCGTTCCGATTCCGACGTTGCCGCCGGATTGAAAAGTCATTCTAGTTCCCCCAGTACCATGTTCAACAATATTCAAGTTAGTATTAACTCCTAGCTGTGAAAGGACAAAACCATAACCCCTATTTGCATAAGATGTGTCTTTTGCCCCAAGAAACAAAGAAGTTTCTCCAATATTAGCAAAAATAGAAGTTTTGCCGTATACATATTGAGGACCATCGGAAGCCGCTCCTGTATATCCTTGAACTTGTAACTTCGCGCCAGGACTCGTCGTCCCAATGCCGACGTTGCCGTTACTTTGTATTCGTGCCTTTTCGTCATTATTAATTGAAAAACTGATTATATCTCCTGTTCCAACATTTCCAACATCTGCCCCTAGTAATAAAGAACCTGCATTATTACCCTCTATTTGTGCATAACCTTGAACTCCGTCAGTATCTTGAAGCCGTATTCTTGGAGAGGTGTTATTTATTTCTAAACTAACTTGGGGATTAGTCGTCCCGATGCCGACGTTGCCGTCAGTATCTATAACAATCCTGTCCTTTCCGCCTCCAAATGTAGTTCCACCACCAGTTTGCAAACTTAATTTATCAACATTATGGTCATACAAAATCTGTGCCTGATTATCATCTTCTGGGTCTCCAAATGCAAGATGACTATAAGAAGTGTTGTCACTTGAAACAATAGCTATTGTGGGTATTGATGAATAAACTTCTAATTCTCTCCCAGGACTCGTCGTCCCGATGCCGACGTTGCCGGAAGTATCTATACGCATCCTTTCAGAATAAACCGTATAATCAGCATTCCATTGTCCTATTTGCAAAACTTCATTATTGGCCCAACCAATATCCTGACTTCCTGAAGAAAGAACTAAATTCCCTTGAACATGGAGTTTTTCTTGTGGAGTCGTCGTCCCGATGCCGACGGAATCCGTGAGCGTAGTGGTGTAGACGGAGGTTCCTCCGTCCGTCCATCCCGTCTGGCCTACGGTAGCACTATCCACATAGCTCTTCGTAGCTGCATGTCCTGAGGCGGTGGGAGTTCCTACTACCACCGGCTGCGTATACCGTCCGGTACCCGTGACATCCAGCTTGTACGAGGGGGAGGTCGTTCCGATGCCGACGTTGCCGTTGTCCTGAATCTTCATCAACGTTGTCCCGTTATCATTGGTAGTAAAGGTAAAACTAGACCCCGTTTCATTGTTATTAGTGTCTACATCAAATCTCATGCCACCGTCAGCACTCATGGTAATCGCTTGATTAGAATCATTACCCAAGTCAATTCGAGTAGTTCCCGCGTCAATCAAACGTGAGGTTCCGGAACCGGCTTGCGTCAACTTGATATCACCCTCACCTAAATGCAACAACGCTGTCGGACTCGTCGTCCCGATGCCGACGTTTCCTGTGCCGTCTTCAATAACCATTCTTGTTCCAGGAGTTCCTGAATAATCATAAAACTCAAAAAAATCATCTCCTGCATCGTATCCTACCCACCATTTTTGAGTATCGTTTTCCTTATATCTAATAGAAGTATCTTTCGCAATACCTGCATCTAAAGTAATTTGCGCGTGGTCTGTTTCACTCGCCCTATTTATTTCTAATTCACTTTCAGGACTAGTCGTCCCGATGCCGACGTTGCCGTTTGTATCTATTACCAACTTCGCTGCCCCACTTTTCTGAATTTCAAAACCATAAGCGTTTGTGCCTGTAATCGGGTTTGCTGCCATGGACCAAGTTGCACCAGAGAGCACGCTTAATTTTGCTAAAGCATTTCCTGAAATTTGATAAACCCTACCCTCAACATCTCCATTAGCTGCTTGAATATCTACTTTTACTCCTGGATTTGTCGTCCCAATCCCCACATTATCTCCCGCCGTCGTTGTATACACGCTTGTTCCCCCATCCGTCCATCCCGTCTGGCCTACGGTAGCACTATCCACATAGCTCTTGGTGGCGGCATGTCCTGAGGCTGTAGGAGTGCCTACCACCACCGGCTGGGTATACCGTCCGGTACCCGTGATATCCAGCTTGTATGCAGGGGTGCTCGTCCCGATGCCGACATTGCCGTCGTTTCTAATTATAAACTGACCGCCATTTGTTTTAGTTTGGAAGACATAATGAGTAGAAGCCGTCCCGGCATTAGTTATATATAATGAACCGGGATCGCCCGCCGTTAAATCTGGCGGTAAACTGTCCCCTATATGCAATCTTGCACTCGGACTCGTCGTCCCGATTCCGACATTGCCAGAAGAATTAATTTTGAAAAAAGTATTTATACCGGCAATTAAATCTTGACCAGCAATACCGGTCGGCGATCTCTCAATAGTAAATGAGTCCAAATTTGGCCCATGCCCCATTGTTAAATTCCAAGCTGGTCCGTCTGTAGCATACACCCACCAGGGGTTGCCGCCGAGGTTACGCGCCCAATTAGAGCGAAGAGAAATGTTTGCCCAAAGAGAGCTGTCATCTCCGCCTATTGATGCGGCGTTAGGGAACCATAAAAAATTATAGTTAGTATCGGTGTGAGTAGCTGGTATAGTCGCCAAGTTACCAAACAGAAAATTGCCGGCCACTTTCATGTCCCCGGCTACTTCCAGTTTCTGCGTCGGCGAAGTCGTTCCGATGCCGACGGAATCCCCTGTGGTAGTCAAATACACACTGGTTCCCCCATCCGTCCACCCGGTCTGTCCTACCGTTGCCGAGTCTACATAGCTCTTGGTGGCTGCATGCGTATCTCCTGTTGGAGTTCCAACAATTACGGGTTGTGTGTATCTACCCGTACCTACTACATCGAGCTTATATGTTGGTGGTGTCCCGATACCCACAAGCGGAGACGCGCCGTCCAAAATAGTCACAGCGGTGCTATCATGCGTGACATCTTCAATTATAAAATTGTCGTTATCCAAATTTAACGCCCACTCTTGGCCCGTGGAATTCCTTCTAAAGATCGTATTCCTATCTGTGGTTGCATTTACCTCGAGTCTAGCACCTGGGTCCGTCGTCCCGATGCCGACGTTGCCGTCTGATTTTAATGTAACCCTATCCATTCCCCCATATCTAAACCTTAAATAATTATCATCATTTGTTTGTCTTAGAATCCAACTTTCTACTCCATTATCATAAAATCTTAAAGCATCTTCAGAGGTTGCCCCACCATCAATAATCAAATCGGCTACACCTGACGATTTAACGTGTAATTCTCCATTTGGACTCGTCGTTCCGATGCCGACGTTGCCGTTTTCATCTATCGTCATTTGAACTGAGGGGTCACCCCCCAGGTCCGTATTCCCTTTCGTGTAAAAATGCATATTTGAGAGATGGTTGCCGCCTACATCTTCAAGAATGATCGCACCGCCAACCGTATCCCCCTGCCCAAAACCAATTCCTTTCGCGGTATTGTCCGTATTATTTCCCGTTACATAGATGTGATAATTGGACTGATCACCAACATCGGTAAACGTATTTATGCTTGTATCCCGAATCTCCAATTTTGCATCGGGGCTCTCTACCCCGACACCAACCCTATCCGAAGCTGTTGTGGTGTATACAATAGCCCCCCCGTCCGTCCATCCCGTCTGGCCTACGGTTGCGGAGTCTACGTAGGATTTTGTGGCGGCATGACCTGATGCGGTGGGGGTGCCTACGATAACAGGCTGGGTATATCGTCCGGTACCCGTGACATCCAGCTTGTATGCAGGGGTACTCGTCCCGATGCCGACGTTGCCAGTAGGATTTTTTATGGTGATGACGTTTCCTGCATCACCCGCTCTTATAAATGTGTCTCCTAATCCAGTACCCGTTGCACCAAGATAACTATTATCGCTTCCATCCAAATAAGCCAGTGCTTTAATAACTCCAGCAGTATTTTTTATTGCATAATAGTTTGCGTTCTCTAAAAGCACACTTCCACCACTGACATGCAACTTCGCCCCCGGGCTCGTCGTCCCGATGCCCACATTGCCTGCTGATGTAATGCGAAGTTGCTCATCAAGCGAGTCAACCCCATCATATGTCTTAAAAACTAAATCATAGGTAGACTTACCTATATATGCGGAACCATTATCCCAATCTATCCCGAAATTTCCTGAAATATAGTAGTTGCCGCCATACACCTGAACTTTATCACCGCTATCCCCTGTTCCACCTACTATCAACTTGTCAGCATTTGCTGTTCCAGCAACATCAAATAAATAATCTGGATCCGTCGTCCCAATACCGACTCTCCCTGCTGTTGTAGCAAGCGTCGAGGTTCCCGAAACAGACAACGTCGCAAACGAACCCGTTCCGGATCCCCCTCCGATAACCGAGTCCACATAGGACTTCGTGGCCGCATCGCTGTTTGATGTCGGGGTTCCCAAGCCTATCATCCTCCCCCCTGCAGCATCTATTGATACTCCCGAGGCCGGAGATACCACCAACCTTCCGGTAGTGGGGGTGGTGGTTGCAACACCTACGTTGCCGGAGGTGCTGATTGTAATCCTATCATTCGTTCCCAGGGTGCTGTAATCGCTGATCTTGAACTTGTTTGAATCGTCCTTATCGGTCCCTATGGTCCAATCGTTCCCGTCTGTATTGAAAAAGATGTCTACGTCATCGTCGTTATTATTTCCCAGGCGTATGCTCTGCCTCCCCGAGCCCACAATATGGAGTCGCGCACCCGGACTCGTCGTCCCGATACCGATATTGCCTGAATTTTCAATAACCATTTTTGTATCATGGTTTGTTTGAAACACATGCATATCATCATAACTGTTATCGGCTCCCCATGAATCGTACACAATCGCATAATATCCTTGATGACCATCATCAACGTCTATCCGTGCATAATTGTTTCCATTATTAGATTCAAATATCAAGCCATTGGCATAGCCGATTTCAATATTCCCATCTACTTCCAATTTTGAACTCGGATTCGTCGTCCCGATACCGACATTCCCCGAAACATACAATCCTCCTGTGGACAGTCCCACCGTCGTGGACGTCCCCACCGCCAACGCTCCCGGGAACGCATAGTTGTACGTTCCGTAATTCGAACCGAAGGCCGAAGGGCCCGTCACGTTGCCCGCGGACAATCCCCCCGAGAGCTGCCCCACGAAGGCCCCGCCCACGGACTGGACATTCCCGCCTACAGACAGCCGCGCCGTCGAGGTCGGAAACGTATTCACGGACATGAGTCCCGTTTCGCTCACAGACAGCAAGATCTTACCGTCTAACGTTGAGGACTCCCGGTACAGGTCTATCCGCCCCGAATTCCGGGCGGACCAGATGAACGTAGTCCCCGCATCCAGGTTCTTCAGGGCCAGGCCCGGGTTCGTGGTGGACGCCACCGTGAATACGTGCCCGTGCCCCGTCTCGTTGTCGTCGAAGGTTCCCGTCGGCGTGGAGCTCGACGTGCCGAACCCGATATTCTGGTTCGCATCCACATAGAAAAGCCCTCCCCCGGACCCGGGAGCCTGCCCCGCAGCGGGACCGATAAATGCGAGAGCGGCCTGGCCCCACGCCAACGCTCCCACCACGCCGAACACCGCTATTCCTTTCCAGAATATCTTCATCTTCCATTCATTATAGCATATAAAATACGCATTTTTCGGCTATTCGCACAAAAAGACACGGCATCCCCTAAGGGCGCCGTGTCTTCCCTATTGATCTAAATCTCTACTGCACGATCATCACACCTGTTTCCTGGGCATGCCCGGGAACATTGCAGTAAAACTCGTATTCTCCGCTAGCCGTCGGGGCATTGAAGGTGATGGCCCGCGTCTCTCCCGGCCCTACGCCCACGGCCACGGCCTGCAATTCTGTGTCACGGAATGCAAAGATGTGTGTAAACGCATCTCCTGAAGTAATGCTCAGCGTAACTGCACTTCCTCCGTTTACCGTGAAGCTCGAGGGAGTCAACCCTCCGTCGCGAGTCATGGTAACCCGCACAGCGGACGCCGGAACATCGTCTTCACTAATCGGGTTGGACTGCTGAGGTGCTTCCGGAGACATCGGCTCTACATCATTGCGGGCCGGCTCATCCGAATTCTGCTGCAACACAAGTCCTTCCTCGGATACGGGACTCGTTCCCGTTTCCTCGGACAAGCCCTGCTGCTCGTTCACTGTTTCGGGATCCGTCGTCGGGCCGAAATCGAATCCTCCCGTCACGCCCAGATAGACGATGACGGCAACGACGATCACGCCTACGACGATCCATGCCCACATTTTGCTGTTATTCGCTTGTTCTTCCATGTTCTAAATTTTATATTTCGTACCGACCTTTCAAAGTTGTTTTTATTTTACACAATTTTTTACTCTCGGGGAAGCACCACTAATGTCCCCAGAATTCTTCCTTCCGCAGGGCAGAAATCCCGGCAGGAGAATTTAAACGTACCGGACATACTGGTATCGAACGGCAGCGTCCGGGTCTGACCTTCACGGGTAACTGAGAAATACGCTCCGAGATACGGAAAATCCAGGTCGTAATCACCGTCTAAAGCCGTGAATTCGACATTCACGCTATCCCCGCTTATCACGGATATCTGGGACGGCTCGAACCCGGCTGATGAAGCCTGAAGGTTATAGAACCGAATCTTGGTATCTAACGAAGGGTTTGAACTTGCCGGAGCTTCATTTTTGGCCGGCGTCGTTGTAGTTACTTCTTCAGGAACCTCAGGCGTATATTCCACACTCTCGTCTTCCAGGAGGTTCTCGTATGTCGGCTCTTCTCGCAGAGGGATTTCTTCGGGGAACAGACTCTCCCGAAACACATATCCGGAAATAATGATGGCTAATACCAAAATCCCAGCAACTATAACCGTTATAACCTGCCTTTTTGTCATGTAAAAACATTATACAACAAAAAGGAATATCATTCCCTTTCTAAACCTCTAAGATTCTTGTTCCTTGCCAATTCTGAAGTACCAGTCCGCTGATCCCGACATGTAATTCGGGGTATAGCTACAAGACAATCCCTCGCAGGAGTCTTGAGATCCATTCATGTACCCCCTTCCCGCTTCTCCTTCATATGCGTCACCCCCGGACATTACCGCATTTCTCCATCGATTCCGAAAATATCCCGATGCATTACTGTAGGAAGCTACATCCAAAACGAGCCAATAGGTAGAACTTGATACTAAAGAAATGGGAGTACTGAATGTGAATGTTTGTTCAACATCGCTATCAGGATCTAAAAGATTCTCTATTACGGACAGTCCCAATATTGAAGAGAAATCCGGTCTTCCTACTTCATTGCTTTCAAGAACAGATAACCGAATCGCAGCTTGATCACTAACCTGTTCCTGCCACAATTTCACAGTAACCTTATCAAAGGAAAAATCGGTGAGAGGTGTAAAACTCTGAAAACTGGCCGAATCAGGTTCTGCGGAACTGTGGTTTACCGTACCAAATGTATCGCTCCACCCCCCTCCTTCAGTCTGCTCTATGAAAAAATTTGTTTCAGGATAAGCCCAAGAAGCCGTTTTTACAACAGATGTATTTCCGAAATCATCTCGTGAACGGACCCCGATTAGGAAGCTGTCGCTCGGAACCACGGTTCGCGTATAGGTTTTTTCTGTTGTTGTAGTATTCCATAAATCCGGATTGAGACTTTCTCCCTGATCCGAAAAATTCAACTCATACCGAAGATCTGAGTCTAAGGTGTCTCTATCCGTTGATGTGGGAAGGGAAATCTGAATTGCCGAACTGCCCTCGTCAAAAAATATGGACATATCCCCTTCCAATTCAGGGCTATGTCTCTCTGGGACTATCCCTACATAATACTTTGTCTTGTCCATAGCTACTATTTCAAGATCTTGACGGCCTCCTCCGGTCTCTTTGAGATCATAATATGCAACCGTTATGAAATCGCTCTCTGAAACAGAAAAGTTTTCGGTAGTAGAGGCTAAGCTCACAAGCAAATGATCGTCTTCCCATAAAGAAAAAGACATGGAACTGGCGTGTAACCCACCAGAAGGATTACACCATTCTTCTTTCAAAGGGAAGATGAGCGAGTATCTTGTCTCCCCCTCTCCGGCATTGACACAAGTAGGATACCGAATACCTAAGACCGAACTTGACTCAGAGGGTATATAATCATCCCCTGTTGTAAGATTTTCGTTTTCGACATTGTGAAATTCATTAAGATAAAATACCAATCCCTGCCATGCTTCCCTTCCATAAATGGAAGGGATAAACGGTAATCCATTATGGTACATATCTAATATAAATTTTTCTTCTTTCCCCATTCGTGTATCTTCGTACAAAAATAGCCCTGATAAAAATCCTGGAACTGATATGGCATAGGAACTTGTTGGGGATTCATACCCATCGCCATCTATTGCTTTCATTTCAAAATCATATTCCCGGCCTATTTCTTCAATCGACATAGAATACTGAGTAGATGTAGTTTCTGTCGATATTTCATCCCCAGAAATTACATATCGTATCTGACCTGTAGGATCTGAAGAAGTAGCCTCCTGCCATTCAAACAGAAGATTCATAGTACTGGATACGAACCGTACCAGGGAAGAAGAGCTTGGTAAAGGAACAGGAGCCATTAGCCTTTGTCGAGGCTCTGGCAAACTGAAAGAATTTTGAGGATTCGGTATCGTTCTTTCATTGAAATCTTCCTCCGTATTACGATCACACGAATTCCCAGAGTATTCCCGCTCTTCGGCAGAAGGTTTACACAAAGAACCTTCAACTGTCTTGCGCTCCAAGCTCACCCCAGGAACCGAAATAGAATTCTCGTCATACCAAACACTATCCACAATATCTTCTTCTTCGTTTAATAAATTTATGGTTACCACCTCTTCCCCATTTAACATAGATCTTGATCTTGAGATGTCCGAAGCCACACCATCATATGAAGAAGATGCGTATTTATTCATTCCTACAAGCAAGAAACCTCGTCCCGGTATCGTCGTTTTATCACCCTTACTTTCGTCAAAAACAGCAATTGAATCGGAGGAAGTCGAATTCCCGACATAATCCCTCAACGACCAACCTGTGACAGACATCGTGGAAGTAGTTGGATTATATAACTCGATGAATTCCTTGGTCTCATCGTTTTCTTCTGCGTCAAACAGAAACTCACTTATCACTACATGACTCGAAGGGACGATGGGCCCGTACGATTCAGATACACTTAGCGTCGAGGTTGCTTCTCCCCTGTTTCCGTCCGCATCAAAAACAAACAACGTGACTGTAAAAACACCGTGATTGTTATATGTGTATTCCTGTAATGCATTGGTACTGGACGCATAGGACCCGTTTCCGAAGTTCCATTCATATCTTGTTATCCCATCTTCCGAACTAGATGCAAAAAAAGAGATGGTATCTCCCACTGAAGGGTCAAACGGGGAAAACGAGAAGGAAGCTGGTAATGCACGTATTATTATATTTTCCGAACCCGGAGTCGGCTCACCGGGAACCCACGTATCTTCCATCCATTGCAAGGAATTTCCATTTCCCTGAGCTCCCATGCTAGACGTATACGTAACTGCATGTATTCCCAAATCTCCATTTTTTAAAGTGATTGTTTCTCCATCATTATTTAAAGACATTGATGCTTTTAATAATGTTCCAGAAAAAGAGGGGGAATCCAACATGAATTTTTCAGGGTCGTCCGCAATAATTACGAATTCCCCAGGAGCAATAGAAAAAGATCCTTGAGAAACCGAGAGGTTGTGGTTTACACCATTTTCATTGACTTTCCATGTTTCCAAATTCACTATTGAGTTGCTTCTATTTAAAATTTCTATCCATTCTCTCCCCTCATCAGATCCCTGTGCGTCATACATAATTTCATTGATAACCAAATCATGGAACTGCGCTTCAGAAGAAGCGGGAGCATTTCCTCCTCCTCCGCTTAAAGCAACTACTGGGAAAGAATTTGCTGATCGAGGGGTTCCTCCCTCTGATGCCGAAGTATGCCATCCCATTCCACTTTCATTTCGTTCCATTGTTTTCTTAGACTCATTTTCTCCGGATGGCCAATCCGGATTTGCCATTACTTCGTCCACAAGCATACAGGAATCATCAAAAAGACGGAGTCCTTCACCGTTATTTCCTAATGACCCCGTATATACTACATCCGCAAGAACCTCTGGGACTGTATTGTCATCGGTGCGCTCGAGAAGAAGAAAACCTTTAGAGGGTATAGTTATATTGGGAAAGTATATTTGTATCTTTTCATCCTTATCTATTAGCTGCCAACCTGAAATGTTTACCGGGTTTGATGCGGAATTTCTCAACTCTATCCATTCATCGGCATAACTTTCTTTCGTTCCCATCCATGCTACCTCATTAATCCAAATTGGATGATGCGTCGGACTTAAATTGGTTTCAAAAGAACACGCGTCTAGGTAACTCGGAGTATCAGAAGAAGCAGGGTTAGAAAATTCTTCCTGTTCTTTTGTTTCTTTCTCTTCAGCGACTTTTTCCTTCTCTTTTACTTTGGAAACCTCTTCTTTCGTGCTAATTTTCGGTTCCGCCCCCAAATTCTCTTCCAAAATTGCTTTTTCTTCAGGAATTTCTAACTCCAGTTCATCTTCTGGTCTGATTTTCAAGATTTTTTCAGCTTCATTGGAAACATCTTTTTCTTGTTCTTTAAATATTTCTGAATTCACCGAATCTGAAAAAATACTTACCATTGCATTTTCAACATCGTTAAACCCAGAACTTATAGCTTCAATTACTGAAGCTAGGAAAGATTTTTCTTCTTCTGCAATGAAATTTGGATCATTTTTAGCTTTTTCAGCCTCCTCAAAAAAGAGGTGGATTACACCTGATCCGTATTGGACAACTTTTGTAGATAGACGGGACCAATAACCTTCTAAAACTATGTTAAAAGGATCGTTTAAACTTATATATTTTTTAGGAATTTGAAAAACACTTTTTCCCTCTCTATAACTTTTTATAAGAAAAAGTGGCTTTTGTTCTTTTTCTTTTACCGAGAAAGCAAAGTATAGACCCCTTTCCTTTTTGGGGTATATTTCTGGTTGAGGTAGTTTATATCCACTTTGTACTCCTATCGTATCTTTGCTATAAAAATTATTATTTGAGTATATTGCAAATTCATCAAAGTACATTTCTAAACCTTGTAAAATGATAGGATCCTTATCTTCTAATCTTCCGACTAACTCTTCATCCTTATTATCTAATTTAAATCTAGAAGCGTAATCTTCATAAGGACTGTCCCCCACATGAGAATCATTCCGGGTGTGATCTGGAACCCCAAGATCTTCCACTAAGTGGAGGATATGACCCAATATAAACATAGCTTCTTCTTTTTCTCCTCTTACCCAATAACGAATGGCTTTTTGCCATGTGAAATCTGTCTCCGTTGTTATTTCTCTAATCTTAAATTTTTGTATTGCAGAAAGAATAGATGCAATCGTAGTTGATATTTTATATAGAGATTTGTTTTGAGCATCTTCGTCAACTGCCCAATCTTTAGACTTTTCCCATGTACCAAAGTTTATTCCTGGATCTATGGCAGGATCGTAAGAAAAGCCCCGGTCTTTGACGGGGTCATAGAAATGATTCATCCAACGAGGAGCATCATCCTCTCTTCGAGATCCATCCACCAAAAAATCCCTCAATTCATCGGGGATTTTATCATCAATAAAATGCTTGTTATAAAAATCAATTATTTCATCAGTAAGATAGGCGTGTGTATCAATAGGATATGCAAACACGCAGGAAGGGAGCGAGAATAATATAAAAGAAAAAATGGTAAGGAGCAGTATTTTTTTCATACTTTCTTGCTACATACCTTCTATTTTCCAAATTCTAGAATATTCATTATAAGTCATCTCTAACAAATCTTGAGTGTTTTCTCTTGGAAAGAAAAACCAAAAAGTATTTGTTTTTATTTCTTGATCTTTAACGGGTGTTGCTTTTTTAAGACTTTGTAATATTTCTTGCTTTTTCTCACTAATTTCTTCTTTCCATTCTTTTCTTGTTAACACACTATCCAAGGAAAAATATCTACTAGCCAATTCTACATCTCCTTTCTCCAGAGCCTCTATGAAAAGATCTAGGGTTTCTTGTGGAGTCTCTCCTCCATACGTATCACTTCGCCTTGCTTCCTCATATCTTTCAAGGTTCTCCATAACCATTTCCAGCTTTTCTTGATCTTCCCTATTACTTATGGCCTCTGGACTTAAAAAAGTTTGGTATATAAATAAACCTAAAAATACAAGAAAAACGAGCCCCAAGGAAAACAGAATAAATTGTTTTCTATTTGGCACTCGCTCTCGATTTAATGAATCGCCCATTTTAAAAAAGTATAGCATATAGCACAACGATAGGTTGTGGAAAAGTGTAAAAAAACACCAAGACTTTTGATTGCTGGCATACCCTACTTTCCCCGGCGGAAAAACGCCCAGTATCATCAGGCTCAAGCGCTTTCACTTCCGTGTTCGGAATGGAAACGGGTGGGTCACACTTGAGTAAAACACCAGCAAACAAAAACCTTGGTGTATATCATATGAAAATCGACTTTATCGGATAGAAATTAATCCCGGTACTTCAAAGTAAGTATGCATGAAGTTATTAGTACTCCTCGGCTATTCACACGACATTCAATTCATAATTCATGAAATTCAGCAAGCTGAACTTCAATCCTTAATCCTTAAATATCTTGCGAAAAACACGCGTTACCACGCTTACACCTAGAGCCTATCAACCTGGTAGTCTTCCAGGAAACTTTGTTCCGGTTGCCCGGAACGGTATCTAATCTTAGGAGAGGCTTCCTGCTTAGATGCTTTCAGCGGTTATCCTTTCCGAACGTAGCTACCCAGCAATTCATCTGGTGACAAAGCTGGTACACCAGAGGTTCGTTCAACCCGGTCCTCTCGTACTAGGGTCAACTTCCCTCAGATACCCACGCCGACAGCAGATAGAGACCAACCTGTCTTACGACGGTCTGAACCCAGCTCGCGTACCACTTTAATTGGCGAACAGCCAAACCCTTGGGAGCTTCTCCACCCCCGGGATGTGGTGAGCCGACATCGAGGTGCCGAACCGCGCCGTCGCTATGGACGCTCGGGCGCGACTAGCCTGTTATCCCCGGAGTAACTTTTATCCGTTATCTCCACCCTTCCTATAAAGAAGTGTCGGGTCGCTAAGCTCTGCTTTCGCACCTGCGCGACTTGTAAGTCTTGCAGTCAAGCCAGCTTATGCCTTTACACTTTCAGCGCGATTTCCATCCGCGCCAAGCTGACCTTAATAGGCCCCTCCGTTACTTTTTGGGAGGGATCCGCCCCAGATAAACTGCCCACCAGACACTGTCCCCGAACGTTTTTGCCGTCCAGGTGAGGAAGAAACAGAATGAAGATGGGTATTTCACTGGCGGCTCCATTCCAACCGGAATCGGAATTTCAAAGCCTCCCCACTATGCTACGCATCAAACCATTACCCCCAATATCAAGCTACAGTAAAGCTTCCGGGGTCTTTTCGTCTTGCTGCCGGTAACCCGCGTCTTCACGGGTATCGCATTTTCATCGAGCTCTTCGTTGAGACAGTTCTCCAGTCGTTACACCTTTCGTGCGCTCCGGAACTTACCCGGAAAGGAATTGCGCTCATGTTATTGTTACTCTTCGCGATTCTGCGAAGGGGCAAAATATTTCTATTTGCCTCTCTATGTCGCCATAGAGATCGGACTATATCATCTCCAATTTATGGAGTTCGGCGTATAGTCTCTGGGGATTCTAGGAACGGATTTTCTTTCTGTTAGTCTGTGATGCGATACGCAAAATTTTATTCCATCCAGATTTCTTTAAATGCTCTTTCTTGTACATCATCTGCACAACTTGAGAGAACAACTTAAAATCCTTCTGTTTTGCGGTCCGCAAAGGAAAAGAACGGAAAAACGGAATGATAGTGTGATGTAACTCCTGCACGGATCTTACACAATATCTATACAGATCTTCGTTGTGGTTATCATGCCTTTTATTTCTGATGATACTTCCACATCCGAAGAATTCCTTGATTTGTTCCAACGCTTTCAAGCTTTTTAAGCCTTGCGTTATCACAAACTCCGGAAAAATCTGTCTTCCGAATCTCGTGGTCTTATTCTTTATGACGGAGATTGTAAAACAACCTTCTCCATCCACAAACCCAGCTATCCAAAAACTCATTCCTAGCCTTTCCTGCTGATTGTCTGCACCGGATGCATTGTTACTTGGCACCTTCCTCATCTATGGAAGCATTATACCATAGTAGCACCGGATACTCCAGATGTTCCAGCATATGGCCGAATTTTACTAAGGCAACAGTAATTCACCTTAGAACCGTTATAGTTACGGCTGACATTGACGAGGGCTTCGGCCAGTCAGCCTTTCAACCGAAGTTAAAAGACCGCCAGCGTTAACCTTCTCGCATCGGTCAGGTGTCACCCCCTATACATCCTCTTACGAGTTCGCAGGGAGCTGTGTTTTTGGTAAACAGTCGCCAGAGAGACTTTCGCTGCGGGCCAGTTTGCACTGGCCAAGGCTTATCCCTAAGTTACGCCTAGCTTTTTTGCCGAGTTCCTTAACGAAGACTCACTCGTTCCCCTTAGGCTTCTCGCCTCATCCACCTGTGGCGGTTTACGGTACGGATTCCATATATCTAACCTTAGAGGTTTTTCTCGGAGATGTGCTCTGTCAGACTCGCACAAGGAAAACCTCGTACTCGTCTCTACCCTGGGATTCGCCATTAAAGGCAGATGTCCGGATTTGCCTGAACATCATCTTCGGTCAAGAACGCCAAACCATTAAGACGCTCAACGTACTACACCTCGTCCCCCCATCGAAATATATGGAAGGGCCGGAATATTAACCGGCTGTCCTTCGGCTGCGGCTTTCGCCATCACCTTAGGGCCGCCTCACCCTCCGCCGATTTCCGTTGCGGAGGAACCCTTGGATTTTCGGGGAGCCGATTTTTCATCGGCTTTGCGATTACTCATCCCAACATTCTCTCTTCCGTACGCTCCACAGACCCTCGCGGGTCCTGCTTCGGCACATACGGAATGCTCTCCTACCATCATATTGATCCGAAGATCAATACAATCCGCGTCTTCGGTATCATGCTTGAGCCCCGGTAAATTTTCGGCGCCGTGGTCCTCGAATAGTGAGTTGTTACACACTCTTTAAAGGATGGCTACCTCTAAGCCAACCTACTATCTGTTTATGGAACACGACCACCTTTCACACTTAGCATGAATTTAGGGACCTTATACTGCGGTCAGGGCTGTTTCCCTTTCGACCATGGAGCTTAGCCCCCACAGTCTGACTGCCGAGGAACAGAATCTTGGTATTCGGAGTTTGATTGATTGAGCGAGCTTGCGCCCTTCCCCAATCATCCAGTGCTCTACCCCCAAGACCTTTTTACTCGACGCTAGTCCTAAAACTATTTCGGAGAGAACCAGCTATTACCAAACTCGATTAGCTTTTCACTCCTTACCCCAGCTCATCCGAACATGTTGAACGATGTATCGGTGCGGGCCTCCCTTCGATCTTACTCGAAGTTCACCCTGGCCAGGGCAAGCTCGTCTGGCTTCGGGTCTTACCCGTACTGCATATATTCGCGCTGTTAACACTCGGTTTCCCTATGCCTCCGTCCTGTCAGGACTTAGACTGCAATACAGATAAACTCGTTGGGTCATTCTTCAATAGGCACACCGTCACCCCTCCAACTTCACTTTTAACTCTCTAACGTTTTTGTTGCGTTAGAGAGAAAATTTATTCGAGGAGTAAAACCAAATATTTTTTTCTTGGGGATACGACATATAGATCGGCCACGTATTTCAACGTGCCAATTACTTCCTAGGTGCTTCTTACTTATCCTATGTCGGGACCAAGAAATCCTTCTTTTGGTTTTACCTCCTCAATTTCAAAAGAGGAAAGGTGAATCAAAATGTCAACAGCAAGTTCTCGAGCACTTGCCATAGGGCTACGTTTTTTCTGCGAACTTTTTCCCAGAAAAAATCCGCTACAGGGGACTCGTTCTCCTACCACCCCTACCTGGACTTCTCAAATCAAACATATCGTTAGCTTGATCAGTACGCCAACCTCTGTTGTTTAGGTTTTCCAACGTTTTTTTTAGACATTTTTCATCACCCCTCCAAAAACTTTCAGCGTTAAAGAGCTAAAAGTGAAATTGGATTAAGGCTCCGGTTCTTTGTAAGTAAACGGTTTCAGGTTCTATTTCACCGCCCTAACCGGGCTGCTTTTCACCTTTCCCTCACGGTACTTGTTCACTATCGGTCACTAAGCGTATTTAGCCTTGGGAGATAGTACTCCCGGATTCCCACAAGGTTGTATTGCCTCGCGGTACTCAAGAATAAAAACGTAGAAAGATGATTTGTTTTCACGTACAGGACTATCACCTTCTCTGGTACACCTTTCCAGATGTTTCTGCTAACAAATCATTTTGTAACTTTCCTCTTGCGTTCGAAGCTTCGAAAACACAAGAACCGTCTTTATCTTACAACCCCAACCTATGTGTAGCATGGGAACTTCCAGAAAACTGGAAATCCCCATGCTACACACGAATGGCTGGTTTGGGCTACTCCCTGTTCGCTCGCCGCTACTAAGAGAATGCTCCTGCATAACGCAGGATTTGGTTTCTTTTCCTCTGGTTACTGAGATGTTTCACTTCACCAGGTACGCTCTCTTCGATCAAGCCGAAGAGTAATTGAGGTTCGCTCAATTGGGTTGCCCCATTGGGAAATCTCCGGATCACAGGCTGCTACACGCCTACCCGAAGCTTATCGCAGTTACGCCACGTCCTTCATCGCCGCTTAGTGCCAAGGCATCCACCGTTTACCCTTACGTGCATACCCTACTTCCGTGCAAAGCACAGAGTATGAAGTATGCGGGTTTAATTTCTATCCAATAAAATCGATTTTCTGTTATTAAACATCTATCCGATCTATCTAAAAAGAAAAACATCCGCCCCGAGGCGGATCCATCAGTTTCGTGCGCGAAACCGCGTTCAATACCCACCTCGCATTGATATGTATTTCTTTTCCATTCCGTAGATGCCAGTCTAGCTAAAACCCTTTCTTCTGTCAACCCCTATGGAATGTAGGGATACGTATTCTGCTCCGGAGGGGGAAAGACACGATTCCATAAGCGCCACCTCCTCCGGGAAGAACAAGGCTTCGCAAGCAACCGGCAAGGCGGGCAGGTTCCGGGGAATTTCCCCGCCAAACCGAGCCACCGTGACATGGGTTTGAAATGTCCGATTATCTTTCTCCACTCGAACACCCCCCATTTCCAACTCCTTGTTGAAAATATCTCGGAATTTTCCCAAGACCTCGGAAGACCGCTGACTCCCCTTCACCCAAACCATGCGCGGTTCTTGTTTGTTGGGACCATACGCAAGACTCTCTAGTTCCACCTTGAGAGGCTTTGCCTCTTCCATTTTAGACACGGATATCTCCAAAGCCCCTTTCACCAACTCGATTTTTTCTTCCGGAACATCCCCTAAAAATTTCAGAGTGATGTGCCAATCCGCTTCTGGAGTCACCCGGACGCCCGGCAAGGACCCTATTCGGGTCTCTTCCAACATTCCCTCGATCTCTGCCCGCGCCATAAGCGGAAGCGGAATCGCCACAAACAACCTCCTTTTCATGAAACTCATGATACCATACAATATGTATGCGATGGCCATCTCTTTCAAGGACTACCTCAAGGAATTAAAAGACCGCGGCAAGGAAAGTCGCGTATACCGGAAATATCAGCTCACAGGACTGGAACTGGCTGAAATCTTGGGAGATGAAAAGCATAAATCCCTGTACATCAAGATTGCCAAAGACAATCCGAACGAGAATCTGATCGGAATCGCAAAAGAGATCGCCGAAAACAAAGAAATCGAGAACAAAGGAGCTTATTTCATGAGCGTTCTGCACAACAAAAAAACATAGGACATATGGAGATGGTAACCATAACAAACGAGAAAGACGAGGAATTTCTCCGCAATCATACGGAGCCCGTAGACATCGAAAAACTCAAGAAGGATCCGGATATCCAGAAAAAGTTCAAAAACCTCATTAAGGAAATGCGGGAATTCATGAAGCAGGCTGACGGCGTCGGCCTCTCAGCCAACCAGATAGGCCTCACTCACCGCCTTTTCGTGGCCCAGGTTCCCGACAATCAGGGCAAACCCAAATTCTATGCCGTCCTGAACCCCGAAATAACCAAGAAATCGGAAGAAATGGAAACCGTGGAAGAAGGCTGCCTCAGCGTTCCCGGCAAGTTCGGCCCCACGGAACGCCATTACGAGGTGACGCTCACCGGCTTCGATCCCCGGGGCAAAAAGCTCAAGATCAAGGCTTGGGGCCTTCTGGCCCGGGTATTCCAGCATGAAGTGGATCATTTGAACGGAAAGCTTTTCATAGACAGAGCCTCGGAAGTTCTCACTCTCGAAGAATTGCAGGAAAAAGGATCGGCATGAAGCATCCGTTCATATTTTTCGGGACTCCCCGGTTCGGCAACATCGTGCTCCGATCCCTCCTCCAAGGAGATTGGGTGCCCTCCCTTCTCATTTGCAATCCCGATCGTCCCGCAGGGCGGAAAAAAACACTCACCCCCCCTCCTACAAAAATTACCGCCCAAGAAAACAGCATTCCCGTATTCCAGCCTCAAACCCTAAAGCTCGAAGAGGTTCGAACCCAAGCGGGAGATATCGACTTCGGTCTCATTGCCGCATACGGCAAAATCATACCGAAAGAAATGTTGGAGATTCCCCGTTTCGGAACCATTGGTGTTCATCCTTCCCTACTACCCCTATATCGCGGAGCTACTCCCATACAATCCGCGATCCTGGACGGACAGAAAAAAACGGGCGTTACCCTTTTTCTTGCCGATGAAAAAGTGGACCACGGAAAAATCATTTCGGCATCCGAGATTCCTGTTTCTCCCAGGGATACATACGAAACCCTTGAAGAAAAACTGGCCCGGGAAGGGGCCAGGCTTGTCACCGCCACTCTCCCCGGATATCTAGAAGGATCCCTCGTTCCCCAAGAACAGAATCATGATCAGGCTACATTCACCAAAAAGATATCCGCCGAAGACGCATTCATACCTCCGGAGGATCTTCAGGAAGCCCTGGGAGGAAGCCGGGAAAAAACTCTCCGTATAGACCGGATGATCCGGGCGCTGAACCCCGAGCCCGGAACCTGGACCACCCAAGAAGGAAAGCGAATGAAGATCCTAAAGGCCTCTGTTTCGGAAAGCGGTCTTGTTCTTGAAACCGTGCAGTATGAAGGAAAAAAACCTCAAGACATTTCGAGCTGATCCCCTTTGTCAATTTTAGATCCCGGAAAAACCTCTAAAACCTTCCTCCAGCGAGGGTTCCATACAAAAATCTGATTCGGTTTCATATTCTTCCAGACATCTCTCGCGATGTTTTGGGAATCCAAAATAACCACGTCTATATCCTCTCTCATGCCGAATGTATGAATACCCCATCGCGTTTCAAAATACACGCCCCGGAAATCCAGAGCACCCCTTAGTCCACGGGATTTTTCCCGCAGGGATTTCAGCACCTTTACGTTCCCGTCTATGTGTTTGTTTTTTGTTTTATTGAAAATCTTCATAAAGAAAGACGGACAACAATTTGCCCGCCGAATTTTACATTTGCACCAACATCGCCATGAAAAACGTACCTATGAATGTAGCCGTATACCATGTGGCAATTTCGAATTTCGGAAACCTGTAAGAACAGGCGCCCATAACCACAATAGCCAGCAGGACACCCGGAAGCATTCCCAAGGGACTCCACCAGGACAAACCCCAAAATACGGCTATGAATAACAGCACGATAAAAAAACTTGGTATGATCTTCATCTGCATCTCCTTGAAATATGTTAAACGATTTTCTTCCCCCATGATGCCAAGGAAAACCAGCGGGGTCAAACAACCTCGAAAATTTTTTGTTTTCCCTTCTTCCCCTGCGCCAGCCGGATGCGGCTCCGGGAACATCCCAGATATTCCGCAAGCATTTCAACAACCCTCTTATTGGCCCTGCCATCCGCGGGAGGAGCATTCACGAAAACTTTGAAACCCCCGTTTTCCTCCTCCACCTTTTCCTTTTTGCTGTTCGGCTTCACTACAACGCGGATTTTCATGAAAACAGCTTCTTTATGATATCCAGGTTCCTCTTGTCCGGCCCCTCCCCGCCGAAACCTGGGACTTCCGCGATCCAGGCCTTGTCCCGGAGCCTTTTCTCTTTGGCAAGAGCCCGGAATCCCCTGATGCCAATATGCCCTTCCCCTATGTTCTCATGGCGGTCATGGTGGGATCCGGCAAGGGTCTTGGAATCATTTACATGCAAGGCCACTAGATTCTCCAAGCCGACAGCCTTATCCCAGGCATCGCAAAGATCTCCTATGTTCCGCGAATCGTATTCCCGTATCATTCCTCCTTCGAAAGCATGGGCCGTATCCATGCAGATCTTCACGCGCTCGGAATCCGCATTTTTAAAGAGGTATTCGATATCCTCCATCTCTGCCCCGATCTTGGCGCCTCCCCCCGCGGAATTTTCCATGATCAGCCATGCCTTACCCGGACGTTCCCGAAGCACCCTCCGTATTCCCCGGACCTCCCGGTCCAAGGCCTCTTTCCGCAGCAGGTCCTTCCCGGACCCCAAGTGGAAGATGAGGCCCTCAGCGCCCAGGACCTCGGCAATATCCAAATGCTTCCCAAGATTCTCTACGGATTTCTCATACATTTCTTGCGAAGGACTCGCGAGATTCACCAAGTACGCCGCGTGAAGATACACGGCTTGTATGCCGTTCTCCTCCAGGGCCGCCTTGAATTCCTCCGCATCCTTTTGCGAAGGAACGCTGGCTGCCCACATGCGGGGAGAGGCTCCGTATATCTGTATGACGTCGGCCCCGATCTCATGTCCCCTTTCGGCCGCGCGCACCAAGCTGCCTCCTGTGGACACGTGGCCGCCAATCAAGGGTTTTTTCATATTCGAAATTACGGCTGAAGCGCCTCTTCCGCGTTTCCCTCCACGGATATGACTACGTCGGAAACAGCGGGAAACTGTTTCAATGTCTCTTCGATCTGAGTCCTGATGCTCGTGACCCTGCAAGAACCCCCTATCCGGTTCATTTCCCCGCTGAAATCGGCATATGCAATCCCATCCTCTATTCTCAAACTCAGAAGCCGGGTGTCCTCCGGGATGCTCGTGAAAAATCCTTCCTCGCCTTCCTCGGGGCCCTGAAGAAGACTTTCCAGGGCTGCGGTTCCCACGCCCAATGTTTTCGGAACCTCGCGCACCACGGGATACACGTCATCGCAGACATCCATGGAAGAATCCGGGCTGTATTTCCCAAAGAATACCGAGAAACTCGTTGTATCCAAGGAGGGAGAAAGTCTCACTGGCATCGCATACATCTCACTGTATTCCGGCAACCTGGAGGGATTATCCTTATGAAACTCTATTATCGCATCCGTCTCTTCCGTGACATTAAAAGAAAGGTTAGCTACAAACGGAACGAAATCTTCCGTCATCCACTCCCCCTGAGCCATTGCTATCCCGGTTCCGAGAACCTCGCCATCCTGATCCTTCAAGACGATCGGAAAATCCCCCTCGAAGAAAAATAGCCTCGCCTCGCCCCGTATCTCCAAGGGGCTTTCCACGAGAGCTCCCCGCAGGGGGGTTTCCACCGCAATATTCCCATCTCCCTGAGATTCGGAAACTTCCTGAGAGGAATCCGCTATCGCCCACAGGTATACGCCCACGATGACAACCAGGGCAATGAGAGAAAAATATATGATCTTTACGGCTTTCATATCCCCTTTGGTATAAAGGTACCACTTCTTCTCTTTCTATGAAAGGAGATGGCAAAACGGTGCGCCTCATCCCGTACACGCACCAGGGTTTCCTTTTCCACCCCCGGGGGAATTTTCCCCACGATTTCGTTCTTGTCCCTTCGAGGTCCCTTTGCGATTCCCACCACGGGGATCTCCAGGCCCGATTCCCTTATTATTTTTTTAGCTGTATTTACCTGAGCCACTCCTCCGTCCACCAGCACAAGATCGGGAAACTTCCATTCGGGATGGCGAAACCTCCGAATTAAAACCTCATGCATCATGGCGACATCGTCCGCTCCGGAAACGCTTTTAATGCCGAACTTTCGATACCCGCTCTTAAAAGGCGCTCCCCCTTCGAATACCACCATGACCCCTACGGCGTCTCTCCCCGACATATTGGAAACATCGTACCCTTCTATCCTCTTCTTTCCCGATATCTCTTCCGGCTTCCGAATAAATGCAATGTCTTGGATATGGTTTAAAGCAAACAGCCTGCGCTTTATATGCTCAGCCTTCTCAAATTCCAGCTTCTTCCCCGCTTCAACCATGTCCTTTTCCAGGTTTTTCAACACCGTTTTTTTCTTCCCGGAAAGAAAAAATTTCAGGTTCCGTATGGTTTTTGCGTACTCTTTGCGGTCCACCCCGCCCACGCAGGTTCCCGGGCACAGCCCGATCTGCGCATCAAAGCACGGGCGGCTCTGGCTTCCCACCTCCTTCTCCGGATGCATGTTCCATGGAAAAATCTTCCGCAATATACGGAAGGCCTCCCGGGCCTGGCCCGCGGAGACGAACGGTCCGTACCGCTTTCCTTCTTCCGGGGCAGTACCCCGTACCAGCCTGACCCGGGGAAATTTCTCTTTTGTTATTTCAATATAGAGGAAGCTTTTCCCGTCCTTTTCCCTGATATTGAAGGGCGGCTCGTGCTTCTTGATAAGCTGGGCTTCGAGTATCAGGGCCTCTAATGCGGAGTCCGTCCTGCGGTATCCCACCGAATCTATCTTCTGCACCATCCGCTCGATCCGGGCGTCATGCGGGCGCGTGAAATAACTCGACACCCGGCGCTTCAGATTGGCCGCCTTTCCGATATACAGAATCTTCTTCTCCCTATCTTTCATGATATAGACCCCGGGAGTATCCGGAAGATTCCTATAGAGCTTCTGCTTTTGCATATCCCCACTCTACTCCAGGAAAAAGGGGGCATCAAATAAAAACACGGGTTCTGCAACCCGTGTTTTTCTCTCTTTTCCGGTTTTATTGCTCCGCAACTTCTACGCTTTCTATCGTAACAGGAGAGAGCGGCATGTCATTCGCATCCGTTTCCACGTTCGCAATGGCATCCACCGCATCCTGGCCTTCTGCCACCTTGCCGAAGATCGTATAGTTGTTCGGCAACGGATAATCCTGGTGCATGATGAAAAACTGGCTTCCGTTCGTATCCGGCCCCCGGTTCGCCATCGCCACCACGCCCCGCTTGTATCCTTCCTGGTACGAAGGCGTGGAGGGATCCAGCTCGTCTTCGAATGTATAGCCCGGCCCTCCGGTGCCGTTCCCGTTCGGATCGCCTCCCTGGATCATGAATCCCTGAATAACCCGATGGAATGTAAGTCCGTCATAGAAACCCCGATTAGCCAGGGCAATAAAGTTCTCGACGGTCTTCGGGGCATCCGCGTCATACGTTTCGAACACGATATCCCCGTAATTGGTTTTCAGTGTAACCTGGTGCATGCGATTTTCTGTTGTAGATTGAGGTTCGACGTTTGAAGGGGATGACGCTGCGTTATACAGCAACGCGCCCGCGATCACAACGACTATTATGATGATTCCCTTGGTATTCATGCTACCCATATTATCAGAAAAACCTTTCCGGAAAAACCAGAAAGGCTAGAAATTAATATTATACGTGCGGCTGAGGTCTCCGTATGAACGCGGATGCTGGCACGGAGTTTTCCACCTCGCCTATTTGATATTTCAAATAGCAGTTTACGCTTTCACTTCTTCCTGCACACGCAAGAGTCCTCATGAGGATACTGTGTTTTTCCCCATGGTGCAATCTTTTTCATTGAGAGCGCTGCCATGCTTTTTCAGGCCCCTGAAAACAGCGACGATACTCAGCAACATAGAGGCAATCTGGAAGTCCATGAAAGTTTCTTGTCCTTTCAGGAATCCTACCTGCATGGCAAATCCATGCGCCAAAACATAGAGAACCCATCCCCATTTTCTTTCCCAAAAACTCCTCAAGGGATGGAGATAATACGTTCCGACAAGAAAGGTTACGGAGCTAACAAATTCGAAAAAAGTCAGTTGCCCTTTGAATGCTCCGATTGCAGCTGCCGTCATAAACAGCAACGTAAAGCCTCGGATCACCCATTTCGTACTTTCCTTTTCTGTCCTTACGATCCATCCGTAGATCATAAGCACTAACGCTCCCGCCTCCATGATCACGTAGACCGGGAGATCTTTCAGCAAATAGAAATACGTCATTGCCGAAACGCATCCGATGGATCCTAAAATCCAAGGATGCTTTTCTTTCGAGTCGGGAAACAATGTCAGCTTGTGAAGAAAAAAGCTGATTGATACGATCCACTCAAGCACTGATATCATCGGTGCCTCCCAAATTTATTATTAGTTAACTGACTTAATTAAATATTAAAATATTCAATCTGTCAACTATTTTAGTACTTCTTTCAGGTACTTAGCCGTATAACTCCCCGCTTTCCGGGACACGGCCTCCGGCGTTCCCTCCGCAACGATCTCTCCCCCCTTCTCCCCTCCTTCGGGCCCGAGGTCTATCACCCAGTCCGCCGTCTTGATCACGTCCAGGTTGTGCTCGATCACCACTACGGTATTCCCCCGCTCCACCAGCCGATGCAACACCTCCAAAAGATGCTTCACGTCATGGAAATGCAATCCGGTCGTGGGCTCGTCCAGAAGGTAGATTGTCTTCCGGGTGTCCCGCTTCCCGAGTTCCGAGGAAAGCTTCACGCGCTGAGCCTCCCCGCCTGACAATGTCGTAGCGGACTGGCCGAGCGTCAGGTACCCGAGGCCCACTTCCTTCAGAATGCCCAGGCGGTCATGGAGCCACGGCACTTCGCTGAAGAATTCCGCAGCATCCTCGATCGTCATTTGCAACACTTCGTAAATGTTCTTTCCCTGGTATTTCACCTGCAGGGTTTCGCGGTCGAAGCGCTTTCCCTTGCAGACGTCGCACGGCACGTACACCGTCGGCAAAAAATGCATCTCAATAGCCAGAACCCCGTGCCCCTGGCAGTTCTCGCACCGTCCGCCCTTCACGTTGAAGCTGAACCTTCCGGGCTTGTATCCCCGGACCCGCGCGGCTTCCGTGGAAGCAAACAAATCCCGGATGTACGTCCAGGCCCCCACGTACGTCGCCGGATTGGACCGGGGCGTCCTCCCGATGGGAGACTGGTCTATGTTGATCACCCGGTTCACGTGCTCCAGGCCGGATATCGCATTGTAGGAGGCTTCCCGATGCCGGGCCCGGTTGAACTGGTTCGCCAGCGCCTTGTACAGCACGTCATATACGAGCGTGCTCTTCCCCGACCCGGAAACGCCCGTTACGGCCACAAATCTCCGCAGCGGAATGTTCACCTTGATATTCTTCAAATTATTCTCCGATACGCCTTTCAGGGAAATAACGTCGTGCGCCTTCGAGACGCCCCGCCTTGTCTCCGGAACGGGAATCTCCTTTTCTTTCCGGAGATACTCGAGAGTCAGGGAGGTTTTCTTCTTGTCCTTCAAAATTTCCGGCACATCTCCCTGGACCACAACCTTCCCGCCGTGCGTACCGGCCCCCGGACCGATGTCCACAAGATAGTCCGAGGCGTGGATCGTTTCCTCGTCGTGCTCCACCACCAGGACCGTATTCCCGAGGTCCCGCAAGTCCTGAAGCGTATGGATCAGCTTCGCGTTGTCCCGCTGGTGCAGTCCGATCGTGGGCTCGTCCAGAATGTAAAGCGTTCCCGTAAGGCGGGACCCGATCTGCGAAGCCAGGCGGATGCGCTGGGCCTCTCCCCCGGAGAGCGTGCCCGCGCGCCTGTCGAGCGTCAGGTATTCCAGCCCCACGTCCTGCATGAAGCCGAGGCGGCTTGTTATCTCCCGCAGAGGAGCCGAGGCTATCTCGTCGAACGATCCCTTCCCTTTTTTGGATCCTAAACTCCTGAAAAACTCCAGGGATTCGGAAATGGGCATGGCCGTCAAGGATACGATATCCTTCCCTTCTATCTTCACATGCAAGGCCTCGCCCCTGAGGCGCTTCCCTTCGCAGACCTCGCAGATCTCTTCGGACCACACGCTTTCAACGCCCAGACCGTGGCACTCCGGGCAGGCCCCATACGGACTGTTGAAAGAAAACAGCCGCGGCTCGATCTCCGGAAAGGAGAATCCGTCCCGCGGACACGTGAATTGCGCGGACAGAGACACCTCCTGGTCCGTGATGAGCGTCACGACATCCCCGCCGTGCTTCAAGGCGTTCTCCACCGCCTCGGAAAGGCGCAAGCGGTTGTCCGCATCCGAAAAATCCAAAGTGGACGGAACCCGGTCCACCACCACCTCGATGGTATGCCTCTTGTTCCTGTCCAGCTCCACCTTGTCCCGCAACGACACGAATGTTCCGTCTATCCGGGCCTCCGAGAATCCCGAGTTCAAAAAATTGTACAAGAGCTGGTAGTATTCCCCCTTCCGTCCCCGCACCACGGGCGCCAAAATGACCAGATTCTTTCCGGACGAGCTGTCTTCCACGATCTGGATCGCGGCATCCACGATCTCCTCCGTGGTCTGCTTCTTGATCTCCTCCCCGCACACGGGACAGTACGGCGTACCTGCGCGCGCAAAGAGAACCCGGAGATAGTCGTATATCTCGGTGATGGTTGCCACCGTGGAACGCGGGTTCGCGGAATGGCTCTTCTGGTCTATGGAAATGGCCGGAGACAGCCCCTCGATCTCGTCCACATCCGGCTTCTGCATCTGCCCCAAAAACTGCCGGGCATACGCGGACAGGGATTCCACATACCGCCTCTGCCCCTCCGCAAAGATGGTATCGAAGGCCAGGGAGGATTTTCCCGACCCCGAAAGGCCCGTGAAAACCACCATCTTGTTCCTCGGAATCTCAAGATTAATACCCTTCAAGTTATGCTCCCTAGCCCCTTTTATGTTTATGGTTTCTTTCATACACACAAAGATACTCCCCACTCGGGGGTTCTATATGGGTTGTAAGGGAAGTTTAGCCTCGAATGGAGGGGAAGTCAAAAAAACCCGCACTCAAAAACGGATTTTTAACAAAGCCAGATTCGTTTAAAAACCTTATTCAAAAACAATTCGGTCAATCTGACCTTCAAGTTCCGGAAGCCTTTTTTCGATTGTTTTCCAAATCACCTCTTTGTCGATACTGAAATAATCGTGGACAATTTTATTCCTCATCCCGATAATCTTCGACCATTCGATTTCCGGATATTCCTCGCTGAAGTTGTCGGCAAGACTACGGATCGCCTCGCCGATAACGATAAACTTCGCCAGCACCGCATAAACGGTCTTGTCATCTTTCTCAAACTGTTCAAAATCCATTCCCTTCACAAAGGAACGGATGCTTGCAATCGCCTCCCGAATATCGGACACATATAAATCCGGGGTTCTCTTAGACATACGTTACATCTTTCGTAATACTCTCCCGAAGCATCGGCTTCACGCTTCTCCGCGGCACAAGATCCACCTTTCTCCCCACCATACGTGTCAAATATTCTTCCAAACCCACCAACTCGAAAAGATCGGGAGTCTCTTTGTATTCCACCAGCACGTCCACGTCGCTTTTGTCGGTATAATCCCCCCGAACAACCGAGCCGAAAACTCCCAGCCGCTTAACACCATATTTCTCCTTCAAGACCGGCATGCACGCTCTTATAATTCCTGTTATTCTATCCAATTCCATATGCATTTAGTATACGACAGCGGAAATACGGAAACAATCTTCACCCCCGATGTCTTTAATGAAGCTCAATACCCCTTAGGGTGCTCCATATACCATGTCTTCAAGCTCTTTATACTGTCCTCCAGGCTTTTTTCCGGACTCCATCCTAAGGCTTTCCTGATCTTAGAAATATCGGCATACACTTTCGCATACTCCCCCTTCCGGGGAGTTCCCTTCTGCACGGGAAAAGATTTTCCCATGGCGTTCTCCACCTCGGACAAGACCTCTTTCACGGAATATCCCTTTCCGTTCCCCACATTGAACACGTCGCTGCCTTTCCCTTTCTCGAGATATTCCAGAGACAACAGGTGCGCCTGCGCGATATCATTTACGTCCACGTAATCCCGCACCGGGGTTCCGTCCGGCGTATCCACCTCCGGACAGGTCAGGGAAAACTCTTCTATTCCCATGGCCCCCCGCACGGCATTCTGCACTAACAGCTCGGACGGATCCTTCGCGTCCCCTATCTCCCCGGACGGATCGGCCCCGCAGACGTTAAAGTAGCGCAACGTGGCGTACCGGAAGCCGTACGCCTTTCCGTACCACTCGATCATCTTCTCGGCCATGAGCTTCGAGTCCCCGTAAGGATTCATGGGACGGGTCGGATGCCCCTCGTCCAGGGGAACGTATTCGCTTTCCCCGTAGACGGCGCACGTGGAGGAAAATACCAGCGTTTTTACATCATGCTCCCGCATTGCATCCAGAAGATTCAGCGTGCCTACCGCATTCGTCTTGAAATACCGCTCCGGATGATCCACGGACTCCGACACCAGGCACAAGGCCCCCATATGCAGGACGCCCCGTATGTCGTACGAGCCGAATACCCGCCTCAAGTCCTCGGGATTTTCGAGATCCCCCTTCTCTAATGCCACCTCCCCGTATTTCTCCAATACAGGGATAACCTCCCCGTGACCCCGGGAGAGATTGTCGAAAATGCAAACGGGATACCCTTTCTCCAAAAAAAGCTTTGCCACATGCGAACCGATGTACCCCGCTCCCCCCGTTACGAGAATCCAAGGCTTCATACCTTTCATTCTATAGGAAGAAAACCAAGAATAGTACCGCCAGAAGGATACGATATACTCCGAACGGCACAAACGTGTGTTTCTGCACAAACTTCAGGAAAAACCGGACCGCCGCCAGGGATACCAGGAAGGAAACAACGAACCCAACAGCCAAAAATCCCCATTCTCCGGATCCGATACCCCCCGCACTTTGCAAAAGATCCCATCCGCTCGCGGCGAGCATCGTGGGAATGGCAAGCAGAAACGAGAATTCCACGATCGTCTTCCGGTTCAGATTCGCGGACAACCCGCCCAGTATGGTGGCCGCCGAACGCGAGACTCCCGGAACCATGGCGAGCACCTGGAAGACTCCTATCATTGCTGCCGTCTTATAGGGAATCGTTTCGAGAGACGCAACCGCATCCTCCCGCTCCTTGAAAAAATACTCGAAGAGAATGATCGCCGCCCCTCCCAGAAGCAGGGCCCAGAGAACCAGCGTCATGCTCTCCAAGAGAAACGCCTTCACGAACGGGTAGAGCAAAAAGCCCAGGACGGCCGTGGGAATAAACCCTATGACAACCCGGAGCATTATATCCTTCGATACCAGCACTCTTTTCCAGTACAACATGACCACGGACAGGATCGCGCCCAGCTGGATCACGATCTCAAACGTTTTCAGGAATTCCGTCTGCCCGCCCCCCAGAACATGGGACAATAAAATCAAATGCCCCGTGGAAGACACGGGAAGGAATTCCGTAAGCCCCTCGATTATGCCGTACCATACAGCATCCAAAATATGCATACCTTACAGATTAACAGAAAAACCGCTGATGCACAGCGGTTTTCCTACAAGGAAACTCCCAATTTTTCCCGGACCTTCTTGCCGGAAAGCTTCCGGATGTAATACAGCTTCGAACGCCGCACTTTCTTGGGAAGGGACAGAATCTCAACTTTCGAAATCATGGGAGTATTGAACGGAAACGTTTTCTCGACGCCCACTTCCTGCAAAATGGCCCGGACCGTAAACGTGGATCCGATTTCATTCCCGTGCTTGCGCGCGATGACCAGCCCTTCAAAAGGGCTCTGGCGCTCTTTCTCACCCTCCTTGATGCGCTCCCATACGCGCACTCTCACACCGGGCTTGATTTTGGCTTTCGTTTCTTGATCCATTACGGAGTTTATCCTACGCAAAGCGCGGAAAAAAGTCAACGGAGAGATTCCAGCACCCTTCTGAAATCCTCCGGCACGTCCGCTTCCAGCCTCATACGGGACCCGTCCGGCGAGGGAAATTCTATAGATTCCGCGTGCAACAGCTGGCGCTTCACGCCCCAAGGGTTCTCTTGTTTTCCGTACATCTGATCCCCCACGACAGGCCGATGAATGGCATTCATATGGACCCTCAGCTGATGCGTTCTCCCTGTCTTCGGAAAAAGCCGCACCAGGGAATACGCTCCCGAAGGCATATCGAACTCTTTTGCCAATTCATATTGCGTACGGGCCGGTTTGACCATCTTTGGGTTCCCCCGCGTGCTGCGCTTCGTGGTCCCCGACTTCAACCCTATGGGAAGATCCACGCTTCCTTTTTCTTCCATTCTTCCGTGCACCAATGCTAGGTAGGTTTTTTTTACCTCTCCGTTCTGGAACATTTTTTTCAAATAGGAAAAAAACTTCTGGGTGCGGGCCACAATGAGAATGCCGGAGGTATCCCGGTCCAGGCGATGCACGATGCCCGGGCGGGCGCCGGGATCATCCCCCACCCCCCGGATTTCAGGATATTTTTCCGCCAAAAAATCCGAGAGCGTCTTCTCCCTGGATACCGGGGTCGGGTGCACCAAAAGCCCGGGAAATTTATTCACCGCCAAAAATTCGGGGTGTTCGAGAACGATCTCGAACGGCTTATCCATACAAACGGATCAACTCGTTGAATTTGGCTATCCGCTCGTTCAAGGGCGCTCCGATCTTCACAGCGTCGGCTCCCGCGGCTTTCGTAAGATGGATAATGAACACATCTTCCGTCTCGCCGGACCGGTGCGAAACGATGGTCTTTATCCCGTATTTCCGCGCCACCCGGATCGCCTCGCAGGCCTCCGATACCGTACCGATCTGGTTCGGCTTTATAATCACCGCATTGATGCTCCCGGACTCCTGGAGCTTTTCTATCCTCGCGGCGTCCGTGACCGTAAGATCGTCTCCCACGATCCACTTGTCTTTCAAGGCGTCCCGAAGCTCCCTAAATCCCTGGGGATCATCTTCCGCAAAGGGATCCTCCACGGACGCCAAAACCTTGGACCGGGAAAAATAATCCTCATAGACCTTCACCATCTCCTTTCGGGAAAGCTCTTTGCCGTCAAAAATATAAGACCCCTCCTTGAAAAAACCCGACGCTGCGGCGTCCAGGGCTATATACATGACTCCCACCATCTCCGCCTTTCTGATCTCATTCTCGATGAACCGGATCGGTTCGAAATTGTCTTCAAAATCCACGCAATACCCCTCTTCGTCTCCCAGGGGAAGTCCGCTCAAATTCTTTTCCCTCCTGAGGGAAATTCCCAGATCCTTGTACAGCCTCTCCAGAGAGGAGGTGCTTTCTACATACGATTCCTTGCCGTGCACCGCAACCATGTATTCCTGGATATCCAGGTTGTTATTGGCATGCGCACCCCCGTTTATGAGATTGGAAAAAATATGGGGCTTCTTCTCATCCCTTATCTCCGGAAAGAATTCCTCCCGGAGAACTTCCCAGAGGTCTTTTTTTCTTTCAAATGCCAGGGCGCGACCCACCCCGATCGAGATTCCCAGCATCACGTTTCCCCCTAAGCGGGATTTGTCCGGAGTGCCATCCAAATCCAGGAGGTGGGCGTCGCAGTCCTTTACGGATTCCAGCCTTTTTCGCCTCAATTTCCGCTGCAATTCCGGGATCACGCCCTCAGCCTCTTCGAAAGAGAAGGCCCGCGCCTCCCCCCTTCCCGTGCTCTTGCCGGAGGGAATCTGCGAAGAGAAAGATCGCCCGTTGGAATCCGTCACGACAACTTCGAGCGTCGGCTCCCCCCGGGAATCGAAGATTTTTCGCACCAGTATGTCCCCGATCGTCATGGATTCATTTCACGATGAAATACTTTTCATTCAGCTCCCCTTTGGCGAAATCGGAAATGTTCTGAATGGTCGTAAAGAGAATGCGCTCCAGAGCCTCCTGCGTGTTAAAAGCATTGTGGGGGGTTATCAGGACATTCGGCATGCGCATCAGTATGTGATTCTGGACGATCGTCCGGAGTTCCTCTGTGGTCTTCTGCTCCCCGGACTCCTCCATCGCGCCCTCCCGGAAGAATATCATCTCATCTTTGATGTCTCCTTCTTCCTCCAGAACGTCCAATCCCGCTCCTGCGAGCGTCCCGTCCTTCAATGCGGTTATCAGGGCATCCGTTTCCACGATACCTCCCCGGGCGGTATTCACGAGATACGCTCCTTTCTTGATAAGCGGCATATTCTTTTTACTCAAAAGATGATGCGTTTTCTCGTTGTAAGGAGCGTGGATCGTGATGACATCCGAGCTCGCCAGAAGCTCCTCCAATGACACGTATGTGAAATTCAATTCCCGAGCCGCATCCTCGTTAGGAAACGGATCATACCCCAAAACGTGCATGCCGAATCCGTTCCCGATCTTGATCGATTCCTTTCCAATCCTCCCGGTCCCGATGACGCCCAGGGTTCTTCCCTTGAGGTCTATCCCACGGAATCCTTCATATGAGAATTCCCCGCTTTCCTTAATGCGGTCTATTGCATGATATGTCTTCCTCGTCAGGTTCAATACAAGCGAAAACGCGAACTCCGCCACGGTATTATTGCCGTATCCCGGTACAAATCCCACGGTTACATTCCGCTTTTTGCATGCTTCGAGGTCTATATGATCAAATCCCGTAGAGCGCGTCACGACAAGCTTCAAGTCCGGATACCGCGACAAGGTCTCCCCGTTAACGGGGGAATTCACGAACACGGCGGCAGCCTCAATTCCCTCCCGGTCTTTCCCATCGTATGCTCCGAACTTCTCCTTCGTGAACATCAACTCGTCCCCGGGGAAAGCCTCCCGGACATGGGACTCTTCCCAACCTTCTGTCTCAAAAAATGCTATTTTCATGATTCCATTATACTATCTTTGACCCCGATAGACCAAAACACGCCCCGGGAGGGGCGTGTATCTTTTCAAAAACCGCATCAGGATTTTTTCTTTTCCTTTTTCGCTATCTTGAGCAAGGTTTTTATCACCGTATCCGGATTCAAGGACATGCTTTCAATTCCTTCTTCCACCAAAAACTCTGCGAAATCGGGATAGTCCGAGGGTCCCTGCCCACAGATTCCGACATACTTTTTTTTCTTCCGGCACATCCGTATCGTCCGGGCTATCAGTTCTTTTACGGAATCATCTTTCTCATTTCCGATTCCCGACACGATTCCGGAATCCCGATCCAGGCCCAACGTAAGCTGGGTGAGGTCATTGGACCCGATGGACATGCCGTCAAAGATCTTCAAGAAGTCATCTGCCAGGATCACATTTGAAGGAATCTCGCACATTACATATACCTTTAAGGCTTTGTCCTTCTTCCGGTCGAGGCCGTTTTTGGCCATGACAGCCAAAACCTTCTCTCCTTCCTCCACCGTCCGGCAAAACGGGACCATGGGAACCACGTTTTCCAACCCGAAATCATGGCGTACTCTCCGGAGAGCCTTGCATTCCAGACTAAACGCCTTCTGGAATTTCGGATCATAATATCGGGAAGCCCCCCTCCAACCCAGCATGGGGTTTTCCTCTTGCGGCTCGTATAATTCCCCTCCCACCAACTTCCGATATTCATTCGTCTTGAAATCGGAAAAGCGGATAATGACCTCGTGGGGCCAGAACGATGCCGCAATCTTCGCGATCCCTTCGGACAATTCATCTACATAAAAATCCGCCTTGTTCTTGTAACCGGGGGTCCGCTTTTCTATCTCGGACACAATCTTCGCTATATTCTTCTCCTTCCTGTTTTTGAGCTTCGGGTATTCAATCAAGGCATTGGGATGAATTCCGACATGCGAAGCGATGATAAATTCCAACCGCCCCAATCCGACTCCCTTCACCGGAAGGTTGTGCAGGCTAAACGCCACGCCCGGAGATCCCACATTCACCATGATCTTCGTGCGGGTCTCCGGAATCTTATCCAACCGGTGTTCTGTCACCTCAAAGGGCATCTCCCCTTCATATACCGCGGCTTCCTCTCCGGACGCACAATCCACCGTGACAGAAGTTCCCGTCTTCAAGACCTTCGTCGCATTTTCAGTTCCCACCGCGCAGGGAATTCCCAACTCCCGCGAGACGATGGCTGCATGCGACGTGCGGCCTCCTTTATCCGTTACAATGGCTGAAGCAATCTTCATGATAGGTTCCCAATCCGGATCCGTAATCTCCGTGACCAAGACCTCTCCCTTCTGAAAAGAGCGGATTCCTTTCACGTCCCTTATGACGCGCACCTTCCCGGACCCTATCTTCGCTCCCACGGCGATTCCCGAAACAAGCTTGGACCCCGTTTTCTCCATGCGGTACTCCCTGTACACCCGCTCCTCTTCCGAGGAATGCACTGTTTCGGGACGGGCCTGCACGATGAAAAGCTCGTTCGTAATCCCGTCTTTCGCCCACTCGATATCCATGGGCTGATACCGTCCGTGCTTCTCGGAAAAATGCCTTTCGATCTCCACGCACCACCGGGCAAGCTTTATTACCTCTTTCTTGTTCAAACAATATTCATTCCTTTCTCCTTCCGGAACCGGAGCGTCTTTGGTCCCAGAGGACCCGTACACGAGCTTTCTTTTCTTGTCCCCCAGATTCCGTGCGATCACGGCATCCTTGCCCTTCTCGAGTCCCGGTTTGAAGACCACGAACTCGTCCGGGATCACCTTTCCCTGCACGATATATTCCCCCAATCCGTATATGCCGTTTATCATGACGACTTTGTCGAATCCGGATTCGGTGTCGATCGTGAAGGCGACGCCGCTCGCAGCCTTGTCCGAGCGAACCATGACCTGAACCCCTACCGACAAGGCCGTGTCCAGATGCGAAAATCCCTTGTCCGCCCGGTATGAAATAGCCCGATCAGTAAAGAGGGATGCAATACATTTTTTGGAGGCCCGTAGAACCGCCCGTTCCCCCGATATGTTCAGATATGTCTCTTGTTGTCCTGCAAAAGAAGCTCCGGGCAGATCCTCCGCCGTCGCGGAAGAGCGCACCGCAGTCCCAAGTTTTCTCCCGTATTTCTTCTCCAGGGTCCGGTACGCTTCCCGTATAGCATCCTCAAGCTCTGCGGGCATCCTTGCGGACATCACCGCCCGCCGGATCTTCAATCCCCGCTTCTGGAGATTCCGGATATCATGGGTATCCAAGTCCCCCAAGATTCCTTTTATTTTTTTATCCAGCCCGCTTTCTTCCAAAAACAACCTGTACGCGTGAGCCGTTACCGCAAACCCGTCGGGTATGTTGATTCCCAAAGGAGTTAATCCCTGGTACATCTCCCCCAAGGCAGCATTCTTTCCTCCGACAAGAGGAACATCCCGAATGGTCAGTTCCGAAAACGGTATGATTAATTTTTTATTTCGATTCATCATCTTTTGTGCGCAATGCGATTATGAGATCTGAGACATTCGAACCCGTATCCCCCGTGTCGAGGAAATCCCCCACAGACTCAAAGAAATTCAACGAGTCGTTACGGTTCAAGAATTCTTTCGGATCCATGTTTTGTTCTTCGGCTTTTTGTTTTGTCAGTATATCACACAACCCTCCGGCATACGGACCATTATCCCGTCCGTCCGAAGCCAATGAAGCAACTATATCCCCGTCACCCAGAAAGCGGAGTGCGGAAAGCGCCACCTCGAGATTCCTACCTCCTTTTCCGGGACCTTTCAGGATCACGGTACTCTCCCCTCCGTAGAGAAGTACGGTATTCGGGGGCACGGATCCCAGATCCTCGGCAACTCCGCTTCCCACATGCCGCGCCTGTCCGGAAAAAGCGCTAGTCCGGATTTCGGCCCGGAATCCCAAACTCTCCGCCTCGCGCTTCATGGCTTGCAACGCTATTTCATTCGAGACCAAAAGCATGTTATGCACCTTTGAAAAATACTTTTCTTCTTTAGGAGTCTCGATGAGCCCTTCTTTCGCGAACACGCATTCCCCCTCCACACGGTATTTTTCCAAGACCTTCTGCGCATCTTCCACGGTTGTGGTATCCCTGACCGTAGGGCCCGAGGCCACGAACTCCAGATCATTACCCGGCACATCCGAAAAAATAAGTCCGAAAACCTTTGCGGGGTAAGCGTATTTGGCCAAAAAACCCCCTTTAGCCAATGAGAGATGCTTCCGTACAACATTAATATCCTCGATAGGGGCTCCGGCCCGAAAGAGGCATTCCACGATCTGCTTTTCCTCATGGCAGGTCAGGTTCTCCGGCTGGCACAACAGAGACGATCCTCCCCCGGAAATGGCCGCGAGGACGGTATCGTTTTCCTGGGTCTCGGCAAGCAAATCCATCATCTTGCGGGTCGCGGAAACATTGCGCTCCGAGGGGAAGGGATGATCTCCCGCAAAAACATGGATTCCCGGATGATCCACCCGTCCTTCCTGCACATCGATTACGATTCCTTTGTGTATGCGCTTCCCCAAAACCTCCACGATCTCCTGCGCGGCTTCCAATCCACACTTCCCGATACTCACTAAAAAAATTTTTCCTGATTCCAGGGATATGGTCTGCCCCCCCAAAGAGACCGAGTCTCCATGGATCTCGAATGCGCGAGGCACTACTTCGTGGGTATCTATGGATTCAAGTCCCGCATCTAGGATTTTCAACACGGCTTCCCGGGCCGGGGTCGAGGCCAGAGACGAATAATTCAAAAAATTCATGAATTCTCAAAAAGTTCCTCGAAAACCTCGCGGGCTCTCTTTTTTTCCCGGAAAACTTTTTTTAATGAGGAAAGAACGGGAAGGCCTTCCACGTCTTTCTCCAACACCTTGAACAAGGACGGGGCTGAGACCACGCCTTCCGCGTTCTCCGGAAACCTTCCCCGCCTCACGAGCTGTTCCCCCGCCCTCCGGTTATGCGAATGGGAACTCAATATGCAGGCGCTCAGATCTCCCAGTCCTGCCGGGCCGGATACTACATTTGCATTGCCCCCCAAAAGGCGGGCGACCTCGGACATTTCTTTCACGGATTGCACCAGCATCCACCCCTTGCGGTTCCCGCCCCAGGACAGGGCGCCAGCGATGCCGAAGGGAAGAGAGTAGATATTCTTCAAAACTCCGGCCAGAGAAACGCTGTACGGATCCCGCGCATAAATGAGTTTCACTCCCCCGTCCCTCAACAAATCCCCCACCGCAGAAAATATTCTCCTGTTTTTACATCCGAGAACTCCGATCCCCCCTTCTCCAGCATTTAATTCCTCCGCAAGCATGGGACCTCCCAAGATGGCATACCCGGACCCCCGAGAGAATTCCTCTAGAATCTGGGCCGGAATCTTCAGCGTTCTCCGTTCTATGCCCTTGGAGAGCGAAACCAGCACGGCTTTCTCATCCAAGATTCCTCCCAGGGATTTCAAAACGCTTCGCAGCGCCCCAGACGGAACGCATAAAAAAACGACGTCCGCCCCGGATATCGTTTCTTGCAACGTTCTCTTTTTCTTGAGTTTTTTTTCGTCTTTGTCCCAAACCCTAACCTCATGACCGCCTGTTCTTGCAGCACGGGCTAAAGCATTTCCGATTCTTCCGGCTCCCACAATGCCAACTACTTTTTTTCCAGTCATATGAACTCATTATACAACGCTTCCCGCCGCCCGGGAAACTCTGTCCATTACCGCCTCCCCTATTCCTCCCTCTTTCACGGACTCCACATACACCACCTCGGCTTCCATGGCATCTAGTGCGCGCAAACCAGAAAATATGTTTCTTGCAACTTCTTCGAGATTTCCCCGTTTTCCCAGAATTATCACTGCACCTGCTTCCGGATACGCCCGTTTATGATCCTCGAACGTCATAACGCCCACACGCTTCCCGTTATCGGTATCGCTCCGCACTGCAGAACATATCTTTTTCTTCATGGACTCCGCAGAGCCTTTGACAAGGACTACCTGAGCCTGGGGCGCGTAATGCCGGTATTTCTGTCCGGGCGACTTGGGCTTCGACGACCTGCTTTTCTGTTTTTTTATCCTTCCTACAACACATTCGAGTTCCTCCCTCCCGATCTTTCCGGGACGCAGGATCGAAGGCACACGGGACGTGAGATCCAATACGGTCGATTCCACCCCGACCGGAGTGGGGCCTCCGTCCAAAACCAGCGGGATCTTCCCGGAGAAATCCTCTAATACGTGGTCTGCCGACGTGGAACTGGGCCGCGTGGAACGGTTTGCGGACGGCGCGGCAACCGGCGTGCCGCTTTCCCGGATCAATTCCCGCGCTATGCGGTTGTCCGGAATCCGTACGGCCACCGTGTCTCCCCCTCCCGTTACCGCGTGCGGAATACTTTTGTTCCTGTGCAAGATCAGGGTCAACGGCCCAGGCCAAAACGTCCGAGCAAGCTCCCGAACCTTTTCCGGAATGTCCCGCGCCACGCGGGAGAGATCTTTCACATCCGCAATATGCACGATGAGAGGATTGTCGGAGGGCCTCCCCTTCGCCCCAAAAATTTTCCGCACTGCGGAGGCATTGAACGCATCGGCTCCCAATCCATATACCGTTTCCGTGGGAAACGCCACCAGTTTACCGTTTCGGACAAGCCGCGCGGCTTTCCGGATCAACGCGCGATCCATCCGACGGGGAGAGATTTTCCACACCTCGGTATGCATACATCCAATCTACGGACAGGTAGCCACGACCGTAGAAGTAACCGTGCCTGCATTTGTCACAGATATGCGGTAACAAGCCGTTCCATCCGGGGTCTTCAGGACTACCCCGTCCCCCGCATCCCTCACGCCCACATCTCCCCCGGAGACCACCAGCTTGTATCCTGAATTGAAGGACGTAACCCCGATCCCGAGACTCCCGGCAAGGTACAAATCTTTCCATTTGCGCACCGCCGTACCCAAATCCAAGCTGTTGTCCGCATTCGGATACACCGAGGAATCAAATTCGGCAGCCGAGATTCTCGCCACGGCCGTCTTCAAAGACTTCGTGATATTCGCCTGCGGCTTGTCCGAATTATAGGAAAGAGCAAGATCCAAATTCACCACGGAGAAGCTTCCGGGATCCTCGTACTTCGTAACCCAGAAATCTTCCACGGACACGGCTGAATCCGTAAGCGGATCAAGCGCCACCACTGTTCCGCTTTCGTTTTTCTTCTCAAGATACAACATGGAATCCTCCACATATATCCGTACAACATCTTCATCCGAAGATGCCATGCGCAATGTCAATGTAGAAGTTGCGGAACCCAACTCCATATCCACCAGACTGGAAGACTGGACCAAACGCTGAACCGTATCCTTCACAAAAGACAATTGCTGGTTCACTTCCTGCGTGGAAGACTGCTTGACCTGAACCTGCATCACAACGGTAAGTATTGTGACCAAGAAAACCGCGCTCACAGAAAAGACGGCGATGTAGACGAGAAGCTCGACGAGGGAAAATCCTGACCTGTCCTTTGAACTCTTTTTCCGCATTTTCCGTTATCATACCACAAATCCCGGCTTTCATCCCCACCGCCTTAACCCGGGAAAGCCTTTCGGGTATCATGTACATATGAACGAATCGACCATACTGCGTTTCAAAAAGCCCCCCCGGATCGTCCATTTCCTCCTTCTTCTTGTCATCGTTTTCATCTCTTCCGGACTCATGATATCCGCATCTCTGGATGAATCCCCCGCGTTTCCAGAACCCTCCTTCCTCACTTCGGGATATGCGCGCTTAACTTCCTCGGATCTACCCATGCAATCCGGGATGCCTATCCTCTCTTCCGTTTGGAGCTCCCTTCCCCTCACTGCTTTGGAAATCCGTACGGATGACGTCTCCACTCCGGAAGAATTCCTGTTTCATCCGGGCCACGACCCCGAACAGATGATTTTTCTTGCGCGCATGGCATCCATGATTCTTGTAATCGGAACCGTATTGTTAGTGTATTTCTGGTCCCGTGAACTTCTGGGGTACTGGTGGGCGCTTCTCCCCGCAACCCTATTCGCTTTCTCTCCCTCTATACTGGGAGAAGGCCATCTTGCCACGCCCGAAGCCGGGGCTGTATTCGGAACCGTTCTGGCTCTTTTCACGTTCTCGCGATACCTTCTTTCCCCCTCTGTGCGCAGATTCCTTCTCGCAGGATTGGGACTCGGCATTGCACTCCTCTCGGCTTTCCCCAATCTTCTCCTTATTCCTTTCTATATAGTCATATCCGTCCTTTTTCTCTTCCGGGAGAGTAGCTCGGACACCCGCATCAGAAACTTTTTCCAGGGCCTAGCCCATTCCGCGGGCGTCATCGCTCTGGGATGCATCATTTTATACCTGGTATATTCGGGATTTTCGTCCGGGATCGGTGAATTTCTCTCCGGAATCCGTTCCCCCGAGGCATTCCCCGCATCCGTATCCTGGTACCATTTCCCGATCCTTTTCTTCTTCAAAGAGACTCTCGCAGTCCTTCTTCTGGCTCTCATAGGCAGCGCTTTCTCCCTGTGGAACATTCTGGAAGACGGCACTTCCGGACTTCGCTTCAAGCGCTTCGCCGATTATCTGGGAACTCACCTTCCGGAGTTCTCCATGCTTCTCTATATATGCGCCTATGGAAGCCTGGTTTTGATACTTTCTCCAGACACTGGGTTCCGGTTCCTCCTGCCCGTGCTTCCCCTTCTCTATATCCTGACAGGGGGTGGTATAAAGAATTGGATGAACTCCCGCCCTCTTCCCTGGAGTCCCTTGCGGGAACGCAGGCCCGCCCGGGAACGGCAGATCCTTCCTCTTTCGCTTGAAAGGAATTCTCCCCGGCTCTCGCGGGTCAAGACGGGAATCCTCTCCGTGCTCATTCTTTCCCATTTGGGAGCCGCCTTGTTTTCTTCCCCTTTCTTCCTCTCCCATTTCAATGCCATCGGGAATGCCTGGAATGCTCCTCGTACGGTCCCCGGCACCGAGCATGACCGCGGGCAGGATCTCAAGCGCCTCGCACAGTGGCTAAGGGAATACAACGCCCAGACGGATGAGGCGCATGCCATCCAATTCCTGGCCGTTGATTACTTCGGTCCCGTATCCCCCGCCCTCTATCTCGGGGACACGGCCGTGCCCTGGACCTCAGCAGACGGAGATCCCCGAAACCGCAATATGGAGTGGATTGCCATTTCCTCCGACAATCTGTATCGAGCCTTCCGGAATCCGGAATCGGACACTGAAATTCGGTACGCATGGCTTTCCCAAATAAAAGAACACCCGGAAGGAATCCCCCCTCCGGACGCGCGTATCGGGTCATCCATCTTCCTCTATCATCTGTAGAAAACGCGGTTCCTCACGCGGAAATCAAACTGGTCCAAGGAATCCATCCGGACGTCTTCTTTCAGTTCGTACAAAACGTCCGACAGGTCCTCCGGAACAAATTCAAAACTGAACAGAAACGTCAGGCCGGAGGGCATCACCGCTTCCCATTCCTTGGATTGCCTGTCCAGAACCCGTATTTCCCGGGGAATAAATCCCTGACTTTTGATGTACTCTAGGGTTTCCCAAAGGTTTTCTATCTGATCCGTGTGGTCAAAAAAAGGATTTCCCAGCGAAACACCCCGGGATCCTCCATCCCAGATCTTGGTCACGAGCCCCCCGGACGTCTCAGGAGCTTCCCAGAAAGGAACTCCTTTTTCGTCCATGGCATAACATTTGCCCTCCGTCGCACAAAGGACTCCTACGGGAACTCTTTCCCGTATCTTTATATAAACGGAACGGGAAAAGAACTTCGCTTCCACATCTGCTTCTTCCACAACGGGAACCAAGGGCAAAGAGAAGGATCCGGAGTTCAGCGTCCAAAACAGTATCCTGTCTGAACCCAGCATGCGAGCGAAACCGGATGCCTCCGCTATTTCGGCTTCCACCGCCTTCCGGGTCATGTCCGGATCGGCAAGCCTCTCCCCTTCCACGACAAGCGTTTTCACGCCAAGGACATTCGCGTAAAAAATCAGATACCCGAGCCCCGTGACAAGCATGCCGGCTACGAGCACGGCCGCACCTGCGATGATCTTGGCCTTCATGCTCTTGCGACGAGATCTTTTGCTATGTGCTATGTGAGATTGTTTCATGATTGCAGCACCCGTACCGGGAGGGTATATACAACTATATCATCGCTTTTGACAGTAACGAGGTACGTTCCCGATTCATTCCACGTATGGCTCCTGATCACGGGTTCCTCAGGAGATCCCCCGGAAATTTCTTCTTCCTTTCCTTCTCCCCAGAAAAGAATGAATTCCCCCTCCTGAAAAAACAGGGATATGGATTCTCCGGGAGAAACAAGGAGCGCTGTGGAAACGGGGGGATCTTCCCCGACCACAACTCTTACGGGCGCGTCCGGCGAATCCTCGGGAGAATCCTCCTGCGGAGATTTCCGCTCAGCGTCCTCCCCTACGATTGTTTCCCCAAACTCCGCAATGGATTCCCCGACCGAAGAAAACGTGTTTCGGATCGCGTCTTTCATATAACTTCCCACTGTCTCCGAGGATTTCTGAATTATCTTCTCCCCTTCTTCCGAAGCCCTTATCTGCAATTCGGATATGGTTCCCGTTACGGCATCTTCCATGCCCCGCAGACTTTCGTTCTCGGGAAGTTTTGAGGAGGACAACCAAAACACGCCGTACACGACGCCGGCGAATACCGCAACCCATATGATCCCTCGGACCAACCCCATTACTATCTATTGTACACAAGACAGACCTTTCCCGCTAAGACGCCGGGGAAATCTCATCCTTCCCCACGTAAGGCTTCAAGGCCTCGGGAACGCGTATGGTTCCTCTCTCCGTCTGAAAATTCTCGAATAAAGCCAGGATGGGACGCTGTGAAAAACCCGTAGCATTCAAGGCATGCAGGTATTCCTTCTTATTGTCCTTACTCCGGTACCTGGCGCGAATGCCCCTTGTCTGAAAATCCGTGGTATTGGAACAGGAATGTGTCTCCCGGTACTTCCCTTCCGCGGGAAACCAGGCTTCGATATCAAACTGGCGGGCATCCGTCCATCCCATGTCTCCCGTGCAATTCTCCACCACACGATACGGAAGCTCGAGAGTCTGCATAAGCTCTTCCTGTAACGACAAAAGCTCTTGATGCTCCTTTTCGGAATCCTCGGGACGGACGAAAGAAATGAACTCCGCTTTGTCGAACTGGTGTACCCGCAAGATGCCGCGGGTATCTTTCCCGTAGGAACCCGCTTCTCTCCGGAAACACGTGGAAAAACCCACGTATCTTCTGGGAAGATCTTTCTCGTCCTCCACTTCCCCCATTTGCAAGGGTATGAGGGTGTGTTCCGCGCTCCCGACAAGATACAAGCCCTCCCGTTCAAGATAATACCGCTCCTCTTGCTCCCCCTCGGGAATCCTCCCTATATCCCGATACACTTCCGGTCGGATCATGACAGGAGGAATGACCGGAATGAATCCCCTTTTCTGAGCCGCGGCGAAGGCCAGTGAGACAAGTCCGAATTCGAACATCACGGCCTCGTTTTTCAAATAGCCGAACCGGCTCCCCGAAACTTCCGCGGCCTTCTTTACGTCAATCAAAGACAGGGATTCTGCCAACTCCAGATAATCCTTCGGCTTAAAAGAAAACTCGGGCCTCTTCCCGACCTCTCGCAAGATCTTGTTATCCGATTCATCCTCCCCCACCGTCACGTCTTCAAAAGGAATGTTGGGGATCGCATGGAGAATCTTATCCCTTTTCTCGGACAATTCCCCCTCTTCTTCAGTGAGTTCCGCAATGCGCTTTTTCAGAATCTGGGCCCGGTTTAAAAGCTCGGGTTTCTTTCCCCCAGCCAGCTCTTTCGTCAATGCATTCTGCTCCGCGCGCAACTCATCAATGGCTCCGCTTTTCGCCCGCCATTCCTCATCCACGCGCAAAAAACGATCAACAAGCTTGGGATCCACCCCTTTCTTCTCGATTCCCTTTTTGACTTCACCGGAATTCTTCCGAATACGCTCTATATCAATCATACCCGCATATTATACCTTCTTCTCCCGCATGAGGGGAAACATGGTCGTTTCCCGGATGGGCCGATCCATCAGCACAGCGAACAATCTTTCCGAAACCCCGAACCCGGCTGCGGGAGGCATGCCGTACTCCAATGCCTCCAGAAAATCCTCGTCGAGCATCTGGGCTTCTGGGTCTCCCTCTTCCCGCAACGCCATCTGTTCCTCAAAGCGCTCCCGCTGGTCCTGGGGATCGTTTAATTCCGAGAACCCTTTCCCCAGCTCCGTCCCGAGCGCCACCACCTGGAAACGCTCTACCCGACGGGGATCGGAAGGATGCCGCTTTGCCAAGGGCTCCACCTCCACAGGAGGATCTACGAGAAAACAGGGCTTTACAAGCTTCGGCCGGACTGTTTTTTTGTACACCAAATCAATCAAGCGTCCTTTCCCGGCATACGGCTCAGGCTCGAGACCCAGTTCTTGGGCTTTCTTCTCGAGGTCTTCTCTCGAACAGACCGCCAGATCCAGTCCGGCCTCTTTCTTGAATGCCTTGAAGTAATCCACGCGGTCCCAAGAACCCCCCCAGGAAATCCTCTTCCCCTGGATCTCCAGCGTAAGCGTGCCGAATACTTTCTTGATGACCCGCTGATATGTTTTCTGGATGAACTTCATGAGAGTGGTGTAATCCTCATATGCGGCATAGCATTCCATCTGGGTGTAATCCTGCAGATGCTCCCGGTCTATGCCTTCGTTCCGGAAGATCCTTCCAATCTCAAAAACGCGCGCAAATCCTCCCACCAGCAGCTTCTTCAAAGGCAGCTCCAGGGAAATCCTGAGATAAAAATCCCGGTCCAAAGCGTTGTGATGCGTAACGAACGGCTCTGTCTCCGCTCCCCCGGGAACAGATTCCAATACCGGAGTCTCTACTTCCAGATATCCGGCTTCCGTCAGGGCCGCACGGAACTCGTTCCAAAACAGAGACTTCTTCCGGAACATCTCCCGGAGATCCGGATCGAGAAGCAGGTCGAGATATCGCTTCCGCAGCTTCAGTTCTTCATCTTCAAGCTTGTACCAGGTAAGCGGCAGGGGGCGGACGCTTTTGGAAATGATCCTTCCCTTCCGCACCAGCAAGCTTTTTTCTTTTCTCTTTGTCACAAAAGCCCCTCCTTCCACTTCCACGATATCTCCCGCATCCAAGGAGCTCTTCAGAACTTTGAAATCCGCGGTCTTATCCTTTGTGAAGACCACCTGCACGGAACCTGTCTCGTCCTTCAAGGCCCCGAAGACGATTTTTCCCTGATCTCTCAGAGAAAACAACCTGCCGTGCAGGATTGCCTTCTTCCGGGAATTTTTTTTCCATGCGTTAAACTGGGAATAGAATTCAGATACGGCGATTCCTTTCCTTACCCGTGCCGGGTAAGCCGAATCAAGCTCTTCCTCGTACCGGGATAGCTTTTCTTTCCTGTCTCGAATAAGGTCCTCTAACATACCACCATTATACCAGGGAACACCGTTTTATTTGATGTCCAAGATCTTGAACACCGCTTTTCCCTTCGGAGTCTCGATAGACACCTCGTCCCCCGGCTTTTTCCCCAGAAGGGCCTTGCCCATGGGAGATTCGTTCGAAATAAGACCCTCCAAAGGGCTGGCTTCGCTTGATCCTACGATTGTGTAAGTCATCTTTTTCGCCCCCCGCTTCACCTCCACCTTGGAACCAATCCGCACGGAATCAAATCCCCTGGATTTCTTGATAATAGAAGACGTTCTCAAAATCTCTTCCACTTGATTTATCTTATACTCAAGGCGGGACTGCTCTTCCCGAGCCTCTTGGTAGTCCGAGTTTTCGGACAGGTCTCCCAGTTCCTTGGCGTGCTTCAAACGTTCTGCGACTTCGCGTCTTCCTTTCGTTTTCAGCTTTTCAAGTTCCTCTGAGAGTTCGTCAAACCTTTCTTGGGTTAGATATATGGTTTCCATAATTCGCTCTATTGTACCTTCTTAAAAATCTTTTCTCAAGTGCGTCCCAAGGCCTAGTATACATCAATTCTTGATGCGGTTTTCGTAATACCATCCGAGAATATCCCGGGCCAACGGCACCGTATTCAAACTTCCTTCCCGGGCGTCTTCTACCAGCACCAAGATGGCAATTTCCGGATCTTCATACGGTGCGTACCCCACAAAAAACGCGTTCGTACGGGTATTGTTCGCAACCTGGGCCGTACCCGTCTTCGCGGCGGAAGCAAACGGCAACGTATCCAAAAGATGGGCTGTCCCGTACGATCTCCGCACGGCATCCCGCATTCCCTCCTGGACAACAGGAAGTGCGTCCCGTACGAGGTCCGAAAGATCTCCGCGGATCGGGATATCTTCTCCGGTATCCACGATCCTGGGCACATACAAAACACCCCCGTTCGCTATGGAAGCTATGTAATTCAGCAGTCCGATCGGCGTAACCAGAAAATCCCCCTGCCCTATGGACACGTTATACGTATCCCCGATCCTCCAGGGATCGTCCTTCACCTCCTCTTTCCATGAGGGGCTCGGAAGGAATCCCTCTTCTTCCCCCGCCAGGTCTATGCCCGTCTTCTCGTCCAACAGGAAAGCGTGCCACCACTTCCGAAGCCCTTCTATGCCCAATCCTTCCTGATCCTCGAATCCTCCCCCCACTTCATAAAAGTACACGTTACTGGACCGCGCGAGCGCCGAACGGACATTCACCCATCCGTGCGCCTTCCAATCCAGAAAACGGCTGGGATGTTCGGGATGATACGGATTCGGAATCTCAATGAAGCCGCCCGAGTATATTTCGTCTTCGGGATCTATGAGACCTTCGGAGAGGGCTCCCACAGCCACCAGCGGCTTGATGGTTGAGCCGGGGTTATACAGACCGCGCACAGCACGATCGAACAGCGGCTGGTTCTCCTCTCTTAGAAACGGCGCGATATCGGAAGTGTCAAAACTGGGAATGTTCACGAGGGACACCACCTCCCCGTTTTGCGGATTAAGAGCTATCACGAGCCCCGTATCCCTGTTCAGGCGTTCCAGCGTATCTTCTAACCCCCGGTATACAAACTCCTGAAATTCCTTATCCAAAAACGTTTCCAGCTTTTTCCCGGGTTCCGGCTGGTCTTCGGACTTCCGTTCCTCCACTATCCCGTACGAATTCCTGAAAAATATCTCCTTCCCGTTCTTCCCCCGCAGGCGGTTGTCATAGAAGGCCTCAATGCCGTCCCGCCCGATTTCATCATCCGGCGTAAGCGCGGAATCCCTCTCCAAGTCTTCCTTGTTCACGAGTCCCGTATACCCCAACACGTGCGAAAAAACAAAAGGCGTAGCATGCACTCTCCGGTATGCCTGCTCCATGAATATGCCCGGTAATTCCTTTGTGGAAAGCTCCACGGCTTCATCATGGGCTATGTCCTGGGCCAGCAAGATGCGATCGCTCTGGCCCCAGTCCCTCTCGCTGATATTCCGGTACATCTCTTCCACAGAGATGCCCAGAATCTCGCTGACCTCCCTCAATTCCTCGATCCGCCCTTCCGGATCCCGCGGAAAATCCACCGGAGAGAGGGAGACCCGAGTCGTCGGTTCGTTATATACGAGAGGCTCTCCGAACCGGTCCGTTATGACGCCCCGCGGGGCATACCGCATGCGCACTTCGCTCATGTTCGCAAAGGCGCGGCTTTCATAGAAATCATCCCTTACGAGTGCCAGATATCCGAACTGGGCAACCAAAACCAGCGTGACTAGAACGGCCACGAATCCCATCCACCGGAAAACCTTCCCGCTGAGGGGGATTTCCAGCAAATCCTCCTCCAGGGCGCGGTCCGCCAACACGTCTTCCAAAGATACAGGTTTTTTATAACTTCGAGGCATATTCTAACGGCTCTCCCGGAGGGCTGTAAGACCCACGACCAAAGCCATGACCACATTATACCCTGCTTCCGCAAACAAGAACCCCGGGGAAGAAAGGTTCTCTCCAAACCCGATGCCCGGAAAAATCAGGGATTCCACAAATGACCGCGCTATATAAAAAAGAAACGTCAGGAAAAAGACCGAAACGGGAAAATCAATCAAGGCATTACCAGTCAAGAATTTCGACCCGACAAGAAACAGAACGGATGCTGTCACCGCAAGCACCAAAACTGCCATACCCCAGGATGGAACGGATACGTACACCAAGATAGAACACACAGCCAAAAGAGACACCGAAAACCATCCCGGGACGTTTCTCAAAAAAAACAGGGACATAACCCCCACCAAAAGGAGATTGGGTACAATTCCCCCAACCTCGACCACGCGGCTTTCCTGGAGAATTAACAGTCCCCCGAAAACCAACCCACCCGCAAGAAAAAAAATCAGCCTTCGCATATCAAGGAAAATCCACAATCACAAAAACACGGGAAAGGTCTTCCGGCAGGAAACCCGTCCGGACTTCAGCCGTCATCCATACGTCTTCGGGAATTTCCGTAACCTCTCCCAGGGACCCGACATAAATATCCTTCGGAAAATCCGGGGAAACGCTCAAAACGGGATCTCCTTCCTGCATGGAAGCGCCTTTTTGGATTAACTCCAGACGCGGGGGAGTGCCTCCCGCAAGTACCGCTTTTTCCCCTCTTATCTCCACGCTACTCTTCCATTGCCCGTCGAAAATTGTCTGGACTTCGCTTCGCGTCCTCTTGACGGACCGCACCACGCCCAACAGGCCCCCTCCCGACGTCACAACGGGCATATTCTCCCCGACTCCGTCCTCGCTGCCCCGATCCAAAAGAACCAAGGAACGGTCATTGAAAGGGTATCGGGAAAACAGTTCGGCTTCCACAAGCTTGAAATTCCCAAACCGGTCTTCTGTTCCCTTGTCCTCGAGTTCGGAACGGAGCCGTGCATTTTCGGCCTCCAATGCAACCAACTTCTCCCGCGACAGCGTACCGTCGAAAACATCCGCAACCCGGGAACGGAATCCGGCCAGAGATCCCCCGATATCCCCCTGAAACAGAAAAAAGAAGCCTCCGACACCAAGAAGGAGGGCTAGGGCGATAATTTGTCTCACGGTTTTCATAATCTTTTAAAAGCCCGCCTCACATTTTTTCCAATTTCAGACTCGAAAAATTATTCAACAGGGATTTGTACTGGTCCAAGTGTTCTGTAATGAGCCCCGTACCGCGCGCTATGCTCGTCAGCGGCTCATCTACCGTCCAGACCGCGACACCCAGCTCTTTTTCAAAAAGCTGGTGCACCCCCCGCAGGAGGCTCCCTCCCCCGCAGAGATACACGCCATTCTTGTATACGTCTCCCACAAGCTCGGGAGGAGCGACCTCAATAAGATCCTTCAGAGCCTCCACTACGCTTTTTAGGGGACGGGCGAGCCAGGAACGCACCTGCGTGTCCTTTACAGTCAGTTCCTTGGGAAGGCCGGATACGACGTCGCGCCCCCGGACTAAGACTTCCAAGCGCTCCCCCATGGGAACGGCGGAACCGGCCGACAATTTGATCTCTTCGGCAGTAGGCTCCCCTATGTTCAACTTCATCTCATCACGAACCGCGCGCATGATCTCCTGGTTCAGAAAATCCCCGGCAATCTTGAGCCTTCTCGATACCACGATGCCGTTCATGGAAATGATCGCCATATCGGTCGTTCCCGCACCCATATCCACGATGAGATACGCGGTGGGGTAATGGATATCAAGGCGGGATCCCAACGCCGCCGCCAGCGGCTGCTCCACCAAGTACACCGTTCCGGCTCCGGATTCCTTCAAAAGATCTTCCACGGATTTGCGCTCCACTTCTGTAAGGTTCGTCGGAACACTCACCACCATCCGCGTCACAAAAGATTTCGGGATGCCTTCGCTGCGGAGAGAACGCTGGGTCATTTCCTTGGCCATATCAAAGTCCGCAATGACGCCGTGTACGACCGGCCGAATCGCCGAAATATGCGAAGGCGTCCTCGAAAGCATTTTCTTGGCTTCGGATCCGTGCGCCACCACCCGGTTGGTACGGTTGTTAAACGCAACAATAGAGGGCTCATTCAAAATGATCCCCTTTCCCTCAAGGTATATCTGGGTCGTATCCGTGCCCAAATCCAATCCTATGGTCTTACGTATCATCATGCCTGTTCTATCATCTTCGCGACTTCTTCGATTTTTGCAAGTTCTTCCTTGCCGTCCCGACGCTTTCTAATTTCCACCTTCTCCTGCACCATAGTCTTTTCACTTGCGACAATCCTCCAAGGAATGCCTATAAGATCGGCATCAAAGAACTTCTCTCCTGCGGAAGCGCCCTCGCGATCATCAAAAAGCACATCAATACCGGATTTCTCCAGGTATTCATGGGTTTTTTCAGCAAAATCTTTCACCTCCTTGGACCCACCGAGACTCAGGAGATGTACCTGGAAAGGAGCTACGGATTCCGGCCAAATAATGCCTTTGTCGTCGTTATGGATCTCCACGATGGTGCCCATCAGGCGGTCTACTCCGATCCCGTACGAAGCCATGATAACCGGCTTGGAGCTTCCTTCCGCGTCCTTGAAGAGCATGCCGTTCGGCTCGGAAAACCGGGTTCCCAGCTTGAAGATATTGCCCACCTCGATGCTCCGCGCCTCGTCCAGAACCCCGCTCTTGCACTGGGGGCATTCCCTGCCCGGCTTGTGCTTTGCGATCTCGGAGTTCTGGGCGAACCCGCACAGCTTGCAGAGGAATATCCTGTCCTCCCCCGCTTCGGCTTCCACCATGAACTCGTGGGAGTACTCCTTGGAAAAATCTCCTCCCGAGGCTTCCGTAATGTAGGCGGTCAGCCCGCACCGGGAAAAGACGTTCTGATAAGCCTTCTTGGACTCTTCGTAGAAGGCATCCAGGGACGCCGTATCCGCATGAAAGCTGTAGAGGTCTTTCATGGTGAATTCCCGCCCCCGCAGGAGCCCGGATTTCGGGCGGGCCTCGTCCCGGAACTTGGTCTGGATCTGGTATACGGACAAGGGAAGGTCGTCGTACGAAGCGATCACCGTCTTCCCTATCTGGCCCATAATCTCCTCGTGCGTGGGTCCGAGGCCCACTTCCCGGTCCGAATGGTCCTTGAACTGGTACATGATGGGCTCCATCCTGTCCCACCGGCCCGTCACCTCCCATACGGAACGGGGATGCAGGGCGGGCATCAGGATCTCGGAGGCTCCCAGAGCATTCATCTCCTCCCGGATGATGCGCTCGATATTCCACCGCACCCGGAAACCCAGGGGCAGGTAGGAGTAAACCCCCGCCATGAGCTTGTGGACGAATCCGGCGCGGATCAAAAGCTGGGCGTTTACGGCAACTTCATCCTTCGGAAGGTCTTTCTGGGTCCTGGAAAATAAGGTTGACTGACGCATTATTTCCCATCCTAGCAGAGAATTTTGGGGGTGGCAATCTTAAGCCTTCTCAGCACGTCATCTTACTGAAACGGAGCAGTTATTTCAGCTGTTTTGTCAAGCATCCCGTGCTTTTCATAAATATGACAAAAGTGTTTCATATCGGAAATATCCTAAAACCTTATTATATATGAGATCCCGCAGGCTAAACCCCAGGTTTGGACGGTTTAAATTACATTTTTTCAAAAACATAAAAACCTCAGCTTCTAAACATGCCGAAGCTGAGGTTACAAAAATTATTATCCCTTTCTGAGAGTTAAACCAATACTTTCACACGTCCTGAAGAATAGTTCTCTAAACTTCGTAAATTCAGAGAAATCTTCAATCATTATTTCGCTGTCCCAACCTCCAAGGGGTCCTTTTATTACTCCGTATCTTACATTTTTATATTTCTCTTCTCTAACTCCGAACTGGAATAATAATTGGCACCATTCTGGTTTTGGTTCTTCTTTGTAATAAGGATCTATTTCGCGATCATAGTCGAAATTTAATCTTATCTTCAAATAGACACCGCAATTCGCTTCTCTGTCAAAACAGTTATTGTGATGCGGTTCAGCAATTATATCAAAACCATATATAACAAAGTGTGGTTTTGGAACACAATTATGATAGCGAATCCCCTTAATGTTTAAAGAATTTACTCTTGCTAACAAATATTCAGAGGAGCCCAGGTATGCTAACGCGGATAGCATATTTTTAAACGATGATTTAATGATTTTCTCTGTTTCCTCAGCTTTCTTTTTTAATTCGCTGAGAAATTCACTTGGGTTTTTAACTACTTTTTGTTCGTTCATTTCTTATCCTTTTTTTGTTTTGATTTAACTAAAAACAAAATACCACTACTCGTGGTATTAGTCAATCGTTTCGAATCTGAACTTAATCAAAATTCAACTCAGTTTTTTCAGAATTCCTCTGGAAACCCTGGATACAAAGAACCCCGAGTACACAATCAAAAAAACTTCCAGTAAGGTTCTGCAGTTTATTTAAAACATCCTCCCGATGTCCTGGACAGTCACCACCACCATAAGAAGAATCAGGAGCAAGAATCCCACGCCGTTCACAGCCATCTGCACTTTTGTGGACACGGGCGATCCCTTGATCTTCTCAACCAAAATCATCAGAAGCCTCCCGCCGTCCAGGGCCGGAAACGGGATCAGGTTCAGAATCACGAGGTTCAGGGCTATGATCGCCATCAGCTGCAAGAAATACATGAAGTTCAGCTGGCTGGCCTGGCTTGCCACCGATACGATGCCCACGGGCCCCGAAACTCCTTCCAAGACCTCCGGATGTGTGAAAACGTTCGTTAGGAGAAACACGAAGCTCATCACCACGGCTTCCAAAATGCTCCAGGTCTGCCGGGCTCCTTCCCAGAGACTCCCCGGAAAGGAAACGGGGTCGGCTCCCATTTCGGAGAGCTCCACGCCCAAGGCCCCCTCGCCTTCCGGCGGATCCACCCGGGGCGTAAGAGCGAATGACATCTCATCCCCATCCCGCTGCACGTCCAGCACGATTTCCTCCCCCTTCCTATCATCTACAAACCCTATAAACTCCTCGAGGCGCATCCCCTCCGCAGACGCGTCCCCGGAAGAAACCTTCAATACGATATCCCCCGATTCCAAGACTTCCGCCGCGGGAGAATTCTCCGCCGTTCCCACGATAACCGGATGGAACGGCACTCCCACCGACAAGACGACGCTCAGAATGATCCATCCCAGAACGATATGCGTCACGACGCCGGCCGCGAGGATCAGAGCCCGCTTCCAGGCCGGCTGGGCCGGAAAGCTGTCCGCGGGCATCTCTCCTTCTTTCTCGCTCTCGTTTTCCCCGAAGATGCGGACGAATCCCCCGAACGGCAGCGCGTTCACGCTGTATTCCGTCTCCCCCTTTTTCCTTGAAAACAGCTTCGGGGGAAACCCTATTCCGAATTCCTCCACCCTTACTTTAAAAAGCCGGGCCGTCAAAAAATGCCCCAGTTCATGGATGAGGATCAATACGGAAAGCGCGACAATGACCAGTACTACTGTCATCGCTCCATAATCTCGGAAACTTTGGCATCCAGGAGGTCTTCGATTTCCTTATTCGTGTCTTCCACAATGTTCTGAATACTCTCCTTCAGGCGGAACTTCTCGTCTTCACCGATCTCATTGTCGTTAAAACTCTTTTCCACCTCCTTGTTCGCATCATCCCGGGTGTTCCGCACCTGGATGCGATACTGCTCCGAGGATTTCTTGATATGCCGCACGAGCTCTTCCCGGCGCTCTTCGCTTAGCTCCGGCAGGAATATCCTGACGACATTCTCGTCGGCCTGCGGAGAGAGATTCAAGCTCGACGACTCGATTGCCTTCACAACAGCGGGGACGGCATCCTTGTCCCACACCTGCACGTGAATCTCCCGGGGAGGCTTGACCCCCACGGACCCCAGCTGCTTCAAGGGCATTGTTTGGTCGTAGTACGAGACCTTGATGTCCTCCAAAAGCGCCGCGCTCGGACGGTTCGTCCGCACGCCGCTCAATTCCTTCTTCAAGGACTCGACGATCTTTTTCATCTGGGTTTTGAATTCATTAGTATCCATAGTTTCTTTATTTTTTGGGCTAAAACAAGGCCTTTCCTACATAGGATAACCTAAATACGTACACGGGGACAACCATAGACTCTTCCATGTGAAATTGATATACTAGAAATGCATTAAAGCTGGGGTTGGGTTTCTTGTCCATGCCCCAGCTTTTTTCTTTCCCTTAATTTTACTACCCAGACCGAAAAATAATTTGGACCATCAATCGTCAAATTTCCCTCAATTTTTCTTTCTAACATCTCTTCTAACACTTTCAGCACCGGCATTCTCACCACATCTTTCTGGGTTGGGTTTTCACCATTAGATAACCGGAGCGCTTGCGCAACAAGCCCCGTTAAAATGTCCGCGACCTGGAGCTGGAGGGAGGCATTCGACTCAAGCGGGAGAATTGCAACAGGAAGGTTTCCGCTTTTTACGTTCCAGTCAAAATTCGTATCAAAATTGTCCGGCACATAGATATATTCCAGAGATTTTGCGCAATGCACGGTGTAAAGTTTTAATGCCCGAAGATACAAGGCGTTATGCTCGTTCTCTTCCCGCACATAATTCGGATCTTTCCTGTCAAAAGCTATCGCCGTGAATTTAAAATTCGTTTTCTTCCATAGTACTTTTATTAAATCCTTATACAGACTCTGATTCTCATGGCTTATCCGATAATGTTTTAATTCAAATTCATTGAAAGACTGGGCTAAATTTTTTAATTCATCCAAATTCTTTTCTTTATATAGGAAACTAACTCTTTTCTGCCGATTTCGTATAGAAAGGTTCTTAATCTGATCAACAACCCTTTGAAAAACTCGCGAAAAATTTATGCTATCTTCAATTTGTAAAAAACCGCAAACAAAGAACCTGTCGGATTCTTTCTTTCCGGATTCGTCCATAAAAACAAAAGAGAGGTTTGTTTCTTTTTCTTGCATTGTTAAAGTTCCAATTACAAAGCTTTAAGAAAACGCTTGTATTACATACTAATTATTAAACACATACTGTATCGCTTTCGACTGAAGATTCATATTCACATTATACCTTGATATCGCCATTTCTCTATCCAGCAAGAGCTTGAGCTTTCCTGAATTCCGCACGACGCCCTCCCGGTAAAGGTCTACTATCTTCTCGTGCAAGGCCGCCTCCGGATCCGCATTCTTCCCCTTTTCCCGCATCCGCAGCGCGTATCCTATCCTCCCGAAGGAATCCCCCGCCAGGCGCTTCGCCTCCGCGGCGGGCACCTTGAAATGCTCTTTCAGGATCCTTTCCACTTCGCTTTTTGCAAATCTTTTGAAATACACCTCCTCCAGCCGCGAGCGCAAAGGGGAAAGCAGGCGGTCCGCATTCGGGGTTATGAATACGAGCAACGCCGACCGGGGAGGCTCCTCCACAACCTTCAGAAGGGCGCTTTCGGCCTCCGGCGTCAGCGTATGGGCATCGTCCACGATGGCGATCCTCCGGGATCCGTGAAACGGTTTCCCGAACACGAACTGCCTGAGGCTCCGCGCGGCATCTATCCCGATTTTCCCTCGCTCGTCCGGATCGAATACCACCGTATCCAAAAGGGGCTTCTTGCTGTCCTCGAAGGATCCGTACTCGATAAACCGGGCCAGCGAACGCGCGAACGTCCTCTTTCCTATTCCCTCGTCCCCGAAGAAAAGATAAGACTGCCCCAGCATCCCCCTCTCTGCGAGAGACTGGAAGAGAGCAAGCTTTTCCTCGTGTCCCAGAAGCATATCTTATGCCTTGTTGAGAAGCGTTTTCTTGTACACGTCCAAATGGTTCAAGATCGTGGCGGTGCCCTTCGCCACGCAGAGAATGGGATCCTCGGCGCGGTACGCGGTAACTCCCAGAGAGCGCTTGAAAAACTCGTCGAGGTCCCGGAGCTGCGAGCTTCCTCCGGACATGATGACTCCCTTCTCCATAATGTCGGCGGCCAGTTCAGGAGGGGTCACATTGAACACGGACTGGACGGAATTCACGATATCCACGAGATGCGGCGTGATGGCCTCGGCCACCTCGTTCGAATTGACGATCAGGTCCTTCGGAAGGCCCGAGGAAAGATCCCTTCCCCGTATCTTCATTTCGGTCTTCGCGCGGTTCGCAATGGCGGTCCCGATCGTAATCTTGATGTTCTCGGCCGTCGAATCCCCGATGGCGAGCCCGTATTTCTTTTTCACGTACTCGGAGATGGACTGGTCGAACCGGTTCCCCGCAACCCTCAAACTCGACCACGCAACGATCCCTCCCAGGGATATCACGGCCACCTCGGTCGTTCCCCCTCCGATGTTCACGATCATATTCCCCTCCGAAGAGTTGATGGGAATGCCCGCTCCCAGAGAAGCCAACAAGGGTTCCTTTACCAGATACACTTCCTTCGCCCCCGCTTCCCGGGCGGCGTTCATAACAGCCCGGTATTCCGTGGAGGTGATGCCTGCCGGCACGGAGATGACAACCTCCGGCTTGAACACGTTGAACGATCCGATGCTCTTGGAAATGAAATAGCTGAGCATCGCGCGGGTCACGTAGTACTCGGCAATCACGCCGTCTTTCAACGGCTTGTACGTCACGATGCTGTCCGGCGTGCGTCCCACCATGTCCTTGGCCTCCGCTCCCACCGCCAGAACGATATTGTCCGGCTTGCGCAACGCAACCACCGTGGGTTCATTAATCACAATCCCCTTGTCCGGAAGAAAGACGAGGGTATTCGTGGTTCCGAGGTCAATGCCGATTTTTCTGATAAACATGGGTCGTTAATGGATATCCCTACTCTAATACGGGGGGCGGTAGAATTCAAGAACAAGCATTCTCTTGGCATTCAATTATCTTGTACATATTTGTACAGAATAATGCAACGCAATCCGCACAACCCATCCCGATCCTTGCTAAAACGCTTGTTTTCCGTGTACCGTATATAGGCCATGACTCTCAAAAAACGCAAGACCCTGTATTTCCTGTCCGTGGCCCTGTTTGTGCTCGTGGGAACCTATCTCGTGCTCACCGTACAGGGAATCGTCTTCGACCCCGAAACCTTTTCCTTTTCGCAAATGGGGGGCATCTACCTACAGTCCTCCCCCATTGATATCGACATCCATATCGGGGGCATTCCGTACGAGCCCTCTCCCGGCATCCTGGACCGGGGTTCGCTTTTCAAGAATCTTGCGCCCCAGCAATACTCCGTGCGGCTCGAACGGGAGGGGTATCACGCCTGGGAAAAGACCCTGACGGTAAACCCCGGCATGGTCACGCCTGTATCCGGGATCATTCTCTGGAAAAAATCCAACCCGGAAACCGTCATTGCCACAAGCTCCATTTCAAACTTCTGGAACACTCAGGAAGGTCTGGTGCTTCAAAAAGAAGAGGGCCTGGTGTTTCAAGACCAATCCATCAAGGGCGATGAGATGGTTCTCCATGACCCCCGCTTTCCCGCTATCATAACCCGCAACGACAGCGCCATCTTTTATACCAATCTTTCCACGCCCGAGACCTCTATCAATATAGAAGAACTATTCACTTCTCTTCAGAAACGTGCGGGATATACGCAAGAGCCTATTCGAGAAATTCTTTTCCACCCCTTCTCTTCATCCCGCATCTTTCTTGTTACGGATCACCGCATCTACACCCTCGATATGGATAGGGTTCTGCTGGAAGGCATCGCGGAAACAACAGAGCCCATCCAAGCAACCGCCCTCAGCCGGCAAGAAATACTTTTCGCAGATACAGGCGGGACTATCGCTTCCTATAACCTCATTCTTAATACGTCATCTGAGATTGTAAACATTTCTTCCTCGACTCCAACCAGATTCTTGGAAACAGACGGGAGTGCCGAAAATATCTTCTTCACCCAAGGGAAGAGCCTTTTCTGGTTTAATCGTTCCCTGGGAACCTCGACCATAATCTCCCAAGACGCTTACGGCGTAATCATAGGATCGGACGGCGTACGCGCAGCCATATTATCGGAACACGAACCGGTAACCGTACTGTACCTGGCCCGCACCATCCGGGATATCGTAATCCCCCAAGGAACGACTGTGGAAATACCTGAAATCGTGGCCCCGGAGGATTCCTTTATGTGGAACCCCCGTTTTTTCAATTATGCCTTTATAGCCAAAAACGATGATCTTGCAGTCTATGAAATAGACACAAGACTCCCTCTCAACAAGGCTATTCTCTCTTCCGGATTCCTAAAAATCCGCTGCAGAGGATCCTGCTTCGTACTCGACCGAGATGGTACGCTCAGAGAACTCCGCATTGGGGAAGACTAGCGTACGGCCGTACCCGGATCTATTTCCTTTTCTGGAACCAATAAAACGGGAGTCTCTCCCCCCGCCAGCAGCATTCCCTCGCTCTTCTCCCCCAGGATAACCCGGGGTTCGAGGTTTGCCACGATCAAGATCCTCTTTCCCATAAGATCTTTGGGTTCGTATACGCGTCCGACACCCGCCAGGATCGTACGCTGTTCCGATCCCAGATCAACACCCAATTTCAAGAGTTTTTCGGACTCCGGAACCCGTTCCGCAGTCTCAATCCGTGCGATTCTCAGGTCTATCCTGGAAAAATCCTCCCAAGAAACAGCGGGCTTTATATCACTCATGCTATATACCATATCAAAAATCCCCTTATTCCAGAAATCCCTCTTCCCGCAGCTCCCGAAGGACCTTATTCACAGAAGCCCTATCCCTACCCAGGCTTTTGGCTATCTCAGAAGGATCCCAAGACCGCAAAGAAAGTCCTGATTTCAAAACCTCTCCCCGGAATTCCCGGTGCGAACCCTTGAATTTCGACTGTCGTGCGTAATGAGCGCTTTTGTGATTCGGGTTCTTTTCTTTCTTCCCCAATAGAGATCCGTAATCCATGAGCGCCCCATACCATTCCCGGGGATTACGAATATCCAACGTCTCCTGCACCAACGGAATAATATCCTTATCTTTAACTTCCCGCTTCCTCTTGAAAAACTCGAACAGAAAAACCCTGCGGATGTTTGTCTCCACAAACACACTGGGTTCATTGAACGCAAATGCGCGGATCGCTCCCGCCGTTCCTTTTCCTATTCCGGGGAGAGTCGTGAGTTTCTCCTCGTCTTTCGGAATTCTTCCCCCGAATTCTTTTTCTATCATTTGCGCGGCATTCCGTAATCTTACGGCCCGACGGTTGTACCCAAGCCCTTGCCACAAGAGCAATACATCTCCCAGCGGAGCCCGAGCAAGGGACTTCACGGTAGGAAACTTTTTCAAAAATTTAGAATACTTTTTTACAACAGTTCCGGTCTGGGTCTGTTGCAGCATGAATTCGGACACGAGAATCCGATACGGATTCCGAGTCTTCCTCCAAGGAAAATCCCTTTTGTTTTTCTTATAAATTTCATATACCTTTTTCTGGAAATTTTTCTTTTCTGCGTTCTTCATTTAAAACTATGGTACTGCCTGTTTTGAAAATAGAAAACCCCGCACAACCTTTCCTGACCTGGGAACGGATCCCTTGCAGAAATCTTTGTGCGGGGTGAAGTGGAGAAAAAAGGATTATTTCTTTTTTCTCTTGGGGGCAGCTTTTTTCTTCGTTGCCTTCTTTCTCTTCGGGGCTGCTTTCTTGGTGGCTTTCTTCCTCTTCGGAGCCGCCTTCTTAGCAACTTTCCTTTTCTTCGGGGCTGCTTTCTTCGTTGCCTTCTTTGCTACCTTCTTTCTCTTCGGGGCTGCTTTCTTGGTGGCCTTTTTCCTCTTCGGAGCCGCCTTCTTAGCAGTTGTTCTCTTCTTGGTAGCCTTTTTTCTCTTTACTGGCATAATCTGTTTGAAAATTCTTTATTTGAAATCGACCTTTTGCTTTCCCCTTCTTTTTTCGCGAGAGACAGGGAAAGCGAGAGAAAGTAAAAAATCTTTCTTTACTTTAATTTTATCAAATGAGTTTTCAAAAAACTGTGGAAAACTTTTATCTTATCCAAAAAATAGAACGGGGCGTGGGAATTCCGCACTTTGTTGTAGAAAAAACTTAAAAATTATTTTTCCCTGTCGAGATAATCGTATATGTTCAACACCGCCTTCACCGCATCTCCCATGGAAATGTTATTTTGCTTGTACAATACGTCCGCAACGTCCCCCGCCGCCCATACGCGGTCATGCGAAGTCTTCTGCGTTTTGTGATCCACTATGACCTCCCCGTAATTATTCAAATCCACCAATCCCTTTGCAATTCCGGAATTTGGAATCCATCCAATTTCCACGAATACACCTTCCAAATCCATTTGTTTCTCTTCCCGCGAAGAGCGTTCCCTGTATTTCAGGCCTTCCACGTTCTTGTCTCCGAATATCTCAAGCACCTGGACGCCTGTCAGAGCTTCCACTTTTCCGCTTTTCATGATCTTTTCAAGGGTAACGGGATCCCCCTTCATCTCATCGGCATATTCAAAAATCACAATACCCGAAGCATACGGGAGGAGATCCCGGACCGTTTCCAAACCCGCGTTTCCTCCTCCTACTACAGCAACTTCCTTGCCCGCAAAGAGAGGCGCATCGCAGGTTCCACAATATGCGACGCCCGTTCCATCGAATTCCTTCTCCCCCGGAATGCCCAGCTTTCTCCGCTTGCTTCCCACGGCTAACAGCAACGTTTTTCCTTCGAATTCCTTTCCGTTTTTGGTCTTTACTTTTATGACTGAATCCTCCTCACTCACGGACTCGGCGAGGTCTCCACTTACGATCTCAATGCTCTCCTGAGCTCGAAGATGTTCCTCAAGCTTCTGCGCGAGGTCGAAACCGGAAATCGACTTGATCCCGATAAAGTTCTGCACATCTGCAGACACGATGGACTGTCCTCCGAACGTATCGGAAATGAGCAGCGTCTTGATTCTCTTCCTGGCGGCATAGACCCCCGCCGCAATACCTGCGGGTCCTCCGCCCAATATGATGAGGTCGTATGTCATACGACCATTATACACAAGAGCCTACCTCCGGCAAGAAAAGGGACGATGCCCGTCAGGCATCGTCCTCTTCCATCCATTCCTCTTGCTCGTTCCTGTCCATTTCCTCCATCGGTATATTGCACATCGGGCAGCTTCCTTCTTCTTGTGCGACGAATCCGCACTCGGAACACTGGTACATATTTTTACTTGTGTGCTATCCCCGACCTTTTTTGATCTCCAAAACTTCTTCCAAAGCCTTGCGATCAAATCCCACGAACACGTGGTCTCCAACTTCGATGACAGGAACTCCCGACTGGTGCGTTTCTTCCTCTATGTTCTCCCGGGCTGAAACATCTTCACTCACATCCACCTCCTTGAAAAGAATGTCGTGATCCATGAAGAATTTCTTCGCCATATTGCAGTATACGCATCCCGGTGCGGTATAAACGGTGACTTTGACGTCCCTGTTTAAATTATTCTTTTGAGGCATAGTCCCAGGTAGAAAGCAGGATTAACACACTTCCCGCAGCCACGACGTTCCATGTCACGAGATCCAGGCCCGAAAAACCCAGTATCCAGGGGGATACGAGCAGCCACACGCCCACGGCAATCTGAATTTTTCTGATCCAATTCATGCTTTTCCCCATTATACCAACATCTCCGCAAACGTTCCACGCAGGCCGAAATCCTGATACGATATGTATATATGCGACATGGCAAGCACATAGCCATATTCCTGGGAGATATCCTCATTCTGGTGGGATCGCTGGCGTTAGCGATCCTCATCGGGTACCCGTATTCCGAGTTTGAAAACCAGTTTTTCGTGCATATAGCGCCTTTTCTCTTTATCTTCCCCCTCTGGATACTCATTTATTACCTCACGAACCTCTACAGGTTCGTGACCTTCCGGACCCCTCTCCAGCTCGGCGGTACGGTCCTCCGGAGCGTCATCCTCGCGGGACTCCTCTCCATCCTGGCCTTCTATCTCTTCCCGGATTTCTTCGAGCTTACCCCGAAGACCAATCTTTTCGTATTCAGCGCCGTCTTCGGAATCCTGAGCTTCGGAGAACGGATCTTGGCCATCCGGATCTTCTCCTCGAGCGCCCTGCGCATCCTCTTTCTCGGAGATTCCCCTCTCATGGAAAAGACGGTGACCTTTATCAGGAACAATCCGCAGACGGGATATCACATACACACCTGGATTCAAGACAAGAACTCGGAAGAATTCAAAAATCTCTCCCAGACGGTACAGAAAGGAGGCATCAGCCTTGTCGTGGTACATCCCTCTTTCTCCCAGGATCCGGTGATCAGCCAGACCGTATTCCGCCTTCTTCCTCATGAAATAACGGTATTGAACTTCTTCGATGTCTACGAAGAAATTTTTGAACGCGCACCCCTGGATGAACTGGAAACCAGCTGGTTCATCCAGAATATTTCCACCCACCGCCCCTTTTACGATACCGCAAAGAGAGTTATCGACATTGTGTTCTCTTTCATCTTGGGAGTCATCTTTCTTCCGCTCGGAATCCTCATCTCCTTCTTCATAGCCGTAACGTCCCGGGGATCCGTCATCTATCCCCAAAAACGCATCGGGAAAGACGGGAAGGCTTTCACCCTCCACAAGTTCCGAACTATGTACCAAAATTCTTCCGGATCCCTCTGGACCGAAAAGAACGACTCCCGCATCACGCCCGTAGGCAAAGCTCTCCGCTTTTCCCACCTCGACGAACTTCCCCAGCTATGGGATATTCTAACGGGGCATATTTCCTTTACGGGGCCCCGTCCCGAGCGGTCCGAACTAGCACAACAATATCAGTCTTTCCCCTACTACGACGTGCGGCATATCGTGAAGCCGGGGCTGACCGGATGGGCGCAGATCAGCTTCCGGCCCAGCGCATCCATCGAGGAGGCCTACGAAAAGCTCATGTACGACATCTATTACGTAAAGAACCGTTCCCTCCTTCTGGATCTTCTGATCATTATCCGCACGGCCCGCTATTTCTTCGTATCCCATTCCTGAACCTATGGTACAAAAACTCAAAGCGCTCCTCTTCCAAAACCGGAGCACCAAGCAGACGATTGTAAAAAACGTTTTCTGGCTTTCTTTCAGCCAGATAGCCAGCCGCCTTATCCGGGCGATTATCATAATCTACGCTGCTCGTATCCTAGGGGCCGCGGAATACGGGGTGTTTTCTTATGCCTTGGGGCTTGCAGGGTTTTTCACACTATTCGCTGATATTGGACTATCAGCTATATTGACACGAGATATATCTCAAAAACCCACTGAAGCAAAACAGAGGTTTGCAACATCACTTGCCATGAAATCAGTTTTGCTACTATTTACAGCTCTCCTTGTTCTGTTTGTTGCTCCATTCTTTTCTAAAATTGAGGAAGCTGTGATACTTCTTCCCTTTGTGGCCGTACTTGTTATTTTTGACAACTTACGGGATTTTTCCCTAGCTTACTTCCGCGGAAAGGAGAAGATGGAAACGGAAGCTTTTGTAATGGTTGTCATGAACATTCTCATAGTTATCGCTGGATTTTTAGCTCTCTCTATCAGTACCACATCCCGATCTTTCATGATCGCGTATGTGGGAAGTGCAGGATTAGGAGCTCTTATTTGTATCTTTCTTATGCGGAGAGAATATGCAAAAGTTTTCTCAAACTTCAGACCTGAATTTCTTAAGCCTACTATTCAATCAGCTTTTCCTATTGCTATACTGGGCCTTCTGGGTATTTTTATGCTTAACACTGACATGATCATGTTGGGCTGGTGGAGAACCGCAGAGGAAATAGGATATTATTCAGCTGCACAAAAAATTGTTCAGGTACTCTATACCCTTCCAGCAATTTTGGGAAGCGGTATTTTCCCCGCAATTTCTAGATTGTCGGGAGAAGGAAAGCATTCAAAAGTATCCTCTCTTATATCTAAGGGAGTCACGGCTACACTAGCCTTAGGTTTTCCCATTGCTATAGGAGGTTCAGTGCTATCTAATCAGATTATATCCTTTGTATACGGACCCGAGTATGCTCCCGCAAGTCTCGCATTCATTATACTAATCCTTACAACATTAATTATTTTCCCCGGAACACTCATAGGAAACTACATTCTTGCATATGAAAGACAGAAATATACCGCAAAATATGTTGCAATCGCTTCGCTTCTTAATATCATACTTAACGCAATCTTCATTCCTAACTTTGGAATATATGGAGCTGCTTCTGTCACTCTCATAGTTCAGTTTTTTCTCAATTTCTTCATGTTCTACGAAGCTAAAAAAGCAAATAACTTCTATACTATTAAACATATTTCCAAAATTCTTCCCGCGGCCATTATAATGGGAATTGTGGCATGGAGTTTATCTACCATAGGAATGCATGTTATAACATCTATCGCTATTTCTGCCCTTGTATATTTTGCCCTTCTCTTTGTTATGAAAGAGAAATTATTAAAAGAATCACTGGAACTTATACCCGCCTTGAGAAGGGTTTCACAATGGTACGAAAGAAAAAAATAATACTCTTTATTTATTCAATATGTGTGGCATAAACGGCGTATTCCATTACAAAAACTCAAAGACCGTGGATAAGAGCGTGCTAGAAAAAGCACGTGACACCCTTGCCCATAGAGGCCCAGACGGAGTGGGTTTATACATATCTCCCCGTAAAAAACTAGGATTCGGACATCGGCGCCTAGCCATCATCGACCTCTCCGATGCAGGAAAACAACCTATGACCAACGAAGACGGATCTATCTGGGTTACCTATAACGGAGAAATATACAATTTTCAAACAATCAAAGGGGACTTGGAAAAAAGGGGGCATACGTTCCGATCCCACACCGACACGGAAGTCATAACCCATGCCTACGAAGAATACGGCCCCGAATGCGTAAAAAAATTCAACGGCATGTTTGCCTTTGCACTTTGGGATGAGAAAAACAACACCCTCTTTGCTGCGCGGGATCACGTCGGCATCAAACCCTTTTTCTACACCACAAAGGACGGTTCATTTTATTTCGGGTCCGAAATAAAAGCTATACTCGCACACTCCGAAGTACCGAAAGAACTCAACGAACAGGGGGTGTCTCACTATTTAACCTTTGCAACTTCACCTGAGCCAGATACCCTATTCCGGGGAATCCACAAACTTCCTGCGGGACACACATTATTGATTCGAGAAAACGAAGATCCTGTCATTCAAAGCTTCTGGAATCCCGTGCAACCGGAACAACCCGAAGTTTCCGAGGACGAATACATTGAACGCGTACGCGAACTTCTAAAATCCTCCATTAGATCCCAAATGGTTTCCGATGTTCCTTTCGGATGCTTTTTGTCTGGAGGCATTGACTCATCCACCAATGCAGCTCTCATGAGCGAGGTATTGGGACATCCCGTGGAAACGTTTTCCGTAGGTGCAAAGAAACACAGGCAATACAACGAATTCAATTATTCCCGGTCCATGGCCGAGCGCCTAGGAGCCAAGCAGCACGAGATCCTTATTGATGATTCTCACCTCTTCGACTTCCTTCCTAAATTCGGGCATATAGCAGACGATCCGAACGGAGACCAGGTCTGCGTTCCCTTGTACTGGCTTTCCAAGCTTACCCGAGATTCCGGAGTTCTTATGGTTCAAATCGGAGAAGGATCCGACGAACTCTTTCTGGGATACGATACCTACCTCAAGGCCTATAATCTCTACCAAAAAATCTGGAGGTTTCTGGAATACCTACCTTCCTGGAAAAAGCGGATGATTTTCAACATGAGCGACCATGTCTTGACCCATCCCCGATTCGACTTCCAGAAGGGTTATCTTCTCCGCCTCGCCCGCGGACAAGATCCGTATTGGGGAAACGCAGTGGCTTTTTCGGATTATCAAAAAGAAAAACTCACCACGACGGATTTCCAGGGGCGGATATCGGTTTCCGGATACCCCATCATAGAGCGTTACTATGATGCCATGAAAAACATAGAACCGAACGCTGGGTTCCTGAGAAAACTTTTCTTTCTGGAATTGAAGCATAGACTTCCCGAGCTTCTCCTGTCCCGCGCAGACAAAATGACCATGGCCCATTCCGTGGAAGGTCGGGTTCCTTTCTTAGATAACCGTCTTGTAGAACTCGCGTTCCAGATACCTGGAAAACTGAAGATAAAAAACAACACAGAGAAATATCTACTCAAGAAGGCTGTGGAGGGAATCATCCCCCCCGAGATTATTTACCGCAAAAAACAAGGATTTGCCACACCTATGACAGAATGGTTCCAGGAAGGCACTCTTTCTGCAAAACGCCTCATGGAAACAATTTTAAGCTCCAAACTCAAAGAGCGTAACATTCTAAACTACGAATACTTGGATTATCTTTTCCGATCGCACCAGAAAAAAGAGGTGAATCACAACTTCCGCCTCTGGAACCTCGTCACACTTTCGCTTTGGTACGACGAGTGGTTTTCTTAAGGAGTATTTTCAAGTATTCCCCCGCTAGCAAAGAAAGGGAGAAGTTTTCTTCCACGTATTTTTTTCCGGAATTCCCCAATTTTTTTCTTACTTTTTCGTTTTTCGCAAGCTTCTCCACTGCATCCAGGAATTCTTTCTTATTCTCGGGAGAAACGCAGATACCTCCCTTGGCATTATCGCAGACTAATTCCTTCGTAACTCCCTCCATGGCCAATACCACGGGACGCCCTCCTGCCATATATTCTATGGCTTTCGTCGCATACACGTACCGCAACAAAGAAAGGTTCCGCAGGGTAGCCACACAAATATCCGCAGCCACAATAAATTCTGGAACATGGGACTTGGGGACAGCGTCCAATATCAGGAGGTTTTCGAGGTTCCCCTCCTCTTTTCCTTTTAAAATCTCCGGCCTCCTTCTCCCATCCCCTACCATGACAAACAAGATATCCTTGTTCTGAGTCTTTCCGGCCGCATCAAGTATCGTACTGAAATCATATACCGAACTCATGGAACCCAGGTACAGGACAATGATTTTTTCGCTCCAACCCATCTTCTCCCGCAAAGAGAAGTCCTTGACGCCAAAGAAAAGCTTTTCTTCTACCGCATTCGGAACTACAAAAACCTTGCTCTTCGGTACTCCTTTTTCAGAAACGAGATATTCTTTAATGCCCGGAGAGTTCCCTACAATCTGCTCCGCCCTGCAATATAAAAACCTTTCGAGCCAATGTCCCCATGAAATCAAAATCTTATTCTTCAAAAAACCCAGCTCCACAGGCTCATCAGGCCAAAGATCTCTAACTTCAAATACAAACCGCGCTTTGCGAGAAAACGCAACCAAATATCCAAGGAGTCCCGCTGAAATAGGAGGGGAAGAGGCCAACACTACGTCGGGACGCCGGAGAAACAAGCCCAGAAAACACCCTATAAACCAATAGGAGAAGTAAGACCAGAGACGTCCTCCGAAAGAACGGTATCCGAAGGTTCTATCAAAAACACGCCATACCGTTATCCCATCCTGCTCTTCCTTCCCCCAAAAACCGCTCTTTACCCCATCTCTCCCAGATATATAATTCACCATCCCAGCCACCACTGTAACTTTATGCCCTTCTTCGACCCATTTTCTAGCGAACGCATGAAACCTACCTATCCCCGCTTCCGCAACAGATGTATATCGCTGTTCGAAAATGAGAATACGCATGGATTAAAAATAAAAAATCTTGAATAAGGCTTTCATGAAAAAAGCCGACTTCCTCTTTATCCAATTTCTCTCGTATCTCTCAAATTTTTCGGCATAACGCTCAAAAATCTCTTTTCCCGTAATACCATGCATCACCTTCAACTGGACAATATGAAGCTTATGGTAGAACGGACTCGCTATCATAGGAAGCGCCTGCCTGGAAAGATCATACCGGGACCAGAACCCCACATCATACCGCTCCAACTTCGTTTCCAAAGTCTTTACACATGCATTAAAAAGCTTTTTAGAGGATTCATCTCCCGAGAGTAAGTAGAAGTCCCATACTCCCCAAAGAGCCCATAGAAATCCGTTCAGTATATGAGTGGGAGGGTGTATTACATATTCCTCCAGCCATACCAATCCCTCCTCGTCTGTGAATTTCGTACCACCTTCCTTTATCAATATATCAAGAGACCGAAATGCCTTTATTGCCGTTTCCTTATACCGCTCATCTTTTGTCTCCCTGTACATCCGCGCCAATAGGGAGATTCCCGTTCCCTGAGAGTGCGCGGAATACCAGCCGGATTCCAGATATGTTTTGTAATGCCATCTAAACTTATGCTTCCATACCGGGATACCCTTTTCATTTTCTTCCAAGTTTTCAACCAACCATTCGGCTTGGATACGAGTTTCTTCCAGATATTTCTGATCTCCCGTTTCCAAATACAGGTTGAAATTTCCCAATCCGTATTGCGCAATCGCAAGAGGGTTGTACTGCCTTCCTATGTCGAAGAAATAGTCAAAGAGAATAGTTCCATTCTCATCCCGAGGACCTCCGTAACGAGCCTTATCATGAAACGTCATGTAATATCCCCCTATGGATTTAGGATCAAAGTCTCCCACGGCCGGACGCTCGTGCCAAAAGGAAAGATATCCCTTCTTCTGGGTCAAATATACCTTAAGAATCCTCCGCCAATATGTGAGGCGGTCCGCAATCATATTCTACCCCTCCCACGACAGGGACACGGTCTGTCCGGTTTTCAGGCTTTCCTGGACCTTGAAAATGGCCATATGGGACGCATACAGCTCCTCGAGAGAAATAGGAGGCTTCCCTCCATTGCGGATCGCGGATAGAAGAAGGTCTAACTCTTCAAAATATCCCTTGTGCTGCTTCTTCAGATTTACGGATCGAGTCTTGCCTGCTGTCAAAATCTTCCCACTCTTAAAATTATCGATAACCATAATCTTTCCTCCTCCGTATATCTCAATGTATTCCTTCGGAAGGCGGAAATTTCCAACTCCGGAATAAAATACGGTTCCCAAAGATCCGTCCTCGAATTCAACTGTAAAGGAAAAATTCTCTTCATGAGGAACGCCTCCCCCCACTGGAATAACCCCGCCGTACACCCTCCGAGGGCGTGACCCAGTCAGAAATCCGAGCGCGTCCGTAAAGTGGCAAGCTTCTCCAATAAGGCGCCCCCCTTCTTTCGGATCATGTGTCCAATGTTCCTCCAGGGCATAGTTTATGCGGTAAAGAATCTGCAACGGCGTCCCGGAATCAGAAAATTCCCTCCGGGCTTCGGTAAAGTGCTTTGAAAACCTGCGATTGAATCCTACAAACAACATTCCTTTGGATTTCTCGGCCTCCCGCATGATTTCTTCCAATTCCTCTTCGTTTACGGCCAAAGGCTTTTCCATATAAACATGTTTTCCCGCCGCAAGAGCTTCCTTGGCGATCTTCGCATGAGAACTGTGTCGCGTAGCGCAGATAATGAGATCTATATCCTTATCTTCCAAAAGCTTCTTGTAGTCAGACGTAGCATATTCGGCGCCCCACTCCTTTCCCACATTCTTGGAATCTAATCCCCCACCGCTTGCAACTCCTTGGATTCTCACATCCGAACACAATTTCAGGTGCGGGAGTATTTCTGATTTCATAAAAGCTCCCAGCCCGATCAAGCCTATTTTGACTTCCCGGGTTCCCGTTCCCTTCTTTTCTTCTGCCACAGGAAGCTGCATCCTCTGGGACATCTCACGATCCGGATACGAAAGCACGATGCCGTGTATCAACTTCGAACTTTCCTCGAATACGGCTTTATATGCCTTCTCAGCCTCGTCTATGGAATACACGTCCGTTATGAGATCCCGAATGGATATTTCCTTATCCGAGAGAAGTCTCAAAAACTCCTCGAGGTTCCCCTTTTCGGTCCAACGAACCAAATCAAAGGGGTAATCCATCCCCCCCTCCTCGAAAGCGTGGTCGTACCGTCCGCGTCCGTAAGACATGGAGGCTCGGTAATCCAACTCCTTTTTGTAAAAATCCCTCCAGGGAATCTCCGTCTTGATATTCCCTATTTGAACCACGCGTCCCCGCATACGAGATACTTCCACCGCCAATTTTAGAGGATCGTCAGTCTTGGTGCTGGCATAAATAAGTGCCGCATCTGCCCCTTTTCCATTTGTGAATTTTTTAATCTGGGATTCTATGTCATCTTTTCCAATTACCACACACTTATCGATTCCGCTATTCTTCGCAAATTCCACCTGGCGGGGGTTTACATCAAACCCTATTACAGGATGTCCGTATGCCTTGAGCATTTTCACAGCCAACTGACCCAAGAGCCCCAAACCAACAACGGCGACAGACTCCCCGGGAGTAAGTTCGGCTCGCCGGATGCCCTGCATCGCAATGGCTCCGATCGTGGCAAACGCCGCCTCATCATCCGGAACGTTTTGAGGTATCTTTGCGCAAAGATTCTTGGGAACAAATATCATCTCTGCGTGAGAGGCGTAATCCTGGCCTGCACATGCAACCCGATCCCCCGCACGAAATTCTTCCGCCTCGTTCCCGGCTGCTACAATCTCACCTGCAGACGAATATCCCAAAGCGATATCCGTAGCAAGCTTGGATTGCGCGACGCCCCATGCCCATTTAAAACCTTTTGTCTTTATGAGCATGAAAAACTTTTGAACGTAATCGGGACGCTCTTTAGCTTTTTGAAGAAGGCTTTTCTTAGAAAGCTCGATGATATTCTTCTCCGTTCCCACACTAATCACCGAATATTTGTTTTTCACGAGAACGCCTCCTGATTTCAGAACAGGAGGAGTTATGGATTCTACGCGCGTTTTTCCCGACTTAGGGTTTTGAAATACTTGTTTCATGGTTTATTTATACGTTTGATTTCTTTTCTTGACCGTTTCTGTGAGCCAGTCTTTTAACAGCTCGGTATTCGGAACAACGCAGTGCCCTCCCAACTTCCCGGGTATATACTTCAAAACCGGGCGTATTACATGCGACATTCCGAGTTTCTTATACCCCTCATTGTAACTCCGGTTTGCATCTGTGTACACAACGTCAAAATCAACCTTATATTTTTCGCACAAACGGACGTTTTCCCGCATAAACAGGATATTCCATCCGTAATACGTAGTATCGAGTATCTTCAAAAGCTCCGTGGTTTCGGACTTACCAAGGGATTTGGTCTTGAACCCTATTTTGGAAAAAATACGGGAAGCGTTTCGAGCCTTAGGTCCGGAGAAGTATTTCACAAAGGCCTTCATACTCTTCCCAAAATACTCAGGATTACCCGACTGGGAAGGCTTTTTGGCCCTTTTAATCCCCTTGTGGTGCCCCGGGGTATGCATTCCCCGTATAGGGCTGTGTACCGCTATTTTGCCAACTTTCCGGGTCGTACCTACAGCAATCGTCGAATGTATGATAACCAATTCGGGATCATATTCTTTTATGTACCTTTTGGTAATCCTTACAAAATCCTTGATAGAAGGGTATGTGATATGAAGAACATCAAACTTCCCCTCCAAGACATCGTCTTTGTCGCGCATAGACACTGGGTATTTTTTCTTTAAAAGTAGGTATAGGGCCATACCTACCTCCCCCTTTCCTATAACCAAGTGTTTCTTATTCTTTGTCATATTTCTGTCTCTTTTTTATTTCAAACAACTTCGCGTCTATAAGAAACTGGTGCCAAAATCCCTGCAGAACATGGAATATAAGTCCTTCTTTCCCATCCAAGAATCCGAACCGAAAAATATACCGGTAGATGAAATATAAAAAGACACGGAGAAAAAGGGGAAGAGAAATATACACATTCTCCTTCCACCACCTCTTGCGCTCCGTCTGACTCCCCAAGGGATCACTTTCCACGCCCGTGTCCCCGGAAAAATCCATCCGTGCCTTGGTTTCCCTAGAAGAGAACTTATTATGTTTTTCCGTCCACCAAGAAAGATCGTGGAGATTCTCATCCACAAAATCATGTTTCATTTGCCTTGTCTCCCCTTCGGTCAAAATAATATGTTCATCCATTTCTCGCTTTTCATATTTTCCCCTCCCTTTTCGGAAAAGCCGGAGGATCCAAGTGGGATAATACCCCCCGTACCGAATCCAACGTCCTAAGAAATATACCCGGCGTTTCATATAAAACCCTGAAACCTCCCAAGGGACTTTTGGTAGTGTTTCCTGCACTTCTTTTTGAAGTACTTGGGTTAAGTATTCATCCGCATCTAAGCGGAGTATCCAATCTCCTTTTATCTCAATATTTTCCAAGGCCCAGTTAAACTGATCTGCTTGGTTTCTAAAGGGATGGATTACTATTTCAGCCCCAAACTTGCTTGCAATATCTAAGGTTTTATCCGTACTACCCGAATCCACGACAACAATCTGGGAAGCAATGTTCTTCACGCTTTCTAGACACCGTGCCAGGTGTTTCTCTTCGTTGAAAGTCAGCACGATAAACGTTAGCGATGTATCTTTCATGTCTTTGTGTTCTTTATCTCCTTATATACCCTTAGAAACCTTTTCGCAACATTTTGGGGTTTAAAAACCTCTTCCACAAGCCGAGCTCCCTTTTCTCCCATATCCTTCGCTTTCTCGGGATCCTTCAAGATCGAGAGTATACCCTGAGCAACACTATCAGGATCCTTATTCACCACAATCCCTGACCCAGACTCCTTAACCCAAGGACTTACTCCTACTTGGGGAGTTACAACAACAGGCGTTTTAAAAGCAAGTGATTCCACAACTGCCATGCCAAAATTTTCAGAATATGAAGGCAAAACAAAAACATGACTTTCTTCCAATAAGGCTTCTTTTTCTTCCCCTAGAAGCATACCTGGAAAAATAACCCTGCGTTCCAAACCATATTCGGAAACCCAGGACTCAACTTTTTCTCTGTACTTCTCTTCATTTCCTCCAGCGACAACAAGAACAACATCAGGGTCTTTTTCCAATACCTCTGAGAAAGCCGGGATCAAGGTATCCAACCCCTTCTTCCAGTTTATTCGTCCTAGAAAAAGGATTATTTTCCAGTCAGGATTGTATATTCCAAGTCTTTCTCTTATAGAAGGATTCTCTCCACCCAACTCCTTTTTTTCATAGGCATTAGGAATTACAATACCCCCTTGCAATGGAAGACTGGCCTTCTCATACTCTTCTTTTTCTCTTTCTACTGTAAAATGGATTCCCCAAGCATTCTTCAAATTCTCTTTCTCTATCAAAGAAAGGTAAATCTTTTTTATCCATGGGCTTTTCATAGAAAGAGGTTCTTTCATGAGACTTCCCCGCGGAGAAATTAGATATGGAACTCCGTATTGCTTAGCATAATACGATCCCAAGGCCGAGGCGGAAAGGAAAACCGATGTTATGTGAACAAGATCAAAATTTTTAAGATTCTTTTTCAAAGCTTTGTGCATAAGGGTTGAATACTCCCAGATCTTAAAAGAAAGCGGAAAGTAAAAAACCTTCACTCCATCCACATCTACCTCTTCATTTAGTGGCACGTCCAACAACTCACTTCCGTCTATATTTGTGGTATAAACCGTTACATCTACCCCGAGTTTCGTAAGCCATTTATTTATAGTATGTACAGACAAAACAGGGCCCCCGTGCCTATATGCGGGAAAATAACTTGGAATAATATGGAGGATTTTCATTTTACTTTCCCAAGTTAAGTCAGAATGTATTTATTTTTGTACAAAAACTTAAAACTATCGACTTTCCGTCAATTTGCGTTCTACTTCCTCCGTCAACGCATGGATAAGAACTAAATGAATTTCTTGAATGCGTGGAGTACTACTTGACTGAACTATAAGTTCAATATCAGCCATTCCCTTGGTTTTTCCTCCATCCTTTCCCAAAAATGTGATGGTTTTTAATCCCTGTTTCTTTGCAGAACGGAGTGCTTTCAAGATATTTTCCGAGTTACCACTTGTTGTAATTCCTAAAAATATATCACCCTTTCTACCATGTGCCTCAACCTGACGAGAAAAAACCTCGTTAAAGCTGTAATCATTACTCCATGCTGTAAGAATTGAGGTGTCTGTAGTAAGCGCTATTGCCGAATAAGCCTTCCTTTCTAGGATATTGAACTTTCCTACAAACTCTGCTGCAAGGTGCTGAGCCTGGCCAGCACTTCCACCATTTCCCGCAATGAGTAATCTACCTCCATTATAAAAACATTGATGAAGCTCTTCGACTGACTTCTCAAAGGATTTTTTTAAATCCTCATCGTCTATCAACTTTTTCTGGAGACTGGAGATCTCCTCTAAATACTTTTTCATAATAAATCTACCTTATATTCATATCATACAATAGAAACAGTGTTTTTAGAATTCAAATAATTTATATCAAATCCAATGTTTTTGCTAAAATTTTTTCTTTCTAGCCACAACACCAATACATAAATGGGGGTACCTAAAAACCTTGGAAAGGGATTTATCAAAAATTTGAAGGAGTCTGAGTGGAAATACTAATATCCAGGCAAAAAGACTCGAACTCAATAATTTCTCAAACCTTCTCTGTAAAAAAATAAGATTTTGGGAAATCATTCCTGATAAATAATCTTGTCTCAGAACTTCAAAGCCCGTTTTTTCTAATATCTCTTTCATTTCTTCTTGCGTGTACCCGTGTCGCACGTGATCTCCATTCTCAACGGGGGAAACAACTTCCTTTTCCCAATTTTTATGGTATCGATACGGGGTTGTAATAAAAAGTTTTCCTCCAATTTCAAGCAAGCTTGATATGTTTTTTATCAATTTCTTATCATCCATGATATGTTCTATTGTCTCAAAGCATATTACCCCTTGAAAAGGGGCTTCGTTTTCCACAACTTCTATAAGGTTTTTTACATCACTTGTAATAAATTTAAAATCCCTTATCCCAAGCATATCTCCGCGTTTAGAGGCAACCTTATTGTTTCTTTCCTCTATAGAAACCCCTACAATGGCATTTCCTTTTCTTGCAGCAAGAAACGAAAATGCTCCGGATCCACATCCAACATCAAGAATTTTTCCATTTCTCACATCTAAATTTCTATTCAACCAAAACCACCTATCCATCACTGCTACATCTCCGTGTAAGACAGCTCCAAAAGATTTGAAAAGTTTTATAAGAATTGTTTTCATAACTTTAAGAATTATATACATTCATTCTTCTTCATCCAAACATAAAATCCAGAACAATATCTATCCAGCCTGGGAATATTTTTAAAGTTAAGTTTATTTTCCACATCGGGATATTTTTTTATTTCTTTTATCGCCCTCGTTGAGATTTTTGAAAAAAGTTTTACTCCCTCAAATCCGTTTTTGTGAAAAGAATTGAAATATTCATTAGATTTTAAATACGAAAATAGTTTTTCCTGTACAAGAAATTTTCCGTCGCAGGAATCCTCCAATATATCATTAAAGTTCTTATTAAATTCTTCTTCATACTCCTCCTGGTCAGCAGTAACATGGAAGAATAGTCCTCTTTCTTTCCAGGATAAGTGATCCCCCCCGGGACCATACCACAAGGGGCCAAACGAAGCATAAAACATTCCTCCATCTTTTAAAAGTATGTTTGAGCTTTGCATAAACTCATCCATATCCCTAACATGTTCTAAAACTGCATCAGAAATAATCCAATCAAACGCAGATTTATACTCCTCTAATATATCAGGCATATTTCCCCTTAAAAAAAATACATTTACATTAAACAATTTTTTTGCCTCTTTTTTTATAAAATCCCATTCCTCTGGGTATTTATATAAATCAAGACAGATAATCTCCTTTGGTTTTAATCTTGCAAGTTGAAGTATGTTGTGCCCATACCCAGCACCTGGCACTAATATACGCGAATTCCTAATAGGCTGAACTTGTGAACATATTTTATATACCCGCGTTTTGAACATACCCCCCTCATTTCGCAAAAAGCTGTCTGTTTTTTCTGTAATCTTATTATTTCCCCACCACTCTTTCTTTTTATTTTCCACATATAAATTCCAGAAAAATGTGATCGCTGCATGCACAACTACTTTTATGTGTACTTTTATTTTTTCCTTAAATGAAGTGGCTTCTTTAAGGTCTTCTTCCAAAATCTTTTTATGATCGCTCATGTTTTTTTATTATGCGTAAATATTCAGATGCCATTTTCTCTCCATAGTCATCCCAGGTGAATCCGGAAGATACTCTTTCTTTTGCTGATTGAGACATTTTATCTCTAATTTCTGGATTTTCATACAAAAATTGAAGTTTTTCTTTCAATGCTTCTATATCACGAACAGAAATGATGAACCCATCTTTCCCATTTCGTACAACATCTCCCGCTCCCGTATTTATTGTAGCAATAACAGGTAAACCACACGCCATTGCCTGTGGTATTACAAGTGCAAGTCCCTCCTCTAGAGACATCATGGAAAACACTGAACTATTTGACATGTACTTATACAACTCAATCTGCGGAACCTTTCCTATATATTTATATCTTCCCTCATATTCCTTAAAAAATGGCTTTATCTCCTCATTCATCCCACCTATAAGCAAAAGTTCTGAGTTGGGTAAATCCAATTCTGCAAATGCCTGTATCAGATAGTGTACACCCTTTCTAACACTCATCCCCCCCACAAAGATTACCCTAAAAATATCATCCTTTTTTGAAATCTGTTTAAACTTTGAAAGGTCTACCCCATACGGTATATGGATAAGTTTTGATTCTGGAATTCCCTTATTTAAAAAGGTTTCTTTTACGAATGAGGAAGGGACACTAATATAATCAACCTCTTCATATTCTTTTAGTTCTTTTTCTATAATCTTCGGGTGCGCTAATCTTGTCTGTACTCCAAAATTTTTATATTCCCTTTTTAATATCTCTGTTTGATACTCAATGTGTGAACTTCCCCTCTCAAGCACTGTAACTATCCCTCTACTTTTTGCTTTTCTGATTGTATGTAGCCCGTAACTAGACCACATAACACTTATATTGGGGTTTTTCATATTACGAGCTACCCATTTATCAAATTTTTCACATACAAAATATTGTGGATTCCAGATAGATTGGAAAATACTAGGCATCCTTCTCCATCCACGGCTCAATATCTCCAATTCTACTTTCGTTTTTATACTTTTTTTCTTGATCCCATATTTCTTGACCTCCTGTTGCGGATAGGTTGTGAAAATCTTATTTAGATATCCCTGTTTATTTATCTGGCGAGCGAGATCAAACGCGTGGAATTTTCCCCCTACCGATATGTTTATATTTAGAGCCATGTATTTATTGAAAACTCTTCTGTTTTTCTCATCTTATCCAAAAGAGAAACACCTCGTTCGGCCGAAAGATTATGACCTGCCTCCGCGTGAATATATAACTGATCTAACATATAAAGCAAAAAGAACCAAAAACTTGTTTCCCTATCAAGTCTATATGCATTAAAAAGTTTCTTGGTATATTTTTTAATCTCTCTATTTTTGCGAAAAAACGTCTTTTTTACTCCCTCGGCGTACTTTGTATTGTACGAACCTTTTTCTCTACTCACCGCTTCACTGATAGCCAGGCTGAAAAAATCAAATACGGGAGGAAATTCATATTCCGCATATTCCCAATCCAGGCAAAAAAATTCATTTGGGGAATAAAGTGCTTGATAGAATGGGAACTCTCTCATTGTAAGCGAAAAAAGAAATGTCTTGCCATTCAATTTATCCTCTGCTTTCTTATACAGTTTTTCAATCATGTCCGCCGAATGAATAAACTTACTTTTCAAAAAATCTACTTCCCAATTTAAGCGTTCATGGAATTTTGACTTCTCAAATATAATATATTCTCCAGTTTTTTGAGATAATTGGAGTAACCAATTTATATGCGCGTTTTCTATGCCTTTGTATTTTTTTAGATCTCCTTTTGTTGATAGAATATAAAAAAATAAGTTTTCTGTTTCCCCAACTTCTAAAATCTTGGGCGCAGACGCGTTCTTAAATTCGATTTTTTCCAACTTTTTTAATTTTTCTACTTCATTTCTTCCATACTGGTCTCCGTTTCCATTTTTTTCATACACCTTTGCATATCCATACAAATCCCCCGAATCTTTTAAGAATAGTGGTATAAGAAATTTTTTAGAACCTGAACATATTGGGAAAATATAATCTTCAAAAATATTATATATTTGACTCACGATATCCCCTTCTGCTGAAACAATTTTTTCTTTAGAGAAAAGCCTTAAGAAGGGTTCGGATGCTAGCATGCGTGCAATATGTAACTTCAATCTATCTTTTGCTGTTTTGCCTTTATATCGGATTAATTCACCAAAAATCTTTTTTAAAGTTTTGCGATCTACTGTAGGTATAGCAATTCCTGATTCAGGAAAATTGCCACTTATAATAAAAAATGTAGGGGGGGTATTCATATGCATCTTTTTTTGACCCTAAAATCAACTTCAGTATATACTGGTTCATTTCCTAAGACAAAACCATATATTTAAACGGCAATACAAGTTGTATTGCCGTTTACTGTTCAGGACCCTGTCCTGCTTAGTATGGAAGAATTGCAAAATCTTCAATAACGCAGTTTTTATAAAGTTTAATGCCTGGACATATAATTGCGGTTTTAATCATCTTACCCATGACTTTCACTCCTTATATTTTTAATATCTAGGCTAAGTAATACTACCTTTTTGAAAAAAATTAATTATAGCTGAAGCTACCCACTGTATTTCCGCTTTTTTCATCTCCGGAAATATTGGAAGCGAAATTATTTTATTCACATATGATTCTGTAATCGGTAGTCTGTGTTTCTTGTATACTCTAGACTCTGTATATGCCCTTTGCTTATGTAGAGGAATAGGATAATGAACTCCCACTTCAATTCCTTTTGATTTTAAATATTGTATTAATTTATCTCTGTTCTTCACCCGTATAATATACAAGTGGTATGCGTGTTTATTCCCCCTTTTTTCAGCCGGCGTTGTCACATTTTCATCTAGAAGTTTGGTATATAATTTCGCAATATCCCTTCTTTTACGAACCCAACTATTGAGATATTTCAATTTTACCGATAAAATCGCTCCCTGCATTCCATCCATTCGAGAACTCAATCCCGCGAATGCATGCTCATACTTCCCAACTCTTCCATGATTTCTCACCATACGAGCATACTCAGCGTATGCCTTGTTATTTGTCACAATACATCCCGCATCTCCATATGCACCAAGGTTTTTTCCGGGATAAAAACTATAAACTCCTATGTCACCAAATGTCCCTGCTCTTTTTTTATTTTGCATCGCCCCATGTGCCTGAGCACAGTCTTCTATCACCTTGAGTTTGTATTTCTTTGCGATCTTTACGATTGATTTCATGTCTGCAATTTGACCATACAAGTGTACAGGGACAACTGCCTTAGTTTTCTTTGTTATTTTTTCTTCTATTTTTGAAACGTCTATTAAGTGTGTTTCCGGATCAATGTCTATAAAAACAGGAACTACCCCCATTCGGATAAGTGGTTCTATAGTTGCGAAGAATGAGTTTGCAACCGTGATCACCTCATCTCCCTTTTTTATGCCTATTGCTTCATATGCAACCTGAAGAGCGTCTGTTCCAGAATTCAGCCCAACACAATATTTCCTTCCAACATATTTTGCAAACTTTTCCTCAAAGATTTTTACATATTTCCCTAAAACAAAAGCTGAGTCATCTATGACTCTTTTTATGGAACCGCTTATCTCTTTTTCAATACTTTTATATTGTTTTTTTAAATCAACAAGAGGAATTTTGTTTTTCATAATCGATTTTATTAAAAATCTATCCTTTTCCCATTTTTTGATGATTTAATGGCCTTTTCCATAAATCTAACACTCATAAGGGCGGTGCGCCCCGAGACTAAATTACCATCAACTTCTTTACCATTTAACTTTTCAACAATTGCTTTAAACACAAGGTTGTGATTGGACATAGATCCCTTATATGATCCATAGTCATTACCTTTGTTTTTTGTGGGTTCAAGTTTATAGGAATCCATTCCTTCAACCTGGAAATAATCAATTTCATTTAAATATTCCCCTCCTATTTTTACAGTTCCTTTTGTTCCAATGATAACGATGGATCCTTCATAATTTTTATTTGTTGCACATGTCGTATAATTAAACGCTCCTACAGCTCCATTTTTAAACTCTACCGCTATAACGCCGGTGTCCTCTGTTTCTATCGGTTGTTTTTTTCTTGTCAGAAAAGCGGAAAGTGATTTCGGCTCTCCAAAAAATGAGAGCATGAGATCTACAAAATGGCTCGCTTGTGTATATATCGTACCTCCGTCAAGATCGATCGTACCCCTCCATGCATCATTTTTATAATAATCTTCATTTCGATTCCAAATCATGTTTACAATACATTTTATCGGTTTACCCAACTTCCCTTCCTTTAGTAGGTTCGTAACCAGTTTTACTGGAGGATTATATCTATTTTGCTTTACCACAAAGAGCATCTTTCCTTCTTCTTTGGCGGTGGCTATCATTCTTAAAGCGTCTTTCTCTGAAAATGCCATCGGCTTCTCACATAAGACATGTCTTCCTGCCTTCAATGCCTTTATTGTGTGTCCTGGGTGAAGACCCGAAGGTGTACAAATGTTCACAAAATCCACCTCATTGTCTTCGAGTAAATCTTCTATTCTGTGGTAACTTCTGCAAGAATACTTTTTCGATAACTCATCTGATCTTTCTGGGATTATATCGCAAACCGCCACAAGTTCAGCTCCTTCCACATTTTTGAGCTTTTCAGCATGGCGGGGTCCTATTTTTCCACACCCCAAAATCGCAAATTTTACTTTTTTCATAGATTTATTTTTTCTCAAAATATCTCAAAGCTTTTATGATACCTTCGATGTCCTGTTTATACCCCCAGGAAAATATCTTGTCAATTGATTTTTTCTTCATCCGCCTTAAAAGATCACTATCTTCAGCCAGAACTTTTATATAATTACTCAAAGCATCCACATCTCCCAAAGAATAAACAAACCCATTTTCTCCCCTTTCTATTAAATCCTCTTGTGAGCTTATAGTGTCTGTACAAACCACTGGTAATCCGCATGCCATTGCTTCGTTTACTGTTGCCCCCCAGTCACCTTTATGCGGAGCATCCGCCCTTACAAGAATGTCCGAGATTGAATATATTTTCACCAACTCTCTTTGATTCTTAAAACCAAGAAAACGAGTATTTGAGATTTCCTCGTCTTTTACTTCTTTTTCTAACTGGGCCTTCATTGGTCCATCTCCAACCATAAGAAGAATCGCGTTGGGAACATTTCTTAACTTCTTAAAAGCTTTCACAACATGTTCGGGATGCTTTTCAGGTCCAAATCTTGCGGCGAAAACTGATACAACCGCGTTTAAAGGAATGTTCATTTCTTCTCTTATTTCGTTTTTTCTCCCTTTATATTTCTCTACCTCACTTCTAAAAAAATTGGTGTCGACTCCATATGGGAAATTAAATATTCTCTCACCCGGTATTCCATATTCTTTGTAAAATCTTGCGTTTCTGCTTCCTATCGACATAAATCCATCTATAAAAAAATGGAAAAGAATGTTTAATGCGGTCTTCTTTAACAAAAGAAAAGTCTTGGATCGTTTTGTATTCCTATCGTAATAAGAGGAGGCGACGGCTCTTACTAATATAGGAGTTCTCCTTACCTTTGCCGCAATGTAGGTAAACCACAGTGTTATATCCATCCACCCCATCACGAGAACCGCGTCATATTTACCCTTCCATAATTCCCATACTATTCCTGGATTAATCAAACCTCCAAAACCAGGGCGTGGTCGGGGCGAATAATTTCTCAAAAACTTGTATTTGTATCCATCAAGCAGGGGGATGTCCCATTTATACGAAACATTGAAAAAATCTTTTTCAAATTGTGGCTTACTTACTCCCCAGTCGATACAATAAAAAACCATTGGATCGATCTGTGGATGCTTTGCCATTTCCTTCCATAATGGGGATTGATACTGTATGGGATGGGATGCAACTATTGCCAGCTTATACTTTCTATTTTTATCCATGGGTGTTGTTTTCCTTATTTTCTATAAACAGATCTTGTTATATAACCCGTGATTTCTTCAGCTACTTTTTCAACAGGAACATCTGTACTCACTTCAATAAAGCCTTTCACATCTCTTTTAAATTTTCTGTACGCATTAATCTGCCTTCTTACTTCTTCTGGAGAATGTTCTTGTCTTCTTTCAAAAACTTTTTGGGGGTCGGGATGGGAAAGTAAAACAATGACATCCGGTTTAGGTATAAAAAATTTATATACTAACTTTGGCAACCAAGCTGGGAATCCGAGATCTTTCTTCGGCCTTGGATCGACAAGATAATTGTAATAATACCTCTCTCCCAATACCATTCTCCCTCTTACCAAAAGGGGGCGTATGCGGAGTATATATCCAACAAAATAATCTGCAGCGTGATAAAAAAATCTTATAATACCGGGGACCTTTGACTTTTCCCCCTGCATAGATCTCTTCTCTTTACCTAGCGAAACAACCGCCTTTCTTGTCGGCAATACATTGGGTCTGAATCCCAGGTGTAAGTGTTCTACTGGCGTGTGAAATGCAATAAGGAGATCCTTAACAAGGCCGGCGGTTGTAGATTTACCAACCCCATCTGGACCCAAAATCACAACGAACTTCCCAGGAGGAAACAAGAAACGGAATGGGTAAGTTATTTTATTTTTTATCTTTTTCTTTTTTTTCTTCTTATATAAGCTTTCGGGTAAAAAATAGATTCCCCCTTCTTTCTTTTTTCTAAAACTCAAGAGAGTATCAGCATTTGTGACTGGATTTGTAAAATCCAGTCTAACGAAGACTACTTCTTCATCTATAATTTTATACAAAACTGTATACAAACCAACTGTATCCCCTCGTACATGAACACGAAAACCATTTTTTTGTGCGCATTCATTTATAATTCTGAGGGTTTTGGAAGTATCCTCAGGCCTTATTAATATATCTATGTCATTCCCTATACTTTCAGGAATCTTTTCAACTTTTCTTAAAACCGCATACTCAACATCACGCTTCTCAAGTTCAGAGAAAAAATACAAGACAAATTTTGAGATTTCTGGATGAGTTATCATTAATTCTCCGATTTCAAAATAATCTCTATCATTTCACTTAGGCGATGTCTAAATGTGTAGAATTTATGAGCTTTTTTATATGCTGCATCAGCTATCTTTTTTCTCTCTTCGGGGTGGGAAAGATAGTATTTTACCTTCTCATGAAGATCATTTAAGTCATTAAATGTAACTATTTCTCTACCTATTTCAAAGAAACTACTTACCTCATCTCTATGTTCGCAGATTTGGAAACCGCCACAGCCTGCTATCTCAAAAAATCTTTGATTCACACCCTCCACTTCACCCTGAAAAGTGTTTAGTACTATTTTTGCTCCGTTAAATGCTTTAGATTTTTCAATTTCCGTAACATTTTTACCCATAAATACATCGCGGACATTTAATGTAACCCATCGGGGAATTGATCCCCAAAGCTTTACATCATAACGTTTCATTAAATTTTCCAATATAATCGCTCTGAAATAATATATATTTCCCGCTGTAGTTATATCACATCCATAATATTTTTTTTCATCATCTGTTAAATCAACTTTTTTGTGCCATTTAGGCATACATGCTTCAGGAAGATAGAATGCATTCTTTCCAATTGTTTTTGCCCTCTCAACTATCCACTTGTCTTTAAAGAATAGGAAATCATAAGGGGCTGCAAGTATATATTGTCTTCCTAAATTTTGGGGATGATCTGGAAACCAACAAACTAATTTTGCATTTAAATTTTTCTTTAAACGCTTAATTATCTCCGGGGGGATCCACGCGCTGTGAGTAATGATTAGGTCAGGGTTGTGCTTTTCTATATTGTCAGCAATTTTTTCAAAAAAACTTTTTTCAAGACCTGTGGAGGTCTGCATCCCAAACTCTATTATTCTTTTTTTTATCCTTGTTTTTAATCCCAGCCTTCCCCTTTTTTCTATATCTTGAGCAAAAGATATTCCAAAAACCTCTCTTTCATCCACGGAATGTACTTCATAGCTCATTTCTCGTAACGTTTCTAGTACGCTTTTAGGAAGGGTATCTGGGTGCTGTGGTCCTACAACCACGATTTTTTTTACTTTATCCATGTCTTCAAATTATAGTGCTTAAATCATGAATATACACTTGACGGGTACCTTCATGAACCGAATCGAAACAAACCTTCTTTCCACTCCTATTCCACCTAGGATGTAGGTCACACCTCATCTCACTTAACTCCCAAGAAGTGTCTCTAATCCCATCTGGAATTGAATAATACTCACCTATTATCTTTCCTAAATTATTTTTCAAATCATAAAGCAGGAGTTTCCTATTATGACTTTCATCAGGATACGTATCTGTTATCATCCACTTCCCATCAACGGAAACGGATGGATGCCCGTCTTCTGTTAAAAAACTTTCCCCTACTGAAGTTGTTTTTTTTGTTTTATCTACAAAAACCATGTATCTATCCCCTATAATTTTCTGTCGCGCTTTTCCCTTTATTTTTCTTGAAATCCAAAGTATTGGTTTAAATAAAGGAAAGGTCAAGATTCCTGATTTTCTCATCTTCATTAAATTTGTCCTATTTCTTCCAAAACCGATTATTTTTTCGTCATCTATCCAATTAAAGTGGGAGATGTGTCCTGGTAAAAGAAAAAGATCCGTTCCGTCAAAGGATGATGAAATAAACCTATTCCAAAACCCCCCGTCTCTCATTTTCCACTTATGTACAAAACAAATTCTACTTCCAGTTTTATTAAATGCTATATGCGTAAGAAAATGTTTTTCATCTTGACCCGGAAAATTCTCAAAATAAGAAACCTTCTTAATTGAAAGCAATAAGCGCGACTCTCCTGTCTCCAAATCAACCCCAAACAGACCGTCATCGGAAGGAAGTGATTTATTACAATCAGATATAGGAAATCTTCCCTCATATCCATATCCTCCATACCTTTTCAATCTTTCAAAATTCACACCTATACCAAATTTTCCTGATGGGTGGATTGCATATATCGGCAATGAAAGTTCTTTCCTACTCCCATCCTCCAGATTAAAAATAACGGACTTCATAACTCCCTCCTCAGTTATATCATTAAAAACAAGTTTATTAGAGCTACCTGGAACCCACTGAAGGCGTGCTCCCTGGTGAAAGTTCCATGCTCTAGTTTTAGCAATTTCCTTTTCCTCGTTAGTTAAAAGGTTTTTTACCAGAATAGAAGCGCTATCCTCACCTGTAGGCATTTTGTCAAAAAGATTTGTGCTGTGGTATGCAAAAAAATTCTCATCCTCACTCCAGGGACAAATATCATGGAAGCCTACAAAATTGTGCTTGGGGCCAGTTGTCAATGCATATCTCATTATTTCAATCTACAACAATATAAAAACTCTATCAATTTTAGAAACACCCCAACTTTCGTTGGGGTGTTTCTATCTTATTTCTTCATTACTTCAACCATCTTTTGCCCTATAAGATGTGGATACTCACTTGAACAATCCTTTACGATAAACCCATATTCATCTGCTAATGCTTCAAAATGTGAAAATGGATATTCAAAATCCTCTATTGAAAAGTGTCTATACCTTTTTCCTTGAAAGTACGTGAAGTAAAACACTGAATTTTTGTCCATCACTTTCCCAATATTTTCAAACAACTCTTCTATTGGCTCAGGAGGAAGATGAGTAATAACTGACTGTGCAAGAATAAAATCAAATACTTTCCCCCTGAACTCGTTTAACTTTAGATTTTTCTCCTCGTTGACTACAAGGTAAGGATTTTTTTTTGAGAGCCCCTCTTTTTGAATTAATTGCTTCCCATATTCAATTGTTTTATCAGCCATATCCACACCGAAATAATTTCCTTGGTTTAGATATTTTATGAATTTTCTCCCCCCCCGCAACGTTCCACACCCAATATCAAGCATTTTATGTTCCGGTTTTAAACCTTTCTTGATTAGAAAATTGAATTGGAGTCTCCCCATTTCTTCCCACGATCCCCCGATTGCTTTGTGTGGTTCTTCTGCGATGCGAGCATTTGTATGTTCGCTGTACGCATCTAGATAGGACTTTTTTTCATGAAGTTTCCTTACGTATTTTTCTGGACTCCCCCACCCAAGAACTTTTTTGATGAGTTTTTTGATGTTTGGTTTCATATTTTTTTGTTTCAACGTGTTAAACTATAGCACACTCTTTTATTCGCTTGCAATCTTCAGAGCTTCATTAACCCTTTTCGGAAAATGATGCATACCAAATTTCTTCAGAGTCTCTTCTCTCAAAAAAGTTGGGTTAAGAAGATTTCTGTCTATCTTTCCAGAAAGAACGCTGATTATTGATTTAGCTATTTCTTCTATGCTCTCCGGATTTATTAATAACCCCACTTTGCCTCCTTGAAGCGGAGTAGAAGATCCGTCAACGTTTCCAGCAATGACGGGAATACCGCAGGAAAGCGCTTCTACAAAAACAGCGGGAGCGCCCTCCGTCGTTGAGGGCATTGTAAACACGTCTGCAAGGTTGTAATGATCAAGCACTTCTTCATCAGGAATAAATCCTGCCATAATGACGTGTTCTCCAAGTCCCAACTTCTCAATTAACCTCTCCACGCGCGGAACATCTCCCCCAGTACCACCCAAAAGATACACTGCATTCGGAAAAACTTTTAATATCTCCGGCATTGCTTCAATAACTCTGTCATATCCCTTATACCCTTCAATCTCTGAAAGCCTGGAAATTGTAAATATAACCTTTTTATTTTCTAAGCCATATCTTTCTATAAGATTTCGCGACTTTTTTTTAGGAACGAATGTTTCTCCGTCAATCGGATTGTACAGCAAATAGATCTTGTTTTTTGCCTCCGGAATTTGCTTAAGCATTTTGTCGCGCGTATACTCCGCTACTGTTGTAATAAGCCTTGCCTCCCGCATCGCTTTCATCTTTAAAAAGCCTCCGATCTCCCAAACATCAACACCATGGGTACAGACTATATATTCACGTCTAAATATCTTTTTCGCAAAAAGTCCTAGTGGAGAATAATTAATATGCGCACATATATTTATATCAGGCCTAAAAAATATATTTTTGAGAAAGAAGCTCAACACAAAAAGGAACTTTGCAACAACCCCCTTTTTTTTCAATTCTAGGAGTTCCACGATATCACCTCTTGAACGGAGTGAATCTAGAAACTTCCTATTATATTGCTGAATACCACCAACTGCGTTTGTATCAGAAGCAATGAATAATACTTTCATCTTTATATCAATCCCTCTTCTTTTAAAGTTAGTTTTATTCCCTCTCTTAAATTAAAACTTGGGAGCCAATCAAGATCTTTTTGCACTTTTCTGTCATCTCCAACAAGACTTTTTCTTTCAAGGTCCCCCCGAAAACGCTCTCTTTTGGATTTGAATTCAATTTCCCTACCGGAAGATTTTAAAAGTTCTTTTATTATTTCTGTAATTTCACGTATTGAGTTGCTTGTATTATTACCAAAATTATAAATTTCTCCAGACCTGCCTTTGTTAATAAATAAAGAAAGTGCTTCTGCTACATCTTTTACATGTATAAAATCTCGCCTAGGCTCTAGATTTCCCAAAGATATCTCATTATTACCATTCTTCAATTGCGAGATTATTTCTGGAATAACCTGTGGCACTCCGTTGAAGGGTCCGTAAACACTAAATGGTCTTACTATAAAATAATCTATGTTATGTTTTTCACATTCCTCTTGTGTCACTTTTTCTCCTTCTAATTTCGTTTTTCCATAAATTTCAAATGGACCCACAGGATCGCTTTCTTTTATTTTTTCATCGGATGGCTTGTATACAGATGATGTTGAAACTAGTACAAACCTAGGTTTTTTAGAAAGTTTGCTTATTGCATGAAGAATGTTTCTCGGCCCATCAACGTTTATAGCATGAGCTTTTTCCGGCTCTTTGTTGCAGTCGGGTATAAAGTGCAGAGCAGCGAGATGGTACACAATATCTGGATTTGATTCCAAAACAAATTCTTCAACGTCTTTAAAACTTCTTACATCCCCTCGTTTTATTTTTACTTTTTTCTCCATGTCCAAAAGATTAGACATAAGGCCCGTAGAAAAATCATCGAAAACAAACACCTTGTTGCCTTCATTAACAAGCTTTCTTGCCAAGTTATTCCCTATAAAGCCTGCTCCACCTACAATAAGTATATTTTTCATATCCCCCTTCATCGTAAAAATGATATCACCAAGAACCTCCCATTTCAATAAAAAACCAAAAAGGCACCCTTTTGTATAGATGCCTATTTTTTTCCTGTTCACAAAGCAACCACTAACCCAACTCGTTTTCTCTGTACCAATCCAGGGTTTTCTTTATTCCCTCGTCAAGTGAATTCTTTGGAGTCCAACCAAATTCCCTTTTTGCTTTTTCAATATTCAAAGCAAGTTTTGTTTTAATGGACGGTTTTGAAGCGTCATATTCAATTTTCAATTCCCTTCCCGAACTATCAATAATTTTTTGAACCAGATTTTTAACGGAAATTGATTCACCATACCCAACATTGGAAAGTACAAATTTATCCTCCTGCTTATCCAACGCAAGATCCACAAAGTCAACAAGGTCAGAGACATACAAAAGATCTCTCTCTTCCTCCCCAGATCCCCAAACAACAATTTTTCCGTCTTTTGAAGTCATTACTTTCGTAATAGTTGCACCGAAAACATGAGACTTCTCCAAATCATATTTGTCGTATGGACCATAAATATTCGAATGTCGTATAACTGTATATTTTGTATCGCCAATCCTAGAATAAAACTCGCACATCTTCTCGGTATACACCTTGGTCCACCCTACACCAAAATAGCTTTTATAAATCTCCTTATTCGCGTCAAAGTCTTCTTCCCTTACCAAAGTATCAGATGGCTGATACATAACAGTACAACTGAAAAAAACAACATGAGATACTTTATGCTCATATGCAGATCGGAAAATAAGAGAATTCATCACCGCATTATCAGTAACATGATAGTAGGGCTTTGTTACAATGTCTTTCGACCCCGAAGTAGTCGCAGCAGCCTGAATAATAATATCTTTCCCCTTCACCACATTATTAACCTCTTCTGGGTTCCTTAAATCAGCCTTCACGAGAGTGACACCAGGAAAATCAAAAGGCTCTGAGTCAAGATATGTTCCGTACACCTCATACTCTGGTTTTGACGCAAACCACTCCGTAATATTCCTACCTATAAACCCAGTTGCCCCACAAATTAAAATTTTCTTTTTAGACATATTTTTTATATTTCTTTGGACGATTATCAACTATTAATTGAATTTTCTTTGTTTTTGCAAAAAAATGAAAGATCTTCTCCGCCAATTCACGAGGATTAATTCCATAAGTGAACTCAGGCCTCGTCATCACCCGACTAGGATGGACGTCAATTACTCGTATTCCATCCTCTACTCCTTCCTTTCTAACAGATCCCGAAAACCCTCGCAACCCCCACTTACTCGCGCAATACAAGGGCCGAGCGGGTTGAAATTCCAGCCCTGAAACAGAATTTATATTAATTATAACCCCTTTCCTTTTTCGGAGAAGCGGATACATTTTGTTAATTAATTTGATTGGAGCAACAAGATTTGTCTGCAACACGCTATCAATTTGACGAGATGAAATATTCTTTGCTAACCCTTCTCCAATAATACCGGCGTTATTCACCAACACCAAGGAACCGCCTTTACTCGCCGCAGAATACAGTTTCCTGATTGTCGATGCCTGAGTGATGTCGCCAACAACAACATCACAATCCTCCCCTAATGCCTTAATCTGGGTTTCTACTCTTTTAAGTCTCCTTTTGTTCCTGCTAGAAATAATGACGCTGTAACCGTTCTCCGCAAACACTAATGCAAGCTCTCGTCCGATACCATGACTTGCGCCAGTTATTAGAACTTTCTTCTTCATTTATCCTCGCGGAAGACGTTATATCTCTTCTCAACAATATCTTTATTTTCTTTGTACCACTCCATAACCTCTTTTACTCCTTCCTCTAAAGATACCTCTGGCTCCCATCCTATCGACTTGGCTCTCGATATATCCAATATTCTCTTCTTGTCGCCTGCTGGTTTCGATGTGTCCCACACAATCTTCCGCTTATCATCCAAATTACTAACAATAACTTCAACAAGTTCTTTAATGGAAACTCCTTCTCCAGAACCCAAATTCACCGGCTCGGTATACCCCTGTTCCACCAACATCATCATGCCTCGCGCAACATCTCTAGCATGAACAAAGTCACGCACAGGCGATCCGTCCCCCCAGACGGTGAGCGGACTTTCACCGCCCAAGGCGCGTGTTATAAGTGAAGGGATAACCATCGCATTCTCCGGGTCAAAATTATCATACGGCCCGTATACATTTGCAGGACGAACGATTGAAATATTTTTCCACCCGTATTCTATTCTGTACGCTTCCGCCTGAAGTTCCCCCATTCTTTTCGCCCACCCCGCAAACTTGTCATTTTCCGAAGGAAATGATTTCCACACATCGTCCTCATGGAAAACCTCTGCCGGGGAATATACGCCGACTGTACTAGTATACAAGTATCGATCTGCACCGCTCCTGTGCGCCGCTTCCATCATATTCGTGTTAAAGAGAATGGTCGACACAAAAAAACTGGCTGGCTTCTCTCGCGTCATCTTGGGAGAACCCTTAATTCCGGCTAAATGAAAAACAATTTCCATTCCCTCGCACACCTTAACACAATTATCGAACTTGGTGAGATCCACCTGCAAAAACTCTGCTTCAGGATGTGCGCGTGAAGCATCGTCAAGAGAAGCAATTCTCACCTTTGCGCCATCTTGGATCAATAACTCGACTAACTGCCGCCCAATCATACCCGTTCCACCCGTAACCAAAACTTTTTTATCTTTAAAAAAACTCATACTAAAAATAATTTATTCTAAAACGGACCTTTAAATTTTTTCTCATGGCTATAAAATTCCTCGCCAGAGAGATCGACTGGTTTTAATTTTAAAGCTTTTTCAACCGCTTTTACAATATCACGCGCATTGGGATAAAAAACGCTCTCCAGAGGACGAGTGGTCGGACAATGGGTTTCCGGAAACGCAACTCTCTGCACAGGAGACCTTAATTTACTATGACACTTTTCAGAAACCCGTGCCGCAACTTCTGCACTGAAACCGCAGTTCATCCAGTCATAATCTGCCACAATGCAGTGACCTGTCTTCTTTACCGATTGGATAATCGGCCCATCATCAAGGGGAGAAAGAGTTCTCGGATCAATAATTTCTACATTTACTCTTTTCTTTTTTTTCAAAATATCTGCCGCATGAAGTGCTTCGACATTCATCCAAGAAGTCGCCACAACCGTTATATCATTCCCTTTTCGCAAAACATTACTTTTACCAATTGGAATGGTAAATGTAGCTTTTGGAACCGCCCCAGTCTGCCAATACAGCCACCTGTGCTCCAACATAATCACCGGATTCTCATCTCTCATTGCTGAAGTGAGCAACCCCTTTGCATCATGTGGCGTTGTCGGCATAACCACCTTCAACCCAGGCACGTGCGCAAAGAAAGATTGTAAACTTTTACTATGTTGAAAACCCTGACCCCAACCTCGGCCAATAATTCCTCTTATCACAAGTGGTACTTTCAATTTTCCTCCCGACCCATATCTGTATGCCGCAATCATATTTACAATCTGATTCATGGCAAGAAGCATAAAGTCTACACGGATATGTATCTGAACTGGTCGAAGATTGTTCACAGCTGCCCCTAAAGCAAACCCACTCAACGCATCTTCTGAAAGCGGTGTACTAAAACACCTCTCTTTTCCAAACTTCTCAACAAGACCCTTTGTCGTACCGAATATTCTCTTGTGATCTGCTACATCAAGTCCGAACACAAATACCCGACTATCTCTAGTCATTTCTTGGTGCAGAGCTTCGTTCAAAGCTTCTTCATAGGTTATAAAGCGTTCTTTCTTCATACAAAGATATCTGTAAATGTTTCTCTCACCGGCGCGAAAGGTGCTTTTTGAGCTAGAGTAATACTATTTTCAATCTTCCTGTTTATACTTTTTTCAACTTTCTCAATAACAGACGTGTTCATGCCCCGTTTCAAAAGCTCTTTTTTCATCAAGAGAATTGGGTCTTTTTTATACCACTTTTTAAACTCTTTTTCAGACCGGTACCCAGCCTTGAAATCCTGACTCACTCCCACATGCTCTAGATATCTGTAGTATCTGAGATGCACAAAACATGGCTTGTTTTTTCTTGCTGTTTTAACTGCCTCCTCTCCAATTTTATAAATATCTAAAACATTAGTTGTATCGCTTTTAAACACTTTAAAATTAAATTGAGAAACGATCTTCTCAATTGACTTGTAAGATTGTCTCTTGGATGTAGGGGTATGGATAGCAAGACCGTTATCTTCATAGATAAAAATAACAGGCAACTTCCATAAGCCAGCCAGATTCAAGCTCTCCCAGAAAACTCCTTCGTCTACAGCACCGTCGCCGAAAAAAACGGTAACTACTTTTTTATTTTTCTTTCTTTTATTTGCAAATGCAGCACCAACTGCAACAGGAATAGTTGTAGCTACAACCGCTGATGTACCCAAAAACCCCCTACTTGGACTTGCAAGATGCATTGAACCAGCTTTCCCCTTTGCTTCTCCAGTTGCTTTTCCATACAACTCAGCAAAAAACTTATTCGTCTCCTCGGTTTTTGCTAAATAGATTGCATGACTGCGATACGTCCCAAAAACCTGATCCCTTTTCTTTAGTGCTGATATGACACCGACTGCAATAGCTTCACCGCCCATAGACATATGCATAGGCGTTTTCATCTCATCGTCGAAATAATATCGCTGAATTCCCTCTTCAGCAGCACGAAGCAGATACAGTTTTTTATAAAACTCCAATGCTCTTTTCGTACTCACCTTAGCCATGGAATTAAGATTATCACACTACCCGTTCTCTAACAATTTACTTACTTCATAATAAAATGCCCCTTCTCATCCAAAAAATACTCTGGCCTATAAATATCTGGCTGTGGCACCCTGAAAAACCTTCTCCCCAATGATGCAAACAACCTCGTCGTAATGCGTGGAATTATGAGAAGCACGGATACGACTTTTTCAAAGAGCGAGTAGCCGTCAAAGAATATCCCCACGTCCTCATTAAAGCTAAATCCCTTGAAAAACCCCCGAGAAAAACGATTCTTTATAATCTCCATGATGACAGTGGCAAATGCCTCCCGTCCAAAAAAGATCCTCGTTGTTGAGATATAATCACTCCAATCATTTTTATATGCCACGTCATACAAGATTCTGCTGTAATAATAAAACTTCAGTATACCCTTTGCCGTCCTCTCACCGTGACCAAACTCGACGCGCAGCTTTGTTGATCCCTTGCGCTCTAAGTAGTGCTCAAAATCATTCTCCGACTTCAATAAGACTGCCTTGTTCGAAACGCAGAGCTCGCTATGGTCAGCCATGGCCTCTGCACAAAATATCCATTCGCCCCCATAGTCGCACTGCATCATTGCCCGCAGCTCCTCATTAATCTCTGAAGGAGGATTATCCACTACCTCGTTTATCTGACGCGCCGCTTTGAGCGCATCTTCTTTCCGCACCATTCCAAGAATAATCATCGAAGTGATGAATGTTTTATAGGCATTTTTAGCAAACCACGCACGCGTATATATCCCTGGTTTTACTTCTGGTTCCCGTGAAAAAATCCACCTCCCCTCTTTCTCAAATATACTGAAAACCCTTCCGGTAACAGCTCCGGCATCTGGATGTTCTATAAAAAGCTTTACACATTCCTCTATGTAATTTTTTGAAAGCCAATCATCAGAACAAAGAAATATAGTTAACTCACCACGACACATTTCAATTGCTTTTGGAAAACTCTTGTTGGTACCTATGTTCTTCCCCGTATTGAAATATCTTACCCTCTTATCCTTTTCTATATATCTCTTGACTACTTCTTCTGTGCCGTCGGATGATGCGTCGTCAAAAACAACGACCTCAATATTTTTATACGTTTGATTAATTGCACTCTCAATTGATTTCCATATCAGATGCCCGTTGTTATATGTAGGGATCCAAATACTTACTAAGAGATCGTTTTTCATGATTGAAGTTATTAGATGAGTTTCATTGTAGAAAAACAGGGAGAAAAAGCAATAGGACTACTTCAAGCAAAACAGTGATATAAACAAAAAACTTGACGAAAGAATAGTTATATGCTATCATTTTCACACTAAAGAACTTTAACAATTAATAATATACGAGGAAAAGAATGGACAATTTATCTAACTTCGGAAGATTTGCACTAAACCTTTCAAAGGAAGCGGGGAAACTTATTCTCGGTTTTCATAATCGGCGGACAGAACAAATATGGACAGATAAGATCCATTTCAAAACCGTCGCAGACAATAAAAGCGACGCGTTAATCAGGAAAGCTATTCGGGAAAGCTTCCCTAACCACAACATTCATTCTGAAGAAGGAGAATACGTAAACAAGTCTTCAGAATACACCTGGATTTGTGACGCGGTTGATGGAACCATAAATTTGTGGAGCGCATTTACGGATCATTTTTCCGTATGTATCGCTCTCTGCAAAAATGACGAACCTATTGTCGGAGCAATATGCGTTCCAAAGCGCGAGGAAGTGTTTATTGCAGAAAAAGGAAGGGGCGCCTTCCTTAATGGAAAAAAGCTTCAGCCCCTGACAGACGCGAATATAAATCACGCTCTTGTTGGCGTGGATTCCGGAAAAAATAGGAGGAGAAGCCATCTCCCCGTGCTCAATACCCTCTTGGAAGAAAATGGGATAAATTGTAATCTCGGAACCGGTTGTGCTTCAGTTCCTCTCTGCCTCGCTGCAAGTGGAGTCATCCACGGTTACATTGCGACAGATCTCGAGCCGGAAGATATGGCAGCTGCTGTTATTATAAACAGACAAGCCGGGAACAAGGTAACCGATTTGTCTGGCGCGGAATGGAAACTTGGGGACCGTTCGATTGTCGTTGCAAACCCTGAACTACACAAAAACATTCTTGCATTACTTGTACCAGAATAAAGAGTATAAGAGGACCCCGGGGTCCTCTTTATTTTGCTATCTTCTTAAGAAATTTAAGCAAAATTGGTGTGATCGTAATGGCGTATAATCTGATATCCCTTTATTAACTCCACAATTCCATCATCTAAAGAGTGTTCCGGCTTGAAGTTTGTCGCCTCTATCTTCGCATTTGAAACGATATAGTCTCGCTTATCCGGATCTTGACCGATTTCAGACTCTACGTACACAAAATCCGGCACATATTTTTTGATACGTTCACAAAGCTCCATCTTACTTATATTCGTATCGCTCAGTCCCACATTGTATGCCTGACCCTTCATCTCCTCAAAATTTTCCATGCAGTGCAAAAACGCCCGCGCAACATCACGAATGTGGATAAAGTTTCTCTTGAAATGAGCTTCAAAAAGCAAGACTCCTTTATCGCGCAATGCCTTGTTGACAAAATCATTCACGAGAAGATCCAGGCGCATGCGATGACTCATACCAAACACGGTCGCGAGACGAAGCGTAATCGCATTTCCATGTTCTAATATCGTCTTCTCAGCCTCAACTTTCAGACGACCGTAGAGAGATATAGGGTTTAGAAATGAATTTTCATCACAAAAAATCCCTTTGCTTCCTACTCCATACCCACTATTCGTATTCGGGAAAATAATACGTTGCTCGGGCTCCCGCAGTTCAAGAATCATCTTAACTGCATCAAGATTTGTAGACCTGGCCCCAATCGGATCACGGTCACATGCTGGGGCACCCACAATACAAGCAAGTGGAATGATGTAATCCTTGTTCTTGATATGCTTCTTTATTAATTCCTTGTTCCGCGCATCGCCGCGAACAATCTCAATATTTTTGTTATGCAAGTGGTCAACAAGGGATCCCTGACGGTACATAAAGTTATCAATAACCGTTACTTCATGCCCCTTTTCCAAAAGCTTAGGCACAAGTATCGAACCTATATACCCCGCTCCACCTGTTACAAGAATCTTTGCCATAATGGACATTATTATAGAAAAATGTTGAGAAAAAGCAAGTCAGATGTCTTCTATTGTTTTCTAGTCAATAGCTTCGCAACACTCATGCTCCCTGAGCACATCCTTCGGAGACTGCATCTCCAAATGCCATATGAGGTCTCTCTGTATTGTACCAGTCTAGATACCGAGGAATCTCCCTCCGGTATGCGGCCAGGGTATCCGGAACCCGGTCCAGGCACTCTTCCTGGAGCGTTCTGTTGAATCTCTCCAGATGTCCGTTGTCTGTTGGTCTGCGCACATGGGAATGCCGGTGTTGAATCCCGTCTGAGAGCATCTGCCTCGTGAACCGCTTGGAGAACTCGGATCCGTGGTCTGTCTAGAGGGTCCGGATGGAAAAAGGAAGAATGCATCTTCCCGTCCGCACGAACTCCACGCTCATGCCTGCACCAATGCGTTTGCAGGCCTCTGCATGCGCCCACCTCGATCTCACGTCCAGCAGGGTATACACATACAACTCTCCCCGCATTCTGTGCACCGCCTCCATCCGGACCCGGGGGAGGTGAGGATTTTGTGTGTACATACCCATATTCTATATCTCAGGTGTTGCCAAGGTATTGAACCATTACAGATATTTGACAATTATATTAATATATTATAGAATATTCTTGTTAGCTTTAACAATTAAATAAATGATGGAGGATCTAATGTCAAAATTACAAGCACCGGTAGGCGGCAAGCAAGAAACGATTATCGAAAAATATGGAAAACGTATCTTTGACCAAGAATACACTCTGCCTAATGGTGACAAAACCGATTTCCTACTCTTTGAAGCAAGTGGTTTCCCTGTTATCATTTTTCCTCTTACGGAGGATGACGAGGTAATCGTTACAAACCAATTCCGGTATGGTGCAAATGAGTTTGTAACAGAACTTCCTGGAGGAAACCCCAAGGGCAACCAAAGCCCTGAACAGGTTCTCAAAGACGAACTGCTTTCCGAAACCGGATACGTTCCAGAGGAAATAATTTGCCTCAATGAAGGTAATATGCTGTGGTTTGACCCAGCCTCCCTAAGGGTGCCATTTGGAGCATATATGGCACTGGGTTGTGAAAGAATTTACGACCCAAGGCCGGATGAGACAGAAATTTTAGAGGTGGTATCCATTCCCCTAAACAACTGGATTAAAAAAATCCGAGATGGAGAAATCTCCGACTCGAAGACGATAGCAGTAACAATGCTAGCACTCTTCAAGCTCGGAAGAATTTAACATTATCAAGAGCGCCGGAACAAAATGCCGGCGTTTTTCTTTTCTTAAAACAAGGGGGTAGAAACGTGAAGGGGGTGTTGGATAAATTGTCATAAACAAACTTTATGAGGGCGGAAAGATCAATATCAAAATCTCTTGAAGCTTTATTCAACATTCCTGGCTTAGGTTTTCTGTGCTCGCAATCATCCTCTTGAAGGTGCGGGCAGTAATATATCTTGTCTATTCTGTTCCCAAGAGAATTCTGCATTTTTAAATGAATCTCGTGTAACTTTTCTTGGCTTAAAAACCTTTTTGCTGTCTGGGTTTGGTTTGTGACAACTATGACTTTGTAGTCCTTTCTTTTTGCGGTTTCTATAAGTTTTTCTATGCCTGGAAGTAATTCAAATTCTTCTAAATTAATTAGGTATCCGTTTTTTCCATCATTATTGGGATTCAACGCCTTACATACCACTCCATCTCTATCGAGAAAAATAGCTTTGTCCTTTTCCATTTTTTCACTTTACTATCCAAGCACTTTATATTTAAATCCATTGGCCTATATAAAAGAAACTGTAATATAATATTACTGATAAATTATATGGAAAATATTGTAATTGCCACAACCGTATTTCTAAAGGAAAGAGGGGCCGTACGCGAAACCCTTTCTTTCAAGATGGTAGAAGAAGTGCTCAAGCTAAAATATAAGATAGTTGTTGTTTATAAAGGAAAAGAAAACGACTTTATCAAATCACTCAAGGATCTCGGTGTTGTCGTAAAGGAAGAAACGGGCGTAGGTATGGGACAAAGCAGAAGACAGGCACTCGCGGAAGCATCTCAACTCATCGGAAAAGACGGGGTAGTAGTTTGGACAGAGCCTGAAAAACATCCCTTTATTAAATTCATTCCCCGATTAGCGGAGCGTATTAAAAATGGAGAGGCGGACCTTGTTGTACCAATGAGAAACAAACTTGACTCATATCCAAAAGAACAACAAGAAGAGGAAAATCTGCTTAACCTCCTTTTCGAAAAAGTGCTGAAAAGAAAAAAGGCTGACCTCTCATTTGGTCCTAGATTAATGGGTGAGGAGGCCCTTTCATATTTTCTGAACTATGAAGGCGAATACGGAGACAAGTGGGACAGTATCTTCATACCCATTCTGAGAGTCAAAAAAGCAGGACTAAAAATACATTATGAAGGTGTCCCATACATCCACCCAGAAGAACAAACAGGCGAAGAAGAGGGAGATTTAAGCGTATTTATGAAAAGAATTGAGCAGTTCTACAATCTAGCAACACCCTTCTATGAAGAGGGTAAGAAAATAGGATTGATATAAAAAGTTAGGAATTTTCTTCCGCAACTTTCTTTCTCCAATATTCAAGCAAGTATTCAACGCTTTCCTCAAAGCTATACTTAGACTCCCAACCCGTTGCTTCCCTGAACTTGGTAGTATCAGGAACCTGTAAAGTAACGTCTGCGGGCCTCAAAAGCGAGGGGTCAACCTTGCTGGGAATCTCCACTTTTGCTAATTTCTTCAAAACGTCCAGGAATTCTCCAACCTTTATAACTGTGGGGCCGCCTATATTATACGCTTCCCCAAATTCACATCTTTCGGCAGCAACCCAATAAGACTCCATTGCATCCCTTACATCAATCAATGTCCGCGTTGAATCCAGGTTGCCATGCAATAATTCTTTCTGAAGACCGTTCTCAATCCTGGCCACCTGCTTGCTCCACGAGGTTGCAAAAAGATCCTCCCTCCTCGGATTTATATATGCAAACATTCTAGTTCTTATAACCTTCATCTCATAGCTTCTAAAATACGTAAAACCCAAAAGATCCTGGGTTGTCTTGGAAACCGCGTAGGGATTAGATGGCCTCATAGGATTAGTTTCCTTTATGGGAATTTCATCTTCATAAACCTGTCCATATACTTCAGAGGTAGAACATATCTGTATAACTGGATCGATCTCTGCGGTTCTCACGGCCTCCAACAAGTTTGCTGTACTCATAACGTTGTTCTGCATAACAGAAAGAGGTGTAATAAACGAAGTACGCACGTTTGCATACGCAGCCAGGTGAAATATCACATCTGGTTTAACTTCTTTTAACACGCGCTCAACAGAACTAAAGTCGTTTAAATCGCACTCATGAACCCGCACCTTGTCTTTGAGATGCCTTATGTTCTTGTCTGTTCCCGCACTGTGCCAGCGAGATATCCCATGAACCTCTATCTCGGGATGGTTCTCAATAATATAGTCCGCCAAGTAACTCCCTCCTGAACCGGAGATTCCAGTGATTAGCGCTTTTTTGAAAACTCTTTTCTCCATCTCATTTCTTAGTTTACCTTTCTGCGGAATTTATTACTACCTTAGAAATAAACTCAACGTCTTCTTTCTTCAAGCTTGGGTGGTTGGGAAGAAAGAATCCTCTTTTATACAATTCATCAGCCCATTTAAAGTGTTGTTTTCCGTATCGATTAAACCAAAACGGATGAAGCCCGAGATTCCCTGCTGTGTAGAGCCTTGTCTCTATGCCATTTTCTTTTAGAGCTCCTACTATTTTATTCCTTTCCTCCTCATCTTTTGCTAATGCACAAAAATGTATGCTACAAACTGTAGTGTTATCATCAAATTTTTGTGTGTAGAACTTCTCTCCCAAAAGACTATTGTACAAAAGATGGTTTTCGTTTCTCCTCTCAACCAACCAATCCATCTTGTCCAACTGCCTAAGACCTATAAAAGCTTGGAGATCTGTCGCTCTTAAATTAAATCCTGGTTCATAAAAAATAAAGGGAGTGTGTGTATTGTCTATACCATATTTTTGCAGCAATTCTTCATGAAAATCATTCGGAAGATCCTTCCCCCAACCATGGTTTCTCAACATTAAAAGAATGTTGTTAAACTCTTCATCGTCAGTAGACACCACACCTCCTTCTATCGTGGAGATTTGGTGACCAAAATAAAGAGAGAAACTCGCCATATCACCGAATGTTCCAACCTTTTTCCCATGAAAAGAGGCTCCCATTGCTGCGCATGCATCCTCTAGTAAGACAAAATCATACTTTCTTTTTAAGTCTAGAAGTTTCTCAATGTGCATATGGGGAACCCCGAGAACCTGAACGAAGATGACGGCACCGGGGTTGTGTTCTTTCAAAAGCTCTTCAAGTTCTTCTACATCCATAGCGAAAGTGTCCTTGTCCGATTCACACATAATAGGCTCAAACCCGAATTGGATTGCTGGGGAAATCGTGGTTGGCCAACCAGCTGAAGGAACTATAACTTTTTTATTTTTTAGCTTCTTTGATAAAAGAAGGGTGTAAAACATCAACAGGTTTGCAGACGACCCGGAATTGCAAAAAACAGAATATTTTCTCCCCCACCAATCATTCCACTTTTTCTCAAACTCTACTGTTAAGGGACCCTTCGTAAGGCGAGGGTTTTCTTTCAACCATTCAATAAGTGCATCTACGTCTTTTTTATCTATAGTATCCTCTGCAAGATGGTGTTTTATATTCCGCATAACGATAATGATACTTCCTATGCCACAGTAGGACAACAGCTTCGCTTTGGGATTGTTTCTATTCCTTCAACGAATCCTGGGCAGATTCGTATCTTTCGGGCGTCCCTATATCCACAAATTCCCCTTCAAAAACAAATCCTTTTGAATTTCTTTTCAACTTAGGGAAAACGTCAAATTCCAACGAAAAAACTTCTTCGTGGGGGAAGTATTCCTCTATACGCTTTTCCATGAAGTAGATTCCTGCGCTTATGAAAGCACCTTCTCCTTTCTCGTCTTTCTCAAAGAACGAATCGATCACTCCTCCGTTTGTTATGATGACATTGCCATAATCCTTTTTGTCCTTATTTTTTGTAAGAACCATAGAAAGTGGGTAACTATGTCCAATGTGATTCGCATGAAAATCTTTGAAATCTGGATTGAAGAAGCTATCCCCGTTTAAAACCAGAAAATCCTTGCTTTTTATATAAGGTAGGGCTTTCTTTACCGCTCCTCCTGTACCAAGTGGTTTATTCTCACGAGAGAATTCAAAAACTACCCCATCCCAATTAACCGATTTCTCCTTAAAATAATTCTCCACATCCTCAGCTAAATGACCTGTTCCGAATATTATTTTTCTAAACCCGTGTGAAATAAGGTTTTTGACTACGGTTTCCAAGAAAGGTTTTTCTCCAATTTCAGCCATAACCTTTTGTTTTCCTGCAACGACCGGGCGCAGTCTTTTTCCAAGACCCCCACAAAGTATAAAAACATCTATGGATTCTAAAGGATTTCTCATTTCTGGAAATATATAACCTTGCTACCGTGATTCTCAAATTCAAAAGGTACGTATGTAAGGTCGTTTAACTTATTCCTTACTTCCTCTTGATTCTCGGGAGGAACAAAAAACAGTATAAATCCTCCTCCTCCGGCACCTAGAAGCTTTCCCCCAGTCGCACCTGCTCTTCTCCCTCTTTCATACAACTCGTCAATTAATGGTGTGGAAATTTTAGAAGATAAACTTCGTTTTATTTTCCATGATTCATCAAGTAACTTACCAAAATTACTTATATCCCCATTCTTTAAAATTCCTATTGCCTCATCAACTGTTTCAAGGAGTCTTACTAATTCCTTTTCCTTCTTGGGAGTATTCTTTATTTGTTCCCCGGCAATCTTTGAAGCATATCTGGACCTACCAGTAAAAAACAGCATGAGATGGCCTTTAAAATCTACCAGCCGTTCTTGATTTAATAATAATGGTTCCACGTTTATCTTCTTTTCTCCTCCGAATGTTATTTTGTTCAGTCCGCCGAACGCCGCCGCGACCTGATCCTGACATCCTACGTTTTCCTTCAGGAGGTTTTGTTCTAAATGTATTGCGTCAAGCGCGAGTTTTTCTTTTTCTGGTTTTTCTCCTTTCAAAAAATTCAGGGCGTGTAAAAACCCTACTGTAAACGATGAACTCGATCCCATTCCCGATCTAGCAGGTAAATCATCGAAGTTATGAACTTCAATTCCGTCTTTTATTCCCGTAAAACTCAAACCAGCGCGTACAACCGGATGTTCAATTTCGTCTATAGATTTCACTAGTTCAACCTTCGAATATGAAATCCTCGAAGAGTGGTTAAAAAACTTCGGTAAATATCTGCACGTCACATGACTGTATTTATCAATGGTGGTTGAAATAACTGCTCCCCCATTTTTCTCAAACCATACGGGGTAGTCCGTACCTCCGCCAAAAAAAGATATTCTAAAAGGTGTTTTTGTTATTACCATACGTAACTCAGTTTTAACAGAGCTATTATGCCATGTAACAAGCTTATTTGTCCAATTTCTCAATTGTTTGAATGTTATTCTCATAAAAGCTATAGTTTACCGTATGAAAAAAAATAAGGCTGTTTTTTTGGACAGGGATGGAATTGTATGCAAAGCACTTCACCCAAATGACGGGAAAAACGGTTACTTGATAGCATGGGAGGAATTTCGTCTTACATCAGGGATAAAAGAACTCATAGACGTAGCAAGAAACCGGGGATACAAAATATTCGTTGTCACAAACCAGCCCCAAGTAGCAAAAAACCTGCTATCAATCCAGAAATTAGAAGAAATACACTCAAAAATGGAGGCTGTTCTGGGCGGCACAATAGACCATGTTTATTTCTGTCCTCATAAAGAAGGAGACGGGTGCGAGTGCAGAAAACCGAATCCGGGAATGATCCATAAGGCCGAAGAGGAATATAACTTAGATCTTTCAAAATCTTTAATAATTGGAGACAGTGATAAGGACATAGAAGCTGGGAAGCAAGTGGGTTGCAAAACGATTTTCGTAAAAAACAAAATAAAGGAAAAATACCTAAAAAACTGTTCTCCCGATAATGTCGTCGAGAATCTCCGAGAAATTATTCCTTTTCTATAAAAAAGCCCCTAAAAAGGGGCTAAATTTTTATTCATTGATATAGTCCGAGATTTTTGCAATGGATTCTTCAAGATCTTCTAGTGAATCTAACCGGACCTGAATATGAGAAAGGTTTGTCCCTTCAAACCTTTCCTTGTCATCTAAGTAGTGGGAAAGGGACCTACATCCTCCTATTTTTCCTCTGTCTTTCCTATCCTCAATCCTCTTAGAAATCTCTCTAGCCTGATCATCGAAATGACACCAGACAAGCTTCAGATTTCCCCCGCTTTTTCTAACGGCGTTTATGAGAAATTTTTGGCTTCTTTGCCTCGCATATGTAGCAGAAATGAGGAACGAATTCCCTGCAGACAAGTTTGCCGCTACTGCTTCATGTAGAACCCGGTAACAAATAACCATTCTGTTTCTTTCATAATTCCTCTTTTCTTCTGAGGAATAAGGACTGGAATTTCTAGGTGGGGCACAATTTGCGGGACCATCGTCGATGTCAATAAAATGTAATCCCAGTTTTTCAGAAAGCTTTTTACCTAATGTCGTTTTTCCTGACAAGGGTAACCCCATAATTGCAATCACTGTTCTTTCTTTCAACTTATACCTCTCTCTTTTAAAATTTTCTAAATTTAAATATAAAACAAATATATTTATTTGTCAATAAAAACTTTGGCGGGGATGTAAATATTATAAATCCCCCAATGCTTCTTTCACAAACCCCTCACCCGGCCAATACCTCAAGATCTCCCCTCCCACATCTCTTACACCCTCCGCATCGCCTTTCTTCTGATAGAGATCGAACAGCGGAAGCAGTACCGGGGGAAGCTTCGGACCCAGTTCCCTGGCTTTCAAAAGATACTGTTCAGATTTCTCGAAATCGCTCTCGTTTCCATACCTCTGCCACAAAGTTCCGTATAACTGTCCCAGTATAATCAGGTGTCGTGTATCATCCTTGATAAGCTTCTCCTCGAGGTATTCCACAAGCGTCCGGGCGGCTTCTTCCGTAACAGGATTCTGCGGAGAAGAAAGAGTGGAAACAAGATCGCTTCCTAAAAACCTCAAAATTTCCTCGTCTCCTATCGGAGACGGGAACTCCAGAGCTGGATCGAAATTTTCCTTGAAATCCTGCACGGACTGGATAAAAGAAACTCCCCTCAACCCGGAAACAAAATTCCGGGCCTTCACCAAGGGGGTATATGCCCCGAAGTAAATAGAGAGGGCTGCTAGAACAATGATTATTACAGGCAGTATATACTTCATGATTTTTTCTTCTCGTTATGCAGCCCTTTTCTCAAATCCCCGAATTTCCAAACAGAGAGCGCCAAAAACAGGAATATGTTCATGTAAATCGGGGAAACGTCAAATAGCACGATCCCCTGCACCAGATAAGCAAAGAGGAGCCCGAAAAACAACCCGTTCTCCAAAAGAACCCTCTTGTTCACTCTTCCGTTCTTTTGGATAACATCCGTTTTCCCCGAATACCTGAAAAACTGCACGTAGAATGTCGCAAAGATGGCCAGAAAGCTCAAAAGCCCCACAATTCCCGTGGAAACCAGATAATCCAGGTATATGTTGTGGGCCCTGTCAAACCACGCCCCGAATCCTTCCTCCGGTGTGTAGTACTCCGTATTGAAGTGTTGGTCAAAAACCAGGAGAAAGTTCTCGGGTCCCCATCCCAAAACAGGGCGTTCCAAAAAACCGTTCCAGGCCGTCTCCCACATAATCATGCGGTCCTGGAAGGTCTTGGATGTCACAGAAAGATCCAAGAGGCGGGACCCCGGAATATTTTTCACCATATCCGTATTCCGGAACCCGACCAGCAAGGCTACCAGGATCACAAACAGCACCGCTATGCCCACAGACATTTTTCGGATTCTTTTATGCTTGAACCCCACATACGCCAAAACCGCCAGAAGGGAAACTCCGAGTCCCACAAATCCTCCTCGCGTCGCGGCCAGAAGAAAAACCGCCAAGAAAAAGGCGAGTAATATCCATAAGAAGATTCCCGAGGCGGACTTCAGCTGGGAAGCGCTTTTCTTGAGAAGTAGGTATCCGACATAGAACATCATAAAAATGGAGTAGGTGGCTACGTAAGCTGGGTTCCCGATAGACCCCTGAAACCGGAAGCTGGACCCGAACTCCTTGAACCGCGCCCCCAGAAATCCCTGCACGTCAAAGGCGGCAAAAAATCCGTATACGGCCATCAGAACACCTCCCGCCAAAGCCCACTTTAAAACGCGTTTCCAGTCCTCCTCGGTCCGGAAAAGCGTCAATAGCAGTATGAAAAAGCTCCAAAAATGAAGCATCTGCAATCCCCCCTCCCCTCTCTCAAAATTGGACCAGAAGGAATACAAAGGTCGTACTCCGAAAAACCCGGCCAATAAAAATACCGCTACGAATATTGTGACAGCAATCACTAAAGGTTTCCTGAAAAGCTCCGCGAGCCTTCGGTACATATCTTTAGCCCCTTGCTTATTCAAGAGAAGTCCTAGACAGAACAAAATGAGCGCTATATCGATAACCGTCCGGAACCACACATACTTCCCCACGATAAAGGGAAACATGGTAGACGGCGTGACAATCGCGATACCCACCAAAGGGAGAAGAGAAAAGAACTTTGCCACTTTGAAATAATCCATGAGATTTCTAACCAGTATACTCCATATCCTTAAAACCAAAAAGCCCCCGAAGGGGCTTTCTGGATAGGGTTATGTGCTACCCCAAAACGCTAGTCTTTCGCTGTGATAGTCGCCAGTGACGGCGTACCGTTCACGTAGAGACCGGTGATGGTGTCGGTAAGATCGGTGTCCGCGTTACCGGAGTAACCGAGATCTGCCTCATCCACCTCAAACAATACATTACCCAACGCGCTCACAGAGAGCTGGAAGGTATTGTTGTTTGCAGCGGCCCCATTGGTACGAACCGTAATGTACCTGCAGGAATTTCCTTCGATCTTCCTGTTCGCAGCAGAAACGTACGTCATATCGAACGGAATGGTCGTTGAAGTACCATACGCGGTCGATGTCGTGATGTACGTCACGCTTGCGTCTCCCTGCGTCGTGCATCCATTGGATGAGTAGAGGGAGAAGGTAAGCGACGTGCTCGCGCTTCCACCATTCGAGAAGCTAAACGCGGTAGAAGAGGAAGCCAAGCGAATCGCGGCCTGACCATTGTTGGAAACTTTGAAGATTCCAACTGTCTGACCGGATCCTGTTCCAACCTGGGTCGCCGTTGTCGGCGAAACCGCCTCAATTGAAACATTATGCGGAACAACATAGGTGATACCCGACGCTGTCGGCGTACCGGTTACGGTTCCGACTGTAGAAGCCGTCACCGCACCCTTCACGGCCACATCACCCGTAGAAGAGGTGATTTGGAACTTGAAGTTGTTCCCGAGCACCGGACGCTGTCCGGACTGGTTGGGATCCGCTACGTCCGCTTTCACGTAAACCGTTGTGCCTGTGGTCGGTACCGGATCATCCAGTATGTTGTCGTCATCCGTAAAGGTGACTTCACACTTACTGTCGTCACAGGTATCGAACTGGGCCTTCGTAGCAAACGGCGTTGCGGAGCTTCCCGCGTACAGCCTGATGTTACGAACTGTCGTCGTCGAGATGTTTCCTCCGCCAGTCGTCGTAGCAGTAAGCTTCAATGAAGTGACTTTCTGCTCTTCGTACTGGGAAGTCATCTTGAACGCGAAGACGGTTGCACCCGAGGTTCCGACAGACACTACCTGGTTCTGGGACGGCGAAGCGCCGGACCCGGATACCAAGGAAAGCGACAAGTTACCGCTGGCAACGTGCGTCTGAGCCTGACCGTTACCCGCAAAGGTAACGTCAGATCCACTCGTCAGACTGTTTCCAGTCGTTGCTCCCACAGCGGTCACCGCCGACGTGGACGATGTAATGCGGTAGGTGTGGTCATTCGATCCCGAGAGCGCATCCGCCTTGAGGTGGAGCGTTACCGGAGTCGTCTTCGTCACAACGATCGGATTCGAGAAGTTAAAGGTAACCGTACTTGCATTCGTCGCCGTCGAGGCGGTTGTTGCAAGCGGATCTTCCTCGTTGTCCTTGTAGATCAAGAGGTTTCCTACCTCAGTGAGATTGGAGCCCTCGACGTGGTCTACAACGATCTTCGAGACCTTCACATTTTCACCGCTTCCTTCCGCACTAAGCTCGATCCTCGCGTATTCGTGTCCGTTCGTACCTATCACGACGGAGTTCGAAACAGGGACCGAGAGCGTCGTAACCTTAAGCGATGCGGCGTTTACCGCGATCTGAAGACCGGAAACCGCTGAGACACCCGGATCCACCAAGTCGTTGGTGACCAAGCGCTTCGCCTGAATCAGGTCAAAGCTCGTGACGGTGTAATTCGATGCGGACGTCGCCGAAGAGCTGATGGAGCCCTCCACGGTAATGATGTTGTCCTGACCCGACGTCAAGATCGGGTACGAGGAGAGTGTGTACGTGGTAGCCGCGGTGTTCGAGATGCTCGAAGCCGCAGTACTGTACACAATCGCATCGTTCACTTTGACGTATACCGTGCCGGTCAGATCGACACCGGACGAAGACGTCGCGATGTAGAAGCTTACCTGACGAAGCTCATAGTTCTCGCCGGTCGGCTTTGCCTTGAACTTAGCGAGAACGACGCTCGTCGAGCCCGGAGCAACTGCCGTAGACGGCGAGTCGATCGAACGGGTAAGCGTCATCGAACCGGAACCGATAGTCTGGGTGTTAAATCCGTTACCAATCGGGAACGAAGAATCGTTAGATCCTGCGCCCGGGATAACCGATACATCCGTTGATGCACCGCGAAGATCGATGTCGTAGTTGTTGTACACTACGAGGTTGATGGTCTTGGATGCACCATCTACAAGCTTGGCTTTTACGGTGAAGTCACGCGTAAGACCCTTGTCGATGAAGTACGGAGTTCCGAGATTGAACGTCACGTACTGTCCGTTCGGCTGTGTCGTTGCCAACACGGTGCCATCTTGTGCTTCCAAGGTTACATCGCTGTAATCCGTGTCATCCGCGTTTCCATAGTTGTACAGCGTCAAGCTGTGGAGATAAACTCCCTCGTTCGACGCAGACTCCTGAATGCGGAATTTTGTGATCTCCTGCAAGCTGTCTGCATCAACGTTCAACGTGGACGAACCAGTGGTCGTCTGAACGTCAAGCGTCGTGGATGCGAGCGAGCTTCCGCCGTTCACGATATTCATGGCAGCTCCCGTAATCGGGAAGGCGCCGGAAATCGCAGTCGTGTCTGCTTCAATCGCGCTTACAGAATTAATACCGAAACTTACCGTTCCGGTGTAGTTACCGGTCAACAAGTTGAAGCGGAGCATAATAGTCTGGCTCGTACCTGCTGCTACGGTAATCGGGTTTGAAGACATTCCGATCCGGACAGTATTGTCGGCATTTATCGACGTTACCACCTGACCGTGACGCATACCCGATGCGTCAACGATATCAACACCGTTCAAGTTCGTGTTTGCGAGGAAACCACCCTTCTGGAGAGTGATCGCCGTCACACTCACGGCCTTGGAACCTGCTGACAACTTAATCTTCAACGCCGGATTGAAAGCGGTTCCGCTTCCAATTGTCCTCTCTCCGGGCGAATCAGATGCTTTCTCGACCAAGAGATCAGTTCCTGCGGGAACAACGCTCGGAGTTCCGCCGCCGGTGGTTCCACCGCCAGTCGTTCCCCCTCCTGTCGTTGCGCTCAAGGAATCAATCTTTGCCCGAGTGATCGGTCCGAAGTATCCTACGGCCGGCGAAACACTGTTCGCTGCCTGGAAATCGGCCAATGCTGCCTGGGTCAGAGAACCGAAGTATTCGGTCTCGTTACCAGGGGATCCAGCACCGCTTGCAGCAACCGTGAATCCCTGTGCGTTGAGGTACTCCTGAAGAGCCTTCACGTCCTCTCCCCTCGACCCGATAGTGAGGTTACGGGTGAAGTTGTAAGACGATCCAGTCGAAGTAGAACCTCCTGCTGCAGAGAGCTGCGCCTGCAAAGCCGTGATCTGCGCCAAAAGGTTTGCGATCTGCGCCTGAAGCTCAGCTGTGGTCTGTGCCTGTGCTGGAGTGAATGAGAGACCTGCCACAATTACGAAAGCAAGTCCTGTAGTTGCAATCTTTCTTGTAAGATTGTTCATTGTTTCTTTCTTTTCTTTGAATTTCGACATTCTGTTTGTTTTCGATCCTCCTTTTGCTCCAAGCGAGCTGCCTGGAACCTCCGGGGGACCGTCGACCTTTACCATTTCCGGAACTCTATTCGCTTCTTCTTTCGACCCCTCAAAAAGAGAGAAGAACAAGGGAACAGAGGTTGATAACTATGGTAACTAACAAAAAACCCGCTCTTTTTTGGAGCGAGTTCGGCCAACACCCCGGGAGTCCGTTGGTGATAAACTCCGGGAATGCGGGTCCAGCTTAGCCTCACTCCAAGCTTTTCCTAATACTTAACTGTTATATCAAAATACTCGGGCTTTTTCAACCATCCCCGTTATCCACAAGTACCTGCCCTTACGGGGATTCACTATGTACAACGAACAAACCTCTGAAACGTTACGCGCATCAGATATCCCAGGAGGAGGCTGCGAAGATTACGAGAGAGACCAGAACAAACGCAGAAACGTGCCGAACAACGTCTTTTTTCGTAAAATCCCCCCTGAAATACCTCACTATCAGATCCCCCAATAAAAAGAGCAGAAGCCCCGCAAATGCGGCCATATTGAGGAACCCGAGGGGCAGAAACCGCCCCAGAATCAGGATTTCAGCCCCTATCAGAGACCATACGGCCCCTGCGGCCCACGTCTTCCGGGAAGGCTCTATTCCGGAAAAATGGAGCGATTCCCTATGGAACGGCAAGAGAATCAGAAACAGGGCCGCGACCCACCATACGGACTGCCATACGAGCTCGGCAAAGAGGATGAGGGCGAGCAAGAGAAGTACCGCGTGGATCATCCGGTATACCCGAGTCCTGTCTTCCGGCAGAAACCGCGCCAGGCCGTGCAGTGTCACGATCAGATACCCCAAAACGAGAATTCCCAAGACTGCCAGAACGGGAATCGAGAAGAACTCCTCGAGCGGCAGAGCCCACCCCCCTAAGACGAGCAGCGCAGGGATGAAAAAATACGAGGTACGAACGGACTGCCTATCCCCCTCTTCGGAGAGATAGAGCCCCCAGAATATCGCCAGAAAGAGGATAACCGCCCAAAACGAGAACGATCCCCACACAAGGAGAACCGCTCCCAGAATGGCAACAAGAGCCCTAAGCAGCAACGGTAACGCGGCCGGACTTTTGGAGAGAAATGGTAATGGTTTTTCCATCATGGACTTCGCCTCGGATCATTTTGTCGGCAAGCGGATCGACGATAAGCTTCTGGATAAGACGCTTCACGGGACGCGCGCCGTAATCCGGATCAAATCCGTTCTTGATGATATGCTCCCGCATCTTGGGATGGATCTTTACCTTGATGCCCCGTTTGGCGAGACGCTCTTCCACCTCGGAGAGCTGGATGTCCACGATTCTTTTCATATGTTCGGGAGAGAGCGCATGGAACACAATGATCTCATCCAGCCGGTTCAAAAACTCCGGCTTGAAGGTATCTCTCAGGGACTCCATGACCTTGTCCTGGAACTCGTGCTCTTTCCTCTCCTCGGCACCCTTGTCCGTCTCGAACCCGATCGTGGAGATCTTGCGGAAATATTCGCTTCCGACGTTCGACGTCAGAATGATGATCGTATTCTTGAAATTCACGCGCTTCCCCTTCCCGTCCGTCAGGCTTCCGTTGTCCAGGACCTGCAGGAGGATGTTAAAGACTTCCGGGTGCGCCTTTTCGATCTCATCGAACAGGATAAGGCTGTACGGCCTGTGGCGTACAATCTCCGTAAGCTGCCCCCCTTCCTCGTATCCCACGTATCCGGGAGGCGACCCGATCAGCCTCGAGACCGCGTGACGCTCCATATACTCGGACATGTCGACGCGCACCAGGGCCTTTTCATCATTGAACATGAATTCCGCCAGAGCCCGCGCCAACTCCGTCTTTCCGACGCCCGTGGGCCCCAGGAACATGAAAGACCCCAAAGGACGATCCTCGTCCGCTAGGCCCGCGCGCGACCTCCGAATGGCCCGGGAAACGGCCTCTATGGCCTGAGACTGGCCCACCACGCGCTTTCCGAGCTCGTCTTCGAGCCTTACAAGCTTCTGGACTTCGGACTCGAGCATGCGCGTCATCGGTATGCCGGTCCACCGCGAAACCACCGCAGCGATATCTTCCTCGTCCACGCTTTCCTTCACGAACTGCTTCTCGGATTTCGAGGATTTCTTCCCTTTCTCTTCCTTCTGAAGCTTCTTCAATTCCTTCTCGGCTTCCGGAAGCCGTCCGTACACGATAGCCGCCACCTCGTCCAGGTTACCCTCCCGTTCGGCAATCTCCGCCTCCCGCTTCAGGGAATCCACCTTCTGGAACATCTCATGCAGGTGCTCCACGGAGCCCTTCTCCTTCTCCCACTGCCCCGCAAGCTTCTTGTGCTCGGCTTTCAGCTTCTTCAGCTCTTTTGCGATCTCCTCCAATCTGGCCTTTTTCTTCTTGCTAGATCTTTCCTTCGTCATGGCGGATTTCTCTATCTCCAAACGCGTGATGTCCCGCTTTAATTGTTCCAAGTCGCTCGGCATGCTGTCCGATTCCAGGCGTATGGCGGACGCGGCCTCGTCGACGAGGTCCACGGCCTTGTCCGGCAGAAACCGGTCTGTGATATACCGGGCGGACAGATTCACCGCCGCCACGATGGCATCGTCCGAGATCTTCAGCCCGTGGTGCATCTCGTACTTCTCCTTCAGGCCCCTCAGGATGGCAATGGAATCCGCCACGCCGGGCTCCTCCACGTAGACCGGCTGGAACCGCCTTTCGAGAGCCGCATCCTTCTCGATATACCGCTGGTATTCCTTCAGCGTCGTCGCACCCACCGCGCGCAGCTCTCCGCGCGCCAGGGCGGGCTTCAGCATATTCGAGGCGTCCACCGCGCCTTCCGCGGCCCCCGCGCCCACGATCATGTGGATCTCGTCTATAAAGAGGAGGAACTTCCCTTCCGCTTTCTGAATCTCCCGCAGAAAGGCCTTCAGGCGGTCTTCGAATTCCCCCCGGAACTTGGTCCCGGCCACAATGGACGAAATATCCAGCATCAGGACTTCCTTGCCCTTCAGGGATTCCGGAACCTCCTCGGATACGATGCGCTGGGCCAGGCCCTCCACGATGGCGGTCTTCCCCACGCCCGGCTCCCCGATCAGGACGGGATTGTTCTTCGTCCTCCGGGACAGGATCTGCATGACCCGCCGGAGCTCCTCCTCCCGCCCGATCACCGGATCCAAGCGACCCTTCCGGGCCTCTTCCGTGAGGTTCATGGCGTATTTTTCGAGCACCCGGAACTTGGTCTCCGGCGTCTCGTCCGTAATCCGCTCGGACCCCCGGACTTCCTCCAGGGATCTCAATAACGATTCCTGCTTCACGCCGAACTTCGCCAGAATATTCTGGGCCGGAGACGGCACCATAGACAACGCCACCAGCAAATGCTCGCAGGAGATAAACTCGTCTTTCTGCTTCATGGCAATCTCCGCGGCGGAATCAATGATCTTCATAAGCTCTTGGGAGAGGTATAGCTGCCCCACTCCGCCCCCGCGGGAGAATAGCCGGGGCTGCCTGGACAGCTCCTCTTCCAAGGATTTTTCCAGAGCCGCTAGATTCACGTTCGCAGACAGCAAGATGGGACGAACCAGGGTCTGTTCATCACTTAAAAGAGTGGAAAGAAGATGGAGAGCCTTCAATTCTCCGTGATTCATGCGCATAACAAGCTCCTGGGCAGCCTGGAGGCTCTCCTGCGCTTTGATGGTAAACCGATGAAAATTCATATTATTGTTCATATAGTAGTGATATACCTGACTGGCGCCGGTATGACAACCCCGGGCTTCCTCCTCCGGCAAGATTTATTCCTCCTCCGGCCTCTCCCCCAATCGGACGGGGATGTCTATCTCCCCGCCGTCCCGCAGGACGGTGAGTGTTACGGTATCGCCGATACCGTACTGCCGAATGACCCTCGCCAGAGAATTGGATTCCGTAAGGGATTCCCCGTTCATTTCAAGGATGACATCTTCGGCTTCCAGGCCCGCTTCCTCCGCGGGAGATCCCGGAATAACTCCCGGACCGTCCTGGCTTCCGCGTATCAAAGCTCCGTACGATACGGATAATCCCTGATCTTCTGCGATATCTTCGTTTAGCATCGTGTAGCGGACTCCCAAGAATGGAATCTTGATGCTTCCCGTCTCCTTTACGGACTCAATGGCGCGCTTCACCTCATTGATAGGGATGGCAAACCCAATGTTCTGGGCTCCTGAGACGATGGCCGTATTGATCCCCACCACTTCGCCCTTCAGGTTCAGGAGAGGTCCCCCGGAATTCCCTTCGTTGATGGCCGCATCCGTCTGGATAACGCCTTCGATCCGCTCCACAAATCCCCCGCCTCCGGAAGCCGTGATCGTACGCGCAAGACCCGAGATGACGCCCACCGAAACCGTATTCCTAAACTCTCCCAAGGCATTCCCAATGGCAATCGCGGTCTGTCCGAGCTTCAAAGTATCCGAATTCCCCAGTGTCGCCGGAATAAGGTCCGAAGCCTCCACCTTCAAGACCGCGAGATCATTCAAGGGATCCCGGGCCAAAACCTCTGCCTCATACGTATCTCCCTGATTCGTAAGAACGGTATATTCGGCTTCCTCGTCCAATACGACATGGCGATTCGTCACGATAAGCCCATCTTCGGAGACCACGAACCCCGACCCTCCTCCGACTTCACGAAGTTCGGTCCCCTTCTCACACGGAGCATAAAATTGGAACTGATCCCCGAAAAAATCCTGGAACTCCGGAGGGAGATCCGCGAAGGGACTCTGGGGGCACTGCTCTATGACGGGAAGATCCTTGGAAATCACCACGGAAACTACGCTGTCTTCGGCGCGCTCCACGGCACCCGTAACGGCTTCCTCGTAATCCAGCACGGGCTTGTAAAGCGACACGGGCTCCTGTTTTTCAGGTACCGCTACATCCGTGCTCGTGGAGGCCACAAAGGCATCCCGCAGGAACTCGTAAAAGCTCTCAAACACGTTCGCCTCCGATCGGGACGGCGAAGATGCGACTACAACGACCGTGGCAAGCAAGACGATTCCCAAAATTATTTTTATTGTGTTCTTCATAACTATGCGTTTTAAAAATTTCTCCATCCGCAACAATCTGCGGATGGAGAAATAATTTTCCGCAGACCTTGGTACATCTATTGTACCTTCGACGGAAAAGAAATCCAAATTTACCGGATTTCGTATGTCAGGGTCACGGAAATGCTCACTTCCTGCGAACCGGGCTCAATCGAGGGAGCTGCGCCGCCTCCCATCCCGGCCGCATCCATGCTCTCCATGCGGTACTGGGGAACGTAATACCCGCTACCCCCTTCCTGTATGGACAGCAGCTGTCCCAGGCTGAATCCTCCCGCTTCCGCGATGGCTTCGGCCTTTTCCTGGGCTTTCAGAATGGCTTCGGCGCGGGCCTCGTTCTCCACTTCCGTGGGATCGTCTATCGTGAAATTCAGCTGCGAAACCGTGTTGGCGCCCTCTTCCACGACTCCCGAGAGAAGACCTCCGATATTGGAGAAATCCCGGATCTTCACGGACACCGTCTGGCGGATCGTGTATCCCACGATCTCGGCCGGAGGACAGGGCTCCGCTTCGGATTTGTAAATGGGACGCGAGCAGTCGTAATACTGGTACCGGGGATTCACGTTATACCCTTCAGTCCGGATATCCTTGGAATCCACGCCCTGGCCCTTCACATACTCGATCGCCCTGTTCATCTTCGTCGTGTTCTCTTCCTGGAGTGAGGCGATGTCCGTCCCCCCTTCCGTCAATACGGTGAAAGAGAACTGCGCCACGTCCGGAACCGCTACGACCTCGCCTTCTCCGCTCACATTGAAGCTCCTGAAGGAAGACGGCTCGATCTGCTTCCCGTACGCGCCCACGAAATTCCAGGCGGACAATGCCGCCACCAGGATCCCGATGATTCCGGCAAGACCCAGATAATTCCTTATTTTTTCGTTCATGTTTTTTTAAGATTCATGCTTTCGACCTTGTTACATAGTATTCTACGACATATTTCCCAAAACGTTACGCCCCCAGAAGTTCGCGGATAGCGCGAAGCACCCGGTCCACGCCATCCTTGTCCGTTTCCCTTCCGAAGCTTATGCGCAGGCTCCTATCTATCTCCTCCTCCGGAACGCCCAGGGCGCGGAGGACGTGGGAAGGCTTGCGCGCCCGCACGCCGCACGCCGAGCCGGATGACACGGCAAACCCCTGCATATCAAGGCGGATCAGGGCGTCTTCCGCGGACACGCCCGGGAGGGAGGCATTCACAATATGCGGGAGAACCTCGTCCCCCCCGTGCACCGCTATATCCGGTGATATTTCCCGAAGGCCTTCTATGAATCTCCGCCTCAACTCCCCAACCCTCCGGGATTCCCTTTCCCGAACCTCAAAAGCCTTCCGGGCCGCCGCAGCGCATCCCACAATGCCCGCCACGTTCTGCGTTCCGGGCCGCAGGCCGAACTCCTGCCCCCCTCCGTACACAAAAGGTTTGAGATATTTCCAATCCCTTCCGTATAAAACTCCCACGCCCTTGGGACCGTACATCTTGTGCGCCGAGAGCGTCATGAAATCCACGCCCAGGTCATCCACATCGCACGGCAGATATCCGAAAGCCTGCACGGCGTCCGTATGGAACAAGGGGTATTCCCCTTTTCCCCTTTGCTTTTTCACCATCTCTCCTATCTCGCGCACGGGCTCCAGGGTCCCCGTCTCGTTGTTTGCGTACATGACGGAAACCAAAACCGCTTCATCGTCCAATTCCCGTTGCAGCACATCCGTATCCACCTGTCCCTCCCCGTCTACCGGAATCCGGACTACGCGCATGCCCCGCTCTTCCAGAGATTTCGCCGGCTCCAGAACGGAAGCATGCTCCACGGCGGAAACCAGGACCTTGCCCTTTTTCTTTGAAACGCCGGACAACACCAGGTTATTAGCCTCTGTGGCAGATCCCGTAAAGATGATGTTTTCGAATTTCGCTCCCGCAAGTCCCGCCAAGATCTTCCTCGCCCCGTCCAGGGCCTCCTGGGCCTCCTGACCGAACCGGTGCAGCGATCCGGGATTCCCGAACACCTTTCCGACATACGGGCGCATGGCCTTTTCCGCATCCCCGTCCAGGGGCGTGGTCGCGGCATAATCCAGGTATGTTCCTTTTCTTTCCATACCTTCATCGTATCAGGCGAGCCCGATCCTAGTCTATCCGATACGTCGGACTCTCTTCTTTCACGCCCGCCACGTGGTTTACATACCGCGAAAGGGCGAAGAGCGCGCTCGAGAGGCGGTTCAGATACTGCAGCATCTCAGGGGAAACATCGTACCGGTCCGCCTCGGCCACCACGAGACGCTCTACTCTCCGGGACAGGGCGCGCGCCACGTCCAGAGAGGCCGAGACCTCGTCTCCTCCCGGTATGACGAATTGCTTCAATTCGGGCACCTGCTTGTCTACCCGCAGCACGATATCCTCCAGAAACTTTACGTGGTCGTCCCCGATGACCGTCTTGGGAGAATTCGTCTCGAATCCCATGGCCGCTATCTCGGCCTGGGAGACGAACAGCGTCTCCTGGATCCTCCGCATCTCTCTGGAAACGGAAATAGGGTCTCCTAATTCCTTTCTCCCGGAAACCCGGGATTTCGAAAGTCCCAGCCAGGAGTTCAGGAGATCGAGCTCTCCCAGGATATCAAAGAGGGGGTCGTTCTTTTTCTTCTTATTGTTCCCGATCCCGGATTCTCCCCTGTCCCCGTCCCGGGTAAAAAATTTCGTCTTCATAGATTTATAACAAACACTCCCCCGCACCTTCCGGCGCGCAGGGAGTGCTTCATATCGAACCTTCTAAAGATTGTCCAGCTCCGCATCTATCTGGTCGAACTCCGCTTCCAGGTCGCCCAAATCAATGCTATCGATGTCCTGATTGATAACCGGCGTAGTGTCTTCCAAACCCTCCTCCGGAACCTCATCCGAGATTTCTCCCGTGGGTTCCTGAGGCAACGGCTCCTCATACACCTCCCCGCCGGAACCATACCACCACCATGCGAGGGCGATGATAATAATCAAGATGACAGCTACGACAATCCAGGGGGCCGACGACTTCTTGGAAGTCTGGTTCATGCCCGTGGGATTCATTTCGTCCATATGCATTTAGATTATTGTTCTTCAGTCGACTTTTCTGAGGATTCGGAATCCTCACTGAACCGATACGCGTTCACATCCGGAATCTCGGCGAGCACCTGCGCGGAGGACCGCACAGCGTCCCGAGCCGCATTCACCACACTCCTTACAGACTCCAAATCAGTCTTTAACTCATTGCGCACCACGGCCACATCAGACCTCAGCGTGTCCTCGGAGCTGATCTCCAGAGAATACGCCTCGGACGCCTGGACCCTGATGGCCTCCCGCGCCCCGGCAATCTCCCGCTCGGCAACGGCAACCGCGTTTCTCACGCCTGACACGTCCTGACCTCCCAGTTCAGCCTTGTCCGCTCGGGTCAAAATATTGGCCGTAACTTCCTCGAGCTTCTGGAGGGCATCGGAAGCCTTCTCCAAAACCCTCTGGTTCAAGGCATTAACCGCATCGGCGACCCGAAGCACGGCTTCCCGCTTGGCTTCATCCGGGATCTTCTGCACCTCCTCTCTCAATTCGGCCTTCTGCTCTGTAACTCTTTCCTGGACCTGGGTGCGCACTTCTTCCATCTTGGTCTTGAACTCTTCCCGATCCACCTCCACGCGAGCCTTGAACTCCTCCCGCTTCACGCGAATGAGCTCCTTGGCATCTTCCTGGAAGGCCTCCACGCGGACTGCGGCGTCTTCCCGGATCTGCTTCGCCTGCATCACGGCCTCCTTCCGCGCTTCCAGGGGAATCATCCCCGAATCGGTACGGACCCCCATACTCAGATCATCCACGCGGGTGCGCACTTCTTCTTGCACGCGCTCCAAGCCCTTCTCCAAAACACCCTGCGTATCCCGGTTTACCTCCCTTTCCCGATTCTCCACCTCATTCCTCTCGCGCATTTCCATACCTTCCTTGCCCCTGAGATCAACCGCAGGCACGCCTGCATTTCCCGGCGCCACATCTTTCCCGCGCATTTCCATACCTTCCTTATCTCCGACGGCCGGCACGAGAACATCTCCTTTCTCCGGAGCCATGTTTCCCCGCACTTCGACCCCGTTCCGGACTGCATTGGTCCTTGTATCCGGTCGGGCATTCTGAGCCCCCGCCGAGAGCGTCATCGCAAACATAAGCACCAACGTTGTAATAATTATTTTTTTCATATAAGTTTTTTTTCTCCGACGTTTACAAAAACGACCTTTCCTCTCTTTCCGACAATCCAAAAAAGAGGGGTATGTTTATTATACCAAACAAAAATCTCCGGATATCCACCTTGACAAAATACCCCGATTTGCTATCATAGCGTCTGGGGGGAATTTTAAATTCCAATTAACAACTTATCTATGTGGAGGTTGTATGAAAGTACTTTTCCAACTGTCTGAAGAAGTAGAGGTTTCTGAAAACAAGAAAACTAAGGAGATAATCGAGGAAAGAGATTATTTCCCTAGCAAAGGTATTGAAGAAACTTTAAAAATCAACGGGGAACAAAAAACTTTTATGGTTCAGACTGGTTTTCCCGTAAATGGGAAAAACGGAATAGGTTGGAAAGCGATTCTTGGCCTAACTTAATTAACTATTTTTTCAAACCCGGATTACATAATCCGGGTTTATTTTTCTAAACAACTTCCCTATTGTAGCACTCCTCGCAGTACACGATCTCCTCTCTGTCCGGGGAGTAGCTGGTCATGAACTCGTGGGTGCAGGGCTGGTCTTTGTGGGAATGCTCTGCGGTATTGGCATAGGTATTGTTCTCTGAAGCCTTTCCCTTGCACATGCAAGTCCTTTTCCAGAGTTTGAGGGGGTTCCTCTGGGCCAGCCTCTCA
>Ga0272443_10000160_pt1 | contig 127388 bp, 88 predicted proteins | sample SSMAcet12_FD_193581 | JGI IMG/M metagenome (GOLD analysis project Ga0272443, IMG submission 193581) | Marine sediment archaeal communities from Little Sippewissett salt marsh, Falmouth, MA, United States - SSM-Acet-12 | ecosystem: Environmental > Aquatic > Marine > Wetlands > Sediment ... | reverse complement strand
GGCTTTGAGTTTTCGAACGAATACAGCCATGAGTGAGTCCTTTCACCAGGGCAACCTGTTCTCCTGCTGTATTCATCGACAAAATGAACCCAAAAATATCATGCAAACTTATCTGATACCGCTTAGGGAGAAGCCAAACGTCTGCCAAGCCCACAGAATGTCGTTGTCCATTGTCATGGGGATCGCCACAACTGAGAGTCGTTGCTGAGGATTCCTCTTGGCAGCATATTCCTGGGCAACCGTCCAGAGCGCGTGGGCCGCTTTCATACTGCCATCCCCACCGATGATATACAGGATATCAATGCCGGAATTGTACAGATACTGCGCAATGGATACCAGCCGGCCCTCACTGTCGTCTATCAGTTCGTCGACCCTCGACGTTCCGAGCAGCGACCCTCCCTCGCTGGCCCGATACAAGACGTTGATGGCCTCGGCCTTGAGATCTCGTCTGGCACTGTTGTCGCCCCAGTGGTCAAATGCCAGGAAACCGTTCTTGACTCCCACGATGTTCAACCGGCCCAAATAGCTAAATTCTCGGGCATACAAAAGATGGCGTTGGACAATCCCGTCGATGACAGCATTCGTGCCGGGGGCGATGCCCCCCGACACCAGAATGCCAACCCGCAATCTCGCACCGCGTCGGGGAAAATGGAGAAACTCTCGCGGTCCGGCCTCAGGAAAAGACATGTTCAGCTCGGCCATGCAGCATCTGTGCCCGTCACTCTGTTCGTGAGCCGGTATGTCATGGTAGTCATTCAACGCCGCGACAATGACCCGGGCTTTCTTGGCGCGAGGGCTCCCCACTTTCGCATGCCATTTTCCCCTCGCTTCCCTCGGATCGACCTCAATCCTCTTGTATTCCGCCGCTAGCGTTCTAGTCCCATCGTCCCACCGTTCAACCTCTGGCCACTGGGTGGGGCATCCACCCGATTCGATATCTCTGACCCTTCTCAGTTCATCTTCAGACAATCCGTGTTCCACCTTCAGTCGTTTTGCCCTTTCGAGCCGACTGACCTTGACGAAGTGTTCAATGATGTCTTTCTCGTACGAGAACAGGTGTGGATTCGGCGGCAACCCATCCCAGATGAAAGGCCGATGAAGTGCCTTCATAATGGCTGCCGCCACTTCTCTTGGTTTGCAGCCCTGGATATCGATAATAGGGTATTCTTTCAGGCTCGCTGCATCTCCCTCTTCCAATCGGGGTGGCAATTCAGCCCGCGACGATAGACAAAGAACAAACTCATGTGTCCGGCCAGATCTATGGATCTCATAGGCATATTTGATCTCTCTGAATTGATTGTCCGTCAACCTTTTTCCCGCGAACAGAATGAAGACCGCGCACTGCTCAATCTCCCTCTCGATCGTCACCTAAAAGGACTCCGTGGGAACCTGACCTTCTTCATAGTAGAAGATGTGCTCGAAATTTCGATTGAGAAACTTGATCACCTCGCTAACTTCGGGTGTCTCTCGTTTGCAGTAGCAAAGAAAGGCACTTCCGGGATGTGGGATACTGATCTTGGCTGCGGCCCTAGCCCGGCCCTTGTCCGTCTTTGTGTTCGTCCTTCTTTTCGCGGCCATAACCTCCCTCGCTCAATACGAACCTACTTCAGTGGCACAGAAAACACCGACAGTCCTGAGGCTTGGAGTTGGCACTCGTCCGCCACAGGTCTGTCCCAAATGACGTTTGTGGCGGTGCTCCCGCGGTCTCTTCATTGACTATACCATATCGGAGCAGCAGGTGTAAGCGGAAAGTCCCGACTCTCCAGCAATTGTCACCGACGCGGTTGTCGGTTGCCCGCGCCGTACGACCATACACGCACAATGAATGCCGTGAGACATCCGTCCAGGGAAGCCACCGAAATGGAGGGCAAAGCAGAGCCAATTCAGCAGATTTGTCAGGTAAGTAACGAAAACCCGATTCTCCAGGACGAGTGAATCGTTGCACCGAGCGTCATTCGGCGGTATCCTCCCTGTTTGACATCCATCTGTGCGGTTGGCGGGAGAACGCGAGTCCTCCTGCAGTCACCCGAGTTGGATCGACGGCAAAGGTACCAACAGCGATGGAAAGGAAAGCACATGTCTCGGGCAGGTTCTGTGATGCGACAGGCTTGGTGGATCATATTGGTCCTGGCGTCTGTGGCCGTCCCTACGTTACAGGCGAACGATGGCCTCGAGATCACGCCGGACGTGGTGTATGGGCACAAGCACGGCATGGCGCTGACGATGGACGTATACCAGCCGAGCGGTGGCAATGGTGTGGGGATACTGTTCATGGTCAGCGGGGGCTGGTACTCGGTGTGGGCGCCGCCCGAGCAGACGATGGGACTCTTTCGCCCGCTGCTGGACAAGGGTTTCACCGTCTTCGCGGTGCGGCATGGCAGCAGTCCGAAGTACGTCGTCCCCGAGGTCGTCGCCGACGTCCGGCGCAGCGTGCGCTTCGTGCGCCTGCACGCTAAGCGCTTCGGCGTCGACCCTGAACGGCTCGGCGTCTGTGGCTGGAGCGCCGGCGGTCATCTGTCGCTGGTGTTGGGCACGATGTCCGATGCGGGCGACCCCGAGGCCAAGGATGAGGTGTTGCGCGTCAGCGACCGCGTCGCGGCCGTGGTGGCTTACTTCCCGCCGACCGATCTGCGTCCCTACGTCAAGATCGACGGGCTCTACCGCGAGCGCTTCCCGGCCCTGAAGTTCGATCCGAATGAGGCCGACAGCGTCTCGCCTCTGCGTCATGTCAGCCCGGACGATCCGCCCACCCTGCTCGTCCACGGCGATAGGGACATGCTCGTGCCCATCTGGCACAGCGAGAAGATCCGCGCTGCGTTGAACGAGAACGGTGTCGATTGCAAACTGCTGGTCATCGAGGGAGCCGCGCACGGCTTTGCGGGCGACGACGCCAAGCGGGCCAGTGCCGCCTGGGTGGCCTGGTTCGAGAAGCACCTGCTGAGAACTGAAGCCGGCGCCGCCCTGAGCCCATCGGTCCGTCTGATCCCAGGGCCGGTCAATGGCGTGGTCATCGAGCGCCACGGACACCGCCTGGTCGTCTACGGTGACCCGTCCGGAACCGTCTCTGCTGCGGACATGGTACTGTTCACCCACGGTCGCCGCGACGTGGTCTGGGCCGGACGCAGTCTCGTCGAGCACGGCGCCCAGGCCGTCGTGCCGGAAACCGAAGCATCGACGTTTGCCGGGGCGACCGACTTCTGGCAGGCCTTGGTCACGGCCCGCTTTCATGACTATCAACAGCAGACGACCAAGCTGCCCGCGGCGCCACTGCGCGTCGATCGCGCCGTGACCAATGGCGACACCATTCGGTGGCAAGATGTGTCATTGAAGGCCATCGCCACGCCGGGCTATACGCGCGGCGCCGTGAGCTATGTCGCCCAAATCGACGGCATCAAATACGCCTTCGTCGGCGACGCCATCTACGGCGATGGGCACCTGCTCGACCTGTACAGCCTTCAGGATGCAATCGCCGACGTACAGATCCGTGGCTATCACGGCTACGCCGGCCGGATCGGCGAGTTGATCGCAAGCCTGCGTGCGATCTCCGCTCTTGAGCCGGATCTCCTGATCCCGGCCCGCGGCCCGGTCGTCCGCAACCCACAAGTTTCCATCGGGCATCTGATCGAGCGTCTCCAGGCCGCCTACCGCAACTACCTCTCGATCAATGCCGGGCATTACTACTTCAAGGGCAGCTATGACCCACTGGCGGAACGGGCCCTGGGCAAGCCGCACCATGTGCCGTGGCAACCCTTCGCCACGACGATCGAGGACGCGCCGCCGAGTTGGATGATCCCCATTCAGAACTCCCGGCTGCTCCTCTCAGCCAACGGCGCGGGCTGGCTCATCGATTGCGGCTCACAAGGGATCATCGACGAGATTAAGAAGTTGCGCGACGCAGGCCGGTTGACCACACTAGAGGGCCTCTTCATCACACACTACCACGATGACCACACCGACAAAGTCAACGAATTGCGCGAAGCGTTTCCCTGCCCCGTCTATGTCACGCCGCTCGTGGAGGATGTCCTCAGACGCCCCGCCGCCTACCGGCTGCCCGCCATGACGAGCCAGGCGATCGCGGGCCTGACCGTGGTCCCCGACCGACACACGCAGCGCTGGCGCGAATTCCAACTGACCTTCTACGACTACCCGGGCCAGACGCTGTACCACGACGCCTTGCTGGTCGAAAACGACAACGGTGAGAGGCTCTTCTTTCTGGGCGACTCCTTCACCCCCTCGGGCATCGACGACTACTGCCTGCTGAACCGCAACCTGATGCACGAAGGCGACGGCTATCTGTACTGCCTGGACGTGTTGGAGACGCTGCCTTCCGACTGCCTGCTGGTCAACGAACACGTCGGCCCGGCCTTTCGCTTCGACAAGGCGCAACTGGACCACATGCGCCGCGTCCTGACCCGGCGCCAGGAACTGCTGGCGGAATTGTTCCCCTGGGACGAGGCGAACTACGGCATCGACGAACGCTGGGCCCGGCTTTATCCGTATGGCCAGGCGGCGCGCGCGGGTCAGACAGTAGAGATCGAGGTTCGCATCCTCAACCATTCGACCCACGCACACGATTACATCGTGACACCGCACGTTCCCAAGGGATTCCGGGTGGAGCCAAATCAGATGCGTGTGACCGCCGATCCACGCCAGGAGAGGTCCGCTGCATTTCAGATAACAGTCCCCAGCTCGACCGATATGCCCGTGGCGGTGGTCACCGCCGACGTCGCCTTCGATCAGTGGGACTTGCGTCACTGGTGCGAGGGCATCCTCGAGCTGAAGCCCTGACGCGATCTCGTCTAGCGCGCGTTCTCAATGCGATAGAGGTGCGTCTTGGTGCGCAGGATCAGCGCGCTGCCCGAGACGGCCGGGGAGGCCATGAAGCCCCCGTCCAGCACATTGATCGCGACCGGCTCGTATTGGCGCGAGGCCTTGAAGATGGTCGCTTTGCCATCCTGATTGAAGCAGTAGAGATGCCCGTCACTGTAGAGCAGCGACGCCGCGTAGTGGCCACGCACGTGGTCCTTCCAGACGACTCGTCCGGTCGTCGCCTCCAGACACACGCCGGTCCCGGTATCGCTGATCGTAAACAGCAGATCCCCCACCAGCACAGGCGACGGCGTGCGCGGCATCGAGCTGGACGTCCGCCACAGCACCGAGTCCTCCGTGATGCGTCCCGGACCATCGACCCGCACCGCCAGCAACTCGGTCCGTCCGAACCCGCTGATCATGTACGCGATGCCCTGGCCATAGACGGGTCGGGCGGCGCCGGAAAAACCGCGCGTGGGAATCTGCCAGAGTTCGCGACCGTCGGTCGGGTCGTAGCCGTAAATGGCCTTGGCCCCCACCGTCAACATGTGCTTGCTCCCGTTGACGTCAACGATGAGCGGCGTCGAATAAGCCTTCCGTAGATCGCCTTCATCGCGAGGCTTGCCCTCGGCGTCGAGATCGTCGTAGTCGGCCGTGCGGTCGGTCTTCCACACCGTCCGCCCCGTCGCCTTGTCGAGGGCCACCAAATACTGAACGTCCACGCCGTCCATGGTGAGAATCAGAAGGTTCTCAAAAAGGACCGGCGACGACCCGGGACCGCGATAATGCCGACACGGCAGATCCGTGCGCTGCCACAAGACGTCGCCATCGATCGCGTCCAGGCAGGCGGTCCCGTAGCTGCCGAAGTGCATGTACACCCGCCCGGGCTCGGCCACGGGCGAGGGCGAAGCATAGCCGTTCATGTCGTTGCCGAGCGGCTCGGGGTCGTCGCAATGGAAGAGCCGTTTGTTGAGCCGGATCTGCCCCGAAGCGGCGTCCACACAGATCGCGAAGAAGTTGTTCCCTTCCCGGGTCGCGGAGGTCAGCCAAATCCGCCCATCCATCACGATGGGCGTCGACCAGCCCCGCAGGGGAATGGCTGTTTTCCAGGCGACGTTTTCCGTTTCGCTCCAATGCAAAGGCAAGCCGGCTGGCTCCGTCGCAGTCACGCCGGCAACATGTCCATCACCTTGCGGTCCGCGAAATTCCGGCCAATCCCCGCGCGCGACAGAAAGACAGAGAACCACCAGCAGGAGAACAATGTGCCTGTGTACCACTCGTGCCAATCTCATAATCCGTATTCTTCACTCCAGTGCATCTTGTTGCCGCCCCCCCATACGTGTGCCCCTCCTGACGGTTCGAGCCTTCGATTCACAATCCAGGCGTCCCCCCATGATACCCGTATCTCGACCCCGGTTCAAGCTCGCCTTCGCGGGTCCTGGCGTGGTTTTGTCTTGCCTTGAGTCGTTCCCTGGGTTATAGTTGTCCCCATGAAAAATCGCATATCTTTTCTATTCGCTGTCGTGCTGATTTCCGTGGCGCCGCTACTGGCGGCCCAATGGGAATCGCTACCGTCCGATGCTTACTTCGCCCCGTACAAGCCGCTCAAGGCGCCACCGATCGAGGGCCTGCTGCTGGAGCCCGGGGACCGGCTGGCCATCTGCGGCGATTCGATCACCGAGCAGAAGATGTACTCGCGGATCATGGAGACCTATCTGACGGTCTGCGTGCCGCAGCTCAATGTCACGGTCAGGCAGTTCGGCTGGAGCGGCGAGAGAGCTCCCGGCTTTCTCGCCCGGATGGAAAACGATACACTGCGTTTCAAGCCGACGATCGCGACGACGTGCTACGCGATGAACGACCATAAGTACCAGCCCTACCAGGAGGAGTTCGGGCAGGTCTACCGGGATGCTTCACGTTCGATCATTCGCATCTTCAAGAAGCACGGGGTGCGGGTCATCCAGGGCTCGGCCGGAACGGTGGGGAAAATGCCGTCCTGGGTCAAGCAAGCCAAGGGGACTATCGACGATTTGAATCTCAGCCTGCTGGAATTTCGCAATATCGACGTGCGCCTCGCTGAGGAAGAGCAGGTGCGGTTCGCCGACATTTTCCTGCCCATGCTCGTCCAGGGTCGTGCCGCCAAGCAACGCTACGGCGACGACTACATGATCTCGGGCAAGGACGGCGTCCATCCCGGTTGGGCGGGCCAACTCGTCATGGCCTATGCCTTCCTCCAGGCCATGGGGCTGGAGGGGGACATCGCGACCGTCGTGGTGGATCTGAAGAACGACCGGGCGACAGCTTCGGCAGGCCACCGCATCGTCTCGAGCACAGCGAATGAGGTCAAGGTCGAGAGCCGGCGCTATCCGTTCTGCGCGACCGGCCCGGCTGACAATGATGGCAGCATCCGTTCGGGCATGACGCTGGTCCCCTTCAACGAGGAGTTGAACCGGTTCATGCTGGTCGTTAAGAACGCGCCGGCCGCCCGCTGCCGCGTTACCTGGGGCCAAGCATCCAAGAGCTACAGCGCCGCCCAACTGGCGGACGGGGTCAACCTGGCGGCTGATTTCGAGACCAACCCGTTCAGCGAAGCATTCGACCGGGTCGACCAGGCCGTGGCGAAGAAGCAGGCGTATGAGACGAGGCAGGTCAAGACGCTGTTCCACGGCCCGGAGGGGCATACCGACATGGAAGCCACCGCCGTGCTGACCGAGAAGGTCCGCCGGCCCCTGGCCGAGGCCATCGAGGCCGCCTTCGTACCGGTCCAACACACGATTCGCATCGAAGCCGAGTAAAAACCTGTACGACCCTACATGGGCGACGCTTCCTCGGGCCGATCCAGCACCTTGATGCGCGCGTTGCGGATCTGCACGTGGGCACCACCGCGACTGAGTTCCTGGAAGCCGATGTGCCCATGGCGCGGCCGGTCCTTCACGGGCGGCGCCAGCGAGCCATCGTGCCGCTTGACTTCCTGCTCCTGCTCATCCAAGTTCAGATCGTGCACGACGACGTCATTGAGGATGACGTGCAGGTGTGATCCCTTGAGGGTGACGGTGTAGATATTCCATTCGGTCGGCTTGTAGACCTGTTGACGCGGCGCAATGGCCCGGTAGATGCCGGCGGTCAGCTCCGAGTCCTTGGCGGCGGGGTTGTACCGGTAGTCGGCCATTTGCAGTTCCATACCGTCGAAGGCCGGGTCGCCCTTCAGGGGGACGCGCAGGGCACAGCCGCTGTTGCCATGCGTGCCCAGCTTGAAGTCGAACTTGAGGATGAAGTCGCCGTACTGACGTTTGCTGATCAACCAGGTCCCGCGTGGTTCGCTGCCATGCAGGATGCCTTCCTGGACGGTCCACTTGATCTTCGGATCGACGGGCTTGCTGATATCGGCCCAGTGCCGCACCAGCCAGCCGTCAGGCACCCCGTCCTTCGGAAACAGTCGCACGAAGCCTTCTTCTTCCGGCGTCTCGGCCGCCCCGGCCCCGACGATTCCCACCAGCAACAGCAGTACCACGCTTATACACCCATTTTTCCACATCATGACTCAACCTCCCGAACGCCTGGATCCTCGGATTTCAGTCCTCCCAACGACAACAGCAGACAAGTATACCGCGAGATGCCGTCGATACCAACGCGATTACGGACGCCGTTCGGAAAGGCGTCGGCGGGCCTGTTCGGTGGCCGCCTCGTTCTTCTCAATCGTGATCGGGCCGTCATCGGCCCCACCGGGCGGGTAGATCGACTCTCGCGAGGCCGGGTAGGCCTCGGTCCGCAGATGGGCCAGCATGTTATGACCGCGCCGGCGCCGGCGCTCGGCGCGCAACGCCGCCAGATCGATGGGACCGACCACAATCTTCTCGCCCGGCCCGGGATCGGCCTGGGCCAGGATACGCCCGTCATAGTCGACGATCATGCTACCGCCAGGCCAGCTAAAGGGCGCGTAGTTCCTCAGGCTGGCCGCCTGATTGGCGCCGACCACATAGGCCATGTTCTCCAGGGCCCGCACGCGGTTGACACTGGTCCACCAGTCCAAGGGCAGTGCTGTCCCCCAGGGGTCCATGTAGGCCGAGACGCGAATGAGCACCTCCGCCCCGGCCAGGCTCAACTGCCGAATTGCCTCGGGAAAAAGCCAGTCATAGCAAACGGCCGCCCCGAGCGTCCCGATTTCCGTCCGGGCTACGGGGAACATCGGCTCGGTGTAACCGGTCAAATCGTGCGGGCTGGTATGCACCTCCCACGGCGTCCAGGGATGCACCTTGCGATACTTCGTCAGCAGCCCATCGGGGCCGATCAGACAGGTGGCGTTGAACACATGGCCGGGCCAGGCCGGGTCGGATTCGAGAAACGTACCGGTCTGAATGTAGATACCGAGTTCCTTGGCCTTTGCCTCATAGCGGGCGGTATGCTCGTTCGGTATCGGCACCGCCAGACGCTCCAGCAACTCGGCTGCGGTGGGATAGACCGGAACCGCGTGGGCGAACTCGGGAAACACGACCAGCCGCACGTCGAAAAACGGCTCGTATCCGATGACCGCGTGGTCCACCATCTCCAGCATCCGCGTGACGCGTGCGCCGATCCCTTGCCGCTCCGTCGGATTGGGCATGTCCAGTTGACACGCCGCGGCATAGTACCGATCCATCGATTGCATGGGGCCCCTTTCCTGACCTGTCTCCAAAACGCTTGCTCGGTGGTGACATAATAGGATCAGGTGGGAGTCTTGGCAATCCCGGCCTGTCGGCGACACGCGATCCCGGCCCCATCACCGTCGATCGGCAGTTCCGCCCCCCTCCAGCTTCCGCGCGTGCTCGACGCAGTAGCGTGCCCAGGGCATCGCCTCCAGGCGCGTCATCGGGATCGGTTGGCCCGTGGCCTCACAGAAACCGTAGGTTCCCTCCTCCATCCGACTCAGAGCCGCGTCCACCTCACGCAAGAGATCCCGTTCGCCATCGGCCAGGCTCAGGGCAACGTCTTGATTGTAGCTGTCGGTCCCCACGTCCGCCATGTGGATGGGCACGTAGGATAGATCCCCGGAGGCCTCCGCGCGGGAACGGTGCAAGGCCTCGCCTTCAATCTCGCCCACGTTGGCCAGAATCGACTCCCGTTTCCGGAGTAACATTTCCTGCAACCGCGCTATGTCCGCCTCGGTCAGATGTTTCGCCATCCCGCTCATCGGTCGCTCGCCTTCATGCTTCCGCTGTCCCTGCGTACATCCTTGGGTGCGCCTGACATCCGGGGCCAGCTACGCCCTCAGGACACCTCCAACAACTCCAACTCAACCGTCAAATCGGTGGCCGCCAAGGGGTGATTCGCATCCAGCTTGACGGTCGAGTCCGAAACGCCGGCAACCGTCACGGTCATGGACTGACCGTCCTTGCGGTCCACCGTCAGACGTTGGCCCACCTCCGGATCGATGTGGTCAGGAAACTGATCGCGAGGGATATCCTCAATCAACTCCTCGTGGCGCGGACCGAACGCCTTATCCGGCGGGATCCGGACCGTCTTCGATTCGCCGGTCTCCATGCCTTCGACTGCCTCTTCAATCCCAGGCAGTATCTGGCCCCGTCCCAGGATGAACTCGATCGGGTCCTGTTGCCGGGAACTGGCCACTACCGCCCCGTCATCCAGCTTGCATATATAGTGGATCTTCACTGTCGTACCCGCGTTCGCCTGTGTCATCATGCATCCTTTCTTCGTAACCTGGGTTTCCAGTCCATCTCACAGAGCGGCCTACCGGCGCATGCCGGCGCTGCGTCGTTTCCACCGGGATCTTCTTTTGGTCTCAAACGGTCCGGTAGCCAGCCGCCCATAACACCCAGTACTATATTAAGGCAGACAAGTTCGCCTCTCAAGGCATCCTGGCCCGGCTTGGGCCGCCCTTTTTCACGACAGAGACGCAAACCTCCGGACAACTCGGCCTATCGGACGTCCTCCGCACGGCTTCCGGTTATGAGGTCAGCGGCTTTTTTTGGCAGATTTCCAAGAAACGCATCCACATTGCCCGTCTCCCAACCGCCTTTTTTGCAGATGAGGAGAATTGGAGCGTCGGACTGTGCGGGCAACCGACCTCGGAAACCGGCTGCGGGGATCGCCGCCCTGCCCAGATCTGTTGAGCCCTGGGCAGGGCTGACCGCGCCGACGGATTGTCCTTCCTGGCATCCCGCCACCCCGTTTCTTCTGGTGTTTCTGACGACTTTTTCACTTGTCCCGTGGGAGAATTGACACCACAATACCGCCAACCGGTGCAGAACGTCGTCGGCTCGGCCAGGTGATCCGGTACAAGGAGTGACTATGGCGATTCAATTCAAGGAATTCACGCGACCGGCATTCTCAGGAGACGCCGAGGAGCTGAAGAAGAAGGTGACAAAGTACTGCAACAGCGAGCTGAAATGCTTCCGCATCATTTCTATCTCTGAGGCCAAAGGCATGACCGACGATTTCTATCGCATCACGGTCTGGTACGACGACGAAGCGGAGAAGTACGAACACCTGATGTCGAGTTCCAATTCAGACAACCCCGACGCCTGATGCGACGGGTATCAGCGTTCCGGGCAGGTTCCCGCATCATTCACATCGAATGCCTCGGCCGTAGCCGCGTTGCGGGGCACCTCTGTCGCCCCCGAATCCCCACATTTTTGTTGCTTTCTACGGGCTTTGAGAGCATAATAGAGATGATGGGCTCTGGGCGGTCGAGCCTCTTCGTAGTCGTACCTATCTGAGCCCCACGTCAAGAGATACAGCCGCGCAGACTGACCGATGAGGAGAAACGGAGTTCGGCGATCGCGCGAGACCGAACGAGGCTTTTTCAAGTTCAATCCGAAGTGAGGTTTTGACATGGAAAAGCAGAGCGGATGGCAAGTGATCGTTGTGGATTGGGATATCGGGAAGTACGCTTCTGTCGATCCACAGACCGACGACGACGATTGGGACCAGGAAATCGCCGCCGAAAAAGAGAAGGGCCGAGACATTCACTGGTTTCATCACGACGCCGAGGACACGTCCGGCCTACAGCGCTGGGCCGAGCAGCACGAACTGAAACAGACAGACGTGTCTGATCTCATGCCTGCCTCGCGGCTGCGGCGCTGATCGTCACCAGTGACCGGTGCACCGGCGTCGGCGCAGATCGATCTACCGCAAGGCTCCGGCCGGAGCGCCGCTGTCTTGCAGTGTCCGTACCGGGCAAGCCGACGTCAGGCGGTAATCCCTCTCCCGGGCATTGACGAAGGCCGGGCCAGCCACCAGCGCATGAGCGGAGAATCCCCGCGAATGCAGAGACTCAGCGAATTGGTCCTTTTCGATCACCGTCCGCCCCCAGAGCAACAGCGGGCCGCGCTGCTGATACCAGCAGTTGTAGTCCATCGTCAAGCCAGCCGTCCAATCGCGGCCGTGCAACCGCAGGCAACTGTCGGTCGCGTTGCAGAAGATGTTGTAGCGTACCACGACGTCGGACGTCATGGCACTGTTATCGTAGAACATCAGGTGTCGCCCGTTCCGGTCGGGCCGCTGGTGGTGTCCCCAACCATAGCCGGCATCGACACAGGTGTTATGCTCGAAGCGAATGTTGTGGGTGCGGCTGGTCTCGCCGCGATTCCAGTACTCGAACGAGTATTCGCAATTCCAGATCACGTTATGACGGTACGTGATATTCTCCTGGACGTTGGTCCCACTGCCCTGGTTGGTCAGCGCCGCGTCGTAGATTTCCCAGAGTCGACACCCCTCGACGAGGCAGTCGCGGGCGTTCGACCAGAACTCGATCCCGTTGCCGTAGCGTACGGGCCGGCCGTCGGCACGTGTGAGCTGATGCCCACCACCGATATACGACAGGTCGCACCGTCGTACGATGACGTTGCGAACCCCCGAACCGCCAATGCCATGTGCGGCGCCGTAACGCAACGCCAAGTCTTCATAGACAACATCGTGTTTGCCGCTCTGGTCGACGATGTGCCTTTTCAAGGCCAATTCGATACTGCGATATCGGTTCGCCGGATTGCCTTCCGAGCGCAGCAGAACAGACCGTGTCTCCGGATCGTAGAAGTAATCCCCTGGCTGCTCCAGTTCCGCCCGGCTCCACTTCTTGATTCCTACGGCCACACCGTGATCGAAGATGATATTGCCCACATCGACCGCCAGCGATTCTTCCGAATCAATCGTAGCCCAAAGCCCGTCCTGCAGGCGGCGCCAATCCGACGGCACATCCATCGCCACCGAGCCCAGCAGCACGGGCCTGGCTCCCGTCCCGAAGGCCCCGTAGGTAACCGATGCTCCCGCGGCACCGCTCCGCGGAGCCAACTGGCCTCGCCACTGACCGCCGCGTCTGAAAACGACCCTGTCTCCAGGTTTCAGGGGAGCCTGATTGACCTTCTCCAGAGTCCGCCATGCGGATGCCGGGCTCAGACCATCTCGATCGTCATTGCCCGCATTGTCGTCGACGTGATAGGCACGCGGCGGTCGCCCCGTTTTGATGAACGCCACGATCGCACCGGCCACGACATCGCCCGGCTCGGAAATCCGGCTGACGATGGTTCCATGGTCGCGGCCCGGCACCTCGAGGCAATCCACGCGTTCATGACCGGCCGCCTTCAGCGCGGCCACGATGAGCCGGTTCTCCTCGGCTCGTATCGGCAGGTCATTGCCGCCGCAGATACACAGGATGCGTGGGGCGTCGGCACGAACGTGATACGACGGCGCCGCCTCGTCGATGACCGGGCGGCTGCGCGGGATACCCCGTTCCCGGCGCACGGTCGAATGCGTGATCATCTGTCCGCTGACGGGGATCAACCCCGCGACAATCTCGGTGCCCAGGCCATAGCGCTGGAGATGGCGTGCATCCAGACCGATCATGGCCGTCAGGTACCCCCCCGCTGAATGGCCCGAGACGAAGAGCTTGCTCGGGTTGCCTCCATGGGACTCGATGTTCCGAGACAGCCAGGCCAGAGAAGCGGCGGCATCATCCAGATAGGCAGGGTACTGGGCTTGAGGCGACAGACGATAGTTCGCCAGCGCCACGGCCACCCCCTGCTGCGCGAACCATTGAGCGATGCCCACCGTCATCGGATCGGACTTGCTGCCGGCCTGGAGGCCGCCCCCGTGAAACCACAGCAGCGTTGCGAACCCTTGGGCGCCCTCGGGGAGATACAGATCCAGCTTGCAGCGCTCGGCCTCATAGGGCGTCAGCGATTCGCCCGTCTTATAGGTAAGGTCGGTAACGACCCGAACCGAATTCGTCGTCGCCGCCGCACCACCGGCCGGCCCGCTCAACGCCAGCAGGTTTGCCAGAACAACCACACACATCAATCGTCGCATCATTTCTCAGTGCTCCCAACCTATTAGCCGACGGAAGGTGGCCCGGCGATATCACTTGTCGCGTTTGCGGATGGCGATACTAATACACAGCGCCAAACCGCCGTACAAGACCAGACAACCAAACGCCAGCATGATCCATGCCGAGATAGGCATCGTGTTTCTCCTTCAATTGCGTTCGACCTTGGCCGGACGTTTCCACAACCAGTAGCCCAGAACGGCCCAAAACAGCACGGTTCCCCAGCCGCCAATGAATGTGGCCCAGCGTGGATAGCCTGCGTACCCCGCGTCAATCTCATCCAGCAAATTGCCCACGAGGATCACCAGCAACACGCCGGGCGTGACGTACCGCAGCATCCAGATCCACCACGAACCCAGTCGCACCTCGGACTGATCGTTCAAGTAGTCGCGGAACTGACGCACCGGATAGAGGAATCCGACCGCCAGACACTGGACGAGGCCCGAAATCACCAGGCCGAAATCGCAGATCCACTTGTCGACAATATCGAACCAGTAGAAGCCCCCGCCCGTGACGAACAGCAGCGACGTGGGGAAAGCAACGATCACGAAATAGCGAGCCAGCTTCTCCGGCGGGACATGCCACTTGTCATGGAACCCCGTCGTGAACGCCTCCTGGAGGGCAAAGGCCGAATCGATACCCAACGTCAGCAACGTCACGAAGAAGATCACGCCGAAGACCGCGTTCAGCGCGGGCAGTTGACTGATGGCCGTGGGAAACGCCACGAACGCCAAACCCGTCCCGCTGGTCGTGACATCGGGAACAGGCAGGCCCTGGACCTGGGCCAGGTACCCCAACATGGAAAACACCACGAAGCCGGCAAAAAAACTCGTGCCGCAGTTGGCCAGGCCCGTAATCAAGGCACTGTTGGTAACCTCGGCCTTCTTGCCCAGGTAGGAGCCATAGCCGATCATGACGCCGGAAGCCAGGCTCAGCGAGAAGAAAATCTGCCCGTAAGCGCGCAGCCAGATCTTCAGATCGGTCAGCTTACTGAAATCGGGTGTCAGGTAGTAACGAATGCCATCCATCGCGCCGGGTAGCGTCAAGCCGCGAATGAGAAGAACGGTCAACAGCACCATCGGCAACGGAACGGTGATCATGACCACCTTGCTGACGCTGCGCACGCCCTTACGCAGGATCAGATAGATCGTCAGCCAGGTCAGACCGATGCCCAATACCAACGACGGGACCAGCCCACCGATTTCCCCCGGTCCCGACGTCCTGCGCAAAACCGTGTCGAAGAAGAACGCCTCGGGTTTGTCTCCCCAGCTCTGCCCCACTGAATGCCACAGGTAGACCCAGGCCCAGGCCAGGATCGTAGAATAGTAAATCACGATGGCGGCACTGAGTCCGGCCGCCCACCAGCCAAACCATTGCAGCGGCCGGCGTACGGCCCCGAAAGCCAGCGGCGCCCCTTTCTGCATGCGTTGGCCCAGCCCCATCTCCAGAATCAGCATCGGAATGCCGGCCGTGAACAGCGCCACGAAATAGGGGATCAGAAACGCTCCGCCCCCGCTGGAGTAGGCAACATACGGGAAGCGCCAGACGTTTCCCAGCCCCACGGCCGACCCGACGGCCGCCATGATGAATGCGGTTCTGCTGTGCCATTGCTGGCGAGCTGTTGTCATAAGCTGGCTCTCTCCAATTGCGGTGAAGCGGTGGATGGACCCTCGACTACTCGGCGCGCCGTATCCTCAAGGCCATATAAGGTCGGTTTGGCAGATCGATTGCGGCGCGGTCTTTGTCGATACAACTGTAGCGATCCAGGGGTTCCACTTCAAATGCGTGCTCGACCGGGGCGACAGTCATGTTCCAGGTATCGATGATTTCAACTCGAAACTTCATGCCCGCCTCCAGTTCGGAGTCGGGCAGCTTGAAGGCCCACTGTGTCGGTGTCTCTTTGCCAAAGTAAATCAGGTAGTACCGGCCCAATTCGCCCGCCATGTTGTTCTCGTAGTACTGGTCGATCGGGTTCAAGCCCCCTGCCGGCCCGGCCTCGACGATCCTCTTCAGAAACGCGAGACGCGCCGGGCTTTGTCCGTACAGCGCGCCGCCCCGTGAGATCCAGCCGTCGCCATCGGGCTCGGCCCGGGTCTCGCCGTGCGTGGCATAGGCGCCGCCGATAACGGCCGACCAGCAGCGATAGACCATCTCCTCGCCCGTCAACTGCCCCCAGCGTTTGGCGATCGTACCTTCGTAGTTGATCTCATCGTGCACGATAGGCTTGCGGTAGATGTCCCGCAACAGCGGCGAGACCCCTAAGGCCCGCACAGCCATGTAGTACTGGAGGCTGACGTGTGTCACCCAGGGCTTGCTATGGTCGTAGATCCGGCCTGCGTTGTGGATCGAACGCAGGTGCTGGTAGGGATCGGCCTCCTGGACCACCTGGAACAGATGATCCCAATCCTCGTCGGTCAGGTGGCGAATGAAGCTGTTCTCGTTGGCCAGCGACCACCAGACATTGCGATAGGCGGCGAATCGCGCGACCACGTAGCGCAGGAAGCGATCGTTCGTGGCCGCGTCCATCGTGTCGAAGCCCCATTTGCCATGATCGTAAGGCCGGAACAGAATCATGTCCGCCTCGATACCCAGGTCGCAGAGTTGCTCGACGCACCGCTCCAGGCGCCGGAAGTATTCCGGATCGAAGCGTGAGAAATCCCAGTCTTCCTTCGAGGTCCCCACAAACGGGTAGCGATCCAGTGCCTCCGGTCCCTCCACGTAGCTCTGCCGCCAGGGCGGGACCACCAGGAACCGGGCCTTGTTGAACGGGGAATTCTGCAGCGTCGCAATCGTTTGCCGCCGTCGTTCCTCCGATTGAAAAGGCCACTCGTAGATCGTCGTGCCGAAGGGATAGAACGATGTCCCGTCCTCGTAACCGAAATGATACTGATTCCGCACCCGCACGGGACCGTGGTTGCCAGGCGACGACGCAGTACAGGCGAACCGCCCTTGCCTGCCGTTCAGGGCCGCGCGATTGCTCCTGGTCTCGTAGGTCCAGACGCCCTCCCGGTCGGGCATGAAGCGGATCTTGAACGTCCCGTTGCCATCATGAAACCCCTGCGGCTCGAACGAGCGATCGCCCTGCCGAAAGACCGCGCTGAACTCAATGCCAATGAATGGATTGCCTCCCGCCGGGCCCGGCAGCGCCAATTCGAATACGTTCCACTTCTCGACCTGTGGCTCTTGCCCGGCCGAGACACCTGCCATGACGGCAAGAAGAACGATACACGCCAGTTTTCTCATCGAAGCAGTCCCCTTCATTCAGCACCCGCAGTGTCGAGGCCACTTTATCGTGTTGCCCGCCGCCCTGGCAAGGTCAAAGTGATTCGACTGGCGCGATCGCGCCGCATGGTGTATGCTGTTTGGCTGTCTCCAGGCTGTCGATACCCAGGAAGAAGAGGTCAAGGCTTATGCTGGCAAGCAAGATACACCTCGGCGTACGCGGCACGCGTCACTCTCAGCGAGGATTGCTTTTCGTGGTTTTCATGCCGGCAGCGCTCGCCACGGGGTCGAACACCCCCGACGACCCGGTCCGGACGGCGCAGCGTTTCGTGCTGCGCACCGGATCGTATCGTCTGACGGACGACGTCCAGGAGTACAAGAGCGGGGATGATTACAAACCCGGGTGGGACGAACCCGGCACCGACGAACCGGTGGAGGCGGCGGTGTACTACCTCAGGAACTTCAGCGTTCGCTAGGAGCGCCACTGCGTTCGGCGCGCGTCCGCGACGCAGACGAAGACGGGCCGTCCAGGGCTCTGATCTCAGACGCGACGGTCGGCAGACTCACGAAGAATCGACTCCCCCGCCCCGGTTCCGACACCAACCAAATCCGGCCGCGGTGTCGCTCCACCAGCCGGCGACAGATGAACAGCCCGAGCCCTTCGCCGCCGGCTCCGTCCTGCGGGTCGACGCGGTGAAAGACATCGAAGACCTTGGCCTGCTGTTCCGGAGCAATCCCGACGCCGTTGTCCTCCACGCAGTAGATGCTCGCGCCGTCTTCCCGACGCCCGGAGATCTGGATCTGGCCTGGACGCAGCGGATCGAGGTACTTGATGGCGTTATCCAGGAGATTGCCGAACACTTCAATCAGTCGCACCGAATCGCCCATACAGACCGGGAGTTCCTCCACGCGAAGCACCGCGCCACAGGCTTTGGCCTTGGGCTCGAGCGTCGTCGCAATCTGCCGCAGTAACTCGTTCATATCCACCCGACGGATGTGCAGGGGCAGGTGCCCTACCATCGTGACCTGCCGCAAGCCCTCCAGCAACTTCTTCATCAGATCCACGCTGCGCTGAATGGAATCGACCGAGCGCGGTATGTCTTCGCTCAAAACGTGCAAGAGCTGATCCTCCAGTTCCCGGCACTTTCCCGCCACGGTCTCGCTCGCTCTGTCACAGGAATTGGTGATGCACTTGGCCAGCGCTTCCACCGAAAATAGAGGATTGCCCAGATCGTGCCGGACGATGCTGGCAAAGCGCAGCAACTCCTGGTTCCGCGCTTCCAGAGACTCGTTGCTCCGCTTCAGATCGCGTAGCAGCACGGCGTAGGGCTGGCGGATACCGGTCTGGATCACGGCCCGATAGATGAGATAAAAGGAGGCCAGCTTCAGCAGGTGCCCCGCCTCGTTGGCAATGTCGTACGCATCGCGATAGAGCGTGAAACACAACTCCGAGCATACTGTCAGCAGGATCGACGCCACCAGCATTCTCAGCACGCCGCGATCGAAGTCGGCCCGCCGTCTGAGCAGGACGAACACGGAGGCCAGCAGGATGGCAGCAATGACGTACTCGCTGGCCTTCTTGAAGGGGGTCAACCCGACGCCTGGTTCGAAGCAGACGGGAAAAACGCGCCAATAGAGCGTGCCGAGAAGCACCAGCGCCGTGACAACCGCAAATCCGGCGAACACGAAACCGGCCCGCAACCGTTTTCTCGCCAGCAGCGGGGCCAGCAGCAGCGCGAAGCTCTCCATATAGCGGGCCCCGATCCACAGTTGGGTGGCCAGATCCGTGTTGTGGTCGGGAAAGATGCCCAGCCCTTCATAGGCCAGCGTGTGGACGAGATCGAGGCCACCGACGAACAGATAGGCGGTGCCCAAGAACAGGAGATAGTTGTTCCGGCTGATCTCGCGGGAATTCCAGGCCAGCATGAAAATGCCGCAGGCCACGACGATCGCAAACACTTCGACAATCGTGTGAAACACGAGATAGTTGTAGGCGGTGGTCGCATGCAGCCCGGCCAAGACCACCAGAGCCAGCGTCCACAAGCCGTACTTCTCGAAACCGCCTGACCGCTTCGTTGTCTGCATGCGCTCGTGCTCCCGCCCACCAATGCGTCCACGCTCCCCTGCGATCGTAACGCATGCAACGCGGTGACGCAACGAAAAAGACCCCGGGACAGGAACACTTCGTGCGCCGACACCCTACTCGCCAACGACTTGACAAACCACGGTGCGCGTCCGAGCCCGTGTATCGAAATCAACCAGGATGATTTGTTGCCATGTCCCCAGCGTCATCTGCCCTTCCACCACCGGCACGCTCAGCGACGGCCCCAGCAACGACGCCCGCACGTGCGAATGCCCGTTGTCGTCGTGCCAGGTCTCCTCGTGCTCGTAGCGTCCCTGGGCTGGCGCGATCCGCTCAAAGGCGGCCTCGAGGTCATGGTTGGCCAGGCCCGGCTCGAACTCCGTCGTGGTAATGCCGGCGGTCGAGCCCACGTTGAAGACCGTCACGGTTCCGTTGCTCACACCGGAACCACTCACCACCCGGCTGACGTCATCCGTGATATTGATCACGTGGTTGTTGCCTCGCGTTGGGATCTGAAGCTGCTCTGTCTTGACCATCGCTGCACACCTTTCACATGTCGTGTCGTAGTCGAGCCGGTAGGCTATCCGAACGGGCGACAATCCGCAAGGACGGAACCCGCGCGACAGTCGAGATCCGACATGGCGTCGACGTATCCAATCAGGATTTGCGTTTGGTTTCGTGGTGGGTGCGCCGCAGAAGATAGCCCAGCAGGACCACAACGATCAGGAACATCACCAGGGCCATCGCCGCGTAGGGATCGTAGGCCGCGACCCGCTCGTGTACCTCGCGCAAGAAGAAAGCCCAACCGATGATCGCCGCGTACGTCCCGGCCAGTACCGCCGCCATGTTCAGCCAAACCGGCAGGCCCAGCAGAAACCCGATCACCGAACCAACGACCGGGCCGGTCATCCAGAAGGGAAACCACACGAACGCAAAAAGACCTACGATGCCGTAACGTTGAATCTTCGCCTTGTGGGTCTCGGCCGCCCGGTGGATGCGCTCGAAGATGTTGTTAAGTGACTTGATGACCAGCAGGTGACGCCAACTGAACACGAACAGTGGATAGAAGACCAGTACGTGCAGCGTCTCAACCACGATGTTCACCGGGATCACCTTGGCATGACCGAGGCCGACCGAGTACCCATAGGCCAGGCCGGCGGCCCGGCCAAAAACCAGCGTCGTCGCGGTCATGCCGATCAGGATCTGTGATTCGGCGGGCGCCGTGAGTGCTTTGAAGCCCAGCCAAAGCGTGTAGATGAAGGCCAACGCCACGGCGATCAGGAGCAGACGCCCTTCCGGCCCGGCCAGCACCGTCGCCGGCGATCCTCGCTTCGGGCTCTCAGTGGTGTCACGCACAGGTCGTTCCGATTCAGTTCCCATAGCTCTATATCAACCCGATTCGCCCGTCCTCGTCAATGGTTTTCATCCGTCCGCCTCCGCCAGCGTGTGGCCCAAACCGCGTCCGTGATCGTCGATACGGTTGGCGTACGGCTCACTTTTCTCTTGCTTCTCCGGAGGCGTTTCGCCACAATACGCGGACGTTGAAGCGGGGAACAATTCGTCAACAGTGGCAAGGAGGTAAACGATGCGATCCAAAATCGACAGCAACAAATCCGTGCGGATAGTCCTGTGTTGGTTGGTCGTTGCCCTCCTCGGGCCTGCGGTGTCCCTGGGCGCCGTCGACGCCGATGCGCTGGCCAAACAAATCGAGCGCAACCTTTCGCGCATCCAGCGGGGCATCGCGACGGGTCCCAGTCGCGCAGAAAAGGACATGCTCGAAACGCGCAAGCTATTGGCGCAACTGAAGGAGGCCGCACCCGACCATGCGAAGCTGGCCACCCTGGAAAAGAAAGCCGCCGATCTAACCAAGAAACTGGAGCGGCGGCTCGGACACCCCGTCGGGGAAAGTGCCAAGGAAGAAGAGGCCAAACCCGCCGAGCCCTCCAAACCGACAGCACCCACCAATTTGCCCGGTTCCGTCGTGTCCCGCCTCAAACAGATGGACACGGCGCTGAACGCCGTGGTGACAGCGCTTGAGAAAAATCGGTTGCAGACGGCCAAGACCAAACTGAAACAGGCCCAGAAGCTGATGGATGAGATCCAGAAGCGCTACGGCAGCAGGATCCCGGCGGGCGATGCAACGATGAAAGCCGCAACCGAACGCCTCGCCGCCGTCACGACCAGGTTCACACAGGCCGAAGCAGCCGCGACCGCCGGCGCCGCTGCCGCCGCGGAGGCCAAACAACAGAAGGAAACGCAATCCAAGGAATGGCTGGATAAGTTCGCACCTTTCTTCAACTACCAGAACGAACAGTATCTGCGCATCGGCGCCGATTTCAATCGCGCCTCCGAGGCCGAACAGGAAAAATGTCGCCAGGCCTTCGCCAAGGCCAATGAACTGATGGCCGCCTACCAGAAGGCCGAGTTCGCCCATGGAAAAACACAAGAACTGACGTTCATGGAGCGGCGCCTGGCCGGCGTGCTGGCCATCCACAACGAGGGCGCCGCCCGCGCGAAACAGGAAGAGGCGTGCCGTCCGTGGGTTGAGAAGCTGCGTCCCTACGTCGAGGTCGGTGCCGGCAGTCAGAAGTATCTCGTCTCCGGGATCACGCTCAGCGAACCCGACATCCAACAGCGCGCTGGCCTGTTGAAAGAGGCGCAAGCCCTCTGGCCTGAGTACGAGAAGGCTGAGTTCCCGCTGGGCAAGACGGACCGACTGCTGGCGCTCGAAGCGAAGATGCAGGAACGGCTCAAGGAAATGCCCGACGAGTTGCAGCGTAGCCGCACACTCATCTCGGGCGATATCGAAAAGGAATTCGACCGCATCCTGAATTACCTGACCAGAGACACCGGCTGGAAGAACGACGTCACCAAAAAGCCCAACATCGTGATGGAGCGCGATGTCACGCCGCTGGAAAAAGCGATCGAACGCTACGCTGCCACCGTGGACGCAGGTGACGCCAAACTGGCCACGCTCAAGCAGAAACTCGCTCAGGTCAAGGAGCAGGACCAGCAGAACCGCGCCGCACGCGCCGAGCGAACCTTCATGAATCCCGATCGTTTCGAGGGCGAAGGGATCGACGAACTGCGGCAGAAAGTTGAGGAAGTCGTCCAGGCCGCTGACGGCAAGGTCCTGCGTATCACGCTGCCGGCCGAGAACTGGCAGGAGGAGAGCGTAATCGAATGGACGGACACCTCGCGCACGCAACTGCGGCACCGAGTCACCCGCTTCATGACGGCTCAGGCAGCCGCCAAGGGAACCGACGACAAGGTCTACCTGCACGGCGTGAACCTCGCCAACGACCAGCAGTCCGACGGCAGTTGGGGCCCCCTGAAAGGCCACCTCATGTGGTCCGACTGGATGGCCCAGCAGAACGTCGACAAGGAAGCGCCGGCCCCGTAGTCTCGTCGCTTTCCGGATGTGCGACGGAAGACCCGCTGGCCTCGGCAGTCACGGGGAGATTCTGCGCTGCTTTTGTGCCGTTTCCAGCCACCTGGGCCATCAGATGGGCGATGACAATCGGTGGCACACCGGCGTTGGTGTTTCTCCCCAGCCGTGTGCTCTTTGGAGGGGCTATCCCTTGACGAACAACGTGCGCGTCACTGCGTAGGGCAACGCATATGGCTTGGTGGCCACTGAGCGTCTCCCCCCTCGATTCCGGCCTCGTGCGCGGAGATTCACGCGGGAAGGCGACAGATGGCCATTCCGATAGTCGGTCCCCGATGGGATGAGGTCGCATCGATTGACCTCCTCTCCCACTGAGTCTATACTGTGCTTGAGGCATACCCGGACTGGCGCGTTTGCAGAGGAGCAAGATGGTTACAGGAAATGACTATCCTCCTACCTGGGCCGTTCTGCCAGGTTCATCGGTCACAGCTGAATTGACGACAGGCAACTGGACCCGGAAACCGGTTCTTGAGCTATGTGGCAACCGGCAAGGTTTCGTCTCACTCGGCAATCTCCTTCTCTGGGTAGCGTTGCAATCCGACACCGAATCTCTCTCAGTAACAGGGCTTCCATTTGTTCATGCTCAGTCGGCTGTGTCACTTACTGTTGTTCAAACGATGGCCGAGGACGGTTCGGGTGCGACATTGGTTCGTACTGACAAGGATCGACAGTTTCAATGGCTCATGGATTCCGAGACGCTTCAGATAGAGGCTATCAATGTCATTGACCTTGGACTATCCGCTTGGTTCTATCCTGAAGGAAACGATTTCCATGGTAGCGTTGGCCCCGAATCGGAATACGAACTGTTCTTCTGGAGACGTGATCGTCGTTGAAACAGATCGTTCGGAGATTCCGTGCGGTGTTCGTCCGTCGGTGAGTCTTTTCCTGCTCCATGTACCCGCCGGCGTACGACAATGCGTGAGGCGCAGCCCGCACCACCACAGAAATGCGGACTCTGATCCGATGAAGCGGGTTTCTATGCCGCTGGCGTTCAGACTGCCACTCTGATGGCTGGGGAGCGATGGATGTATGTCACCGTCATTGATCCTCCCTGTTGTCGACGTTACAATGGTCACCGAAAAGTCGCTCAAAACGGCCTGCATGACGCGGAATCCTGATGTGGTTTGTGAGGCTAGCATATGAAATGGCTTCTTCTATTCCTTGCCCTCTTCCTTGTCTTGTTGCCATGCATACCAGAATGGGTACTCCTGGCTTCGCTGGCCCCGGTAGCAGTTGCCTGTATTCGCTTTCGAAAGCAGCCGAAGATTCGGAACGTGTGTATTACTCTTGGCTTGCTGCTAACGATTTCCATTCCCGGGTTGCGTATGTTTGAGACGTACACGAGAGCACTGGACTTGAGAAGGCACTTCGGTCCCATTCCCGATGCGGACAATATCGTAAACCGTGCATTTCGGCACATTGCGATTGAGGATTCCGGACGCTATTGGAAATTGAAGGACATGGGCGCCAGTGACTGTAATCAGATCATCCGGGGACTTGGCCTCAGAGAATCAGAAGATGACCAGCCCTTGAGTCTGGTAGACGCGCCCCCTTGGTGGCCCGACTCAACTGACGGCTTTTCAGTATTCCAAGGATTCGACGGTGATCTTGGTAGTCGGGAGGTCTGGATTCCGAAAGATGGCGCTGCTGTCTATCTCTACAAATTCACGGAATGAATCATCCAGCCAAGCAGGCCTCGCGCGTAAGGAAATGCGTGAGACAAAGTGTCTGTGACGAGAGAAGTACCCACTCTGACGCAATGAGGCGGGCTTCTGCCGCGGCGCCCTTCTGATTGCACATCCGATGGTCACTGGCCCGCCCCCAGACGGCGCAGGGCCGCCGCCTGGGACGGCCCTGCCGGGTTTTCGGCCCCTAGCCCAAATGAAGCACAAGAAATCCATTGCGGCGCTTGGGCTATGTCGCTAAAGTGTTCATGTTTAGAAGGTTAGGGTTTCGTTTTTCACCCATTGCACTGGAGGTAACATCTCATGCTTAAGAGCACGTTCCGCCTGTCGGCCCTGCTGGCCTTGTTCCTCTGTTCTACTGCTGCCCTTGGTTCCGAAGCGGATCCGTACGTCGGCCGCTGGGCCCTGACAATTCCTGGCGGCGGAGCCGGCTGGCTCGGTGTCGAGCAAAAGGACGGTTACCTCGACGCCAGTATTCTCTGGGGCGGCGGCAGTGTCGTCCCGGTCGACAGCGTCTTCGTCGTCGACGGCAGCCTGTACGTTGTCCGCCTGCACAAGGTGGAGCGCAAGGACGCCGCGGGCGATGTGGTTCGCCAGCAGATGTTCCCGGAGGTCATTGTCGCACAAGCGGCAGGCGACGCCCTGCAACTGAACCAGATGCGACCCCGTTACAACGGCATCGGCGTCGACGAGCGGGGGTTCACCGGCAAGCGGATCCCGGCGCTGCCCGACCGGCCCGATCTGTCGAAGGCCCAATATGGCGATGCCATCAAGCTGTTCAACGGGCGGAACCTGGACGGCTGGAAGCTGACGAACCCCCATGCCAAGAGCGCCTGGTCGGTCGCCGACGGCGTGCTGACGAACAATCCGGTGCAGGAGAAAGGCAAGCCCCGCATTCACTATGGCAACCTGCGCACGGAGCGGGAATTCGAGGATTTCAATCTGAAACTGGAAGTCAACGTGCCCCGCGGCGGCAACAGCGGCATCTACCTGAAAGGCATCTACGAGGTCCAGGTGGCCGACACCCACGGCCGTGGGCTCGACTCACACAACATGGGCGGCGTCTACAGCCGGATCACGCCCAAGGTCGCCGCCGAGAAGCCGGCCGGCCAGTGGCAAACGATGAATATCACCCTGATGCATCGCCACGTGACGGTCGAACTCAACGGCCAGCGCATCATCGACAACCAGCCCTTGCTCGGCTGCACGGGCGGCGCCCTCTGGTCCGATGAATTCCGGCCCGGCCCCATCTATCTCCAGGGCGACCACACCGGCGTCAATTACCGAAATATCGTGCTGACCCCAATCCTCAACTAATCGAACCTCAACGGGAAACCTTGACGCCCTGGGTCAGCACCCAGGCGGCAAAGCCCGCATCGTCGGCCTGGTGCAACGATGCCGCCGGCAGCAGATGGACCTCGATGTCCTCGCCCGCCTGCCGTTGCACCTTGGCCGCCATTTCGATCTGATCCATCGGATCCCACGAGGCCAAATCTTCCACAAAGACCGCCAGGTCGATATCACTTCCCGGCCGGGCCGTCCCTTCCACGTGGGCACCGAATAAGTACGTTTCGATGATCGTTCCGAACTGACCCACGACCACCAGCGCCGTCTCTACCCGCTCCCGCACACCTGCATCAATCTCTTCGAACGACACGCTCATCCAGCGGCCCCTATTGCGAACCTTCTCTTTGCTGCCCCACGTTTACTTGCCACACCTGTATTCTACCGACCTTCACCGAAGTTGAAAAGGGTCCTGCCTGGCGCAACACCGGCATCGCAGCACTCGCAAAGCGATGTAACCTTTTCCTCCACATCCCCTTACAACATGCCCGGCAATATCGTATCCTTTGCAGCAAGCGGGATCTCCACGGCAGCCGCAGTGTTGCCCTCATCCCGGCGGCATATTCCTTGACTTCGCAGGCACAGGCGGTATGGTAAGGGGTTCAACCGCAATGTATGGCCTGAATCGAGCAAATCCATGGCAAGTTATCTCAACAACGTGTTTCTGATAGACGAAAACGACTGGCTCAACGACGCGATGTCGGCGGCAGGATCGGAGATGGACGCCTATCCGGCCCAGGATGACGAGGGGGCTCCCGAAGGCGATGCCGAACTGGTGGCGCCCGACGAATTGGGCATTCTGCCCATCCGCAACACGGTGGCGTACCCCGGAACGGTCACACCGCTGACGGTGGGCCGGGAGCGGAGCAAAGCACTGCTGGCCGACACCGTGCCCAACGAATCGCTGATCGGTCTGGTGACCCAGCGGAATCCCGACACGGACAAACCGGGTTTCGGACAGCTCTATACGGTCGGCACGGCCGCCTCGGTCCTGAAGATCATCAAAATGCCCCAGGGCTCGGTCAATATCTTCGTCCACGGCATCGCGCGCTTCAAGATCGTCAAACCCGTCGCGACGCGCCCCTACCTGAAGGCCAGGATTAAGATGCTGCCCATCAAGACCCGGATGACCAAGCAACTCCAGGCCTTGATGGTCAGCGTCCGGCAGAGCGCCAACCGCATCGTGGCGCTGAGCCCGAGCGTTTCGGAAGAGGCCTCGGTTCTGCTCGAGAACATCGAAGATCCGTCGGCCCTGGCCGATTTTCTGGCCGCCAATCTCAACATGGACATCGCCAAGAAGCAGGAACTGCTGGAGGAGCTGAACCCCGCCAAGCGTCTCAAGGAAATCTCGGTCATTTTGGCTCATCAACTCGAAGTCCTGGAGCTGAGCCACAAGATTCAGGGCCGGGTGCGGGATTCGGTGGACAAGAGCCAGCGAGAGTACTTCCTGCAAGAACAACTCAAGGCCATTCAGTCGGAACTGGGCCAGCAGGACGTCCGGACGGAGGAACTGCGGGAGCTCCACCAGAACATCATCAAGGCCAAGATGCCCAAGAAGGTGCAGACCGAGGCGCTGCGCGAGCTGGACCGCCTCAGCAAGATCCCGGCCGCCTCGCCCGAATACAGCGTGATCCGCACCTATCTGGATTGGGTGTGCGAACTGCCCTGGTCGATCCAAACCGAGGATCGCATCGATATCAGCCAGGCGGAGCGCATCTTGAATCGCGACCACTACGACCTCAAGAAGATCAAGCAGCGCATCCTGGAATTTCTGGCCGTGCGGAAACTCAATCCCAAAGGCAAGAGCCCGATCCTCTGCTTCGTCGGCCCCCCCGGCGTAGGCAAGACCTCGCTGGGCAAGTCCATCGCCCGCTCGATGGGACGCAAGTTCGTGCGCGTCTCGCTGGGCGGCATCCGCGACGAAGCCGACATTCGCGGTCACCGCCGCACCTATATCGGCGCCCTGCCCGGACGCGTGGTGCAGGAATTGCGCAAGTGCCAGAGTCGCAACCCGGTGTTCATGCTGGACGAACTGGACAAGATCGGTGCCGATTTCCGGGGCGATCCCGCCAGTGCCCTGCTGGAAGTGCTGGACCCCGAGCAGAACAGCAGTTTCACGGACCACTATCTGGACCAGCCGTTCGACCTCTCCGGGGTCATGTTTATCGGGACCGCCAACTACACCGGACCCATTCCGCCGGCCTTGTTTGACCGGATGGAAGTGATCGAACTGCCCGGCTATACCGAGAACGAGAAGCTCAGCATCGCGAAGCGCTACCTCGTTCCGAGACAGCTCAAGGAGCACGGCCTGAGCAAAGCGCGACTGACGATCAAAGACGACGCCATCCTCGCCATCATCAGCAGCTACACGCGGGAAGCGGGCGTGCGAAACCTCGAACGCCATCTGGCAGCGGTCTGCCGGGCCGTGGCCACCGAAATCGCCAAGAAGACCAAGCGCCGTGCCACCATTTCGAAACGGCATCTGGCCGACATCCTGGGACCGAGCCGCTACGAATCGGAGTTGGCGTTGCGCGCCGGCATTCCGGGCGTCGCGACGGGGCTGGCCTATACGCCGGTCGGCGGCGAGCTGCTCTTCATCGAATCGGCGGTGATGCCGGGCAAAGGGCAACTGCAACTGACCGGCCAGATCGGTGATGTGATGAAGGAGAGCGCCCAGGCCGCGTTCTCCGTGGTCAAGGCCAACGCCAAGCGCCTGGGCATCGATGAAACCCAATTCGCCAAACACGACTACCATATCCACGTCCCGGCCGGCGCCATCCCCAAAGACGGCCCCAGTGCCGGCGTGGCCATGCTGACGTCCCTGGTCAGCCTGCTCTTGAAGAAGCCGACGCGGCCCGACGTCGCCATGACGGGCGAAATCACGCTGCGTGGCCTGGTCCTGCCGATCGGCGGGCTCAAGGAAAAGGTTTTGGCAGCCAAGCAGGCCGGGATCAAGACGGTCATTCTTCCCGACCGCAACAAGAAGGACGTTCCCGAGATCCCCAAGGAAGCCAAGAAGGGTCTGAGCTTCACCTTCGTGCGCAACACCCGCGACGTGCTCAAAGCCACGCTGGATATGGATTGACGCGGAATACTAGGTCGGCGCGTCCTGGCCAGCCTGTATCGCGGCGGTGACGCGCACAACGTCGCGCATCGCGGCGACATCGTGCACGCGTACAATGGATACACCGGCAGCAGCGCAGAGCGCGACGGTGGCCGCGGTCCCGAAGATGCGGGCCTGCGGTTCTTCCCGACCGGTCAGACTGCCCAGGAAGCGTTTGCGGCTGGTGCCCACCAAGACGCGGTAGCCTGTCGCGACGAACCGATCGATGTATTTGAGCAGCGACAGATTGTGGGACAGCGTCTTGCCGAAACCGATGCCGGGATCGATGACGACGTGCTCACTTGGAATGCCGAACGATTCAGCCCGTTTGGCGCGTTCGAGCAAGAAATGCAGGACTTCCCCGACCACGTCATCATACTGCGGCTCGCTTTGCATCGTCGCCGGTGTCCCCTGCATGTGCATCAGCACCACCGGAACCTGGACGTCGCCCGCCAGACGGGCCAAGTGCTCGTCGGCCAGGGCCGTGATGTCATTGATGAGCGCCGCGCCGGCCTCCAGCGCCGCCCGCGCCACATCCGCGTTGGCCGTATCGATACTGATCGGGATCTCCACCTGCCGGGCTAGTCCCGCGATCACCGGAACCACGCGACGGATCTGCTCGGCCGTGGGAACGGACTGCGAACCAGGGCGCGTCGATTCGCCGCCCACGTCGAGGATCGCCGCACCTTCGGCGGCCATATCCAGACCGTGGTCAATCGCGCGCCCGGCATCGAGGAATTGTCCCCCGTCGCTGAACGAATCGGGTGTAACATTCAGCACGCCCATGACCTGGCAACCGGTGGAGAAATCCAACTGGCCCCGGGCCCACTGAAGCAGACGCCCTGCCGCGGTCTTCATGACGACCGCCCTTTCACCTTGAAACCGATCCCCAACAGCTTACGCACCACCGCCCCCCCCGGTTCCTCGACCGTGACGGTTGTATTTTGAAACTCACGCCGGACAGGATAGCTCTTGCGCAACGCGTCGAAAAACGCCCCGCGTTTCTCCACAGGTTTCCCCGCGACGGGACGCAGGTCGGCATCGTCGCGTTGCACGCTGTAGACGCGCTGCACGGCCTGCGCCAAGGCTGCTTCGTCCTCTTCCGGCACGGCCCCCAGATCGATCTCGGGCACTTCCGGCGCGGGCAAAAAGTCCGCCGCTTCGCGCTGGGGTTCCAGACCGAAATACTCACAGACCGCCCGGTAAATCATGATCAAACCGGCGATCTTGCCATCGAACGAATAGCCCGCGATGTGCGGCGAGCCCAGCGCAACTCGCTCCAGCAGTTCGATATCGATATTGGGCTCATGCTCCCACACATCCAGCACCACCGGCCCGACGTGGTCGTCGTCAATCGCGGCTGCCAGAGCCTGCGAATCGACGACGGCGCCGCGGGAGGCATTGAGCACCACCGCTCCTTCCTTCAGAGAGGAGAAGAACGCTTCATCGGCCAGATGAAACGTCTTGTCGATGCCGTCGCGCGTCAGCGGCGTATGGAACGTGATGAAATCGCAATCCTGCAACGCTGCGAGAGGGACATAGATCGGGCTGCCGGTCTGCCGCTGGAGCGGTGGATCGTTCCGCAATACGCGCATGCCCAGCGCCTCGCATTTCCTGGCGACGCGCCCTCCCACGTTACCGACGCCGACGACGCCGATGGATTTGCCTTCGAGCCGGATGCCGTGCTTCTGTCCGACGTGCAGCAGCGCCGCGATGATGTACTCAGCCGCCGAGTTGGCGTTGGAGCCCGGCGCCGAGGCAAACCCAATATGCTGCGCGTCGAGATAGTCGCGGTCCACATGATCGAAACCGATGGTGGCGGTACCGACGAAACGCACGGAACTGCCGGCCAGCAACTGCTCGTTGACCTGCGTAATGCTGCGCACCAGCAGCGCGTCGGCCTCGCTGACCACCCCCGGCGTCATGTCACGACCGCCTACGACCGTGACCTCGGCGATGGATGAAAAACACTCTTCAACGAAGGGGATATTGGCGTCTGCAACAATCTTCATAGGCTCTCAAAGTTCGACGCCCGCGATGGTCGTGCCGCAATCGGGGCATTGGGAATTCGTGATGTGATTGGCGTTGATGCGGTAGCCCGTGCGTTCGATCAGCACACGGCCGCACTGGTAGCAGAAGGTGCTCTCCGAGTTAGCACCGGGCACGTTGCCCAGGTAGACGTAACGTAGGCCGGCCGCTTTGCCGATGCGTTCGGCCCGCTGAAGCGTCTTGAGAGGCGTCGCGGGCGAGTCCAGGCACTTGTATTGCGGATGAAACCGGCTGATATGCCACGGCACGTCGGGCCCGGCCTCGCGCACGAGAAACTCCGCCAACTGTTTCAACTCCTCGTCCGAATCGTTCTCGCCGGGCACCAGTAGCGTGGTAACTTCCAGCCAGATATCCGTGTGTTTGGCGATGTACGCGATCGTGTCACACACGGGCTGCAAACGGGCCTTGCACAATTCCAGATAGTAGGAATCGCTGAAGGCTTTCAAATCGACGTTGATGCCATCGAGCCAGCCGGCAGCGAAATCGATCGCTTCGCGAGTCATGTAACCATTGCTGACGAAGACGTTGGCCAGGCCCTGCTGCTTGGCCAAGCGTCCGCAATCGTGGCACAGCTCCATGAAAATCGTCGGCTCGGTGTAGGTGTAGGCGATGCTCTTGCACTCGTTGCCAACGGCGGCCGCGACGATCTGTTCCGGCGTCAGGGCTTCTCCATCGACGTGCCCGTCCTCCAGAGCGGCCTGGCTGATCTGCCAGTTCTGACAAAACGTGCACTGGAAATTGCAGCCCATCGTCGCAATCGAGAAACTCTGTGTCCCGGGTTGGAAATGGAACAGAGGCTTCTTCTCGATTGGATCGGGATTGGCTGCACAAACCTTGTCGTAGGTGAGGCTATACAGTGTCCCCCCCACGTTCTGACGGACCTGGCAGTGGCCCAGTTGGCCGTCGGCGATGGTACATTGAAAGTTGCAGAGCCGGCAGTGAACCTTGCCACCGGCCGCCGATTCCCACAACACCGCTTCCTTGAGTTTGCCATGAGCATGCATCGTAAATCCCCAGAAGCCCCGGAGCGCCTTGCACTTCATTGACCATATATCGTCACTGGACCCATTTGTCAACGAATCAGGTGCAAACCGCGCCGACGCTAGAGGTCGTAGGCCTGGGCGATAAGCTTGATGGGATGCGTGACCGGCGCCGAGGCAACGTGCTCGATCTGCATCTTGCAGGCGGCACACTCCGTCAGCACGTTCCGCGTTGAGGCGGCGGCGAGGGCCCCTTTCAGGCTGTCGGCAATCAGATCGGACAGTTCGTAGTTCTTTTTCTGCATGCCGAACGTACCGGAAAGACCGCAACAGCCGGCGCCCAGATTGCTGACATCCACCTTGAAAACCTCTTGCAGCAGGTTCAGCGACACGGCGTCGTCGCCCACGGCACTGAGATGGCACGGCAGGTGATAGACAAAGCCCTCCGCCACCGGCCTGGTCGGCATCTTCAGCTTCTGCTGCGCGTGCAACTCGGCCAGGTAGTTCATCAACTCCACCGTGTTCTGCGCGACGAGTCCGGCCTCGGTGCCTTTCACGTAATGGCGCAATTCCTGGCGCAGGCACAACGCCGCACTGGGCTCGGAACAAACGATGCGGTAGCCGGCCCGAACCGCCTCGGCCAGATGGCGCACGCTGTAGGCCAGATCCTTCCGGGCCGTCTTGACATCGCCATAGACAATCGCCGGCAAGGGGGTCGGTCGTTGCGGCGGCAGAGTGACCTCGATATCGTTGTGGTGCAACACGTCCAGGACGGCAAAGCCCAACTCGTGGTCGTTGTAGTTGGCGTACGTATCGACGAAGTACGCCACCTTGTCGATCGGGGCCGCCAGAGGCTCCCGGGCCGTCAGATACTTCTGCCCAGCTTTCAGGAACGAGCCGCGTTGAAACGCCGGCATGTTCCTGCGCCGATCGAGCCCGACGCCTTTCTCCAGCGCCCATTTGAACGGCGGCAGCTTCATGAACGCATTCGACAGCGGTGCGAAGGCACTGCCCATCATGCTCAGGTAGCGATTGTGGCTCAGCGCCATCTCCGCCCGCCGCAGGCCCTTGCGTCGGACATATTCGGCCCGGGCCGCCGCCATCATCGGGGAAATCTGCACGCCGGACGGACATTCCTGCTCGCACATCTTGCAGTTGACGCACAGGTCGAGGAACTTGCGGAACTCGGGCGATTCGAAATCCTTCTCATCCATCTGCCCTGTCGCCCAGTAGTTCAGCAGATTGGCCTTGGCGCGTGAACTGCCCAACTCGTCGCCCAGTGCCCGATAGACCGGACACATGCGCAGGGCCGGGTCGCGATTCAGACAAACGCCGCACCCGTAGCACTGCTCAAACTCCAGTTCGAGTTCGTGATCGGCAAAGTACATTTCTGACTTTGCCCGCTCGGGCAGCACGTGATGCTGGCGACGCAGGTTCTTGACCATGACGTCCGGATCGTCGTTGAGAATCTTGCCCGGATTCAGCAAGCCAGTGGGGTCGAAGATATGCTTGACCTTCTGGAGAATCTCATAGAACGCGTCACCATACTGGCGGCGAATGAAGGCCGCGCGCAGCAAGCCGTCGGCATGCTCGCCACTGATGGAGCCCCCAAGCGACCAGGCCAGTGTATACACATCCTCGGCGATGGCTTTCATGCGCTCGACATCTTTCGGGTCGCCCAGGTCGAGATAGGGGCGTACGTGCAGCTCGCCGTCTCCGGCGTGCCCGAAGAACGTCATGCCCATATCATACTTCTTGCCAATCTGCTGGAGTCCGGCAATGTAGTCGGCCAGGCGCAGGTGGTCGACGCTGACGTCCTCGATGATCTCGGCCGGATGGGCCCGGCGCCGCGTACGGTAGAGCAACGGACCCGCGTCTTTGCGCGACTTCCAGATGCGCGCCTGATCGGCCGGCGACGTGACGATCGTCCGCCCCTTGGCGCGATCGCCGACGGCTCGATCCGTGGCGTCGAGTTTCTCTCTAACCTCGGCCTCCGAATCCCCCACGTGTTCGACCAGCAAGACCGCGGCCGCACCGGCCGGGAGGATATCGCGATATTGGGGCAACTGATCGAACGCCATGTTGATCAGGTTCTCTTCCATCAATTCGCAGGCCGCCACCTCGGTTTCAACGATGGCCGGCACGGTTTTCGCCATGCGATCCAGCGATTCGAATTCCAGTTGCAGCAACCCCTTGAACTTCGGCAGTGGCACCGTTCGCATCGTAATCTTCGTGAAGATCGCCAGCGTACCCTCGGAACTGGCCAGCATCCGGGCCAGATCGATCTTGCTCTCGTGGCACATCCCGGCGATGTTGTAACCACTGCGATTGCGTTTCGTTTCGGGCAGCGCCTCCTCGATGGTCGCCTCGTTCTCGGTCAGCAGTGCGAAGCACTCTTGCGCCAGGGCTCCGACGCGATCTTCGGTCGGGCTTTGGGGATCCACTCCGTTGGCGAACTCGACGACACTGCCGTCCGCCAGGACCGCTTCGATGCGCTCGACATAACCGCCCATGTGACCGTACTGAAGCGAATGGGCGCCGGTGGCGTTGTTGGCCACGCAGCCCCCGACCGTCGCGCGATTGGCACTGGAAGGATCGGGACCGATCTTGCGCCCGTGTTCGGCCAAACGCTTGTTCAACTCATCGAGCACAACACCCGGCTCACAGGTCACCGTGGCGCCATCGGAAGCGACGGCAACGATCCGATTCATATAGCGCGCCATATCGAGCACGATGCCGGCGCAGAGCGATTCACCCGCCAGGCCGCTGCCGGCCCCCCGAGCCGCGACGGCCAGGCCCTCCTGCGCCGCATAGCGCACGACCGCGGCAACGTCGGCGACGTCACGTGGTGCGACCACACATTGCGGCACGATGCGGTAGCTGCTCGCATCGGTACTGAAGGCGACACGATTGATGATATCGGCGAACACGTCGCCTTGGATGTCCCGCGCCAGTTCAGCGGCCCGTTCGGTTGGTGCTTTGCTCGTCATGGTGAAGTATACGCCGCGAAAAGGCCTCCAGTCGTCTGAACCTCCGTGGTTTATTTTTCGAAATCGCGCGGCAAAAACTGCGTCTGCGCGACGGCTCCGCTCATGCGCAGCACCGCCAGGTCGTCCTCACTGACCTGACCATGGATGAACTGCTGAACCGTGGGGTGTGGGTGACTGCGAATGTGGTCGGCATCGCCATCCGCAATGATGCGGCCGTTGTGAAACATGATGATGCGATCACCCACTTTGTAGGCGCTCTTCATATCGTGCGTGACCACCACACTGGTCACGCTCAGATCCTGTTCCAGCTTCAGGACCAGTTCGTTGATGATATCGGAGCGAATCGGGTCGAGACCGGTGGTCGGTTCGTCGTACAGAATGACCTCCGGATTCAGGGCAATGGCCCGGGCCAGCGCCACGCGCTTGCGCTGCCCCCCCGAGAGATTGGCCGGGAAGTAGTTCTGGAAGCCGTCCAGACCCACCATCGCCAACTTGGCCTTGACCACCTCCTCCATCGCCTTGCGCGTGACGTGGCGCTGGTGCTGGCGGATGGGAAACATGATGTTCTCGGCCACGCTGAGACTGTCGAAAAGGGCGCCTTCCTGGAACAGATATCCGAAATGAACGCGAATATCATTCAGATCGCGTTCGCTGAGCTGATCGATACGCTGATCCCGGAAGTAGACCTCCCCCGCCGAGGGCCTCTGCAACGCGATGAAGTGCTTCATCAGCACGGTCTTGCCGCAACCGCTCGGACCGATGATCACCGTCGTCTTGCCCTTTTCAATGGCCAGGGAGACGTTGTCAAGAACCAGCTTGGGACCGAATCGCTTGGTGAGATTCCGCACCTCGACGACGGTCTCGGCCCGCTCGGCTTGTTCCGCTTGGTCAGTCTGATCGTTCCATTCGTCCAAGGTAAACGCTCCCGGAATCGGTATGGCCATCCGCCACCGGACGCTCTGAGCCTATCACACAAGACTCTTGATAGGCCAGAAGGTCAGGTAGATGCTCTTGAACATCACCGCCAACGCAAAATCCAGCGCCAGAATCGAAATGAAACTGGCCACAAAGGCATCGGTGCAGGCCTGCCCCACACCGTGAGCCCCTTCCCTACAGTTGAACCCCTTGTAACAACTGATCATCGCAATCGCGCCACCGAAGAAAAACCCTTTGATCACGCCGATCGACACGTCCCACAGCTCGACGCCTGACGCACTGAAGTTCCAGTACGCCCGGCTGTTGATTCCCAGTTGCAGGAAGCTCACCAGCGCCCCGCCCACAACACCCATCAGGTCGGCATAGATGATCAGCACCGGCGTCAGCAAGAGGCACGCCAGCAGGCGCGGCGCCACCAGATAGCGAATCGGATCGGTGCCCATGCTGCGAATGGCGTCGATCTGCTCGGTCACGTTCATGGTGCCCAACTCGGCCGTCAGGGCCCCGCCGATGCGTCCGGCCAACATGACCGCCGCCAACACGGGTCCCAACTCCTTCACCACCGAAATGTTGATCAGGACGCCAAGGTGCTCCTCCAGCCCCATGCCGGCCAGTTGATCGTAGGCCTGGACCGCCAGCGTCATGCCCACGAAGGCACCGGTGATCATAATCACGGGGACGCTGCGGACGCCAATGATGTTCATCTGTGCCCAGACCAGCGGATAGGTCTGTCGCCGGGTGCAGCTTCGAGCCGAGGTCGTGACCGCCCGCCAGGCAAATCGCCCGAGACGCCCCGAATTGACTATGTCCTGGATAGCTTTTGCTCCCAGCGTTGCTATCATCGCGGCCATCCCATACCTAAGGCAAGGTGCATTGAGCGGTCGAGTCCGGTTCGCGCCGCCCTGTCCAGGCGAGTTTGTACCACCACCGCAATCGGTTGTCAAGCGCAGGTGTCAGGCGATCAGCATTCCGACCCCAACGGGTGTCAGGGGCGCGGCGGCTACTGGCCCTGGGGTCCCTGGAAAACGGAGACAGTGTTCTTGCCGGATTGCTTGGCGCTGTACAAGGCCAGGTCGGAGCGACTGGTGATATCTTCCGGGTTGGTGTCGGCGCCGTATTGCCCCACGCCGATACTGATCGACAGGGCGATCTCCTCGCCCTGCCACTCGACAGGAGCCCGTCCGACGGATTCCACGATACGCTGGGAGACCAGGGAGGCCTCCTCCAGCCCGGTATTGGGCAGGATCACGGCGAACTCGTCGCCCCCGTACCGGGCGGCCAGATCGATCTGGCGAATGCACTCTCTGATCCGGCGGCTGATCTCCCGGATGACCTTGTCACCGGCCCGGTGTCCGTACGTGTCGTTGATCTTCTTGAGATTGTCGATGTCGGCCATGATCATGGAGATCATGCCGCCGTAGCGACGTGACCGCCACAGCTCGCGTTCCAGCGTCTCATAGAAGGTCTTGTGGTTCATCAGCCCGGTCAGGCCGTCGCGCGTGGCCTGGCGCTGCATCTTCTCGAAAAGCTTGATGTTGCCGATCGAAGCGCCGATCAATTGCCCAAACAGTTCGATCAGAGCAATGTCCTCCCGACCGAAGCTGCTGGGTTCCACTTTGTCTGCCAGATTCAGCACCCCCACAACCCCGTCGTGGCAAATGAGCGGCACGATCGCGCAGTTGGTGGTGCGGTAGTTCTCGGCAAAGGCCCGCTGAGACCGCTTGATGACCGGTTTGCGGTGCGTGTCAATGTCACCGGTCAGAATCAACTCCCGGCTCTTCACCGCCAACACCATGGGAGATGGGGGCGTTTGATTCAACGAGACGATCTTGTTGATCGGAAAAGGATGATTGTGCCGGACCAGATGGAGAATGCCGTTGGCTTCGTCCAGCGCGTACAGAGACGCAAACGCCGATCCCACCACCAGCGGGATCTTGTTGACGCACACATCGGCGATGCGGTCGGTATCCAGACTGTTGATCTGGCGTGCCAGCGGCGTCACCCGTTCGAGCAGCGAGACCTTGCGCTGACCGTGTGACATCGGGTCCTCCGCTTTGTTGACCTGTTTTGCCATTTAGAAATCCACCCGCTCATTGCGAAGCATCTGACACGTTCGTTCTGCCAGGGACCTTATCGTCCATTCCTGCAATGCGATTCGGAAAAAAAACGCGTCTGCCCCAATCGCGCGTCGAAACCCAGACGGCGCCCCGGCAACGAGCCCAAGCCCTCTGAACACAAAATGTTATAGGTCCTCAGGCATCCCCGAGATTGCCCGCTCGCGCCCTCCCCAGCAAAGCAACGATCCGCCTGTGGAAGTTTTTTGGGGAAAAAGACCAAAAGCAGTTGACAGGCCGATAAATGGCTTTTACATTTTGCAAAACGTAAAGGGCGTTATGGCCCCCCGCTGGTGAGTACGGGTCTTCCCCGGAGGGGCGCGCCAAGCCGGATGTGGTCGGTTCGATGGGCCTTGCCCCTCGGCCCACCGATGGACTTGTTTAGACCGTGACGGGGCGGGAGAGCATAATCAACGCGGTGCCTCTCTCGCTCCCGTGTGGGTTCCTTTGGCTAGGTAGAGTGACATGAGTGTGGGTGACAGCAGCAGCAGTGTTTTTCCTCATTTTGGCTTTCTCGCGGACGTGGGGGTCTTGTCTACGCCGCAGGGCCATAGGCCCGCCATGCATGTCGCCCTTCCCTGCTGGACCGCCGATGACCTAATGGATGAGCCTGCGCTATGAGTTGGGAGAAATCTGGTCAGCGTCTACAAGTTCCAGCGAAACGCTATCGCATTGGCGAACTCGTCCGCTACAGCCCGTTTTCGCGGCAGACGATTCACAACTACACCATTATGGGTCTCATTCGAGAAGCGGAATGGACCGAGGGTGGACACCGGCTCTACGACGAAACAGTCTTCGACCGGCTTTCGCGTATCATGGAACTCAAGGAGAGTATGAGCCTGACGGAGATACGCCGTGTCCTCAACGAGGAAGAGAGGACCGGGAGCAGACAACCGTACGCTCCGCGTAGCCTATCCCGTCACGAGCAGTCGACCACCCCGCCGCGTCCGCGGACGCCGGGTGCGGAAGGAGAGGATTTCATGGCGCCCGATACGACGTAATCGGACTATTCGGCTATCGCGTTTGCTGACAAAACGCCTATCCCATCAGCATCAGTGAGCCAATGGGAATTCGAGGAAGACCGAAAGGATCAAGGATGATACACACGGCTTCGTCACAAGCAATCTGGTTGGACTGTCAATTCGTTCGTGCACTTCGATCCCCCGGGAGCGCTTTCATGACCGCAGGCCGCGCCGTCGCGGCCCTACCGGGAAAACCTCTGTCGATGCACTCTGCTTCCCAACAGCACGCAAACGACGCGGTCTGAGATTTTCGTCGAAGGAGTACGCATGGAGTTCTCATCCCATATACCGGATAACCTCAGCGAGTTGCTGGTGAAGATCGTCCAGTTCACCGAGCGCCGGCGCGACGTCCTATATGAAAATATCCATAACACTCGGACCCCTGGGTTCACGCCCCGCGACATGCCGGTGCCTGAATTCGTTCACATACTTAACGGCGCTATCGCCGAGCATGTGCAGCATCGGCGCCTGCTTTTTTGTGACAGCGAGAACATCCGATTCGGCAGAAACAGCGTGATGGACATCACCCCCGTGCCGGATCCCCCTGCCCAGGCCTTGCTCCAGGACGATCGAGACGAATACATCGAACTCCAGGTCGGCAAGCTACTCGAAAACTCGCTGAACCGAAAAGTTGCCAAGGAACTGTTACGGCTCAAGGGTGGCCTGTCGTCGACCTTGGCTGAATTGTCAACCCATATGAATGACATCCCCGACGGCGTCCCGTTCGACGACTCCGCCAATTCAGGGAATGACAACGATTGACTGAGAAAGACCGGCCCAGCTCTATGGGAAATCACGCCGTCAACTTGAAGCAGTTGTCAGAAGGCCGTCGCCGGGCCGGTCGGGTCCTGGCCGTCACCAGCGGCAAAGGGGGCGTCGGCAAGACCAACGTCAGCACCAATCTGGCGTTGTGCCTGGCGGCTGCCGGCAGACGGGTCCTCCTGCTGGATGCGGATATCTCACTGGGCAACCTCGATCTCGTGATGAACATCCGCAGCAAATACAATATCTCCCACGTCCTCAGCGGATACAAACGCCTCGAGGACATCATACAATCCGGGCCGGAAGGCTTGCGCATCATTTGTGGCGCATCCGGCCTGGATCAGTTGGCCGACATCAGCGACTACGAGCAGCACCGATTGCTGGAACATCTTGCGGGTTTGCAGGACGAGACCGATGTGATCCTGGTCGACACGGCGGCCGGCATCGCCAGTTCGGTCGTCAGTTTCTGCTTGGCGGCCGACCAGGTGCTGGTGGTGACCACCCCCGAAGCGGCGGCCATGACCGACGCCTACGGCATGATCAAAGTTCTGGTCCGAAAAGGCTACCAAGGCCCGATAAGCGTGGTGGTCAACATGGCCCAAAGCGTCGCCGAGGGAAAACGCACCTATCAACGTCTCGCCGACGTGGCCGGGCGGTTTCTCCAGGCCGATTTGTATTACGCCGGGACGCTACTCAAAGACGAGCGTCTCTGTCGGGCCGTACGAGCCCGTACGCCCGTCGTCCTGGCCTATCCAAAATCGCAGATCACGTCGTCGTTTACCGCGCTGGCAGCCCGACTCGGCGGGCTGGACTGCGATAAGAACGGACAGAATGGTTTTTTCCGGCGTGTAATTCGTTGGTTGAGCTAAAGTTCCGCAATACAAGGCCGATAATGGATTAGCTAGGGTTCTACATTTTGACCGGTGGGTGATGCAAAACAGGCAGAGGATGATTGTGCAAGATAGTGCCGCACAACTGATTGGAGCCGCGACACGTAACGGAGACGACCTGTGAAGACGCAGACAGCCGCGCAGACCGATGAAAAGCTTAGTATCGATGTGATCTGGGACCATTTCCATAGGGGTCATGAAGACTGTTACCGCAACATGCTCATGGAACACTACCGGGACCTGGTTCGCTATGCGGCCGAACGACTCCACAGCAAGCTCCCCGATAAGGTCGAGTTGGACGACTTGATCAGTGCGGGCATCTTCGGTTTGATGGATGCGATCGACGCATACGATCCGGAGCGCGGCGTAAAGTTCGAAACCTACTGTGCTCCCCGTATCAAAGGATCGATCCTCGATGAGCTGCGCAGCATGGACTGGGTCCCGCGTCTGGTTCGCGCTCGGGCCCATCAGCTTTCCAAAGCCACGCATGCCCTGGAGATGCACCTGGGACGCAAGCCCGACGAACAGGAGTTGGCCGAAGAGTTGCAGATGGACATGACGGAGTTCACGCGACTCCAGCGTGACGCCAACGCTGCCAGCCTCGTCTCTCTCAACACCAAGTGCGGCGATGGCGATGGCGAGAAGGACGTCTACGAGATCGACGTCATCAAAGACAATCGCAGCGAAGACCCTCTGCTCGAAGCGCAGAAGCGCGATTTAAAGAACCTGCTGACCAAGGGACTGACTCGGGCCGAGCGTCTGATCATCGTGCTCTATTACTACGAAGAGATGACGATGAAGGAGATCGGCGCGACGCTGGACCTGTCGGAATCGCGCGTCTCGCAGATGCACTCATCCATCGTCGCCCGACTTAAGGCGCAGATGAACACCCGCAAGAAGGAATTCGCGGTCGAGTAGAAGAAAGACCGCGTCGCCCGCCTTCAAGGTCGAGCCGCTCAACTGGAACGCGGCCCGACCTGTTAGAAGTACCAACTCAGTATCGTGTCTCACCGCACCGGTGAGAACATCCCTACGAACCCACCGCCCGTGCTCATCTTGACGCTCAGAGACGTCGAGGCCTGCACCGTTGTCTCCGTGCGCAGCAGGTTGTCGGGCCGGGCAGGATCATCGGCCAGTTGTACCGAAGCGTACGGGCCACCACCCAGGAAGGAGAGATTCAGCTCATAGCTGCGCTGCGGTCCGCCGTTGATGATGCCGACGAACCAAACCTCGCCCCGGCGCCGAGCCAGCACGGCCAGATCGCCGATCGCGCTGCCCGCCAGGACGCGCGTCTCATCCCACACCGAGGGAATAGCCTTGAACAGATCGACGGCGTTGGACTTCAGATAGAGTTCCGGCTTGTCGGCGTAGAACATCACGGGCGACGTGTAGCAGATGGCCGTGGCCAGTTGCAGGGCAAACGTCGTCCCCTTGAGCGTCTCGACGTTGAACGTGCAGGGCGTGAAGTCGCCATGGCCCGCCAGGAAACGCGTGAACGGCAGCGACGCATAGTGGTGCGGCGGCAGCGCCGACCACTTGTTGTACTCCAGCCCGCGAATCCCTTCACGCGTCACCTCGTGCGGGTACGTGCGTGACTCGCCTGTGGGTTTGTTGGCCCCGTGGAAATCCACCATCAGTTGCGTCCGGGCCGCATCCTTGAGCACATCGGTATAGAAATCGATCATCTTCTTCGATTCGGAGTCCATGTAATCGATCTTGATGCCCACGGCGCCCGCCGCCTGGCAACGGCGCAAGAAATCCCGCCGGCTCTCCGGATCGTCCAGTCCCTCCATATCGATGCCTTCGGTCCGCCCGGTCTTCCAGCGTTTCCAGACGACGATCCCGACGCCCTTCTCGGCCGCGTAGTCCGTCAGCTCCTTGAGCAACGCCCATTTGTCTTTGCCCGGTTTCTTCCAGGTATGCTCCCAGCCGGCATCGACCAGATAACACTCGAACCCGAACTGGGCCGCGTAGTCGACCCACTGAAACTGTCGATCGAAGGCCACGCTGTCCCAATTGCCCATGCGTCCCGACCACCAATGCCAGAAGCCGCGACCGGGTCGAATCCAATCGGCGTTCGCCAGCTCAGGCGAAGGTGGCTCGTTGAGATTCATAATGATGTCGCAGTTGACCAGACCATTCAGGTCGGGGGAAACCATGATCACGCGCCACGGGCTCTTGATCGTGCCTTCCAACTCCCAGTTCTTGTCATCCTGAAACGCCGCCTCCAAGGGCTCGGCTGCATCGCCCGACGAGCGAATCGTCATGCCGGAATAGTCGAACAGCGCCGCTTCCGTCAGCGCCGCATAGCCGCCTCCGGGTAACTCGGCCACGACGGGCGGGCCCATGAAGGTGTCGGCCGGCACGTCGGCCAGCATCAGCCGCTTATGAATCTCTTCGTAGTTGGCCACGTTCGTCTGAAACCAGATGGCGCTGTCAGCCGGGAGCTTGAAAGCGGTGTCCTCGCCGGAAACCTGGTGCAAGCCCGTTCTCTCGGCGACGTAGCGAAAACCGGCACCGTCATCGAAGAGACGCACCTCCAGCACGTAACTCGTTCGGCTCTTGTCGTGGGTAACGGGAATCGCCGCACCGTTGTAGTGATTGCGCGCCATCGAATGAACGCCCCGCGTGGCGTAGGTCTCGTCCTTCGACTGTCGGACGGGCTTACCCAAGCTGACGCCGCGTCCCAATCGCACACCATCGATGGTAATGCCCAACGGGGAAGGCTCGATGACCACCCGATCGCCCTCGGAGAGTCGATAGTACAGTTGCCCCTGGACGTTGACGCCCACGGTCATCGACACGGTTCCCGCCGGGCTGCTAACGACCACCTCGCCCGCCCCCAGAGCGACCTGCGACAGTACGCACAGACCGGCCAAAATCACGCTCATCATCCGCATCGCTTCACCTCCTTGGCCCGCCCGGAGCCGGGCACCCAAATCCACCGTTACACAACACAGAAACTCGTTTCAGCGCCGGACCGTTACGCGCCGCCCGGCAGGTTCGGGCGTAGTCTATCCCGATTGCGTCTCCTGCACAAGGACCAGGCAGGCGCTCCTGCCGCCCATTCCAGGCCCGATTGGGGCCGGGACGCGGCAGAATTCGCTCGATTGGGGCTCGACGCCGGTAAGAAAAAACCCCTGCTTTTGAGGAGGTGGTGGGAGGAAAAAGCAGGGGCCAAATGAAAAAGCGATCCTATTATGCCTATCTTATCAGACCAAGTCAAGGAAAATGCCCCCCCACAGAGGCCCGGAAAGCCGGTCCCGGCCCAGCGCATAAAAAATGCCCGGAACTGGATTCGAACCAGCACGAGCCGAAGCTCACTAGCCCCTCAAGCTAGCGCGTCTGCCAATTCCGCCACCCGGGCATTCTAGGAATCGGTGATTATGGCCAAAAACGGCCGGACTGTCAACCGCGATTCGGCCGGAATACAGAAATACCCCTCACTCCTCCCCACCGACAAAACCTACGTCCCGCGCACATTGCCCCACAGCAGCACGTGCAGACGCTGGCCGTACCGAAACCCCGTCTCCCGGCACAGTTGGGCCACAAGCGGCGCTTTGCTCTGCAATGTTTCCCGGGTCGTCGCCTGAGGCATCAGCAGGACACGCTCGGAGGCGACCGGGGGCAACTGGCCCAGCAGCCGTTGAATCTCAGCAATGTCCTCCGGCTTATCCACAACGAACTTGAACTGGCACGAATAGGTCTCGATCAGGGCCTTCAAGACCTCGGGGACGGGCTTGGCCCGCTCGTGATCGGCCGCCAGATCGGGCTCGGCAGGCACCGAATTGCCCAGCTTCGGACTGATACTCATCAGATCGCAGACCAGATCCGGCACGAAGGCCATACCCGAGGTTTCAATCGTGATGTGACGCCCCAGCCGCTTGAGTTGCCGGGTCAACATGACCACCCCATTGCGAGGCGACAGATCCGGGCCCACCAAAGGCTCACCGCCGGTGATGACCACATGACGACAGGGATACCCGCAAATCTGCTCAATCAGATCATCCAGCACAACATCGGTCCCGCCCGAAAAGTCCCACGCGTATTTCGTGTCACACCAGCGACAGCGCAGCGGACAACCCGCCAGACGGACAAAGACGCTGGGCGTCCCGGCCAGCACGCCTTCCCCCTGGAGGGAATGGAATATCTCGGTGACCCGCATGACGCATGCCTCAAAAGGGTTGGTGGTCCGGCTGCACCGGCAGACGTCTACACATCGCGATCCGCATACGGCACCGGATCGACCAGTCCCGCCTCGGCGAAGCCCTTCAGCCGCAGCCGGCAGGAATCGCACCGGCCACAGCTCTTCCCCGCCGCGTCCGGGTCGTAGCAGCTATGCGTCAGGCCGTAATCAACACCCAGTTCGGTCCCGGCCTGGATGATCTGGGCCTTGGTCATGGTGATGATCGGCGTATGGATCCGGTAGCGGCCTTTGCCCTCCACCGCCGCGGCCGTGGCCAGATTGGCCATGGCCTCATAGGCCGCGATGAACTCGGCCCGGCAATCGGGATAGCCACTGTAGTCCGTAGAATTGACCCCGATGAAGATATCGAAGACACCGAGCACCTCGGCCCACGCCAAAGCATAACTCAGGAAGATCGTATTGCGGGCCGGCACGTAGGTCGGCGGAATCCCCGCCGCCGCGCCGATTTCGGCCCGGTCCTTAGGGACCTCGATCTTCGCGTCGGTCAACGCCGAACCCCCGAACGCGGCCAGATCGATCGGCACGATTCGATGCTCCGCCGCCCCCAGCAACGCTGCCACGGCACGGGCCGACTCGGTCTCCCGCCGGTGACGCTGGCCATAGAGAAAACTCAGCGCATAGCAGGCAAACCCATCCCGCCGTGCCAGAGCCAGGGTGGTGGCGGAATCGAGCCCCCCACTCAACAACACAATCGCTTTCTTCATCGCCGGATCAGTCCCTTTTAACCCATTGTCACGGCCCAGTCGCCCTGCCGCCGCTGGGGCCCCTGGCCGCCCCCTACTATAGCAGAACCGCCTCCGCACGGAAACACCGAAGCACAGAGCCGGCCTGTCCCGGCCGCAGATTCGCTCTTGTCCGGGTCGTAGCGGTCAACTATACTAGAGGGGTTCCATGAAACGAGGTATCTATGAGCCAGACTGAGATGATTGAGCTGTTCGACAACCCGCGACCGGAGCGGGAGTATCGCATTACGATTCGATGTCCCGAGTTCACGAGCGTCTGCCCGAAGACGGGCCAGCCCGACTTCGGTGAGATCGTGATTGAATACAGCCCTGATCGCAGTTGTATCGAACTGAAGAGTCTCAAATTCTACATGCAGAGTTATCGCAACAAGGGCATCTTTTATGAGTCCTTGACGAACGACATCCTGGACGATCTGACCGGCGCGTGCAAGCCGCGCTGGATGAAAGTCACGGCCCGATTCACGCCCCGGGGCGGCATCACGACCGATGTCGTGACCGAGTACCGCGCCGAGGGCTAACCGCTTGGGGTGAGGTAACGAAATGTCGATCAAGTTTCACTGCGAGCACTGTGGCAAGAGAATTGACGCACCCGATTCCGCCGGCGGCAAACGGGGCAAGTGTCCCGCTTGTCACAACCGGGTCTATGTCCCTGAACTGGAGGCGGAGGAAGAACTGAAACTGGCGCCGATCGATGAGACGGAGGAGGAACGTCAGAAACGGTTGCGCGCCGAGGCCTTGCAGTTGACCCGAAACATTCTCGAAGACACAGTGGCCCCCGACGCTCCGGCAACGACCAATACAGGGGCATCGGTCGACGAGGACGAACTGACCGACATCGTGGTCCGCTACCTGCGCCAAATGGCCGATGGCGACTTGGACGGGGCCCAGCGCACCGCCCAGACGATCGCCTCCCATCGGCGCGAGGCCATGAGCATTCTGGAGCAGATGGCAACCCAGGAGCCCCCCAACGCGGAATTGCAGGGCATCCCGGCTCAAGTCCTCTCCGGGCTGATTCGGAATCTGCGCACCCGCATCAGCTAGCGTGGCGGCGCCGGGTCAGTCAAAGCTGCAAGGTATCGGCAGCGGCGTTACTTTTGTCCCAAGGTAGCGAAGATGCCGTATCCCGAACCGTCTCCATCTTCACAGATCCAGGTTACGACATAGCGACCGTCGGCTGCCATGGCCACATCGGGATACCAGTTCCGACCGGAAGCACCGGTATTCAACAGCATCTCATCGCCTTCCACCTGGCCGTCACACGTGCAGAATTGCCCCCGCACACGACAGCCGGAGCCGGCCTCGCCGTGGCAATCCCAAACGATCAGGTAGTCCTGATCGCCATTGGTGGCAATACACGGATGGCCCTGGTTGCCGGCGGTGCAGGTATTGACCAGATAAGGCGGCGTAATGGGCACGCCCATCGCATCGAAGGGCTGAGCGCAAATATCATATGGGAAGGGTCCAATCGCCCACGTGACGACGAACCCTCCTTCTTTGCCGGCCGCGACGGAAGGACCATACCACCGGCTGTTCAAGTCACCGGTCAAGGGCACCTCGCGCGAGGCGGGCATGCCGTCAGACTCGAATTGGCGCATCATGATGAACTCGCCGTAGGGACGATTGTAGGTATCTCCCATACGAATCCAAGTCACCACGAAACGGCCAGCATCGTTCATCGCCACATCCGGCCACATCTGTTGCGTCAGCTCGCTGATCCCGAATTCCTCACCGAGCGGCGTCCCGTTGGCATCGTACACGCGACCGGCCGCGTAGCTCTGACCGATGTAAGCATCGCCATACCAGTTCGTCCAAACCACAACAAACGTCCCGGATGAATTCATGCTGATGCTGGGTGATGACGCGGCCGCCAACGGAGTGACCGCCACCGGCAACTCCTCGGTGGTCGCGGCACCGCCGGCATCGAACATCCGGGCCACCAGATCGCTGTCCTGGCCCGCTCCCGCCGGCCAGGCCACCACAAAACCACCTCCCGCGCCGATCGCCACGGCCGGCGTCCAGGTCCCCACGTCCACCTCGGAGACGTTGACCTGGAACTCTTCACTGAGGGGCGCGCCATCCGCATCGAAACAACATCCGTACAGGCCGCCCCCTCGGCCGTCCGCAATGTGGCTGCGCCAGACAATCACGAACGCGCCATCATCATTCATGGCGACGGCCGGATGGGTTTGGTGGTGCTCCACATAGGTGTTGACCTGCATCTCCGCTTGCCCCCCCGCCGCTAAAGCCAAGACCAGGACCGCCGTTGCGTACCATCTCACGCTAAACATAGTCGCACTCCTACCAGCTTCCCTGAACCATCGGAATCTCGCCTGTACCACTACCGAATGCCGCCGACGCCTCGCTTTGGCGCGTCTAATTACTAGGACGCAAAGCCATACCGTTTGTTACAACAAAAAGAGCGCTAAACAGAGAATTCTCCGTCGGATGCGCTGCGGATTCTGATGATACAGGACCGCCTGTATTCGCGCGCGGGCGTCCGACCACCCCCTTGAGAAGCGCTGACGGTTCCGTCGTTGGCCCAGCCGCCATTGGTCGGTATAATACCCTCGAAAACCCCTCTGCCGCGGCGGCGTTTCTGGGCCGTAGCAGCCCAAATACCCGCTTCATATGGGGTTTTCGAGAGTACCTGAAAAAATCGGTTCCTGTCGATGTCACCTGCAAGGAGAAACACAACATGTCGCAAGAAAGTCAGCAAAAGCGTCGCCGGCGCCGGGCGCCCGTCACGCGAACATGGTGCCGGCGCGGCACGCGTCGAAACCCCTTGGTTCCAGTCATGTTTGTTGTAGCGGTCGTATCATTCACAACGGCCGTGCGGGGCGCCGAGCCAATCCGGCTGCATCCGGAGAACCCGCACTACTTCCTCTGGCGCGACCAACCGACGATCCTGATTACCTCGGCCGAGCACTACGGCGCCGTGCTCAACCGCGCGTTCAACTACGTGAAGTATCTCGACACGCTTCAGACCAACAGCTTCAATCTGACACGCACGTTCTCCGGCGCCTACTGCGAACCGGTCGGCGCCTTCAACATCGCCAGGAATACGCTCGCGCCGGCCGCCGGAGATTTGCTGTGCCCCTGGGCCCGCAGTGACGTGCCGGGCTATGCCAACGGGGGCAATAAGTTCGATCTGACGCGCTGGGACGAGCAGTATTTCGAACGCCTGCGCGATTTCGTCGACCAGGCCGCTCGGCGCAGCATCGTCGTCGAATTCGTGTTGTTCTGTCCGTTCTACAAAGACAGTATGTGGCAACTCAGCCCCATGAACGTCAGCAACAATATCAACAACATCGGCGCGATGGAACGCACCGAGGTCTACACGCTCAACGACCGCGATCTCCTGGCCGTGCAAGACGCGATGGTGCGCAAGGTCGTCGAGGCGCTAAAGGACTTCGACAACGTCTACTACGAAATCTGCAACGAGCCATACTTCGGCGGTGTCACGATCCCGTGGCAGCATCACATTGCCGAGACCATCGCTCGCGCCGAAGCGCGCTTCGAGCATAAGCATCTGATCGCGCAGAACATCGCCAACAAATCCAAAGTGGTCGAGAATCCCAGCCCGCACGTTTCCATTCTCAATTTTCACTACGCCAAACCACCCGAGGCCGTGGCGCAGAACTACCACTGGGACAGAGTCATCGGCGACGACGAGACCGGCTTTGCGGGCGACGACCGCGTCAAGCCCTACCGTCTGGAAGGCTGGGATTTCATCCTGGCCGGCGGCGCCGTGTACAGCAACCTCGACTACTCGTTCGCCGTGGGACATGAAGACGGAACGAACGACATCAACGCCCCGGGAGGCGGCGGTCCCGAGTTGTGGCAACATTTGCGTGCGCTTCAATCCTTCATCAACAAATTCGATTTCGTGGCGATGAAGCCGGACAATTCCGTCATCACCGCTGGCGTGCCGGAAGGCACGACCGCGCGAGCCCTCGTCGAGCCGGGCCGGGCCTACGCGATCTACGTCAAGGGAGACAACCTGCAACAGCTCACGCTCGAGCTGCCGGCCGGACCGTACCGAGCCGAATGGATCGACACCAAGACGGGTGACGTCGAGGCATCGGAATCTTTCACTCACGAAGGCGGTGCCAAGACGCTGGCCGCTCCGGCGTACAACGAGGACATCGCCTTGCGAATTCTGCGTAGTGAAAAGAAGCGTCGGGGCCTGCTGTTCGAGAGCAATTTCGAGGGGGAGGATCTCGAAGGTTGGAAGGTCTCCGGAAACGCCCCCACGGTCGGTCGCGGCCCCGCTCGCGCGGGCAAGCAGGCCATGAAAACCACGCTCGACCGGCGCCAAGACAAGGTCGCCTATCGTACGGAGGTCAGTGGGCCCCGCGCGGAGATCGGGAAGGAATACTGGTACGGCTTCAGCATTCTGTTGCCCGAGGATTACCGCCCGGATCGAATCTGGGAGATCGTCGCGCAGTGGCACGCCGTGCCCGATTTCGACGCCGGCGAGAACTGGCGCAACCCCGTGATGGCGCTGTCGACGACGAACGGACATTGGAGTTGGGTTAGCCGGTGGGATGCGAAACGCAACACCTTCGCCAGCGGTAAGCGGCAGTACGGCGGCACGCGCGATTTCGATCTGGGCCCCTACCGAACCGGCGTCTGGACCGACTGGGTGATTCACCTCAAATGGTCCTATGGACCGGATGGTTTTCTGAAAGTCTGGAAAGATGGACAGGTGGTGATCGACGTGGCCGGGCCCAACGCCTTCAACGACGAGCACGGCCCGTACTTCAAGATGGGGCTCTACAAAGGCTGGCGCGACCCCGACAGACCGAGCGACGCGGTGAGCCGGCGTGCGCTCTATCATGACGAGTTCCGCATGGGCGGAGCGGCCGCCGGCTACGCCGATGTGGCGCCGGGTTCGTAGATGAACCGGCCCCGCGCGATCGACGTACTACTCATCGGCTGGAACCCAGGCGCCCCTTTGCCGGCCTGCAACGCAAGGGAAAACAAACTGCACCGAACCGCATGAGCACAAAGAACCCCAAAGTCGTGGTGGCCCTCAGCGGAGGGCTGGATAGTTCGGTGGCCGCCGCGTTGCTGCTGGAAGCGGGATACGCTTGTCAGGCCGTTTTCATGATCACCAGCGATCAGAATCGGCACGTTCAGGCCGAGGCCGAGCAGGTCGCTCAGAAATTGGGGATCGAGTTGGCCGTCCTCGATCTTCGCACCCACTTCGAACAGATCCTGGCCTACTTCTTCAACGAATACCAACAGGCCCGCACGCCCAATCCCTGTATCGTCTGCAACCGCACGGTCAAATTCGGCAAGCTGTGGGATTTCGCCCGGGAATCCGGCGCCCAGTTCCTGGCCACGGGCCACTACGCCAGGATTGCCGGCCAAAACGGTCAGCACGGCCTCTATCGCGCCGCCCATCTGCCCAAAGACCAATCGTACGTGCTGTCGATGGTCGATCGGAACGTGCTGAATCATGTCCTGCTGCCCCTGGGTGATTATTCGAAGGACCAGGCGCGAGAGATCGCCCAGCGGTTGGGTCTGGGCACCGAGGCCAAGGCCGAATCGCAGGAGATCTGCTTCATCCCAAACGACGATTACGTGGCTCTGCTGGAGCAGCACCACCCGGAACTGGTCCGTGAGGGCCCGATCGTCGACGCGGACGGCAACCCGCTGGGCACGCACACCGGCATCCACCGTTACACGATCGGGCAACGCCGCGGCCTGCGGGTGGCGATGGGCAAGCCCTACTATGTTATCGGTCTTGATGCCGAGCGCAACACGGTCGTGCTGGGCCCGAAGGCGCAGGTCATGCACCGCCGGCTGCGCGCCACGCAGATCAATTGGCTGATCGATCCGCCGGACGCCGCGTTTCGCGCGACCGTCAAGATCCGCTACAACGGTCAGGGCCAGCCGGCAGTGGTGATACCCCAACCAGACGGCGCCGTCCGCGTGGAATTCGACGAACCAATGCTGGCGATCACGCCGGGGCAACTGGCCGTCTTCTACGTCGAGCAGGAGGCGCTGCAACGCGTAGCCGGCGCCGGCTGGATCGAGAAGACCGAGGATTGAGAGAACGCCGGAGCTTCGGAAGCAACAGGAAACACAACAACGCTTGAGACCCGTTTGACAATCCACTATAATAACCGCCGATGCTGGTCAGCGACGACATACTGAGCTTACTGGAAGAGAAAGGCGCGCAGATGGCCAAGGAAGCGCAGCGAGCCGTGATTCTGCAGCCCGGCGCACTGGGCGATTGTATCCTCACCCTGCCGTTGGTCAAACTCATGCAAGAGGCGCTCGGACTGGGCGGCGTCGATATCGTCGGCCATGCCGAGTATATCGGCATTCTGCCCGGACGCAGTTGTGTCAGCAGCATTCGCTCGATCGACTCCACGGAGTTGCACCGCCTGTTCACCGAGTCGGCCAAATTCGATTTGGCGGACAACGATCCGTTGATCTACGTTTTTTCCGACTACGACTGGATCGTCAGTTTCATGGGCGAGCCGGATGGCGATTTCGAGCAGAATCTGATCTTCACCACCAACTGCAGCCATAGCGCCGAGATCGTTACGCTCTCGCTAAAACCTCCGGCCCAAACGAAGCTGCACGTGGCCGAATACTACACCCAGCAGTTGGTGCAGGAAAGCGACCTGTCCGCCGAGCAGGCCCGCGTCTCGCCCACCGATGTCTTGATCCAGGTGACCGACAGCGATCGGAACCAGGGGCTCGAATTGCTGGAGCAGGCGGGTGTCGACGTATCCAAGCGCTTGGTCGTGCTCCAACCCGGCAGCGGCGGCCGTCACAAGTGCTGGCATCTGGACAACTTCCTGAGCGTCGCGCAGGCCGTGCGTTCGGATGAGGTCGAGCCGGTCTTTCTTCTGGGGCCGGTGGAATTGGAGCGCTTCGAGCGCTCGCAGAAAACTGACTTACAGGCAACCGCGACCTGCCTGACACACCTGGCCCTATCGCAGGTGGTCGGCCTGCTGAGCTGCGCCGACGCGTTCGTCGGCAACGACAGCGGCGTGACCCACCTGGCCGGTGGGATGGGGCTGCGCACGTTCGCCCTGTTCGGCCCGACCGACCCGGCGCTGTATCGTCCGATCGGCCCGGCCCTGAACGTCCTGCACGATCCCACGGACCGCTTCGCCCAGGCGCCCTGTCCGGACCTCCAAAAAACGCTGCTCGAACATCTCAGCATTGCAGAGGAAAGGCCGAGCGCCTCCTGAGCCGCAGTGGGTGCGGGCCCGTGGTTTCGGGGCACGCGGGGGTTGACCGCCGCCGGTTTCCCGGTAGAATCCGTGCTTTCGATCGTTGCCGCGTGGCGTGCTGGAGAAACGACTTGCCCAACCAAACGACAGCTCAACCTCAGACCGTCGGTTTGATTGCCGGGGGTGGGCGTCTGCCGTTCATGGTGGCGGCCGGCGCGCGGAAGGCGGGACACCGCGTGGTGTGCGTGGGCCTGTCGGGCTACTTCGATCCGCCCCTGGCTGACGCCGTCGACGTTTTCTACGAGGTGGCGGTGGCGCGTCCCGGGAGTTGGATCCGGCGTTTGCGCAAACACGGCGTGACCGATACCATCATGGTCGGTCGCGTGACCAAGTCGCACCTGTTCACGCCGGGCCGCATCCTCAAGTATATCCCCGATTGGCGTGCCTTTCGCATCTACTACTGGCGGCTGTGGGGCAAACCGCTGCAAACCGACGTATTCTTGACCGCCCTGGCCGATGAACTGGCCACCGGCCGCATTCATCTGGAGAACTCTACCATGTATTGCCAGGAATACCTTGCCGAGTCCGGCGTCATGACCAAACACACGCCCGGAATCCAGGTGGACAACGATGTAGCATTTGGCTGGCCCCTGGCCAAGACGCTGGGCGATCTGGACATCGGTCAGGCGATCGCCGTCAGGGAGCGGGAGGTGATCGCTGTCGAAGCGATCGAAGGCACGGCCGAGATGATCAAGCGCGCCGGCCAGTTCTGCAAGGCCGGCGGCTGGACCCTGATCAAAACCTCCAAGCCCAACCAGGACATGCGCTTCGATGTCCCCTGCGTCGGACCCGAGACGATTCAGGACCTCGCCCAACATGGCGGCCGCTGCCTCGTGATCGAGGCGGGTAAAACGCTCATCATCGACAAACCCCAGACCATCGAGCTGGCCGATCAACTAGGCATCTGCATCGTCGGCCACTGACGCCCCGGCCGTCACCTCGGCCTTCTGGCTCACATCGTCGCGGAACACCAGCACAAAGAGACCGAGCAGCCCGGCGGTAACCAGCGTCGAGATCATGAAGACGGGAGTCCAGTTGGTGACACCGTCGGTGGCGTAGGCCGCAACGAGTCTCACATTGACGAACGTACCAACGAACTGGCCGACGCCGTAGCAGAGCAAGACATACAAGCCCTGGGCTTGGGCCCGCATCTCCGGCGGGGCTTTCTTGTCGACGTAGACCTGACCACCGACAAAGAAGAACCCGAAGATGATCCCATGCACCAGGATCGCGACGTAGTACAGAAAAGTCGTGTCGGCGGCGACGCCGGCCCAGAGCGTCAGGTAGCGCACGGCCAGTGCCACCAGACCGATCGCCATGGTCCATTTGACACCGAACTTCGCCAGCGCCAGCGGCACCAGCAGCATGAGGAAAATCTCGACCGCCTGTCCCCAGTTCATCAGGAACGTCACCAGCTTGAAGCCCTGGCTTTCAAAGAACTGCGAGCCCAGTGAGAAATACAGGGTAAAGGGTGTCATGACGAGCAGGCCGATCAGGAGGAACAGGGCGAAGTTGAGATCCTTCAGCAGACCGATGGCCCGCAGGCCGAGCGCATCGGCCACGGAGGCCTTTTGCCCCTTACCCGGTGGCGGCGTGTTCGGCAGCGTCAGGTTCAGCAGCGCCGTGACGAGTGCCGTGCCGGCGCCGCAGTAGAGGGGGATCAGCGTGCTGTCGATCTTTCTGTCGAACAGCCACAGGGCCACGACGCCGAACAGGCCGGACGCCACCCAGCCGATCGAACCGAATACGCGGATCTGTGGGAATTTCTCGGCCGGCGCGTTGGCCATCGCGATGGCATTCGTCAGACTCCACGTGGGCATGTAGCAAAGCATCGCCAGCAGCAGGCAAACGAACAGGGCGGCGGGACTGTCCTGCCGAGCCCCGAGGAAAAACAACACGGCGCAAGCGAGGTTCAACGCCATCAGCACCTTCTGACTGGCAAAGTGCCGGTCCGCGATCATACACAGGACGGGGGCCACGGCGCACCCCAGCGGCATCACGGCGAGAATCCAGAATTGCCAGTCCGCCGAGATCCCGGCTTTGCCCAGGTACCCGGCCAGTTGCGTCCACCAGACGGCGAACATCATGTACTGGAGGAACATCATGACACTCAGGCGGATTCTGACGCTCAGGGACATTCCATCCATTGCACCGTTCCCTTTCCAAGAAAGAAGTGTCTGTCCGTAACCTGCTTTGTCACGGACCCGGCCTCACCGAACTGGTGACCACCATACCACAAGCCGCGGCGTTCGCCTACTTTTCCTTGCAATTCTGCGCTGGATATGAGGCTTTGTGGTCTACTCCCGGAAAATGCGAAAAAAGCGAACCTCACAAGGCGCGTAGGCCACATAATAGTGGTATGGCTGAGAACGCTGAGACATCCTGTGTGGAACGAGCCCGGTCGGGCGACCCGGCAGCGGTGGGCGAGCTCTACCAGCACTACTGGCGAGCGGCCCGGGCGGCCGCCTACGGCGTCACGGGCAACCTCGCACAAGCCGAAGACGCCGCATCCGAAGCCTTCTGCGCCGCTCTCGAAAGTCTGGCGGATCTGCACGACGCCTCACGCTTCGGTCCCTGGCTGCGGACCATCGTCATCCGCACCGCCCGCCGCCTCCAACGGACGAAGACGACCCCGCCCCAACCTCGTAGGGGCAAATCACCATGCGCCCCCGCCCCCACCGCCCAGGCCGAACAAAACGAACTGGCGTTGATGCTGCACGAAGCCGTGGGCAGTCTTCCGCCATCACAGCGTGAGGCGATCGGCCTGTTCTACTTCGAGGGCTACAGCATCGAGGAGGCCGCCCGCTTCCTGGACGTCCCGCCCGGCACCGTCAAACGCCGGTTGCATGAGGGCCGGCGCCGACTCCAAAAAGCCGCCGGGCAGATTCTCAACGGAGACAAACCCATGGACCGAGAGCGCGAGCAGACCATTCGGCGGTTGAAGGAACTCATCGACAAGGACGAGGACCTGCACGACTTCCAGGAAGCGGTGCGCCTGGGCCTGTCCCTGCACCCGCCACCCGTGGAGTTGCTCGATGCACTGCGCAAGCGATGGCTGCATAAAGGGGTCACCGCCCTCAAACAGGACAAGGGCCGCGAGCAGATGTTCCGCCGTATGATGCAGCGCTTTCACGGGCCGTCGGAAAGGGTCCAGGACCCGAACCATCCCATCGGCGCCGTCGCGCACGCCATCCGCGCCGCCCTGCCCGAGTACCAGGAATATCGACTCGAGACCAAACAGGTGGTCCAGAGCATGTTGGCGGAAAGCAAAAACGTACCGCGACCCCCCGCTCTGGCCGAGGGTCGTCCGGGGTCGTTCCTGAATGTCACGCGCGGCGTGCTGATGCGCCACGCCGATGGTACCGTGCCGTCGATGCGCCAGTTTCTGGCCCGCAAACTGCCGCGTGACGCCGGCGCGGGCAAGGTCGACATGCATATGTGCATCAGCGACGTCGTGGACCTGTTCTGCAACCAGACCGACGGCGTGGAACTGCGCGCCGTCGAGATACTGCTGGAACATCTGCACACAGCCTTGGCCCCGAACGCATCGAGCCGCATCTTGAGCTATGACCATCCCCACTACCGCGCGGCGTTGCTCTTGCACCTCGGGGATATTGTCCTCCCAGCGGCGTTTGGCGGCGTGCTGTATCGGCGTCCCGAGATGCCCCAGGGCATCGGCTCGATGCATGTCCGGCTCTATCTCGAATCTTGGGCCACCGCTCGCACGGACCAACCCTTCGAGCCTGAAGACATCTCGTCCGCGCTCGGCCCAACGGGAGAGACGGGCAATTCTCAGCACGAGATCAATAATCCTTGAATCGGCTCATCCAGTCCGGCCAATCGCTCGCGACGACGCCGCCGGCGGTGGTCCAGATATCCCGCGTGTTGAACGACTTACTCCACTTCAGCGTCCACAGCTCTTTGAGCCCCACCTTCCGGCACGAGCCGTCCGCGAACACCGAAGAGACAAAACCGACGTGACGGTTGATACAGCAGCGGGCCATGTCCTGATTCGTCCAGGCTTCGAACTGGTTCTCAGCCGGGGGCGTGACCGATTGCGGCCACAAATCGAAACGCAGCGCGTCGATAAAGATCGGAACATTGTTTGCGTTCCGCACGTCGTTGAGCTTGCCCCAGAAGCTCTGCCGCTGGTCGGCCGTCTCCAGCGCCCGGCCCATGAGAAACCCGTTGAGCCCGTAGCTGCCGGCGACCCCGTTCGGCCCCGCCTCATATCCCTCGTACGGATCGCGAAAGATGCCCCAGGCGTTGAAAATATTGAAAGTGGGTACCGTCACCCCGTGCTCGTCCGTGATCGGCTTGGTGGCCGTCGGGCAGAACCACGTCTTGTTCTGTTTCCAGTCGCGCTGGGCCAGGGGCAATTGATAAACCCACCACCAGTGGTTGGCCCCGACGCCGCTCCAGAGCTTGCCGTCGTTGGCCTCGGCGTACATCGTCGAGACCAGCCCCCACTGCCGCAGGTTCCCCAGGCACCCGATCATCCGCGCCTGCTCCCGCACCCGCCGCAGCGCCGGCATCAGAATCGACATCAGCAGCGCAATGATCGCGATCACCACCAGCAATTCGATCAACGTGAACCCTCGTCGTCGTCCCATCGCAACGCCCCGTCTCAAGTGCCATTAAAGACCGCCCCCGTGCATCCGACCACACCGCCTTTATCATACCGGAAGCCCTGCCCTGGATGCAACCCCACAACCGCACTTGCACGGGATGCCGCCGGACGCACCGTTTGCTGAGGCGGATGGTCTGTGGTAGACTTTGGCAACGGTTACTTTCTGCCGTCTGGGGTCGAAACAGAAGGGAGAGTTTCCTATGAACGACAGGCGAACCATGGAGCGGCATCAAGCATTGAAGTCGCCTCTGAGACGGCTGGGCTGGAGTCTCCTGGCCTTGCTGCTGGTTGGTCAGCAGTCCGTTCTTGCCGCCCGGGACATCGTCCTGGAGGGCGTCTACGAAGCGGCGCTGGATCTGCCCCGCATTCATTTCCTGTTGCAGCGATCGGTGCCGGGCGCGGCGCTGCCATCGGGGTCGGGCTTTGCCGTCCACAATGCCTTCCTGGATACCGGCGCCTCGGGCGTGCTGCTGTCCAAAGAAACGGCCCAGGCATTGGGCGTGGCCGTGACGCCGCAGGCACGCTTTGTCGACGTGGGCGTGGGCGGCGCCGAACGCTTCTCGGTGTCGGAGCCCTTGCTGCTGGGACTGGCGGACTACGAGTCGCCTCGGGCCCGCGATCCGCGTGCCTATCAAAACACCGGGCGTGCACGTTTTCAAATCAAGCAGGCAGGTGGCCTGCTGGGCCAGGCCATCGACGTCGTCGGCATGCCCGCGCTGTACAAGAGCGTGGTGGTCCTCAACACCGGGGCCACCAACGATCTGGGTTTCTGCGGCGCTGCGCTCAAGAAACCAGGCGACCCGTCCATCCCCACGCCCCACGTGACCATCAAACTGCGCTTCGTCGATTTCAGCAATCGCGAGCATCCGGACAACGTGCCTCCCTTGCCGGTGCTGGCGCCCAATCCGGTAATGGACGGCCTCACGCTGCTCCACCAGGGTCGTCAGTCGCAAGGAACCTGGCTGCTCGACACGGGCGGGACCATCAGTCTCATCTCCACGCGCCAGGCCCGCCTGCTCGGCATCACCGAGAGCCAAACGCCCGCCTTTACCCTGCCCGTCGGGGGCGTCGGCAGTATGACCACCATTCCGGGCTACCAGTTCGATCGACTCATCGTTCCAACGACAGATGATCGCAATCTCGTCTTCACCAACGTGCGTCTGGGCGTCCACGACATCACTTACGTCGACGAAGAAACGCAGACCAAACGAACGCTCGACGGCATCTTCGGCAGCAACTTCCTCTGCGCCTCGGCCAAGATGGAAGGCCTCCTCCCGGGCGACATCAATCAGACCCTCATCGACAGAGTCGTCATCGACATGCCCGCCGCCACCCTGGGTCTGCGTTTCGACGCGCGGCTATCGCCTTAGTCGCGCTTGCAGGAACATCCCGGCCGGCTCACAACGCGGGCGACAGGATGCCCACTTCGATATGGCTGGGATGCTGCTGCGAGCGATAGACGCGGTTGATGACCTGGATGAAGTCATCCTCATCCGCCTCGAAGATGTTGGGGACGTATTTCTGCGGATTGCGGTCGATGAACGGAAACCACGTGCTCTGGACGTGCACCATGATCCGATGCCCGCGTTTGAAGGTGTGGCACACGTCCCACAATTTGAATGAAATCTCGGCCACCTCATCCGGCACGAAAGGCTTCGGCTCTTCGTAGCTCTCCCGGAAGCGCCCGCGAAAGGCCTCGGCCCGCACCAGCGTCTGTTGGGCCGACTTCTCTTCGTGGTCGTCCGGATAAACGTCGATCAGCTTGACGATCCAGTCGGAATCGGTGCCGGAGGTGGAGACGAAGAGCTTGGCGCCGATGGTGCCGGCCAGCGTCACGTCCTCGTCCAGCACTTGCGTCTGATACACCAACACATCGGGCCGGCGCGACGCAAACCGCTGGTCCTCGGCGTAGAACGTGTTGTTGATCCAGCGCGAATAGTCCCGCGTGTGCGGCACGGGTTTGTCCGGATCGCTGACGTAGGAATCGTAGGCGTCGGACCCCGCTTCAGGGGCTGAAAACGACAGCGCTTCGTCGCGGCGGAAGTAGAGACGCCGCTGCTCGGCGGCCGCCGGGGGCCATTGGTCGAACTGGCGCCAACGATTGGCGCCGGTCTCGAAGACCAACGCTTCGGGCAGGTTCAATTCGTCTGCGTCGTCGCCGTCACTGTCCTTCAGGAAATGGTTGAAAAAGTGCAGGTCGACGTGCTCCTGAAAGTAATCGGCGGTGGCAAAGCCGAAGTCGGTATCGCCCAGTTCCTCGCCCGGGCTGCGGAGCCAGCCGCCATGCCGCCAGGGGCCCATCACGAGCACGTTGAACGTGTCGGGGTTCTGCCGTTCGATCGTACGATACGTCTGCAACGGCCCGAACAAATCCTCCCGGTCGTACCAGCCGCCCACCACCATCACCGCCGCCTTGATGTTCTTCAAGTGCGGCAAGATCCGCCGCGCCTGCCAGAAGGCATCGTAGTTCGGATGGCTGACCACCTCGTTCCAGAACTGGGACTTGCCCTCGAAGATCGTTTCGTTGACGTTCTTCAGCGGGCCCATGTCCATGAAGAATTTGTACGCATCCGTCGTCTCGATCTCATAGATCGGGTCGGGCCATTCGTCGATGAGCCCCTCGCGCTTCTGCGGCACGCGATTGAGAAACCCGAACCAGTGGGCCAGGAGAAACGCGCCGTGATGATAGACGTCATCCCAGCAGAAATCGGCCACCGGCGCCTGCGGCGAGACCGCCTTCAACGCGGGATGCGAATCAATGGCGCCGGCCGCGGTGTAGAACCCGGGATAAGAGATGCCCCACTGGCCCACCTTGCCGTTGTGGTTGGGCACGTGCTCCAGGAGCCATGCGATCGTATCGTAGGTGTCCGTGCTCTCGTCGATATCCGTATCGCTCTGCTTGTCGGCCACGTGCGGCGTCATGTGCACGAACTGCCCCTCCGACATAAAACGGCCCCGCACGTCCTGGTAGACAAAGATAAAGCCTTCCTGCTCGAATTCCTCGTGCGGCCCGATGGCGCCGCGGTACTGGTCGGCCCCGTACGGACTGATGCTGTACGGCGTGCGCAGCAGCAGAATCGGATACGTCTTCGAGGTGTCGTTGGGCGTGTAAACGGCCGTGAAGAGCTTGGCCCCGTCCCGCATCGGGATCCGCGCTTCGTACTTGGCGTAGTTGGCCCGGATATAGTCCGCCCGCTCATCGGCGCCCACGAGCCCCACGGGCAAAACCATCAGGAAACACAGAACCCAAAGTCCCATCCGCACTCTCATCATGCCACTGCCCTTCCGTTAATCACCAACCATCTCAATCATCTCGCACGCAGGCACCGCTCGCCCCTGCCCGGTTGTGAGAATATCCCGGGGATCTCAGACTAAGCCCTGAGGAACCGACGCTGTCACCCCTGCGGAGGCAGGGGTCCAGTCTGTATCGAAGCAGTCTGGATTCCCGCCTGCGCGGGAATGACAAAAGGAGAAGGCTCCCGCAGACATTCGCAAGGCAGAACTCCATTGCCCGGGGAATCTTCGCACATACCGCCTTTTGCCTCCTCCGCATTGTAGTGGAATCGTGGCCCGGGAAGCAACCTGAAGTTTCCTGTTGGATTTCGCCGGACCATATGTGCTATTATAGGACGTGGCAGGCTGGCGACATCGAGCCTCAGGAGGAAACGCGCGGCCTCGCGCCGGTGACGTGCCTCCGTGCGTGGATTTGTACTTCTCAACATGGAAAGGGTGTCCCATGAACTCACTCAAGTATTCCGTTGTGGCGCTGGTCTTGGCGCTGGTCTGCTCCAGTGCATCGGCCGTGGTCGTGTTCTCCGAAGATTTCGAATCGTTTTCCGTCGGCACGGTGCTCCACGAAGTGGCGGACTGGGAAGGTTGGTACGGTGACGCCGGTTCAGCGGCCCGGGTCTCCGATGCGTTTGCCCTCAGCGGCACCCAGTCGGTCGCAGTGACCAGCAGTAGCGACGCCGTGAAGGTCCTCGACATCACCGAGGGCAAATGGGTGCTCACCGCCATGCAGTACATTCCCTCAGGCACCAGCGGGGAGACGCGCTTTCACATGCAGAATCAGTACCGCAACGGCGAGATCGGTCGTTCGATCCAGTGGTTCTTCAATCTGGGTACCGGCGCCATAGGCGATGACTACGATGCGAACGCCTCAGCGACGATCGTTTACGACGAGTGGATCGAATTGAAACTGGTCATCGACCTGGACACCGATTTCGTCGAGCAGTACTACAACGGCGAACTGATCTCCGCCCGCGCGTGGGTCTACAGCGGCAGCGCGCAGATTCAGAGTATCGACCTGTTCGGCAACGGCGCCTCGACGGTCTACTACGACGACTTCATGATCGAGGACTATCTCTCGAGCCTGGTCACGGCCCACGATCCGAGTCCGGAAGACGAGGCCGTGGATGTACCGCGCGACGTCGTGCTCGCCTGGACGCCGGGCCGGCAGGCGGACACCCACGATGTATATTTCGGCACCAGCGCCGACGATATCGCGACCGCCGATGCCTCGAATCCGCTGGACGTCCTGGCCGGCGCAGGCCAAAGCGCAGCCGGCTTCGATCCGGAAGGCCTGCTCGATTTCGGTACCACCTACTATTGGCGTGTCGACGAAGTCAACGCGGCCGCCGAGGAACCCATTTACCGCGGTGACGTCTGGAGTTTTACGACCGAGCCGTTCGCATATCCCATCACTGGCATCATCGCGACCAGCAACGCCATCTCGAATCCGGGCGAGGGCCCCGAGAACACCATCGATGGCTCCGGGCTCGATGAGAATGATGGGCACTCGACCAGCGCCTCCGACATGTGGGCGGGCATGGGCGTTGGTGACCCGGTCATGATCCAGTACGAATTCGATCGCGTCTACAAGCTGCACGAGATGCTCATCTGGAACTACAACGCCGAGTTCGAACTGATCCTGGGCTTCGGCCTCAAAGACGTCACGGTGGAATATTCCCTCGACGGCGCTGCCTGGACGACGCTGGCGGACGTCACGTTCGCACAGGCGACGGCCCGGGACGGTTACGCCGCCAACACCACGGTGGCCTTCGAGGGCAGCGCCGCGAAGTACGTGCGACTGACCGCCACCAATGCCTACGGCGTCCTGGGCCAGTACGGCTTGAGCGAGGTGCGCTTCCTGTATATTCCCGCCCAGACCCGCGGGCCGCAGCCGGGCGACGGCGCCACTGAGGTGAGCGTGACCACGGACTTGACCTGGCGGCCCGGCCGTGACGCGATCTCCCACGACGTCTATTTTGGCACCGATCCGGACGCTCTGGCCCTCGCTGATACGGTGGAGACAACCGGTTACACGCCCGGACCGCTGGATCTGAATACCGCGTACTACTGGAAGGTCGACGCGTTCCAGGAGGCCGAGTCGTGGGCAGGTGATCTCTGGACCTTCACGACCGAGGCGACCATCGTCGTCGACGATTTCGAGAGCTACGACAACGAGGAGAATCCCATCTTCGAGACGTGGATCGATGGCTGGGTGAACGAAACGGGCTCGACGGTGGGTTACCTGGAAGAACCATTTGCCGAGCGGACGATCGTCCGCAGCGGCCGGCAATCCATGCCCCTGTTCTACGACAATCGCACCGCTGCGACCTCTGAGGCCGAACTGCCCCTGGCCCAGGACTGGACCGCCAGCGGCGTCGGTAGTCTCACGCTCTACTTCCGCGGCGCCGAGGGCAACGAGGGGCAACTGTATCTCAAGATCAACGGCACCAAGGTGCCCTACCCGGGTGACGCCGCCGACATCGCCAGCCTCGAATGGCTGCCCTGGACGATCGATCTGTCCACCGTCGGCGCCGACCTGAGCAGCGTGACGTCGCTGATCATCGGCATCGAAGGCGCCGGCGCCACCGGCACCCTCTACGTCGACGACATTGAGCTCGGTTCCTGACGGAGAAGATTCTCGAGGAAACCGGGTCGCCCTCACCCGCACGCAGGCAGGTCCACTGCCCATCATCGTCCTGGTAGAGCAGGTAAACGCCGCGCCAGGAACCGGTGCTGACGAAATACGACCCGTCAGCCAGTGCGAGAACGTTGTTCGGATTCCAACTCTAGAAGCATCTCGTAGGGTGGGCACCGCCCGCCTTCGCCATTTCGCAGCATGGGTCTCGGCCCATGCTCCCTATGGTCGGGCGTCTCGCCTGACCATAGGGACAAACGAGACGCTCGTCCTACCAGACAATCGGCGCCGGCCAAGACTCTGCATATCAATCCCAAAAGATGTCCCGATGCTTCCCGACCACCTTGCCATTATCAACGACCACGTAGTAATGCACATAGTTGCCATTGTCGCTGCGCGACGCCGTGTAGTTCAGAGCCTTTCTCTCCGGAACCGCCCCCGCCGACTCCGACAGAGGTTCGCCCAGCAACGATCGAAGCTCCGTCTCCGACATGCCAACCGCAGCCTTATCCCAAAGCCGTTGGGCAAAACCTGGCGCATATTGGGTATCGAAAGTCGTCCAGAGCATAAGCACGGCGACCACCAAGCCTCCCGCGACTGCTGCGGCAACCACTACCAGAATACCGAGCGTGCGTGTCGTCGAATGATGCATCACGATTCTCCTTGGATCAATAGTCCTCTACCACACAACCGGATCGCCCTCTGCTACGTGCTGGCAGGTCCACTGGCCATCGTCCCCTTGGTGGAGCACGTACGCGCCGTTTCTTGAACCGGTACCGATGAAGTATGACCGATCGTCGAGTACAAGAACACTGGTCGGGTAGAAATCCAAGTGATGAGCGACTCGACCGTCCGCCGTCTCGGCCGGAGCGAAGGCGAGAATCTGAACCAATTCGCCGCCCTCGAGCCGGTAGAGCCCCGAGTCACCTGCCAGAAGGAGACCGTCGTCGGGCAGGGCTGTGACAGCAGAGACAAACAGGCTCCGATCCACCCTGGCCCCCGCCCGGTCCCGCGCGGACTCCACAGATCGATCTATGATGGCGAACGCATAGTCTCCGTCTTTCGACCGCCGTAGGAGGGACGTGCCGCCAATGTTACAGACCCAGAGATCGCCGCTGCTCGTCACACAGTAGGCCGATGAGCTATGCCAAGCCGCCCCCTCGAACCCGGTCCGGTCAACGTCACGCTTGAGGAGGTTCAGACGCGAGGACTCTCCCATCGTCAACCACCACAAACGCTTGCGGCTCTGCGAACTCCCTTCATCACGCAGGAAGAGCATATTCCCATGTCGCTGCGGCGGCAACCCCGAGCGCGGCAAGAGGAGGTCTCCGGAATGGACAATAGTCCACTCGTGATCCGTGAGCCGATAGACCGTCTTTGCGTACACCGCCAGCAGGAACTGGCCATCCAGGCCCAGGTCGGGAATCTCATTCTCCTCCGGCAGCGGCACCGTGACGCGCCCCTTGTCGCTGACTCCCACCAGCACGGGCTTTCCACCCGTCAGGCCGGCCAACCAGGCCCGGTCGCCGGCCACCACAGCCGCATAAACCTCGCCCACCTGAGCCACCTGAATCTTGTGGATTTGCCCGTCCGCCGGATCGAAGTAGTATGCCTGCGTATAGAAGTCCTCGCCCGGCCTCATCTTGCGTACCTCGCCATCCTTCGGATCAAGACAGTATCCTCGATAGACTAGGCCATCATAGTGTGACATCGGCTGAGGTTGGCCATTCGGATCGACATAGTATCCCTCGCGTAGGGGCCTATTCCCGAGTACGCTCCCTGGGCAGTAGGCGGTTAGGAAGACGCCGTTGCCAAAGGGACACATGAAACGCACGGTCACGCCGGGCCGCCTTGGAGCAATCCGAACCGTGGGAACGTCCTGCTGCACCAGGCGCAGCCCCATCATCTGTTTCCGCGTTGCCGAGCGCGCCTTGAGGACATCTGGACCCAGCCCTCTCGCCCGCCAGTACGCCTTGGCTATGGCGGCCCGCTCCTCCAGGCGCAGGTCCTGCCTATGCCGCTTGCACCAGAACGTCTCGAGAATCAAACCCGACATGTCGTCAGAAGCAAGAAACCCCAGTTCCCGCAAGCTCTGGGACAATGGCAAATCGCCCCCCAGTCCCCAGCCACTGCGAATGCTCGAGCCTAATCCGAAATGATACTTGATCATCTCGTCTTCCGACCTCATGGCATCGATCTCAGCCAGCGTCTCTGGCGACAACCTCTGCTCCAGCCTCGCGTGGGCCTCGGTGAGAGTCGTCGGCGCATTCTCCCGTTCTTTCTTGATGTTGGCGATCATCCGCTCAAGCATCGCGCGGTATTCTTCCGGGTTCTTCGGCGGCTTGAACGTTTCCCGCGATCTATCCTCCCCGCCCCCCTCCTGCGCCAAGCCCACCGCGAGCAGCAAGCAAGCCAAAGCCAATGGGACAATGCGTTTCATGTTCCTCCCTCCAGACTGGATCGTTCGTAGGCGTCCTCGCCTGACCATAGGGACAACCGAGACGCTTGTTCTACGCAACAGCCGAATGTCTCCCTTCCTTTCTTGCCCGCGGTGGGGATCGTCGCGGCCGCTTCCGGCTCCGCCTCCTCGCAGGCACTGCCCTTTCAGGATACCTCAAAGCGCCACACCAGGTCAATGTCCCAAGGCCGTCATCGACATATCGAGTGTGGCAGCCTCAAGCGACAGCTTGGGGATGGCGCTGTGGGAAAACCATCCCCAACTCCTGAGGAGTTGAGGCTGCCACACGGCTTGGCGACGGGCGTTCAAATCGGATGGGGGCGGGCCGACACGGTGGTCGGCCCCTACACGAGAATCTCGGGATTTGGCTTGACGGGGGCGGAGGATGTTCGTATACTGATTATCGAATATGTATATGGTAATCGATATTTCGTTACCATCGACTATTCAGCGCTTGCGGCGCTGGGGCCGGGGTGCGGCAGGCCGGGTCCGGGCGGCTGCGGTGTCATCATCTGTGCAAAGCGAACCCAATTTTCACACGACCGAAAATGGCGCTAACCCATTTCACAAACGACACTTAAAAGGACATCGCCCCACATGCCGCCTCCGAAGGCGAACCCAATTGCGGCAGGCGGGAGGGCAGACAACGGACGACGGGAGGAGGCAGGCAAACATGGTGTCATCAGCGGCGCCGAACAAAGCCAATTTTCGCGTTTTGTGGCCTGAAAACGGGGGTCAGGCGGAAAGACAAAGCCAATCGGGGTCAATCGCGTGGCTCGGAAAGCGGGGACAGGTACAACCCGCTGCGCGGAACGTACCAGTCCCCGTTTTCCTCAGATCGAGGGTTGGGGGGCTAGCGTCCGGCGTACATGGTGTCGTAGTACTTCTGGTAATCGCCGGAGACGACGTGGGCCAGCCAGGTGGCGTTGTTGAGGTACCAGTCCATGGTCTTGACGATGCCCTGCTCGAAGGTGACCGAGGGCGTCCAGCCCAGCTCGCTCATGATCTTGCCGGCATCGATCGCGTAGCGGCGGTCGTGGCCCGGGCGGTCCTTGACGTATTGGATCAGCGACTCGGGCTTGCCCAGATGATTGAGGATCAGGCGGATGACCTCGAGGTTGGGCTTTTCGTTGCAGCCCCCGATGTTGTAGATCTCGCCCGACGGCGCTTCGGTCAGGACCTGCCAGATGGCGGTGCAATGATCGTAGACGTAGAGCCAGTCGCGGACGTACATGCCGTCGCCGTAGACGGGCAGCGTTTTGTCGTTCAGCGCGTTGTTGATCATCAGCGGGATCAGCTTCTCCGGGAACTGATAGGGCCCGTAGTTGTTGGAGCAGCGCGTGATATTGTACGGCAGCCCCCACGTGTGGCCAAAGGCGCGGACCAGATGATCGGCCGAGGCCTTACTGGCCGAGTACGGCGAGTTGGGGCTCAGCGGCGTCTGTTCGGTGAACATGCCTTCGGAACCGAGCGAGCCATAGACTTCGTCGGTCGAGACCTGCACGAAGCGCTCGACGTTCTTGTCGCGCGCCGCTTCGAGGAGGGTCAGCGTGCCACTGACGTTGGTATCGATGAAGATCTTCGGTCCGGTGATGGAGCGGTCGACGTGGCTCTCAGCCGCGAAGTTCACGATCGCATCGATCTGGTACTCGTCGATGAGTTTCGCGACGAGCGCTGCGTCGCAGATGTCACCATGGACGAACTTGTGGTTCTCATGGTCAACGTACTCGGCGAGGTTTTCGAGGTTTCCGGCGTAGGTCAGCTTGTCGAGGTTGACCACCAGGCAGTCCGGGTGCTCAGCGAGCACCATGCGCACGAAATTACTGCCGATGAATCCGGCACCGCCGGTAATCAGAATCCGTTTCATCCAATTGTCTCAAAAAGTGTTCCAGGGACGTCTGCCAGGGCTCGATTTCATACCCCAGGAAACCATGGATTTTACTGCAATCAAACCGACTGTTCAACGGTCGCGTGGCCGGTACCGGGTAGTCGCCGCTGCGGCAAGGCCGCAGGTCGACGCCCAAACCCAGTTGCTCCGAGATGAACTGGGCCATGCCGAACCGACTGACGTAACCGGCGCTGGCCAGGTGGTAGGTGCCTTCGGCTCGGTGCTCCAGCAGGTCACACGCCACCGCTGCGACCACTGTCGTCGCGGTCGGAGAACCGATCTGGTCGTCGACCACCTGGAGCGTCCCGCCCCGGAAGGTCTGCTCGATGAGCTTGGTCACGAAGTTCGTGCCGTGCGTTCCGTAGGTCCATTCCAGTCGCGCGATGCAATGGGCACAGCCGCTCGCCTCGAGCGATTGCTCGCCGGCCAGCTTGCTGCGACCGTATTCGTTGATGGGTTCAGGAACGTCGGTCTCGACATAGGGCCGATCGAGCGCGCCCGAGAAGATAAAATCGGTGCTGAAATGCAGCACCCATTTGCCATGCTCGCGAGCGAACGTCCCCAACTGACCGACCGCCGCGCCGTTGACGCGATGGGCCAGTTCCTTGTGGGTTTCCGCGCCGTCGACATGGGTATAGGCCGCACAGTTGATGACCGCATCGGCCTGACACACAACCTCGCGCACGTGGGCCGGATCGGTGATGTCGAACTCCGGAAGGTCGTACACGCGGACGTCGTGTCCCTTGGCCCGGCACGCGGACGTCAGGTCGACGCCCAGCATGCCCTTGCCTCCCAGAATTGCGACAACGTCCTTACTCATTCCTTCCCATCCCAATCATCGGGCCCGTTCGTATCGTCACTGCCAACGACGAGCCGAGTGACCCGGCCGGTCGGTTGGCAACGTGCCCTTGGTCCATTCACGCCAACTCCGCGAAAACATCTCCGTCGATCATACCGGCGGCGCCTCCTTGACCAGTTCGTTCGCCCGGGTGAGCGATTCGAAGGTCCCCGCATCGGTCCACCACCCCTCGAGAATAGCAGAGGTCAATTGTCCTTTCCGTATGTACGCGTTATTGACATCGGTGATCTCCAACTCGCCCCGAGCGGAAGGTTTGAGTGTTTTGATAATGTCAAAAACGGTCGAATCGTAGAAGTAGACCCCGATGATGGCGAGGTTGGATTTGGGCCGCTTGGGCTTCTCCTCGATGCCCAGCACCTGGCCATCCTTGATCTCCACCACGCCGAACCGTTCCGGGTCCGACACTTCCTTGAGCAACAGCCGAGCCCCCTGTCCCTGGGCGACGTACTGCTCAGCATGGGGCTTGAGGCCAATCTGGAAGATGTTGTCCCCCAGAATGACGGCCAGACTCTGGCCGTTGGCGAAATTCTCCGCCAGCCCCAGGGCCTGGGCGATTCCACCGGCTTCATCCTGCACCTTATAGGTGAACCGGCAACCAAACTCCCGGCCCGAACCCAGAAGACCCACCACGTCCCCCATGTGCTCGACGCCCGTAACAATCAGGATCTCTTCGATCCCAATGCCCGTGAGCTTCTCGATGGGATAGTATATCATGGGCTTCTGCCCGACGGGAAGAAGGTGCTTGTTCGTCACTTTGGTCAGCGGCCGCAGTCTGGACCCGGTCCCACCGGCCAGTACAACACCTCTCAAGTCCATAGTACCTCCCTATACTCGTTCAGGGGCACCGGGCCATTCTACGCTCCGGCCCCTCCGGCGTCAACGAACCTGTTTGTCGACGAAAGTGTTTGACAGCACCTTCGAGAAACGGCTATACTGCCGACACTTAGATAAGGCACGGGAGTGTAGCTCAGTCGGTAGAGCAACGGCCTTTTAAGCCGTAGGTCCTGGGTTCGAGTCCCAGCACTCTCATTCCTCTTCGCCCATGCCGTATCCTCGCCGGTTCTGCCCGCGCGGCCCATGCATGTTCCCACGCGCTGCCCCGCACCCAGAGCAAAACCCTGGCGGTCTTCCTTAAGATCATCGGCCCATTACCCCCGCAACTTGAGGCCCAGCCGAAGACTTCGCGCCGGACCGCTGAGGCGGTATACCGGGCAGTCGGGCCCGCCCTCGGTGCCGGAATCGGCCCGGCCGGCAGAGGCGATTGCCCGATCCACGGGCTTTGGCTTTGCTGAGCCGGCGAGGCAAAGAATCGACCTACGTCCGAAAAACACCGCCCAAACCAACAAAAAACCGCTTTTTGCGTTGCGTATCGCCCAGTGCCTGCTATACTTGGTCATAGTTGATCGCTTTCGCCGGAGGAGGTATTTGCGGTTGCCATGATGGCCTGCCGGTCATCGACCGGTCACCTCTGCGCCCTGGGAAATTCCCAGGGGGTCCCCGGAAAAGCTGCCAATCCTGGGGGCACCTCGCGTCCCGGATGGCTCTGCGTACGAGTTTAGGTTTTGTCCACGGCTTCGGACAGGAGGGTATGACCATGAGAGGGTCAACACAATCTCGTTCCATCAACGATCTCGCTTGCCTGCTCTTGATCCTGGCGCTGGGCGTCGGTTCGCTGCCGACCGTGCTGTCGGCGGCCGACTGCGACTGGCAGCGGGGCCAACTGCATCAGATGCACTGGCCGCAACTACCGGACCTGAGCCCCACCGGCACGGACGTGAGCCTAACCGAGGCCGCCTTGGCCGACGATTTTCTCTGCACCGCGACCGGCCCCATGCGCAGTATCCACCTCTGGGCCTCTTTCCTGGACGACCGCCTGCCCAAAGAGGGGCCCGACAGCCTGACGCTTGAACTGAGCCTCTACGCAGAGGCCTCCACCGAGGATGGCCCCGCGAACGAACCGGACACACTGCTCTGGAGCCAGATCTTCGGCCCGGGCCAGTACACCGCCCGCGCCGTCCACGACGGTCCCGAAAACTGGTACGACCCGACGACCAGACTGTACCTGCCCGACAATCACCGCCAGGCCTATCAACTCGACTTCTGTCTCGCAGGCAATCCGCCGGCTATCCAGGAGCAAAACGTCTATTGGCTGGCCGTTCGGGAGGTCTCCCCCAGCGCCAATTACAGCGTCGGCTGGAAAACCACTTCCCGGCTCCGCCATTGGAACGATCGCGCCGTCTACCTGATCCACAACCTGCTCGACTGGTCGCCGCTGGATTACCCGTCGCAACACCGGTATGCCGACTCGGCGCTGGACCTGGCCTTCGTCATCGTTGGTGACGACGACACCGCCACCCAGCATGAACTGGGCGACGCCCCGGACGTGTCCAACAACTTCCCGGTCAAGATGCGGGCCTATCCCGACGGCACCGGCGCCGGCTTCCCCACTGTCTACGAGACCGGTTCACCACCCTACGGCCCGCTACACCGCCAGCCGCGGGCCGCCTTCTATCTCGGCACGCAGGTCAGCCTGGAGAACGAAGCGGACCTCGGCCCGGATGAGGACATGGCGAACAATCTGAACCCGACCGCCGACGCGGGCGATCAGGACGCAGCCGACGACGGTCTGCAACTGCCCCTCGTTACGCCCTATTGTCAGCAGACCACGATCAGCTACACCATCACGGTGACCAACGTGCTCGTCAAGCAGGTCTACGTCAACCTCTGGTGCGACTGGAATCGCGACGGCGATTGGAACGACACCATCATCTGCGCCGACGGCACCATGCTGCCCGAGTGGGCCGTACAGGACGAGCAACCCAGCCTGCCTGGACCGGGAACCTATACGTTTACGAGCCAGCCCTTCCTGTGCTGGCATCCCAATCCCGACGACGGGCTCGATCCCCTCTGGGTCCGCCTGACTGTTTCCGAACAAAGTTGGGGAGCCGGCGCGGGAACGACTATGGTAGGCGGCGCGGGTCCGGCCGATGGTTATCAATACGGCGAGACGGAAGACTACTACATCCGACCGTTGGCCGAGCCGACCGCGACGCAATACGACTGGGGCGATGCCCCCGGCTACGCCACCACGGCCGCCGACAACGGGGCGCGACACATCGTGGCCGGACCGTGGCTGGGAACCAGCGATCAGCAGCCGGATGCCGAAGCGGATGGCCAGCCTGCCCTCGAGGCGCTCGGTGACGACAGCGCCGGCGACGATGACGAAGACGGCGTATCGATCCCCCCGCTGGTCCAGGGACAAGCCGCGTCGCTGACGCTCAGCGTCCAGGGCGGTGGCGGTGTCGTACAGGCCTGGATCGATTTCGACGCCGACCTCGCGTGGCACGACAGCGAACAGGTCTTCGACGGATTCCTCCCGAACGGCACCCACATCATCTCGTTCACCGTACCTGAGAACGCGGTGGCCGGTCAGAGTTTCGCGCGGTTCCGCATCAGCCGGCGCGGCGGTCTGGACCCTGACGGTCCGGCCCCCGATGGCGAAGTCGAGGACTACCCGGTCTGGATCCGTACCGTGCCGACCGACCTGAAATGGTGTCAGTGGCCCGACTGCACGCCGCGGGGCATCGATATCCGCCTCGACAGCGACCTCAACGAACCGCGGACCCTGGCCGACGATTTCGAGTGCACGAGCGCCGACCTGCTGACGCACATCCGCTTCTGGGGCTCCTGGAAAGGCGACGAGAAAGGCCGGATCGAGACGATTCGCCTGCGCATCCAGCCTGACGATCCCGTGGGCGAGGCCGGCACCGACAAGACCAATCGCTTCTCCAAGCCCGGACCTGAAGTGCTGTGGGAAATGGAGTTCGGTCCCAATCAGTATGCCGAGAGCCTCTACCACGTCGTCGAGATCGATGGCGAGTGGTGGTGGGACCCGGCCCATGGCAAGCCAATCCCGGCCGGTGACAGCCAGGTCTGGCAGATCGACGTCAACATCGACCCGGCTGAGGCCTTCCTGCAACAAGGCTCGCTTTCGCACCCGCGGATTTACTGGCTGGCCATCGAAGTGGAAACCAGCACCGGACAGTTCGGATGGAAGACGCGGCACTGGCCCGACCATTTCATGGACGATGCCGTATGGAACGTGGGAGAGCGACTGCCGCGCCCGTGGCAGGAACTGCGCTACCCCGAGGGACATCCGTGCTACGACCACGAGATGAATTCGATCGACATGGCCTTCTGCCTGATGTACAGCGAAGGTGGGACGACGGAACCGGTCACCTCACGACCGGCTTCGGTGACGCAGTGTCCGGCGGTCGAAACGATGTGCCCCAATACCGAGACGCAGTGCCCGGCGGTGGTGACCCAATGCCCGGCGGTAGAGACCACCTGTCCGTTGACGACAACCGCCTGTCCAACAATGGCCACGCGCTGCCCCAGCGTCGAGACCCAGTGCCCAACCAGAGTTACGACCTGTCCGGCGGTGGAGACGCAGTGTCCGACCACCGAGACAAAATGCCCCCCCACGGTGACCCAATGTCCCCTGGTCCTGACGCAATGCCCTCTGACCGCGACCTCGTGCCAAATGGTCGCAACGACGTGCCCAGCCGTTGAAACCCGGTGTCCCGCGACGGAAACGAAATGCCCGACGATCGCGACGATGTGCCCGACCACGGAAACCCAATGCCCGGTCAACGCCACGGCGTGTCCGGTGGTCGAGACGCAGTGTCCGCCCACCGAGACCAAATGTCCCATGGCGCAGACGGCCTGCCAGACCCAGCAGACCAGTTGCCCGACGGTGGAAACCAGGTGCCCCGTGACGGAGACCAAATGCCCGATCTCAGCGACGCGCTGCCCGGCCACCGAGACCCAATGTCCGGCGACCGTCACCCAGTGCCCGCCTGTGGAGACGCGCTGTCCCGCGACGGAAACGAAGTGTCCGATCGCCAAGACCAAGTGCCCCGCGACGTCCACCCAGTGCCCGGTCGTGCTGACTCAGTGTCCGTCGACGTGCCAGATCCTGCTGAGCGAAATGGCCGTCGCGCCGTGCCCCGCGGTGGAGGCGCCGTGTCCCAGCGTCGCCGACTATGTGGCCGTGGCCGGCGGACGGAATTGACGGCACTTCCCGGAGACAGTTGTACCGACGGCGGCTCGGCTGAAACCGCCAATGAAACGCTGGATGGATCCTGCTGAAAGGCGCGCCGCGTGCTGCCGCTTTTGCGGTTGCCCGGCGGCGGCAACTCAAGGATAATCCACGCGTGGACACACCAGAACAGGAACAACATAAGCAGCCCCCTTCGGGGCGGGAGATGTCCCTTCCACCCGGCTTCGGGACCGTGCTGGCCTTGCTGGCCTGCCTGGCGGCCGCGTGGCTCGCGGCCGGCTCGACGGGGTTGCTGGCTCATCCTCTGCGTCGGGCACTAACCCTGATCGCGCTGGGCGCGGCGCTATTGGCTCCCCGCCTCGGCACCTTGCGACCGGCGTTGCGGGCCCTGCTCACGCCCCTCGTGGCGGTCCTGGCCGCGTATTTGGCCATGCTGCCCGCGCGGCCCGCCAACATCCTGGCGGCCGCCCTGGTCCTGGCGTTCTTCGCCTTCCTGAATGATGGCCGGGGCAAGAATCCGTTCCTTGCCGGCGCGACGGCGGTCGTCGTGCTCGCCCTCTATGTCCTGGCGCGTACATCGATCCCGTGGCTCTGGCTGCTCGCCGATCGGATCGGCCGCGCGGCTGGGACACTGGGAGGCGTCACGGGAGCCCCGCTCCACGTGGGCGCGAGTTTCGCGGGGCTCGACTTCCTGCTCGTGATGAGTCTCTTCTGGGCCCTATCCTTGCGCTACACGAAACCGCCGCGCCGAACGCGCGCCCTCAGCGGTTTCGTCGCGATCGCAGGCGGACATCTCGTCTATTTGATCGTTCTGGCGCAGGCGCCGCACCTCCTGGCGGCCCTTCCCGAACCGGCCGGCCAGGCCGGTGGGTCACTGGCGCGATGGCTGCACAAAGCACTGCCCTGGAACGCGCCGGTTATCGCGGGCCTGATACAGTTGGCGATTGCCGGCGCAATGGTACGATGGGCCACCTGGAGTCCCACCACAGACGGTGAACCGGCGGCCCGCCCCACACTCTCAGGCCGGGCCCGCGTGACCTTGGTGGCCGCGGCCCTGTCGATGGCCATTCTGGTGCCGGTCGTCACCACGCTCTCCGCGGAACCGCTCGACCTGACCGGCAGGAAAATCGTCTTTTACGAAAAGGGCTTCCTCAACTGGCTCAAACCAACGCATGGCTCCTACGGCCGGCTCTCGAGCGGCATGTACGGCATGCTCCCGGTCTTCGTCGAGAGCCTGGGAGCGAGGAGCGTGATTTCCCCGGAACTGGCGGCTGAGGATCTTGAGAATGCCGATGCGCTCGTCCTGCTGAATCCCAACGAACCGTGGGCCGACGGGCAGTTGGATCGCATCCACACCTTCGTGCGCCAAGGCGGCTCGCTGCTGCTGATGGGCGAGCACACGGAAATCGATCCCAACGGGAGCAACCGTTTCAATGAGGTGCTCGCGCCGACGGCGCTGCGCGTCCGTTTCGACTCGGCCACGTTCGCCGTCGGAGGCTGGCTGCATTCCTACGAGACGATCAGCCATCCGGTCACCACCGGCATTCCGGACGATCGCAATCAGTTCGGTGTGGTCATCGGCGCCTCGGTGCAGACGCGCTGGCCTGCCCGGCCCTTGCTGATCGGGCGCTGGGGCTGGGCCGATCCGGGCGACGAGGCGAGCGAGCGCGCCATGATGGGCAATGGCCGCTACGATAGCGGCGAACGCCTGGGCGATGTGGTCCTGGCCGCCGAGCAGCCCCTGGGCCAAGGTCGCGTCATCGCGTTCGGCGATACCTCCAGTTTCCAGAACGCCATCGAGGTAACGTCGCACGTTTTTACGTCCCGCCTGTTCGCCTATCTGGCGGGATCGGCCGGCAACGCCCACCCCTGGTGGCGCCAACTGCTGGGTCTGCTCGCGTGCGCCTTCCTGACGGCGCTGCTCTGTTGGCGCTCGAGTCTGACGCGCACGGTCCTGGTCGTCCTGGGTTTGGCGGCCGCAGTGGTGATCTGCCAACAGACGACCGCCACCGCAGCCAATAGTCTACTGCCCGACGGGCGCGCGACGACACCGAACCATCTGGCCTACATCGACGCCTCTCATCTGAACGCCTACAGTGGTGAATCCTGGCGGCCCGACGGGATCGGTGGACTGGCACTGACCTTGATGCGCAATAGCTATCTGACGCTGGCGCTGCCGGAGTTGACGTCGGCGCGTCTGGAGAAGGCGGGACTGCTCGTTTCCATCGCGCCGACTCGCGCGTATACCGAGACCGAGATCGATGCGATCGCAGAATTCGTCGATGGCGGCGGGCTCTTGGTCATCAACGCGGGCTACGACGACGCCCACGCCAGTGAGCCTCTGCTGGAACGGTTCGGCTTCGGGTTCGGCACTGACGATTCAATCGAGCCGGCGCCGTTGGGGCATTTCAAATCGCCCTATCTGGAATCGAACAGCCGCCGGGTCTACGTCCGCTTTCATGCGGCCTGGCCTATCCGCTGCACCGATCCGAACGCCCAGACGGTCGCCTACGGGCGTGACAATCAACCCGTCGCCATCTTGCGCCGCGTCGGCGCGGGCCAGGTACTCTTCGTGGGCGATACCGGCTTCGCGCTGAACAAGAACCTCGAACAGGAGAACGGCCAGCCCTTCGAGGGGCTGCGCGAAAACGCCGACTTCTGGCGCTGGCTGATCACGCTGCTGCGCGATGAGATGATGTGGTTTCCGCCGGCGCTGCAAGGCCCGGCGCATACGACCGCGACCGAGAGCGTAACCGGAGGTGCCACGGCCGAGGAGGTCCAGCCATGAGACGCGCCTGGATCGGTCTGGCTCTATTGAGTGCGTCCTGGCTGGCGGGGCTGGGCACCTACCACGACCCTAACTGGATCGTCTGGGCGGTGCTCGTCGGCGCCGGTACGAGTCTGCTCTTCAGCTTTCCTCTGCGCAAACCAGAGCGAACCGATTCGATGGTCGCAGCGGCGTTGCTGATTGTCCCCTTGCTGCTGGCCCCCTGGCCCTATCGAGCGGCCGTCCTGTTGCTCTTCGTCGGCCTGCTCATCGCGGCGGCGCCGATCCCGCGCCGCTGGCCCGGCCGAGTCGCCGCGGCGGCGCTGACCGCCGGTTCGATTCTCGCCGTGCAGGCGCTGGCTCTGCTCGCTTACGAAGCCGTTACCGCACGGTCGCACGAATTGCCCTGGCACCTGGCGCAAGTTCTCCACGGCGCGGCGCGCCTGCTGGGGATACAGACAGCCCTCGACGGCACCTCGCTGGCGCTGCACTCGATCCGCCGCGTCCATCAGCTCGGCACCACCTGGGAACTGCTGCTCGACCCGGTGACGTTCGCCTTTCTGGCCGGAGGAATCGTCCTCGTCTGCCTGCGGACGCCGACACTCAACAGCAAAGGCAAGCCCACACGGCGACTCCCGTCTTCGATATCGACGCTGATCGTTTCGGTCGCCCTGTGGCTGCCGGTCCGCACAGCGCTGCTGCTCGCGCTCCTCATGCACCGAGTCCTGCGCACCGACTACAACACGCCGTTGGTGCTGATGAATCAGTTCTGGAGCCTGTGGGTTCATCTGGCCCTGTTGATCGGACCCGTCCTCTTGGCTGTCCGGTTCATCCGCATCTCTCCCATCCCGGCGTCGCAGACCGTCGCGGCACCGCCGGCCGCCTGGTCCAGACGCACGGTCCCGATCGCTCTGGCTCTCGTCGCAGCGTTGGTGCTGACGCTTTCGCTCGTGTGGCAGCCTTCCGGTGCGGCTAAGCAAGGCCGCATCTGGGTCGACGAGCGCCGCTCGAGTTGGGAGCGTACCGACCGACCCTACGATCCCAACTGGTACGGGCAGGAATCGGGCTACAACTACGCCTGCATCTATGATTACTGCTCGCGCTACTACGACATGGATCGGCTCGACGCGCCGATCGATGCCAATACACTCGACGACTGTGACGTCCTGGTCGTCAAGGTTCCCACCGCCCGGTACAGCGCCGAAGAGATCGATCATATCGAACGCTTTGTCGCCGCCGGTGGCGGGCTGCTGTTGGTTGGCGAGCACACCAATGTCTTCAATACGGGGACCTATCTCAACGACATCGCGACGCGCTTCGGCTTCCGCTTCCGCTACGATTGCTTGTTCGACATCGACACCCCCTTCGACCAACGCTATCGCCCCCCTGTCGTGCCGCACCCGATTGTCCAATACCTGCCGCCGCTCGATTTCGCCGTGTCGTGTTCCATCGATCCGGGGATGAGCATCGGCCGCTCCGCGATCCGCGCCCGCGGCTTGCGGAGCCTGCCAGCCGACTATCACGCCAGCAACTATTATCCGCAGGTAACCGACCGCCCCGAAGCGCGCTATGGGGCCTTCATTGAACTCTGGACGACGCCGCACGGGGCCGGACGCGTGGCTGCCTTTGGTGACTCGACGATTTTCTCCAACTTCTCGACGTTCGAGCCGGGCAAGGCCGAGCTGATGCTGGGCATGCTCGGGTGGCTCAACCACCGCAACCCGACTTCGGAGTCGCGTCCGCTGTTGGCGGCACTGGGCGTGCTACTGCTGCTCGGCGCTCTTGTTGCGGCGCGCGGCCAGTCGGGCATCTGGGTCGTTTTGCTCAGCGCGGCGCTGCTCGGCGTCAGCGCTGCCGGCGCGATCGCCAACAACCTGCATCGTGCGGCCCTGCCCGTGCCGCAAGCCCAGCGGCCCTTCACACACATCGCCATCGACCGGACCGTCTGCGCTGGCGCGCTCTCCGAAAGCGGATTCATTGCCGGCGCCGAAGACGGCTTCGGTATCTTCGAGCGTTGGATTCTGCGATTGGGCTATTTCACCTCACGCCGCACGAATCATGAGGCCTTTGCGGGCGACGCACTCGTCTTCCTGTACCCGAGCCGCGAGGTGTCCGCCGATTTCCGCCAGGAACTCGCCGACTATGTCGAAGCGGGCGGCAAGGTGCTCGTCGTCGATTCGCTGGCCAACGCCAACTCGACCGCCAACACCCTGCTGCATCCATTCGGTTTGCGCCTGGACCGATCGACCGAGCTGGCCGGACGCCTGGAAACTCCGGAGGGCTGGCCCGCCGGCGTGGCCACGGAAGCCGCCTGCGCTATCGAAGGGGGCACACCGCTGATCCGAATCGGGGACCGCCCCGTGGCGGCGACGGCCCGATTTGGGGCCGGGACCATCACGGTGGTCGGCTTCGGGGCCCGCTTCACCGACGCCAGGATGGGCGTTACGGGCGACGTGATGCCCGACGCGACACTGCGCAACGTCTACGAACTGGAATTTCAGTTGCTGCGGACCCTCATCGCCGAACCCCCTCTAGACTGACCGGCGGTCCGAAGCGACGCGATTCACAGGAAAAAACGCAAAAAACCGCCCGAATGCGTCACATTGCCCCCTCCCACAAGACATAATAGACAGTGAAGGATGTCTCATCAGGACCATGACATCGCATTGGTCAAGAAGGCACAGCTTGGCGACAAGGACAGTCTCAGTGACTTGGCCAAGACGGCGAGGGTTCGTCTACATGAATACGTGTTGCGACTGACGCTCAATGAGGACCTGACCCAGGACATCGTGCAGGAGACCATGCTGGAAATGCTCAGAATTCTTCAAAAATTGCGGAAGGCTGAAACGTTCTGGCCCTGGCTCTACGGGATCGCAACCAACAAGACCCGCAACCACTACGGCAAGCTCTGGCGGCGGCGGACGCGTAATTTCACCGAGGCCGGCTACCAACCCCGGCCCGCCTCCGACGACGACACGCTCTCGGAGGTCGTCACGGAAGAATTGAAGCAGATCGTCGCGCAAGCGGTCTCGCAACTGGCGCCGCACCACCGCGCCGTCCTCACCATGCGATGCTACGACCACCTGTCCTACGCCGAGATTGCCAAGCTGATGGATTGCTCGGAAATCGGGGCCCGCGCCTCGTTCTACCGGGCCAAGAAGTTCCTGGCCCGCCGTCTGTCGGCGTATGGCCTGCACAAGGGTTCGCTCTTGCTGGCCCTGATCGCGTTCGGGAAGATGACCGCCACCAGCAAGGTCAGTGCGGCTCAGGTCGCCGTGACCGGCGCGACACTCCAGGTGGGCCCGGTGGCGGCTCTGGTCGGAGCCGCGACGGGCAAGACCGGCCTGATCGCGCTGGCCGCAGCCGGCAGTCTGGCCGTCGGATCGATCGCCGTGGAGCCCGCCCGTGTCACGACGTTTTTCGGACAGCACACCAGCCAGGCAGACGCCCTGCCGGCCAGCCCGCTGCACCTCGATGCCGGCTCGAAGCAGGAATACTGGTATTACTTCCCCGACAGAGACCGGAGCACCGTCATGCAGCGTTTGGTGCAATCCGACGCGGACGGCCGCAATCCGGTTTGTCAGCTCCTCCAGAATCAATATGCCAACTACCATTTCGACGGCCAAAGCAACACCATCCACATCAACAACTATCGCGCGTGGAAGCCCGATCTGAGTGTCACGCGCTTACCGACCGACAGTCGCGCGTTGAGCGACTTCCTGGAGCGCATCGAAGGACGCCCGACCGACATGGAACTGACCGACCGCCGGCGCAGCGGACTGTTGGTCATCTGTAACAATCAAGGCCGGCGAGGCAGCAGCATCTGGCGTATCGATCGCCATTTGAACGTGCTGGAGGAAGAGTACTTCCAGGTGAGTTGGCCTGAAACGATCCCCGTCGTTGACCATCGTGATGCCATGCACCAGCGTGGGTGGACCTACTTCAAGGTCAGCGGCCGCGTCGATGGGCGCTCTGTATCGGGGGCCGGGCGCCTGCCGTTTGTTCACGCCTCGGTTCGCACCGAGTATCCGTGGCTGAAGATCAGAGTAGACGGCGGCGAGACGTTCGTCGATACACCGACCGGCACCGTCATCTACAACCAGGCCGGCTTGATCGCCCAGCGCGGCGCCGGGGGGAGCTTCTTCAAAGGCTTATCGCGTCCCTGGATGGGTCTACACTGCATCGACACGATCCGGCGCGACGCGGCCGAACAGGAATTGCCGTTCGAAACCGCGTACGACCCTGAAACCGCGCGCACCAACATCACCGTGCAGTCAAGCGCTGTCACCCTGGTTTACGCCGTGAACATGGAAGCCGATGTCGTCGAGGCGATCCGCTTCTTCACGGACAGTGCCGGGGATTCGACCCCTCACGGCGAACTCCATTTCACGTATCTTCAGGATATCGCTGACGAGATAGAAACCCAGTACACCACCCCGGCCAATGTCAGACTCGAATCGACTCAAGCACAACGAGCCTCGGGCCTCTGGTTGGAGCGGTTGATCACGCCGTAGCGGCAACGGACAGCCCGCATAGCGGACACGTTGACAAGAAAGGAGCGGAGGTCATGGAGAGCAAGCGCACCCTGCGATATGTAGCGACCGGTTTGCTTCTGCTAGCATGGATGAGCCGAGCCGTGCTGGCGGACACCATCATCTACGTGGATCCCGAGGCACCCGGCGCCAATGACGGCTCGTCATGGGAAGATGCTTACATTTGTCTTCAGAATGCCCTGGAAGGCACCGTGGGTGCGGCTGAGATTCGCGTCGCCCAGGGCATCTACAGGCCGGATCAGCGGACCGTTCTGGCTCGTGCAGGTGACGACAGATACATCCAGTCCACACGTGATTTGGATGAAACGTTTCGCATGCGGCAAGGCGTCGTGATCAAAGGTGGCTACGCCGGCTACGGCCATCCTCGTCCGGACACTCGCAACGTGGAGGCCTATCCGAGCATTCTCACCGGTGACCTGCGTGGCAACGACGCCGATCTGGAAAGCCTGGAATGGCAAAGCCTCACCGATTTCGTCACGGACCCGGCGCGGAACGACAACTGCCACACCGTCGTCACCGCCTCGAGCGTCACGAGCAGCAGTGTGCTGGACGGCTTTACCATCACCGGCGGACGAGGCTACGGGGCCACCGTGGCGAGCACGCGAACTCGCACCAGCCCCCCCGTGATTTCCGACTATCCGGCCGTTACGCCCACCACCCACGGTGGCGGCGCGCTCATCGACACGGCCCGCCCGAGATTCGTTCAGTGTACGTTCTACCGCAATACCACCGAAGCCTTCAACACCGGCGCCTCCGGCGGGGCCGGCGCCGTCTGTGGCGACGCGAGTCCCACCTTCGAGAATTGTTCGTTCGTGGAGAATGTCGCCTGGGCCGAGGGGGACGAGGTCTGGAGCTATGGGGCCGGACTATTTTGCAGATCAAGTGATCCCGCGCTGATCGACTGTACGTTCACACGCAACGTTGCCGTCGGGGCCGAGCGACGGTGCGCCGGTGGTGCGATCGCCTGCTTTGCGAGCAATCCGCAACTGACAGGCTGCTCCTTCGTCGGCAACCATGCGATCAACTCATTCGGTGGCGCCTTCTACAGCAGACTTCTGAGCGCTCCGACTCTGACCGATTGCATCTTCGAGCGGAACTCCGCGTATGCCGGCGGCGCCTTCTACGGCGTCGACGAGAGCACCTCGAGCTTGACCGGCTGTGTGTTCTGGGCCAACGAGGCAGCCGACGTCGTCACTTCCGACGAAACAGACGAGACAAGTGATGACGATCCTGACGACAGCGACACTTCACGGACGCGAGGCGACGAGGCCGACCCGGATGAGCAGGATGAGAACGCCGCCGATGGTCAAGGCGGCGCCCTGTACAGCGCCGCCAGCGGTCTGACCACCCTGGCCCGTTGTCGCTTCCTCGGCAATACGGCTGGTGCGGGTGGAGCGCTCTCGGGCGCGGGGGAAGTGACCTTGATCAACTGCGTCTTCAGTGGCAACACAGCCAAACTCGGGGGAGCCCTCGACGTCCACGGCGACAACGGTGTCACTATCACCGATTGCACGTTCGCCACCAATCAGGCCTCCCAGAGGGGCAATACGTTCTACGCCTGGGCGCAAAGCGTCCTGGAATTCTCCAACTGCATTTTGTGGGACGAGCCTCCCATCGACGAAAGTTCCATGAGCGCCGAGATCAACATCGCCTACAGCAACGTCCGTGGCGGTGGCTTCGGCCAAGGCAGCATCAATGCCGACCCGCGTTTTCAGGACCCGGCCGGCGCCGACGAGCTACCGGGTACGCCGGACGACGACCTGCGGCTCTCGGTGGGCTCGCCGTGCATCGACGTCGGGAACCAGGACCTCCTGCCGGAGGGGGTTACCACCGATCTGGCAGGACAACCGCGAACTGCCGGCCCAGAGATCGACATGGGGGCCTACGAATTCGACGGTCCCTACAACTACTATGTCGACGCGATTAACGGCGACGATGAGCAGGAAGGCTACAGCCCGCGACAGGCTTTTGCCACAATCCAGAGAGGCATCGAGGCGGCCAGCAACGGATACACGGTGGTGGTCTTGCCCGGCATCTACACCGAGGAGATCAACTTCGACGGCAAAGCCATCACCGTGGCCGGTTCGCAAGGCGGTGCCATCCTGGAAGCCCCGGGAGGCTACGGCGTATCGTTCTACACCGCCGAGCGCAGCACCAGCATTTTGAAGAACCTGGCCATTCAGAACTGTGACGTGGGCATCTTCATTGCGGGCACCTCCCCCACCATCCAGAACGTAACCTTGGCCAATAACGAATTCGGCATTGCCGCCTACGCCGGGGCCATCCCCGATATCAGCAACTGCATCCTGTGGGATAACATCGACGGCGATCTCTTCGACTGCACCGCGACCTACAGTTGCATCGAGCAGGAAAGCGAGGGCGAGGGCAACATCAGCGTCGACCCATTGTTTGCCGACTCTGTCGGGGGCGACTATCACCTGTTATCCGAGCGAGGACGCTTCGTGCCCGGCTTTGGTCTGTGGGCGTTCGATGCTCAGACGAGTCCCTGTGTCGATGCGGGCGATCCGTGGCTCGACACCGGAGCCGAGCGGGTGCCCAACGGCGGGCGGATCAACCTGGGCGCCTTCGGCGGTACGCCGCAAGCCAGTCTGAGCGAATGGCCCCTGCCGGGCGACATCAATCACGACGGCATCGTCGATGGCAACGACCTGGACATCATCAATGAGCACTGGCAAGAGGAACTGCCCGGACGCGCGGAATCGACACCGACGGAAACGAATTCCTTGCAGCCCAATCCGGCCCGCTGGGACATTGAGGGCCAACCCTGCGAGGTCCACGGCGGTGGCAATGCCTTCGACTATTACGTCGAGATGACGGCCACCGAGGTGGTTTCTTCCGCCGGTCCGGTGGAGTACTTCTTCGAATGCGATCAGAGCGACTTCAGCAGCGGTTGGCAGGTCGAGCGCACCTATACCGTCCTCGTGGGACGAACCGGCCAGGGTCTGCGCTTCCGCGTCCGAGCCCGTGATGCGATCGGCAACACCACTGCATGGTCCGAGTGGGCACGGGCCACCATGGAGGGGGAAAACTAGAACGAGATTGTGATCCAGAGGCAAAGGACCCGGACTTGCTGTCTGCTCCGACCTGTGAGTGGAACAAGCAGTCCGACCGAGTGATGTCCGCCTTCGGAGATGGCGGAGGCGAAGGCGGTTTCACGATCTGGGGGGCGGGATGGCAGTGGAACAACTGCGATCCCGCCTCTTTGCCATGCTCGAGAGGCGATCCGCCCTTTCAGGAGTGCCGGTAAGACCGAATCTATCGAAATGGACCTTGACGTCCCTCGTCCGTCGGCCTATCATACTTTTTGTCAGGGGGGAATCGTTGAAATGCGGGACGCAAGATGCGTGCGACGTTGCGGGAGCATCACGGTACAGCGCCGAAGCGGGCCTCCGTGCTGCGCGTCAGCACCAAGGGCGGCTTCACGCTGGTGGAGTTGCTGGTGGTCCTGGCCATTATTTCGGCGCTGATGGGCATGCTGTTGCCGGCTTTGGGCAAGGCGCGGCGGCAGGCGCGGGCCACCATCGGGATGCGCCGCCTGAGAGAGATTACCGCCGCGGTCAACACCTTCGCGGCTGACAACGCCAATCGTTACCCCCCTTCGGTGGCCACGATCGGCATCGACGACCGGTGGAACTGGCAGGCCCCCAACATGCTGACCGCGTATCTTCAGCGAGCCCCGGGACTGTCCCGTTCGGTCAGTGCCTATCTGCGTCCCTACATCACCGACGCCGACGTCATGTTCTGTCCGAACGGACCGTACAGCTACCGCTATCGACAAGAGGCGTGGGACGCCGGAGACAATTGGGATCATCCGGAAACACTGCCGGTGCCCGATTCGATGTATGGCACGTATTGCCTCTATTGGAACTACGTGGGTTATCTGGGCGAAGAGCGAGGGCTCTTTCGCGGTCCCACCGGTCCGTCACGCGGGTACCGGAAAAGCTCCGTCGTCGTCAGTGACTATCTGGGCTACGACCACTGGCGCAATCGCCTCGCCTACGGGAGCTGCGAGCAGTTCCGCCATGCGGGAATCGTCGATGTCACGTCTATCTCAGCCTCGTTCTGGTCTGCGCCGGGCAACGAAACCACGGAGGAGCTGCGCCGGCTGCGGCTCAAGCTCCACGCCGGCCACGTGGATGGCCACGTCGAGTCCTACACCCCCACCGACACCCGGGCCATGTACGTGATCATACGGCCGGAGACCGGGGATCCCTATCCACCAGGGACCGGGCCAGGAACGTTCTACGTGCCACGCGTGGGGCTGCGCTGATTGCCGCTCTTCGCGCTGGCGCGACCCCACGGTTGCTGCAAGTCCTTGCTCGCATCCAAAGAATCAACTATCGTGTGCCCGGCGTTCCTCCCGAGTCGCAGTCTCGAAGGATCACAGTCAGACAGACGAAGACCGCCGGATCAGGTCACTAAAGACAAAGGATCTCTCGCTTATGCCCATCGGCAGTGCTTACTGGCGCATCTCCGGCAGCAAACTCTCGGCCCTGCTCATCCGCTGCCTGGGCACCCTCGACCTGCACACCCACCTCAGACTGAGGCCGATCCTGGACTTCTTCCGAAACTACGCCGACGCGGGATCGAGTTGCCGGGTGCTGGAGATCGGCTGCGGCGACGGGGTCAATGCCTTCGAATTGGCCAGGCTGGCCCGGCGCCAGGGGGTCACGCTCTCCTACTGCGGTCTCGATATCGATCCAACAGGCCTGGAAAAAGCCAGACAACTGGCCCAGGTGCTCGAGTTGGATCGCGACCTTCAGTTTCTCCGAAGCGATGCCAACGGTGTCCGCTCGCTTGGCGCCGAGCCCTGGGACATCGTCATCCTGGCGGACGTGTTGGAGCACCTTGAGGCCCCGGAAGTTCTCCTACGAGACATCGGCCCAGTCCTGCGCGCCGGTGCTTTCTGCCTGGTATCCGTCCCCACGCCTCATTACGAGCGCGTTTTCGGCACGGCGTTTCATCGGAAGCTCGGACACGTCAAGAGCGGGTATCGCCTCGAGGAGCTTGATGCCCTCTTGGCCCAGATCGGGGGGGACAGGGTTTGTCACCGCTACACCACGGGGTTCCTCAGCCGGCTCGGCTGTGCGGTCTACTACAGAACGCCCACCACGCGGATTCTCACGGCGCTGAAGGCAGTCCTTCTATCCCCGTTTCGCCTGCTCGACTTCTGCAACGGTCCCGGCGTCAGTTGCTCGCTCTTCGCGGCCTACCGTATCGAACGTTGACCCAGCCTAGGCCTTGACGATCTTGCTGCGTCCGCCCCGCACACCGGCCGTGGCATTGCGGGTGTCGATGACGAGCTGGGCGTTCTTGACGATCTCCTTGTAGTCGTAGTCGCTGTGGTTCGTCGCGATCAAAACGGCATCGTAGCTGCGCAGCATCCGCGGCGTCAGCGGCTTGCTCTTCATCTTGAGATCGTACTCGCGCTGCTTGTGCGTCTGCGGGAAATAGGGATCGTTGTAGTCGACTTTCGCCCCCTTGGCCTTGAGCAGCTCGATCAGTTCGAGTGACGGTGACTCGCGCACGTCATCAATGTCGGGCTTGTAGGCGAGTCCCAAGACCAGGACGCGCGAGCCCTTGAGACTCTTGCGGCGGTCGTTGAGGGCATCAGCGGTTCTCTGGACCACGTACTCCGGCATGCTCGTGTTGATCTCGCCGGCCAGCTCGATGAACCGTGTGGGCAGCCCGTACTGGCGCGCCTTCCAGGTCAGGTAGAACGGATCGATGGGAATACAGTGGCCGCCCAGGCCCGGGCCGGGATAGAAGGCACTGAAACCGAACGGCTTGGTGCTGGCCGCCCGGACCACCTCCCAAACGTCGATCCCCATGCGATCGAAGAGCATCTTCAGTTCGTTCACCAGGGCGATGTTGATACAGCGGTAGGTGTTCTCGAGAATCTTGGCCGCCTCGGCAATCTCGCACGTTTCCACCGGGACCAGCGTTTCGATGGCGTAGCGATAGACGTCCAACGCGCGACGCAGGCTCTCCTTGCCATAGCCCCCTACGATCTTCGGAATGGTGGACGTCTGGAAACTCTTGTTGCCCGGGTCCTCACGCTCGGGAGAATAGGCCAGGAAGAAGTCCTTCTCGACTTTGAGTCCGGACTTCTCGAGCATCGGCAGCATGACCTCGCGTGTCGTGCCGGGATAGGTGGTGCTCTCCAGGACGACGAGCTGGCCCTTGCGCAGATACTTGGCGATCGTCGCACAAGTGGATTCGACGTATTGCAGATCCGGCTCGCGGTTCTTCGTCAGCGGCGTGGGGACACAGATGAGAATCGCGTCCGGTTTCGATAGCTGACGCATATCCTCCGTGGCCCGGAACCGGCCGGACTTGATCATCTCGGCCATCGTGGCGTTCATGATGTGCTTGATGGGGCTGCGCCCCCGATTGATCATCGAGACAGTCCGCGGATTGACGTCAAAGCCCAGGACCGTGGCGCCACCTTCGCAAAATTCCCGCGCCAGCGGCAGTCCCACGTAACCCAAGCCAACGATTCCCACAGAAACAGGCGTGCTTACCGGACGTGTTTTCTTGCTCTTCTTCACAGGTACCCCTCTATCACAGAACGAACGCCACCATCAGAATCGATTGCTTCACACCCCTGGCTGTATCAGGGAACGTCACGGCTTCGGATCGCCGCCAGCGTCCTTTATATCGGCACTCGGCCTCTGCGAATTTCAAAATCGTCCCGCTCTCGGGCAAGAAAATCGCCGGGAAAGTGCCATTTTGGGGATGCCAGCCGGAGATTCGACGGACGCGCGCGACTGCCTCGGCGGGCATCGGCCCGCTCATGGCAACATCTAGCGGTCCAACCTGAGCAAGTCCTGACCCGCCAGCAGGCGCCGGGGGTTCTCGACACACAGGACGTCCGCCACACGACGGCCCAACTCGTACGCGAGCAGACGGTAGGCCTGCGTCATGCGCGGGGGGCGGTGGACCGTGTCATGGGCATCGGTCGCCACCAGGAGCGGCAGCGGCTCGTACAGGAAATCCCAGGCCGCCTGCTCGCTGCGCCGGCCAAACTCGCCGAGAAAGCTGGCGGCCGTGATCTGTAAGGCCACCCCATACGAATCCCACCGACGCACATACGGCGGGTTCTGGGCCAGGAAAGAGTGACGTTCGGGATGCGTGACCACGACCCCCACGCCGCGCTCAACCAGCGTCGCCATGAGCATGCCGGGGTCAACGAAGACCTCGTGCGGCAATTCCAGCAGCAGATATCGGCCGTTGTCGCCCGCGGTGAGAATCTCGTCGGATTGCAGCAGATCGGCGATGCGCTCGTCGATCCGGACGTCCGCTCCCGGGACCACGGTCAACGGGACATCAGTCTCCTGAAGCTGACAGTTCAACCGGGCGACCGCCTGTCGAACCTCGGGTGCCCGATAGCGGCCATCATACCGTCCCAGTTGATGCGGCGTGGCCACAACCGTGGCAATGTGGTCGGCCGCCAGGGCCTCGCAGAGCCCCAGCGCACCCGTTTGGTCCTCCGGACCGTCATCGAGGCCTGGAAGACAATGACAGTGGACGTCGACAAAGAGCTCAGGCGACACTCCTTCCGACTCAGCTCGCGGTGTACGCATCGGCTGGTCGCCCCCGGAGAACATCCCGAATCGCCTTTTCATCACGGCAGTGCCTGCAACGTCACATCCAGATTGGTTTCCCGGCCCTGGCGGCGCACCGTCAGGGTGACGGCGTCGCCCACCTCGTGCGCGTCCAAAATACGGAACAGATCGCGTGCCTCCCGCACGGGTTTGCCATCGATTGCAGCGATCAGGTCGCCCAGGACGAGATTACCGCGTGCGTCACGCCGGGTCGGGTTGACGCCGGCCTTGTCCGCCGCTCCACCGGGCGTCACCGCCACCACCAGCACGCCCTCGGCGCCCAGGCGCCTGACCATATAGTCTTCGGCGATACTCACCCCCAGGCCCGCCTTGCGGACCCGCCCGTCGCGAATGATCTGAGGCACCAGGCGATTGACCACGTCCACCGGAACCGCGAACCCAATCCCGGCATAGGCCCCGGAAGGACTGAAGATCGCGGTATTGATCCCGATCACGCGGCCGGAACTGTCCAGCAGCGGCCCGCCGGAATTGCCCGGATTGATCGCCGCATCGGTCTGGATCACACCCTCGATCGGCCGCCGGGTGACCGACTCGATCTCGCGACCCAGGCCACTGATGACGCCTGTTGTGAGCGTTTGATCGAAACCAAACGGGTTGCCAATAGCAAAGACCTTTTGACCCACCTCGAGATCGCTCGAGGTCCCCACGGCAATGGCCGGCATGACGCTCTTCGGCGCATCGATTTTCAAGACGGCCAGATCCTTGTCGGGAGCCACACCGACCAATTGCGCTTCCCACGTCGAGTGGTCGGCCAAGGTCACATCCGCCGCCGCGGCATCTTTGATCACGTGGAAATTCGTCACGACGTACCCGTTGGCGTCCCAAACGAACCCGGAGCCGGTCCCCTGTGGCACTTCCATCGCGTTGAAGCTGAACATATCCCGGCGCACCGTCTTGCTGGTGATATACACCACCGAGGGCGATACGCGCCGGAACAGCTCGATCGTGCTCTTTTCATCGTCCGCCAACTCTCCGCGTGGCGTGATGGCGCGGGGCAGAGCATGCTGGTCGTGCACGTCGAACAGCCAGGGCTTGATCTGCCAGAAGAGGGACACAATGACCAGGGCAATCAGCAACATGAGCAACCCACGGGTGTGATTGGCCTGGGCCATGGCATGGGGGTGATTGGGGTCTCGTTCCATGACGGTTCTCTCCATTTCCTGCCTATCCAAGCAACCGCAGGGATTGCTTCCGAAGATGGGAACCATCATAGGCTTATCGCCGCCGCCTGTCAAAGCCGTATCGCCAACATCTCGCAAAGCAAGGGCACTGCTCAGGACTATACGACCCTGCCATCCTGTAGGGTCATGACCCCGAGCAGTGCCCCGTCCCTCCTTGGACCCGGTAGACACCGTCACCCATCCTTGTTCCGCTGTGCATGCCGCCGCACCGCCCCGCGAGGGGACACCGGCAGCCGCAACAACGCGTCTCCCCTTCAAAAGCTCTTAAGCAACTGCCATCGTGATCGGCGACTCGATCCGCCGACAGCCGCGTCCACAAATCTCCACCAACGCCGCGCACAGCGCGGGCACGGACCGCTTCAGTCTTCTGGAAACCTCCGCCACGGACGTGGCCTGCCGAGCGCATGACGCCCATGGGACACATGGTGGGATATCACGGGCCAGGAACCATCCCTGAGCGGGAATGAACCGGTGTTGGCGGCTGCCACCATGGTGCCTCCTCCTGTGATAGGAAGTAACCAGTGGACCAACTTCCTTCGACCCCTGAAGCTCGCGCTTCGGGCGGCCGCCCGCACCACTGCCTCCGAGGAACATGAGGCTCATACTGAGTTGTCCCCGGACTTATCCGTTTATACCTTGGATCGTCGTTTTGTCAATTGGGGACAATACGTATTTTGCCTTTGACCGGCACTGATGGCCGGCTACGGCGACGCTACGACTCTCTCGGAGCGACCCGACGACTCCGTGACACCGTCACGCGTCGTACCGGATGAATGACGTGACCTGGCATCGAATGCCGTGACAATATCGCGGCAGGCGTCCCCAAGCTGCCCCACCGGAATCAGGCACATACGGTGCTGGACCAGCGTCGTCTGCTCATCGGTTTCGGGCAGCCGATCGATGCTGGCGACCAGGTTTCTCATTCCCATCGCCAGCGGCTGGTCCTTGTCGAGCAGCCCGGCCTTGATGATGTAGTGCCACGCCTGGGTCAGAACCCGGAGCATATCCATCTGAGGACCATGCTCCAGCACCACCACGGAGAGTGCCAGGGCCGAGGTGTTTCCCTCACCACCGGCCACCCCCAACGTAACGATCTTGATCGTCCACTGCGGATCAGACTCCACCAATTCCATGGTCGCATAGGATTGGAAGACCTGGGCCATATAATCGTGCATGGCGGTCCTGACGTCCTCTCGCCCCGCGATTTCGAGCTTCACCTTGGCAACGGTCTGGGGCTGACGAACCTGCTCCGCCCGCGCCACCGAGCCAAAAAAGGGAATGGTGACAGAAACGCCACACAGCAGAAAAACAACCATACGGTTCATCGCATGCCTCCTCCATCGCAATTTAGACTGATGAACACTCAGAAGGACCCGCAAGTTGGCTTACATCGCCTATCCTTGCTTCCATGGTCCTCAGGAGCGATTGTACCTCGCCCCCGGGTCCTGTCAAGGACTTCCCGAAACCAAGCGGACAATCGGTCGCAGAACGGGGCCCGCAGGCGGGTGCGTGTGGAGCCACCGGCGCCCGGCATTTCCCGCGGCCAAGGTTAACATTTGCCAACGGCCTCCGTTATGGTATGATACCGTCGTTTCCGAATCACCCTGTTCTTAACGACTCCATTTCTCGTGGAAGGCTTCAATGTCCAATACAGGTACTGGAATACTGAAACACGTGGGTAACCGACAATATGCGATACGCACCGCCGAGCGGTCCTACCGGGTGGAACGCAACCAGGTGATGGTCCAGCCGGACCTCGCCCGCCGCCTGGCACTGACCGAAGGCGCTTCCGTCAGCGGAAAAATCGAACGCAAAAAGGGCAAGACCAGGCTCGTTTCCATCGATTCTTTAGGAGGCCTCGATCCGGAAGCGTTCAGCCAGCGTCCCCACTTCGCGGATCTGACGGCCATCGATCCCCACGAGCGCTTCGACCTGGGCCAATGCGGGCAGGAGAGCATGCGCATCGTGGACCTGATCGCTCCTATCGGTAAGGGCACCCGGCAATTGATTGTCTCGCCCCCGAAAGCCGGCAAGACCGTTCTTCTCGAACAGATGGTCCTGGCCATTCGGCAGACTTCGCCCGAGACCCGCATTATCGTCCTGCTGGTCGACGAGCGGCCGGAAGAAGTAACCCATTTTCGACGATCCGTCGAAGGCGCCGAAGTGGTCGCCAGCACGAGCGACCATACGGCCGATGAACACGCCGAACTGGCCGAACTGATGCTCGCCCACGTCCAAACGGAACTTGAATGCGGACGCGAGGTTGTTCTGATGATCGACAGCCTCACGCGCCTGGGCCGAGCGTTCAACAACCGGACCCGCCGACGCGGGGCACCGCGCGGTCATACCATGAGCGGCGGGCTGGAAGCCGGTATCATGGAAATCCCGCGCCGCCTCTTCGGGCTGGCCCGTAATATCGAGAACGGCGGCTCCATCACCATCATCGCCACGTGCCTGATCAATACGGGGTCGCGCATGGATCAACTGATCTTCGAAGAGTTCAAAGGCACCGGCAACAGTGAAATCGTGCTGGATCGGTCGCTGGCCGAGGCCCGCGTCTTTCCCGCGATCGACATCCCGGCCAGTGGCACCCGCAAGGAGGCACGCCTCTACAGTGAGGAGCACAGCCGGGGCCTGACCACCTTGCGACGCGTGCTGTCGGGCTACGGCAGCCGTGGTGCGACTGAAGCGTTGTTCAAGCTGCTCCGGAAATACCCGACTAACGAGGAATTTCTGGAGAGCATGAGTGCTCAGAGTTGACGCCCCGTGAACCGACTCCCTGCTTCACTGCCTGACGAGCGCCCCGGCCTGTACGTTCACGTGCCGTTCTGCCACGAGAAGTGCCGCTACTGTGGCTTCTACTCCGAACCGCTGAGCCGCCACGATCCGAACGTCCTGGTTGGCGCCCTGCTGGCGGAACTGGATCGTTACCAGGACGTCGGGGCGATCCGCACCGTCTACCTGGGCGGGGGCAGCCCCACCAGCCTGCCCCACGACCTGCTGGCCAGGATCATTGCCGCAATCGAGGCGAGTTGGCCTGCCCCGGAAGAATTCACGGTGGAGTGCAATCCGGGCCAAGCCGACGCACGCACGCTGTCGGTACTGCGCCGCCACGGCGTCACTCGCCTTTCGTTGGGCGTCCAGTCCTTCCACCGGGAAGAGCTGGCCTTCCTCGGGCGCCGTCATAGCGTCGAGCAGGCGGTGGAGGCAGTCCGGATGGCTCAGGAACTGGGATTCGACAATGTGAGCATCGATTTGATCTTCGCGATTCCCGGCTCCACGCTCGCCTCGTGGCACCGCTGTCTGGAAGCGGCGCTCGCACTTGGCATCCAGCATATTTCTGCCTACAGTCTGAGTTTCGAGCCAGGCACGCCGCTGGAGGCGGCCAGACGAGCAGGTCAGATCCTTACTGTTGACGAGGAGACCGACCGGGCCATGTACGAGATGGCCATCGATATCCTGGGCTCAGCCGGTTTCGCCCAATACGAGATCTCGAACTTCGCCCAGTCGGGATACGCCTGCCTGCACAATCAAGGCTACTGGCAAAACCGTCCGTACATCGGGATCGGTCCGGCGGCCGGCTCTTACTGGCGTGGCAGGCGCATTGTGAACCTGGCGGACATCCGCCAGTACATAGAGAGGATCGCAGCCGGCTTGGACGCCTATCAACGGTGCGAGCAACCTGACCGCAACGAGCGTCTCTGCGAAACGGCCGTCCTGAATTTGCGTACCCGTGCGGGGATCGACCTGGCCGACTTTCAGCGTTGTACCGGTGCCGACTTCCGCCAGGTTTTCGCGGCCCCGTTGCAGCGTTACCGCCAGGGTGGACTGATCGAAGTCAGTGACGATAGCATCCGCCTGACCAGAGACGCGCTGGCGGTGGCCGACTCGATCCTGTGTGATTTCTCCTGTTTGTAAGGAACGTAGTTTGGACACGAGGTATATCCGCAACTTCTCGATTGTCGCCCATATCGACCATGGCAAGAGCACGCTGGCCGACCGGATGCTGGAACTGACCGGGACGATCACGCAGCGCCAGGCCCAGGAGCAGATGCTCGACGACATGGACATCGAGCGTGAGCGTGGGATCACCATCAAGGCCTCGGCCGTGACGATGGAATACGAGTACGAAGGCCATACGTACATGCTCAACCTGATCGATACGCCGGGACACGTGGACTTTCATTACGAGGTTTCCCGCGCTCTGGCGGCCTGCGAGGGCGCCCTGCTGATCGTCGACGCCAGCCAGGGGGTGGAGGCCCAGACCGTCGCCAACGCCTATCTGGCGGTGGAGACGGGCGTCGAAATCATGGGCGTCATCAACAAGATCGATCTGCCGGCGGCCCAACCGGACGTCGTGGCCGAGGAAATGGAGCACGTGCTGGGCATCCGGCGCAATGAATGCTTTCTCATCAGCGCCAAAACCGGTCGCGGAGTCAGTGAGTTGCTGGATGCTATTTGCGAGCTTCTGCCGGCGCCGGCAGACCGCAGCAACGAGCCGACGCGAGCGCTTGTTTTCGACAGCCACTGCGATCCCTATCGCGGGGTGATCTGCTACGTCCGCGTCTTCAGTGGGAGCCTCAAAGTCCGCCAGAAGATCCGGCTCATGCACAAGGGCCGCAGCTACCTCGTCACCGAACTGGGCAAGTTCCGCCCCGCGATGACGCCCGTGGACGAATTGGGCGTCGGCGAGGTGGGCTACATCGTTGCCAATATCCGCAACCTGGCCGACGTGAACGTGGGCGAGACCATCACGGAGGACGCCAACCCGGCGCCCGATCCGCTCCAGAGCTACCAGCCGCCCATGCAAATGGTCTTCTCCGACTTCTACCCGGGAGACAACACGGAGTACTCCAAACTCCGGGCTGCTTTTGAGAAACTCACCCTCAATGACGCCAGCTTCACCTTCACACCGCAGAATTCACCGGCGCTGGGATTCGGCTTTCGCTGTGGTTTTCTCGGCCTGCTGCACATGGAGATCATCCAGGAGCGTCTGGAACGTGAAAACGACGTGGATATCGTTCAGACGGCCCCCACCGTCAGCTATGAAGTGGTCACCAACGACGACGAGGTCCGCCGGATCGAGTCGCCCAGTGAGCTGCCCGACCGTTCTCATATCCAGGAGTTGCGCGAGCCGTTCGTCCGCCTGGAGATCATCACGAGCACCGAATCCATCGGGGGCATCATGAAACTCGCGGAGGGACGCCGCTGCAAACTGATCAAGACGGACTATCTCAATCCCACCCGCGTGATGATGGAATACAAGGCCCCGCTGGCGGAGATCGTCTACGATTTCTACGATCAGATCAAAGGGATCAGCCGCGGGTATGCCACCATGGACTACGAATTCACGGCCTTCGAGGCCACCAACCTGGTCAAAATCGACATCCTCGTCAACGGTCAGCCCGTGGACGCCCTCTCACTGATCGTCCACCGCGACCACGCCGAGCAGCGAGGCCGCAAACTCATTATCAAGCTGCGCCGGGCCATTCCCAGGCACCAGTTCGAAATCCCGCTCCAAGTGGCGATCGGGGGCAAGATCATCGCCCGCGAGACCATCAAGGCGTTCCGCAAGGACGTTACCGCCAAACTCTACGGCGGCGATGTCACGCGCAAGATGAAAGTACTCAAACGACAGAAGGAGGGAAAACGACGTATGAAAAGTGTCGGGTCGGTCCAGATCCCGCAAAAGGCCTTTATGAGCGTCCTCGACACCAGCGATTGACGGATCAGAACCCTACGCATTCGGTGCCGAACGGCGAAATTCCCTTTCTTTTCGGCGCTCCAGAATGTAGGGTAGATACCGCTGAAGGTCGATTTTGACGATCTGCCATGAAACGGAACAGAGACTGGCGAGTTTTCTCCATCAGAAAACCGTCGCCCCTGGCCGATATTGGAATCATAGGATCCATCACTATCCGCACCCTCTGTCATCACGAACAGGCTTCGAGGCCGGTATGAATCCTTGACGTTGCAGCAGCGCACGCAGTATGGCGCCGAAAACGAACTGACTATTTTGAACGGAATACGCAATGTGTTATGCCGATACACCTGCTTTGAATATAGGAAGCCTGAGAATTCCCTTTCCCGTTGTACAGGGGGGAATGGGCGTGCGCGTGTCCGGGGCCAATCTCGCCTCTGCCGTGGCCAACGCCGGCTGCGCAGGGGTCATTGCCAGTGCCGGACTCGGACTGTTTGAAGATCTCAAAGGGTCCGAAAGCAAGCGGCTGGGCGAGGAGATTCTCCGTAGCGAAATCCAAAAAGCCAGACGCCAGAGCGATGGCGTCATCGGCGTGAATATCATGGTCGCCTTATCCAATTATGAGAAACTCGTCAGGGTGGCTGTCGAAGAGAAGGTGGACATGATCATCTCCGGAGCAGGATTGCCCTTGGCATTGCCCGGATACGCGGAGAGCAGCGACACGAAACTCGTTCCCATCGTGTCGTCAGTTCGAACGTTTCAGATCATTTGCCGACGATGGAAACACCATTTCAACAGGCTTCCCGATGCGGTCGTGGTGGAAGGACCGCAGGCGGGTGGCCACCTGGGATACACGCCGGAAGGCCTGGCTGATGATTCGGCCCCAACCCTGGAGCAAACCGTTACGGAAGTGGTCGCCGCGGCCAATGCGTTTTCACCGCCAATCCCGGTCATTGCCGCCGGAGGTGTCTTCGACGGCCGGGATATCGCCCATTTCCTGCGCTTGGGCGCCGCCGGCGTGCAGATGGCGACGCGCTTCGTCTGCACCGACGAATGTGACGTCCACCACAATTTCAAGCAGGCCTACCTCGACGCCGGCCCCGAGGACGTGACGATCATCAACAGCCCCGTGGGACTGCCCGGCCGTGTCATCAACAACAGCTTTGTTGAGAGCATCAAACAGGGAAAGACCAAGCCTTTTGTCTGTAAGTCTCAGTGCCTGCGCAGTTGTGACCCGCGTCAGGCCCCCTACTGCATTGCCGAAGTCCTGGCCAAGGCCGCTCTGGGAGAAATGGACAAATCCTTCGCGTTCGCCGGCTCCAATGCCTACCGATGCAACGAGATCATCCCCGTCAAGGAATTGGTCGCGAAGTTGGCTGATGAGTTGGCAGAAGCCCTCGCTGAGGAGAAGACGGTTCGCGCAGCCAAGGCCTGCCTGATCGCCAAGTCAGTCTGAAAAGAAGATTCCGCCCGCTCGATGTCGGGCCATGCTGGGGATCGACCCTGGCGTTACCGGTTGGAAGCGCTGCCTTTCCAGTTGGGTCGGTTGCTACGTCCCCCTCTCCTGGGGATCGACCGGATTCTCGGCCTGTTCGAGCGGGGTCGACGGGATGGACCGGACTTCTTCGGGGTCCCACCGGCCATGAGCAACAAGGCCTTTTCACAAGCGGCGCGCGTGGTGCGGTCGGAATGTTTGAGACCCGCGTTGAGCACCTCCACCGCCAGCTTCTTCATCCGGCCCTTCATGCTGCGCAGTCCGTAGGCGGCCGCCTTCTTGGCGGTCCGGGAGAAATTGCCAAAGAGGGTCTCCTTGAAAATATCCAGACCATCTTCCTGCTTCCAGGACAGATTGAAGGCCGCCAGCCGGGCCGTGGAGACGTTTTCGGAATGCAGTTTCTCTCGGAGTTTGGCGAGCAACTCAATCGCCGCCTCGTCCTTTTCTCGCCCGGACGGTACCCTTTTCTCAAGCTTCATAGAGCCCTCCTTTTCAGCATCCATGCCTAAAGCGTTGCCTCCTCCTTGCGGTGAAAGAGGCTCTAACTCTCTCCCCCCAAGTCTCCCACCCAACGTCCCCAGACTTCCAAATCCAGGGTGCGCAGGGCTAAACGGGTATCCCAGAGACCACGTCCGATACGTAGTGTACACGACCGAGCCCTCAAAAAGCAAGCGCGAGCATCACAAAAATCGTCTTATTCTCAGCCACCGAGAGGCCGCTGGGGCCTCCGACCCTGTCACGTATTCGCTTGAGGCAGTTGAAATGAACCGTTAGAATTGATTTAGGGTATATCATACCAAGCCCGGCGTGAGCAGTCTCGTGGCCCGTATCGGTGTCTTGGGGTCGGCCGTCCCCCGAAACTCGCTCAAGGCCTTCCGGGGTATTTCGTCACTGTAACCGAGCGGCCGCATGAAGGGACATTGATTTGACCTGCCCCCTACCACATTCGGGTCCTGTCCGTCCACGGAACTGTCACTTCCTCGCCTGCCTGGCGATCTTGCTGGTGTTTGCCTGGCGCAGTTCGGATGGCGCCGATTGTCCCCAATGGGGCCAGCAGTACTCTCGCAACATGATCTCGTCCGAAACCGGTCTGCCCGACCGCTTCGACCCGCAAACCGGGGCAAACATCAAATGGACCGCCCGCCTGGGCAATCAAACCTGGGCCACACCCATCGTCGCGGCCGGCAAGGTCTTCATCGGCACCAACAACGAGAATCCGCGCGATCCGCGGCACAAAGGAGACCGCGGCGTCCTGCTGTGCCTCAACGAATCCGACGGCAGCCTCTGTTGGCAGCTCATTGCGCCGAAACTCTCCGACGACATCTACAAGGACTGGCCCAAAGCCGGCATGGTTTCCCCTCCCACGGTCGAAGGCGACCGCGTGTATATGGTCACCAATCGCAACGAAGTGATGTGTCTCGACCTGCACGGCCTGGCCAATGGCAATGACGGGCCGTATCAGAACGAAGCGCACCGCATGGTGCCGACCGATAGGCAACCGGTGGAGCTCGGACCGACCGACGCCGACGTGATCTGGTGCTACGACATCCCGCGCGAGATCGGTTTGTTCCCGCACGACTCGACCCATGTCTCGGTCCTGGTTCATGGACAATTCCTCTACATCAACACCAACAGCGGACTCAAGGGATCGCACCAGGAGTTGCGTATGCCCGAGGCGCCGAGCCTCATCGTCCTCGACAAGACCACGGGACGACTCGTTGCCCAGGACGACGAGCACATCGGCCCGCGGATCTTCCATTCCACCTGGTCCTCACCCGCCCTGGGCCAAGTCAACGGCCAAACACTGATCTTCTTCTGCGGCGGTGACGGCGTGGTCTACGCGTTCGAGCCGCTCGATGCCCTGCCGTCGGCGGGCACCGTCGAGAAACTCAAGCGCGTGTGGCGTTTCGATTGCGACCCCACCGCTCCCAAAGAGAACGTGCACAAGTACATCCGCAATCGCCAGGAAAGCCCGAGCAATATCAAGAGCATGCCTGTCTTCTATCAGAATCGCATCTATGTCACGGTCGGGGGCGACATCTGGTGGGGCAAGGAGAAGGCCTGGCTCAAGTGCATCGATGCGACCGGAACCGGGGATATCACGGACACGGGCCAGCTCTGGTCGTATCCCGTCGAGATGCACTGTTGCTCCACCCCGGCCATTTGGCAAGGCTTGGCCTTCGTGGCCGACTGTGGGCGCAACATCCATTGCGTCGACGCCGAGACGGGCCGGCCCTATTGGACCCACGAGACCAACGGTGAGATCTGGGCTTCGACCCTCGTGGCCGATGGCAAGGTCTACGTCGGCACGCGTCGCCGCGACTTCCTGATCATGGCTGCCGGCAAGGAGAAGAAGGTTCTCTGCACGATCAAGCTGGACAGCCCCATCGCCGGCACCGCCACGGCGGCCAACGGTGTTGTCTACATCCCCACGATGAAAACGCTCTACGCCGTACACGAAGCCAACTGACAGACCTCGTGATTTGGCATGCTCATTGGCGTTTCAGAACGCCTTGGATGAACCCCAACGCATGGGCCATGCCCGCATGCCAGGGAGCGGCACAACTCATCTGGGGGGTATGGTCGGGAATGACGACGCCGTCGAAGTCGTTGCGTGCGAGAATACTGAGAACTCGCGTCATATCCACATCGCCATCATCGATGAAGGTCTCGCGATAGTGCGGCGCCTGGCCCGTGATGTTCCGCAGATGCACATAGGCAATCCGTCCCTGCCTGCTGTACCTCTCCACAACCTCGTAGAGGTCGCCCTCGGTCATCTCGGCCAGCGTCCCCACGCAGAATTCCAGCATGTTAGCGGGGCTGGGATTCAGATCGATCAGACGCTGGTACATGTCCGGCTGATAAACCAGGCGCGGCTGGCGGCGCACGCGCGGTACGGGCGGATCATCGGGATGGGCGGCCAGCTTCACCCCGGCCTCCTCCGCCACCGGCAATAGCGCCTTCAGAAAACCTCCCAGGCGGCGCCACAGTTCCTCGTGGCTGATCTCCGGAAGGGTTCCGGCCGGCGCGTCGGCATCGTAGACCATGTTCCAGACCATCCCCAAAGGCACCGGCGTCTCATCGACGCCGTCCATCCCGACGGACATGGCATGGCCCCGCGCGAAAGGCCCGGTGACGCGACTGGCGACGCCGGCAATGCTGAAGTTGTAGCCCAGCACCGGGATGCTGACCTGGCCCAGACGCCGGACGATGGTCTTGAGATTTTCGAGTTGCTGCTGCTTGCGCGGGCCATCCAGCAGAACGTCATACCAGTGAGCCGGGTCGAAATTCTCAATCGCTTCCAACTCCAGACCCGCGGCGTTGATCTCCTGCTTGAGCGATCGCAGTTCCTCGACCGTCCAAAGCTGGCTCGCCTGGCCCGCGCGTCCCCAGCCACCGGCGCCCCCCGTGGGTTGGTTGTCGCGCGGATTGTCACTGTGCCCGAAATAATCGACCAGATGCACGACGAGGTGCGTGGCGCCGCACTGCCGCGCAAAGTCGAAGTGCGCACGATCGAGTTGATGCCGATAGAGTCCGAGGCCAATCTTCATCAGAATCCGATACTCGCTCCGCCGTCAACCACCAGTTGCTGACCCGTCACGAATTTCGCCTGCGACGAGCACAGATAGACCGCCGCCCAGCCGATATCCTCCGGCTCACCCAGTTTCTGCATGGGCGTGCGCGTCAGTACCCTGTGCTTGCGGTCGGGGTCAGATTCCAGCGCGCGGCGTGACATGGCGGTATCGATCCAGCCCGGCGCGATGGCATTGACCCGCACCCCGCGCCCCGACCACTCGACCGCCAGCGCGCGAACGAGGCCCTGGATGGCGGACTTGGCCGCCGAGTACGCCGCCACCTCCGGGACACCGAACAGCGCCGCCATCGACGTCACAAAGACAATCGAGCCCCTGCCCTGACCGAGCATCTCAGCCGCTACGGCCCGCGTCAGCGCCATCGCGCCGAACACATGAACATTCAATAACCTCTGCCATTCCTCCGACGTCTCGTCGAGCGCCGACTTTTTCAGATGCAATCCCGCGTTGTTGATGAGAATGGTGGCAGGCCCCCCGTTCTTCTCGGCCGCGGCGGCAACCAGGCGATCGACCTGTGCCACATCGGTCACGTCATGCACCACGTACGCGGCCCGTTCACCCAACCGGGCTCCAGCATCGCGCAGCACGTCCTCCCGACGCCCGGATATCACCACGCGGGCCCCGGCCGCGATCAGACATCTGGCCATCGCCTCTCCCAGGCCCGATCCACCGCCGGTGACGATGGCTCTCTCGTTCGCGAGCGAAAATATCTCCATGATTGTCTCTTATGATCCCTTATTATCCATCGACGGTCGTTCTGAACCCGTACGGGGTGCACGGCACAAAGTTCGGAAACCCTCGGTGTATCCCACCCAATCAGGCACCTATGGGCTGACCGTATACACCGCCTCATTCAGGGCACTCCACTGGTTCCTGTCCCACAGGCGTGCCTTGACATGAGTCGTCTTCGTCAGAGAAATGGGAGCGGTGTAGGCCGTGGCCGAGGCGGACAGCTCACCCGAGCGGGAATCCTCGCCCGCGATCAGCTCGGCTGAGATCAGAAAATCGGAACTCGTCTGCCCGGCGTTCATGCCGTGAATGGCCAGGATGTTGTCGCCGGCGCGGAGGCTGCCGGTGGCCGTGGAACAATCGAACGTCTGCCAGGCCAGCGCGGAGAGATCGCTGTGGCTGGCGGTCGCCCCGCTGTTCCAGGCCACAGAGGCCGGAGCGTTGGCCGAGGCGATCGGTGTGCCGTTGAGATACGCGACGAAACCATCATCGAAGCGCATGCGCAAATGCATGAAGTTGGAGCCCGCAACGTCTTGCGCCTCGACCGTAAACGGTATGCGAATATAGCAGGCCTCGGTGGTGCCATACATCTGGGCTTCGACATCGTAGCTGATGAACGATTCGTACCCGGTGTTGCGCTCATAGCCGACACCGCCGGTCGTTTCACCGAGCGCCGGCATCGCACTGGTCCACCCCGAGTCATCGAACGGTTCCGCGCCGCCCGTCCAGGCCAGGCCGAGATCCGCCGTCGGCACCCGGACCGCCTTGACCGCCTCCTCGGCCACCAGCGTCTGCGCGTCTAGTGCCCCACCGGTCTGGGGCGCACGCGGATCGGTGCCGTCCAGCGTATAGTAGATGGTTCCGGTTCCGCCGGGATTGCTCATGGTCAGCACATCACCGGACGCCACGAGTCCTCCATGTTGATTGGCTCCGTTGATTTGGAGCGTCGGCGGATCGATATCGGGGTAGAGATCGCGGGCCCGCAATACGTTGAGCAAAGCGTACGAGTTGGCGGTGTCGTGAATCGCAGGGATGTAGTTGTCGATGACGTTGTCGCGTTCCACCACCCAGGACTCTTCGCGCGTGAAGTAATAGTCTGGGCCGTGCGGCGCGGGAGGGTAGAGGTTGTCATCGACGTCAGTCGCATCTCTGGGCTGTTCGATCGGATTGCCATAGGGCGTACTCATCTGCGTATCGCCCCAGCGGGCGGACTCGGCCACGATGGCCTTGTCAATCTCATTGGCCAGATCGAGGTACCGTTGCTGTGAGGCGGTCATGCTAAGGGCACCGCCATTGAAACAGTGCTTGTATGCGCGATCCGCGAAGAGCAAGCGGAACTCCGGACTGCTGCGCAGCTTCTGCAAGACGGCGCCGGCGCCGTCGGCGCTGTCGACGCGGGAAGCGGCCCGGCCATGGTAATCGAGCACGATCTCCTGGTCCCAGACGAAGAAACGATACTGGCCGTCCCCGCTGATGGCGTTGACCGCCGCATAGCCATTGTGGTGCGGCCAGTCCTCGGCATCGGCGTAGAAATGCAGCAGCATGTAGTCGGCGAAGTTCTCCACGTCGAGGTACTCCTGCATCTGCGCGTAACCGGCCGGCGTGGTCGGATCGATCCCCAGCATGGCGTACCACCGTGGACCAGGACTGGAGAGATCTTCGTTGACGTCCCAATCCTCAGGCTCGCCCCCGAGATGCGAGGCAAAGAAATCCTCCCCCACGCGTTCCGTCAAGTTGTGGATGCCGAAATAGAGACCGTTGACGTACAGGTGCACGAACCGGCCGTGGCTCGAAGGCTGTCCCATGTCGCGCAGGCTGTCCTTCATCCAGACGTCGCGTGTGTACTGCGAATCGTTCGGACGGTAGCGCGTCGACGACGACCAGGAAACCAGGCCCCACGAATCGGTGAAGCTGGCCCGCAGCACGAGCTGGTTGAACTCCTCCACGTCGGTATCCGGAAAGAGCGGATACTCCAGCTTGGATGGACCGTACTGGCTCGTAAACGTCAGACGCAGCGAGTGCTTCTGCATGCGATACGGCCGGCGGCTCGCGTTGCCATGGATCTCCACCTTGCAGTCGTGCTGGAAGCCCTGGTCGCCGTCCGGGAGAATGTATTCAATCGAGCATTTGCGCTCCCAGCGACTCTGCGGATTGGCGTAGATCCCGGCCGCGTCACTGATGAAATCATCGGGGTCCATGGAGATCGACATCGTGGGAATATCGAGCAGCGCCTCACGCACGGAGTATCCGGGCAACGTGCTGTTGACCACGCGCGGGTCCATCTCGTAGTCGGCCGGGACGATGGCGCCGGCGTCGGAGCTGTAGCCCCAGTCCGTTGGCCACCCCGGAGGGTTGGCGGGCTGCTGAGCCACGTCGTCGACGAAGATGTAGGAGTGCGTCGTCACGGGCGCCGAGCGCCAACCAGGTTTGGACGCTAAAGTCCGAACGTGCGTGGTGGTCGTGATCGGAATGGAGTCGTTGGGATCGTACAAGCGCCGCGTCTGTTCCGTCGGTTCCGATCCGTCGAGTGTATAGCGAATGACCACACCGGGCGTCGCGCAGGATATCTCCAACTCGAAGGGCTCGTCGTAGAAACCGCGGGCGTAATTGTGGGTCGTCTGGGCCACCAGGCCGAGAAACGGCTGGCGGTTGGCGCGGCCCGGGGTCGGCTCCTCGAAGTAGCGCTGCTGCCCCTGCCACATGCCATAGGAGGTATCCGCGGCCTGAGCCGGGAAGGTCGGGGCAAACTCGTGAACAACACCACCGCTGTCGTCGACCAGGGCAAGGTATTCGCCATCTTTGTCGAGCGCGAAGTTCGTGTGGATGAAACCCTGCGAATCCACATAGTCGTTCTCAGGCCGGGATGAAGCAAAAACGATCAGATACCCTCCCGCCTCCAACAACGTACCCGGCGGGAAAGACCATTTGGTCAGGTTGTCCTCATCATCAGTCAAGGACCAGCCTTCGAGGGCAACCAACTCGGCGCTGTCGTTGTACAGTTCAATCCAATCGGGCGTGTTCCCATCGCCATCGGCCAGGCCGTCACGGTTCGAGGCGAGAAACTCGCTGATGATCGGCCCGCTGCCGTCAACCTCTCCGGCCGGCCATTCGGAAACGTCATCTCCGGAGGGCACCTCGGAACCGGGGTCCAGAGATTCCAGCACCAGTGCGTTCATCACAAAGAACGCTTCAGAGACGTGGCTGTATCCCTGGTTCTCGAACGACACCGTAATTGGATTCGCTCCATCGGACACAACGACGGTCCTGAATTGCGTCATGTCGTCAGGTGCCAGAGCACCGTTGGAGATATCGATGTCGGTCACCGTCACCACGCCGGCGGCATCCGTGATTGTCACATTGAACAACCCCGTCTGATCCTGTGGATCGTGGTGGTACGACGTCCAGGTATAGGTGCCTTCCGGAAGCCCGGCGACAATCAGCACCAGCGGGTCGGCATGGGCGACGCGTGTATCGGTGCCAATCCAGTCGATGACCAGATCGGACCCGGACGACCGTTCGATCATCTGCATGGCTTGCGGCGCGGGAGTGCCCGGCCAGAGGGGCACGATCCAGACCGTGGTCCCAAACGCACTGTAGCTCTGCTCGGTAAACGTCGCGGCCGATTCATGATCCGCGTAGTACGCCTCGTAGCCGGCCTCCACCGAGCCGCCAATCGGCGTGAAGTCAACCTTCAGAGCGGCGCCGTCAGCGGCGCTTCGCGACAACACGCAAAGCAGGACGAACAGTATGGTTGTCGCTCGACGCTGCATTCAGCAATAGTCCGAAGAAAGGGATTCTCAGGGTTTTGTCATCTCAGGAAGCGCCGCCCCAGAGCGAGCACGAGCTCATCGCGGCATGCCGGAGAATCCGCGCACCGGTATGCCCCCTGCAACGATGTCTCCTCCGCCATTATACCAAAACAGGGCTCTATCTGCCACGCTTGTGGCGATAGGCCCAGCCTTTGGCCATGTAATCGATATCCTGCGTCTGCCCGGCGGGAGGATATTCGATGCCGTAGGTCGTCGCCCCCTCGTCGATGAGCTTGTAGACGCGATCGATCGTGAAGCGGTCCCGCCATTTGCGGACTTCAGAATGCCCGTCGCAGAAACCCAGGACGCTGCTGTCGCCATGATTAACCGCCATCGGCCCCCACCAGCCCCACTCGTCCAAATTGGTCTGCTCGGGCGTTCCCAGGACAAAATGATGGCTTGAATTCCAGTTGCGCGTCTCGGCGCTCTCGACGAAGATGTAGCGCGTCGCCGGACGGGAGATCTCATCGAAGCGGCGAATCTGGAGGTTGTAGTCCGCACTGCCTTTGTTCGTGTTTCGGTAAAGACAGTAGGGCATCCCATAGGAAACAAACACGTTGGTCCCGTCGTACAGACTCTTGCGCTGATTGTCGGCCGGGCAGTGGTAGACACCGGGATCCTTGACATAGGGAAACAGGACGCCCCGCTGAATCCCGCGAATTTCGTCTTCGTCGGTCACCGCCGGACTGGTCTGGGTATTGCTCAACGTGGCGCCGCTTTCGTCACGTGGGACGCCGCACCAGCCCACGAAGGTGCCGCCGGGCTCCTTGGCCGTGTCTTCGCAGCTCATGATCCGACCGTCGTTGTCGGAATGGTACATATACCACCCCAGGGCCAGATTCTTGGTGTTGCTCAAGCAGGCGGTCGTGGCGGCCTTCTTCTTCACCAGGTTCAGCGCCGGCATGATGATGGCCATCAGGATAGCAATGATGGCAATGACGACCAGCAGTTCAATCAGCGTGAAAGCTTTCGTCTTCATCCGTTTCCCTTTCCGAACCGACGTCGCGAATCCATGCAACAACACCCGTCGGTTCCGCCTCGAATCCGACTTGTGCGATTTCGTCACAGCGCCGCGCCGGGCTCATGTCCATCGGACATGAGCCCGCGCGGATTCCAGTCATCTCAGGCACAAAGCCAACCGTCGTTCAGGCTAGTTGTCAAAGGGATTCCGGCGCCCCGCCAGCCAGGCGATTTCGCCGTGCGACAACGCCCGATCATAGAGACGGACCTCATCGATGGCGCCGGGCAGGTAGCGTTCCAGACTGTCATGCCTGAGAACGCCCAACAGCAGGTACTGCAAAGGCTGACCGAACTCGGTCGTATCCTCCGCAGAACCGGCGACCTGCCCGTTAATGTACAACGTCATGGCCTCGGCCGATTTGACCAGGCCCGCATGGTACCAGTTGCCGTCGCTGTAGACGCCACCGCTGTAGATATCACTGCCGGTGGTGGCACCGAGCGGTGCCCGATGCAGGCAGCGCAACTCGCCATTGCTGCGGACTTCGAGCAGAATGCCGTGGTCGCTGTTGTTGTCGTAGATCGAGAGCACGTCGCGCTCACCGGTACCACCATCGACGCGGAACCACAGTGAGGCCGAATACACCGTCAGGTCGAAGGAACTTTCAACCTGCACGTAGTCGGCAATGCCGTCGAGCTTGATCGCCTGGCCTTCCTGCCCGGCCTCGAAGATAGGCTCGCCAGCCAGCGTGCCGGAGTGGGCTCCGGTGCTATCGTCGGCACTGTTCTCGAACGAGTACTGGGCAACCAGACCTGTCGCATCAGGTTCCACGGGCGTTACCGACTGGCGTTCGAGCGGCGAGAGCATGAGATCATCGATAAACAGCAGGCCCGCGCCGCCTTCGAGGCCAATCGTCAGTTCCCTGACGCTGCTCAGATTGGCACCGGCCAGATCGGCCAGATCGATATACCACAGTTGCCAGGTCGGCTGCAGCAGCGTGTCGGGTTCGCCCTCGTAGGTCACGGTCGTGCCATTGACCTTCACGTACAATTGGCCGGCGGTGTTGGTCGGGTCGCCGTAGAACCAGAGGTTCAGGCCCTTGATCCCGTGCGCGGTCCAGTCCTGTGCGACTGCAAATGTGCGAACCGCCTCTGAGACCGTCGCGCCACCGGTGTTGTCATACGTCAGCGGCATGGACTGCCCGCCGCCATGCACGATCGTCTGTTCCGCGAACGGCGCATCGAAATACCCTACCGTCGATCCGGTGTCGTTGATCCAACCATCGATCCACGTCTCGTAGATGGTATTGTCTTCGTCGTTGTAGCTCTCGAAATCGTCCACCACCAGGAACGCCTGGGTGGAGAAGCTCCACACCTGGCCTTCCCAGAGAGGACTCGCCTCGGCCTCATTGACCTCGTTGACCTTCCAGTAATAGGTCTGCGCCAGTTCGAGCGTATTGCCGACGCCCAGCGCGGTTGCCTCCACCGTATCGATCAAGGCCGTACCGTCGCCGACCGCCAACTCGTCGGTACTGAGGTAGACCTCGTGGGCGGCCGCCTCGCGCCCCGCCCGCCAGGTGAGTGCTCCATCAACCACAGCCACGTCCGTCGCACCGTCAGTCGGCTGCGGTTCGCGTGCTTGGACTGGAATGTACAGGAAACGCACTTCGCTCAACCCGTACTGTCCCATGACCCCGTAGCCAGCGTTGATCGTCAATCGGACGTACTTGGCCCCCACGCCCTGGAAATCAACAGTCGTGTTGGCCGTGTAGGTGGCCTTGGCCGTCGCCTGGACAAATTCCACGTCACCCAGGGCCATCCAGTCGGCGCCGTCTACGGAATACTCCACGGTGACGTCCTTCAGGCCGAAACCGAGCACCGCCTCGAACATCACGTTGTAGTTCCACACCAGCATCTCGTGCAGCTTGTAGACCTGGTCGAACTCAAACTGAATATACGGCAACCCTTCAGCGGGTGGATTGGCCAGCCACATATCACTGTTCGCGGTCGAGTGTTCATCCGCGTCGTTGAGGCCGGAACCGTTGACGGTATTCTCGGGGCCCCCGCCCTCACTGGACGTGCCATTGCTGGTGGCCACGATGTTCTCGATCGCGTAGGCGAAAGGCTCTGCGGTGAAGCTCCAGATCTCGCCCTTGAAGATCTCGCTACTCGGCGGTCCGTTGACTTCATCGATGCGCCAGTAGTAGGTCTGGCCATACGTCAGCAGACCGGGATCGAAGGTCGTTGCCGTCTGGCCCTGGCTGACCAGGACACCCCTCGGATCGGCCCGGTCGGCAGCGTTGACATCCTCGAGTGTCGCGCCGAAATACACGTCGTGCGCCACCGCCGCCTCGTTCGCCTTCCATTCCAGCATCACGTCGCGCGGGACGTCGGTGCTCTCGTGCCCGGGAACGGGGTCCGTGGCGGTATCATATCCGGCGCCGCGCATGATGCCCTGGACTTCGGCCTCGGACAGCGCGCGGTCGTGAACGCGAACATCGTCCATCGCGCCCAGCCAGAGTCGGTCCGCTCCGCGCTCATTGTCGAGGACGCCGACGGCCAATCCGAAGGAATCACCGGGATCGAACGTGCTGTTGTCAGCCATGCGATCCACTTCCTCCCCGTTGACGTATAGGGCGATTTCGTCGGTGGACTTCATAAACGCCGCGTGATACCAGGCACCATCATCATAGGTGGTTGTCGTATAGATGTTGTTTCCGCCCCCCGTGCCTAAGGGGAACCGATGCAGAAAACGCAACGTCCCTTCCGCCTGAAGCTCCAGCAGAATACCATGCTGGACCCCGACAGCGTAGGCCGAGAGGATATCGCGTTGACCCGCTTCGTCGGCTCGAAACCAGACAGCCATCGTGTACTCAGGCAGTTCGAATTGCCCGTCGATGAAGATATAGTCATCGGCTCCATCGAACAGCAGGCAACCGCCGAAAATCCCCTCGGTATCCCACGCGGGGTCGCCGAACAGTTCTCCCTCCACACTTCGGCCGCTGGACTCCGCGGCGACCGTCCCGGCGCCGTCATCCAGCTTCCACCAGCCAACCAGACTTGGATCGGCAGCTTGTGTCGTGTTCCACCCGCCCGACAACACCGCTGCGACCATCACCATCACGAAAAGTTCTTTGCGCATGATCGTCCTCCTTCGATGAACTGGGGTTTCTACCTTGCCCGAGTGAAGCCTTGCCGCAATGAAGACACCGGAAAGGCGTCTGCAAACGTCGCCGAATCCTCCTTCTCACCACGAAATACGCCGCGTCAGGCACTCCTCAGGAGGCCTCGTATCGAGCAGATACGTCCCACCTTGTTCCTCTTCGACGCTCTGCCCAAGACCCGACGTCACACCCGATTCATGCCAGCCTCAAGGCCAGCATATTGTCTGCTCGCACCAAATAGACTATATTGTATTATCGTAATAGATACACCGCGAAAAAATGCATAAAAATGATATTCTATTGCACAATAGTGATATATGCTTCGCTATTTACAGGCCCAGCAAAGCCAGACGATGCCCAAGGCACTCGCGATTCTGCACGATAGCGACGCCTATTTCCCAAGTTTCGTACACGCGGCCGTAGACCAGGATCGACCCGTCGGGGACGCCCGCACGTTTGGCGAGCATACCCACGATCTGTACCATATCGTGCTCTACACCCAATCGGCAGGGTTTTACATCAAATCGGGCAAGAAACACCCCGCCAAACCGGGAACCCTGGTCATCGTCTCGCCGGGCCAACCCCATGATTTCGTCAGCCACCGGCGCTCCAGCGTCTATTCGGAAATCACCTTTGCCTTCAACACCGAGAGCGGCAAGCCCCTCACGCTGCCGTTCGAGGAGATCCTGAACGTCTACACCGGGGTCCACGGCCGACTCCTCAGCGAGCCCCATCTGTCCAAGGATACCACCCAGGAGTTGGTCGTGATCATGATCCGCATCATGGACTATCTCCAGGGGCCCTCTTCCATGTCGGATTTCTATGCCCACCGGGCGCTGGCCGACGTGTTCGACATGATCGTCACCCACTGCTATACCGAACGGCTCGCCGGCGCGGCGCTGGCCCAGGACAATCCGATTTTGCAGGTCAAGCAGTACATCGACGAACACTATGCCGAGGCCATCACCGCCGAAGATCTCGCCTCGATGTCACACTGTTCCAAGGGCCATCTGTTTCGCACGTTCAAGAAGCTGTTTCGCGTCTCGCCCCTGACGTATCAGCAGGACCTGCGCTTCGAGGCGGCCCAGCGTCTCCTGCGCTTCACCTCTCTGCGTTGCTACGAGATTGCCCAGCGCGTTGGCTACGCCAACGTCTACTACTTCCACCGTCAGTTCAAGAGGCGCCTGGGTATCACCCCCACCCGCTACCGCCAGTCCATGCGCTGACGATAGCGTCGGCAACTCCGCTCGAGGAGAATAGACCTCATGTCATTCAGCGGGCTCTGGAGACGACACGTGGTGACGTTCTATCGGTCCTTGATCCAGACGATGGAGCGCGCCGCCCGCGGACCGCGACCGCCCGAATCACGCGTTTCGCGATTGGCACGCGCGTAGTTGGGGATCGCCACCAGGGGCGAGCCATCCGCCCACTGGCCCTCCAGAATCGTCACACCACCCAGCAGATCGGCCTTCCATTGCGGTGTCAGGATCGCATCCGGGTCGAGCACCTGCGTGATATCCTGGTCCACTTGCTCGACGTTGTAGACCAAGGGCCCATAACGCAGCGCCACCCGTCCGGCGGTCGCTTCGATCTTGCCGCTGCCCTTGATCCGCTGGACCTTCATCGGCAGCACCAGGTCGATTTCATCCCCGGCCTGCCACTGGCGTGTGACCGTAGCGTAGCCTTTCTCAATCGCAGGCGTCACCTTCGCACCGTTGACCGCAATGGCGGCGATCCCGTCGGAATTCGGCGCAGCCGTATAAAGTTCGCTCACGTCGCGGTCCGGCACGCGGATCTTGATGTTGAACCGCTTCGACGTCGCCGGGTTGACCGTGATGGCGACCTTGCCACTCCAGGGGTAGTCGGTCTTCTGCACCAACTCGACATCCGTACCAGCTACATCCTCAATCGTCACCGTACTGCCGACGAACAGGTTGACATAGATGCTGTCGGCGTCTTTGACATACATCCAGGTGGGCAGCATGAGCAGGACGCGGGGGATATTCCCCACGCAACAGGGGCAGACATGCCAGTCGTAGCGCGGCCGATACGTGTCCAGCGGGTTCTGATAGTAAAAGTTCTTGCCTTCCAGGTCGACTGAACCCAGCAGTGCGTTGTAGAGCGTTTCTTCGTAGAGATCCGCGTACCTGGCGTCGCGGTATGCGAGGTTGAGCTTGTGCTGAAAGAAGATCTCGCCGCAGCTCGAGCAGGACTCACAGTAGGCGTTGTGGCGCAGTGAGTAGTCGGGGCCGAAGCCTTCGGAGGTCTCGCCGCTACCGATCCCGCCCGTGACGTAGTACTTGCGGTTGACGATGTTGTCCCAGAGGCTCATGACGGCGCTCTGGTAGTCGATATCACCAGTCTCCATGGCGACGTCCGACATGCCCGCATAGGAATAGGAGGCGCGCACCGCGTGGCCCACCGCCTCGTACTGCTGGACGGCGGGGACGTGACTCTGATCGTACTCGCTGCCATCGTTACGGCAATCCAACAGGAACTTCGCCAGCTTGATGTATTTATCGCCCGCGCCTTGGCCTTCGGTATCGTTGACGAAGCGGCCAAAACGCACCAGCGCGATTTCCATGGCCTGATGCCCGTCGTACCACGGCTGTTTCGGGGGCGGCCCGATGTGGGTATCCCAGCAATCGGCAAGCTTCTTGGCGGCGTCGTAGAGCCGTCGGTCCTGGCCTTTCGTGAGCAGATAATGGGCGATGCCCGCCTCCAGAAAATAGCCCGCGACGTATCCCTCGTGGTCTCCTCGATGGCGAGGCGACCAGTGTTGTCGATCGCTCAGCGTGAACGCGGTTTGAATGTAGCCATCGGGTTCCTGCGCGGCCAGGACCTTGGGAATCCAGTCTTCCAGCGTCGCTTTCATGGCCTGCTGGGCCTTGATGATCTCCGGATCGCCCTGCGGGTCGATCATCAGCGCCACGCAGATCGATTCGATCGTGTTGTAGACCCAGGCATTGGAGAAGACGTACCCTCGGTGATTCCCATGCGGTTTGCCCGCCAGCTTGTTGGCCGCGTCGATGAAGTTATTGATCCCGCCCTCGCGCAGGTTCGGGTCGGAGATCTTCGCAATGCAGTGCGGAATCCAATTGACAATCAGCGCCTTGGCTCGGCTGTTCCACAGCGGACTGTCAATCCTGTAAGGCTTCGTATCGATCAGACGCAGATGCGGCTCGCTTGGCGGCTTGGCCACCGTGACATTCAGACTCGATGAGCCACTCAACTCGCCTCGACGCGCCGTCAGTTCCACAACATAGTCCCCCGGCGCCGAAAATGTCGCCGTGGTCTCCAGTGCCCCAGGGTTGGCGAACTGGACCGTCCCCGGCCCCGATGCCTTGCGCCAGGTGACGGTCGGCGCACCGCCCTTGCCGGCCAGGGTGCGCATCGCTCCGCTCAGGTAGGTCTTGCCCCCCAGCATGACCGTCCGATCGACACCGGCTGCAACGCGCGGCGGAAAGTCGGGTGAATCCCCTGTGTCGTAGACCTTCCATTCCAGAACGCCGGTCGAGAAGGTATCGTTGGCATCGATTTCGAGGCGCAGCTTGGAGGTGCGCACCGCGTCGAAGGTCGTGCTGTTGTATTGATCGCCTGCCACCCCCAGTCCCGACGGATTTTCCACCGCGACGAAATCGCTACCATCCCAGTACAACAGCCGGCAGGCCTCGGGCAAGCGCACGCCGCGCCGGTCGTCCCACCAGTACACGTCGATTTCGCTCGTGCTGATCGGCCGGCTCCACTCGTATTGCACCCATTGCGTACCCCGGCGCGGCCAGTTCCCATACGAGCCGCGCCGCCGGTCACGCGAGCTGCGCGGGTCGTACTCATCGCTCAGCGCCGTCAGTGACGTATCGCCCGAGACGTATGTGGTGGATGCCTCCGCCACGACGGCCAGATTCACCCGCTCGGCGGCCGAGCCCAAAGAGGCGAGTGCCATCGCGATCAGTGGTGCCGCTGTGAGACGAAATGGGAAGGTCGATTTCACTGGGAGTCTCCTTTATCTGCTGCGCTATTGAAGCGTCGGTGGGGGTACGTCCTGACCATCGTGCTGGGCGAGTTGTTCCTCGACCTCGTAGGTTCCGTAGAAAGGCACGTTGCCATCGAGCCAGATATACAGACGCCGCGATTCGGCGTCGCTTAGCGTCACCTGTTCGGCGTGCACCGGGTCGGCCAGCACTCCGGTCAGCGGGCTGACGTCGGCCCCGATCCGGCCCGGACGCGTCACGATCGGCTCGATACTGGCGCCGCCCCATTCGTACCATTTCACAAAGGGCTTAAGGTTCTGATACGATTTCGTGAAATGGCCCGCCGGTTCGCCTGTCAGCACCAGTTGGCTTTTGTCGGCGCCTGCCGTGCCATCGTGACAGCGTGCACAATGCTTGTCGAGCATCGGCTGGACGAGCCGGACAAAACTGAAAGGCCGGGTGCCGTCCGGACCGGGCTCGAGCGTCGACGGCGCGCGGCGCATGGCCAGAGGAACTGCGCTCTTATGCGCCGTTGTCTCCCGCCGCGGTTCGTGACAGCCGACACAGCCCTGGCGCTCACCCGGCTGCAAATACGTGACCGAACGCATGGACTGGACCGCCCTGCCGGCAGCATCGACCGCCTGGAAATACAGGGGCTTGCGGGCCGGCGCCCGGAAATAGGCCGAGCCATCCGATTCGACCGGGACCGTGCCCAGCAACATGCGGGCACTCTCGGCATTGGCATAACCGATGCGCGGCTCGTTTGCCACATGCGTGCGGCTCTTGGGCAAGACCTGGAACACCCGCAACGCGACGATCGAACGGTCGGCGGGCATTGGGAAGTGGCTGATCCGCACATCCGTCAGCATGAACTCACCTTCATCACCCAGTGTCTCGTCCAACGTGTTCGGTATGGCCGGCGGCATCGGACGCGCCTCCAGCGGAATGGGGTACATCGACGAGATGCCCGCGTCGCGATAGAGTAGTTCCATGTTGCCGAATCGATCGAAGTAGTACAGGCCTGTCTGCGTGTCATCTTTGACATTCGGCCCCATGCCGGGCAGCGGATCGAAGCTGAACGCGACCAGGAAGTAATCCTCTGAGAGCGGCCAGGGACTGTGGAAGTAACTGCCGGGCCAGCCCGGAGCTTCAGGGAAACACACTTCCGGCGTCAGCACCTCAATCGCTTCGAAAGAGTCCTGACCCGTCTCCGGGTCCAGCGCGATGCGATGGGGATCGAGCAACACCAGCGAGCCCCCCACGTCGGCATGATGCGCGCCGGCCAGAAAGGCCAGCTTGTGCGAATTCGGAATCGCTTTCGGCTGATAGCAGGCGTTGATCTTCATGGTGTAGTTGCCGAACAGGGCCTTGGCCGCCGAGCCATCCGGATTCGTGATCCATAGCCCGTGGAAATTGGCGGCCGAGCGATCGACGTAATCCCAGCGAATGTACACGATGCGCCCGTCGTGCAACACGGAAGGATGCCACTCGCTCGTCTCGTGGAATGACAGCGTACGCCGCCGGGTCAGGGTCGGGTCGAGTCGATGCAGGGTATGCGCCGGCAACGGCTCCCACGGATTGTTGCAGCGGGTGAAGCCTCCGCGCTGCGACGACATGAAGGCGATCCCACCATCGGGCAACGGACACGGATCGAAATCGTCTTCAGGGCCATGCGTGATCTGCCTGACGTTGCCGCCGTCACTGTCCATGGCAAAGAGGTGAAAGCACTGGCGCTGCTTCGAATAGAAATCGGGTTTCTCCTGGGCCCGTTCGGCAAAAGCGAAATAAAGCGTCTTCGCATCGTACGACAGGGCCAGTGTCGTGAAATTGCCCCGGCCCAGGCCTGCCGGCGCCAGATCGTCCAAAGCAAAGGAGTGGCCCGGCTCCTTGAGCACGTAGATCCCCCCGCCGGCGATGTCTTCATAGTCATAGTAATAGCCGAGGTACTCGTGCAACATCTGACAGATGAAACGCTTCCGTTTCATGAAGGCCAGGTGTCGGCCCGCCAGAAGCGGGTTCTTCAGAGCCGCGCTCCGTATCACCCAACGGACATCATGATACAAATCCAGTCGTTGCGCTTCGCTGAGTTCCTCCATGTTGGTCGCGCGGGTCTTCAACTCGTCCAGCGCGGTCCGTTCGGCATCGAGAGCGGGAGCATCGGCCCCTCGCATCAGATTCGCGACCAAACGTTCACCCGCCCGCAGTACCGCCGCGACGGCCCGAGGCGACGAGGGAGACCGCTCCAGACGTTTCTCCTGTGCCGCCCAATCGCTTTCGACGGCCGCCCGGAACTCCGGCGGGAGGGATTTGTCACGAGGGTTGCCCAGTACCGGCATAACCAGCACCAGCACCATCCAGAAGACAGCCTTACCTTGATGCCGCATCCGCATTCTCCTTTAGCGCCCCCCTTGCCACGGGCCTGCTCTTCGAGACCTGCTTCATTATACCGTGCCGATCAGGCAATTGCCATGCACCCTACCGCGCCCCGCGGCCGTCCGGCACGGGCGACGCATGCGTCGCCCCTACCGATCCGCATCGGCGCGGATCATACGCAGACCGAACACGCCCGCGACGGAACTGTCCTCCTTGGCCTGGAAGCGCACCGTCACGTTCTCCTTGCCCGCGACCAGCAGGGCCGGGATCGGATACTCCACGTCGAAGAAGCGGCTCGGCTCGCTGCGTCCCACCTCCTGCTCGGCAATCTGCTGCCCGTCCACCAGAATCTCAAACTGGGCCGGACCGCGCCGCCTCTCCGTACTGTAGTACGTCACGACCAGCGCCATGGGATGGTCCGCATCGACGGGCATGTCGAACGAGAACCAGCTTCGGGCCCGCCGTCCGGGGCGTCCCTCGACGCGCGTGGGTCGGGCATCGTCGCCTCCCTGAAAATTGAAGTTGCGTTCGGGCTGCATCTCGCCCGGCTGGGCGTACGCCACCGTCGCTTGTTCGAGCTTGCGTTGCCTCTCCTGTTCGGCCGCGTACGCCGCCTTCTCGCGCTCCCACTCTGGGGGCGTAAACAGGTCCCAATACGTCGCATAGGTGCGGCGGTGCAACCGATAGAACGGCACCAGCTCCACATCCTGGGGACGATCCACCGCGTCGGGAATCCGCCCCACGTCAGCCGTGCGGAAGGTCCCCGGTTCACCCGGGACGGGCTTGACCCATGCGCTCACCGGCCGCTCGGCCGCCACGAAAACGGGCACCTCGACCCGCTCGCCTCGATCGCGCCCGCGGCGCCGCTCGGGCCCCAGGTCGCCCGCCAACACGAGCGGGCCCCACATAATCGTAGCCCGGCGCGGGTTGTCGGGCACAGGCTCCAGCCGCAACGTCTTGGGCAACGTCACCTCCACGATGTCGCCTGACTTCCACGTGCGCGTCAGCTCAACGTAGAAGCCTGCGGGCCGTGCTTCGCTGTCGGCCAGGCGCCGGCCCGATTCCGGAACGCCGTGCATGGGATCGATCACATCCTGCGAAACCGTCTGGCCGTTGACTTTGACCGCGAAACCTGCACCCACCCAGTACGGCCGCCGCAACGCCAGCGTGAATGCTCTCGGCTCCTCGAGCGTCAGCGTCAACGTCGCCGCCTCGCCTTCCGGGAAATCGGTCTCGGCCCGCACCTCCGCCTGCGCCGAGGCCCATTTCGCCGCCGAAGGAACATACAGGTTGACCCATAACTTCCCCGGTGATTCATAGTAGATCCCGTCGGCGTGCAGCGCATGGCTCTCCAGCCCGGTCCCCACGCAACAGGTGAAGCTGTGGAACATGTCCTGGTATTCATGCTGCACGCCCCGACCGACCGGCACCATGTAGCAGGTGCGCCCGTCTTCCGGATCGATCGAGGCCAGGATATGGTTAAACAGCGCACGCTCGTGGAAGTCAGCGTAGTGGGCATCGGGATGCAGCGCAAACAGTCGTCGCGTCAGCTTGAGCATGTTATAGACGTTGCAGGACTCGGCCGTCCGGCCGTCGACAAAGTCGTTGAGCTCGTCGGCCGGACCGAAGTATTCGTCCTTGCCGTGCCCGCCCGTGGCGAAGCTATGATGGTCCGCCACGCGGTCCCAGAAGAACCCGGCGCCGATGAGGTCTCCGCCCGTGCCGGTATAGGCGAAGCGGTCCGCCGAACCGAGTAGTTTGGGCACCTGCGTGTTGCCATGCTTGCCGGGCAGGACATCCTGGTGACGCTGAAGCGGCTCGATGAACGAATCGTGTTCGAACTTATACGACAGATCCAGCCAGCGTGCGTCCCCCGTATCGGCGTACAGATCGACCAGCACCTCGTTCATTCCCCCGAACTCCGTATTGAGCATGCGCTGAACCTGGGCGTCCGTCATCGGGGCCAGCACGCTCTCGGCCCACTGGGCGAACTTGATCTCGACCTCCAGCGCCGTGCGGTTGCCCGTGTAGCGATAGGCGTCCCGCAGCCCGGCATAGGTCTTGTGCAGCGTATACCAGGGCGACCACATGCCATTGAGATCGAAGCCACCCGAACGGATGTCGCCGCGCGAGACCTGCCGGAACAGTTCGACCGCATCGGTGCCCTCGTTGTTGGCCAGCGCGCCGACGTAACCGTTACCCCGTTTATCCTGCACAACCTTCATCTCCGCCACGAGATAATCGGCCCGCTCCTTGAAGCGCGGATCGCCCGTCGCGGCCCACATCAGACTCACGGCCGAGAGGTAATGGCCCGCGATGTGCCCGGTCAACTGCCTGCCCTCGATCGAATCCCAGCCCCCGTACCCTTCGGCCTTCGGCTCGAGCCCCGCCCGCAGGCGATAGCCGGCCATCATGCGGTCCGGCTCGAGTTCCAGCAGATACTTGGCATCCAGTTCCTGAGCGTGCTTGAGCGGCCCGGCCAACAAGCGCACGGCGCTCAGGTCCAATGGTCGGGCCTGTAGAACCTGGTCTTCGAACGCGGTCACCGCCGGGTGCTGACCCTGCCCGAGCAGCGTAGAACAAACCACCAGGACCAACAGCAAAACCGTGAAGACAGTCTCTCTCATCGTCATCTCCCCAAGTCACGTCGTATTTGTCGGCACGACACGTGATTCCATCCGGTCCCGGGCCCTGTGGCGCCGAATCAGGAGGCAGGACACTCCCGCGACAGCGTATGACTGCACCGGGTAGACCCGAAAGCACATGACAGACGGGGATTATCGCATCCGGTTCCCTTCCACAACAAGGCAATATCGCGTCACAGTCTAACCTTTTTGCGCACACCCAGAAACACGTTCACCCCACAGACGTTAGTCACAAAGGAAAGCTCCAGCGCCTATCTCGAACGGCCGCAGGCCCGCCATGGCCGGGCCACGGAGAGACCAAGCCACCGCGAAATCGCTTGACAACCTGTTATCGGACAGATAGAATATTGTACTGACATGGAGGGGGTGTCGCAGCCACGGGGGGCGGGATCAGCGGATATCATTTGTTCCCAGGGACGGTCGAAAGAGTGTGTTTGCGTGCGAGAACCGCGCGCCGGCACTCCCGAGAGTGGAGATTCGTCACCCAGTATTCGAGGACCGGGTTATGGAAAGCAAGGCAGATAACATCCTCAACCCCAAATGCATCCTTCTTGTTGCCACGTCGCTGCTTCTCGTGTTGGGCACAGGGGCCACACAACTCGCACAGGCCCGGTCCCTCTATGTGATCGGCAGCATCACCCATTGGGGCCCCCTGCCCGTCTACGCCTACGACATCGGTCCCGACGGGAAGTTGACGCTCCAGACCGAGCAGGGAATCCCCTACGAAGGGGGCGGCGCCGTCGGCATCGCGATCGACTGGCAATCCGAGTTCCTCTTCGTCACCTACGAGTTCCTCAACTTCATCCATGTACTCGACGCACGGACCATGGCCAATATCGGTCGCGCCAGTGCGCCGGGCGCTGAGGATCTCGCCGGCATCGCCTACGATGAGTTGAAGGGGCGGCTGTATTGTGTGGACCGAGAATCCGACCGGCTATATGTCTATCAATGGAATCCCAATACGGGAAGACTTACGGCCGAACCGGGATCACCCTTCACGTTGGAGGGCTCGCGCGCTTACGGGATTGCACTGGACGAGGAAAACGGTCTTCTCTATACAGCCAATGTCAGCCCCTACATCTCGGTATACGATACGGCCAACTGGTCTCTGGTCGATACGATCGAAGTCGCCCGACCCGCCATCAGCGTCGCCGTAGACCCGGTCCGCGGCATGCTCTATACCGGCGCCGGTTACGTCGGTGAGACCCATCTGTGCCAACACAACCTCATCACGGGCGAAAACAAGACGGTCCAAGTAGACCCGCTTGGTGGCGTGATGGGACTAACGGTGGATTGGGCTACCGGCTTCGTCTACACCACCACCGGCCTGAGCAACCGTGAAGGTGGCGACGATCTGTTGGTTTACGATCCTTCTCTGACGCTGGTCCAGTCGCTTCTGGACATCGGCAATCCAACAGGTATCGTCATCCCGGCTCGGGATCTCGGTTACAATCCGCTGCGTTTCACGAAGGAGGTTGTGGCCGCGGGAGAAGAACAGGATGCCGACAAGATCTACGTGGGAGCCGGTGAGAATGTCACCTATCAGCTTTGTTTTGCCAACACCGATATCGCACGTGATGTCACGATCGTTGATGTCCTGCCGGAGCAGGTGACGTTCGTTAGAGCCGACGGTGATGGCACTTCGGGCCACTACGACACCGCCAGCCATACTTACTCCTGGTCGCTGGGCACCGTCTCCGCCGGCTCCAATACGTGCTTGAACCTGACCGTGAAAATCCCGGCAGGAATCCCAGCCGACACCCAGTTGCGAAATTTTGCCACGATCAAGACCAGCGCATTGCCGCCCGCCACGGTCAGCGCCGATATCTGGATACGAGGCGAAGCAATCACCCCGCTCAGTTTGACCAAGGAGATTGTCAGCGGGATCCAGCGGGAGGATGGAGAGGCGTTTGCCAACGCCGGCGACCTCGTCTCCTATGCCATCAGCTTTTCCAACGAAGGCAATGACTATCCCGTCACGCGCGTCTCGGTGGTCGATACACTGCCCGAGGCGATGACCTTCGTGAGCACCGAGGGAGGCCCGGACGGCGGATCCTACGACCCCGTCACCCACACCTACACCGGCACCTACGCTTCGCTGGCTTCCGGCGCGACCAGGCGCATCACCTTGACGGGGCAACTCGAGAAAGACACGTCCGTCGGCACCACGGTCACCAATTCCGTCGTCATCGACTGCAATGAAACTGAGCCCACCTCGGCGTCGGCCACCTTTGTCGTGGCCGGGACGGATTTGCTGCCGCTGAACTTGACCAAGCAAATCACGGCCGGCGGGACGGACCCCAACAACGATGGCACGCGTTACGTCAACGTGGGCGAAGACATCACCTATCTCATTTGTTGCGATAATCGCACCAACAATCGCCAGGTGAACGGGATTCTGGTGGTCGATTATCTCCCGCCCCAACTGACGTTCGTTCGAGCCAGCGAAGACGGACAATCGGGCCATTACGACCCCGACAGCCACACGTACCAGTGGACCATTGCCGCCCTGGCCGCCGATGAGAGCATCTGTCTCGAGCTCGTCGCGCGGGTCAAGGACAACATACCGGCCGGCACAGTGCTGCGCAACCGGGCCACCGTCGACAGCGACCAGACCGAAGCGACCACGGCCGGTACCAGTGTGACCGTCAACCCCATCGCCTATCAGCCCCTCAATATCGCCAAGCGAATCACAGACGGAGGGATTCCGGATGACGATGGGATCATCCGTTCGATCGGCATCGGCGAGGATATCACGTACCAAATCTGTTTCGACAGCAACGACAACGACTACCGCATCGAGGGTCTGTCCCTCGTGGACGTCCTGCCGCCGCAGGTCACGTTTGTCACCGCCGAGGGCGACGGTGCTTATGGCCGCTACGATGCGGAGAAGCACACCTACCATTGGTCCTACCCTTCGCTGATACCGGGTTTCGAGACGTGTCTCAACCTGGTCGTTCAACTGCGCGACGACACGGCGGTGGGCACGACGATAACGAACACGGTAATGATTGACAGCAACGACACGGACCCGCAGACCGCTACGGTCAGTGCGGTGGCGGAGGTGGCGAAGCTCAAGCCGTTACGCCTGACGAAGACCGTCACCGCCGGCATCGCGGGCCAGAATGACCTTGGCACCGTCTTCGTCACCCCAGGCCGGGAGATCACCTACACGATCTGCATGACCAACGACAATCGCCAGGCCTTGAGCGAAGTGGTTGTCATCGACACACTTCCCGAGGCAGTGACTTTCGTCGCGGCCCAGGGCGACGGCCAATACGGCCGCTACGAACCGGATACCCATACGTATGCCTGGCGCTTCACTACGTTCGAGGCGGAGACCCAGGTCTGCGTCGATTTGACCGTGCGGGTGAACGAAGATGCCGGACCGGGCGAAACGATCACGAATCGCGTCGACACCAAATTCGGTGATACGACGTCGACCGTGCAGACTGAGATCGAGACGGAATCAGAGCCGCCTCTGCTGCGTAAGACTGTCGTGAGCACCAAGGGCGATCAGAAGCTTGAGGGCGATGTCATCTCAGCGTCGCCCGGAGAAGAGATCACCTACGAGATCTGCCTGGAGAACAACCAGCGGATCGCACTGCACGAGGTGGTCATCACCGACGCGGTTCCCGCGGGGGTGACCGTCGTCAGCGCCGATGGCGAATCAGGCCATTACGACGCCGGCTCCCACTCGTATATCTGGGGTTTTCCCAGCGTGGAACCCGGAGCGGTCATCTGTCTGCGGCTGACGGTCCAACTGGGCTTCAACCTGCAACCGGGTGAGATTCTGACGAATACGGCCACCTCGGACGCCAGTGAGACACCGCCGAGTAGTGCGGATGTGGACGTGGTCGTCGGCGATGCCCCCATGGAGGTCCCGCTTACGGTCAGTCCTCTGATCCTGGGCCGGGAAGGCTACAATCGCTCCGATGCAATCACGATCCTCCTGGACATGCCCGAGGATATGCAGGCAACGAACGTCGTTCGCAATCAGCTCCGCCTCGACCCGGGCGGCATCGCGGCCAAGTCCGAAACGGTCTTCGTCGAGAACGGCAGGTTGAAGATTCGCGCCACGTTCGCTCTGGCCGACATCTTCGCGGCCGTGCCTGAGGACGGGCTGACCACGCTGTACGTCGGCGGCCAACTCCAGTCAGGACTCAACTTCTTCGGCGAGGGAACCGTTCTGGTCGTCGCCGTGAGACCCTTCTAACCACGATCGCGGGGCAGCCCCCGTGAGATACATGGCTTTGCGATGAAAGGAGCCATTTGATGACAGCGCCACGGATAATCTTGAGCTTCGGTCTCTGCCTGATCGTATGCGGCACCACGGCCCTGGCGGGCGCCCCGATGGGCCCGGCCATGGCCACCCTGGAACCGGGACAATGGTCGATCAGCTTTGAATACGCCCACGAGAACATCAACCTGGCTGCAGACGGACACTCCATCGAGAGCATTGTGGGAGGCAGTTCCGAACGCTACAGCCAGAGCTTTGCGATCGACGAGATGGAGAGCGACATGTTCTTCGGACGCCTGACGTATGGTCTCAGCGAGACCTGGGACGTGTTCGTTCGCGTGGGACTCTCAGACGCCCAAGATGACCTGGAGGTAACGGGGCCGGGTTTCATCAGTGGTGCAGGCGGGCAACTGGGTTTCGACGGAAGTCATGGACTGGCCTGGGGCATCGGAACGCGCGCCACATTCTGGAGTTCGGGGCCGTGGAGCATCGGTGGTCTGGCGCAGGTCACGTGGCTGGACCCGGATGACAGTGATTTCCGCATCACCGTTCCCGGCGCCCCGAATCAAGCGGTGGTCGGTGAGGGCGAGCTTGACTACCTGCAAAGCCAATTCAACCTGGCACTGATGTACCAGGAGAATTCCTGGGGCGTCTGGGCCGGTCCGTTCGTGCAACTGGTCGATGGCGACCTGGATATGGACGCACAGTTCGTGATCAACGGAGCCACGCAAGGCAATCTTGCCTTCTCGGGCGACCTCGAGGAGGAATCTATGGTGGGCGGGCACGCGGGCGCGGCCTGCGCCCTGTCCAACAGCGTCGCCTGCTGGGTCGAGGGCCAATTCACCGCCGATTCCTGGCTGTTGGGTCTCGGCGGCATCATCCGGATGAAATAGCCGGCTCCCGAAACAACTGACAGCCCCTTCTCCGGCGCCGATTGGGCTGCCAGGAGGAATCCCTGCCTAACCTGCCCACAAGCACGCGATCAAAGCTCGATTGACTTGTTCTTCAGGGGCCAGTATCCTGACGCGTGGTCGACCGTAGCGTGCGGTGACATAAGAGATGGATGGCTTTGGGCCGAAGCAGCGCTATTGGAGATTCCATGAAGACATCGTACACATTCTGCATGATCGTGATCGCAGCAACACTTCTGACAACCTCGTGCGCAGTCTTCACGGGCGACTCTTCCGGTGGCAAGCGGGTGGCGCTCTTCGATGGCAAAACGCTGGACGGCTGGACGGTCCTCAACTGCGAGGCGACGGTCGACCACGGCGATATCCTGCTCGTAGCGGGCAATGGGCTCGTCCAAACCGAAAAGCAATACGGCAACTTCATCCTGGAATTCGACTGGAAGGCCCTCCGCGCCGAGAAGTGGGACAGTGGGGTCTATTTCCGCTACGATTCCGTCCCGGAGGGCCGGCCCTGGCCGGATCGCTACCAAGTCAACCTGCGGTACGATATGGCAGGCCACGTCGGCTCCCTGGAGGAGGCCCGCACCGAAGGACTGGTGAAGCCCAGCGACTGGAACCGCTTCAAGCTCACGGTGCAGGGGACGAAGGCCGAATTGGACATCAACGGGATGCCCGCCTGGACCGCGGATGGGCTGGCCGGCCCCGAAAAGGGGTACATCGCGCTTCAGGCCGAAGTCCCCGGCGGCGGGCAATACCGCTTCCGCAATATCTACCTGACCGAGCTCGATTGATCGATCCCTGGCGCGGCCATATCGTACAACAGACAGTACAACAGCCGCGTATCGGAACACCGTCAGGCCCCTGAGGCAGGATAGATGGTTGACCGACGCCGGGCTCCTGGGTACCATACGTCCTTTTCGAGCGAAATAGGAGCATGCAGAAATGACGAATGTGACACTGGTTACCGGGGACGGAATCGGCCCTGAAATCGCAGAAGCCACCCGCCGGTGCATCGATGCCACGGGCGCTGAGATCAAATGGGATATTGCTGAAGCGGGTGTGGACGTCATGGAGCGGGAAGGCACGCCCCTGCCCGATGCGACCGTCGAGGCGATTCGCCGCGACGGCGTGGCGCTGAAGGCCCCTATCACCACCCCGGTCGGCACGGGATTTCGCAGCATCAACGTGCATCTGCGCCAGAGTTTCGATCTCTATGCGTGTTTGCGCCCCTGCAAAAGCTACAAGGGCGTGCGCAGCCGCTATTCTGATATCGACCTGGTCGTCGTGCGTGAAAACACCGAGGACCTCTATGCGGGCATCGAATACGAGAAGGGGCAGGATGATACCCTGGAACTGATCGACTGGCTGAACAAGCACAGCCAGCGCAAGGTCACGCCCGACTCGGGCATCAGCATCAAACCCATCTCCGTCGAGGGCACCAGCCGTATCGTCCGTTTTGCGTTCGACTACGCGAAGAAGATGGGCCGCAAGAAGGTCACGAGCGTGCACAAAGCCAATATCATGAAGTTCTCCGACGGGCTTTGGCTCGAAACGAGTCGCGAGGTCGCCAAGGACTATCCGGATATTGAGTTCGAGGACCGGATCGTCGACAACATGTGCATGCAACTGATTCAGAAGCCCGAACTGTACGACGTCATCGTGTTGCCCAACCTCTACGGGGATATCCTCAGCGATCTTTGCGCGGGCCTGGTGGGCGGGCTCGGCGTCGCCCCCGGCGCCAATATCGGCGACGGCGCCGCGGTCTTCGAGGCCACGCACGGCAGCGCCCCGAAATACAAGGGCCAGAACAAGGTCAACCCCACAGCCCTGATCCTCAGTGGTGTGCTGATGCTGCGCCACCTCGACATGATGGCCGAGGCCGACAAGCTCGAGAACGCGGTCGCAGCGGTCATCGCGGAAGGCAAAGACGTTACCTACGATATGAAGCCGGACCGTGATGATCCAACCGCCGTCGGAACCAGTGAAATGGCCGACGCGATCATCGCGAAGATCAAAGGGTGAAGCTTCCAGGCCCCGGTGCGTCCTTGGAACTGGTACCATTTGCGGAAGGAGTCTGAAATGGCCAAGAAAGTGCTTGTCCCCATCGCGGATGGCATAGAGGAGATCGAGGCGGTTTGCATCATTGACACGCTCAGGCGGGCCGGTGCGGAGGTAACCGTCGCCAGCGTCGGGGCCCTCCAGGTCACGGCCAGCCGCGGCGTCAAACTGATGGCCGATACGAGCATCACCAATTGCGTCAATGAAACGTATGACGCCATCGTCCTGCCCGGCGGCATGCCCGGAGCTGAGCATCTGCGCGATTCGGTGGCGCTGATTGAGCTGCTCAAAGAGCAGAAAGCCGCCGGCCGGCTCTACGCCGCCATCTGCGCCGCCCCAGCCGTTGTCCTGCACCATCACGACCTCCTGAAGAACGTACAGGCCACCTGCTATCCGGCGTTGCAGAGCCAATTGGACCCGAACCAGGCCTCCAACGAGCGCATCGTCGCGCATGGACAATGCGTCACGGGCCAGGGACCGGCCGTGGCCATCGAGTTTGCCCTCAAGCTTGTCGAGATGCTCTTCGGACAAGCCAAGGCCAAGGAAGTCGGCGAGGCCATGCTGTTCCAGACATAGAAAGGTCTGTTCCAACACATCTTCAGGCAGATGGAATCGAGATACCGTCGGGGAGCCGTCAGTTGGACCAGCAGTTGTACCGCAAGCTGATTTCCGGACAAACGGCCCCAGCGCTGGGTGCGCCCGTGCGGTTCCTGCTGCTGCTATTGTCCTGGGTATACGGAGCGATTGTCCGTGTACGCAACGGCCTGTATTCCCGCCGCTGGCTGAGCGTTCATTCGGTTGATGTGCCGGTGCTATGCGTGGGCAACCTGACGACCGGCGGCACGGGCAAGACCCCTCTGGTGGCCTGGCTGGCCCGTCTGCTTGGCCAGAAAGGCCTGCGCGTCGCCATCCTGACGCGCGGCTACAAAGCCAAGCGAGGCACCCTGTCCGACGAACCAGCAGAGTTGGCGTCCGCCTGCCCGGGCCTGGCCGTGATTGTCAACCCGGACCGCGTGGCGGGAGCGGCCGAGGCCATCCGCAACCACGGCGCTCAGGTTCTACTGATGGATGACGGGTTCCAGCACCGCCGTCTGGCCCGAAACGTCGATATCGTCGCGATCGATGCGACCCTTCCTTTTGGCTATGGACGGCTGCTGCCGGCGGGCCTGCTGCGCGAGGGCCTTTCCGGGCTCAAGCGGGCGCACGCCGCGGTGATCACCCGCAGCGATCAGGTCGCCGACGAGCAACTCGATCGGATTGAGACGCGAATCCGCCAGATTCAGCCCGGACTGCCCATCGCCCGGGCCGTCCATACGCCGGTGGGCGGGCGGTATCTCGACGAGTCGGAGCTCAGCCTGGAGCAATTGGAGGGCCGGCGCGTATTCGCCTTCTGCGGGCTGGGTAACCCAAAGGCCTTCCTGCGGACCGTCGAGGGCTGTGGCTGTGTTCTAGCCGGCTCCGAGGCCTTCAACGACCACCACGACTACACCAGCCGTTGCGCGGCCCATATCTATGACAAAGCCCGGTCATGCGGGGCGGATCTGGTGCTGACGACCGCCAAGGACTGGAGCAAAATCGCGCCGCTGATCGGCGCCGATGCGCCTCTGCCGACGGCTTTTCTGGCCGTGGAACTGCGATTTCAAGGCGGAGACAAACCGCTAACAACCTTGATCGAACGGGCCATCGCCGGTACAATACCGAACTTGTAGAAATTCCACAGGCGAATGTGAAAGCTTGGCTTGCAGAGATGTACAACCAACTGTTGAAGACGATAGGCAATCTGGGAGCACCGAAGGTACTCGTAGTCGGCGAT